>VFQN01000071.1_pt1 | contig 235258 bp, 224 predicted proteins | sample 3512371 | NCBI WGS metagenome assembly VFQN01 (sample SAMN10412370, study PRJNA504923) | tailings metagenome | isolation source: Replicate 2 from Balatoc abandoned mine | place: Philippines: Itogon, Benguet | collected 2017-08-28
CCGCGTCGGCGATTTCGGTCCCGGTGCACGGCTTTGGCTTCCGGCCCGCTCCATCTGGAGCGTGCCATCGCACCTTGAGCCTCAATGGCGGTCTGCGGCTCCACACCATTGCTGATGCTTCACCGCAAACGGTTGCGCCCGGGCCTCCCGGATCTCGAGCCACTCGTTGCTCTACCTTCCGGGCGCCGGTCCTGGCCACGGGGAGGACGGTGTACACTCCGCGTCCCGTCGCAAGCCAGCGACACGCGCATGATCGCACACCCTGAACCAGCGGGGATAAGCAGCACGCCTCCCCCGCTGTCATCCCGGAATTCGCCGCAGGCGAATATCCGGGACCCAGAGCTGCAGGTGTGTGGCGTTGGAGTTTGCAGCCCTGGGTCCCGGCTCTTCGCTGCGCTCGGCCGGGATGACAATGGTCCAGCCGTCGTCCCCGCGTCGTGCCGGAGGCGCGCCAAACTCAAGGCGCGGACCGGGCAGCGAGGGTGCGCACTGAAGGAGATCGCAACGTCATGCAGCCTCAGCCAGCAGCCAAATGAACCTCAGCTATCAGCCGGGCTGATGAGGGGCCGCCCCACTGCCTGACACGCACAGCATGGCGAAATTTGCCTCGATTGACTTGCCAGCCCACGCGCGGCAGGGTCGCGCCAACACGGGCCGGGCACATTGTCAGGCTACGTCAAGCAAGGCGCACGGCAGCAACGGCGCGCACATCCGGGAGACGCACATGCAAGAGAAGGTCAAGAAGCCCAAGTCTCCCGCTCCTCGTCCGAAAGGCGACCTCGATCCGCAATGGTCGTGGGACCGGCACCTGCCGTCATGGGGCGCGATGGGCGTCGATTTCGAGAGCCGCGTCGAGTTCGACCGCATGCGGCGCTACCGGCTGGCCCGCGCGCGGCAGGCGCTGGAGAACTCCGACCTCGGCGCGCTGTTGCTGTTCGACGTCAACAACATCCGCTACGTCTCCGCCACCAAGATCGGCGAGTGGGAGCGCGACAAGCTCGCCCGCTTCGCGCTGCTGGCCAAGGGCCAGGAGCCGATCGTGTGGGACTTCGGCTCGGCCGCCGTGCACCACAAGTTGTATTCGCCGTGGCTGTTGAAGGAGCACTGCAAGGCGGGCCTCGTGGGCCTGCGCGGCACCGTGCCGCCGAGCTTCGGCCTCATGAAGTACCACGCCGAGGAGATCGCCTCCCTGCTGCGCGAGGCCGGCGTCGCCAAGATGCCGCTCGGCGTCGACATCATCGAGCCGCCGATGATGTTCGAGCTGGAGAAGGCCGGCCTCAAGGTGCAGGACGGCCAGCAGGTGATGCTGGAGGCGCGCGAGATCAAGAACGTCGACGAGATCGCGCTTCTGAACCGCGCCGCCACCATGGTCGACGGGGCCTACCACCAGATTTACGAGGAGCTGCGCCCCGGCGTGCGCGAGAACGACATCGTCGCCAACGCCAACCGCTTCCTCTACGAGCACGGGTCCGACGACGTGGAGGCCATCAACGCCATCTCCGGCGAGCGTTGCAACCCGCACCCGCACAACTTCACCGACCGCATGATCCGGCCCGGCGACCAGGCGTTCTTCGACATCCTGCAAAGCTACATGGGCTACCGCACCTGCTACTACCGCACCTTCAACGTCGGCCGCGCCACCGACGCGCAGCGGGACGCCTACAAGCAGTGCCGCGAGTGGCTCGACAAGGCCATCGAGCTGATCAAGCCCGGCGTCTCCACCGACAAGGTGGCCAGCGTCTGGCCCAAGGCCGAGGCGTTCGGCTTCCCGAGCGAGCTCGCCGCCTTCGGCCTGCAGTTCGGCCACGGCCTCGGCCTCGCCATCCACGAGCGGCCGATCATTTCCCGCGTCGTCTCCCTCGACAACCCGATGGAGATCAAGACCGGCATGGTGTTCGCGCTGGAAACCTACTGCCCGGCCAAGGACGGCTTCTCCGCCGCCCGCATCGAGGAAGAAATCGTCGTCACCGACAAGGGTGGCGTCGTCATCTCCCTGTTCCCCGCCGAGGAACTGCCGATCGCGAACGAGTATTAGTTGTCATCCCGGCACTCGTTGCCGGGATCCAGCGACAAACGAATGCCGGAACAAGCTGATGGATGGATCCCGGGGACAAGCCCCGGGATGACATCGCACTAGAAAACTCGAGAGGCACACATGGCCGCGAAGCACGCACTGGGATGGATCGGCATGGGGCGCATGGGCTATCCCATGGCCGAGCGGCTGCTGAAGGCGGGCAACAGCGTCGCCATTTGGAACCGCACGCGCGCCAAGGCCGAGCCGCTGTCGAAGCTCGGCGGCCGCGTGGTGGATTCCCCCGCGGAACTTGCGGGCAGCGACATCGTGTTCGCGATGGTTTCCACCGGCAAGGACCTGGAGCAAGTGTGCTTCGGTCCCGGCGGCGTCGCAGCCGGCGGCAAGGGCAAGGCACCCAAGGTGATCGTCGACTGCTCGTCGATCTCCATCGAGGAATCCGCCGCCACCCGCGCGCGCCTCACCGACATCGGCACGGCATTCCTCGCCTGCCCCGTCAGCGGCAACGGCAAGGTGGTGAAGGCCGGCAAGCTGTCGGCCGTCGCGTCCGGGCCCAGGGCGGCCTACGACGTCGCCAAGCCCTACATCGAGGCGTTCGCGCCGCGCGGCGTGTCCTACGTCGGCGAGGGCGAGCGCTCGCGCATCTGCAAGATCGCGCACAACGTCATGCTGGGCGTGGTGATCCAAAACCTCGCCGAGATCACGGTGCTGGCCGAGAAGGCCGGCGTGCCGCGCCACGCCTTCCTCGAGTTCATGAACAACGGCGTGATGGGCTCCACCTTCACGCGCTACAAGGCCAACGCCTTCGTCAACCTCGACTGGACCACCACCTTCACGCCCGAGCTGCTGCGCAAGGACCTCGACCTCGGCCTCGAGGCTGGCACCAACCTCGGCGTCGCCATGCCGGTGACGGCCGCGGCGCGCGAGCAGCTGCAACAGCACTTCGGCGCCGCCAGCCTGCAGCCCGACCCGGAGGCCTACCTGCAGAAGGACTTCGCCGCCACCATCGAGACCATCGCGCTCCTCTCCGGCCTCAAGCTGAAGCCGGAGAACGTGCCAGTGCCGACGGGGCTGGAGGACTAGCGGCCACTGGCCAGCCCGTCCCTACTCAGCCGCCGACCTTGCCGGCTTGGCTGCCCAGTAGGCGGGATCGGACTTGCTGCGCCGTAGCGACTGCTCTGACTCGAAGCCAGGCGCCATCGACGCGTCGGTGCCAGCCAGCACCTGGTGATGCTCGATGTTGAGCGTTCGCAGCCATCGCTGCTGGCCCATGGTCAGCGCGATGAAGAACCCGATTTCAACCAGCTCCGGCTCGGTGAAATGCTGATGCAGGCGCGTCCATAGCGCGTCTTCGGCTGGCAGGTCCCACGTGATGGCTTCTGCCCAGGCCAACGCCGCCTTCTGACGCTGGTCGTAGCGGGTGGATTTCTCGAAGTTCAGGAGATCCAGGTAGTCGTCCTCCACCACGCCCTGCTTGGCGGCCTTCACCGAGCGCTGGTTGCCGCAATACTCGCACTTCACAGAGCGCGAGACGTAGATGCGGCACAGCTCCTTGATGGCATGATCGGCGACACCGTTCCTGAAGGTGTCACGCCAGGCGTTGGCAAACGACCAGAACACGGCGGGCACGTGCGCGCGCACGGCCTGGCTTTCCGGGCGCGGCGTGCCCTCGCGACGGCAGCGGTCGAGTTCGGCCAGCATCGCCGCATCCGTCATGCCGGCGGGGTCGACGTAGCTGATGCGCGGGCCTGTCATCGGGTGCTCCTTCGGATATCGTCGGCGCACGTGGGCGCGCTCATGGACGCTGAAGCCATCGGCCGCAAGCATAACCGATCCTGGCACTGAGCGTCCGCAGCAAACTTAAGCCAGCGCCGTCGCCGGGTTCTCGACGAAGCCGCGGAAGGCCGACAGCAGCTCGGCGCCGAGTGCGCCATCCACCACGCGATGATCGCACGACAGCGTCACCGTCATCTGCCCGACGAAGGCGATGCCGCCATCCCTCTCCACCGCCTGACGCCGCGCCTCGCCCACCGCAAGGATGGTGGCGTGCGGCGGATTGATGATGGCCGAGAACGCGCGAATGCCGTGCATGCCGAGATTGGAGATGGCACTCGACCCGCCCTGGTACTCCTGCGGCTTCAGGCGGCGCGCCTTCGCGCGCTCGGCCAGCTCGCGGATCTCGGCTGAAATGGCCGACAGCGATTTCGTCTCCGCCTTGCGGATGATCGGCGTGTAGAGCCCGCCGTCGATGGCGACGGCGACGCCGATATCCGAATGCTTCAAGCGAAGCATCCGATCGCCCGCCCATACCGTGTTGGCCGCCGGCACCCGCTGCAGCGCCGCCGCCCACGCCTTGATGACAATGTCGTTGACGGTGAGCTTATAGGCCGGCGTGCCGTCCTTGCCCCTGGGCGCCGCCGCGTTCGCATCCGCGCGCAGCTTCATGAGCGCGTCGATGCCGATGTCGGCGGAGAGATAGAAGTGCGGGATCGTCTGCGTCGCCTCCACCAGCCGCGCGGCAATGGTGGCGCGCATATTGTCGAGCGGCACCTCCTCGTAGGTGCCGGGCTCGTACAGCGCCCGCACCTGGTCCGGCCTGACCTCACGCACGGCCTTCGCCGGCGCCGTCTGCGTGCCGCCGAGGTCGCGTGCAAAGATGCGCCCGTTGGGGCCCGAGCCGCGCACGGCGGCGAGATCGATGCCGGACTCGGCCGCCAGCCGCCGCGCCAGCGGCGTCACGGTCGCGCTGCCGACCCTGGCGGGACCATAGTTGCGCTCCGGCGTGCGCACCTCGAAGAACGGATCGAGCGCGATGGGCGCCGCGGGCTTCGCAGCCACCGGTGTGCCACCCGCAACCACCAGCGCAGGCCGCTTGACCGGTTGCGGCGGCGGCTTCGGCGCCTCGGCCCGCGCTTGCGGAGCAGCAACCGTTCCCGTTTCCGAAATCACCGCGACCACAGTCCCGACCGGAACCGTCTCGCCCTGGCCGGCACGGATCTCCGCCAGCACCCCGGCCGCGGTCGCCTCCACCTCCATGGAGGTCTTGTCGGTCTCGATCTCGAACAGCGCCTCGCCCGGCTTGACCTTGTCGCCCGCCGCCTTGAACCACTGCGTGATCTTGCCTTCGGCGACCGTCTCGCCGAGCTGCGGCATCAAAACGTCCATGGAACCTCGTGCTGGCAGACGTGGGCGGGCCCCGATCCTGTCACACCCGTTTCGCAGGCGGCAAGGCCCTGCTGCGGGCCGGCCCGGCGGTACGGCTGATTTCCGCATTCCATATGTGCGCCGGTTCGCTTCCCGTACCGGCCATCCCAAGCTAACCTCCGGCCGACATCGGGACGGCCCGTGCGCGCCCACCCCTGCAACACGCAAGACAAACCAAGCCAGAAAGAGGCACCCCATGGCGATGGCACAGACCAAGGCCGCCGAGGCGAACGGCATCCGGCACGCGCAGATGCTGATCGGCGGCGACTGGACCGGCAGCGCGTCGGGCGAGGAGATCGGCATCGAGGCGCCCGGCACCCGCCAGCTGATGGGCGCCGTGCCGCGCGGCGGCAAGGAAGACATCGACCGCGCGGTGAAGGCCGCCACCGCCGCCTTCCCCGATTGGGGCCGGATGGTGCCGCGCGAGCGCGGCCGCCTGCTGCTCAGGATCGCCGACGCCATCGAGGCGCGCTCGGAGGAGTTGGCGCGCATCATCGCCGAGGAGACCGGCAACGCGCTGCGCACGCAGGCCCGCCCCGAGGCCAAGGCCGCCGCCGACATCTTCCGCTACTTCGGCGGCCTCGCCAGCGAGTTGAAGGGCGAGACCATCCCGCTCGGCGAGCACGTCTTGAGCTACACGCGCCGCGAGCCGATCGGCGTGGTCGGCGCCATCATCCCGTGGAATGCGCCGGTGATGCTCGGCACGCTCAAGATCGCGCCCGCGCTGTGCGCCGGCAACACGCTGGTGCTGAAGGCGGCCGAGGACGCCCCGCTCGGCATCCTGTGGATCGCCGCCATCTGCCACGAGTTCCTGCCCAAGGGCGTGCTCAACGTCGTCACCGGCTACGGCGTGGAAGCGGGCGCCGCGCTCTCCGCGCATCCCGGCGTGCGCAAGCTCTCCTTCACCGGCTCCACCGAAGTCGGCAAGACCGTGATGCGCGCGGCGGCCGACCGCATCGTGCCGGTGTCGCTTGAGCTCGGTGGCAAGAGCCCGTCCATCGTCTATTCGGACGTCAACGAGGACTGGGTCGTGGACGGCATCATCGCCGCCATGCGCTTCACGCGCCAGAGCCAGTCGTGCACGGCGGGCTCGCGCCTGTTCCTGCACGCCGACATCTTCGACAGCTTCCTGGGCAAGCTCGAGGAGAAGGTGACCAAGCTCAAGATCGGCGATCCCCTCGACGAGACGAGCGACATCGGCGCCATCATCAACGAGAAGCAGTTCAAGAAGGTGTGCGGCTACGTCGAGGACGGCATGAAGCAGCCCGGCGCCAAGATGCTGTTCGGCGGCCCGCCGCCCAAGTCCGGCCCCCTGTCGAAGGGCTACTTCGCCATTCCCACCGTGTTCGCCAAGGACGCCAACGACTGGCGGCTGGCGCGCGAGGAGATCTTCGGCCCCGTGCTGGTCGCCATCCGCTGGAAAGACGAGGCAGACGCCATCCGCATGGCCAACGACAGCCACTACGGTCTCGCCGCCTACGTGTGGACGCGCGACATCGGCCGCGCGCTGCGCACCGCGCACGCCATCGAGGCCGGCTGGGTTCAGGTCAACCAGGGCGGCGGCCAGGTGCCCGGCCACTCCTACGGCGGCATCAAGCAGTCGGGCATCGGCCGCGAGTTCTCACTCGAAGGCATGCTCGACAGCTTCACGCAGAAGAAGAACGTGTCGGTAAACCTCACCACGCCGCCGCCGAGCTGAGCCCGTCATGACCGAAGCTGTGAAGGCACCTTCCGCCCTGCTCACCTACATGGACGGCCTGCGCGAGCATGACATCGCCAAGATCGGCGGCACCGTCGCGCCGGACTGCCGCTTCGTCACGCCGGTGCGCAGCATGGACAAGGCGCAGACGCTTCTCTTCCTCACCGCGCTCTACACCGGCTTTCCTGACTGGCACTACGACAACGACCCGCCCGCGCTGCAGGCGGACGGCACCTGGGCCGTGCTGTGGCGCCAGGGCGGCACGCACACCGGCACGCTGGCGTTCCCCGGCTTTCCGCCGGTCACCCCCACCGGCCGCACGGTCACCATCCCGCCGCACAATTTCTACTACACGGTGCGCGGCGATCATCTGATCCAGGTCAGGCCCGATCCTGTGCCGGGCGGCGCGCCGCGCGGCATCTTCCAGCAGATCGGCGTCGAGCTGCCGCCACTGTAGCCAAGCAAGATTTCAAAGGGAGAGAAACACGCATGCCATTCGCCATCCAGACCCAAGACAAGCCCAACAGCGCCAGCCTGCGCGCCGAGGTGCGCGCCGTTCATATCGAGTATCTCAAGAAGCACCAGCACATGCTGATCGCAGCCGGCGGACTGCTTCAGGACGACGGCAGCCCGGGCCCGGGCGGCATTCTTCTCGTCGACACCGAGGACCGCGCCGTTGCCGAGCGCTTCCTCGCCGACGACCCCTTCACCAAGGCCGGCCTGTTCGAAAAAACCACCGTCACCCGCTGGCGCAAAGCGTTCTTCGACGGCAAGTGCCTGCTGTAACCGCGGCGCGCACCCCGCGGTCATAGCAATCTGCAACCGCTCGACGCCTGTCATCCTCGGGCTTGGCCCGAGGATCCAGCCCTCTTCGCGCTCAGGTGCCTGCAGTCGGATTTCTGCGCGCGCCTTGCTTGGCGGAGAATGACAAAGGGTTCGGGGCCAAGCCGTCATTCCCGCGAAAGCGGGAATCCAGCCCAGCACACCCACCCTCGCACGAGCCGGATAGGCTTCAATCAACGCCCAATGGCGGCGCGGGCTACCGCCCTCACGCCGCCTCGTCGTCCAGCGGCTCCGCACCGTTGCCCGCGGTGCCGATGATGCGGTCGATCTCGAAGGAGAGATCGCTGCGCGCGCGCTGCACGGCGGTGATCAGCTTCTTGCGCTGGTCCCACAGGCGGCGGTGCGCCTCCTGCTCCTTGCTGTCGAGGTCCAGCATCTTGCCGGCCTGCGCTTCCACCTGCTCGATCAGCTGGCGGCAGTGCTCGGAGGTGACGAAGGCATAGAGGTCCTCCATCTTGGAGCCGCGCGCCTCGTTGCTCACCCGCAGCTCCAGCATGCGCACCAGCTGCTCGCGCAAAATCTCCACCAGCGCCAGCACGCGCGCAGGCGCCGCGACAATCACGCCGTCCTGGTTATGGATGTGCGCCCTGTCCTTGGGGAACTTGAGGCTGGACAGGATGGCGAAATCGGCAGCCTGCGCCAGCTTGTCGGCCTTCAGCTTGACGGCGAACCCGTTCTGCCACGCATCCCGGTTCTTGGCGTCGTAGATGATCTTGCCGCACACCTTGCCGTTGTGCACCACCTCGTGGATCACGTCGGCGCCGTTGACGCCCTTGGGCACACGACTGATGCGATCGGTCTCGAAGGTGGCGCGCAACTGCTCGAACAGGTCGATCTCCCAGCCTTCGCCCAGCTCGTTGGCGGTCTTGCCTTCGAGCTTCCTCTGCATGTCGGCCAGCTCCGACTGCAGCTTGAGCACCTTGGAGTTGGCCGCCAGAACCGCCGTCTCCTTCTCGCGCTGCAGATCCTCCCTCTGCCTCTGCGCTGTCTCCAGCGCCTCGGTCACCTGCCTCTCGACCGCCGCCTTGACGGCGGCCTCCTGCCCGGCCTTGAGCGCCGTCATCTGCTCGGCCGCAGCGGTCCTGGCCAGCTCGGCCTGGGCGAGCCGCGCCTGCATGTCGGCAAACTTCTGCGCGGACGCGGCTTCCGCGGCGGCCTTCATCTCCGCGCGCGCGGCAGCAATCCTCTGCTCGGCGGCGGCCGACGCCTCGGCCAGCTGCTGCTTGTACTTGCCCGCTATCTCCGCTTCGGCCTTCGCCAGCGCCACCCGCGCCTGCTCCTGCTGGCGCTGCTCGATCTTGCGCGCGATGTCCTGGGCGATGGGCTGCTCGCACATGGGGCACCGCTCGCCGGCGCCATGAGCGTGGGGCTGGAAACCCTGGCGGTTGGACGGCTGGAACAGGCCCATGCGATACCTCCCTCGTACACTGTCTGCCCGGTCTAACAGAGTCGCCGGCGGGCCAACCCGCGCCGTCCCGGCCCTCCACCGCCCTGTATCACCGGCCATATCGTTCTGACTATGTTCCTGTCTTGTACCTGCTATGGACTAACGAGGCAAGGGCTTGCCGGGAGGCCGTGCACAGCCGCCGGCCAGCCCTCCACCGGGAAGGTACGTCCTGCCGAATCCCGCCTCAGCGCCTATATGTCGGCCTCACGCTTTCTCCATCTCCGCCCTCCAGGAGGCACCGCACGTGGTTGAGTTCACGCCCCTCTCGGCCGCCGTCGGCGGCGCCCTCATCGGCCTCGCCAGCGTGCTGCTGATGCTGCTGCTGGGCCGGATTGCGGGCATCAGCGGCATCTTCGCGGGGCTGTTGGTTTCGGGCGGCGAGGAACGATCCTGGCGCGGCGCCTTCATTGCCGGGCTGCTGACAGCGCCCCTGGCTGCGGCCGCCGTCGGTTACCCCATGGCGATGCCGCAGATGCCCACCAACCTCGTCCTGGTGGCGGCGGGCGGGCTGCTGGTTGGCTTCGGCACACGGCTCGCCGGAGGCTGCACCTCGGGCCACGGCGTATCCGGCATGGCGCGGCTGTCGCCGCGTTCGATCGTGGCCACGCTCGTCTTCATGGCGACCGCGATGGCCGTCGTCGCCGTCACCCGCCACGTCCTGTGAGGCCCGCCATGTTCCTCCTCGCCAGCTTCGCCTGCGGCTTCATCTTCGGCCTCGGCCTGCTGATCTCCCAAATGGTGCAGCCGGCAAAGGTGCTGGCCTTCCTCGACATCTTCGGCGCCTGGGACCCGAGCCTCGCCATCGTCATGGGCGTCGCCCTCATCGTCACCTACTTCGGCTACGCCATCACACGCGGCCGCGGCACCCCGCTGCTCGCCGCACGCAGCCAGTGGCCGACGGCGACCGCCATCGATGGACGCCTGATCCTCGGCTCCGTCCTGTTCGGCCTCGGCTGGGGTCTCGTCGGCCTGTGCCCCGGACCGGCGATCGAAGCGCTGGTGTCGCTGTCGCCGGCCGTCATCGTGTTCGTCGCTGCCATGGCCGTCGGCATGCTCGGGCATGGCCTGTGGGAGAGAAGGCTTGCAGCCTCCGCACAAAAGGCGCTAACCGCTGACGGGTGACACCTCGCCATCCCCGCACAGAGCCCCATGACACCGGACGTTGAAACCATCGTCGTCGGCGCCGGCGCCGTCGGGCTCGCCGTCGCGCGTGCGCTTGCCGAAGCCGGGCGCGAGGTGATGGTTCTCGAACAGCACGCGCTGATCGGCTCGGAGACCTCCTCGCGCAACAGCGAAGTGATCCACGCCGGCATCTACTACCCGCCGGGCAGCCTGCGCGCGACGCTGTGCGTGCGCGGCAAGGAACTGCTCTATCGCTTCTGCGCCGAGCACGGCGTGCCGCACGCCCGCTGCGGCAAGCTGCTGGTCGCCACCCACGAGAGCCAGCTGCCGAAGCTTCTCGCCTTCAAGGAGACGGCGGCGAAAAACGGCGTCACGGACCTTGAGCACATCGGCGGCAACGCCGCGCGCGACCTCGAGCCGGAACTCTCCTGCGTCGCCGCGCTGATCTCGCCGTCCACGGGCATCATCGACGCGCACAGCTTCATGCTGGCGCTGGAAGGCGGCATCGAGGCGAATGGCGGCTCGGTCGTGCTGCGCTGTCCCGTCGAGCGCATCGAGAGGACGCCGCAAGGGCATTTCAGCCTGACCACCGGCGGCGACGCACCCGGCGTCATCACCTGCGCCAGCCTCGTGCTGTCGGCCGGGCTGCACGCGACCAAGCTTGCCTCGACACTCGACTTCCGCGAATCCTACCAGCCGCCGCGAACCTACTTCGCCAAGGGGCAGTATTACGCGCTGTCCGGCCGCTCGCCCTTCAAGCGCCACATCTACCCAATGCCCGACGGCGCCTGGCTCGGCCTGCACGCCACCGTCGACATCGGCGGACGCTGCAAGTTCGGCCCCGACATCGAGTGGACGCCCGAGATCGACTACAGCTTCCAGCCCGAGAAGCTCGCCAAGTTCCTCGATTTCATTCGCAGCTATTATCCGGGTCTCGACGCCAGCCGCCTGCATGCCGACTACACCGGCGTGCGCCCCAAGCTCTACCGCGAGGGCGAGCCGGTGCCGGACTTCGCCATCCACGGCACCGATAAACACGGCCTCGACGGCCTCGTCGCCCTCTACGGCATCGAAAGCCCCGGCCTCACCGCCTCCCTCGCCATCGGCGAGCGGGTGGCGCAGATGATGACGCGCCGCTAGCTGCCCTTATCCGAATTCCCAGCCCTCCTTGTCATCCCGGCCGAGCACAGCGAGCGCCGGGACCCAGGAGCTGCACGTTGCACACATCGCGTTCGCGGCCCTGGGTCCCGGATATTGCGCTCGCGCGCAATTCCGGGATGACAGTTCCTTCTTTGTCATCCCGGGGCTTGTCCCCGGGATCCATCCATCAGCTTGCTCCGACGTTCGTTGATGGCTGGATCCCGGCAACACGTGCCGGGATGACATCTGTTGACCAACCGCGCGCACGAACTCGCGCCCGTTCACAAAATCCCATAGCGGGCAAACACGTCCGCAAGCTTGTCGCCGCGCTGCAGGTCGCGCAGCGTGTTCTTCTCCCCGGCCGCCTTCTCGAACGCCAGCCGCAGCACCTCGGCCTCCACGCGCCTGGGGATCACCACCACGCCGTCGGCGTCGCCGAACACCAGGTCGCCCGGCACCACCTTCACGCCCGCGCAGCAGATCGGCACGTCGAGCGTCATGATGCGTCCGCGCCCCTTGCTGTCGAGCGGCGCGATGCCGCCGTGGAACACAGGGAAACCCATCGCCCGGATCGCCTTCACATCACGCGTGCAGCCATCCATCAACGCGCCCGCCGCGCCGCGCACCCGTGCCGCCGTCGTCAGCAGCTCACCCCACGGCGCCACCCGCGCCGGGTTGGAGCAGGCAAACACGGGCACCTCGCCGGGCTGCAGGCTGTCGATCAGCGCGATCTCGAGCTCGTAGGGATTGCTGCCGGCCTCGTGGTGGTAGACCTCCATGAACGCCGCCGTGCGCGCCCGCCCCACCATCACGCTCGCCTCGTCCAGCGGCCGGATGCGCGCAGGCAGCGCCTGGTCCATCACGCCCACCGCATCGAGACAATCGGACAGCAGCGACGTGAACAGCGTGCGGCGTATCTCATCCAGGTTCTCGGCAGGCATGACGCGGCTCCTTGGCTTCTGCAGCCGCCAGACAGTGCTTGCCGCCGTCCCGCCGCGCAAGACGGCTGCTCACGGCCGGCAGAAGCATGTCGGGAGGGCCCACACCCACCTCTGTCATCCCGGCCGAGCGCAGCGAGAGCCGGGACCCAGGGGCTGCAAACAGCACGCGTCGCGTTCGCAGCCCCTGGGTCCCGGATATTGCGCTCGCGCGCAATTCCGGGATGACAGTTCTTTGCAGGCTCCGCCCCTCTGTCATCCCGGCACGTGTTGCCGGGATCCAGCGTTCAACAAACGCCGGCGCAAGCTGATGGATGGATCCCGGGGACAAGCCCCGGGATGACAAGCGCCCTCACTGCTCCCGGAAGGCGCGCGAGAAGCTGTCCCACACCGGGCGCATGATGTAGTCGAAGAAGGTGCGCTCGCCGGTCTTGATGAAGATGTCGGCGGGCATGCCGGGCGTCGGCTTGAAGTCCAGCAGCTTGCCGCGCACGTCCGCATCGTCGAGGCGCACGCGCACCACGTAGGTCGGCCGCTGCGGCGCCTCCTGCTCGGTCTTGGTGCGCGCATACTGCGTCGCCACCGCGTCCGCCGAGACGTAGGACACCTTGCCGTCCACCATCGGCGTCAGCCGCTGGTTCAACGCCGATAGCCGCACCAGCGCCTCCTGGCCGCGCTTCACGTGCCAGATCTCGTTGGGGTTGAGCCGCGCCTCGATGATCAGCTCGTCGTTGACGGGCAGCATTTCGAGGATGACGGCGCCCGCGCCCACCACCCCGCCAGGGGTGTGCTGGTTCAGCTTGACGATGATGCCGCGCACCGGCGCCTTCAGCTCGGTGCGGTCCACGACGTCGCGGGCGGCGCGCAGCTGCTCGTTGAGATCGTCGACCTCCGTCTCGACCGTGCGCAGTTCCTCGATCGTCTTCTGCATGGCGGCCGAGCGAATTTGCGCGATCTGCTGCTCGGCGCGCGACATGCGCTCACGCGCATCCGCAATGCGCGCGGTCAGCTCGCCCAGCTCGCCCGTCAGCGCCGCTTCCGAGCGCTGCAGCGAGAGGATGTCCGTGCGCCGCACGAGCTGCTGCTGCAGAAGCTGTTGCTTGTCCTTCAGCTCCTCGCCGAACAGGGCAAGCCGGCGCGTCGTGGAGGCCGACTGCGCGCTGTAGCCGGTGATGCTCTCCTGCAGGCCGGCAATCTCCTTGCGCAGCACCTGCTCTTCGGTCTGACGCTTGGCGCGGCGCGCATCCAGCTCGGAGACCTGGCGCTCATAGATCGCCCGCACCTCGGGGTCGGTGCGTTCCGCCTGCAGCTCCTGCGGCAGCTTGAAGGCGGGGATGTCGTCCAGCTCCGCCTCCAGCCGCGCCCGCATGATGAGGGCGCGCTTGTTGCGGCCTTCGAGGCGCCTCAGCTTGCTGCTGGCCGCCGTCGAGTCGAGACGCATCAGCGGCTGACCCGCCTCGACGAGATCGCCTTCCTTGGCCAGGATCTCACGCAGGATGCCGCCTTCCAGGTGCTGCACATGCTTGTTCTGGCCGGTGGCGACGAACGTACCCGAGACCACCACGGCGCCGTTGAGCGGGGCAAACAGCGACCACCCCGCGAACCCGCCCACGCAGACGAGAAGGATCGCCGCACCGATCATCAGCGGGCGGCGCACGCTTGCCGGCACGCCCTTGTGCCAGTCGTCCATGCTGGGCGGAACCTGGCTCATGGCGCAGCCTGCGCGGTCTGGGGCGCCGGCGCTGCCGGAGCCTGCGGCTCGGCCGGCTTGGCCGGGGGCGCCACACGCCGCAGCACGTCGCGCGGCGCACCGAAGGCTTCCGCACGGCCGCCGCGCAGGATCAGCACCTTGTCGACGATGCTGAGCAGTGCGGGCCGCTGCGTAACGACGACAGTGGTGACGCCCATCTGCTTGGCGCGCACCATGGTATCGGCCAGCGCCTGCTCGCCGGCGGCATCGAGATTGGAGTTGGGCTCGTCCAGCACCACCATCGCCGGCTCGCCGAAGTAGGCGCGCGCCAGCGCCACGCGCTGCTTCTGCCCGCCCGACAGCGGCGCACCGTTGCGCTCCAGCACCGTCTCGTAGCCCTGCGGCAGTTGGCAGATCATGTCGTGCACGCCGGAGAGGACGGCCGCCGCATAGACCTTGTCATCCGGCAGGTCACTGCGCATGCGGCAGACATTTTCCTTGATCGAGCCCGGGAACAGCTCCACCTCCTGCGGCAGGTAGCCGGTGAACTCGCCGAACTGGCGGCGGTCCCAGTTGCGCAACTCCGTGCCGTCGAGGCGCACCTTGCCGGCCGTCGGCAGCAGGCAGCCGACCAGGACGCGCGCCAGCGTCGACTTGCCGGAGCCCGAGGGGCCGACGATCGCCAGCGACTCGCCCGGCTGCAATTCGAAACTGACGCCGTTGAGCACCGGCTCCTTGGTGCCGGGCGGCAGGTACAGGATTTTTTCGGCCGTCAGCTTGCCCAACGGCTTGGGCAGGCGCAGGCGCGGTTTCTCCTTCTGCACGGCTTCCACCGCGGCACGCACGCGGCCATAGGCGGCGCGCGTCTGCACCACGCTGCGCCAGCCTTCGATCATGCCTTCCAGCGGCTGCAGGGCGCGGCCGGCGATGATGGAGGCGGCGATCATCATGCCGCCTGTGAGCTGGCCTTCGAGCGCGAGGTAAGCGCCCCAACCCAGAATGGCGATCTGCGTCAGCAGCCGGAAGAAGCGCGAGGACCCGCTGATCCAGAAGCCGGCATCGAGCGCGTTCATGTGTCCGGTGAGAGCAAGGCGCTGTTCGCGGCCCCACTGCAGCACGCTCTCGTTCAGCATGCCCATGGCGTTGATCACCTGGGCGTTGCGGGCGAGCGATTCCGCCTGCGCATCGGCCTTGGCCGCATGCATGCTGGCGACCGTCTGCGCAGCCGCGGTGGCGCGCTGGTTGAGATAGGCGATCACCGCCAGCAGCAGGCCGGCGCCGAGCGTGACCCAGCCGAGGCTCGGGTGGATCAAAAACACCGCCGCGAAATAGAGCGGCGCCATCGGCGCGTCGAACAGCGTGATCATGGTCGAGCTCGCCATGAAGCCGCGCACCTGATGCAGGCTCCTCAGCGGCACGATGCTGCCGCTGTCGCTCGCCGGCGCCGTCGAGATGATACTAGTGATCACCGGCGCGCCGAGGATGGTCTCCATGCGCGTGGCAAGGCGGCCCAGCACCTGCCGGCGCAGCGTGTCGAGCAGCGCCAGCACCAGGATGAACCCGAACGCCAGCAGCGACAGCATCATCAGCGTCTCGACGCTGCGGCTGGTCAGCACCCGGTCCGAGATCTGGAACAGGTAGATCGGCATCGTCAGCATCAGCAGGTTGACGAACACCGAGAAGATGCCGACGCCGATGATGGTGCGGCGCGCCACGTGCCGCCATTCCTGCATCGGCTCGCGCTGTCCGCCGGGCGGCGGGCGGTCGGACAGCACGGCGGCCAGCAGCCCGCGCACCTGGGCGAGAGATGCACGGCCCGCGGCCTTCGCAGCGGACAAGTCGAGCGCAGACGACGCCAAGCCGAATTGGCCGCGCAGACGCTGCAGCGCGGATATCGGCTCGGAGCTATCCGCGCCGGTGCTCATAGCCAGTCGAGGCGCAATCCGCCGCTGCCCAGCAGCGACGAGAGGCCGCCGCCGGAGTTGGCAGTCTGCTCGCTCGTATCCGCGCTCAACAGTGCGCCAGCATCCAAGGCGGAGACCAGCGTATCGAGCGCGTTGTCGACCGAGGCGCCCAGGCTGTCGGGCATCGTGCCATCCTGCAGGGCGAGGCTGTACTCGGTGTACTTGCCGCCCGAGAACAAGTCGTCGACGCCGCCCGGCACGGGAAGAGCGCCCGCCGTGGCCGACGCGTCGAGCACGATCGGGCCGCCGCCCACGCCGATATCCAGCAGTTGCGACAGGCCGATGCCCTGTGCACCGCCTGCGCCGTCCGACGCATCGCCGCTCAGGCCGTCAAGAATAGAGAGCTGGCTGGTGATGGGGCCGAGCAGCGGCTCGGTCAGTGGCGCCACCACCGGCGCCAGAGGCGACAGCAGCGTATCGGCGATGTCTTCCAGCGGTGCCGTCAGATCGTTGATCACCGGCGTCACCGGCGCGATCACGTCCGCCGCAGCATTCACCACCGGCGACACCGCATCGCCGAGCGGCGCGACGATGCTGCTGGCGAGCCCGGTCACGGGATCGATCACCGGATCGAGCGACTGCAGCACCTCTTCGATCACGCCCGCAGCTGGAACCAGGACGGCATCCAGCACGGGCTCCGCCAACTCGATGACGCTGCCAGCAAGGCCGGTCACCGGCGCCAGAAGCGGATCGAGCACCGGCTCCAAACTGCCGACCAGCGTCTCCGTCAGAGCCGCCACCGGCGCCACCACACTGTCGAGCACCGGATCGAGGGCGCCGACGAGTTCACCCGCAATCGCCGCGACAGGCGCGACGACGCCGTCAACCACCGGATCGAGAACATCAACCAGGCCGCCGACAAACCCACCGACCGGCGGGATCACGCCTTCGAGCACATCGTCGACGACGTCGATCACGGGCTCGAGAACGGAACCGACACCCGGGCCCAGCACCAGCGTGGGCGCATCGACCTCGCCCGATGCCTCCTGCACGGCGCCGTTGATCTGGCCCTTCTGGGCGCTCGCGCCATCCTCGGCGATCTCGGCTATCGTGTCGGAAGCGATCGCATGTCGGGGCGCATCGGCCACCGCGGCAACCTTGGCGGTACCGGGATCTGTCGATTGCAGAGCCAGGCCGCCGCTCAGCTGCTCGTCCATGCCCTCGAAGGCGTTGAGCGCAGCAATCGCTGCGGCGACGGCTTCAGGGTCTACAGCCGCATCCGACGCAGCGGCATCCTGGGCCGCCTCCGCTGCCTGCGCGCTGGCAACGGCCATCTGATGCGCGGCGACGATCTGCGCCATGAAGAACGACCAGGTGAGGAAAGTCCACTGGCCCTTTTCGCGCTGCCGGGGCGGGCGCGCCAATGCGCCGGCTTTCCCGGGAGCTGCAAGCCCCGTGGCAACGTCGCTGCGAACATCCATGCACAACCTCCCAAGAAGGCCGGCACGGGCTGCAGGTTTAGGCGCGCAACCCTACACCGGCGAGGCGTCGTCGAACGCCCCCACGTCGAGCGCGGGTACGTCGAAGAGCTGATGCGAAGACGTGAGCAAGTCCAAAGTCTGGTCGATGTCGGCCATGGCGCCCGTATCGAGTGCCAGCGCAACGTGCCCGTCGTAGCCTTGCGCGGCCGAGAGCGCCGCGTCGCTGTTTTCCGCCCAGGCGCCGGACTGGCTGGCGGCCACGAGCGCGGCGATATCGGCTGCGTCGAGCGGCGCCGCGGCGTCGGCCATCACGCTGTCGCCGGCCGGCTCGCCGCTCGGGGCGGCGCCGTCAGCGAGGGAGATCGAAGGCGCGTCAGACATCGTCAGGGTCCTTTCCTGCGTACACTGCCATTTCCGGATGGAAGTTCTGTTAAGTCGTCAGCGTGAATTGTCGGGGCCTGGGTAACGAACCGTTAGCCAACCCGGCCGGCTCCGAAAGTTGCGCGCCGACGTGACTGCTCGTGTGAAATCGCGCCATGGCGGCCCGCCCGAGGGCGGTCAGCTTCCACGTGCCGCTTTCATCGACGGCCACAACGCCCATGCGCGCCAGCCACTGGACTTCCGGGTCTGCGCCTGCACAGCGCGCAACGGCCTGCACGGTCTTCGCTTGGGTATCGGGTGTCGAACAATGCATGGCCCACATCTTAAAAGAATTGGGGCCCTGGCCGCAGCTTGGGGAGTGCCAGGGCCCCGGGGGAGGGGACACGGGTGTCTGCGGGGGTGCAGACAAGCCAGACCCTAACAGCACGCCCGACCTCGGACACCTGTCGGATCCGGCAACAGCAGCGCTCATGCTCGCGCCAGGAGAGCGATGAAAATTAATCCTGCCGCAGCCGCCAGCACGACGGCATCCCAGCGCACGCGGCCGGCTTGGAGATACTGCTCATCGCGTTCCATTGTCCTCACGGCCGCCCCGCATCGCTGTGTGTTGCGCATGATGTCGGCTGCACACTATCTGACGCATCGATCGGCCGCTTCTGTCGGTTCGGACAGGTGAGAGCGTAGGCACGCCGCTGCTATTGCCACGCTCCATGTGCAACCCGTTTGTAGGAGGCGCAGTTGGACCGCGACCGCCGGACATGCCTACGCCAAAGCATGCGCAAGGACGGCAAGATCCTGTTCGTCGATCAGCCGTTCTTCCTCGAATGCGCGATCCGCAACATCTCGGACGACGGCGCACTCCTCACGCTGCTCGTGAACTATCCGCTGCCGCGCGCGATCCTGCTGTGGCAGGAGAATTCGCACACCATCTTCGAGTGCGAGGTCTGCTGGAGACGCGATCTGTTGGTCGGGGTGCGCTTCCTCGACATCTGCGGCCGCACCCTGCGCCGCGCCCTGCTCGAGAAATGCTTCGCGCCGTTGAGCTACACGCCACCCTCGCCGCAGTCCCTGCATTGACCCGCGACGGCCACCGCAGCTAGCGCTGTCCGGCCGCGTCGGCGTCTTCCGAGCGTACGACGGGCGATTGCCAGGGGCCGCGCACCACCACCGTCTCTGACGTGACCTGGCCACCGGTTGCCCCGGCAGCGGGCGGCGTCTTCATGACAAGCCGCACTTCCATGTTGCCGTCGGCCAGGCCGATGCGCCCGAAGGCGGAGATATCCTTGTTGCCGGCGCGCGCCTGCACCGAGTCGGCAAACGCCACGCCGTCGATGACGAGCGCGCGCGCCTCGAGCTTCTCGACCGGCGTCGAGGCCTTGGTCTTGGGATCGGGCGCGTTGTCCGCCGGCCCGGTCTGTCCGAGCGTCTTCAGATCGAGGGCCGCGCGCCCCTCTGGCACCATGAGCGCGAGCCGGCCCGACAGCCGCCGCACGATGTCCTGCACCGCATAGCCGGTGCTCGTGAGTTCGGCGCTCACATTCGCCCGCCCGATCAGACCGGCGCTGCCGAGCAGCATCGCGCTTGCCGCCCCGGCATCCACGTTCTCGAGCTTGCCGCGCATGGCATAGCGCGGCACCGGCTCGCTCATGATCACGGTCACCTGTCCGGAGGCCGTGCCGCCGTGCACCTCGAGCTCGGTGAGATCCGCCTGCAGCTTGCCGGCCTTCGCCGTGATCGTCGCGCCGCCCCGCCCGAGCGCCGCCTTGCGAAGCATGACCTTGCGGGCGGAGATGCGCAGGTCGGCATCGATATGACGGATGCTCGGCAGCGACAGGTCGACGCCCGACCAGTAGGCGGCAGCAGGCAGATCGAAGCCCAGGATCAGGGCGCGCGTGGAATCCAGATACGGGTCGAGGTTGAGGGTGGCGAAGTCGAGGGTCGCGTCGAGCTGCGGACGGTCGCCGTCCGTGTTCAGCGCCATCCGCCCGTTGCCCTCGTTGCCGTCGACGACAACCTTCACCTTCTCGAACTCGAGCGATCGGCGGGCCCAGGTGAACTGCCCCTTGGCGCTTGTCTCGTTAAATCCATCGGCGTTGTGCAGGGGAAGGTTGAACCATCGGCCGACGCGCCGCAGGTTGGGGGTCGTCACCTCCGCCTCACCCGCCAGTTGCACATCGGCCGCGACATCGACATGGCCATCGAAACTGGCCGTGATCAGCGTCCCTTTCACCGCCGCCTTGAACGGCCAACGGAACGGCTGCTTCTTGTCCGCTGCCTGGCCGACCGTCGCATCGAAGGCCAGCCGCTGCCCGCGATAGGCAAACGTGCCGCGTGCGGCCACCACGCCTTTCTTGCGGCCGGTAACCTCCGCCTGCACGTCGGTGATGGTCTCGACCGTGCCGTCGGACGCGGTGATGTGCACCGTGCCACGCCGCACCACCAGGCGATCGAAGCCCAACGAAGCGATCTGCTCAATCACCGGTGCCAGCAATTCCGGCTGCGCATGCCCCACATCGCCCGGCACAACCGCGCGCAGGCCGGCCGCGTTGAAGGTGAAGACCGGATTGTCGAGAATGATGTTGGAACCATGCGCGCCGCCGGCCGAGCTGCCGTACACGTAGCCGACACCCTGGCTGAGCAGAACGTCGGGCGCCGCGCTCAAGCGTGACGGCAGCGTGATGATGTGCAGGTCCTGCGGAGACGCCATCACGGAGGCGATGGCGAACGGCTCGTCGGAGCGGCGGTCGGAGAAATAGATCGGCGCGATGACGGCAAACAGCAGGCAGGCGGCGAGCGCAAGTAGGGGACGACGAAGGCCGGCGATTTTCGACTTGCGACCCATGCACGTCGGACCTGACGGCCCATCCCCCCAGCGCGGTTCCGCATCCTGCTCGAAGGCAGGGCAGACCCTGCGGTCTCCGGCGCCGCGACCCCGATCAGCCGCTGCGCATCATCCTGGACAGCTTGTACAAATCGTTGCCATGCCATGCAAGGCCAACCGATATTATACGAAGGCACGAGCCCCCGTCTTCGCAGATCATACTTGCACGACCGGCTATAAACTGCGGGCCGAGGCGGAAAACATGCGCGTCCCAAGGACGGCGAATCCACTGTGGACACCCGGCAATGTGCGCGCCGCACAATCGACTCTGGAATTGTTCTCAACCTGGATGTCGTCGCGCGCCGGCAAGCCGCTGCGGGGCTGTAACGAACTGTATCGCTTCACGGGTACAAACAGTTCCCGAGTTGTGGTTCGCTGTGGGACTTCACAAAAGTGTCAGGTGACAAAGGCCGCGCGCCGTCGCTGCGCGACGCCCGGCCAGATGCCGCGCGCGCAAGTCTTCCCTAACGGCACACTGAACCTCTGCGCCCGCGCCGGACCCCGCGATCGCCGATGTCGCCTGCTGATCGCAGGGGCCGCAGCAGCCCCATCAATGGGCACCGGCCGTACGACCCACCTGGCTGCGCACATTTGAATTGGACATCCGCCGACTTCAGTTTGTACACAAGCCCATGCAGTGCAGGCTCGTTAGCTGCGGCGGCATGCCGGCAGCAGGTGGAAGGGGTTTGACGTGAACAAGATCTTCCCTAGTGCCAAAGCGGCACTCGACGGCGTGATCAAGGACGGGCAGGTGCTCGCCGTCGGCGGCTTCGGGCTGTGCGGCATTCCCGAAGCGCTGATCGCCGCGGTCCGCGACTCGGGCGCCAAGAACCTCACCGCCATCTCCAACAACGCCGGCGTCGACAACTTCGGTCTCGGCGTTCTGCTGCAGACGCGCCAGATCAAGAAGATGATCTCGTCCTACGTCGGCGAGAACAAGGAGTTCGAGCGGCAGTACCTCGCCGGCGAGCTGGAGCTCGAGTTCACGCCGCAGGGAACGCTGGCGGAGAAGCTGCGCGCGGGCGGCGCCGGCATCCCCGCGTTCTATACCAAGACGGGCTACGGCACGATCGTCGCCGAGGGCAAACCGGTCGCCGAGTTCGACGGGCAGAAGTATATTCTGGAACGGTCGCTCAAAGCCGACGTGGCCCTCGTCAAGGCCTGGAAGGGCGACAAGTCCGGCAACCTCATCTACCGGATGACAGCGCGCAACTTCAATCCGAACGTCGCCACCGCCGGCAAGATCACCATTGCCGAGGTCGAGCACCTGGTCGAGACCGGCGAGCTCGACGCCGATCAGATCCACACGCCGGGCATCTTCGTCCAGCGCATCGTTCTGAATGCGACACCCGAAAAGCGCATCGAGCAGCGCACCGTGAGGAAGTCGTGAGTCGTGAGTTGTCAGTCGTGAGTGGTACAGGTGGCCATTGAATCCTACAAAGACCTCGATGTCTGGAAGGTGGCCATGACGCTTGCTCAGGAGAGCTATCTGCTGAGCGCACATTTCCCGAAGGATGAGACGTACGGAATGGCGGCCCAGATACGCCGCGCAGCGGTCTCAATCCCAGCCAATATTGCAGAAGGATACGGCAGAGATCAGACTGGTTCCTTCATACAGTTCCTCAGAATCGCCCAAGGGTCTGCAAGAGAGCTGGAAACACATCTGATCCTCGCTGAAAGAATCCGCCTCATAGATCAACAGGCGGCAGCTCCTGTCCAGGAGCTCTGCGAGCGCGTCAGCAAGATGCTCCGTTCTCTCATTCGCTCCCTGGAAGTACGTCGGGCCAACAACGAATGAGCCCTCCCACCACTCACCATCTCACGACTCACCACTCACGCATTTAGGAGCATCCAAATGGCCTGGACCCGTGAACAAATGGCAGAGCGCGCCGCCAAGGAGCTGCGCGACGGCTTCTACGTGAACCTCGGCATCGGCCTGCCCACGCTGGTCGCCAACTACATCCCCGACGGCATGACCGTAATGCTGCAGTCCGAGAACGGTCTGCTCGGCATCGGGCCGTTCCCAAGCGAGAACGAGGTCGACGCCGACCTCATCAACGCCGGCAAGCAGACCGTGACGACCCTGCCGGGCTCGAGCTTCTTCTCGTCCGCCGACAGCTTCGGCATGATCCGCGGCGGGCACATCAATCTCGCCATCCTCGGCGCCATGCAGGTGTCCGAGACCGGCGACCTCGCCAACTGGATGATCCCCGGCAAGATGGTGAAGGGCATGGGCGGCGCCATGGACCTCGTCGCCGGCGTCGAGCGCGTCGTCGTGGTCATGGAGCACACGGCCAAGAAGAAGGACGGCTCGGTGGACAAGAAGATCCTGCCGAAGTGCGACCTGCCGCTCACCGGCGTCGGCGTCGTCAACCTGATCATCACCGACCTCGGCGTGATCGAGGTGACGAAGGCGGGGCTCAAGCTCATCGAGCTGGCGCCCGGCGTCACCAAGGAAGAGCTTGCCGAGAAAACCGGCGCGGCGGTGCACTAGGGCCGGCTCCGAGGGGCTAACCTGTACCGCGCTGTTCCCGCGCTGAGGCAGCAACCCGCGTCAGCCGCTGCCCTTCGGCAGCACGGTGATGGCGCCGCCGATGGACGTGCGCCCGCCGTCGGCGACATACTGCGCGCCGTTGATGTTGCTCGCCATGTCGGAGCACAGGAACAGCACGATGTTGGCGATCTCCTCCGCCGTGCCGTAGCGGCCGAGCGGCAGCGCCCTGTGATAGCTTGCCTCCACCGCCGCCGGGTCCGCGGGATTGATCTGCGCCTCGATGGAATGGATCATGCGCGTATCGATCGGCCCGGGACACACCGCGTTGACGCGCACGCCCGCGCGCGCAACCTCGCCCGCCGCCGATTTGGTCAGCCCGATCACGGCGTGCTTGGAGGCGACGTAGGCCGACATGCCCGGCGTGCCGACCAGGCCCGCGACCGACGCGGTGTTGACGACGGCACCCGACTTCTGCGCGATCATCGCCGGCAGCACATGGCGCAACCCCAGGAACACGCCCTTCACGTTGACATTGATGACGTCGTCGAAAACGCTCTCGTCCATGTCGACGATCGCCGCCAGCTTGCCCTCGATGCCGGCGTTGTTGAAGAAGCAGTCGACGCGGCCGTAGGCGTCGAGCGCAGCCTTCGCATAGGCGGCGACGTCGGCGGACTTGGTCACGTCGGAGACGTGGTGGCGCGCCTCCCCGCCTTGCTGCCGGACGGTGGCGGCGGTCCGCTCGGCGGCTTCCGCATCCCTGTCAACCGCGACGATCTTGGCACCCCGGGACGCAAAGCCCAGCGCCGCCGCGCGTCCGATGCCGTTGCCGGCGCCCGTGATGAGCGCAACCTTGCCGGTGAAATCCATGGCGCCTTCTCCCTCGTGGTCCCGGCGCAGGTTAGTCACGCACGCGGCCGCTGCAAAGGGCGAACGGCTGATGAGCTCAGGGCGCCACGCGCCGCTCCGCCCGGCGCAGCCAGCCCGGCGACGGTGCACCCGAGCCCGCACGTCCGCCGGCCACCGCCTTGTGCAGCAGCAGCACCGGCACCAGCCCGATCAGCACGATAGTCAGGGCCCCGAGCGTGCCCTGCTCGAACAGCTCCAGCGTGGCAAAGCTGTAGACATGGGTGGCGAGCGTCTCGAAATTGAAGGGCCGCAGCAGCAGGGTCGCGGGCAGCTCCTTCATGGCATCGACGAACACCAGCAGGGCGGCCGCGCCAAGCGCCGGCACGAGCAGGCGCACATGCACGCGCCACAGCACGCTGAACGACGTCTCGCCCAGCGTCCGGGCGGCGGCATCGAGGTTGGGCGACAGGCGCGCGAAACCGGCCTCGAGCGCGCCGAGCGACACAGTCAGGAACCGGATAGCGTAGGCCAGCACGACGATGACGAGCGAGCCAGAAAGTAGCAGGCCCGTATGCACGCCGAAGGCCGCTCTGAGCCACGCATCCAGCCGGTTGTCGAGCGCGGCCAGCGGGATCAGCAGGCCGAGGGCCAGCACCGTGCCCGGCAGCGCGTAGCCGAGCCCGGCGCCACGTGCGCAGAAGGCAACGAACCGGCTCGGCGCCGCACGCTGGGCGTAAGACATCCCGAGCCCCAGCATCACCGTGATCACGGACGCCACCACCGCCACCGTCAAGCTATTGCCGACCGCACGCCAGAAGCCGGCCTCCAGCGCGTCGGACACGTGCGTGACGGCCTGCGAGACGAGGATACCCATCGGGATGACGAAGCCCGCCACGACCGGCAAGGCGCACACGACGGCCGCCACAATGCCGCGCCAGCCCTTGAGGTCGGAGAACGGAATGGAGCGATAGCGCCCGGTGGTGTGATGGTACTGGCCGCCGCGCGCCGCGCGCTCGGCGAGGATCAAGGCAACAACGACCACCACCGCCACCAGCGCGATCTGCGCCGCCCCGCCGAGGCTCGAGCGCTGCAGCCAGGTCGTATAGATGCTCACCGACAGCGTCTGCACGCCGAGATACTGCACGGCGCCGAGGTCGTTCAGGGTCTCCATCAGAGCCAGCACCAGCCCGGCCACGAGCGCCGGCCGTGCCAGCGGCAACGCCACCGACCAGAAGCTGGTGAAGGACGTGCGGCCGAGCGTGCGCGCCACCTCGAGCACGCAGATGGATTGCTGCACGAAACTCGCGCGCGCCGTCAGGTAGACATACGGGTACAGAACCGCCGACAGGACCAGGATCGCGCCGCCCATGCTGCGCACGTCCGGGAAGTAGTAGTCGCGCACGGACTGGAAGCCGAACAGCGACCGCAGCCCGGCCTGCACGGGTCCGGAGTAGTCCAGGAACTCCACGTAGCAATAGGCGACGATGTAGGTCGGCATCGCCAGCGGCAGCACCAGCAGGCGGTCGAGAAGGGCCCGGCCCGGAAACCGGTACATGGTGACCAACCACGCCGTCGCCGCTCCGAACACGAGAGAACAGACGCCGACCCCGGCCAGCAGCACGGCCGTATCGCGCAGCGTCGCCGGCAGCACCGTCGCCAGCAGGTGCGGCCAGACGTTGGCGCCGGCCCCGAGCGCCAGCAGCACGATCGTCGCGATCGGCAGGGCGATGATGCCTGCCACCGCCGCGGCGAACGCCACATAGCCCAGCGTGCCGCGCCGCGTCCTCAAGGACGCAGGGCGCGCGCGCGGAAGCTTGCCGGTACCTTCGGCTGCAGGAATGTGGACCATCGCCGTCGAGATATAGCACGCGGCGGCAGCCGCCAAAGCCGTTGCTGCCGCAGCCTGGGTCTAGACGGGGACCAGCCGGTCCTTGCCGAAGGCGATGGTCACGGCGGTTCCGCGGCCGGGGGCGCTGTCGATGGCAAACGCGGCCCCGTTGGCCTCGGCCAGAACCCGGGTCAGCGGCAGCCCGATGCCGAGACCGCCCTTGCTGCCGGCCGCGGGCGCTGCCGCCGGGTCGATGCCGGGCCCGGTATCGATCACCATGATCTTGAGCGGCCCGTCCAGCTCGTGCACCACGCGCGCGGTGACGCGATCGCCGTTACGCCCGTACTTGATGGCATTGGTCAGCAGGTTGAGCAGCATCTGCTTGAGGGTCACCTCGTCGGCGATCACGCGCGGCACCCGACCGCGAACATCCGCAGTCACGCTGAGACCGGCCTCGGCTGCGAGCGGGCGCACGACGGACAGGCAGCTTTCGACCACCGCCGCCACGTCCAGATCGGCGAAGGCAAGCTCCGGCACGCCGGCACGCGCGGTGTTGGCCAGCATGCTCTCGACCACACCGAGGGTATGCCGGAGGCTGTCGAAGATGTTGCGCGCGTAGTCGCGATAGCGCGCATTGGCGATGGGCCCGAAGCGCTCGTCCTTCAGTATCTCGGCGTAGGCGACTGCGGCGCCCAGCGGTGTCCTGAGCTCATGGGCAAGCCGCGCGTTGGCGGCCGCACCCGGTGCCGCGTGCGCGGCGCGCCCGTCCAGGGCATCGCGCGGCGGACAGGCACGGACGATGAAGGTGTCGGGGCCCGCGCTGTCCACGCGGCCCTCCAGATGCACGAGGCCTTCCCGGCCCCAGAACGTCAGCCGCTCGCGCCGGCCGCTGTCTGCCGCGAACGCCAGCCGCTGCAGCGCCGGCATGGCGCGATCCAGCGCAGCGGGCACCGTCACGGCGCGGGGGTCGAGGCCGAGCGCCCGCCAGCCCTCGTCGTTGGCGTCGAGCACCAGGCCGGCTGCCGCGTCGATCAACAGGAGAGGGCCGCCATTGGGGCTGTGTTGGCGATCGCCCAGGCCGAGGCGCGGAGCGCGTGGGGCGTCAAGCATGGGTCCGACTCGAAGCGCGGAGGGCGCCTCAAGGCCTCTTAGCCGCAGCTGCCATCAGCGTCCAGAGATCACGCCAACTCATCCGCCGGTTTCGGAAATTTGCCACTCGGTCGTGCCCGGCTGACCTCTGCGTTGAGGCCTTGGCTTCAGGGCGCCGTGGCACTATGTTGCGCTCCGTTGGCCCAGGGCCGCAGTGCCGGGACCGGCACCGGCCGACGTGCGACATGCCGCCTTAGCTCAGATGGTTAGAGCGCTAGATTGTGGATCTAGAGGTCCCCCGTTCGATCCGGGGAGGCGGTACCACCCGCATTCGACATGATCGCCGTGTTGCAGCGCCATACTTTTGCAGCGTGACAATTTGGTCAGTCCCTGCCGGGACCTGCATCGCCCGGCTCGCCTGAACCTTGAACGCGCGGCGCGCAAAACTGTAGCTTCATCGTCGCCGTGACGCGCCCAACGCGACAGGCCCTCAAGAGTTCAGACCTCCTTTGAGGTGGTAGCCCGTACCCCAGGGGGTCGATCTGATGGATGCGCTCACCGCCCTTGCCGAGCGGTTGGCGCACGCCCTTTCCGCCTGGTTCACGGCGGCGCCGCTCCTTTGGGCACTCCTGGCCCTGCTGATCTTTGCCGGATTGGCCGTTGCAGCGTTTCGCCGCCGCCGCCCGCGCAACGACATCGACACGTTCTACCTTGCCTCCGCCGCCGCCATCCGCAAGGCGCGCGAGATCGGCGAGATCGATGCCTTCGCGCGCCGCACCGGCGCGGTCGCCGACGAGATGAAGGCGCAGATCCGCAAGCTCCGCTCCGGTCACTACAGCCAGGTGAAGATCTATATCGATCATTCCAACTTCATCAGCAGTTGGAACGATGTTGCGCACAAGGGCGAACGCACGCTCGCCCACGACGTCAACTGGCATCTCCTCCCGCAGCTCCTGATGGACGAGACCACGGAGTGGCTGAAGAATGCACGCAAGGCGCCGCAGGCCCTGCTTTATCGCGGCATGCATGTCTACGGCACGCTGTTCGAAGACGCCTACTTCGCGCTGCTGGAGACCATGCTGCGGCACGAGCAGTCCGCACCCGACAAGCTCTCCCTGCCGATCCGCCTGCGCAAGGAGACGATCGACAAGTGGCGCGCGGAGAACGAGGCCTACAAGCAGGAGCTGACGCGGGAGATCGGCAGCGTCACCGGCTGCACCATGGTGCCGATCTATCGCCGCACGCCGCGCGAGGACCAGCTTTCCGGCTGCCAGTACACCTCCGGCGGCATCCCGATCGCGCCGGAGAAGATGCTCGACACGCACGTTGCGACCGACCTGATCGGCGACGCCGTATTCGATGCCTACGACATCGCGCTCCTCGTCTCCGAGGACAGCGACTTCGTGCCGGCCGTGCAGTTCGTGCACGAGATCCGCGGCAAGCAGGTGGTGCACGTCGGCTTCGGCAGCCACACCAACGAATTGAGGGGCAACTGCCGCTTCCGCATCGACCTTGCCCGCAACGGCCTCTACCGGCGTCTGCAGCGCAAGGCGTAGGCGCGCCTCAGGTCACCGCCGCCGTCGGCCGCTGCTCGGGCACCTCGTAGACAAGCGTCGCCAGCGACTCCAGCTCGCGCGGCGCGGGTCCGCCGTAGGCCCAGTCCAACAGCTCCACCGTATGCACGATCGGCACGCCGAGGCTCGTTTGCAGCTGCGCCACGCAGCCGATGTTGCCGGTGGCGACCACGTCCGGCCGCACGCTCTTGATGTTGGCGACCTTGCGGTCGCGCAACTGTCCCGCGATCTCGGGCTGCAGAATGTTGTAGGTGCCCGCCGAGCCGCAGCACAGGTGCCCCTCCGGCACGCTCACCACCGAGAACCCGGCATTGCGCAGGAGCTGCACCGGTTCCTGGATCACCCGCTGGCCATGCTGCATGGAGCAGGCGGAATGATAGGCGACGCGCACGCGCGACCATTGCTGCGGCGGGCCGAGATCGTAGCCCGCGAGAAACTCCGTCACGTCGCGCGTCATCCCCGATATTTTGGCCGCCGGCTCCGCAAACTGGGTATCCCGCTTCAGCATGTGGCCGTAGTCCTTGACGGTGGTGCCGCATCCCGACGCATTGATGATGACGGCATCGACCGGCGGCCCCTTATCCATGACCTTGGTCCAGGCGCTGATGTTCTGCCTGGCCATCGCCAGCGCGGCCTCCTCGCGGCCCATGTGATGCAGCAGCGCCCCGCAGCAGCCGGCGTTGGCAACCACCTCCACGTCGACGCCGCGCCGCGCCAGCAGGCGGATAGTGGCGTCGTTGATGGCCGGTCGCAGCACCTGCTGCGCGCAGCCGGCCAGCAGGATCACCCGCTTGCGCCGCTCGCCCGCCGTCGCCGCCCTGCCTGCGCCCGCAAAGCTCGCCTTCGGCAGCACGATGCCGGACGGTGCCAGGGCGAGCATCGCCCCGATTTCCTTGGGCAGGATCTTCTGCAGCACGCCTGCAAACGGACGCGCAAGGCGCGCGGCCTGCAGCGCAAGGCGCATCCGCCGCGGATAGGGCAGCGTCGCCGCCAGCAGATCGCGGATCAGCCTGTCCTTGAGGCCACGCGTCGAGGTCGCGTTGACGTGCGCCCGCGCATGATCGACCAGATGCATGTAGTCGACGCCGCTCGGGCACGTCGTCATGCACGACAGGCAGGAGAGGCAGCGATCGATGTGCGTGCGCATCACCGGCGTCGCCTTCTTGCCGCGCTCGAACATCTCCTTCATCAGGTAGATGCGCCCGCGCGGGCTGTCGCGCTCGTCGCCCAGCAGAACGTAGGTGGGGCAGGTGGCCGTGCAGAGGCCGCAGTGCACGCATTTGCGCAGGATCTTTTCGACCTCGGCGATGCGCCCGTCCTTCAGCTGCTTCGGCTCGAAGTGTGTCTGCATGGGATCCCTCTGGCGCCTGTCGCCGCAGCGCGCCGCAGATTACATACCGCGATACATGCGTCCGGGGTTGAGAATTCCCGCGGGGTCGAAGGCCGTCTTCAACCTGCGCGACAGCGCCTCGACTCCCGCCGCCATCGGCTGAAACACCTCGACCGCGCTTCTGACCTCGGGTGTCGCGCGCACCAGCGTGGCGTGGCCGCCATGCGTCGCCACCACCCTGCGGATGTCGGCGGCACCCGCATCGCTGGCAGGCAGCACCTCGGCCCAGATCAAACCGCCCGACCAGTCGTAGAAGGCGTGGCATTCCATGTCGGCGGCGATCGCGGCGACGACCTTCGGGCCGTTTGTCGGCCTGGTCGAGATGCGCCACACCGGCCGCTCGCTGTCGGCGAGAACGGACAGCCGCCTGAGTTCGCCCCAGAACGCCGACGAGTTGGCGGCGTCGAGGTCCTCGATGGCTCCATAGGCCTTGAGTTCATCTTTGATCCGCGAGCCCCGGTAGGCGACCGACTTGGCAAAGTTCTCCAGCCGCAGCGCCGTTACCGACCTGCCCTGGGCGCCGAGCGCGCCGTGCTCCAGGCGGGCCGCCAGCGGGGCCTGCAGATGCACGGCGCCCGACACCTCGTAGGGGCTGCTCATCGCCGTGCACAGAACCTCCACCGCGATCTCGTCGCCGAGGCCCAGGATCACGAGCGTGCTCGTCTCCTCCGGTCGCGGCAGAACCTTGAAGGTCACCTCGGTCATGACCGCAAGCGTGCCCCAGCTCCCCGACAAGCCGCGGCAAAGGTCGTAGCCGGTGACGTTCTTCATCACCCGTCCGCCGGACTTGAAGGCCTCGCCGCGGCCGTTGACGGCTCGGATACCGAGCAGATGGTCGCGCGCGCCTCCGACCGCGACACGCCGCGACCCGGACGTATTGGTCGCGAACACGCCGCCGATGGTGGACTGCCCCGCATCCTCGCCGAGCAACGGCCCGAGATCGGCCGGCTCGAACGCCAGCATCTGGCCACGGTCGGCCAGCTCGGTTTCGATCTGCGCAACGGGCGTGCCGGCACGCGCCGACATCACCATCTCGGTCGGCTCGTACAGGGTGATGCCGCGCATGGCGCGCGTTGAGATGGTTGCCGACGTCTGCATCGGATGGCCGACGATGCGCTTGGAGCCCGCACCGGCAATCTCGAGCGGCGTTGCCGATTCCGCCGCTTCGGCGATGACACGCACAAGTTCGCGCTCATCGATCGGACGCAGGCTTGTGGAGGGGGTCACGGCCGGACTCACAGTGTCTCGCGTGCGGCTTCGCGGCCGCTGAGCGGAAACACCTTTGCGGCGTTGAGCAGCCACTTGGGGTCGAACACCGTCTTGATCCGCATCTGCATGGCGAGATCCACCGGGCTGAATTGCACCGGCATGAGGTCTCGCTTCTCGATGCCGACGCCGTGCTCGCCGGTGAGGCAGCCGCCGACCTTGACGCACAGCTCCAGCACCTCCGCCCCTGCCTGCTCCGCGCGCTCGGCCTGGGCTTCGTCGTTGGCATCGTAGAGAATGAGCGGATGCAGGTTGCCGTCCCCGGCGTGGAAGATGTTGGCGACACGTACGCCGTGCTTGGAGCAGATGGCCGATATGGACTGCAGCACCTCGCCCAGCCTGCCCAGCGGAATGGTGCCGTCCATGCAGTAGTAGTCGGAAATGCGCCCGATGGCGCCGAAGGCCGACTTGCGGCCGCGCCAGATTGCGGCACTCTGTTCTTCGCTCTGGCTGACGCGCATCACCGACGGGTTGAACTGTTTGGCAATCGCCGATACGGCCTCGAGCAGATCGGAGATTTCCTCCGCCGAGCCTTCGACCTCGACGATCAACAGTGCCTCGACGTCGGTGGGATAGCCGGCCTTGGCAAAAGCCTCGCACACCTGGATCGCCGGCTTATCCATATACTCGATGGCGACCGGGATGATGCCCGCCGCAATGATGGCGGACACGCACTTGCTCGCCGCCTCGCTCGAGCCGAATCCGAGCAGCATCGGGCGCGCACCTTCCGGCGAGCGCAGAATGCGCACGGTTGCCTCGGTGACGATGCCGAACTGGCCTTCGGAGCCGATCAGCAGGCCGAGCAGATCGTAGCCCGCCGCATCGAGCTCCGCGCCGCCGATCTCGACGATCTCGCCGTTCATCAGCACCAGCTTGGCGCCGAGCACGTTGTTGGTCGTCACACCGTACTTGAGACAATGCGCACCACCGGAGTTCATGCCGAGATTGCCGGCCAGCGTGCAGGCAAGCTGGCTGGAGGGGTCCGGCGCGTAGAAGAACCCGTGCGGCTTCACGGCGTCGCTGATGCCGAGGTTGGTGATGCCCACCTCCACCGTCGCGGTCCGGTTCATGACATCGACGTCGAGCACGCGGTTCATGCGCGACACGCCGATCACCAGCGCGTCCTCGGCCGGAAGCGCGCCGCCCGAGAGCGAGGTGCCGGCGCCACGCGGCACCACCTTGATATCGTTCGCATGGCAGTAGCGGAGCAGCTGCGACACGTCTTCCGTCGAGCCCGGCAGCGCCACCGCGAGCGGCAGGCGGCGGTAGGCCGTCAGCGCGTCCGTCTCGTAGGCGCGGCGCCCCTCCTCGTCGTCGATGACGACGTCGTGCGGCACCAGTTTGCGCAAATCCGCGACGATAGCGTCACGTTGGCGCACAACAGCGCGATCAGGCTCGGGCAGTGCCAGTGACATTGGTCTCGTCCCCAAGACACAAGAATACGGACCGGCACGCTTGGCAAGCATGCAGTCAACGCGCGCCACAGGCTACATCAGAAAGAACGTGCTGCGAACCGCCGCGTAGCAATATGCCGTGGGTCTGCTAGCGTGGTTCCGTAGAAAAAAGGAGCTAAGAACAGCATGGGTAGCGTAACGCTCGGGGCTGCTGCGCGAGCGACGATGGCAGGACTCTCAGCTTTGGCCTTCGCAATGATTCTCCTGCCGGCGTTGGCGCCAGCGCAGGACGGCAGCGTCGAGGCCGGCGCCGATGTTTTCAAGAAGTGCCGCGCCTGTCACGACGTGGGTCCCAACGCCAAGAACAAGGTGGGACCCTTGCTCAACGGCATCATCGGCCGCAAGGCCGGAACAATCGACGGCTTCTCCTATTCCGAAGCCAACAAGAAAGCTGGCTCGGGCGGACTGGTTTGGTCCGACGAGGTCATGTTCGAGTACCTCGAGAAGCCGCTCAGCTACATGCCCGGCACCAAGATGGCGTTTGCCGGCCTCAAGGACCCACAGGACCGCAAGGACGTCATCGCCTACCTGAAGCAGTTCAAGTAGCGCGCGAACCCACTCAACGCTTGCGCCGGATGCAGCCGTCGAGGCAGCGCTTCAGCTGTGCCTGGCAGCGCGCGCGGCTGCTGGTTGCCTTGTAGCAGGCGCCGTAGGTGTGCCAGCACGCCTGCCGGCAGGAATTGTTCTGCGCGGCAGCCTGCTCGGAGAGCGTAGCCGCTCCGAGAAGCATGACCAGGGCTGCAAGGACTACGCTCATCGTGTTCGCTCTGGTCAATGCTTGCTCCCGCCGGGAAACGGCTGGCAGTGCTGCGCCGGAAAGATCTTCGGTGACGCCCGGTGGCTATAGGAAGAAAGCCATGAACGTTAACTGAACGATGAAATCTAAGTACTGCCTACCCTACTAAAGAAACATAGCGTTCGCGGACATGTGATCCGCGCCTCAAAAAGCATACTCCGTAAAAATGGGGGCCACGCTGTGACGCCACTCGCCGTTGTAGCGCGCCAGCATCTCCTCGGCCGGGGTGCAGCCGTCCTGCAAGATGGCCTCGATGGGCTCCAGGAACTTGCGCTCGTCCCTGCCGTTCGCGTCGTGCAGGCCACGGCGCTGCAGGCCCGCCTTTGAGATGGCAAGTGCGCTGCGAGCAACGTCCAGCAGACTTCCGTTGCGGAACGGCGTGCGCAGCGCGGTTCCCGGCACCGCGTCGCGGAGCCCTTGGCGCTCTTCCGCGGTCCAGTCCTTGACCAGATCCCAGGCCGCGTCGAGCGCAGTCCGATCGTAGAGAAGACCGGTCCAGAACGCCGGCACCGCACAGATGCGTCGCCAGCGGCCGCCGTCCGCGCCCCGCATCTCGAGAAACCGCTTCATGCGTACTTCGGGGAAGAGTGTGGTCAGGTGGTCGGACCAATCGTCGAGCGTCGGCCGTTCGCCGGAAAGTTGCGGCAGGCGTCCCGCCATGAAATCGCGAAACGACGCGCCGGCGACATCGATGTACTCCCCGTCGCGGTAGACGAAGTACATCGGCACGTCGAGCGCGTAGTCGGCGTAGCGCTCGAAGCCCATGCCGTCCTCGAACACGAACGGCAGCATGCCTGTCCGGCGGCGATCGGTATCGCGCCAGACCTCGCTGCGCAGGGACAGAAAGCCGTTGGGCTTGCCCTCGGCGAAGGGCGAGCTGGCAAAGATCGCGGTGGCGACCGGCTGCAGGGCAAGCGAGACGCGGAACTTCTTGACCATGTCGGCCTCGTCCGCGAAGTCGAGGTTCACCTGGATAGTGCAGGTCCGATACATCATGTCGAGGCCGCGCGCGCCGACGGTCGGCATATAGCGCGTCATCACGCCGTAGCGGCGCTTCGGCATGCGCGGCATCTCTTCGAGCGACCAGTTCGGCGTGAAGCCGACACCCAGCAGGCCAATGCCCAGCGGAGAGCCGACGCCGAGGCATTGCGTCAGGTGCGCGTGCGTCTCCGCGCCGACCTCGTGAATTGTTTGCAGCGGTTGACCGGAGAGCTCGAATTGCCCGCCCGGCTCGAGCGACACGGTGCCGCCGGGCTCGCCCTCCGGCCGCCTGAGGGCGATGATGTTGTCGCCCTCCATGATCGGCAGCCAGCCGAAGCGGTCGATGAGGCTCTGCATCAAGGCGCGCACGCCGCGCGGCCCCTCATAGGGCACCGGCTTCAGCGTATCGACGTGAAAGAGGAACTTCTCGTGCTCGGTGCCGATGCGCCAGTCCTGGGGCGGTTTGCACCCCGCAGCGATCCACGCAACGAGATCATCCCGCGAACCCACGGGCGGGCTCGGGCTGCTGTCCTGACGCGTGGACATCGATGAGTCGGACCTCGTTGGCGCCTAGTGCGTCCCGGCAATGCAGCCCAACGATCTGGGGGCCGGCTGCCCTTGTTAGAGGAAAAAGCTTGTCCCGTACAAGGGTTGTCGGGACCGCCTAGCGCCAGTCCCCTGCCACCGCATTCACGAGTGCGAGAGCCGCCACCGCCGCCGTATCGGCCCTCAGGATGCGTGGGCCCAGCGATATCCTGACCACCTGGGGGAGTTGCAGCAACAGGTCGCGCTCGGCAGGATCGAAACCGCCCTCGGGCCCGACCATGACAGCAATGGGCTTGGAACGAAGCGGGGCCAGCGCCGAGACGGGGTCGACCACGTCGGCATCCTCATCGCAGAACACCAGGGCCCGCGATGCATCCCACCCCGCAAGCACGCGCTCGAGCCGTTCCGGCTCGTGCACCTCGGGCACCCTTAGAATTCCGCATTGCTCGGCTGCGCCGATGACATTGGCCCGCATGCGCTCCAGGTTGACGCGCTCCGGAGTGGTGCGGCGCGTAATGACCGGCCGGATGCGCGCGGCGCCCATCTCCGTCGCCTTCTCGACCAGGTAATCGAGGCGCGCGCGCTTGAGCGGCGCAAACACGTAGTCGATGTCCGGCCCCGCTTCCTGCGCACGCACCAGCTCGCGGACGCCAAGCTCCACGCTGCGCTTGCCGCCAGCGGCGATCTCGGCACGCCATTCCCCGTCGCGGCCGTTGAAGACCAAAAGCCCGTCGCCGAGGCTCAGGCGGAGAACGTTGCGGACGTGGTTGGTCTGAGCTGGCGTGCAGGCAACGGAAACGCCGGGGGCCAGGGGCCCCTCGACGAACATGCGGTGCGCGCCGAAGTCATAGCGAGTCATGACGGACGCTAGATTGGACGCTGGGCGCGCCCCAGACAATCCGCCAGTTCGGCAGCGAAAGCGGCCGCGGCGTCAAGCCGCCCGCTTGCCGCTCTGCAACGAGGTGACGGCCCTCAGAAGCACAGCGAGGTCCAGCCCAAGCGACCACTTGCGCGCGTACAGATAATCGCTTGCCGCATGCGCCTGATCGGCGGCACCCGGCCGGCCAGCCACCTGCCACAGGCTGATCATGCCGGGACGGGCGGCGCGATACGCCACGGCGCGACGGCCGTAGCTGGCGACGTCGTCCAGAGTAGCGGGCTGGGGGCCAACAAGGCTCATGTCCCCTTTCAGGACATTGATCAGCAGCGGCAGCACATCCAGGCCCGTCCTGCCGAGCACGTTGCCCAGGCAACCGACGCGTGGATCCTCGCGCAGCTTGCCCGTCGCCATCCACTCCCTGGCCGCTGCCGGGTTCACGACGAAGTGCTGGCGCAGCAGATCGTCCGCGTTCGCCGGCATGGTGTTGAACGTGAAGCGGGTGAAGCTTCTGCCGCCGAACCCCACGCGCTGCTGTCTCGAGATCACCGTTCCGATGTTCAGCTTCACCACCGCGGCCACCAGCAGCATGAGCGGCGCCAGCACGATCAGAAGCGCCGCGGACACGGCGACGTCGAACAGTCGTTTCGCTCTCCCGCCGAGGGGCTCAGACCGGCGCGCGCCCGACTGCAAATCGGCAGCCGTCAGCGCACGCGGTTGGCTAACGGCATCGACCAGAAAATTGGTGATGGCGGCAGGCGCGGCAACAATGCCGTCCGACGCGAATGCGCCTCGCCGCCCGCTCTCCGGGATCAGTACCATTTACGCAACTCCCCACACCTACCGGGCGGCAAACATCCGAAACCGGACGAACCATCAGCCGCCAAGCAAAACCAATGCCGTTCTAACTCTCGGACCGAAGTGATCCAATTGTTGCAGATAGATCAAGGTTAACCACGCTGCCCGCTGTCCACGCCCGGGAGCGGTCATATCCGCGCCGGTCGGCAGGCGCCCCAGCAGTCCCGCTCCGGCACGTACGCGGTTCCGCTGAGACCATGTGCAAGACGCGCCGAGAGCCGTAGCAACGCATAGCTCAACCGCCTTCCGGCTCGCCGGCCCCTCAGAGTTGGGCAGCGCAGAGCCGCTATGGTGACGCCCCCAGCATACGTCACCGACAAGACATTTTTAATGAAGACGCAAGACTTGCGTCGTCGCATGAACAGCATGGGGCCGCAAGCGACCATGGGCATCAGACCTAAGCCTGATGCCTGCCGGCAACTGTAGGCGGACGTGAGGTCCCCCTAGAGCTGAGACGTGCTCTCGAGCATGAGCTGGATATTCTGCACGGCCGCGCCGGCGGCACCTTTCCCGAGGTTGTCGAGCCGCGCCACGAGGATGGCCTGCCCGCGCTTCTCGTTGTGAAACACCCGCAGCTCGAGAAGGTCGGTATCGTTGAGAGCGAGCGCATCCAGGCGCTCCTCGCCGCGCGCCGGCTTCAGCACCTTCACCTGCGCGGAGCCGGCGAAGTGCGTCTCCAGGGCCGCTTCCAGGTCGCGCCCGCTGGGCTTGCCGGGAAGGGTGTCGAGGTGCAACGGCACGCTGACGAGCATGCCCTGCAGGAAATTGCCGACCGACGGCACGAAGATCGGCCGGCGCTCGAGCAGCGCATAGGCCTGCAGCTCGGGCAGGTGCTTGTGCTCCAGGCCAAGGCCATAGAGTTCGAAGGCAGGCGCCGCGCCGGCATCATAGGCATCGATCATCTTGCGGCCGCCGCCGCTGTAGCCGCTCACCGCATTGACCGTGACGGGATAGTCCTTGGAGATCAGCCCTGCCTGCACCAGCGGCCGCAGCAGCGCGATGCCGCCCGTTGGATAGCAGCCCGGATTGGAAACGCGCGGCGCCGAGCGGATGGCGGAGGCCTGCTCGGCCGCCATCTCCGAGAAACCGTACACCCATCCCGGAGCGGTTCTGTGCGCGCTGCTCGCATCCAGAATCTTCGGCGCGTCTGCGCCCAGCGACGCAGCCAGACCCACCGCCGCCTTGGCGGCATCGTCTGGCAGACAAAGCACGACGAGATCGGCGCGCCGCATCAGCTCGAGCCGCGCGCGCTCGTCCTTGCGCTTGTCGTCCGCAATGCTGAGAACCTCGATGCCGCGCACGTCGGCGAGCCGGCGGCGGATCTGCAATCCCGTCGTTCCCGCTTCACCGTCGATGAAAACGGTCGGCTTGGATGAGGCTTTGGCTGTCATGACACTGTTCCGGCTAGACACAAAAAAGGCCGCTGTCGCGAGCGGCCCTGTCGAACGAACTGCAAAAACTGTCCGTCATCGCCGCCTTGAATGAGGCGCCGGACGTCGGAGGAGCGTGTGCAGCGACGGTATCATGGGTTTGATATGGAAGGGCCGGACCCGGTTGTCAACGGCGGCCCTTCCACCTGATAAAGGGTTAGCGCTTGGAGAACTGGAAGCTGCGACGCGCTTTCACGCGGCCGTACTTCTTGCGCTCGACCACGCGGCTGTCGCGGGTCAGGAAGCCGCCCTTCTTCAAGACAGGACGCAGCTCCGGCTCGAAATAGGTGAGCGCCTTGGAGATGCCGTGCCGGACGGCACCGGCCTGGCCCGAGAGCCCGCCGCCCGTGACGGTCGCCACCACGTCGAACTGGTCGAGCCGGTTGGCGGCACGCAGCGGCTGGCGCAGCAGCATCTGCAGCACCGGACGGGCGAAGTACTTGTCGAACTCCTTCGCATTGACCGTGATCTTGCCGACGCCGGGCTTGATCCACACGCGCGCGACGGCGTTCTTGCGCTTGCCCGTTGCATAGGCGCGGCCTTGCGCATCGACCTTCTTCTCGCGCAAGGGCGCGGCGGCGTCACCGGTCTTGAGAGCCGACAGATCTTCGAACGCAGTTGTCTCTGCCATGGGATCAGGCCCTCACGTTCTTGCGGTTGAGCGACTTCACATCCAGCAGTTCGGGCTTCTGCGCCTCGTGGGGATGTGCGGCACCCTTGTAGACCTTGAGGTTGCGCATGAGCTTGCGCTGCAGGGGTCCGCGCGCCAGCATGCGGCCGATCGCCAGCTCGACCACCCGTTCCGGATTCTTGCCTTCCAGAATACGGCGCGGCGTACGCTTCTTGATGCCGCCCGGATAGCCGGTGTGACGGTAGTAGACCTTGTCGTCGGTCTTCTTGCCGGTGAAGATCACCTTCTCGGCGTTGATGATCACCACGTTGTCGCCCGTGTCGACATGCGGGGTGTAGTTCGGCTTGTGCTTGCCCTTCAGGCGCATGGCGACCAGCGTCGCGAGCCTGCCGACCACGAGACCCTCGCCGTCGATCAGCACCCACTTCTTCTCGCCCTCGCCCTCTTTGGCGATGTAGGTCCTCATCCCTTAACCCTCTGCTTTGGAGTGGCGCGCTTGTACGGACTCTCGAATCACGTGTCAAACGAGACAATTAGCGCAACAATATCAAAAGACTAAATAACGGTATTATTTTACCTCACTAGCGGGCCGGTAGTGCATAGGTGGCTACCGCCCGTGCCACGATCTTCCCGGCCGCCCACGAGCTGAGTTCGGCCTCCGCAACCGCCAGTTTGCGGCCGACGCGCAGCAGCCGCACCCGGCATAGGATGTCGCCGGCCTCGGGCTTGGCTAGAAAACTGATGTTCATGTTGGTGGTGACGGCGTCGATGCCGCTCTCCCCAAGCTGGCCGATGATCGCCACATAGACGCTGAAGTCGGCCAGCGTGAACATGGCCGGCCCGGAAACGGTACCGCCGGGGCGGATGTTGCGATCGTCAGCCGCGAGGCGTACCCGGGTCAGCTGGGGCGTCACTTCCTCGATGAAATGCCGCCCGTTGGCATGAATTTGCGGAAAGCGAACATCGAGCAACTTCTCGATGGTGGCAGCATCGAGCGTGCTGGTGACCGAATCCTGAATTGACATTCTCTAGCCGTCCAACTTTGGTCATTTGGGACTATTAGCAGACCGCGAAGTCTGTAATTCTCCGAGCAAGGCCTGCAAGCGAGGACTCAATGCATCAGGTTCGCCTTTGGATCGCAACATTCCTGGCGGTCGCACTTATCCATATCGCCAGTCCCGTATCTGCGCAGGCGCCCGTCAAGCAGCTCCAGTTGAGCGAGAAGCAGGTTGAGGGCTTCATCGCCGCGCACTTGGACATGGGCAAGGTTGCAGAGAAGATTCAGTCGGACAAGCCCGACAAAGCCATCCAGGGCCAGCTCGAGTCGGTGGCCAAGAAGTACGGCTTCAAGGACTTCAATGAATACGACGACGTGGCGGCTAACATCGCGCTGGTGATGGCAGGCATCGATCCGCAGAGCAAGGCCTTCACCGACCCGCCGACCGCCATCAAGAAGGAGATCGACGAGGTCACGGCCGACAAGTCGATCCCCGAAAAAGAGCGCAAGCAGGCGCTGGAGGAGTTGAACGAGGCCATGAAGATGGCGCAACCGATTCAATTTCCCGGCAACATCGAGCTGGTAAAGAAGTACTACGATCGCCTCGAGCCGCTGCTGCAGTAGCGGCCTCGGATCACCAGGTGAGGCCAGACCGCACGTGCACGGCACCGCCCCAACCGGCAGCAAAGACGCCCTGATTGCGCGCGAGCAGCGCGGCGGAACTCTCGTGCTCGTGCTGGCGCGGCCGGACGCGCGCAACAGCCTGTCCGAAGCCCTGATCGAGGCGTTGCAGGACGCCATCGACCACGCCGCCGCGGACGCCTCCATTCGCGCTGTCATCATCGGCGCGCAAGGCAACGTGTTCAGCTCCGGACACGATCTCAAGGAGCTGACGGCGCACCGCGCCGATGCCGACGGCGGCCGCGCCTTCACCAAGCTTCTGATGCACAAGTGCTCCAAGCTCATGCGCTCGATCGTGCAGTGCCCGAAGCCGGTGATCGCGGCCGTGGAAGGCACCGCCACCGCTGCCGGATGCCAGTTGGTCGCCACCTGCGATCTGGCCGTCGCCTCGGAGAAGGCCGAGTTCGGCACGCCGGGCGTCAACATCGGGCTCTTCTGCTCGACGCCGATGGTGGCGCTCTCCCGCAACGTGCCGCGCAAGCAGGCCATGCAGATGCTGCTGCTGGGCGAGCGGCTCGGCGCGCGCGATGCGCTGACCTACGGCCTCGTCAACCGCGTGGTTGAGCCGGGTGCAGCGATGCAGTCCGCGCTGGAGATGGCCCGCATCATCGAGTCCAAGCCGCCGGTCACCCTCGCCATCGGCAAGGAAGCCTTCTACAAGCAGCTCGAAATGTCGCTCGCCGATGCCTACGACTACGCAGCCGGGGTCATGGTCGAGAACATGATGCACAAGGAAGCCAAGGAAGGGATCGGGGCCTTTGTCGAGAAGCGCCCTCCCGACTGGACCAAGACGTGAGCGCATAGAATTGAGCACGAGCACAGGCGCCGCCAAGCCGTCCCGGCAGCCCATCGATCACAACACCTACAGCGATACCTACATTGCCGGCATCCTGGGCGACGCCAGGGTGATCGCCATGGTGGGTGCGAGCGCGGTCACCAACCGGCCGAGCTACTTCGCGATGAAGTACCTGCTGGGCAAGGGTTACACGGTCATCCCCATCAACCCGACACTGACCGGCAAGGAGATCCTGGGGCAGAAGGTCTACGGCACCCTCGCCGAGCTCGACGGCCCCGTCGACATCGTCGACATCTTCCGCAATTCGGAGGCCGCGCTCGAAGTCGTCCGTGATGCGGTCCGCCTCAAGGATAAGCTCGGCATCAAGGTGATCTGGATGCAACTCGGCGTGCGCAACGACGTCGCCGCTGCCGAGGCCGAAGCGGCCGGCATGCAGGTGGTCATGAACAGGTGCCCGAAAATCGAGTACGGCCGCCTGTCGGGTGAAATTGGCTGGTCGGGGGTCAACGCAGGAATGATCTCCTCAAAGCGCCCCCTCCTCAGCGGACGCGGCGTTCAAAGCCACGCACTTTCCGGAAAGCGCTGACGTTTCGCCGCCCGCTTGCGCGCGCAGGTAGGCGTTGACTCGGCCACCGCGATTGGGTCCGTTGGCGCACCGGCTCGACCCAAGGAGACCTGCCATGACCGACACTGCGACGCCCGGCTTCGCGACCCTCTCCGTGCACGCCGGGGCCGCGCCCGATCCCTCGACGGGTGCGCGCGTCACGCCGATCTACCAGACGACGTCCTACGTCTTCAACGACGTGGATCATGCCGCCTCGCTGTTCAACCTCGAGGCCTTCGGCAACATCTACACCCGCATCGGCGGGCCCACGCAGGCCGTGCTCGAGCAGCGCATCGCGGCGCTCGAAGGCGGCACCGCTGCGCTCGCCGTCGCCTCGGGACATGCAGCGCAGGTGCTGGTGTTCCACACGCTTATGGAGCCGGGCGACGAGTTCGTCGCGGGCCGGCAGCTCTACGGCGGCTCGGTCAATCAGTTCAACCACGCCTTCAAAAAGTTCGACTGGAAGGTGGCGTGGGCCGATGCGACCAAGCCCGAGACCTTCGAGAAGGCCATCACGCCCAAGACGAAGGCGATCTACTGCGAGTCGATCGCCAATCCGGGCGGCATCGTCGTCGATCTGCCGGCCATCGCCGCCATCGCCAAGAAGGCCGGCGTGCCGCTCATCGTCGACAACACGCTCGCAACACCCTACCTGTGCAAACCCAAGGATTTCGGCGCCGACATTGTCATCCACTCGCTGACGAAATTTCTTGGCGGTCACGGCAATTCCATCGGCGGCGCCATCGTCGACTGCGGCACGTTCGACTGGCTCGGCGCCAAGCGCAAGTATCCGACCATGGTCGATCCGAACCCCAGCTACAACGGGATGCGGCTTGCCGAGACGTTCGGCAATTTCGCCTTCGCCATCGCCTGCCGCGTGATGGGCCTGCGCGACCTCGGCGCGGCGATCTCTCCCTTCAACGCCTTCCTGATCCTGACCGGCATGGAGACCCTTCCACTCCGCATGGCCAAGCACTGCGAGAATACGCTTGCCGTCGCCAAGTACCTCTCCAAGCACAAGCAGGTCGCCTGGGTGAACTACGCCGGCCTGCCCAACAACGAATTCAATGCCATGGCCAAGAAGATCTGCCCGAAGGGGGCCGGGGCGGTGTTCACATTCGGCCTGAAGGGCGGCTATGAGGCCGGCGTGCGGCTCGTCTCCAACGTGCAGTTGCTGTCGCATCTGGCGAACATCGGCGATGTGCGCAGCCTCATCATCCATCCGGCGTCGACCACGCACCGCCAGCTGACGGACGAGCAGAGAAAGGCGGCCGGTGCGGGCGACGACGTGGTGCGGCTGTCGATCGGCATCGAGGACGCCGAGGACATCATCGCCGACCTCACACAGGCGTTGGCGGCCAAGTAGCCGTCAAACCTTCGGGGTGCGGCCGGCGAGGACCTCGGCGTACATGTCGCGGTCGATGTTGCCGCCCGAAAGCACGAGCGCGACCCGCTTGCCCGCCATGCGGTCGCGCTCCTGCATCAGGGCGGCGAGCGCTGCGGCGCCGGCACCTTCGGTCAGGTTGTGCGTGTCCTCATAGTAGGCGCGCATGGCGTCGGCCATCCCATCCTCGCTGACGCGGACGATGCGGTCGGCGCCCCGGCAGATGATCTCGATAGGCTCGGCGACGGGCTCGCGGCACGCCATGCCGTCGGCGAAGGTGGCCGCGGAGTTGGTCGGCACGAGCGTACGCTGCTCGAACGAGAGCGCGACGGCGGGCGCGCGCTCGGCAACAACCCCCACGATCTTGGTCGAAAGCCCCAGCAGATCGCGCGTGCTGATCAGCCCGCAGATGCCGGAGCCCATGCCGATCGGCACATAGACCGTGTCGAGATTTGGCACCGCGCGGAACAGCTCCAGCGCATACGTCGCGACACCCTTTACGAGGTCGGCGTGGAACGACGGCACGAAATGCAAGCCGCGCTCGGCTGCATACGAGGCGGCGTGCTGGCGGCATTCATCGAAGTCCGCGCCGACGATCACGAGCTCTGCGCCGAAGGCGCGCATGGCCGCGTTCTTCTCGCGCGAGTTGCCGTGCGGGATGAAGATGGTGCAGGCAAATCCGGCTTTCGAAGCTGCGAGCGCGATCGACTGGCCGTGATTGCCGCGCGTGGCCGTGACAACGCCGGCGATACCAGGCTCGCGTTGCTTCAGTGCATCCATATAGACAACACCGCCGCGCAGCTTGAAGGCACCGGTCGGCGTATGGTTCTCATGTTTCACCCAGACCTCGGCGCCCGTCCGCTTGGCGAGCAGCGGCCAGGCATGCTGCGGCGTCTCGGGCACGACCGCGCGCACGAGCGGCACGGCAGCTTCCAGCGCAGCCAGGGTGAACAGGGTCATCCGCGGCGGACTTTCGGTTGGAGTCCGACCGGATCGGCAATCGGACGAAGCTTCAGCTCTTCACTTTGACGTAGCTGCCGGGCGCATCCTCGATCACGCCCAGCGTCTCGCCGGGTGCGCGCGCGGGAATCTTGTCGCCGGAGTACTGCGCGAGCCACTCGGCGTAGTGCGGCCACCAGGAGCCGGGATGCTCCTCGGCGCTGTCGAACCAGGCCTCCAGCGTCGCCGCCCGCTTGTCGTTGGTCCAGTACTGGTACTTCATTTTCTCGCCGGGCGGATTGATCACGCCGGCAATGTGCCCGGAGCCCGCGAGCACGTAAGTGACCGGACCGCCGAACAGGCGCGATCCGATGAAAACCGATTTTGCCGGCGCGATGTGGTCTTCCTTGGCGCACAGCTCGTAGATCGGAAGCTTGATCTTGCCGAGATCGAGCCTGACGTTGCCGATCGTCATCTGGCCCTTGGCTAGCTTGTTCTCATGATAGAACTCGCGCAGGTAATACTTGTGGTTCGCTGCCGGCATGCGCGTCGAGTCCTGGTTCCAGAACAGGAGATCGAACGGGAACGGCTTCTTGCCCAGCATGTAGTTGTTGACGATGTAGGGCCAGATCAGGTCCTTCGGCCGCAGCATGTTGAATACCGTGGCCATGCGCGCGCCATCGAGATAACCGCGCTCGGCCATCATCTCCTCGAGAGTCTTGAGCTGCGCGTCGTCGATGAAGATCAGCAGGTCGCCGGCCTTGCTGAAATCGACCTGCGCGGCAAAGAACGTGGCGGACGCGAACGGGTCCTCCCCGCGCGCGGCGAGATAGGCAAGCGTGGTGCCGAGCAGCGTGCCGCCGACGCAGTAGCCGATCACGTTGATCTTGTCGGTGCCGGTCTCGCGCTTCACCGCGTCGGTCGCGGCAAGGATGCCTTCGGTCATGTAGTCCTCGAAGGTCTTGTGCGCCAGCCGCCCGTCCGGGTTGACCCAGCTCACGACGAAGACGGTGAAGCCCTTCGACGTGGCGTAGCGAATGAAGGATTTCTGCGGACCGAGATCCAGGATGTAGAATTTGTTGATCCACGGCGGCACGATCATCAGCGGCCGCTCGTAGACCTGCTCGGTCGATGGCGCGTACTGGATGAGCTGCAGCAGGTCGTTCTGGAACACGACCTTGCCGGGCGACGTCGCGATGTTGCGGCCGACCTCGAAGGCGCTGACGTCTGTCTGGCTGATGTGCAGCAGGTCGCCCGACTGCTCCAGGTCCTGCACCAGGTTGGCCATGCCGGCCACGAGGCTCTTGCCGCTCGACTGGAAGGTCTCGCGCAGGACGACCGGATTGGTGAGCGGGAAGTTGGACGGAGAGAACGCGCTCGCAAGCTGCTTCAGGTAGAATGCGGCGCGCATGCGCGTGCGCTCGTCGAGCCCTTCGGTCCGCGCCAGCATGTCTTCGAGCCAGCGTGTCGTGATGAGATACGCCTGCTTCCAGAGGTCGAAGTAGGGATTGCGGCTCCATTCCGGATCGTTGAAGCGGTTGTCGCCGGGCTCGGGCTCCGCGACCGCCACGGCTTCGCCGCCGAGGCTGCGACGCGTGATCCCCATCCAGAGTTGCATGTAGCTTCCGAATAGCTGCCCCTGCGCTTCGACCAGTTTGGCAGGGTCGGCGAGCCACGGCTGCACCACCTCCGAAAACAGGCTGGCGGCATCGCTCATCTCGGTGGCGGTGCTGTAGGGACCGGTCGTCGGCCCGGCGCGCTCGAGCAGCCCCTGTAGGACTTTCTGGCCCTCCTCCATGAGGCGCAGGAAATTGCGGCCGAACTCTTCCGGATCGGGGATGTAGTAGGCGCCCAGATCGATCTCGGAGGCGACCGGCTTCTTGGTCTCTGGAGCAGCTTTCTGCATGGGGCGTCTCGCTAGAATCACCGTGTGGGCAGCATCTTACGGCAGCTGCCAAGCAGCCTAGCTTATACTCAGGAAATTGTTGCTCTCTTGCATCAATTTCCCTAAGCATTTGCCGAGGTCCAGCCGGAATCTGGTGATTTGGCTCTGAACCTCCAAGACTTGCGGGCCGGACGGTGCTACGTGTCGCGCCGCAGCAAGATTGGGGATTCACATGGTGCGGACGCTGAGCGGGTGGACGCTTTTCGTCATGATCGCTGCCGGCTTGGCTGGCGGCTGCTCCGAAACGCTTCCCCTCGCCAATCTTCCTGGCCTGGCCAAGCTTCCCGGCAAGATCATGAGCCAGGAGGAGCAGGAGAAGGCCATGAACCAGATGAGCGAGAAGGGGCAGACCCAACCCGCAGAGGCCGCTAAAGAGATCGAGAAAAGCAAGTAGACTGAAACCTAAACCGATCTGAGCCGCCCGTTACGCCCGTGATTGAAGAATTCCATCGCGTCAAACGCCTCCCGCCCTACGTGTTTGCGGAGGTCAATCGTCTCAAGGCCGCCGCGCGCGCCCGCGGCGCCGACATCATCGATTTGGGCATGGGCAATCCGGACATGCCCACCCCGCAGCACATCGTCGACAAGCTGGTGGAGACCGTCGGCAAGCCGCGCACCAACCGCTACTCGGCCTCAAAGGGCATTCCCGGCTTGCGCAAGGCGCAAGCCCAGTATTACGCGCGCCGCTTCGGCGTGAAGCTGAACCCCGAGACGCAGGTGGTGGCAACGCTGGGATCCAAGGAAGGCTTCGCCAACATGGCGCAGGCAATTTCTGCGCCCGGCGACGTGATCCTGGTGCCGAGCCCGACCTATCCCATCCACGAGTTCGGCTTCATCATCTCGGGCGCCGCCATCCGCCACATCCCGACCACCGGCGGCACATCGAAGGACCCGCTGGCGGAATTCCTGCGCGGCGTCGAGCGCGCGGTGAAGCACTCCATCCCTAAGCCGCTCGCCATGGTGCTGAGCTATCCGTCGAACCCCACCGCACAGGTTGCCGATCTCGATTTCTACACCGAGGCCGTTCAGCTCGCGAAGAGGCTCGACCTCATCATTCTGTCGGACATCGCCTACGCGGAAATCTACTACGACAACAACCCGCCGCCGTCGGTGCTGCAAGTGCCGGGCGCGATCGACGTGGCGGTCGAGTTCACATCGCTGTCGAAGACCTACTCCATGCCGGGCTGGCGCATGGGCTTTGCGGTCGGCAACGAGCGCCTGATCGGGGCGCTGGCGCGGGTCAAGTCGTATCTCGACTACGGCGCCTTCACGCCCGTGCAGGTCGCGGCCGCCGCGGCGCTGAACGGCCCGCAGGACTGCGTGGATGAGGTGCGCAATATCTACAAGGTGCGCCGCGATTGCCTGGTCGACAGTTTCGGCCGCGCAGGCTGGCATATCCCTGCGCCTGCCGCGTCGATGTTCGCTTGGGCACCGATTCCCGAGGCGTTCCGCGAGATCGGGTCAGTCGAGTTTGCAAAGCTTCTGATCGACAAGGCCGACGTTGCCGTATCTCCGGGCCTCGGCTTCGGCGAATACGGCGAGGGCTATGTCCGCATCGCGCTCGTCGAGAACGAGCACCGCATCCGGCAGGCCGCGCGCAGCATCAAAAAGTTTCTCGCCCGCGCACCGGAAACCATGCATAACGTGATCCCAATTCCACAAAAAGCGTCACGTTAACTGCGGCCGAGATGAGCCAACCGTTGAGACTGGGAATAGCGGGCCTGGGCACCGTAGGCTCGGGCCTTGTGAACCTGCTGAAAGCCCATGGCGAACGCATGGCCCTGGGCACCGGCCGGCCGTTGGTCGTGGCCGGCGTGAACGCGCTGAACCGCACCAAGAAGCGCGCCGCGTCCGTCGACGCGTTCAAGTGGTTCGACGATCCCGTCCAGCTGGCGCGCGATCCTTCCGTCGACGTGTTCGTCGAGCTGATCGGCGGCGACGAGGGACCCGCGAAACAGGCGGTCGAGGCGGCGCTTGGCGCGGGCAAGCACGTCGTCACCGCCAACAAGGCGCTGCTGGCGCGGCACGGCGTTCAACTCGCAAAGCTCGCCGAGAAGCACGGCGTCTCGCTCAACTTCGAGGCCGCGGTGGCGGGCGGCATCCCCGTCATCAAGGCGCTGCGCGAGTCGCTGGCATCCAACCAGATCCGCCGCGTCTACGGCATCCTCAACGGCACCTGCAATTACATCCTGACCAAGATGCAGGAGGAGCACCGCACCTTCGACGACGTGCTCAAGGAAGCGCAGGACAAGGGCTTCGCCGAGGCCGATCCGACCTTCGACATCGGCGGCTTCGATACCGCGCACAAGCTGACCCTGCTCACGAGCCTCGCCTTCGGCACGCAGGTGGCGTTCGATCAGATCGACATCGAGGGCATCCAAGGCATCCGGCAAGCCGACATCGAGGCGGCCGATGACCTGGGCTACCGCATCAAGCTGCTCGGCGTGGCGCTTCGTACCGAGAGCGGCATTGAGCAGCGCGTGCATCCGGCGATGGTGCCGCAGAAGTCGTCGATCGCCGAGGTATCCGGCGTCACCAACTGCGTCGCCATCGATGGCGACTTCGTCGGCAACCTGCTGCTTATCGGTCCCGGGGCGGGAGCGAACGCCACGGCCTCGGCCGTCATGAGCGATATCCTCGATATCGCACGCGGCGGGCTGGCGCGCCCGTTCATCGTTCCGGCCGAGAAGCTGGCGCCCTACACGCGTGCCAAGCTCGGCCAGCACCAGGGCGCCTACTACGTCAGGCTGTCCGTGTTCGACCGGCCCGGCGCCATGGCGGGTATCGCGGGGCGCATGGGAGAGCGCAGCGTGTCGCTCGAGAGCATCGTGCAGCGCCGGCCGAAAGGCGCGCAGATCGGCATCAACGCCCGGCTGGAGCCTGGAGCGCCGACGCCCGTTATCCTGATTACACATGAGACAACGGAAGAGGCGATCCGGGGCGCACTTGAAGCCATCCAAAGCGACGGTAACGTTTCGGAGTCGCCGCAGATGATCCGTATCGAGCCGCTGTAGTAAAGCTCCAAGACGGATTGTAGGGAGGAAGTCATGGCCAAGAGCGAGCATCCCGCCGGGGGATTGGACCGCGTGCTCGTCCTGGAAGTGGCACGCGTCACGGAGGCCGCCGCGATTGCGGCCGCGCGCCTGCGCGGGCGAGGCAACGAGAAGGCCGCCGATGGGGCCGCCGTCGAAGCCATGCGCAAGGAACTCGCCAAGGTCAACATTCGCGGTCGCGTGGTGATCGGCGAAGGCGAGATGGACGAGAGCCCCATGCTCTACATCGGCGAGGAGGTCGGCACCGGCGAAGGGCCGGAAGTCGATATCGCCGTCGATCCGCTGGAAGGCACAACGATCTGCGCCAAGGCGATGCCGAACTCGCTTGCGGTGCTCGCCATCTCCGAGCGCGGCGGACTGCTCAATGCGCCGGACATGTACATGGACAAGATCGCCGTCGGTCCCGGCTATCCCCCCGGCGTGATCGACCTCGATGCCTCTCCTGCGGAGAACCTGGCCAATCTGGCACGCGCCAAGGGCGTGCCGGTGTCCGAGATCACGGCGTGCATCCTGGACAGGCCGCGGCATGCAGATCTCATCGCCGCCGTGCGCAAGTCGGGCGCCGGCGTGCAGTTGATCCCGGACGGCGACATCGCCGGCGTCATCTGGACAACCGACTCCAAAGAGACCGGCATCGACATCTACTTTGGCATCGGCGGCGCGCCCGAAGGCGTGCTGGCGGCTGCCGCTCTGCGTTGCATCGGCGGCCAGATGCAAGGCCGCCTGCACCCCCTCAAAAAGGAGGAGGAGACGCGCGCGGCCACCATGGGCATCACCAATATCCGGCGCAAGTTCAGCATGGACGAGATGGCCTCCGGCGACGTGATCTTCTCCGCGACCGGCGTCACCGACGGCTCGCTGCTGGATGGCGTGCACTTCCGCGGCGACTTCGCCGAGACGGAAACGGTGGTGCTACGCTCCAAGACCGGCACCGTGCGGCGCATCAAGACCAGCTTCCGCATGATCGGCACCAAGGCGGTGGCGCGCGTCTGAGCCCTCCGGGCACCCCAAGTTGTGGAAGAACCAGCGCGAATCATGTTCTAGCCCCGTGCGCGCGGCTACAGTTGTGCCAGCGGCAAGACGGGGCACATGGGGGCGGTTCGCAAGATCAGGCCGGTTGAGCCGGACAGTGGCGCCTATCTCGGCGTGACGGCGTCTGCGCGCGGGTTCACTTGGCGCGAGCGCCTCGATGCGGCCGGCGTCAACCAGGCCGTCGCCATCAGCCAGCGGCACGAGCTGCCTGAACTTCTGGGCCGCGTGCTGGCCGCACGCGGCATCGGCCTCGATGAGGTCGAGGTCGCGCTCAATCCGACCATCAAGGCGCTGATGCCCGATCCGAGCACCCTGCTCGACATGGACAAGGCAGCCGCGCGGATCGCACAGGCCATTCTCGCCAAGGAAAGAATCGCGATCTTCGGCGACTACGACGTGGACGGCGCGTGCTCGAGCGCACTGCTCGCACGCTTCTTGGCCGCGTACGGACTGACCCCGCGCATCTACATTCCCGACCGGATGACGGAAGGCTACGGCCCCAATCCCGAAGCAATCGAGGAACTCATCCGCGACGGTGCAACCCTGATCGTCACCGTCGACTGCGGCACCACCAGCATGGTGCCGCTGGCGGTGGCGCGACAGCACGGCGTGGACGTCGTTGTCGTCGACCACCATCAGGCCGATGCCGTGCTTCCCGACGTTGCTGCCGTGGTCAATCCCAACCGGCAGGATGACGTGTCCGGCCTCGGCCATTTGTGTGCCGCTGGCGTCACCTTCATGGTGCTGGTCGCCGTGGCGCGTGCCTTGCGCGCCAAGGGCCAGGCAGCCGCCGTAGAATTGCTTGATCTGCTGGACCTCGTGGCGCTCGCGACCGTGTGCGACGTCGTCCCCTTGCGCGGCCTGAACCGGGCCTACGTGACCAAGGGCCTGCAGATCATGCGGCGCCGGGGAAACATTGGCCTCAAGGCCCTGGCCGACGCCGCCGGACTCGCCGTAGCACCCACCGCCTATCACCTCGGTTTCGTACTGGGCCCGCGCATCAACGCCGGCGGCCGCATCGGCGACGCAGCGCTCGGCGCACGCCTCCTGTCGATCCAGGACGAGACCGAAGCCGCCCGCATCGGCGCGCTGCTCGACAAGCTCAATCGCGAGCGCAAGGCGATCGAGAAGCAGATGCTGGAGGACGCCATCGCGCGCGCCGGCCAGCTGCTGGACGCGGACCCGCAGTTGCCAATGGTCATCGTGGCATCCGAGGAATGGCACAAGGGCGTGGTCGGGCTCACCGCATCGCGCCTCGTCGAAAAGTTCCAGCGCCCCGCCTGCGTCATCGCCTGGGATGGCAAGGACGAAGGCACGGGCTCGCTGCGCTCCATCGCCGGTGTCGATATCGGCGCGGCAGTGCGCGCGGCGGTCGCCGACGGCGTTCTCAAGAAGGGCGGCGGACACGCGATGGCCGCGGGCCTCACCGTCGCACGCGATCGCTTCGATGCGCTGCAGGCATTCCTGCGCGCACGCCTGCTGACAAAAACCCAGGCCGCCCGTTCCGACATGGCGCTTGACCTCGACGGTGCGCTGACACCGACGAGCGTCAACGACACGCTGATGAAGCTGCTCGAGCAGGCGGGCCCTTACGGCCACGGTCACCCGGAACCGCGCTTCGCCTTTCCTGCACATCGCGTCAAGTTCGCCAAGGCGGTGGGTGAAAACCACGTGCGCTGCACGCTCGAGGGCGGCGACGGCTCGCGTCTCGACGCGGTTGCATTTCGCGCCGCCGACCAGGCGACCGGCGCGCTCCTGCTCGGGTCCGGCGGCATGCCGCTGCATATCGCCGGCCACCTGCGCCGCGACACGTGGAACGGCCGCGACAAGCTCGAACTGGTGATCGAGGACGTCGCCGATCCGCGTGCGCAAGACACCGGCTCGCGCCGCCTCTGAGCGCTACATAGCGCCCTGTTTTCGCGCGTTATCTCCGGGTGCGACCGTGTCGGCTTGCCACCTCACCCAAACGCGCATATATCGACCGCGCCGGGCATGATGGCCACGTGTCTCCTGCTCCCTTCGTCTATCGGTTAGGACGTCAGATTTTCAATCTGAAAAGAGGGGTTCGACTCCCCTAGGGAGCGCCAATCCTCTCCAAAGCCTCTGAGCTTCATTTGCCATTTCAGTTGCTTGCTTCGCTCGATGAACTCACCTCCACGCATCGACTCCCAATGTCGCAATTAGATGAACGAAAGCGCCAGTACTGCTCCCGCGGCATCCTCACTTGCTGCGATCGCCGCGCCCGAATCCGTACTCGGCGAGAATTTTCTGCGCGTCCTCGCCCATAATGAACTGCGCCAATTCGTCGGCAGCTTGCGGCGCGTTCTTAAGCACGACCATCCCATACTCGGCGCCGATGCTCAGCTCCGGCCCTATTTGAATGATCTGCAGCGCCTGGGTTTCTCTGCGGGCAAGCACTGCGTTCGTGCAGTAGGTGAGGAAGATATCCGCCTCGCCGCTGTCCATGACCCATGCGTACTGGTTCCTCCCCGCTGGCGCCTTCTTTGAATCGGGACCTCCGGTGAGTTGCAGAGCCTTGCTTTCCAGCGTGCGCTGCGCGCCCGGCCGAACGGCTTCGGCCTTGGCGAACAGCGCCCAGGCATAGTCACCAGAAGGATCGGCCTTCGGCGTGGAGATGCCGACACGCACCGCCGGATCGAGGAGGGTGTCCAGAAGTGTTGCGGTGGTCACAGTGAGGCCCGGCTTCGCCAGCGCACAGAGCTGGTTGCGCGCAAACACGTGGAGCGTTGCGGCGGCGAGCCCCTTGTCGATGAGCCTTCGAGGGTGCCCGAGGTCGGCAGACGCGAACACATGTGCGGCCTGCTCCTTCTCGATGCGCTCACGCAACAGGCCCGATGCCGCGAATGTGGCGTCGACGCGAACCATGCCGTGGTTTTTGCGCTCGAAGGCGCCCACGACATCGCTCAACGCGGCTTTGAGGCTACCCGCTGCGTACAGGGTCACGCTTTCGGCTCGGGCCGCCACAGACATCAGCAAGAGCGCTCCAACAAGCAGCAGGGGCCGCATTGATCACCGCGCAACAGTCATCACCAACCGACCGACCCGAGCGCCGACCATGGACCGGCGCTCGGGTCGAGAATTGCCGCGTTCAAGACTCCGTCCCGGCGTTGGGGAAGAACAGCTGCTGGCCCTCGATCTTGTAGTCGCGGATGGCCTGCTGACCTTCGCCAGACACGACCCAGTCGATGAAGGCCTGTCCCAGCTCCTTCTTGACGTGCGCGTGCTTTGTGGGATTCACCAGGATGATGCCGTACTGATTGAAGAGGCGCTTGTCGCCTTCCACCACGATGTCCAGGTCGCCCTTGTTCTTGAACGAGATCCAGGTTCCGCGATCGGAGAGAACATAACCGAGCATGGCGCCGGCCGTGTTGAGCGCGGCACCCATGCCTTGACCGATCTCGCGGTACCAGCCGGGCTTGGTGGCGGCCGGATCGAGGCTCGCCACCTTCCACAGGTTGAGCTCAGCAGCGTGCGTACCCGACTTGTCGCCGCGCGACACGAACGGGCTCGCCTTGTCGTTGATGGCCTTCAGGCCAACGATGATGTCCTTGCCGCCTTTGATGCCGGCAGGATCGGACTTGGGCCCGATCAACACGAAGTCGTTGTACATGACCGGGTAACGCTTCACGCCAAAGCCGTCTGCAACGAACTTCTCCTCCTGGGACTTCGCGTGCACGAACACAACATCGGCATCGCCGCGCCGGCCGGTATCGAGCGCCTGCCCGGTTCCCTGCGCGATCACCTTCACGTCGATCCCGGTCTTGGCTTTGAACTTCGGCAGGATGAAACCGAACAGTCCGGAATCCTGGGTCGAGGTGGTGGAGGCGACGACGATCGACTTATCCTGGGCGCTTACCGGCTGAGCCGCGGCGGCGATGGCAAGTAAAGCAGCGATGAGAACGGGGCGAAGACGCATGGGCTGGAACTCCTCCTGGTGACTAGTATTGCAGGTCAGATCACAAGCTCGCCGGCCAGAAAGCGCCTGGCATCCGTGGTGGCGGGATTGGTGAAAAAGACGGAAGCCGGCGTCTGTTCGAGAAGCCGGCCGTTTGCCAGAAAGACGATCTCCCCCGCCAGGCGGCGGGCCTGTCCGAGATCGTGCGTGGCCATCACGATCTTGACGCCGGCCTGGGCCGTGCGCGCGATGATGTCCTCCACGCCCTTCGTGGCGGCCGGATCCAGGCTCGCTGTCGGCTCATCGAGGAACAGCACCTCCGGATCACGCGCCAGGGCGCGCGCCAGTGCCAGGCGCTGCTGCTCGCCTCCCGAGAGGCGGCGCGCCGGCCGATCCGCCAGCGCCCCCAATCCAACGGACTCCAGCAGGCGCGCAATGACCGCGGGATCGTTGGCGCGTCCGGCGGCTTTGAGAGCGAAGGCGATGTTGCGGGCTGCCGTCCGGCGCAGCATCACCGGCTTCTGGAAGACGAAGGCATGGCGGCGCGACCGGTCTTTCTGGTCTGCATGGTCGACACGGCCGGACGTGGGCACCAGCAGGCCCATCGCCATCTTCAGAAGCGTGGTCTTGCCCGACCCGTTGGGACCCATCAGGACCGTCGGCGGACCGGCCCCGATCGATAGGCTCACCTCGCGCAGGATCGCGGTTGTGCCGGCGCTGTAGCTAACGGTGTCGAAGCGGATCGGGAGGGAGGTCGGCCGATCGCGCATGAGGCTAGCCCGCATGGCGCACAGCCCAGCCGCGAACGGCCCAGGCCAACGCGTTGATCAGCAGAATGATGCTGATCAGAACAAGCCCCAGTCCGATGGCGAGGGCAAGATTCCCTTTTGACGTCTCGAGCGCGATGGTGGTGGTCATCACCCGCGTGAAGCCGTCGATGTTGCCACCGACGATCATGACCGCGCCGACTTCCGCAGCCGCGCGGCCGAAGCCTGCAAGCAGGATCGTCATCAACGAGAAGCGCGCATCCCAAAGCAGCGTGGCAACGCGGGACGTGCGGCTAAGATCCATCGCAACCAGCTCGTCCCGATACTCCGCCCAAAGGTCTTCGATCACCTGGCGGGTGAGCGCTGCAATGATCGGGCCGATCAGGACGGCCTGGGCGATGATCATGGCCTGCGGGGTGAACAGGATGCCGAGTTCCCCGAGGGGCCCCGACCGCGACAGCAGCAGGAACACCCCCAAGCCCACGACCACCGGCGGCAACCCCATGCAGCCGTTGAGGATCACGATCAGGGCGTTGCGTCCGGGGAAGCGCGTAAGGGCGATCAGCGCGCCAAGGGGCATACCGATGACGGAGGCGAGAAACGTGGCCGAGAGCGTCACGAACAGCGAAAGGCCGACGATGGCGAACAGCCTCGCGTCCCCCGAGATGATCAGTTCCAAGGCACTCATGCCGTCCAACGGCGACGCTCCGTGCATTTGACCCTAGGGCATTTCTTGTGCTCTTTTCGGTCAAGTCAAACAGTAGAATGTGTGCAAGTATATGCAGATCAGCGCAGGCCTGGAGCTGCTGACCACTGCCGAAGCAGCGGATTACCTGAGGCTGAAGGAGCGCAAGCTGTACGAGCTTGTTGCGGATCGGCAGATCCCCTGCACGAAGGTTACGGGCAAGTGGCTGTTCTCGCGCGGCGATCTCGACCGCTGGCTGCTCGCGGGAATGGCCCGGCCGCACGGCGTCATTCCGGCGGAGCCGCCTCCCATCGTGGGCGGAAGCCACGATCCCTTGTTGCGATGGGCGTTGAGCGCATGCCGGGCAGGGCTGGCAATGATGCCGGAAGGGAGCGAGGCGGGCTATCGCCGCTTCCTGAAAGGCGAGGTCATTGCCGCCGCTATTCACTTCCACGACACGGACGACCCCGAAGAGGACGCGAACCTGAGGGTCGTCCGCCGTGAGGCCTCTCTTTATGATGCCGCTCTCATTGCATTTGCCGTGCGCGAGCAGGGCTTGATCGTTGCGCCCGGCAATCCGCATGGCTTGACCTCCATCGGCGATACCCGAGCGCGCAAATTGCGGCTCGCCGTGCGGCCGGAAGGCGCCGGTGCCCAGCAACTCCTATCTGCCATGCTCGGGCGCCACGGCCTGTCCGTCGGGGATTTCGGCCCTGCGCATCTGGCACAGACCGGTCCCGACGTCGCCCAGGCGATACGCGCGGGCCGCGCCGATGTCGGAATGGCAACGCGTGCCATTGCCACGTCCGCCGGTGTCGGCTTCGTTCCTGTCTGTCTGGAGCGCTTCGATCTCCTGGTGCGGCAGCGCGACTATTTCCGCTCTCCTCTGCAGGCGCTTCTTAGGACGCTGGCATCGCCTGCATTTGCAGAGCGCGCCGCGGACCTCGGCGGCCTCGATGTGTCGGTTGCAGGCTCCGTGCGGTGGGCGCCGTAAGCGTTGCCGTTGATGGTGCTTGCGAGCTACGGCGGCCGTATCTAGCCTGCGAACAAACCCTTGCGAGGTTGACGGGTGGTTCGCTGGCGCATCTGCATTCTTCTCTCTCTTGTGACCTGGTTCGCTGCCCCCGCTCTTGGCCAGTTGCGCGGCCATGGCGGGCCCGTGCGCGCCCTGGCCGTGTCGCCGGACGGCGCGCGCCTCGTCTCGGCCAGCTTCGACACCACGGCCATCGCATGGTCGCTGACCTCGGGAAGCGCGGAAAAGGTGCTTCGATTTCACCTGGGCGCCGTCAACGCCGTGGTCTTCCTGCCGGATGGCCGCATAGCAACGAGCGGCGAAGATACACGCATCGCGATTTGGCAGCTCGGCTCCGGTCAGCCCGTTGCCGTTTTGGAGGGACACACGGCGCCGGTGGCAGCGCTTGCAGTCTCTCCGGATGGAAGGATGCTTGCATCCGCCAGTTGGGACAACACCGCCCGGCTGTGGCCGCTGGCAGGGGGCGCAGCGCGCGTGCTCGAGGGACACCAGCAGAACGTCAACGGCGTCGCGTTCACACCTGATGGCCAGAACCTCGTCACCGCCGCCTACGATCTCACCCTTCGCATCTGGCCTGTCACAGGGACCGGCACACCCAAAATCGTGACGCTGCCGAGCCCCCTCAACGCTGTCGCCGTGGCCGAAAACGGAGACATCGTCACCGCCGGTGCATCGGGCAAGGTCCACATTCTGACCTCCGAGGGTGTGCCCGTGGCCGAGGTGGAGGCAGCGTCGGTGCCCATCATTGCACTGGCACTATCGGGTGACGGCAGGCTGATCGCCGCGTCGAGCGTGCGCGGCGCCGTCGCAATCATCGATCGGCCAAGCGGGAAGCTTTTGCGCACCCTGGTTGGGCCTGGGTTACCAGCCTGGTCGGTTGCTTTCCTTCCGGATGGCAAGACCGTTCTTACAGGGGGCTCTGACAGGCTCATTCGCCGCTGGAGCGCGTTGACCGGCGAGCACCTCGGCGAGATCGCCATGAGCGGGCCTGCCGATCCCCTTGCGCGCTATGAGGGCGACCCGGGAGCGGAAGTCTATCGCGCTTGTGTGGCTTGCCACACCTTGAAGGCGGATGAGGGACCTCGGGCGGGGCCGACACTCGCCGGCATTTTCGGACGAAGGATCGCGACCCTGCCGGGTTACGATTTCTCGCCAGCTCTCAAGCAGCTGAACATAGTTTGGACCCCGGAGACCGTGTCGAAACTGTTCGAAGTGGGCCCCGCGGCCTACACGCCGGGAACGAAGATGCCCGAGCAACGCGTCGGCGCGCAGGATCGCAAGGCGCTTGTCGAGTTCCTGCAAAAGGCGACGCGACCCTGAGACGTCAGCTGTCGCCCTTGGCCTTTTCGGCTTCCTCGCGCTCGCGCAGATAGTCCTCCGTAGTCCGTGGCGGGTTGCGCGGAGGAGACCCGAACGGATCGAAGTCCTGTTCGGTCACCACGGCGACCCTGCAGTCGTCGCACATCTTGATCATCTCGAGTCGCGCCGGAGCATCCTTGAACATCCAGTGTTTGCCGGCGAGCTTCTCTGCCACGCGCTCGATCGTGCTCCGCACGCCGAACGGCTTCCCGCACCGGGTGCAGCAGAACGGCTGCTCCTCCTTGAGCACGCGCGCCGAGGCGGTGGCAGCCCGGAAATCGATCTGCGGCTTGAGCGAGATCACTTTCTCCGGGCACGTGGACCGGCACAGGCCGCACTGCACGCACGCATCCTCGGAGAAGCGCAGAAGCGGTCGATCAGGGTCATCCGTCAGAGCACCGGTCGGGCAGGCCGACACACACGACAAGCACAGTGTACAACCCTGCGCATCGACTTCGATCGTGCCGAACGGTGCGCGCTCCGGCAGCGGCACCACGTCGACTGGAGCGGGCGCTGCATCGTGCAGCTCACGCAGGGCAAAGCGGAGCACGCTGCGCTTGGGGCCGGCCGGCACGAAGCTCGCCGGACGCGGAGCAGGCGGCATGACCAGCATGGCCCGCAGAGCAGAATGCAGCCCATCCGGATCATCCGTTTCGATCACGGCAACGCGACCAGGGCCGAACCCCAACCCTTGTAGAATGCGGTCAGCGACCTCATTCGTGCCGTGCAGGCCGGCAATGGCATGCAGCGGCCGCGCACGCGCCAGGAACCGGACTCCGGAGGCGCCGTAGGCGAACGCCGCGGCAATTACCTCAAGGCCCACCTGCGTGATCTCATTGACCGCTAACGGGAGAACATTGGCGGGCAGACCCTTGCCGAACCGCGCCAGCGCATTGATCAGGGCCGCGCCATGCGCCGCATCGTGCAGAAGAAGGACAGGGTTTTCCCCGCCTGCCGTCCTGTAGGTCGAAAGCAAGGCGCGCACCTTGCGCATCACGGCATCGGCCGGTGGCAGTGCATAGGATGCGGCGCCGGTCGGACAGACCGCGGCGCACTGACCGCAGCCAGCACAAATCGCGGCATCTATTGCAACATGCGTGCCCGCCGGTGTGATCGCGCCGGTGGGGCAAAGCTCCAGGCAGCGCGTACACCCGACGATGCGCGAGCGCGCGTGCGCACAGAGGTCCTCTGAGAAATTGATGTAGCGGGGTTTCTCGAAAGTACCGACGAGATCGCGCGCCTTCAGCACCGCCCTCAGCACCGCGGCCGCGTCCTGCGGATCCGCGCGAAGATACCCCTCGCGAAGGTCAAAGGCGGTGAACAGCGGCGGCCCGCCTGACAGATCGAGAAGGATATCGCAGCGGGATTGAGCACCGTTGCGGGAGGGCCCGAATACCAGCTCGGCGCGCGACGACGGCTTCGGTTGGGCAAACTGATCGATGGAAAGCTCAAACGCTCCCAGATATCCCTTGGCTGTCCGCAAGGTGCCTTTCGCAACGGGGAACTCCGTGTTTGCAGGCGGCGGTATGGCCTCGGAAGCCTTCAGCAGCACGGTGACGTCGAGGTGGTCCTTGAGCAGTTTGCCCACTTCGACCGCCTGCTCGTCCTTGCCGTAGATGAGAATGATGCCTTCGCTTTCGAGCGTGGTCGTGCGCACCTCGGGCATGCTTTCCGCGGCTGCCGCCAGCAGCGCGGCCATCTTCGGCCCTGCTGCTGGGCCGTCCTGGGACCAGCCGGCAGTCTCCCGGATGTTGGCGTAGGTGATCGGCGCGCTCCGCCCTGCTTCTTCCGCCACCTCGTCGAAGATCGCTGTCTCTTGGGTGCAGGCGACGGTCAGGGGGCCGGCCTTACCGGCAATGGCGCGGAAACGGCCGATTTCCGCCCTGCAAAGTTGCCGCGCCTCGTGAACTTCCGAGCCACGGCATCCTTTCGCCAGCGCGCTGCCATCGAGCGGCATGGTGTCTTCGCAAGAGCAGACGAGAATAGTCCGATCGGACTGAGCCATAGGCTAAGGCTTTCGGCGTCCATTGTTGTTGTTCATAGCGAAAAGCTATCTACTGCGTTCCTGCACCGCTTATAATGGCTCTAAATCGAAAGTGCGAATCCAACCGGATGTGCTTCGCATAATGGATACCCGCGCTCGCGGCCTCGCAGTCCCCGCACTGAATTTGCCGCCGCCCTTCAGGCTCATCACGCTTCGGGAGGCTGGCGACGCCTTTGCGCACGCGCAGGCGATTGCTGCGAGGGAGGGCGCGGGCACGCTGGTCTATGTCGGGCGCTTTGATCTTGCGGAATTTGCGGTCGTGCTGGAGCCAGAGGAACCCCTACGGCAGGCGCGCCGCGCATTCTATGCGGGCATGGTGGCGCTCCGCGACGCGCTCGCTGCGCACGCGCCTCCGGAACGGCAGATCGCCTTTACCTGGCCTGATGCCGTTCTTGTTGACCAAGCTCTTGTTGGCGGCGGCCGATTGGCTTGGCCCAAGGATGCGCAGGAGGACGAGCCGCCGGATTGGCTCGTCTTCGGCGCCTGCGTTCGCACGGTCGCAATGGACGGCAGGGAAGCCGGGCTGCGCCCGCTCGCCTCGGCTCTTGAGGAGGTAGGCTTCAGTGAGGTGGGGTCAACCGAGATCGTGGAGAGCTTCGCGCGGCACCTGATGGTCGCCATGGACGCGTGGAGGGCCAATGAGTTCGCGACCGTAATCGCAACCTTCATTCAGCATATGCAGACGGAAAAAGGTGCACTCCCGGCGCTGGATGCAAACGGCGATCTCCTGGTCCGCTGGCGCGGGCAGAAGGAGCCCGACCGGCACGGCCTCGCGCCTGCGCTTGCGATACCTTCATGGCTCGACCCGGCGACGGGGGGACCCCGCTTGTGAAGCTCTTGCGCACGATTCGCCTGGACCCGTCCGATACGTTCGTCTTCGACAAGGCTTCGGAGCCCGGAGAGTGGGCCGTACCGGGCGCCTTCGCCTTTGCGCACCTCGACCCGGGCACGCTCGAGGGCAAGCCGCGGGCGGCATTCCGTTCGGGTTTCCTCGGCATCGAGTCGCTGGGCTGGTCCACGCTGGTACAGATCGTCGAGGCAAAGGAGGCAGATCGCACAGCGGCGGTCGATCTCCTGGCACGTCGCCTCGTTGAGCATTTCGGTGCTCCCGATCCCGGCCTGGCTCGCGCCGCTGCGGAAGATGAGATCGCATTCGCCGCCTCCCTTTGCGATCACCCCAACGGCATGCTTGTCGCGGTGGCGCGCAAGTATGAGGAGGGATCCATCCGTGAGACCTTCCGGACGCTCACCCCTGGAATTGGTCAAAAGCCGCTCAAGGCATACGCCTTTCTCGAGGTTGCCGGCGAGGACGAGCCAGAGGATCACGTCGACCTTGTGCGCATCGCCAAAGGAGAGAGCTCTTGAACGAAGCGCGCGATTTCTGGCTCGCCTGTGGCCACCATCTCCTTGACCGCGACGAAGGCGGCGGGCTGCTCGTCACCGATGCCTTTCTGAAAGCCTACATGGCGCGGCCTGAGCTCACGCCTCCCGCGGATGCCTGTGCCGCGGAACGGGCCCTGCACCGCAACCTGCTGGCCGACCCCCGCCGTCCGGTTCCCGCCTCCGAGGTCGCTGCGCTTGCCGATGCGGACGCGCGCGAGAACTGGGAGGTGATGATCGCCTTTCGCGACCTTCTTGCCGGTCACAAAACTCTGGAGGCGGCCTACCTTTCCATCGCCAGGCAATCGATCAGGGTTCCGCACATCTTCTTGAACCAGATCGTGCATGTGATTCTTCGCAATGTTCTCGACACGTGCACGGACGCATATGTCTTGCGCGCCGCGGAGCTGTTCTTCCGGCCGCAGAAGCTCACCGTGCATGAGGGAGCGCTGCTCGCGGCCGATGAGGAAACCATCTCGGGGTTGGGCGACAAACCGCTCTCGCCGCTGGTGTCGATGCTCGGGTTGCCTGCTGCGGCGGAGATCGACGTTCTCAACGACACCAATGCGCTGGAGTACTGGCAACGCAGCGATCGGTTCGATCTAGCCCTTGATCTGACTGCGGGCCGGCGCGGCCTTGCGGCCCTGGGAACGGTGATCGAGCACTGGATTGCGCATCTCATTGCCGCCAAGGTGAAGGTCGAGCCGCTCGTCGAGCTGCGGGATGCCGCGTTAACCTGGTATGTTGGCCTCGATGCCGAGGCCACGCGCATCGGCGATCAGTTGTGGAATGGCGAGAGCGTCGATGATGCCAGCCGGGAGAGCATCGTTGCACTCTATCGCCTGGAGTTCGATGATCCCGGAATGGTGTCGGAGAAGGTTCGCGGCGAGCCCGTCTACCTCATGGCCGCCATGACAGCCGACAAGGTGTTGCGGCTGAAGCCGCAGAATCTCGTCACCGGCCTTCCGGTCGCGCATCTGGAGACCGTCAGTTGAGCACAACAGCGCTGGTCAGCATTCCCGTCGGCGTGGTGGTGGAACGGCACAAGGCCACCAGCCCCTGGGCCGACTATGTCTGGCGGCCAATCTCGGTCCTGGAGGGCATTCCTTCCGCTGCGCCGTGGACGCTTCTTGGCTCCGCCGGTGATGTCATGACCTTTTACGCGGGCGCAGCAACGATCGAGCTGTACCGGACGGAGACGGCCAACTATCGCAGCAACCTTGAGACCGGCACGCCGTTCTTGTGGGTCGCGCTGCGACCGACCGGCGCCGAGCCACCCTTCGAGGTGGTCGCCGTCACCGCAGATCCAGCCGAGGGCGAAGCCTTTACGGAAGCTGGACAGGACATTGTCGACACGGTGACGATGCCAAACACCGTGGTTCATGCCGTGGAAGCCTTCATTGGCGAGCACCACGTCGAGCGCCCCTTCTTCAAGCGCCGCCGGGATGATGCAAGCGAAGGTTTGGGCCGATCCAAGGGGCGGCGCCATGAATGAGGATCGCAACTTCGTCGCGCGCTGGTCCAGGCTCAAGCGCCAAGGCGGCAAGGGCCAGATCACGGAAGGCGATCCCGATGTGGCCGCAGAGGGTGCAGAGAAGCACGAGACCGCCGACTCGGCTGAGCGGGGGCGGGTCGGAGAGCCTGAAGAGGCGTTCGATGTCTCCACGCTGCCGCCCATAGAGTCGATTACGGCCGGCACCGACATCCGTGCCTTCCTGCAGAAAGGCGTGCCTGCTGCGCTGACCAAAGCTGCCTTGCGTCAGGCTTGGAGCACCGATCCGGTGATCCGCGATTTTATCGGCATCGCGGAGAACCAATGGGACTTCACCGATCCCACAGCCATTCCCGGATTTGGGCCCTTGCAAGCAGGCGACAACGTGCAGGACCTCGTCTCCCAGGCCATGGGAAAATTGCACGACCATGCAACAGTCCCCCAGGACGCCTCCGCGACAGACGCCGTCGCGGACTCCAGACCGGCTCCAGCCGATGCGACCACGTCGCACAGGGAGTCAAACCCAGAACGCCCCACACCCGATGCCAAGCGCGCCGAGGCGCGCGAGCACGTTGATGAAGGACAGGTGGGCGGGTCGGAAGGCTTGCAAGACAATACTGCTGCGCCGCAACATGAGCAGCCCGCCATTCAGCCCAAACGTCGCAGGCACGGGCGCGCGCTCCCAAGCACATATTGACCAACGCTATAGGCATTGGACCTATAGGTTTACGCTATTGACCACTTTGTAAGCTTGGGGCTACGGTTCAAATCGTTCTAAGTCGAAAATTCCGCCACGGCGCTCACTTTGTAGGCAGATGCGGGACCAAGGGCTTCAAGAGGCGATCAGGGCCGTTGGCAGCGTCAGCGAACTCGCGCGACGCCTGGGCATTTCGCAGCCCTCGGTATCCAACTGGGAACGGATTCCTGCAGAACGTGTGCTGTCAGTCGAGGCCGCGACGGGCATCGGCCGCGATGTCCTTCGTCCAGACCTTTTCGACGGCGAGCCGGCGCGAGCTATCGACGAAACGGACCGAGCCCGCGCGCAGGAGTATGCGCTGCTCGCCACCTTGCTCGGACGTGCGCCCGACGAAAGCCTTCTCGAGCGCTTGGCAAAGTTGCGCGGCGATCCTTCTCCGCTCGGCATGGCGCACGTGACGCTGGGCGCCGCCGCGGCACGGTGCGATGCTGAGAAGGTCGGTCGCGAGTTTTTTGATCTTTTTGTCGGGCTCGGCCGCGGGGAGCTCCTGCCCTACGGGTCCTACTATCTGACCGGCTTTCTTTACGAGCGGCCGCTTGCGCGCCTGCGCAGCGACCTCAAGCGCCTCGGCATTGAGCTCGTGGAAGGCCATTCCGAACCCGAGGACCACGCCGCCATCCTCTGCGAGATCATGGCTGCGATGGCCGCCGGCGAGATCGAGGTGCCGGGCGGCGCGCAGCGCGAGCTGTTCGAGAAGCACATGGCCCCGTGGATGGCGCGCTTCTTTGCCGACCTGGAGCTGGCGCGTGGAGCAGATTTCTATCGGGCGGTCGGTGCGCTCGGTCGAACGTTCATGGAAATAGAATCAGAAGGCTTCAAGCTTCCAAGCTGACGGAAGCGAAATGGAGGAGGCGAAACATGCCCGATGACAAGCACAAGGTAGGGCGCCGCGATTTCTTGCGTGTCCTTGGCGCCGGTGCCGGCGTAGCCGCCGCCACTGGAGCGATGACGACGAGTGCGCAGGCCGACAACGAAAGCAATGATGAGAAGCGCAAGGCCCGCTACCGGGAAACCGAACACGTGAAAACCTTCTACCGGGTCAATCGATACCCGGCAAAGCGTTAGGGGAGGGCTGGCTGTGCTTATCAAGAAAAGCGATCGGCAAGGACGTCGCGGCACACTCTCTGCCTTGCTCGCAAGCCAGGCGGACGGAAGCCTCGACCGCAGAGCATTTCTCCGCCGGTCCGGTGTGGCCGCCGGCGGCCTGGCAGCGCTCGGCGCGCTGCCGCTTGGCACCATCCGCAAGGCCAACGCGGCCTCAACCGGTCCCGCGCCCGCCAAGGGCATCATCCGCCAGAACATGTGCACGCACTGCTCGGTGGGCTGCACCGTGCTTGCGGAAGTCGAGAACGGCGTGTGGGTCGGTCAGGAACCCGGTTGGGACAGCCCGATCAATCGCGGATCGCACTGCGCCAAGGGCTCGGCGACCCGCGAGTTGACGCATGGTGACCGCCGCCTGCGCTATCCCATGAAGCTCGTCGGCGGCCAGTGGCAGCGCATCACCTGGGATGTGGCCATCAATGAGATCGGCGACAAGCTGATGGCCATCCGCGAGAAGTCGGGCCCGGACTCCGTTTACTGGCTGGGATCGGCGAAGTTCACAAACGAGGCCGCATATCTCAATCGCAAGTTCGCCGCGTTCTGGGGCACCAACAATTCGGATCACCAGGCGCGCATTTGCCACTCCACGACCGTCGCCGGCGTAGCCAACACCTGGGGCTACGGCGCGATGACCAACAGCTACAACGACATCCGCAACGCCAAGACCATGATCATCATGGGCGGCAACCCGGCGGAGGCGCATCCGGTCTCTCTACAGCACGTGCTGGAGGGCAAGGAACTCAACCGCGCCAACATGATCGTCATCGATCCGCGTATGACGCGTACGGCCGCGCACGCCACCGAGTATGTGCGCATCCGCTCGGGCACGGATATCCCCGTGATCTGGGGCATGCTGTGGCACATCTTCAAGAACGGCTGGGAGGACAAGGAGTTTATCCGCCAGCGCGTGTACGGCATGGACGACATCCGCAAGGAGGTCGAGAAATGGCCACCTGACGAGGTCGAGCGCGTGACGGGTGTTCCCGGCGCTCAGCTCGAGCGCGTTGCAAAGTTGTTCGCGACCGAGAAGCCGGCGACGTTGATTTGGTGCATGGGCGCCACGCAACACACCGTCGGCACCGCCAACGTGCGCGCGTTCTGCATCGCACTTCTCGCGACCGGCAACGTCGGCAAGTTCGGCACCGGCGCCAACATCTTCCGCGGCCACACCAACGTCCAGGGCGCGACCGATCTTGGCCTCGATATCGTGACCTTGCCGCTCTACTACGGCTTGGCCGAGGGTGCGTGGCGCCATTGGTGCCGCGTCTGGGAGGTCGACTACGCTTGGATGGAGTCGCGGTTCTCCACCTACACGGGACCCGACGGCAAGCCCGTGAAGATGATGCACACGCCGGGCATCCCCTCCACGCGTTGGTTCGACGCGACGCTGCTGCCCAAGGAACAGGTGTCCCAGCCCGATACCGTGAAGGCTATGTTCATCATGGGCCACGGCGGCAACACGGTGACGCGCATTCCCGAAGCTTCGGCGGGCGTCGACAAGCTCGACCTGCTTGTTGTTGCCGATCCTGTGCCCACGACCTGGGCCGTGATGGGCAATCGCAAGGAGAACACCTACCTGCTGCCGATTGCCACCAGCTACGAGGTGGCGGGGTCGCGCACGGCCTCCAACAGGTCGATCCAATGGGGCGAGCAGATCGTCAAGCCAATCTTCGAAGCCAAGGACGACAATGAGGTCATGTACCGACTGGCGGTGAAGCTCGGCTTCGCCGACCGGATGTTCAAGAACATCAAGGTCGAGAACAACGTGCCGGTGGCAGAAGATTTGCTGCGCGAGATCAACCGCGGAGGCTGGTCGACCGGCTACTGCGGTCAGTCGCCGGAGCGCCTCAAGCTGCACATGGCAAACCAGAAGGACTTCGACCTCGTCACACTGCGGGCGAGCGATGGGCCATGCAAGGGCGACTACTACGGATTGCCCTGGCCATGCTGGGGCACGCCGGAGCTCAAGCATCCCGGCACGCACACGCTCTACAATACCAACCTGCACGTCATGGATGGCGGCGGTACGTTCCGCGCGCGTTTCGGCGTCGAGCGTGTCCTCAAGACCAAGGCGATGGTCGACGGCAGGGAAGTCGAGCAGGAAGTTCGGCACAATCTTCTGGCCGAAGGCTCCTACTCGGTCGGGTCGGAAATTCAGGACGGCTATCCCGAGTTCACCTACGGCGTGCTTAAGAAGCTTGGCTGGGATACGGACCTGACAGAAGCCGAAAAGGCGACAATCGAACGGATCGGCGGTGCCAATCCGGATACGGTCTCGTGGGCCATCGACCTGTCGGGCGGCATTCAGCGCGTCGCCATGAAGCACGGCTGCATGCACTACGGAAACGGCAAGGCACGGGCGAATGCATTCGGTCTGCCTGACGCCATTCCTGTGCATCGCGAGCCGATCTATACGCCGAGGCCCGATTTGGTGGCGAAGTATCCCACGCTACCCAACGCGCGCCAGTTCCGCATGCCGAACGTCGGCTTCGACGTACAGAAAGCGGCAGTCGATCGCGGGATCGCCAAGGAGTTCCCGCTCATCCTGACCTCGGGCCGTCTCGTCGAATACGAAGGCGGCGGCGAGGAGACGCGTGCCAACAAGTGGCTCGCCGAGCTTCAGCAGGACATGTTCATCGAGATCAATCCTGCCGATGCAGCTGAGCGCGGCATCAGGGATGGCGGCTGGGTGTGGGTGTACGGTGCGGCCGACACCAAGCCTCGTGCACGCATGAAGGCGCTGGTGACGGAGCGCGTCGGTAAGGGCGTAACGTGGTCGCCGTTCCACTTCGGCGGTTGGTACCAAGGCGAGGATCAAAGATACAAATATCCGCGCGGTGCCGATCCGGTGGTGCTCGGCGAGAGCGTCAACACCGTCACCACGTACGGGTTCGATCCCGTCACGGGCATGCAAGAACCCAAAGCGACCCTCTGCCAAGTCAGAGCGGCGTAAGGAGGAACGACCATGGCTAGGATGAAGTTTCTCTGTGACGCCGACCGCTGCATCGAATGCAACGCCTGCGTCACGGCCTGCAAGAACGAGCACGACGTGCCCTGGGGCATCAACCGCCGGCGCGTCGTGACCATCAATGACGGCAAGCCGGGCGAGCGCTCCGTCTCCATGGCGTGCATGCATTGCACAGATGCGCCATGCGCGGCGGTGTGCCCGGTCAACTGCTTCTACACGACGTCCGACGGCGTGGTCCTGCACTCCAAGGACCTGTGCATCGGCTGCGGCTACTGCTTCTACGCCTGCCCGTTCGGCGCGCCGCAGTATCCGCGCGTCGGCAACTTCGGCAGTCGCGGCAAGATGGACAAGTGCACCTACTGCGCCGGCGGCCCCGAGGCAGACCTCACGCCAGCGGAGTACGGCAGCCGCGAGGGCGGCCAGTTCACGGGCTACGGCTCGAACCGGTTGGCCGAGGGCAAGCTGCCGCTGTGCGCCGAGATGTGCTCCACCAAATCGCTTCTTGCGGGTGACGGTGAGATCATCGCCCAGATCTACAAGGAGCGTGTGGTGCGGCGCGGATACACGTCCGGCGCCTGGGGCTGGATGACGGCCTACCGCGAGACGATTGCGTCTTAGCGTATCGATCTGCAATGAGCGGCAGGACCAAGCCTGCCGCTCCAAAACATCACCGCATCGGCGGATCAAGACACAGGGAGACGACGGGATGGCAACGATGGGCGTAGGTTTTCGGGTTTTCATCGCCGCGTTGCTGGTCAGTCTGGGCGTAGCCTTCGTTACGCCAGCCGCCGCCCAGCAGCAGCCTACGCAAGTCAATCCGACGGCCCAGTCGGTGAAGGAGCGCGAACTCCTCAAGGAGCTGCAGAAGATACAAGGCCGCAGTTCGTTGCCTGACGCACGTACTGGCGTTCTCGAGCAGCCCGCTGGGCGCGATTGGCGCCAATTCCATCAGGTGACGCTGCGTTGGATCGCGGCGATTGCCATCCTTGGCATGCTTACCGTCCTGATTTTGTTCTACCTGATCCGCGGCATGGTCAAGATCGAAGCAGGACGGTCGGGCCGCACGCTGGTGCGGTTCAACGCCTTCGAGCGCTTCGTGCATTGGATGACGGCAACCTGCTTCATCATCCTTGCGGTCTCAGGCCTCAACATCACCTTCGGCCGCGAGCTGCTCACACCTATCTTTGGTCCTGAATCGTTCGCGGCGTGGTCGCAGTGGGCCAAGTATGCCCACAACTACCTGAGCTTCCCGTTCACGCTCGGTGTCGTCCTGATGTTCCTGATGTGGCTGGCCTGGAACTTCCCGTCGGGCGTTGATGCCCGATGGATCAAGGAAGGCGGCGGCATTGTCGGCAGCAAGCATCCGCCGGCGCGCCGCTTCAATGCTGGACAGAAGGTGATCTACTGGGTGGTGGTTCTGGGCGGCGGGGCCGCAGCCATCACGGGGTATCTCCTGATGTTCCCGTTCTACGCCACCGACGTGTCCGGCATGCAAACAGCGCAGATGGTGCACGGTATTGTCGGCGCGTTGTTCATCGCCATCATGTTGGCCCACATCTACATCGGTACCGTCGGCATGCAAGGTGCATTCGAGGCCATGGGCAAAGGCCAGGTCGACGAGAACTGGGCCCGCCAGCACCACAGCCTATGGCTCGAGAGCGAGGCGCAGAAGGGCCGTGTCAGCGGCGGGCGCGTGGCCCCAGCCGAGTAAGGCATGCGCTTGATGCGCCGGTGACCGCCGGCGCTGGCATGGAACGAGACCGACCGATCCGTGTTTCGTCTGTGAGTGACGTGTGCCGTGCGGCACATCGAGCTTCCGGCGAATTCGATTGGAGGCGTCCATGCTTTTTCTGCAGCGCGTTTGCGCGATCACGCTGATCGGCGCATTTGTCGGCGCGAGCGGTGTTGCCGCTCAGCAGCCCGTAGATAGCGAAACGAAAGCAGAGCTCAAGAAACAGGACACGGTGCCGCCAGCGACGGCGCCGAAGCTGTCCGAGCAGGCCGGCACGACGGAGCCGAGCTCGAAAGTTCCAGGGACAAGCACCGACCCCAATGCCGTGTTCGTCAAGGGCGTACTCGTCGTCCCTGGCGCCAAGACCGACGTTGACACGGCTCCCGCCAAGCACTGGCAGCGGACCGATGCCGACGATCAGATCCCAATCGCCGGATATAGGCTTAAGAGCCTGCCCCCGGAGGCGATGAGCAAGATCTCCGAGCACCTGAAATCGCAGCGCGACGCACCCGAGGCGTCCCCGGCGGCTGGCGCGTACGCGGTACTCGGCGCCGAGATACCTTCGGTCGTCGCGGACACCTCTCTCGTGCCAATTCCCGAAACTTTGAGCGCGGCGTATCCCCAGCTCAGAGGAACAGCCTACATGCGCTCTGGCAGCAATATCCTGATCGTCGTTCGCAACAGCAGCATCGTGGTCGGGGTCCTCGAAGGATAGCTCTTGAGCCCAAAAGCCTTCTCGACCGAAGCGGCTTTGTGTTAGAAAGGCCGTGGAATCTGGGAGGACTTGGCATGGGCTCTTTTCTCACGGGCGTGATTGTGGCGGTGTTGATCGCAGTCGGCGCTGCTATTGCGTTGAACAGCTATGTGCCCGACGCGGCATCCACGGCGTTCTCGACGCAGGGCGTCAGGATCTAGCGCCGACCTGGCATGGTCGGGGTGCAAGGGCGTCCGGCGGGCGCCCTTTGTTTTTGGCCAACCCGATTGCTGCTACTGTACGCGAGATCCATGCGACTGCGGGCAACAAGGACGGCCAGTGATGAACGAAGACAAATTCAACATGTCGATGCGGAAGTTCCTGAAGCAGGTCGGCGTGACATCGCAGCGCGCCATCGAGACCCATGTCCGCGAGAACAACCTCGAGAAGGGCACCCTGAAGGTGCGTGTGGTGCTGACGGCGCCAGGGACCAATCTGAACCACGTCGTGGAGGAAGAGCTGGACCTGGGCTGATGCGGCGGACGGCACCTGTCGATCGCAGACCGGCGAACACGAGATGACGGTGAGAGAGTTCCAAGTCCGACCGGAGCCGGATGACCCGCGCCTGTCGGTCAGCGTGCGCGGGTTGGACCACAACGGCCAGCCGGTCGACACCACCGTCGTCACCGAGCGCCCGCTGACCTTGTTCCTGAACGCGCAGGAGATCGTCACCATGATGACGATCGGGGACCGGCCCAAGCTGCTCGCGGTCGGTTACCTGCTCAACCAGAACATGCTGCGCGCCGACGACGAGATCACGTCGGTCGAGCACCATGACGACATCGCCACTGTCGTGGTCAGGACCCGCAGGCAAACCAACTTCGAGGACAAACTCAAGAAGAAGACGCAGACATCGGGCTGTGCGCAGGGCACGGTGTTCGGCGACCTGATGGAAGAGCTGGACACGATCACGCTTGATCCAAACGCCCGCATCAAGACGTCCTGGCTCTATCAGCTCACCAAGAAGATCAACACCCAGCCGAGCCTCTACCTCAAGGCCGGGGCCATACACGGATGCGTCCTCTGCCGCGCCGACGAGCCGCTGGTCTACATGGAGGACGTCGGGCGGCACAACGCCGTGGACAAGATCGCCGGCTACATGTTCCTCGAGCGCATTCCGCCGGATGACAAGATCTTCTACACGACCGGACGTCTCACATCCGAGATGGTCATCAAGACGGTGAAGATGCGCATCCCTATCCTGGTCTCGCGATCGGGATTCACGGCGTGGGGCGTCGAGCTGGCACGCAAGGCCAACCTGACCCTCATCGGTCGCGCGCGCGGCAAGCGCTTCGTTGCGCTTGCGGGCGAGGGCCGTCTTGAATTCGATGCGGACACCAGCCAGGCACCCGACGAAGGTGCGGAGCACGCCCGCAAGGGCAGCCGCCAAAGCGAGGACGTATAGCCTGCGGTCTGGCAACCGGCTTCTAAGAGGCCGGCCGCATGCCGAGCGCGGCAATCCTTTCCCGCACTTCCGGGTCACGCAAGGCGGCCAGAAACGCTTGTACGGCGCCGCGGTCACGTCGCGCCTCGACGAGCAGGAAATCGTATTGCTCGGGAGCGATTGGCAGGAAGCCGAGCCCGTAGAGCGCGGCTACAGACTGGATCGCCACACCCCAGTCGGCCCTACCCTGCGCAACGGCTGCGGCGACGGCATTGTGTGAGCGCGGCTGATTGCTGTAGCCGGCCGGGCGCACACCGCCGAGCAGGCGGTCGATGAGGATGCGCGTACCAGCTCCGGCGTTGCGATTGACCATGATGCAGGCGGGGTCCGTTCGCGCGGCCTCGATGGCCCCTGTCGCCTGTCGGCCTTCGAAGCGGCCATCACCCGGGCGGAACACGACGCCCTGCATGCGCTCCCAGCCGCGCACCAGCGCAAGCCCCGGCTCGATCAGGTGGGCGTTGTAGCGACCGGTTGCGGGGTCGAGCAGGTGCACAGGGGCAAGATCGCACTCGCCGCGCCGGGCCGCCGAGGCGCCACCCTGGCTTCCGACCGAGATGCGGCGCGGCGTCCAGCCCTGCTCGGCCAGCCTGGCCAGCACCACATCCAGCGCGATGCAATGGCTGCCGGTGACAACGATGTCGGGCACCTTGGCAGATCGGCCGAGCAGGGTGACCGGAAGCCGGGTGCCGGCATCGACCGACGTTGCAAGAGCATCGATAGCCAAGAACCCATCGGCCTCGGAGAAGGTCGTAACCGCTCCCGAGCCTTTGCCGATCGGCAGCGCCACGGGACCCTCGGCGCCGGCGACCAGCGCCACCAGGACGAACTCCTTGCGACCGAGCTCGGAGGGGAGCCGCACGGGAACGGTGGCCTCGATCGTTTGCGCCGTCTCGGGTCCCAAGCCGGCGTAGGCGCGCAGAACGGGGGTTACATAGCTGTGAAAGGTGAAGATCGCCGAGGTCGGGAATCCCGGCAGGACGACCACGGGCTTGCGACCTACGGCGGCAAGGCACAGGGGCTTGCCGGGCTTGAGGGCCACCCCGTGCACGAGGATGCCGGGTTTGCCCAGGGACGCGACGATCTTGTGCGAAAGGTCGCCCGCGCCTTTGGATGTTCCTCCGGACAGTACGACCAAGTCGCTTTCCGCGAGCGCCTTGCGCACCGCGTCTGCGAGCCGCTGCTCATTGTCGGGGAACGCGCCGAAGAGCACCGGCTCGCCGCCAGCTTCCCGGACTGCCGCGGCAATGATAGGCCCATTCGAGTCATAGACAGCACCAGGGCGCAGCTCCGCGCCCGGCTCGGTCAACTCGTCGCCCGTGGACAACACGGCGACCTTCGGCCTGCGCACCACTTGCACGGTGGCGATGCCGCAGGCGGCGAGCATGCCGATCTCGCGGGAACCGATCAGGCTGCCGCGACGCAGAACGATCTCGCCCCGTGCGATGTCCGAACCGGCAAAGGAGACGAACTGGCCCGGCATGACCGCGCGCCGCAGGTCGATGGCGGGGCCCTCCTCCGTCTCGGCGAGGTCAGTCCACTCGATCATCGCCACCGCGTCCGCACCGCGGGGCAGGACGCCGCCTGTCGCGATAGCGGTTGCAGTTCCTGCTTCGACGGCAATCGCCGGTGCCGTTCCGCAGGCCAGCACCTCATTGTTCAGGAGGAGGCGTTTTGGCTGTGCCTCGGTGGCGCCGGCGGTGTCGGCAGCTCTTAGCGCAAACCCATCCACATTGGAGCGATCGAAGGGCGGTGTGTCGATTGGGGCTTCGATATCGGCGCTCACAACCCGGCCGAGGGAAGCCAGGAGGGAGACACGCTCATGGCCAAGCGGCGCCAGGTCAAGATGCCTCAGAAATCGTGCCTGGGCCTCCTCGGGAGAGACCACCTCGAGAAACTGCTCCTGACGAGCGGCAGCGCGCACGGCGTCCAGCAGGCTTGCATCGCGCGTCATGGCAGCGGCCTGATCTCCACCAGCGACCCAGCCGGGAACCCTTCGCTTCCAGGGGGAACCACACTCCAGCCGTCGGCTTGCGCCAGAGCCTGCAAGGTCAAGCGGCCCGCGGCCAGAGGTTCGACTCCGTCGGAAATGCGCCGCAGCAGCACAAGATCGGCAATGCCTATGGTGGACGTCACCTTCCTTGTCAGCTGCGCATGAACGGTCCCGGTCGCGCGCTGTCCTGCAAGTCTTGCCAGCACGGCGGTGCCGACGATGAGCAAAGCAGCGAGCGCAGCGTCAAGGCGGCCGGGCAGCAGGAGAACGGGCCGGCCCCGGGCGGCCCCCAGCGCGGCGTTCTCGCCTGGAGCGATGCCCAACCCGTGCCAAACGAGCTTGCCAACGCGTGCGAGCGTTTCCACCGACGCATCACGCTCGCCCGCACCTGTGCCTCCGATGGAAAATACGGCGTCGACACCATCGTCACGCAAGGCGCCTTCCAGGTGTGCGGTCCGGATAACCTCGACGGTGCAGCCGGCCCTCTCGACCACGCGGGAGACGACCGGCGAGACGATGTCCGCAGTGGATAATGTCGGCACCGTGGTGGAGATGAGCGCAACCCTCGGCCGGCGCACAGCGACGGAACCGATGCCACAGGAAGCCAGCACTGCTGCATCGCTTGCGCGCAGGCTGTGCCCAGTGCGCCGCAACAGCGTACCTTCGGCGATCTCGGCACCCGCGCCCGTCACACCGTCTCCTGCCGTCGCGGGTGCGGTTGCTTCGGGTCCGGCGCGCGTTTGCGTGACATCCTCCGCACGCAGGACGGCATCCATTCGCAGGTCGACAGGCTCGCCGACCTCGGTCCAACGCGCCGACGGATCGAGGGGGAGAGGTGCCAGGGGACTTGCATCCAGGACCTGCTCCGACGCGACTGCCCATCCGTCGCGTGTCGCGACCGGATGGGGCGGCCACGCCGCCGGCGCCGTCACGTCGGAGGCGAGCACGCATCCAACCGCGGCGCGCGTCTCGAGGTCGACGGAAGATACCGGTGTTACCGCGTCATCGAGGTAGGCGAGTATCTCGGAGAGCGGAGCCAGTCGGGTGACGCGCTGCAAGGCCTCGGGTCCAGTTGACTAGGTTGCAACGTCTTACGTGCGCCCCATCAGGAAGTCATCCGGACCCCTGCTTCTTCGAGGACCGCGTTATCGACAACGCGACATTTGGCATATAGTATGCCAAATGGGAAACGCACAGTGGATGAATTATGACAGTCATTGCCGGCCGTGGCGCTGAGCGCGCGATACACCCCGGGGCCGGGAGGCGCAAGGCGGCACCCCATCCCCGCGGCCGCGTCCTGAGGGAGGACGAGGTTGCCGCCGTCAGGGCCATTCTCGGCGAGGCGCCCCGCGAGCGTGCCTTGCTGATCGAGTACCTGCACCTCATCCAGGATCACGAAGGCTGCCTGCCGGAGGGGCATTTGCATGCCCTGGCGGAAGAGCTGCGCATCCCCATGGCCGAGGTCTACGAGGTGGCGACGTTTTATGCACATTTCGACGTCGTGCGCGAGGGGGAGGAGCGGCCTCCTGCGGTAACCATCAGGGTGTGCGACAGCCTGAGCTGCATGCTCGCCGGCGCCGAGCGCCTTTTGACAGAGCTGCAGAGCGAGCGCATGCCGGACGTCCGCGTCCTGCGGGCTCCGTGTATCGGCTCCTGCGATACCGCACCCGCCGCCGAGGTCGGCCATCATCATGTCGACCATGCGAAGGTCGACACCCTTCTCACTCTGGCCAGGCAACGTCAGCTCAAGCCGGCAATTCCGCAATTCCAGGACTGCGACGCCTACGTCGAGGCGGGCGGGTATGCCATCCTGCGCGATTGCATCTCCGGCAAGCGGTCCGCGGACAGTGTGATTTCCGCCCTCTCCGACAGCGGGCTGCGGGGGCTCGGCGGCGCGGGCTTCCCCACCGGACGCAAGTGGGGGCTCGTGCGCAACGAGAAGGGCCCGCGGCTGATGGCCGTCAACGGCGACGAGGGTGAGCCTGGCACGTTCAAGGACCGCTTCTACCTCGAGCGCCAGCCGCACAAGTTTATCGAGGGCGCGCTGATTGCGGCGTGGGCCGTCGAGGCCGAGCAGCTCTTCATCTACATCCGCGACGAATATCCGGCCGTCATCAAGATCCTCAAGCAGGAGCTGGCGAAGGTTACGGCTGCCGGGCTTGCTGCGCATACCAAGGTGCATGTGCGGCGCGGCGCAGGCGCCTACATCTGCGGCGAGGAAAGCGCCATGATCGAGTCGATCGAGGGCAAGCGCGGCCTTCCTCGGCATCGTCCGCCCTATGTGGCGCAGGTCGGCGTGTTCGGCCGCCCGACGCTCGTCAACAACATCGAGACGCTGTACTGGGTGCCGGATATCCTGAAGCAGGGCGCAGCCTGGTTTGTCGAGCAGGGCAAGAACGGCGCCAAGGGACTGCGCTCCTACTCCGTATCGGGACGGGTGAAGAAACCTGGGGTTGTGCTGACGGCGGCGGGCTCGACCGCGCGCGACCTCATCGAGCTGTGCGGTGGCATGGCCGACGGACATGCCTTCAAGGGCTATCTTCCCGGCGGCGCCTCGGGTGGTATCCTGCCGGCCTACATGGCGGACATTCCCCTCGATTTCGGCCAGCTGGAGAAGTACGGCAGCTTTGTCGGCAGCCACGCCGTTGTGATTCTTTCCGACCAAGACGATATGAAGGCTGTGGCCTTGAACTTGATGCGCTTCTTCGAGGACGAGAGCTGCGGTCAATGCACGCCCTGCCGCAACGGTACGGAGAAGGCCGTCAAATTGATGAGTGCCGGCACTTGGGATCCAGAGGTGCTGGACGATCTCGCGCAGGTCATGGCAGATGCCTCGATCTGCGGCCTGGGGCAGGCGGCTCCGAACCCGCTGCGCAGCGTGTTCAAGTATTTTCCGGAAGACCTGAGATGAGGGCGCGATGACCGCGAAGATCACGTTCGAACTCGACGGCCGTCCGGTCGAGGCCGAACCGGACGAGACCATCTGGCAGGTCGCCCAGCGCCACGGAACGCGCATCCCGCATCTGTGCTGGCATCCAGCGCCTGGCTACCGCGCCGACGGCAACTGCCGCGCCTGCATGGTGGAGGTCGAAGGCGAGCGCGTTCTCGCCGCATCCTGCCAGCGCAAGGCGGCCGCCGGCATGAAGGTCAAGACCGCGTCCGAGCGCGCCAAGAAATCCCGCCAGATGGTGTTCGAGTTGCTGATGGCAGATCAGCCCGAGCGCGAGGAGAGCCACGATCCCAAGTCCAGTTTCTGGAATTGGGTCGACAGCATGGGCATCGATGCGTCCAGCCGTTTCCCGCGCGACACCCGTCCGCCCACCGACAGCACCCATACGGCCATTGCCGTCAATCTCGACGCCTGCATCAACTGCAATCTGTGCGTCCGCGCCTGCCGCGAGGTGCAGGCCAACGATGTGATCGGCATGGCCTACCGCGGGCATGGCTCCAAGGTGGTGTTCGATTTCGACAACGGCATGGGCCACTCCACGTGCGTCGCCTGCGGCGAGTGCGTGCAAGTCTGCCCCACGGGCGCGCTGATGGAGAGGAGCCTGCTCGATACCGCCGGCAAGCGCGTGAACTTCGAGACGAAGTCGGTTGACACGCTGTGCCCTTATTGCGGCGTCGGCTGCCAGACCACCGCGCACGTGAAGGACAACAAGATTCTTTACGTCGACGGCCGCGACGGGCCGGCGAACAACAACCGCCTGTGCGTGAAGGGCCGCTTCGGTTTCGATTACATCCATCACTCCGACAGGCTCACCAAGCCGCTCATCCGCCGCGAGGGTGTGCCCAAAGACGCCAACATGCAGATCCGGCGCGACGAGGTGAGCAAGGTCTTCCGCGAGGCGACCTGGGAGGAGGCGCTGGCCAAGGCCGCGTCCGGCCTCAAGACCATCTACCAGCGCGACGGCGGCAAGGCGCTCTCCGGTTTCGGGTCGGCCAAGGGCTCGAACGAGGAAGCCTACCTCTTCCAGAAATTCATCCGTCAGGGCTTCAAGACCAACAACGTCGATCACTGCACACGGCTGTGTCACGCCTCCTCAGTTGCGGCCCTCATGGAGGGCTTGAACTCCGGAGCCGTCACGGCGCCGTTCACGGCCGCGAAGGACAGCGACTGCATCATCGTCATCGGTGCACGGCCTGCGGAAAATCATCCTGTTGCCGCGACGTTCCTCAAAAATGCAGCCAAGCGTGGCGCCAAGCTGATCGTGATGGACCCGCGCGGCCAGAACCAAGGCGTTTCGCGCTACGCCAGCCACATCCTCCAGTTCAAGCCGGGTCGCGATGTGGCCCTGCTGAATGCCATGCTCAACGTCATCATCACCGAAGGCATGGTCGACATTCAATACGTGCAGGCGCACACGGAAGGCTATGAGAGCCTGCAGCAGCGCATCAAGGATTTCACGCCGGAGAAGATGGAAGAGGTGTGCGGCATCCCCGCCGCCACCATTCGCGAAGTCGCGCGGCTCTATGCCCGCTCGGAGCGCTCGCTCATTTTCTGGGGCATGGGCGTATCGCAGCACACACACGGCACCGACAATGCGCGCTGCCTGATCGCGCTGGCACTGGTCACCGGGCAGATCGGTCGACCGGGCACGGGCCTGCATCCACTGCGCGGCCAGAACAACGTGCAGGGCGCCTCCGACGCCGGCCTGATCCCGATGGTCTTCCCCGACTACAGGTCGGTCGAGGACCCCGCCATCAGGGGCGAGTACGAGGCGTTCTGGGGCACCGAGCTCGACCCCAAGAAGGGCCTGACCGTGGTCGAGATCATGCATGCCATCAAGGACGACGTGATCAAGGGCATGTACGTGATGGGCGAGAACCCGGCCATGTCCGATCCCGATGTACAGCACGCGCGCGAAGCGCTAGCAAAACTCGAGCACCTCGTCGTGCAGGACATCTTCCTGACGGAGACGGCGTGGCACGCCGACGTGGTGCTGCCGGCCTCCGCTCACGCGGAGAAGTGGGGCACGTTCACAAACACGAACCGGCAGGTGCAGATCGCGCGTCCCGTCATCGATCCTCCGGGTGAGGCGCGCCAGGACTGGCAGTTGATCGTGGAGCTGGCCCAACGCGTCGGCCTGCCATGGCGCTATACCGAGGTGGCCGACGTGTTCGGGGAGATGGCGCACGTCATGCCGTCGCTCAAGAACATCACCTGGGAACGGCTGTTGCGCGAGGACGCCGTGACATACCCGTGCGATGCCCCCGACAAGCCCGGCAACGAGATCATCTTCGCCACCTCGTTCCCGACCAAGTCAGGCCGCGCCAAGATCGTACCGACCGAGCTGTTGCCGCCCGACGAGCTGCCCGACGAGGCCTATCCGCTCGTTCTGACCACCGGTCGCCTGCTCGAGCACTGGCACACCGGCTCGATGACGCGGCGCGCCTCCAACCTCGACAGCCTCGAGCCGGAGGCGATTGCCGGCCTGCATCCGCGGGAGATGGCCAAGCGCAGCATCGCGCCCGGCAGCTTCATCCGGGTTTCGACCCGGCGTGGCGAGGTCGTTCTGAAGGCCCGCGCCGACCGCGATGTCGCCGAAGGGATGGTGTTCATCCCCTTCTGCTTTGCAGAGGCCGCCGCAAACCTCCTCACCAACCCGCAGCTGGACCCGATGGGCAAGATCCCCGAGTTCAAGTTCTGCGCCTGCAAAGTGGAGCCTGCTGAGGTGCTGGTTGCCGCCCAGTAGCGTTCACCAGCTGGCGGCGGAACACGGCTGGCGTGCTATGCTTGATCGCTAGCCCCATGCGTCTGCCCGACGCGCGGACCCGTGAGCCGAAGGAACCATGGCCAAGCCGCACAAACTGCTCGACGATTGCTTTGCGCACGACAAGAAGCGGCTGCGCCACTCCGAGGCGATCGACATCCTGAAGGCGCGCGTGGCGACTGTTGCGACGATCGAGCCGGTCGCGCTCGCGGACGCCGCCGGCCGCGTTCTCGGTGAAACGGCGCTGGCAACCCATCCCATCCCGTTTCACACCAACGCGGCTGTCGATGGCTTCTCGTTTGCGGCGGCAGACTACAATTCCGGTGCCGCCGGGGAGATGCCGGTGCAGGGACGCGCCGCGGCTGGTCACGCCCTGGCTGCGCGGCCGGCGCAGGGGACGGCCGTGCGCATCTTTACCGGCGCGGTCATGCCTGAAGGCCATGACACCGTCGTCATGCAGGAAGACGTCCGCTATGGCGTGGTTGACGGTCAACCGACCGTGTCGATTCCGGCAGGCTTGAAGCCGGGCGCCAATGTCAGGAAGGCCGGAGAGGACGTCAAGCAGGGCGAGATCCTGCTGCAAGCGGGATCGGTTCTCAGGCCTCAGGACTTGGCTGCGCTGGCCTCGGTCGGCGCCGGCACCGTCGCCTGCTTCACCCGATTGAAGGTCGGCATCGTGTCGACAGGCGACGAGGTGATCCGCAGCGGTGAACGCCTGAAGCCGGGACAAGTCTACGATGCCAACGCGCCCATGCTGGCGGCGCTCATCGCCAGTACCGGTGCCGTACCGGTCGACCTCGGTGTCTGGCCCGACAACCTCGATGACATCAAGCGCCGCCTTGCGGCGGCCACGCAAGCTGTCGATGTGATCATCACCTCGGGCGGCGCCAGCCGCGGCGAGGAAGACCACGTCGTCGCCGCGCTGGACGCGCTAGGTAAGCGGCACCTGTGGCAGCTTGCCATCAAGCCCGGGCGTCCCATGTCGTTCGGGCAGATCGGCGATTGCGTGATGATCGGCCTGCCCGGCAACCCGGTCGCCGTGTTTGTCTGCTTCCTGCTGTATGTGTGGCCTTTGCTCCGCCGCATGGGAGGAGCGCAGTGGCCGGTGCCGCGGCGCTATCAGTTGCCGGCCTTGTTCGCGTTTCCGAACCGGAAGACCGGACGTCGCGAGTTCTGGCGCGGGCTCCTGAAGGAAACGCCACGCGGCCTGGCGGTCGACAAGTTCGAGCGTGATGGATCCGGCCTCATCTCCGGGCTGCGCGTGGCCGACGGGCTTATCGACGTGCCCGAGGATGTGACGGCAATTCGCCCCGGCGACGGCGTGGCCTTCATTCCCTTCACCGAGTTTGGCATCAGCAGTCGCTGATGGCATCCGCCAGAAACGGCCGGCGCCGAGAACGGATGTTGCTCAGGACAGCCAGCGCTTGCGGCGCTTGTAGTGTTTTACGTCGCGGTAGGACTTGCGGGAGCCGACCTCGTTCAGCCCAAGATAGAACTCGCGGATGTCCGAGTTGTCGCGCAGTGCCGCCACGCTGCCTTCCAGCACGATGCGGCCGTTCTCCATGACGTAGCCGTGGTCGGCCACCTCCAGCGCCATGGCGGCGTTCTGCTCTACCAGCAGCACGGAGACCTTCTCGCGCTGCACGAGCGTGCGCACGATGCCGAAGATCTCCTCCACCAGCATGGGTGCCAGGCCAAGCGAGGGCTCGTCCAGCAGCACCACCTTGGGGCTCGACATCAGCGCACGGCCGATGGCCAGCATTTGCTGCTCGCCGCCGGAGAGATAGCCTGAGGGTTGAGCGCGCCGGATCTTGAGCACGGGAAAATAGGAGTACACGCGCTCGATGCCCTCCCGCATCTTGCTGACGCGCGGCTCGGTGTGGGCACCGGCGATGAGATTTTCCTCCGTCGTCAGGTGCTCGAACACGCGCCGGCCCTCGAACACCTGGGAGATGCCGAGCCGCGTCACGTCGAAGGCACGCATGCCGTCGACGCGCCGGCCATCGAATGTGATGCTGCCCTTGGTGACCTGGCCGCGCTCGGTCCGCAGCACACCGGAGACCGCCTTGAGCGTGGTGGTCTTGCCCGCGCCGTTGGCACCCAGCAGCGTCGTGATGGCGCCCGACCTGACCTCGAGCGAGACGCCTTTCAGCACCAGGACGACGCTGTCGTAGACGACTTCGATATTGTTGATCGAAAGCATGGTGCGGCCTTGAACGGTGCGGGCGTTGGCCGCCCGCACCGGGTTTGCTTACTTGGACTCCGCCGCGAGATGCTTTTTGATGATGTCGCGATAGCCCTGGAACCAGTCGCCGTTCTTGACGAGCTTGCCGTCGCGGGCAGTCCATACCTGCACCCAGCCGCCGCCCTCATGATCCTCGGCCGTGATCTGCATGGGAGGGACCAGGCCATCGAGGGTGAGACCTTTGATGGCCTCCATGCCCTTCTTGACGTCCTCGCTCGTCGGACGGGCTCCGCCCTTGGCCTTGATGGCGTTGCGCGCGGCTTCCGCGTGCACGGCCGCGATCAGAACGCCGCGGTTATAGAGCACGCTGCTCGACTCCTGTTGCGGCGGCGTGGGCTTGCCCTGCGCCTTGTACATCTCGTTGATCGCCTTGATGACAGGGAAATCGTTGCCGACACCGGCAAACTGGATGGTGTGATAGCCGTTGGCGACGGCGTAGCCGCCCGCTGCATTGATGTCGGCCTCCGAGCCCGCCCAAACGAAGCCGATCACCTTGCTCATCGGGAAGCCCTTGCCCTTCAGCTCGCGGATCGCAACCGAAGGCGAGCGCCCGAAGAGGTGCGAGATCACGAAGTCGGGCCGGAAGCGGCTGGTGATGTCCAGCACTTGGGCCGCCATCTCAACCCCGGGCGCGGGCACTGCGAACGTCCGCATCTCGAAGCCCTCGAGCTTGGCGAGGTCTTCGAAGATGGTCAGCGGTTCCTTGCCGGCCGGATTGTCGTACATCAGGTAAGCGATCTTCTTGCCTTTGAGGTCTCCGCCGAGCTCTTTCTTGATGAAGGCAATGGCACCGGTCGCCTGCGACCAGTAGCTGGCGGCAATCGGGAAAAGATACGGGAAGCGCTTGCCATCCGCCGAGGAAGCAAGGCCGAAACCAGGGGCGGTTCCGAGCATCTTGTCTTCTTCGAGCTTCTTGGTGAGCGCCATGGTTTGCGGCGTGCCGTACAAGCCGTGCAGCACCGCACCTTCCTTCTTGAACCGCTCGTGCGCCTCCACAGCGGGCGGCACCTTGTACTCGTTGTCGATCTCGATCACGCGGATCTTGTAACCCTCGACGCCACCCTTGCTGTTCAACAGCGCGATGTAGTCGTGGTAGCCCGGGCATAGGAACACGCCGATGGTTTGTGTGGGGCCGGTGCGGTCGCATTGCAGGCCGAACACCAGCTCCTTTTCCTGAGCGGTCGCGGTTGCTCCCACCAGTGCAAACGCACCGGCCACTGCGGCCGTGCGCAGCCATTGCATGCGTATCGACATTGCCGTTTCCTCCGTGCTTTCTGCTTCTTTCTAAACTCAGTATGAGAATGGCCAGGTTCGAAAGTAGTTGCGGATATTGCGCCACAGGCGATTCAGTCCCTCCGGCTCCACCACCAGAAAAAAGATGATGAGCGCGCCGAACAGGACGAGCCGCGTGCTGGCGACGACGCTGGAGAGTTCGCCTGCCGTGAAGAACAACCCCGCGAGCGGCTCCATCACAAGGCGGATGGCGATCGGCAGCATGGTGACGAACACCGCACCGAGGATCGAGCCGAGCACCGATCCGAGGCCACCGATGATGATCATGGCAAGGTAGTCGATCGATACGCCGATCTGGAACTGCTCGTAGTTGGCGATGCCGAGGTAGTAGGTGTAAAGCACGCCGCACACGCCCGCGTAGAACGACGAGATCGCAAACGACAGCAGCTTGTAGCGATAGATGTTGATGCCGATGATCTCGGCGGCGATGTCCTGGTCGCGGATGGCGACGAAGGCGCGGCCGATGCGGCTGCGCACCAAGTTGAGCGTCGTCACGATGGCGAGCACGGCAAAGAACAGCAGGAAGAAATAGAGCTGGCCCTGGGTCCTGATCTGATAACTGCCGAGTGCTGGCCGCGGCACCTCGATGGAGGCCTGCGCCCCGCCCGAGATGGCCGGCGTATGATTGATGATCCACTCGATGATGAGCTGGCCCGCAAGCGTGGCGATGGCGAGATAGAGGCCCTTGATGCGCAGGCTGGGGATGCCGACGATGGCGCCGATGAGCGCCGCCATCAACCCGCCGGCAGGAAGCGTGATCCAGAACGGCAGGTGGAAATGCACGGCCAAATTGGCCGCCGTATAGGCGCCGACGGACATGAACGCGGCGTGGCCGACGGAAATCTGCCCGGTATAGCCGACCAGGATGTTGAGCCCGAGCGCGCCGACGATCGCAATCAGCGACAGGTTGATGATCGACAGGTAGTAGTCGTGCAGGCTCAGCGGCAGGACGACGGCAAACAGCACAAGGAAGAAAGCGACCGTCCAGCGCGCGATCGGCAGCGGATACAGCGCCATGTCGGCCGCATAGCTGGTCTTGAATACCCCTGACTCGCGATGCAACATGGTTCGCCTGCCCTACACGCGCTCGATCCTGTGGGTGCCGAAAAGGCCGTAGGGCTTGAACATCAACGCGATGATCATCAGCACGTAGGGCGCGAAGTCCTTGGTGCCGCCGCCGACATAGGGGTCCAGGTAGCCGGCCGCCAAACTCTCGACCACGCCGACGATGAGACCGCCGATCACGGCGCCGGCGATGGAATCCAGTCCGCCCAGGATCACGACCGGGAACACCTTGAGGCCGATCAGGGCCAGGTGCACATCGACACCGAGCATGCCGCCCCAGACCACGCCGCCCAGTGCCGAGACGATGCCCGCCATGGCCCAGGCGAGGGCGAAGTAGCGCTCCACGTTGATGCCCATGGCCATCGCCACCTGCTGGTTGTCGGCGATGGCGCGCATGGCGACGCCCATTCGGCTTTTCATGAAGAACCAGGTGAAGAGGCCGAGGAACATCAGCGTGACCGCCACGCCCAGGATCTGGATCGGCGGCAGCGTCGCTGACCACAGGGCAATCGGCATGTCGCCGATGGGGAGTGAGATCGCGCGCGTCTCGCCGCCGACGGTGATCGGCGGCAAACCGCGCAGCATGGCGCCGAGACCGATGGTGGCCATGATGACGGCAATGATCGGCCGGCCCAGCAGCGGCCGCAAGACGATGCGCTCCAGCGCAAAGCTGAACAGGATCATGACCGCGATGGCGGCGGCGATCGCTGCCAGCACCGGCATTTTCGCAGCCAGCGTCAGCGCGGCGACGAAGCCCGCCAGCATCACGAATTCGCCCTGTGCGAAGTTGATCGCGTCGGTGGCCTTGTAGACGAGCACAAACCCCAGCGCGATCAGCGAATACATCAACCCGATGGAGAGCCCGCTGACGGTCAGCGCGAACGCGAACTGCAGCTCGTCCCACATCGGTTGCTCTCCTCAGGCTGCCATGCGCTTGTCGCCGCCCGCAGCCGGCGCGACGTCGTGCACCGCAAGCGTCGACGTCAACGTGCTCTTGCGGCCGTCCTCGAAGGTGATGTCCATGGTCAGGCGCGCTTCCTTGCCGCCCTCGTAGAAAGCAGTGATCACAGGCGCATATTTCTCCGCCACATAGCCGCGCCGCACCTTGCGCGTGCGGGTCATCTCGGCATCGTCGGCGTCGAGCTCCTTGTTGAGGAGGACGATGCGGGCAACCTTGGTCGTGCCGGGAAGCGTGGCGTTGATCTTCGCCACCTCGTCCATGACGAGCCGTGCCACGTCGGGCTTCGCGGCCAGGTCCATGAAACTGGTGTAGGCGAGGCTGCGTCCCTCGGCCCACTTCCCGACCGTGCTCATGTCGATCGCCACCATGGCCGCCACGAACGGCTGCTGATCGCCGAAGGCGACCGCTTCGCGGATGTAGGGACTGAACTTCAGCTTGTTCTCGATGAACTGGGGTGCGAACGGTGTACCGTCGGCGAGCTGGCCCACGTCCTTGGCACGGTCGATGATGGCGAGCTGGCCGCTGGGATCGATGAGGCCGGAATCTCCCGTCTTCAGCCAGCCATCCGCCGTCAGTGTGTCGCGCGTGGCATCGTCCTGCTTGTGGTAGCCGAGGAACACGCCGGGCCCCTTTACCTGTACCTCGCCGCGCTCGCCGATGCGCACCTCGGTGCCCGGCAGCGTGCGCCCGACGGTGTTGGGGTCGGCCTCCGTATTGCTCTGCAAGGCAACCAGGGCGCTGGCTTCGGTGGCGCCGTAGATTTGCTTGAGGTTGATGCCGAACGACCTGAAGAAGCGGAAGGCATCGGCGCCCAACGGCGCGCCACCGGTGAGGCACCAGCGCGCGTTGCGCAACCCCAGTTGGTCGCGCACCGGTCCGTAGACCAGTATTTCGCCCAGGCGATAGGCGAACCTTGTCCACGCGCGCACGGGCTTGCGCTCGCCCAGCAGCAGCTCGCGCCGCTCGGCGACGCGACGGAAGTACTCGTAAGTGGTCCGCTTGAGCCACGAGGCATCGGCCGCCTTCACCTGCAGGCCGGTCAGCATGTTCTCCCAGATGCGGGGCGGCCCGAGCAAGGCGCTTGGACCAAGCTCGCGCAGGTCGCGCTGAACCGTCTCCGGGCTTTCCGGGCAGTTGCAGATGGCGCCGACCACCAGACTGGTCGACAGCGAGAACATGGCATCGCCCACCCAGCCCATCGGCAGGTAGCAGAGCCAGTTGTCGCCGGGCCGGATCGACTCCACGCTGGCGAAGCTCTCCGAGGTGGCGATCATATTGGCATGGCTGAGCAGCACGCCCTTCGACCGGCCTGTAGTGCCTGATGTGTAGGCGATGAGTGCCACGTCGTCGGCGTGGCCCAGATCCAGCTCGCGCTCGTAGTAGCCGGGATGCTCCTTGCCAAATGCGCGCCCGGCCGCGGTTATCTCGGCGAACGACAGCAGGCCGTCGTCGCGGTAGGCGCTCATGCCGCGCGGGTCCTCGTAGATCACGAGGCGCAGGTGCGGCAGGCTCGCCTTGAGCGACAGCACCTTGTCGACCTGCTCCTGGTCCTCGGCCACCACGATGGAGACCTCGGCATGCGAAAGCACGTGCACCAGCTCGCCGGCGATCGAGTCCTGGTAGAGCGGCACCGACAGGCCGCCCAGCGCCTGGGTGGCGAGTTGCGCCCAGTACAGGCGCGCGCGGTTGTCGCCGAGCACGGAGAGCTTGTCGCCGCGCTTGAAGCCTTGCGCCGCCAGGCCGAGCGCGAAATCGCGTACATGCTCCTGGCACGCGCGCCAGGGGTAGCTTTGCCAGATGCCACGGTCCTTCTCGCGCATGCCGGGAAGGCGGCCCGACGTCTTGGCGTGCAGCCTGAGCAGCTTGGGCAGCGTATCTGTGGCGGGATCGGCAGCAAGCTTCATGGCCGGGCTCCCTTGCCGCTGCCGAGGTAGGCCGCGATCACGGCCGGATTGCTTTGGACTTCGGCGGGAGCGCCGGCCGCAATCTTCCGGCCGCGGTCCAGCACGGCGACCTGATCGGAGATGTCCATCACCACCCCCATGTCGTGCTCGATCAGGACCACGGTGATACCGCGCTCCTGGTTCACGTCGAGGACGTAGCGCGCCATGTCCTCCTTCTCGTCCTGGTTCATGCCGCCCATGGGCTCGTCGAGCAGGAGAATCTTGGGCTCGAGCGCCAGCGCCCGGCCAAGCTCCACGCGCTTGCGCAGGCCGTAGGGCAGGGCTCCGGTCGGCATCTTGCGGAGGTCCTGCAGCTTCAGGAACTCGATGATCTCCTCGCACGCCGCGCGGTGGCGGATCTCCTCGCGCTGCGCCAGGCCCCAGTAGATCACGCTGCTCATCACGCCGGCGCGCATGCGCGCGTGGCGCCCAAGCATGAGATTGTCGAGCACGGTGAGACCGCTGAACAGCGCGATGTTCTGGAACGTGCGGGCCACGCCGAGGCCGGCGATGGCGCTGGGCCGCATGCCGGTGATGTTGCGGCCGTCGAGCGTGATGCGGCCGGCGTCCGGACGATAGAAGCCCGAGATGATATTGAGCAGTGAGGTCTTGCCCGCGCCGTTCGGCCCGATGACGGAGAGGATGCGGCCCCTCGGGATGTCGATGCTGACGCCGTCCACGGCGACGACGCCGCCGAAGCGCTTGCCGGCGCCCTCCACCGACATCTGCACAGCGGAGCCGGCGATCTGGTCTGCAGTCTGCGTGAGGTTCATGCGATCACCTCACACGCGGCTGCCGCCGGCGTGAAGATGTCGCCACAATGCCTGTCGGACCGGTCGGTCCACATGGCGTTGCCCCTCCCCAGGGTGCCGCGGTTCACGGATACGGCCGGCGTCGTCACTCTTGTCGTTGACGTGCGCCGGCTGGCGGCTTGACCGATGTTAGTTCAGCGGACCGCGCAATTCCATGCCCAAAACGCGACGCTCCGCGCCTGGTTGCTCCCCGCGGGCTCCGGCAAACGGTTTGCGGCCAAACTATCCCCACGCGCGGCGCGCGGTGTCGACGATCAACTCCAGCTTGGCCCACTGCTGGTCTTCGGTGAGAACATTGCCACCGGCAACACTCGCAAAGCCGCATTGCGCGGAAAGCGCGAGCTGATCGTGCGGGCAATGGCGCGCGGCCTCCTCGATGCGCCGCAGCAGGCGATCCTGGTCCTCGAGCTCCGGCGTTTTCGAGGAAACCAGGCCCAGCACCACGCGCTTGCCCTTGGGAACGAACCGCAGCGGCGCGAAGTCACCAGCGCGCTCCGTGTCGTATTCAAGAAGGAAGGTGTCGACGGACGCCGTGTTGAATAGCCGCTCTGCGACCGGCTCGTAGCCGCCTGACGCCATCCAGCGACTGCGGAAGTTGCCGCGGCACAGGTGCATGGCCGTGGCCATGCCGGCGGGGTGGCCTTCCAAGATGCGCGCGACGAGGCTGAGGTAGGTGTCGAGCAGGGCCGCCGGGTCGCCGCCCTGGGCCGCAGCCTGGCCGCGCACGTCGGGATCGCACAACATGGCCACCGGCACCTCGTCGAGTTGCAGGTACCGGCAGCCGGCTTGCACAAGCTCCGCCAGCTCCATGCGGTAGACGCCGGCGAGGTCGTCGAAATAGGCGGCGGCATCAGCGTAAGCGGCAGGTTCGATCGCCTGGCCAAGGCGGAAGAAGTGGAAGGCGCTGGGCGCCGGCAGGGTGGCCTTGACGGTGGCACGGCGCGTATGCCGGCTCGCCCGGTCGAATTCGTTCAGCGCAATTGGCGCGCGGCGCGCGATGCGCCGCTCCGCCACGCAGGTCGGCCACTCGAATGCCTGGCCCTCGGCATCCTTGAACTTGAAATGCGAGGGCGCAAGACGAAAGCCGTCGAGCCCCTCGAAGAAGAATCCGAACCAGGACGAGCGGCCGAACTCGCCGTCGGTGACGACACCCAGGCCGATATCCTCCTGGCGGGCGACAACGCGGGCGACCTCGGATTCCAGTGCGGCCTCGAAGGCCTCAGCGGACAAGCGGCCCTCGGCCAGCGCCCGGCCCGCATCCTTGAGGTCGCGCGGGCGCAGCAGGCTGCCGACGACCTCGGCCCGAAACAGCGGCTTGCCGGTAGCGGTCTGTGTCATCGTGCGCACTCGCTTTTCGGGTAGGGCTGGGCCTGCGGCGCTCACCTGTTGACGATCGGGGCGGCGACGGACGCGCGCACCACGGGAATATCGGCTTCGGCAAGCGGGGCCATGCGCCTCTTGCGTGCGAGCGCCCGCTCGATGTAGGGGGCCAACTCCTCGGCCTTGCGCAGGTCTCGCTCGGCCGTCTCGCCGGCGAACTCCGGCAGCACCTCGCGGGCGAGCAGGTCGAGCGACTGGCAGATGTGCTCGTGCGTGTTACGCCCGGCCTGCTGCAGCAGGATGATCTGGTCGACGCCGGCGTCCTGGAACGAGCGCACGTGCGCGCGGAGGTCACCCGGCGTACCGATGCCGCGCGACTGCTGGAACGCGCCGGCGAGACCTTCCGTGCCCTGCGCCATCGCGCTGGCGGCACCGGCGGCCCGCTCCTCCCTGAATTGCTCGAACAGGCGCGAACGGCCGGGCACGGCATCCTTGGTGACGAGCGCCGAGATGGCGAAACGGAAGAATTCGAAGCCCTCCTGGCCGCGCCGCGTCGCTTCCTCGCGGTCGGCGTGCAGCGAGAAGGCCGACACCATGGCGATGTTGGCGTTGACGCTGTGGCCGAGGGGCACGCACGCGTCGCTCTTGATGATATCGTAGTAGATACTGCTCCAGGTGCGCGCCTCCGCCTCGTCGATGAAGGAGAAGGCGAGCGCGCCGAGCCCGAGGCTGGCCGCAACCTTGATGGTGTCGCGGTTGGTGCAGGCCATCCACATGGGCGGATGCGGCTTCTGCACCGGCTTCGGCAACACGTTGCGGCAGGGCATGCTGAACGAGCGGCCCTCGAAGCCCGGATAGGGCGACATCACCATCATGTTGGCGATCTGCTCAGCCGCCTCCAGCGACAGCGCGCGCTTGTCTTTCGCCGGGATGTTGAAGCCGCCGAGCTCGAGCCGGGTCGCGCCCTCGCCGATGCCGAGGTCGGCGCGGCCGTTGGAGACGAGGTCGAGCATGGCCACGGACTCGGCTGTGCGGGCTGGGTGATTGTAGTTGGCGATCACCTGGCGGATGCCGTGGCCGAGCCGGATGCGCTTGGTGCGCGCAGCGGCGGCGGCCAGGAAGACCTCGGAGGCCGAGCAGTGCGAGTATTCCTCGAGGAAATGGTGCTCGACGGCCCAGGCGTAGTCGATGCCGAGGCGGTCGGCCAGCTCGACCTGGGCGAGCGCGTCCTGTACCAGCCGGCGCTCGTCGTCCTCCCCCCATGGCCGCGGCAGCTGCAGCTCGTAGAACACGCCGAACTTCATGAGGAACCCCTATGGGCTGTCATGAAGTACGAATACGGCCTGTGGCAGGGGGAAGCCAAGCCCCTCGTCGATCGTTCGAACTGGATCGCAACCGAACGGCGAGGTGACAACAGCCGTTGTCAGCGTTGTCAGCCCCGCTTGTGCTCGATCCAGTCCGCGATGGATCAGCCCCCGACAGCAGCCCCAACAGGGTGCACGCGATCGGAAGGCGGATGCCGCGAGGCGAAAAAGCCGCCTACTTCTTCTTCTCGAGCTTCATGACCGTGAACTGGCCGTTGACCTTGTCGGCCTCGAACCTGATTTTGTCGCCGGTCTTGAGCTGCTTGAGCATGGCGGGGTCGCTGGCACGGAACACCATGGTCATGGCGTCCATGTCGAATTTCTTCAACGGACCATGCTTGATGGTGATCTTGCCGGCGGCTTCGTCGACCTTGGTCACCTCGCCGTCGACCATTTGCGCGATGGCAGCGGTGGCGCCGATGCCGAGTGCGACCACGGTCGCGAGCATGATTGCAGACTTACGCATTTTCCACGTCTCCTTACGGTTGCTAAGTTCGTTGCGGTCTTGTTGCGTTGCGGCCGGCTACTTGACGACGACGACGCCCTTCATGCCGGTCTCGTAGTGGCCTGGGATCAGACAGGCGTACTCGAACGTGCCGGTTTTGTTGAACAGCCACAGGATCTCGGCCGACTTCTTCGGCTCGAGACGCTTGCCGTTCGGATCGTCGTGCTCCATGTCCGGGTTTTTCTGCATCTCGATCTTGTGCTTGGCATTGGCCTCGAAGGAATCGAGCAGGAACTCGTGTGCAAGGTCTCCTGTGTTCTTGAGCACGAACTTGATCTGCTCGCCCTTGCGCACTTGCAGCTTGTCCGGCGCGTAGGACATGGTGCCGGGCCCATCGGTCATGGTGATCTCGATGACGCGGAAGGGCTTAGTGGGATCGCCGGGCTCGCCGGCGGCGAACGCGTGGCCGGTATGCGCGACGGCAGGCAACGAGACCATGCCGCCGTGCATCGAAAGGCCCACCGCAAGCGCTGCGGCGAGAAAGAACCCAGTGATCGTCAGTCTTACACGCATTGTCTTCACTCCTTTGCCAACTGCGTTCAGATTGAATTGCATTGAGTTGAGTTGCTGCGCGCCTCGTGCGCTCAGTGGTGGCGATGTCCTTTCGGTCTGACCGCTCTGATCTCGGTTTCCGTGGCCGGTCCCTTGGTTTGACCGGCGGCCGGCGCGCGCGGCGCTTCGGTCTGACGGGGGCCGCCGCCATCCGCCCGCTCATAGGAGACGGTGCCTTGCGGATGCTGGTACCAGCCGGGGTCCTTGTAGTCGTTGCGCGCCAGGCCCGCGCGCACCTTCACGACGGAGAACATGCCGCCCATCTCGATGGGGCCGAACTGACCGAAGCCGGTCATCATCGGCAGCGTGTTGTCCGGCGCCGCCATTTCCATCTCGCCCATCTCGGCCATGCCCCGCCCGCCCATGGGCATGTAGCCGCCGCCGACAAGACGCGAGATCCGCTGCCTGACGGTGCTTTGGTCCACGCCGATGTAGGTCTTCACGTCATGACCCATGGCGTTCATGGTGTGGTGCGATTTGTGGCAGTGGATCGCCCAGTCGCCCTCGTAGATCGCGTCGAACTCGAAGGCGCGCATCTGCCCGACGGCACAATCGACCGTCACCTCGGGCCAGCGTGACTCGGGCCGCGTCCATCCGCCGTCGGTGCACGTGACCTCGAAGTCGTACCCGTGCATGTGGATGGGATGGTTGGTCATCGTCAGGTTGCCGAACCTGATGCGCACCCGGTCGTTCTTGGCGGCGACGATGTGGTCGATCCCCGGGAACACGCGGCTGTTCCAACACCACATGTTGAACTCGAGCATGGTGTTGATCTTGGGCACGTAGCTGCCCGGCTCGATGTCGAATGCGTTGAGGAGAAAAACGAAGTCCCGATCGACCCGATGCTTCTTGGGATCCTTCGGGTGGACGACGAAGAACCCCATCATGCCCATCGCCATCTGCACCATTTCATCGGCGTGCGGGTGGTACATGAAGGTCCCGCTCTTCATGAGCTGGAACTCGTAGACAAACGTCTTGCCCGGACCGATGTGAGGTTGGGTCAAGCCGCCAACCCCATCCATGCCGCACGGCAAAAGCTGCCCGTGCCAATGGATGGTGGTGTGCTCCGGCAGCTTGTTGGTGACGAAGATGCGCACCTTGTCGCCCTCGACCGCCTCGATGGTCGGCCCTGGGGACTGTCCGTTGTAGCCCCACAGATGCGCCTTCATGCCGGGCGCCAGCTCGCGCACCACCGGCTCGGCGACGAGATGGAACTCCTTCCAGTCGCCGTTCATGCGCCAGGGCAGTGTCCAGCCATTGAGCGTGACGACCGGCTGGTAGTCAGGACCCGAGTTCGGAAACAGGGGCGCCTGCATCAACGGCGAGCTTTGTGAAGGCGCCTCCGGAATACCGGCCTTCGCGGCGGCTGCGCCGACCAGAGCCAAGCCAGAGGTAGCGAGCAGGGTTCTGCGCGAGATTGTCATCGATCTCTCCGTTTCCTTAGTGTCCGGCGGCTTCGGCAGGCCCGGCCATGGCCGCGCCGGGGGCTTCCGCAGCCTCACCTCCACGCCCACCCACGATCGCCGCATGCAGATCGACGCTGGCGAGCCAGAAGTCGCGCCGCGCCTCGATGGCCTGCACGTTGGCCAGGATGCGCGCACGCGCGTCGGCGAGGAGTGCAAACAGGTCGTGAATCATGGCGTTGTAGTTGAGCAGCGTTTCATCCGAGATGATCTTGCGCAGCGGCAGGACTTCCCGGTCGTAGTGGCGCGCGATGTCATAGGCGCCGCGATAGACCTGATAGGCTTCGCGTGCCTCGGATCGTGCATTGACCGCGCGCTCGATCAGCCGGTTCACGGCGCGCATGTAGGTCTCCTCGGCAAGCCGGACGCGCGCCTCGCCGAAATCATAGATCGGAATTTGGAAGTCGAGATCGACCCCACGCCTGACGACCTTGTCGCTACCCTCCTTCTCCGTCGATCGGATGCCGGAGACACCGAACGCGTTGATGAAGCGGGTTCTGTGCGTCAGCCCCAGCTCCTTGGCGAGGATGTCGAGCTCCATGCGTGCGACGGCGAGATCGACGCGACGGCGAACGGCCTCGCTTTCCACCCAAGGCAGGCTCTTCGCTGTCCTGGGCAGCACCATCAGCTTATTCGGCAGACGAAATGATGCGTCGGCACCCCAGGTGCCGAGCGCACGCGTCAGGCGCTCCCGCTCGACGCGCTGGCGTATGCGCGCATTGGCAACCTGCCCAGAGATATCCGCGTAGAATACGTGCTCGCGCGCCTGCTCGAGTTTTGCCATGGCGCCGGTCTCGCCGAGTTGCTTGGCGAGCTCGGACACGGTTTTCGCCGAGTCCTGCGCGTCGGCAAGGAACTTGACGGACTCGTTGGTGGCCACCGCGCGGAAGTAGGCCCGGTTGGTTTCGGCGGCGATGCGCAGCGTGGCCTCAACCGCCCGTGCCTGAGCCTGCTTGAAGCGCGCTTCCGCAATCTCGCGACGGCGCGGCAACGTCAGCAGTGCGAGCACGTTCTGAACGATCTTGCGCTCGATCTCGAAGGCGCCGGTCCACAGCACGCGCGAGAACTCCAATGTCGGCGCCGGGGGCAGGCTTGCTTCCACCATCTGCGCCTCGGAGATGCCGAGTTCGTTGTAGGCGGCCTGCAACCCGCGGTTATTGAGCAAGGCGATCTGGACGGCGCTGGCCGGCGTCAGCGGCTTTGCGAGCAGCTGCTTGACGCGCGCGGCCGCCTGCGCCTCCTTCTTCGGATTGTCGATTTTCGTCACGTCCTTGCCGAGATCGGCGGCGACGGCGGTTTCCACCACGCCCATGCCGGCATCGGGCGAGAAGCCGGCGCAGCCGCCGGCAAGCAGCGCGAGCGCGACAAACGCGAACGGTACGATGGGCCTCGCCCTGTGACGACGATCCGGCCCGGCGGCGACGATGCTCGTATCCCCCATGCGAAGGTCCCGTTGTGTGCAGGTGTTGTTGCGTTGTTTGTTGCAGCTAGTGGTGGCCATGACCGCCGCGCCTTTCCTTTTTTGCCTTGGGCTCGGCTTTTGCTTTCGGTGCCGCCTTCTCGGTTTCCGGCGCAGGGCGCTCGGCACCGGGCATGACGCGGCGATTGACGTCGCCCCACGGCAGCGGTGCGACGGGCCTGAAGCTTTCAACGCCGGACAGCACCGGGCTGTAACGCGCGGGCGGAACCGCGATGTCGGGATTGGCTGCGTCATGAGCGACGGCCGAGGCGGCCGGAAGACATGTCAGCAGGAGCCAAGAGAGAGTCCTGGTGGGCATCTGGAATGCGTGCCTTTCTTGCTGGCACTCGTACGGGAGTGGGTTTGCGTGGCCAGCGCCATCGCAGTTGGCGCTCCAAGCGCATCATCTCTGGACGTGCGAACGTCGGCAGAAGCGAGCTGATGTGCGGGGAGGCGCCCTAGCGGGCGCGCCGGTGTAACCGCCGGCTAGAAGCCGACGCTACGCGATGCCGGTGGTTCTGGGGGGCCGCTCGAGGCCCGAGCCGATGTGCCGAGGCTGCCCGGTTGGGGGCTCAGCGATCAGGCGTACGCCGACAGGATCAGGAAACGAGAACAACGCAACCGCGGACGCCATGCCAACGTGGCACATAAGGCTTCCGCAACAGGAGTTGGACTTGCTGTGGTTGCCATGATGATCCGACGGCATTGGCATTGGCAGCGCGGCATCGGCGGCCATGCTGATCTCGCCTACGGCCGAGCGATGGAGTGCGGCCTGAACCACCGCCCCCGAGCGTGCGGCGTCGGCCACCACCTGGTGGCTGTGACTGCCATGCGCTGCAGCAGGCGTCGCGCCTGCGCCGACGCCTAGCATCGTCAGCAGCAGGGCCGCCAGCAGAGACAGCGCTTTCGGCAGCTTAGTCAGGACCAAGATTCCTGTGCGAATCTCAACTCATACAAAGACGTAGGAAGGTGCCGGCATTCCGTCAACCTTTAGCGGGACGCGCAACCCATTCACGCGGCTCTGTGTGTCTGCTGCACACCTCCCTCGCCCGGCCGATGCGGAATCGATTGCTTGGCCGGCCGGGAGCGGGGCAGGACGATGGTCACCAACAGGCCTCCGCCAGGGGGATTGGTCAGCTCGATGTCGCCGCCCAGCCCCCTGACAATGCTTCTGGCGATGCTCAAGCCCAAGCCGGTGCCCTCGGGTGCCTCGTGATCTGACGGCGTCAGCCGCCGGAAAGGTCGAAACGCCTCCTCGACCATGTCCACGGGAATGCCGGGACCGTCGTCGTGGATGCGGACATGGACCTGGCGGGGCATTACCGCCAGCGAGACCCGGGCCCGGTCTCCATACCTAAACGCGTTCTCGAGCAGATTGCCCAAGGCACGCCGCAGCGCCACAGGTTTGGATGCAATGATCTCCGCTTGCAAATCCTGCACGACAACGTGCTGACCGGCATCGTGATAGTCGTCGCATACGCTTTGTACGAGAGACGCCAGGTCCAGGGTCTCGGTGGGCTCGGCGGCGAATTCCAGGCGTGCGAACTCCAGCGTCGCGGCGATCATGCGCCGCATTTGCTCCAGATCGGCGAGCATGCGGTTGCGCACGTCTTCCTCCTCGATCTCGTGCGCACGCAGGTGCAAGCGTGTGATGGGCGTCCCGAGATCGTGCGCAATGGCGGCAGCAAAGGCCGTGCGGTCCTCGACCAGGCGCCGGATGCGTTCCTGCATGAGATTGACCGTGTGCGCTGCGGTGCGAATCTCGGACGGCCCTGTCTCGGGCAGCGCCGGCGAGTGGATGTCGGTGCCGAACTGCTCCGCCGCGGCGGCGAACTGCGTGAGGGGCTGCGTCCATCTGTGCAGCACCCAGGCGGCAATCAGCAGAACCGATACCAGCATCGCCGCCAAGGGAAAGCCGAGCTTGAAAGGCGTGAACGGGCTGACGGTGAGCAGCGGCGCAAGGAAGCGCAGCCAGGAGCCGTCCGCAAGAGCGATGTCCGCCGTGACGGCTCCCTGGGGGCGAATCTCCGAGAGGGAGCGCATGGAGAGGTGATCTCTCTCGCCGTGCGCGGAGGTGCGCACTCTCGCCAGCAGCGAATCCAACCCTTCGATGCGGCCGCCCGGCGCATAGGTGAGGCGAATGCTTTCCTGCGTCGGCCGGTCGAGGAACACGCCAAGCAGATGCTCGAAGATATGGGCGCGCGTACCTTCCGGCAGCTCGTGCTCACCTCGCGCCTCGGGCGCCATCAGCGCGATGCCCGCGGTCGGACCGCTGAGGGCTTGCAGCAGTGTCGCGCGCTCGGTTGGCGGGATACGCTCGGCGAGGCGGACGATGAGGGAGATTTGCTCTGCCAGGAGCGCGTCGTGCAGCAACGTTGCCGCCTTTTCGCTCTCTTTTGCGTAGAGCCAGAGACCAAGGGCGTGAGAGGCCGACAGGAACAGCACAAGGACCGCGACCACGCGGCCCTTTATGGAGTCGAACAGCCACGTCATTCCAACTCGCCCACCACCTGGGGGGTGAACATGTAGCCCTTGTTGCGCACGGTCTTGACCAGCTCCGGCTCCTCGGGATTGGCCTCGATCCTGCGGCGCAGGCGGGCAACCTGCATGTCGATGCTGCGGTCGAAGGCGATGGCGCTGCGCCCGCGCGAGAGGTCGAGCAGCTGTTCCCGCGTCAGCACGACCTGCGGGTGCTCTGCGAGAGCGACGAGGAGATCGAACTCGCCATCGGTCAGGCTGACGATGGCGCCAGCCGGCGATTGCAGCCGCCGCCGGCTGCGATCCAACGCCCAGCCGGAGAACCTCAACACCGGGTTCTTGCGCAGATCGTTCTGCGGAGGCAGCTCGGCGGTTCTGCGCAACACGGCCTTGATGCGCGCCAGCAGCTCATGCGGGTTGAAGGGTTTTGCCATATAGTCGTCGGCTCCGACCTCCAGCCCGACGATGCGATCGGTATCGGCACCGAGCAAGGTCAAGAGAACGACCGGCACGCGGCTCGTCGTGCGCAACTCGCGGCACAGGGTGAGGCCGTCCTTGCCGGGCAGCACCCGGTCCAGCACGATCAGGTCGACGCGCGCGCCATCCAACACGCGCCGCATGTCGCCGCCATCGGCAGCGACATCGACGCGATAGCCGTTCTTGCGCAGGAATCGCGAAAGCAGATCGCGAATCTCCCGGTCGTCATCGACGACGAGAATGTGTGCAGACATGCTCATTGCGGTAGCCGGCTCCCCAATTCCGTACGTCATCATAGGTGCGCTCGCAGGACGCCGAACAAGCATCTTGTAACGGCAGGTAACGCTGCGGGGAGTTGGTGACGTGCCGTTGCCGAGCATTGATCGTCTCCAGTGTTTGCTCTGCTTACAGTCACGTGCAGTGGCGCGGCTCGATCGAAACCACTTCCCGCACAGAGGCTGCCGCGCCGCGCAGCGGAAGGAGAACTCCATGAAGATGCTGATGACTGCGGTTGCGTTGCTGGTGGGCGTTGCCGGACTGGTCTCTGCCGCCCAAGCGCATCGACCCAAGCAACAGTCAACGACGGTGGAATGCCCGTCCAGCAAGGACTGGGCGCGGTGCTTCTGGCAGGAGATGGACAAGAACCCCGCCGGCGGCTAGTGCGTTCTTGGTAGGCGTGCGGTACATCCGGGCCCCTTTGCGGGGCCCGGTTATTTTTTGAACGGCCGCTGTTCGCCACGCCCGACACGCCTCCTCACTCGACCGCGAACACCTTCGGCTCGCCGTCCGAAATCTCGTAGATCGTGAACGGCTCAGTCTTGCGTCCGGTCATGCCGGGCGACCCGTCGGGCATGCCGGGCAGCGAGATGCCCTTTATTTTCGGCCGCTCGGCCAGCAGCTTCTTGATCGGTGCCGCCGGGACGTGCCCCTCCACGACGTAGTCGTCGACGACCATGACATGGCAGCCCTCGAGCTTCTCGGGCACGCCAAGCTGCTTCCTGATCAGCGACATATCGTTGGTCTCCTTGACGGTGACCTTGAATCCTTGCGCGCGGAGATAGTTGGCGTGCCCCTGGCAGCAGCCGCATTGCGGGTTGACGTACATGGTCGCAGCCGGCTGCTGCGCGCGCACAGGCGCGGACGCAACGACCAGCATCGCGAGCACAAGCAGAACGTGTCGAAGCATGGCGATTTTCTCCTTTTCTACGTGACGCGTATTACACCCATCATGCCGCTCTCCTGGTGTTCCAGGATATGGCAATGAAACATCCAGTCGCCCGGGTTGTCGGCGACGAAAGCGATCTCCACCGTCTCGCGGGGCTCCATCAGCACGGTATCCTGCCACTCGCGGTAGCGCGTGGGCACGCCGTTGCGGCTGATGACCCTGAAGGAATGGCCGTGCAGGTGCATGGGGTGCCACCAGGCGGTTTCGTTGGCCATGACCAGTACGTGAGAGCGGCCGCGCGCGAGCGTCAGCATCGGCTGCATGACGTGCCCCACCGTTGCCACGCCGTTGATGAGCCAGATCTTGCCGCTGTGCATCATGTCGCGCATGCTCAGGCCGCCCAAGCCCCGGTCGCGCATCATCATCTGGCCCATCATTCCGCCATGGAACGTCACCTCGTGGCGCTGCGCGCCAGTGAGGTCGGGCTCAGGCAAGGCGTTGGACGGCAGCGCGATGGGCGTATCGGGAACCCGGTCGCGATAGGGCGCGTCGGCGTATGCGAGATCGATCACGCGGTATGCGAGCCCGCGATAGAAGTCGTCGACGACCTGGAAGCGCTCCCCGGGCTTTGCCACCATGTCGAGGATGAGATCCACGCGCATCGCGGGGCCGAGCACGATGCGGCCATCGGCGGGCTCGTGAGGCTCGACCGGTTGCCCGTCGATGGCAATGACCTTCGGCCGATGCCTGGCGAAATTCAAACCGAAGATGCGCGCGTTGGCCGCATTGATGAGGCGCAGACGGATGCGCTCGCCGCTGCGGACCGAGAACGTCTCCGGGACGGTGCCGTTGACGGTCACCGTGTTGCCGATACGGCCGTTGTGCGTCATGTCGTGCATGTTGCGGAAGTCGTCGCTGATTTGCGCGTCGTTCTGCAACCGCCAGTCCTGCAGCAGCCATACCACGTCGCGATCGACGTGGATGGGTTCGCGCTCATCGACGATCAAGGCGCCGCACAGTCCGCGTCCGACCTGCACCGCGCTGTTGTGGTGCGGGTGGTACCAATAGGTCCCGGCGTCGGGCACGGAAAACTCGTAGACAAATTCGCTGCCCGGAGCGATCGCGGTTTGCGTCAGATGCGGCACGCCGTCCATGGCATTGGGAAGGCGGATGCCGTGGAAGTGCACGGTTGTTTCCTCCGCCAGCCGGTTCTCGACCGGGATCCTCAAGCGATCGCCCTGACGCGCCCGGATGGTCGGGCCGGGCATCAGATCGTTGTAGGCCCACACAGGGGTTTCAGGGTGTGGTTTCCCGGTCAGCGCGACTCTCGCCGGCTTTGCGACAAGCTTGAAATCGGGATTGGCGACGGCCTGCCGCGGCAGCAAGGCTGTGCACGCAAGACCTGCGGTGCCCGACAGCAGCGAACGGCGTGTGAGAACCGCAGTGCGACTTTGAAACATGATGGCGACCTCGTCGAGGAACGGCAGGCCAGGAACGCAGACCGCTGACCTGCCGCGATGGCGTGACTACCTTGAATCGCCCTTCGGACAGGGATTTGGCCCGCAGGGACCTTGGCTGTGACTGGTGCTGTGGTGTGCGTTGGCAAGGCCGACGCTGACACCAACGAGGCCGAGCGCCACAACGGCGACGGCGACCAGATGTTTCATTGCTCGTGCTCCTCAAAACCCAGTCTCCCAAAGCAAGCGCTTGGGCATGCTCGCTTTCGCAATGGAGACGGCTGACCGCTGGACGCCAGTCCTGCAGATCTGCGCGTCTCACACCGGGATTAGGAGCGAGGGGGCGGAAGCTCGGGGTGATGAACGACCGGGGACCGTCCCACCGCGGGTGCCGGTTCGAGCATCGGCGCCTGCGGAGGCCGCACCAACATGCCGGACACGACCACAGCCGCGTTCACGCAGCAGTCAGGGCCACAGGGGTCGAACGGGAGGAGGCGCGCCGTATTGCAGCACGGGCAGTCGTCGCCCGATGCACTCATGGATATGTCCGCCTTGGCGGCATGAGGCATCGCCAACGCGGCCGCCACGGGGACGACAACGAGGCTAAAAGCCAGCAGCGCAGCCAAGACTGTTCGAACAAGGCGCATGCTGCGCACGTTAGCTCGCGGCTTCGCACAGTCAATTCACGGCTCTGTGCTGGCCGCGTGGCCTTGGAGGGCGGGCGCCACGTTAATGAACGTTAATGTGTGCGTCCCGGCGGCGGCATTCTTCACATGCGGGCAAGCAAAAGCTCAAAAATTGAACCTGCGACCACCGCGGCTGGCTTGACCCTGGCCGCCCGTCCCAAGGATAGTGGCGCCCGGAGGTTTGATTTGGCCTTGCACCGCCTTCTGCTCGCACTGCTGATCGCGACCGGCGTGGCGCTCGCGCCCGTGGGCGCGGCCATGGCCGCGTTGACGCAGGCGCAAGCTGCCGACATGGCGGACATGCCCGACTGCCCGAACTCCGCCAAGCAAACCGCCAAAGACTGCGCGTGTTGCGACACCAAAGCGCCGTGCCAGGCCGATCTCTGCCTGGCCAAATGCTTCAAGCTCAACGGCGAGCTCGCCGGGAGCACACGGGCGCAGCACTGGGTCAAGCCGGTGTTCACTGCGGCGGTGCCCGCCCGCCCGCCCGACGGTTGGCCTGAACCCGACGCACCACCTCCCAGAGCCTGACTTCTCGAACGTCGCAGCGCACCGCGATCGCGCGGATGCCGCCTGGACGAATGCCCGTGCGCGCCAACGCGCATAGACCCGCTCGAGAAGGATATTCGCATGACTGCCCGATCCCGCCTGCTGGTGCTGCTTACCGTTTTGCTTCTCGGCATGGGCACACGCTTCGCCCTCGCTGCGCCCGCCGACTACGCGTTCGAGCCGGTGTCCGTCGAGGTCCGCTACGGCAATGACAGCGAATTTGCCGTGCGCCTTGTCAACAAGCAGACCGGCAAGCCGGTCGAGGGCGCCGTGCTGTTTCGCACACGCCTCGACATGTCGCCGGACGGCATGGCTGCGATGACGGCGAAGCACATGGCAACACCCTCTGCAGAGCCCGGCGTCTACACATTCAAGGCCGACTTCACCATGGCCGGCGGCTGGGCCTTCAAGCTGATGGCCAAAGTGCAGGGCGAACGCGAGACCGTGCACGGCACGGTCGTCTTCGAGGCAAAGTAGGTCGACCATGTTTCGCACCGTGATGACTGGGGCCGCCGCGATGGCGGTCCTCTTGGGTGGGTTGATCGGCTTCCGATTGGGTGCCGGCTCGTGGCCGACGCAGAAAGCCAACGACGTGGTGACCGACGCCAAGCGCGCGGGCCCGCCGCCGGCGCGCACCGTGCTGTACTGGAAGCACCCAGACGGCGACCCGCTTTTTTCGCAAGGCCCGAAGAAACTGCCGGACGGCCGCGCCTACGTGCCGGTCCACGACGACCAGGAACCCGACTTCGAAGAGAACCGGCCCAAGCAGGCCACCAAGGCCAAAGGTGCCGACCGCAAGCTCCTCTACTACCGCAACCCGATGGGCCTTGCCGACACGTCACCCGTGCCGAAGAAGGACTGGATGGGGATGGACTACATTGCCGTGTACGAGGGCGAGGACGAGCCCGGCACGGTGACGGTCAGCCTCGACAAGGTGCAGCGTTCCGGCGTGCGCACGGCTCCCGTCGTGCGTCGCAGTCTGGTGCAGCCGGTTCGCGCGCCCGGCACGTCCAAGCCGGACGAACGCAGCTTGCACATCGTCTCGATGCGCGCCGACGGCTTCATCGAAAAGCTCTACGTCAACGAAACGGGGCAGCACGTCAAAGCGGGAGACAAGCTGTTTCGCGTCTACAGCCCGCAAATCGTCACGGCGCAGATCGACTATCGCACGAGCACCATTCCAGGCGGCGGTGCCCGGGCCGAAAGCGGCGCGCAGCAAAAACTGCGCAACCTCGACGTTCCCGAGGCGGTCATCGAAGCGCTGCGCAAGGACCCCAGCCCGCAGATGTCGATCGACTGGCCGTCGCCGGCGGCCGGCGTGGTGATGCAGAAACGGGTCATCGAAGGCCAGATGGTCAGGGCCGGCGACGAGCTCTACCGCATCACGGACCTGACCAGCATCTGGGTGATCGCCGACGTCGCCGAGCAGGACCTCGGCCTCGTGCGGGTCGGCGCCCCGGCGACCGTCACCTTCCGCGCCTTTCCCGGCAGATCTTTCAAGGGACGCGTGACGTTCATCCTGCACGAGCTGGATGCGGGCACGCGCACGGCGAAAGCACGCATTGAAATTCACAACCCCGACCACCTCCTCAGGCACGAGATGTATGCCGACGTCGAGATCGAGGCGGGCGCGGGCGAGGCCGCCCGCCTGGTCGTGCCGACGTCCGCGGTGATCGACAGCGGCACACGGCAGGTGGTGATCGTCGCCAAGGGCGAGGGCCGGTTCCAGCCGCGCTCCGTCAAGCTCGGCATGCGGGGCCGCGACGGGATCGAAATTCTCGACGGCGTGAGCGAAGGCGATGAGGTCGTCACGGCGGCCAACTTCCTGATCGACGCGGAAAGCAATCTGAAGGCCGCGCTGCAAGCCTTCACGCCGCCCGCAGCCGCGGAGAGCAAACAATGATTGCGGCATTGATCCGCTGGTCGGCGCACAACCTGTTCCTGATCTTGCTTGGCACCGTTCTGGCCATCGGCGCGGGCATCTACGCGGTGCGCAACGTGCCGCTCGACGCCCTGCCGGACCTCTCCGACACGCAGGTGATCATCTACACGGAGTACGCAGGCCAGGCCCCGCAGGTGATCGAGGACCAGATCACCTATCCCCTGTCGACCTCGATGCTGTCGGTGCCGCGCTCGAAGGCGGTGCGCGGCTTCTCCTTCTTCGGCGTGTCCTTCGTCTACGTCATCTTCGAGGACGGCACCGACATCTACTGGGCGCGCTCGCGCGTGCTCGAGTACTTGTCTTCCGCGGCGCGCAGCTTGCCGGCCGGCGTGACGCCGGCACTCGGTCCGGACGCAACCGGCGTCGGCTGGGTCTACCAGTACGCCGTAACGGCCGCCAACCGCACGCTGGCCGAGACGCGGGCGACTCAGGACTGGCAGCTGCGCTTTGCCGTCGCCAAGGCCGAGGGCGTGGCCGAGGTCGCCAGCGTCGGCGGGTTTGTCCGCCAGTACTCGGTGATCGTCGATCCGCGCCGGCTGAAAAGTTTCGACCTGACGCTGACCAAGCTGCGCGATGCTATTCGCGCCTCCAACATGGACGTCGGCGGCCGCGTGGTCGAGCTGGCCGAAACCGAATTCATGGTGCGCGGCCGCGGCTATCTGCGCGGCGCCCGCGACCTCGAGCAGATCGTCGTCAAATCCGAGGGCGGGGCGCCCGTGCTGCTGCGCGACGTGGCGCGCGTGGAGCTGGTGCCGGACGAACGGCGCGGCGTTACCGAACTCAACGGCGAGGGCGAGGTTACCTCAGGCATCGCCGTGCAGCGCTACGGCCAGAACGCGTTGACCGTCATCGACAATGTCAAGGCGCGGCTCAACGACATCAAATCGAGCCTGCCGGCGGGAACCGAGATCGTCCCGGTCTACGATCGCTCCGAACTCATCCACCGCGCCATTGCCACCCTCAAGACGACGCTGATCGAGGAAAGCCTGATCGTCGCGCTGGTGTGCATGATCTTCCTGCTGCACGCGCGCAGCGCCCTGGTCGCCATCATCACGCTGCCGCTCGGCGTGCTCATCGCCTACATCTGCATGCACGCGCTCGGGCTGTCCTCCAACATCATGAGTCTGGGCGGCATCGCCATCGCCATCGGCGCCATGGTGGACGCGGCCATCGTCATGATCGAGAACGCGCACAAGCATCTGGAGCGCGCGCCGCCGGAGAAGCCGCGCAGCGAGGTGCTGATCGAGGCCGCCAGCGAGGTCGGGCCGGCACTGTTCTTCTCGCTGCTCATCATCACGGTGTCGTTCCTGCCCATCTTCACGCTCGAGGCGCAGGAAGGCCGCCTGTTCAAGCCGCTGGCCTTCACCAAGACCTTTGCCATGGCCGCCGCCGCCCTGCTGTCGATCACACTGGTGCCGGCCCTGATGATGCTGTTCGTGCGCGGCCGCATCATCCCCGAGCGTCGCAACCCGGTGAACAGGTTCCTGATCTGGGTTTACGGCCCCATCATCCGCCTGGTGCTGAAGGCCAAGACCATCACCATCACGATTGCCTTGGCCCTGCTGGTTGCCACCGGCTTTCCCGCCACGCGCATCGGCTCCGAGTTCATGCCGAACTTAAACGAAGGCACCCTGCTCTACATGCCGACCACGCTGCCGGGCATCTCGATCACGAAGGCGACCGAGCTGCTGCAGATCATGAACAGAATCATCAAGAGCTTTCCGGAGGTGCTGTCGGTGTTCGGCAAGATCGGCCGGGCCGGGACGGCGACCGATCCTGCGCCGACGGAAATGTTCGAGACCATAATCAACCTCAAGGACCCGAGCGAATGGCGACCGGGCATGACCCTCGACAAGCTGATCCAGGAGATGGATCGGGCGCTGCAGTTCCCGGGCGTGTCCAACGCCTGGACCATGCCCATCAAGGCGCGGATCGACATGTTGGCCACGGGTATACGTACGCCGCTCGGGATCAAGGTCATTGGCCAGGACCTGACGGTCATCGAACGGCTCGCGCGCGAGATCGAGGCGGCTATCAAGGGCGTGGGGGGAACGGCCAGCGCCTATGCCGAGCGGATCATTGCCGGCTACTACCTGGAGATCGAGCCGGACCGGACCCAGCTCGCGCGCTATGGCCTGACGGTCGCAGACGTGCACCAGGTCATCGCCACGGCGCTCGGGGCGGAGACCGTGACCACCACGGTGGAGGGGCGCGAGCGCTATGCGGTCAATCTCCGTTATCCCCGCGACGTGCGCTCGGACCCGCACGCCATCGCTCGCGAGACTTTGGTGCCTCTGGCCAACGGTGGCTCCATTCCCCTTGGCCAGGTGGCCACGGTGCGGACCGCGCAGGGACCGGCGTCGATCCGGACCGAGAACGCGCAATTGGCGGCTTATATCTACATCGATGTGCGCGATCGGGACCTCGGCGGATACGTCGAGGAGGCGCGCCGGGCCGTGGCCGGGACGGTGACATTTCCGCCCGGCTACCACGCCATTTGGAGCGGCCAATATGAATACTACGAGCGCGCCAAGCAGCGCCTCGCCGTGGTGGTGCCGCTGACGCTCGTCATCATCCTGCTGCTGCTCTATCTCAACTTCCGCCGCGTCGCCGAGACACTGATCGTCATGCTGTCGCTGCCGTTCGCGCTGATCGGCGGGCTGTGGATGATGTGGTGGCTCGGCTTCAACATGTCGGTGGCGGTCGCCGTCGGCTTCATTGCCCTGGCCGGCGTTGCGGCGGAAACCGGCGTGGTCATGCTGATCTACCTCGACCACGCGCTCAAGGACCACCAGGCGCGTGCGGTGCGGGAGGGCCGCGCCTTCTCCCGCGACGACCTCGATGCCGCCATCATGGAGGGCGCCGTCGAGCGCGTGCGTCCTAAGATGATGACGGTGTGCGCGATCGTCGCCGGCCTGCTGCCGATCCTCTGGAGCACAGGCACGGGCTCGGAGGTGATGCAGCGCATCGCCGTGCCGATGATCGGCGGCATGCTGTCGTCAACGGTGCTGACGCTGATCGTCATCCCCGCCATCTATGCCGTGGTCAAAGGCTGGCATTTGCACCGGGGCAGCCCGATAGCGCGACCGGCGCGCGCGATGCAGGAGGCCTGAGTGCTCGTGTGCGCGTGCACACGCGCAACGCCGGCGGCGCCTACGGAAAATGCTCCGCGTGCCAATCGGCCTCCAGGTCAGGGCTGATCTTGCCGTCGATAACGAACACGCCCGGCGCGCCCTCGCCGACCCACGCGCGCACCGGGGCCAGGTCCTCCAGCGTGCGCACGGTGGCGGCGCGGGCGCCGTGGCCGCGGGCGATGGCGGCAAAGTCGGTGTCGGGGAACTGCACGATGTCGATGCTCACCCCGCGCCGCTTGAACAGGTGCACCTCTGCGGCGTACGAGGCATCGTTGTAGATCAGGATGCACATGCGCAGCTTCAGCCGCACCGCCGTTTCCAAATCGGCGAGCGACATCAGGAAGCCGCCGTCGCCGGCGCCGAGCACGACGAGCGCGCCCGGATTGGCGATGCCGAGCCCGATGGCCGAGGCGAGGCCGAGGCCCACCGACTGGAAGGAATGGCTGAGGCAGGAACTCCGCGCGTTCGGCACGCGCAGATAGCGCGGCGGCCAGCCGCAGAAGTGGCCGGAGTCGGATGCCACCACGCGCGCTTCGGGCAGCATCGCGTCCACGGCCTTGCTCAGCGTGCGCGGATCGATGAACCGCCCGTCGGACACGTCCTGATAGGGCGCGTCGTGGTTGCTGCCCTCGCGCATGCGCGCGGCGATGCGCGCATCACGCCACCCGCCTGCACCTTTCCGGACGCCAAGCTCAGCCAGAACCGCCTCCGCTGCGGCGCGCGCATCGGCGAGCACAGCGATATCGACCGGCGTGTGATAGCCGAGCTTGCCGCCCTCGATGTCGATCTGCGCCACCGTCGCGCCGGGCGCGATCAGCTTTCCGCGCTTGGTCGTCCAATGCGTGAGGCTGACGCCGAAGCCGACGATGAGGTCCGCCTCGCCCACCAGCGCGCTCGCCGCCGGCGAGGCGAAGCCGCCGCAAATACCGAGGTTCCAGGGATCGCCGGCAAACAGCCCGTGCCCGCACACCGAGGTCGACAGCAGCGCGCCGGCCTGCTCCGCCAGCTTGGCAATCGCCGCCTCCGCTCTCGAGATCACCGCCCCGCGGCCGCCAATGAAAACCGGCCGCTTCGCCTTCCCGATGGCGTCCGCCAGGCGCCTGACGCTCCCCGGATCGGGATACAGCGGCCCCGGCGTCGCCGGCAGCGCCAGCGGCGGGAGATTGCCGGCCAGCATCGCGTCCTGCACGTCGGTCGGCAGGCTCAGCACCACCGTCTGCCGGTCGCGCAGCGCACGCGTGACGGCGCGCAGCGTATCCTCGCGCGCCGTCGCCGGGCTGTGGATGCGTTCCGCCACCGCGCCCACCGAGCGCGTCATCGCCGCCTGGTCGAAATGGAAGTTGTTCCTCACCGCGCCCGCCGGCACGTCGCCCGCCAGCACAACCATCGGCGTCCGGCTCTTGGCGGCCTCGGCAATCCCGGTCAGCGCGTTCGTCAGGCCGGGCCCGGAATGCACGCTGACGAGCGTGAGTTCCTGCGTGGCCTTGGCGTAGGCGTCCGCCATGCTGGCCGCATTGCCTTCGTGGCGCGCCGCGACGATCTCGACGCCCGCCTCGGCCAGCGCATGCGAGATCTTGAAGTTGGCCGTGCCGAGCAGCGCGAAGCAGCGGCGCGCGCCGTAGTTTGCGAGGTCACGCGCCAGCGCCGCCGCGACAGTCTGCTCACCCGCCATGCAATATCCTCGCTAACCGACGAGCCAGTTGGGCAGCCATGTTGCCACGGCCGGAAATCCGATCAACAGCGCCAGCAGCAGCAGGCTCATGACGATGTAGGGCACCACTGCCTGGAAGATGTGCGCCATCGTCACCTCCGGCGGTGCCACGCCGCGCATGGTCATCAGCAGCAGCCCATGCGGCGGCAGCAGCAGCCCCAGCTGCATACAGATCAGAAATAGAACGCCGAACCAGACCGGATCGATGCCGAGCCGCATCACGATCGGCATGAACACGGGAAGCGTGATCAGCATCATGCTCACCTGGTCCACGAACACGCCGAGGAAGATGAGGATCAGCATCATCAGCGCCACCACTGCGAGCGTGGAAAATCCTTGTCCAAGAATGGTGGACACCAGACCCTCGGTGGCGCCCGAGAAGCTCAGGATCTGCGAGAACGTGGTGGCTCCGAGGATGATGAACATGATCATGCCCGAGATGGCCGCCGCGCCCTTCAGCGACTTCATCAACGCGTCCCACGTCAGCGCGCGGTAGAGCATGGCGACCGCCATGGTCGCCAGCGCCCCCAGCGCCGCCGACTCGGTGGGTGTCGCGAACCCGCCCGACATCGCCCCCACCACCACGGCGAAGATGCCGAGCAGCGGGATCACGTACAGCACCAGCAGCCGCCAGGCGTCCCACCCGGATTTCGCCGGGATCGGCGTCGGCGGTGCCAGGCTCGGCGTCAGCTTCGCGCGCACGATGATGTAGCCGACGAAGGCCACCGACAGGATCAGCCCCGGCACCACCCCGCCGATCAGCAGCTTGGAAATCGAAATGCCGGACAGGCTGCCCAGCAGCACCGTCAGCGCCGACGGCGGAATCAGCATGTCGACCGCGCCGATGGCCATGATCGGGCCGGTCGCCATGCGCGGATGATAGCCGCGCGCGAGCATCACCGGCAGCATCAGCGAGCCCAGCATGGCCGTGGTGGCGATGGTTGAGCCCGAGATGGCGGAGAACACCGTGCCCGACACCACGGCTACGACGGCAAGCCGCCCTGGCACCTGCTTGATCAGGCGCTCGACGCCGTCGATCACTTTGATCGCCAGCCCGGTGTGGAACAGGATCTCGCCCATCAGCACGAACAGCGGTATGGGCGTGAGCGAGAAATTCATCACCGCCACCACGCTGTTGCGCACGATCTGCGCGAGACCCGCCTCGCCGCCCAGGAACAGCCACGCGCCGACGATGTTGATGGCCACGAACGACAGCGCCACCGGCATGCCGATCAGCAGCAGCACGGTCGACCCGCCCAGCATCAGCAGCGCCGCCAGTTGCCAGCTCATGGCGCTCTGCCCTCGCTGCCATCGTCCCCTCGCCCCTTGTGGGGGAGGGACAGGGAGGGGGGGATCGCAGAACAATTGGTGTCGGGGTTCCCCCCACCCCTAACCCCTCCCCACAAGGGGGAGGGGAATCCGGTCGCTGTGAGTGACTTGACGGACGCCGACCTCATGACGCCGACACCGCGTCCGAGCGCGGCGCGCGCTCGCCCAGCGCCAGCCGGTGCATGCGGAACACGAACTCGATGGCAAACAGCAAGAACGCGACGGGCAGCGGCACCAGCAGCCACCACTCCGGCAGCACCAGCGTCTTGATGGAGATGGCACCCGACACATAGCTGGCGGCCAGCACCTTCCAGCCGTACCAGACGAAATAGAGCGAGCACGCCAGGCCGAGCAGATCGCCTATCCATTCCAGCAACCAGCCGATGCGCGCCGGCAGCGCGCGCAACAGGATGTCGACGCGGATATGCTGCCCCTGCCGCAGCAGCCAGGGCGCCGTCAGCAGCGTCAGCAGGTAGAGGATGTCCTCCGAAATCTCCCCGCTCCAGGGCACGCCGCCGAGGCCAGCGTTGCGCCCGACGACGTCGGCGCCGATCAGCAGCGTCATGCCGAGCAGCAGCAGGCACGCCGCCGCCATCAGGGCATTGAGCAGCCGGCCGTAGACGCGCGAGAGGCCTGCCATGGCGCTGCGCCCGCCCCCGCTACTTGGAGAAGAACTCCCTCAGCTTCGGTCCGTGCTCGGGGCTTTTGGCGATGATGCCGGCCCAACCCGTCTCGTAGGCCTTGGCACGGAAGGCCTGCCCGTCAGCGCCCGTGAACTCGATCACCTGGAGGCCCGCCGCCTTCTGCTTCTCGGTGTCGGTGGCGTTCTCCTTGGCCGTCTCGGCGGCCTGGCCTTCCAGCCACGCGGCCGCATCCATGATCACCTTCTTCTGCTCGGGGCTCAGCTTCTCCAGCGAGGCCTTGTTGATGAGGATGCTCACCTCGGCGCTGTAGAAGCCGGGATCGACGCGGAACTTGGTGCGCTCGTGCCAGCCGAGGTCGAAGATGCCCGTGATCGGCCAGCCGTAGCCGTCGACCACGCCGCGCTCCAGCGCCGTGTAGACCTCGCCGGGCGGCGTCTGCACCACGGTGGCGCCGAGCGCCTGGAAAAACTCGCGATAGACCGGCGTGATGCGCAGCTTGAGCCCGGTCAGGTCCGGCTTGGTGATCGGCTTCGTCAGGTAGAGATGGAACGGGTTGTCGTCGATGTGCCGCGCCAGGAACACGGCATTCATCTTCTCGGCGTAGAGCTTGGCCATGTAGTCGAAGCCGCCGTTCTTGCGCAGCTCCGCCATCGGCCGCTGTGTCAGCTTCCAGGCGTCGGCTTCCGGGAACACGTTGGTGTAGAAGGCGCCCGTCGCGTTGGCGATGTCGACCACGCCGTTCTTCAGCGCGTTGCCGACCTCGAATGGCGGCATCGCCTTCGGACCGCCGATGTAGTTGATCTGGATCTTGCCCTTGCCGTCGGCGTTCACCTTGTCGATGAACTTCTCGAAGCCGCGCGAGTAGAACGTCTTTTCGGCGAACGATGTGATGCCCTTGAGCGTCACTTCCTGCGCCCCGGCGGCGCCGGAGCCGAGTACGAGACAAGCCAAAAGCGGTGCGGCGAAACGGCTGCGCATGCGATCCTCCCTGCAGCGCCCCGAAACTCTGCAGACGGAGATCCCGGCAACGCGCTTTACCGGGCAACAAGAGCACGCAATACGCCGGCCTGCAACAACCCCCGTTCCCCACATTTGGGCCGCGTTCCAGCGGGCACCAGACGCCCATCGTTCTGGAGCCCACACGCAGGTCAGCCTGCGTGCGGGCCCCAGGCAAGGACTAGGATTTTTTTAGGTTGCAATGGGTTGCACCGCCAAAGCGCGCGGTTTCCTGGTAGCAGCCCGACTTGCGGCAGGTCGCAAACTTGGGGCGGCACACGCGCGCAATGCAGGTCTCTGCATCGGCCGCATTGGCCCTGCAGCGGGATTGGCATTGGTTGAAAAAGCCGCTGCACGATGTCTGTGCCAAGGTATCCGAAGTTTGCAATCCCAGAAAGAGCAACGTGAAAGCAAGCGAAACGACAGTCTTCATATGCGTTCTCCGCAATGATGGGTTCATGACCTCGTCACACCGCATGCGCGCGATTGACCTACGCGTGTCGTCGCCGAGACCATGCTCGACCCGCACGCGCAAACGGCTAGCGCTGCGCTGTGCGCGCGCAACTGCGAAGCGCTGAACGTTGCTGAACCCGTTCTGAAAGTGCTATCTCTTCATGCAGTTGCGCGTGAGGGATGAACGCCGCCATGGGGGCGTTGCGTTTTGAAGCTTTCACCCTGGAGCTGGATGGCGAGCCCGCGCTGCTGCGGCGAGGCAAGCGCATCGCGCTGCGTCCGCAGAGTCTGAAGGTGCTCGCCTACCTGGCGCAGCACCCCGGTCAGGTCGTCACGAACGCGGAGCTGATCGACAACTGCTGGGAACATCCGAAGCAGACTCACATCAATTCGGTAGCGCAGTGCATTGCCGACATCCGCGAGGCCCTGGCCGAAGCCAAACAGACGGTCATCCGCACCGTCCCGCGACAAGGCTATGTGTTCGCGGCGCCTGTCGAAGTAGCGGCGACGGACTCGCTGCCCAAGCCAGCGAAATTGTTGTGGGCCTGGCTGGGTGCACGGACATCGACTGGGTCCGCAAAGCACCTTCGATACGCGCAGGCTGCAGCCGTCGCGCTCGTTGTCGCCGCAATCGGTTGGCGGGCGTGGGTCCTGCGGCCCGTCGAGCTGACCATGATGGCGATGCCATCCATCGCGGTGTTGCCCGTCAGACCGTTGGGCGACGACACCGACAAAGCGCTTGCCGTCCTCGGCGATGAGATCGCAGCGGGCATACTACGCGCACCGCGCGGTTTCCAACCCGATATCCGGCCAACGAGCGCCATCAAGAATGCGTTGGCCGATCCGAGGACAATCGGCCGCGAACTCGGTGTCCGCTACCTGGTGCGCAGCTTCGTGCGCCGCGAAGGTGAGGACATGCGGATTGGCGTCGAGCTGATCGAAGCGGAGCATGTGCGGCCGGTCTGGGTCGGCGAGTTCGACTATCGGCTCGGTCAGGCTGGTGCCCAGAGGCAGGCGGCCGCGTCCATCGGCCGGACGCTCGTTGCAGAGCTTCTGCGGGCGGAAGTCCGGCGTCCCCTGCCGGCCAGGCCGGGAGCCGGCCAGTTCACGATGCTCGGCCGCGCCCTGATGACCGAGGAAAGCAACGCCCGTCGCAACGGCGAAGCGATCGTGTACTTCGAGAAGGCGCTCGGCATCGAGCCCGACAACTACTTTGCGCTCAGCCACTACGCCAGGGCCGTGGCGATTCATTGCCTCAACGGCTGGCTGCCGGAGGAGGAGCAAGACGAAAAGCTCGCCAAGGCGGAGGCGGCCATCAAGCGTGCACGCGAGAAGGAGCCGAAAAGTCCCGGAGTGCACGTCGTCCACGGCAGCGTCCTGAGGGCCAAGGGCGAGCACGAGCAGGCCATCGATGCCTTCAAGCTGGCGCTGGCGCACGACCCGAGGTTTCTGCCGGCAAGGGCGGAGCTCGGCCGCACGCTCATCGATGTCGGCAAGTTCGAGGACGCGATCGAGGAGCTCGAGAAAGTCGTCCAGGCAAGCCCGACCGACATTTCGCTCTATTGGTGGCGCTACTTCGAGGGGCTGGCGGCACTGCACATCCCCGACCCCGAGCGTGCGCTCAGATTCTTCCGGGAGTCGCACTCGGCCAACCCGAGATACGAGAATACGCTGCGGTTGATGGCGGTTGCGCTCGCAGAATTGGACCAGGAGGAGGCGGCCCGAAAGAAGCTCGCCGAATTCCTGAGCCTGAGGCCACAGGCGACGCTCGATGACTGGACGCGACCCAATTCAAGAAGCAACCCGAGGGTCGCCGAGCGCCGTCAGCACATCCAGGCTGTCCTCAGAAGATTGGGAATGCCGGAGACCAAGCCCCAAGCCGTGAGCAATCGCTGACCTGCAGACGGTTGCAGCCCACTCCCAGTCGGCGTCAGTTCATTTGGAAGAAACTGGTCGGAGCGGGGAGATTCGAGCTCCCGACCCCTTGCCCCGTATAAGATGGGCCAATACTGAAAGCGAAGAAATCCTGCTGTTTTGGCGATTGCCTTTCCCCAGCAAGGCCGCGCTCCGGCTCGAACAGCTCGCCGAAATCAGGAAAACAGTCCGGCCAAAGTGTGCAATCCCCAGGGAGCGACGCCTTGAGCGAAAGATTTGAGAGCTACCGCCGCGGCTTCACCGTCGCAGACCTCGAAACCTTCGAAGCACTGTGCTTCCTTCAGGCAGAAACAGTGGCAGCACCGTACTCGAGATTGCTTAAGGCACCGACCATGCATGACAGCTTGGTTGCTCGGGCGCTTATTGAGCGTGCACACGAAAATTCAGCACAAGCGATTCACAATGCCTATGCGACGGACACCGGGTCCGGTGCAAAGATTTTTGCGTATGCGCTCGGCAGCGTTTGCGAAGCGCCGGGCTGTATTCCAACCCTGATCAGTGCGGACGGCCCAGAGGGCAATGAGTTCGACTGGTTCGAATGCAACATCATGCACGAGCGCGGCGGCGCAATAAACAGCACCTTCAGCGTCTTCTATGGCTGCGGGCTCACGAACGACACATTCCATTTCTTTGAGGATCCGTTCGGCAAGGGCAGCAGAGTTCACTTCAGCGCGGACTATCTCACCGAGGAGGGAGTCGAATTTGCGAAGTGGCTCTTTACTGATCGGATCGAGGCACTGCGCTGCCGCGGATAAGCGACCGATTCCAGCGGTGCTTTCTTTCAGGGTATGCCCCGCATTTCGGGCTACCCTCGTCCCTGCGCGCAAAAGGAACCTTCAGCCATGGCTGATGCAGATCGCCTCGGAAAAATCGCCTCGATCGGCCAAGACCTCATCACGACGCAGTTGACGATGGCCGCGCAAACGCCCTCGCAAGCCCTCGAAGGCACCTGGGTGCTCGGGTATTGCTTCGGAATCTTCGATGCGCTCGCTCAACGAGCTGACCTTGATGATGGCGCTGAAGGTTTCAGCCTTATCACCCTCGGCTTCCTCGGTCTCTTTGCGGACCCTGCCGATCCCGAGGCGGCAAAATTCGTTCGCCGCTCCTTGGACAGTCAGGACAATCCGCGGTTTCAAGAAGGTGCTGCCGTTGGAGGCAACGACGTCTTCGTTTGGGTTGCTGACCGCGCGAAAGCACCGAACGCGCTGTTCGAACATCTCACCCGATGACCAAGAAGAGGCGCGCTAAAGCTCGCCCTGTCGTGCGTGCAGTCTGGCTATGGCCCGCGTTAGCCAGCTCTCGGAATCGCTGAAGCCTATGAACTCTTGGCGGCCGTGGCGCCTTTCGATCTAGGTCAGGTAGAGAGATGGCCATAGCGGAAAGCGTTCAACCACGCTGTGACCCTGAAGTAGCCGACGATTCCCCGAGCCGCTTTGAAATTGGTCGGAGCGGGGAGATTCGAACTCCCGACCCCTTGCTCCCGAAGATAGGGCCCTCCCAGCCGCATCAAGCATTTTCAATGCGTTAGAGTGCGTCCCGGATGTGCTGATTCACTTTTGGTTCCGGGGTTTCTTGGGAGTTTCTTGGGAGCGCACCGGCTTCGTTCCCACAGGCGCCGCCCCAGAATTGGCGAACCATGCCGATACGGTCGGCCGCTTCGTGTCAGGCCTCAGACCGCAAGCATGAACGCACCACAGGCATTCGACTACGCAACAGTTCATGCCGCGCAGGCGCAATGGGCCGCAAACCGATATCGGTCGCAATTTCCAGCCGCGGCCTTCAGACTGATCAGAAAGACGGAGCACGACTACGTCATCGCGGTCGATGACCCGGCAGACGCCAGCCCTGCAGCTGTCGCGCACTTCAACCAGCACATCAAACCCGTCAGCGCGCCCGTTCGCCTGTCGGCAGTCTGCCCGGACGGGGCCGAGGTCGTCCTAGTGGACGCGTCCGCCCTTAGTCAAGGTCTGCCGGGCATCATGACGGTGCTGGAGCTTGAAGACCGGCTGATTGCCGACCACGCCGATCTCAAAATCCTCCGTGTCGAACAAAGCAGCGACAGCGCAGCCCTCACCATTTGGCTTGCGCCTGAGGCTTCCACGTTGGACCTCGCACCCTTGAAGTCTGATCTTGCAGCTTTTGGACTGCACGATCATGCCATCTCGGTTCGTTACGGCGCGCCAGAGCCGCATTCGGAGACGGACCTAAACGCGCTTGGCCATGTCGCCCGCATCGTACGCCGGAGCATGCGGCACCGCAGGATACAGGCCCTCCCGCATGTAAGGGAGGATGACGAACGCTGGCGTTCTGAGATCGGCAAGGCTGCAGAGGGCCAATTAGACCCGTCGGCGATTGTTTCGCGCACCGATGGCCAGCGCAGCGTGCTGATACCTTCGGTGACGCTCAGCGCGCTGCCCAACATCCGCAACTACTTGCTGACCTATGACAACGTCATCCTGGAAGTGCCTCTGTCAGACCGTTATGAAGCGTCCGCCCTCGCTCACCAGTTCGATGCCGACGACATTGCGGAAGCCGCGCACAGAGGCCGCCTTCGGCTCCTGGTGACGCAGCCGGAGGAACGCCTTCCCCTCCGCTTGCTTGAAACCGTTTCCGAGCGGGCACCCAACGCTATCATCGGCCGCAGGGCCGGCTCCGCCTATACGCTTGCCGTGTTGCGCAAACGGATGGACCAGTTTCGCCGGCAATGGCCGAGTGCTGAAAAGGACGCTCGTGCGCTTGCAACAGATTTGATACCTGTCCTGGGCGCCAACCAAGCGGCGATCGAACGGCTGCTGCTCGAACCCCTCTCGACCTATCACGCCGCCCTGGGTGCGCTCGCCTTCCACGACCTGAAGGCGTCGCCTACGCTCCTCGGCGATGACGCCTGGAGCATTGCCAAACATATTCTGCGGCCCGAGGCAGGGCAGGATCTTTCATTTGAATTCATGGTGGCCAACATGCAGATGGCAATGGCCAATGTTTTTCAGGCCGAGCTGGCCGTCAGCGCGGAGCAGCACTACTTGCATCTCCCAAGCCATCTCCTGGGTGTGATCCACACCATGACCGATCGTCGGCTTGCGCAGGCGATGATGGATGACGACCTGGACACCGGCAGCCTACCGCGATTGTTCATCAATCCAGCGACTCCCATCTTCGAGTTTTCCGAAATCCGGCCGATGAACTCATTCCTGGATGTAGTGACCGTTGCTGACGCTGCAGTCGCAAAATCAATCCTTTCTGATCTCGCGTCGTTGCCAGAGGAGCAGCGCCAGGCGCGCATCATCGAGCTGACCGACATCGTCAGCAGCTTTGGCGCCAGGCCGTCCAACGCCGTCATCGGCGACGGCATGGGCCCTCAATATGCGCGCCTTGTCGCGCAAATCGTCGGACCGTTTATCCCTGTCCTTGGCCCGATCCTGGGCGTCCTGCAGGCGGGCGATAACATCTGGGCCTGGTTCAGAACCGCCAACCGCATCAAGCAATTGGGCGGAGATGTCAGCCGCTCCCGCCGCCAAGTCGAGCTGCTGCGGCGCATGAGGCCGGTCGCCTGGCTTTCGCAAAAACGCAGCTAACGGGCGGGCAAAACTGACGGCTGGCAGTGCTATTTGCGTGGCCGAAAGGTCGCCTTGGCCGCCCCAGATTGAAACCGCGGATGGTGGTGCCCGTAGACCTTCAGCAGCGTCTCCACCGACATGCCGAGATAGCCAGCCGCCTCGAAGTGATCGGTCCCCGCCTGCATCTGCCAGGTCGCCGCCGTATGACGGCAGGTATGCGGCACCACCTCGGCACCCAGACCGGCGAGCGTGCGCACGCTCTCCCACGAGCGCCGCAGCTTGCCCACCCCTGATCCGCGATAGTGCACGACATAGGTGATGCCTTGCGCAAGATCGCTCTTTCGCCAGCGGCGCAGATGCGCGAGCAAGCGCTTGTGAATGCGCGCCGGCGGTTGGCGCTTGCGGCTTTGCCGCTTCCCCTCCCCTCGCCTGTAAAGCACTTCGTTGTCGAGGTCGAAGTAGCCGCCCTCAGCCGATGGCAGCCATTGCAGGTCAAGCACAGCACGCGACCTGGTCCCGGTGTAGACCGCGATCAAGACGAAGCGTGCCACATGCCGCGTCGCCGGATGCGCACGCGCTGCCCATAGCAATGCGGCCACCTCGCTGCGGATCAGCCAACGGTCGCGCGGCGCCGCCTTCCCAGGCAGCGTCACCGCCGGCACCGCCGACAGCGGACCGTGCTCGCGATGGTAGTATCGCACGGCCGCCGACAGTGTTTTCAGGTCGTGACGCGCCGTGGCCTCAGCCACCCCCTGCCCCACCCGCCACTTCACATAGCGGCGGCAGCTTTCGCCTTTGATGGCAGCAAGCGTCTCCTCGCCCCACCAGTCGAGCAGCGGCCGGGACGTGTGGATCAGGAACTCAAGGCTGCGCGTGCCCGGCGCATGCTCCTTCAGATAGGCGTGCACCACGTCGGCGATCAGGATGTCTTCCGGGCGCGCAGGCCCATCCGGCGGCGTGTACTTTCGCGCGATGTAGCCTTCAAGTGCTCGCTCAGCGCCCGCAAGGTCGTCCTTGCGGCAGTTTGTGCTGACTTCCTTGTGTCCGTCGAGAATGACCCAGGTTGCGGCGCTCTTGCGGTAGCGCCGCAAATAGAGTCTTGGCCCTTTACGCGGGCGGGGCACGTACACGCCTCCAGCATCGCCCGGATCGCACTCTCCGACACAAGATCCTTGCCCGCGATCCGCGTCACGCGCAAGCGTCCTTTGCGCACTTCCGTGCGCAGGCTCCGCTTGGTCACGGCGCCATTGGGAAAGAAGCGCGCGGCCGCTTCCTCGAGCCTGTAGAAAACCTCAACTTCTTCAGCTTTCGGTTCGCCGAGGCTCGGGCCTCGGCGTCGGCCCTTGGCGCTCTCGCCAGTCACCACACGGCTCCATTCTTCCTGACGTGCCACTGGAGGCCACCGGCAATGTCCGTGACCTGCGGCGACGACGCAGCATGCAACTACTAAGGCTTCGAGCCCGAGCCGGTCGCCTCCCCACTGGGCCGAGCTTTCCCCCAGCCGTACTTCTCGATGAAAGCTCTGACCATCAGCAGCAAGAGCTCGCCTTTTGTCAGGTCGTGCCCGGTCTGCAGATCAACAGTTACGTTCTTGATGGCTTCCGTGCATGGAAAATTGTTCTGCCGTGTCCACTGCTCCTCAGGCAGTGCGTACTTACGTTTGACCTCGCGCAGACGACCGTCGTTCTTTGCGTGCTGAACCTTGCCGGCCCCTTCCCTGGTCTCATCCTTCCAACTATCGGGTCCTCTTTTCATTCGGCACTCCATCAGTAAGTACCTGACGCTGTAGCGGCCGATTTGCAACCGTGCCACTAGGCAGTACCCTACGGTCGTTACAGCATCGAAGTCTGTCCAACACCGCCTTCGTGCTTCCAAAAATACGCACGATCCGGACGTGTTCGGAACAATTGCCGTGGATTCGGAACGCAGCGATGACAAACGAGGAGATCAACGCACTACGCAAGCTTACGCAGCAGGTGGTCAGCGAAATAGGTGCCAAGGGTCTATTTGAGATTACACGCGCGATGGGACATCCGCTCAAGAGCTTGGACACTTTTGAGAAGTTCATCAGCGGCCGTAATGTTAGGTACAATGCCGACGATCTTGCGGCGCTGGATGCCTTCTACCACCGCACAAAGCCAGGCCGTGGACTCGTACGCATGGCCGCGCTCTCTTTGCCGGTTGTGCGCGACATCGTCGATGCAGCAACGTCCGAGGCGACACGCTTGTTTGCTCGTCGTCTAGAAGGAACCTATCTTGCCTATCACGGCTCCCACTTGGTCGAAGGCCATTTCGTTGTCAGGGCCGTGGAGATAAAATTGACTGACCGTGGCATCGTCCAAATTGAGGACAGGCTGCGCGACGAAAAATCATTCGGCGGTGTAAAGCACCACCATGCGTTTGGCGTGCTGGCGATCTTTGAAGACCGCCCTCACATTCTCTTTTTTCGCCATGACAATACACGAGGCTTCAATCTGTTGATCGTCGATCGGTTTGATCCTGATAAAGATCGCCACCAGATCACCAATATATCGGCGTCAATGATTGGCATGACTAAAGAGCGCCAGCATTTCTATCGCTCACTGTCGCTCTACCGTGAACGAGACAGCATCAGTACTCTCGAGCGCCGGACGGGGATAAAGCCCTTCAAAAGATGGTCGAGCCACAATCAGCAGCGGCTGATGACGCTGCGCCGCGACCTCCCTTCACAACCATTCGCCGATCCCATTCTGTCTTTAATTCCGTCAGATGATCCTTAGATCGAATCGCCTGCTTGGTCGCCAGACTTAAGGCCAGCGCGACGGATGTACGCTTTTGGGTACGTAGCGTATAGGTCGATCGCACACCTTTTCAAACATCGCCCGTGTCTTCGGCGGGAGCATCATTTCGATGGCGTATGCCCGAATCATGTAGGCTCGATTGAGACCCGTTTGAGGGCTCAGTATCAGGGCTCCCGGTTTGGCTCCCCGTCGTTTATGCGCAATCACCAATTGTTCTAATATTTGATAATCGATTTTGTTTAATCTCATGATCTCCTCTATTATTAAATACAGTGCCCATCCTATTTCTTGATACTCCCTTCGTCAAAATTATTTTTCCACGTTTTTGCTCAGCTTTCGGCTTGTGAAAGTAATTGTCCGCCCGTCACCCGGCGAGGGATCCGCGCTTGCCCGCCTTTATCCTCCAATGTCGGCTTGCCGCGGTGCCAACAGCAAACTGCCTGGCAATGCAGCCGTAGAGCCGCATGTACGGCGCAGAGGTCAACCGTATGTACGGTAGTCCGTAGTGACTGACTTGAAACCCCATGCACCTATACGCACCTACGCAAGTGCGCAGAGCCGCTTTTACGGCAGTCCGCATCGCTGTTTCATCGTATGCACGGGTTGCCGCAGAAGCGTATCGACATAGCTACGGGAGAACGAACGTACGCAGATACGCAACTACGGCTATGCGCTCTTACGGCGCCGGCCGTCGCCTGCAAGATCGGCTGCAGCGATCTCGTAGCCCGATCCCTTGAGCGCCAGCAGCAGCACGTGGCGCGCCGTAGTGTGCTTCTCAATGGCGTCTCTCTTCAGTGCGTCAATGAGGTACCCCGGCAGCATGACCGTGAACTTCTCCAGCGCACTTCGGGGCGGCACGAAAGGCGCGGCCGTTTTCTTGGCTCCTGATGCGCGTGCGCCGGACCCGGTAGGGGAGGGGCGGGGTGAGCCCTTGGGCGCATGCTGACGCAGCTGACTTGCCTGCACGGATGGTTCAGACACCGGCTTGACTAGGCTCGGCACGCCCATGTGATCGGCCAGACGCGCGAGCGCCTTGTCATCGACGTCAAGGGGCGGCGAGATCTGCCGGAACGAGGGTTTTTGCGTCATGCGCCCGCCTCAGTGACCGCGTCCGCCTCGTCGTGAAGGTCGCCATTCTGATAAGTGTCAGCCAACAGCGCATCGATCTCGGCTCTCAGAACATCCAGCTCGGCGATGGCTTTGGCGGTGGTGGGCCGACCGGGATCGGCGAGGTGGGGCGGGCGCCCGCTCAAGCCGATCTCCTCATAGGCGGCACGCGCGGCAATGATGCTGTGCAGTCGCGGCAGCTTCAGGCGCGCAACCTCTTTGAACCCATGCGCCTGGGCGTGCGTCACCAGCGGTGCCACGCGCGTCATCAGCACGCGATAGAGGGGAATCTTGCCAAAGGCCGCAAATACCGTGTCGATATGCCGTGCAACGCGGGTTGCTTCGAAGATGTCCGCCTCGGTTGTCGATGCCGGAATGATCGTCAGGTGCGCCCGGGCGATGGCGATCGTCAGCGCCTGCTCATAGCTGCCGGCGATATCGATCAGGATCATGTCGGGCGCAAAGTGCCGCGCGGTTTTCTGCAAATGCTCCGTCAGAAGCTGCGGATCGGGCGCCGAGATCGTTAGGTACTCTGGACGCAGCCTGTCATCACTCAGCCAGCGCGACACCGTCTTGTTGCCGTCGAGATCGATGACGTGCACCCGCAAGCCCGCCTTGGCATAAGCCCCTGCAAGGGCAGCGCAGCTCGTGGATTTTCCAACTCCGCCTTTTGAAGAAGCAAATGTAATGATCATCAGCCAGAGGAATGCGTAGATACGGTTTTACAGTTAGGCGCAATGCACCAACATGTCCATGCCGAATCACCACGACTCGGGATGCGCTCTGCCTGGCGTATTGATGCTTGTGCCCGACTCCTTCGGGAACACCCGCTAACAGGCACCTAGCCGACGCACCCGCCTACGCTGGCCAACGCCAGCGTAGGAGACGAGGGCATGCGGCTTCTTTTGACGAGCTTAGGCATCGCGGCCGCCGTCACGATGATGATTACGTCGGCCGTCATGAACTACTGGTTCGTGTCATCGCTCGCGCGCTCCGCCCTGGAAGGCCAGATGCTGGGCGCGGTCAGTGTTGCCGCTGATGTGCTCAAGGGATTGCTGCTCTGCTTCCTGGCCGGCGCCGTCGCATCCAGACGCCGTGTGTACCTGGTCACCGCCTTCGCTTTCCTCCTGATTGCGGTCGCCATCTCCCTCTCTTCCGCCTACGGCTTTCTGGCTGCCAACCGCACAGAGATCGACCGCAAGCAAACGCATGCCGACCGACGCCTCGCTGACGCGCGCGACAGCCTCGCCGAACTGCGCCGTGAGATCGACAGTCTGCCCTCGGTCCGTCCTGTTGCCACCCTCGAGGAAGCGCTCAACGCCAGCCGCTTGAGTCCCAGCTGGCGCTCTTCCAAGGGCTGCACCGATGTTACGCTCGCTGCCAGCCGGCATTATTGCGAGCAGTATTTCCAGCTGCGCAGGGAGAAGAGCGCGGCGGTGGAAGCGGTCCGTTTGCAGCACGCCATCGCCGCCGCACGAGCCCAGCTGACTAGCCTTGAAGATGCCGAGGGCAGCGCAGGGGAGAACGCCCAGACCGCGTCCATTGCCGCCTTGCTCAACAGCCGCCCTGAAACCGTGCGGACCATGCTGCTTGCACTTCTGTCCGTCCTTGTCGAGTTGGGCAGCACGGCGGGAGTCTATCTGGCAACCGCGCACGGCTACGGCGACAGCCGGCGCGGTGGGCCTGAGCCAGTTCCGCGCGGGCTCGGGCGCAAGGTCGTGCTGGCAAGGCCTCTCCCCATGCGTTGACCTCGCCGCAACCTCGGCATCGGTTAAGTCGCGCCTAGGTGCGCATGCTTCGACAGTGGCTTCTTTACAGGAAGAAGCCATGCCGCAGGCCCCGCCTCCCGATGCCCACAACCCCTTTGGCACCTATGCCGTTGATCCCACACCCACGGGCATCAGGTTCCAGGTCCTGACCCAAGATCCCCGCTGCGCACTCTATCTGACCGCGCTCATCGGCAAGAGCGTGGTGCTGGCACTGATGGGCTATTCTGGCGTTTTCCTGTTCATCGCCACGCTGCTTCCGCTGCTCACGCTCGATGCCGTACTTTACCTCTTGTGCCTGCGGCGCACGCGTCTCACCTGGATCGAAGTGCGCCCCGACGGCCTAACCGTCACGCCCGACATTCGCAAGCCGGACCAAGCAAGGTTTTTCGATCGTCGCGCTATCGCGCGGCGCGAGCTTGATTGCGACGCCGGCTTAAGCCTGCGCTACGGCATCTTCGACGTCCAGGCGACGCCGCCGTTTGCCGATGAGCGGGAGTTCGAGGTGTTCCATGCGCACTTTGAAAAGGCCTGCGCCAAGATCTGGTTCCACCAAAATCTTTAGGAGAAACTCATGACCACCCCTGGTGTGATCGCTCGCCGGCTTCGCAGGCGCATTCGTGACGCGTTGCCAGGCGCAACCACAGCATCGCGCTTGAAGCCCGACCCCAACAGCTGGCGCAGCGCACCCGCCGCGCAACGGGCTGCAGCCTACGCGCAATACTGCCAAACCGTCCAGCAGCTGAGGCAAATCCATGTCCAGCAAAAAATCGCGCCGAAGATCGTCAACCTGCTGTTTGCGCTCGCAGCCAGCGAATTCGGCTGGGGGCTCGGGATTGTCCTCCTTCTGCTCATTGCCGCCGGGCTCTAGCCACGGACGTCCGGAGAAGCCGTGCCATGCTCGTTTCGCATTGGATGAAAGCCGTCGTCGTCGCCGTCTACCTTGTCGCGATGCTGTGGGTGCTTAACCGCTACACATCGCTGTTCCAACATCCACAGCCTCAACGCGCGCAGCTAACGGCCGCGGACATCGATCCACGCACACGTGCGCGAGCGGCAAAGCAAAAAGCGTTCGAGGAGGAAATAGCGCGCCGACAGGCCACCTACCGTGCACTCGAAGCAGACCTCGCCGCCATGTTGAAGACGGACCTGCCGCTCGCAATCCACGAACTTGCTGTCGCGGCTGTCCGCTTTCGCCTGAAGCGTTCCGACCTTGCACGTCTCAAAGCCGTGGACCAATGGGCACGCGAGCATCCCGTCAAGGAGGCCCTCGCGCGCACCAAGGAGTTGACCGCCGAATGGCATCAGATCGATCTTGAAGCGCAGCAGAGCAGGGAAGGACCCAGCCCCTACGCTACAGACTTGATCGAACGCCACACGCAGAACCTGAAGGCATTCAAGAGATCAGAAATCGAGATTGACGCCTTCGCCGCCTCGCTGCCGACGCTGTATGGCAAGGTCCCCGAGGGCCTGATCATCGCCGCTCTTGATGCCCTGGCCACCGGCGTATTACCCGCCGACGCATTTGATCCATGCCGAACCCCAGGCGCCTGTCCCGCAGCCCCTGCCACTGCATCTTTGCCTGCGCCACCGGCTGCGAAGGTCGGCCCGACCTATTGCGCGCGCGTCATGCCGCCCGCACTGCTGCGCGTGTTTGCCGATCCCAGCCCAGTATCGACCGTGGTGGCTCATCTCAAGCCCGATCAATGCGGCATCATCGCTACAGGTCGCGTGGAGGTGCCGCTCTCGGGCGCGTGGCAGGAGATCACTTTAGCGCGGCGCCGCGGATGGGTCCGGGTAGGCGTGATCTATGACGAAGCGCTTTTCAAGCCTGGCCTGCGGCCGGTGCCTGCCAAGGTGGCCTCGGCTCCTGTGTATTGCGTCAATGCCGCGCACATTGGCAGTCTTGCCGGCGTGCCGCTGCGCGCCAGGCCGACTCCCCACGCGTTGGCAGTTGCTTATGCGGCACCCGGCAGCTGCCGTCTGACCGGAACGGGCAACATCGTGCCGCATCGCCAGCCTGCAGGCGTGTTCGACTACTACGAGGTCATCGATGCTCATGGCAGGACCGGCTGGGTGAACGCTCACTTTGTGACGCGGAGATATTGAGCCCGATCGGCTCAGGGCGGCAGCACACCGTAAAGCTGGTAATAAACACCTTGATCACTTGCCTTTGCCCGCAGGCAACAGCGTGCGAATCGTTTAATGCGACGGAATGAAGCACGAACGCGGATTCCTGTCGGAACGCGACAGCGCGCTCCTGGCGCGCGATCTGCGCATTACCGACCCAACCGGCTTGCCTGGCTTCGCCGCCAGCCTGCCCGACGGCGTCGAATTGCGCGCCATTCTCTTTCAGTATGACGCCACACCGCCCGGCGGGAAGGGTGCTGGTCATAAGGAGCACATCCCTTGCGCCTTTGGCCATGGCGTCAAGCATTGGAAGGGCTACGGCATCGAGCTCGAAGACGACCGCAAGGCTCTGATCGGCAAGGATTGCGGCAAGAAACACTTCGGCCTCGACTTCCAAACCTTCGAGAACAGCTTCCGGGCGGAAGCCTCGCGACAGTATGAGCTGAAGCGACTGATCGCGCTGCGCGACGCGATGCCGTTGGCACTCGCCGAGTTGCAGGCGCTCCTCACGCACGCTTCCGTCAAGGGCTACGACGACTACTTCGCCGCCATGCGCCGGCATTTCGGCAAGATGAGCCGCGAGCTGGCCAAGTCGGCCCGTTCCTCTCAGGGCCGTCTGACGACCATCGAGATGGTGCGCGATCACAAAGCCGAGGAGGCAGCGGCGCGGAAGCGGGCAGAGCAGCAGGCGGAGGCTTGCGATCAACCGAGCCTGCTCGATGCCATCGAGTTGGCAGAAACCGCCCAAGAGCGGCGCACAGCCGTCGCCCAGTGGCAAGCCTTTCTGCAGGCGCAGCCGCCACTGTGGATGGCGGCACCGCTGGACATGGGCCCCTGTGATGCCTGGACCATCCTCAATGCGGCCGAGCGTTCGACGCCGTCGGCGTTGCTGGCTGCCGCGCATGCCCAAGCCGTGCCGCACGCCCGCAACATCGCCACGCGCACGTCAGATCAATGGACCAGGAAAGAACTCATGGCCATGGCGCGCGGTCTGGAGAAAGTGCTTGATCAGATCGAAAGCGCACAATCGCTGGTGCGCGAGCTGTCGGCATTTGCCAGCCACGACAACGTGCAACGCCTGGCCGCCTGGGCCCAGGAGATCGAGCAGATGGAAGGCAAGCTCGATCAGGCGGTTGTTGCGGACGGCCGAGCACTGGTTGATGAGGACACCGAAGTTCGATTGGAACTTCCGCCTGGCTACGTCGCAGCGGCAACGCCGAGGATCGATGCGGTGCGCGAGCTCATCACCGGTCGTAACTGAAACTAAAGCGGCGATGACGGACACCGGTGCAGATCGTCGGTTCGAGCTGACTGTCGCGGATTTTTCCGCAGCACTGATTTCTTCTGGAAACGCGCGGGGGCGCAGACACGATTGAGGGCAGCCCGCAGCACAATGAAGAAGCCACTTCAGAAAAGGCCTGCACGGCAGGCCAGGCGTGCCACGTCCGCCCGAGCGACCACCCGGTCGACAGCCGGCCCGGGCTTTGATTTCGAAGATCAGATCGCGGCCTGGATCATGGTCGGTATGTTGCATGGGGCGCCCCTGCCGATCGCCACCGTCCGCGCGACGGAGATATGTTGGCAGACCCGCAGCCAGATCGATGACCTAGCGGTGGTGGCGTACGATGCACGAGGTGCGCGACACTCGCTCGCGCTGTCGTGCAAGAGCAGCGTCCAGGTCTCCGCGAACGGTTTGCCACCAACTTTCGCGGAGGCGGCCTGGCGGCACACGCGGACACATGCGGCGAGCAATAAAGTGTGTCACGCCGTTCTTGTCACGCGCGACAACCATCCAGCATTCAATGCACCGTGGGCCGATATCAAGGGCTGGTGTGCCGAAGGCCCTGACGTAGCAGCCGCTCGCGTAGCCGGCAGCAAGAAGCACGCAAAGATCTTCTCGGCACTGACGCAAGCCGCTCACAGCCACGATCCCGCGGCAACGCAGGATGATGTCATAGGGTTCGTGCAATCGATCCATGTCTTGCCATTCGACTTTCAACTGGCTTCCTCCAAGGATGAGGCCGCGGCACTGGCCATGTGCGGGTCGCTGCTGACGGGCAAAACCGCAAACGATGGGACCCGGCTCTGGGACGCCTTGCTAAGGCTCGCAAAGTCTAAGCGCCATTTCGGCGGCACGCTCGACCTCACATCTCTGATTGCCACTCTGCGCCCCGACTTTGTCCTTAAGGCACATCCGGACTACGCAGCATCGTGGGCAGCACTGCGCACGCACAGCAGCCAACGGATCGCGCTGGTCGAGACAACACTGCCCACCGGCGGGGCTGTGGCACGCCCATCCGAGCGCGACAAGCTGGTCGCGGCGCTTAATCGATCGTTCGTCACCATCGTGCATGGCGACTCCGGCGTCGGTAAGTCCGCGCTGGTGTTGACCAGTTTACGCGACAAGTTCGGTGATGATGGACTGCTGTGGATGCGAGGCTCGGATATCGAGCGCCTGCTGCTTCCCTCGGAGCAGACCGCCATGGGCCTGGCGCATCCGCTGCCTGAGGTCCTGGAAGCGACGGCCCAGAAGTCAAACTGCCTCGTTATCGATTCCGCCGAGCGGATGTCTGATGAGGCCGTCAAATTCGTTGTAACGCTGCTGCAGCGCCTGCGCGCCGGCAGGTCCGAACTCTCCGGCGCGCCGTGGCAGCTGGTGGTCGTCACCCAAAGCGCAGCGCTCGATGCCCTCGCATCGTTGCGTCATGCAGTAGTTTCAACCGAGGATTGCCTGGAGCTTGGGCTGGTGGAAGCGCAAGATGTCCAACGTGCCTTGCGATCCATACCGGGGCTGGGGTGGCTGGCGTCAGACAGTGATGCAGTCCAGGCGATGCGCAACCTCAAGACCCTTTCATGGGTTGTTCAAGCGAAGAACGCCTTCACGCAAGCGCCGGCCACTATCATATCCCGGACGGCAATCGCCCAACATTTGTGGCGGCACTGGACGGAAGGACGAGCGCTCCTCCAACAACTCCTCATCCAAATGGCCGAGCGGGAGGCGGCATTCGAGCCAGCGCTCACGCGCAGGGAACTCGAACCGGCGCAGCTGTCGGAGATCGACCGGCTGCCTACAGCCTGCCCTGTCATGATGACGGCGCGCGGGCGCCTGGAATTCCGTCATGACCTGGCAGCTGACTGGTCGCGCTACCAGCGTCTGCGCGAAGTCGGCGATGATCCGTCAAAATGGTCTGTATTCGCGAACAATCCATTGTGGCATTCAGCCATCCGCATGCTCGGGCAAGAGCTGCTGCGCGCGCCCGCAGGACGCGACACCGAGTGGGACAAAGCGTATCAGCAATTGGAGGCAGCAGGAGGGACGCTGCGGAGCGGTGCGGATCTTCTCCTCGACGCCTTATGCCTCGATCCGCTTGCGGATCGCTGGCTGCACGAGCGGACCGAGTTCCTGCTTTCCGACAACGGCAGGCGGCTCGAACGTATGCTGGAGCGTTTCCATCATATCGCAACGGTGCCATCGGTCTCAACGCCGTCGGGCGACGGGAGCACGCGCTTCTACCTCGAAGCTACGTTCCGCATCCCCATCCATGGACGCTGGGGACCGATCGTACGCTTCCTTCGCCGCAACATGGAGCGGGTCGCGCCTTTGGGTTCTGCCGCGGTCGCGAAGCTGTGTCAGACGTGGCTGCAAACAACGCCTGTGCTCCTTTCCGGCAAGCCGACCTACTATCGGCAAGAGCTGGCAGAGATCGCCGTAGCCGCTGCTCGCGAGTTCCAGCTGGAACTCATGAAGCGGCGAATGATTTTCGATCGAAGTGAGGAGGCGGTCTATGCGGCAGCCTTCGCTGCGGCGCCTGATCTTGCCGATGAAGTCGCCGCGTGGGCGCTTGAAATGGCGCGGCGGCGTCCTGCCCGGGACGATCTCGTTCAGCGCAAGGCCGAGCATGCCCGGGAGCAAACGCGCATCCATCAAGAGCGGATGAAAACAGATAGCGAATACCACGAGCGGCATGCGCGTGGCGCGCGCGGATCAGTCGTTGGTTTTCCGGGGCCAAGACAGTTGCCGCCATGGCCACTTGGAGCCAAAGGTCGCATCCCCACCGACTTCCAGCGCAGCTGCTGCCATCGCAATGTGCTCGGCCAGCTCATGGCCGTTCGGCCAGATGCTGCGGCAGAGCTCCTACTGGCAGTATGCATCGACGACTACCCCCATGAGGAGCAGCCGGAAGCCTTCGAACGCGGCTACGGTTTGGCCTTCAATCAGGAAGGCGATCCGGCCATCTACTGGAAAAGCGCCTTCTACCAGTTCCTGCACATCAATTCTGAAATCGCGTTGAACACGCTGCTTCGGCTCGTCGCATTCTGCACAGATCGATGGCTCGAAAGCTTCGAGAATAGCTCGAAAGACAACTATCCGCACATCACGGCAACGCTAGCGGACGGCTCGACCAAGAAGCTCCACGGCAACCGCCACGTCTACACGTGGTCCTATGAACGCAACATGCGCATGGGCCATCTGACGGCCGCACTGCATGCGCTGGAGCGCTGGTTGTGGGAGCGATGCGGAGCAGGCCACGATCTTGCGCCGACGATAGACACTATTCTGGAGAAGGCGAATTCGGTCGCGGTGCTGCCGGTCCTGATCAACGTCGCCAAGGCTCACCCGCAGTTGTTCACCGGCCGCTTGCAGCAGTTTCTTGTGGTTCCAGAGATGCATTTCTGGGATTACCAAGAGCGCCAAGCCTTGCCGTTCCGCTTTGACACGTTTGCGTGGTGGCGATCGGGAGAGCACATATTCCAGCTCGCGCAGCAGTGGCTGCAGATGCCGTTTCGAAGCCGGCCGCTCGGAGAATTTGCTCTCGAGCGGCAGCGAGCAGACGCCGCGTTTGCCGCAACCATGCACTCGTCCTTGCAGGCCTGGATCAGCTGCAATCCAGAAATAGGCGGCCGCGAGCGGGCATTCCTGGAGGTGTTGGACAGCGCCAATTACACGCAGAACGGCGACGGCACGCACAGCTATGTCGCACCTCAGCAAGCGTCCACAGAGCGCGCCGAACCCGGCGAGTTGGATCAGTTGCGATCGGCGGCGGATATCGCACAACACATCCTGCAATCGCGCGGCGAACTGGCCGACCAGCAGGCGGCTGAACTCGTCCGTCTAATCGAGGCGATCGAAAGCCACACGGAGCTCGAGCCCGAGGACAAGCAACTTGGGCGCATCGCACTTACTGCTGCACTGCTTGTCAAGGCGGAGGCCTGGCTGGAAAGCCATCCCGATTGGCGCAAGCGCTGCGTGGCCATGGTGAGTGGCGCTCTCGAAAGAGATGAGGCGACGGCAGTCTATGGGCGACGTCTGGGATTCTCCCGGACACCGCTGGATTTTGCGGGACCTGCCATAGTCTCGCGATGGCTACGAACACCGGACGATCCGCAATGGTGCGGACTGCTGGTCCGTTTCATGACCAGCCTCCACGGAGGGGCTGTTCAAATGGTGATCGCGACAGCGCACCAAAGCCGTGAGCGGGTTAGTTGCAAATGGCTGCGCCTGCTGGAGATTGCCGTGCTGTGGTCGGCGCTTCTGGCGCTAAAGCCGCGCTTCGGAGACGGCGACAATCGGAACTGGCGGATCTGGCATGCCCGCTTGCAGCGGCTGGATCTCTCTGCCGTCGGCACCATGCCGAGCGACACGAAGCTTGTTGATCTCGCACGCCGGGTCGAGCGCTTGCACCAGCTACGCTATGGAAAAGCGAACAAACGCGATGCGGATCGACGTCAAACGGCCAAAGGCCGACACTTGTCCTGGGGGCTTGATACAGGCGTACTCAAAGAGGCTTTTGATTGGGCTTTGAACCGGTCACGCACTGACAATACCGTCGTCGACCAACCGAGTTGCGAGATAGCCCTGGCGGTGTGGTCATTTGAAACGTGGCGCCTGTTCGAGGAACCGGGTCGCAAGGATCGCTTGCCTTGCCAACTTGGCTATGACTCGCTTGATACGCTGGCCCGCGCTGCTGCCCAAACAACACCAGCGAGCGCCCAGCGCTATTGGCACCCGGTTTTGAGCCTCGGGGCCGATGCGCAAGCGTCAGTAAGCCACTTCATGGGCGTATTCTTTGGCCGCTTCAACGACACCGCCAACGCGGCTTACCCCGCCGGCACATGGCGCGGTATGCTGGAGTTCATTCTGGCGGATGAGGGACTGACGTCGGGGCGGTCTTGGCATGACGGCGAGAAGATCTTGCGCAGCCTTCTCGGCTTCAACGCCGAGGCGCTCATCGGCAGCTTGCCGGACAGTGCAAACGTCGTTGCTGGGCTGCGCGACCTTTACGCATGCTGGGCCTCGCAATATCTTGGGCGCGGTGAGGATAATATCATCGCCTATGCCTACTTCCTGACCAAACCCGTGGCCGTCCACCTGCGTGCCGATGGCATCAAGCAGATAGCGCAAGCGTTGACCGCGCGCACGCATCATCGCTTTGATCGGCACGCGCGAACCGGCGAAGCTCTGATTGAGCTGGTCGAACAGGCACTTTCGGAGAACGCCAGGTCAAGCGGCGACCTGCGCCCGCCGATCTTGACAATCGTCGACATTCTCGTCGCGCAACGGGTTCCAACAGCACTGGCACTTCAGGATCGCATTCGGCGCCTCAGCCGCCCGCAGTAGAGGTTTATGTTGCAAACCTCCACAACGCGACGCGCTACGACTGCGATCTATGGCCGCTTGCCCTTTGTGTACTTGCGAACCCAGCCCAGGAAGGCTGCATCCGCATTGCGGGGCATCTCGCCCAGCTCAGCCACCCAAGCCTTGTAGCGCTCAGCGAGCGCGTACTTGTCCCAGCCGGGCGCAATGGCGGGAACTTGCTCCAGCGCTTTGACCGAAACCAGATCCATCAGCATCGGCGTCGCAATTCCGGCTGCCGGCAAAGACGGTGTTGCGCACGCACCGCTTGCGATGGGCAGTGTTGCCCCCTTGACCATCTTGCGTTTGACCGGAGGCGGCGAGGGCAGCAGCTTCAAGCCGCCTGGAATGACTTCGATGCGCGCCTCCTTGTAGGCGCCCGTCGCCTTCTGCAGCGCCCCCAGAAACTTGCGCTTGAAATTCTTGGTGTCGGCGTACTCCTGGCCGAACTGCCCCTTGAGTGCCGCCCATGACAGCGGCACGCCGTCGCGATCGTTGACGCGGCAGAGGCGGTGAGCGAGCCAGCTGTACACATCGAGCGCGAAGGCCGAGTTCTGCAGCTGGCCGATCGCCTCGGGCTGCAGCGGCACCGCATGCTCCATCAAGCTTTCGAAGAACTTGTCGGTCAGCCGAATATAGCCTGGCCACAGCGCTTGCTGCCCGCCCTCATTGGTGTGCCACGCCTGAAATGCATCGATCGGCTTGGCATCCACCTGCGCCGGGCCCTTCGCCGTCATCATGGCGAGCGTCATGTGGCAGGAGCTCAAGGCCAGCATCTGCTTCCTGAACTGCGCCATGCTCTCGCCGCCGGCATCGATGTTGAGGCGGCGCAGGAACTCGCGCACGCTGCCGCCGATGTCGACGTCGGCCGAGCGGGTGCGCACCGCTTCCGAACACAGGTTGATCAGCACCAGGCGCGGACGCGTCCCGGACGGAAGCGGCTGATCTACCCATTTCATGCCGTCGAAGGTGCGGCCGGCTTGCAGCGAGAGCGAGGCGCGGCCGCTCATGCGCTCGAAGGTGCGGCTAGCGGTGGGATTGCGCGGCAGCCCCAATTGACAGAGCACCGCGTGCAGGAATTGCGGGTCGCCGCCGCCGGCCGACAGCACCACGGCCTGCTCTTCGATGCTGACCCGCTCATTGACGACCAGTTCCCTGCTGCTGTGTGCGCCCGCCATTGCCCCGCCGTTGATGCACCCCCAGCCTAGCGCCGCCGCCCAGCGATGCGAGTGATTCCGCAGAGCGCGCACATCGAGTCGATGCGGGGACTGCGGCGGTTTGGTATCCCCGGCGCCGGCCATTTCGCCCGCGCACAGGCAGGCGCTCGGCGCTGCGGCGGAATAGAACCCCGCTGCGGCGGTATAGGACCCGGCCTGCCAAGAAGCGCTGGCACGCCGCCAGCCACTGCCGCCCGCGATTCGCCCACAGCGCGGTGCGGCGGTTTGGTATCGGCTGCGGCGGAATGGGCGCGCATTTGCGGCGCTATCGACGCCAACTTGCGGCGGTATCGGCGCCCTTTGTGCGGCGGAACCGAACCCTTCACTCTATATACCTGTAACCTACCTATAATCTCCGATAACAACCGTTAGCCCGAAAGGCCTGGCCCCGGCGTCAGCGAGCGCGAGGTCTTTCGATCAACAAGGGGGGAAGATCAGGACCGTTGCCGCATGGCATCGACCTCGGCGTGATCGAGCCGCAGGGCAGCAACCGGCGCCCGGCCGGCAATGATCAATCCCTGACGGCCGCTGCCGGCCGAGAACACCTTCTCGATCTCCTGCGGATAGACGAGGCGCTCCTTGTGGGCGGCCTCGCCCTCGACCTCATCGACGCTGCGGCCCTTCAAGGCGAAGCTCGTCATGCCAAGCCGCGCCGACAGATAGTCGTTGGTCATCTGATCGCTGGTGGCAAAAAACTGCACGAGGCCGGCATTGCCGAGTATCGTCATCCAGCTTGCCGGGTAGTGCCGCTGCAATTGACTGAGATCCTGCAGCACCGCCCACAGCTTGGCGCCAAAGCCCGGGAAGTACGCCGCCGCCGCTTCCATGATCGGCATGTGGCCAAGGCTGGCGAACTCCTCCATCAGGAACAGGATCGGCAACTGTGCGCGCGGATAGGCGCCCTGGCGCTCCAGCGTCGTGAGTGCCTGGCGCACGATGAGCCGCAGCCAGCGGAAGTGACTCTGCATCTCGCCCACCGACATGCACAGGTACACGGTGATGCGCCGTTGCCGCAAGGCAGAGAGCGCAAAGTCTGACCTTCGCGACACCGCCTGCAACAGCGGGCTATCCAGAAACCGGGTCTGGGTTTCCGCCGTGCTCATGATGCCGGAGCGCTCGCGCTCATACTTGCGCAGGAACGATTGCCCGGCCGCTGCCAGAGCGCCAAAGTGCACATCGCCGGCATCGGCCATCGACTTGAAAAGTATGCGCTGCGCGATCTCCGCTTCGCCGATGCTGCCGTCCTGGCCCTTGGCTGCCACGCGCGCCGCTTCCTCAGCGGCGGACTTCAGCGGTGGATAGGTGAGGGTGAGCAGCTGCCGTACGCTGCCCAGATGCTGGTCCTGCCTCGGGAGACGAAGCGCGTAGAGAATGAGGCCGCGCAGCAGGAATTGCGCCGACTCGGTCCAATGATCAGCCTCGGCATCCTTGCCCTCGCGCAGGATCAGCGCTTGCGTGATCTTGTCGACGTCGTCGATCAGATAGGGCGATGCAGGATCAAGCTCGGCCAGCGCATTGAAGGCGGCGCTCGGCAATGTGCTGCAGCGAAACGGGTCGAGCACATACACAGACTGTCCCAGCACCTCTGCGCGATGCCTGGCTGTGGCGTCGGCAAGCTCGCCCTTGGGATCAAGCACCAGCGCCGAGCCGGGGTAGGTGAGCAGCGTCGGGATGATCACGGTCGAGGATTTGCCCGACCGCGCCGACGCCACCGTCACCATCGGCTTGTCGTCCATGAAGCCCAAGCGCGCGCCGCCGAATTTGCCCAGCACGATGTCGCCCGGCTGCCAGGTCAGCGCCGCGATCTCCTCAAGCCCGGCCCATTCCGCGCGCTCGCTTTTGTTCTGCCGCTCCCGCCCGAAGGGCAGGCCGCGCGGCAGCGCCTCGTCCAGCAACTGCTGGCTCGCTGCATCGAGCCCGCGCGGCGGGCTTTGGCCGAGCGCCGGATCGATGCTGGCCGGCGGCGCGCTGCCGAGCCGCTGAAAGGCTGTCCTGAGCCATGCACGCATGGTCGCTACTTGAGTTGCGCCAGCAGCAGGCGCGCCGCGCTTTGATGCTGTGCCAGCTCCAGCAGCTTGCTGCGCCCGCCGGATGCATAGGCGGCCGCGGCGGTGAGCAAATCCTTGAGCTCATCTGCAGAATGCCGGCTGAGACGGCAATGGGCGCCCTTCGTCAGGCCAGCGATCTCACGGAACGAGGCCGCAGCGGCGGGGTCGCACCCTTCCTGGAACATGAAGCATGCGACGCGGCGATCGGCGAGCTTTCCCGCCAGCGCCGCCAGCTCCGTGCTGTCCTCCTGCATGCTGTCGCCGACATAGACCAGCGCCGAGACGCTGCCGAACGCCGCGGCCCGCTCGCAGTGCGACAGCACATAGCCGATCTGGGTCAGCCCGCCCACGCAGGTGACAGTGCGCATGACGGCGGCGAGCTCGTGGGGGCTTCGGCTCCAGCGGCTGGCGAAAAATTCCGTGCCGCGGAAGTACACGAGCTGAACCTTTGAGCCCGGTGCCATGGCCGAGAACATCGAGGCCTGCACCTCGACCGCCCGGTCCCAGCTCGGCTGCCGGCTGGCGGTGGCGTCCATGGCAAAGATCAGGCCGGGAGGCGGCAGGTGGTGGACGGCCGCCGGCCCGAGGATCGCACGCACGCGCGGATCATCGCCCGGGAGCACATGCCGAGTGGCGGGATTGGCAGTCTGCAGCTTGTCGCTTCTGCGCATGGTCGTCTCCGTACAAGAGCCATTGACCCAAGCAGCGTGCGGCAGCCGTCGGCTAGGCGACAGTTAGTGCGCAATCGAGAGCGCAAATGCCCGTCGCGCCGCGGCCGTCAAGCCCGTGCGCAGCACAACCGCGCTTTGCTTGTTATGCAGCGCACGCCTGCGGCCAGGGGGCGTTGACGGCGCGCGGCTATGCGCCGGGCGATCTGCATGCAGGCGCTTATGCGAGCGGCGCTTCGCTGTGCTCGCACAAACGCCAACATTGGAGAGGAACAGATCATGAGCAACGCCGACACAACGCAAAAAACCAACATCACACCCGGACATGTGCGCGCCTTCCACGCCCTCACCTCGGGCATGTACGACAACATCACGCTGTGGAGCTGCCAGATCAACGGCGAGCCGGGCGTGGCGATCGTGATGGTGGATCACGATTGCGAGGGCAAGGTCGCCGTCATGCCGCTGTTCGTCGCCCTCACGGCCAGCATGGAGCTCGTGTTAGACGGCGAGCAGCAGGGCGAAGACGGCGGCGAAGGCGGGCCCAAGCGCAACGACAGCTCGGCAACGGTGCGCGAATTCGAGGCCAGCAAGGCCGCGCTTGCGCCGGGCAGCGGGTCATGACCACGCCCCGCATCCGCCGGCTCAACGATGCCTTTCGCTACTGGGTCATTCGCCTGACCCTTGCAGGCCGCGCCGCCCCGGCAGCCCGCTTCGGCAAGATTGTGGTGACGTCAGGCGTGGCTGGGTTATGCAACGATCCTGCGGCTGGTGATGACCAGCAACCGCTTCGGGCATGAGAATGACCCATCCGGCACGCACGCCTTTGGTGCGCTCGAGCATGAAAGCTGCCGCATCGTGTGGAGAATCGACTGCTACGCGCCGGACCTGTGCCGGGGCAGCGACGATCCCGCCGATCCCAACAGAACCGTGCGCGTCCTCACCGTGATGCGGGGCGATGACTGCTGAGGACTGGGAGCAGCGGCGGCGCTTTCCGCGCCGCCGCTTGCGCGCTCAAGTACGCTGGCGGAATTCTGTAGATATCTTTGTGGCCACAGCCGAACCATGCTCGCCTCGTTTTCGAGGGTGAATCAATTCCCGCGCGGGAATCGTTGAATCGATCTGATGGCTGTCTCGCCCCGAGATGCAATCTATCTGCCCCCTAAATTCAATCTACCCCAAAGCGCGACGCATCTTATCACCTGCGTTTCGACTCCGATGCGCGCCGCAAAATGGATTCATAAGTGGCCAACGAAACCTTAGATTCAGCGCCGGGAGCAAGCTGGGTTTTTGCTAGCAAAAACGCTTGCCGGGGCTCAGCTGAATACCGCCCCGGACCCCGAAGCACGCTGCGCTTTGGCCACGCAAAATGGTAACGCCCGTCATTGAGTGAAGCATGTCTCGACCGCGCAAGGCCGACCGTCGCCACCATCAGATCAACTTGCGATTGTCTGCGCCTGAGTATGTGCGCGTGCATGCCCACGCGGCTCTCGCCGGCAAGACTGTGCCAGATTTCGCACGCGCAGTGCTGCTGCGGCGCCCCCGCCGGCGCAGGCGAGGCGATGATCCGATCATCATCAGCCTGTCGGATACCACGCTTGCCAGATGGCATGTGCTCGGCACGCAATTGAACGACATCGCGCACATCATGAACGGCCGCGACGAAGTTCCCCCGACCGCGCTGCTGCCGCTGCTTGAGCAGCTGCACCGCCTCCTGCAAAGCTGTTTCGCTGACATCTTGTCCGCTGGTGTTTCGCCCAAACTCTATACTTTGGCGCCGCCGGTGCGGCAGCATGTGCGCAAGGTGGGCGTCAACCTCGCGCAGATCAGAAGGCGATTCGAGCAGCTGGGACTGCAGCCCGCCAATACTCTCATGCACCTGCTTGAGCGCACGCGTGCGGTCATCAATGGGGATCGCCCACCTTATGCTGCCTAACATCTCCCGACGCAACGGATCGTCGTTCCGCGGTGCCGGCGCCTACCACCTGCATGACAAGGCCAACGACAACATTCCGCGCCCGCGCACCTCCGAACGCGTGGCGTGGACGGCCACGCGCAATCTCGCTAATGACGACCCCGCCCTTGCGATCGATGAGATGTGGTACTCGGCGGAAAGCGCCTCGCAGCTGAAGCGCATGAGCGGTCGCCGGCAATCAGGAAATAAATGCACCGAGCCTGTCAAAACAGTGAGCCTGTCCTGGGCGCCGCACCAAAGCCCAACCCGTGAGCAAATGGAGGCTGCCGCCGACAGCTTTCTCAAGGCCATGGGCTGGCAGGATCATCAAGCGCTGTTGATCTGCCACGTCGATACCGCACATCCGCATCTGCACATCATCTTGAACCGCATCCATGCCGACACCGGCATGGTGCTGAACGACTGGCGCGATTGGCAGCGCTCGCAGCGTTGGGCCGACGGCTATGATCGCGAGCAGGGTAAGATCCTGTGCCACGCACGCGCCGACAAGTACGAGAAACAGCGCTTCGACCTGCAGCTCGACGGCATGCCCTATCCCTATGCCAAGCTTATGCAAGAGCAGGAGCGGGCTGTCGACAGTTCCATGGCATTCGCAGCCGTGCAGGACAAAACCGAAAAGGACATCCTGGCCGCCCAGCATCGCCAACAGCGCGAAGCATTCCTGAGTTCAGGCAAGGCGCAGTTCCGGCAGGCGCGCCAGGAGGCCTATCGCCAGGTGCGCGATGACTTCAAGCCGCATTGGCGCGAACATTTCGCACACGACCGCGATCTGCATCGCCGCCTCGATCAGAGGCTTCGTCTCGCATCCCTGCAGGCCATGCATTTTGCCCGCCAGGGCGATCACACGGCTGCGGACGCGCGGCTGGTCGACGTCTTCGATCAGCAGGACGACGCGCTGCAGGACCTTGCGACCGGTCGCAAAGACCTTCGTCAGCTGCAGCTCGAGACAACGCGCGAACGCCAGGATGAGGCCTGCCGCAGCCTGATCGAGCTACGCGCGGCTGCCTTCCAGTTCATCAAAGATCGGCAGAAGGATGAGCGCGCAGAACTGAAGGCCTTGCACAGCGCACGCGATGCCGGCCAACCCCATGACATCGAGCGTCTGCAGGAACTGGTCGGGCAAACCAGCCTGACCAGCGCCGCCAATGACAACCGCTCGCCCGATGAGCTTTTCGACGCCGCCCAACGCAATGACAGGGAAACCAGCTTTCATCCCGACGCGCTGCCGCGCGACTCCGGATCGCCGCTGTTTCGGTCGGTGCTCGCCGGCTCCCCGACCGAGCGCGGCCCGCGCCGCCTGGTTACCGACGGCATTGCCGGTGCCATCTCACTTGGCATCAGTCTGCTGGAAGGCCTCGTTGAGTCCTCCTCGCCGCTCGAGCGAGCACAAGCCAAAGCGCGTGCGATCCGCCGCGAGCAGGAAGCACCCGTGATCGCCACCGAGCTGCGTGAGCACAAGCTGCGCGATGATTTCACCCGCCATGCGCTCAGCGCTGTGCGCGAAGCCCAGGCTGAGCACGACCGGGGACGAAAGCTCGATCACGAAGCGCGCGACCGACGGCGACAACGGGAACGATGACAGGGCTTGCGGCAAGGCTCGCCCGCAAGCCCGAAGCCCGCAAAGCCGCTTCAGCCAGCCCGCTCGCAATGCACCTTGCTGCGACGCAGGACGGCGAACGCAAAATCCTGTTGGCAGCCCAGGCCGCGGGCTATGCCTTGCTGCACCGATCCCTGGATGGTCTCGCCAGCAAGGCGGCGGCACGCGCGCATGCCGAAACGGCCACCTTGTTTGCGCACCGCTGGGCCGAGATAGGTCGCGCCGCGCCCATGCTGCGGGCGGCCATGGCCGCAGCGCTGCAGGCAGAGCAGGCCGCCACGCTGGCGGCGCACACGCGAGCGATCCTGGGACAGCTCCAGCATCAGCACCGATGCCAGCGCAGCGAGCTGCGTGCACTTTTCGCCGCCCAGCGCCGGGCACTCACGGCCCACCAGCGTCAAGCAACAGCGTGTGTCACCCCCAAGAGACCCAGGTCTGACAGCGCGCAAAATCACCTTGCAATCTATAACCATATGAACTATAGTTTATAAGCCGGGGGATGCATGCGGGTGTTCGTTACGCGATGGTTTTTGCGTTTTGCCAGGACTGAGCGCATCAGCGACAGCCGCCTGTGCGATGCCATCGAACGTGCCGGAGGTGGACTGATCGATGCCGATCTTGGCCGCAGCCTCATCAAGCAGCGCGTCGCCCGGCCAAGCCAGGGGCGTCGTGGAGGCTATCGCGTCCTGATCGCCTTGCGCTCGGGTGAGCGGGCCGTGTTCCTCTATGGCTTTGCCAAGAACGAACGCGACAACATCAGCCCGCGCCAGCTGGCGGACTGGCAAGGCCGTGCGCAAGACGTGCTGGCGGCGAGCTCGGACGCCATCGAACGGCTGATTGCCGACGACGAACTACGCGAGGTGTACTGTGAATAGAAAGAAAAAGCCGAGCCGCATGGACCAAGCCTTGCTGGAGACGACCCGCGCCTTTCATCGCGCGGGCATAACCTTAGATGCCGATCTGGGCAAAGTCACCATGCGCGTGCTCGGCAGGAAAGGCCTGCCGACAGCACCCGAGCTCTCTGCCGACGACATCCGCGCGCTGCGCGAGCACAACCGGCTGAGCCAGGGCGTGCTTGCCGCCTATCTCGGCGTCACCGTTGGCTACCTGTCGCGGCTGGAGCGCGGCGAGGCTGCACCGAGCCGTCCGGTCGCGCGGCTGCTCGACATCATTCGCCGCAAAGGTATTGAGGCGATCCTCTAACGCTGCACAGACCAGCTCCACGGCCAAGGTCATGACTGCTCAAAAGCAACCGCCCAAGGCGCCAGCTGCCGATGATCCGTTCTTTCGCCTGCTTTCAAACAGCGAGTGGAACGCCTGCATCGGTCCGCAGGGAAGCGAAGAGAACTACGTCGACGGCTACATCGAGGCGGCGATCGAGCTGGCGAGCGCCGGAACGTGGGTGCCGATCAAGACCGCGAGGGCAAGCAGCAGGTTTCGAAGCATCTGTAGTGCTCCTTTATGCGACTCGAATAACGCCCATCATGCCACTTTCCTGGTGCTCCAGGATGTGGCAGTGGAACATCCAGTCACCGGGATTGTCGGCGACGAATGCAACTTCGACCTTCTCGCGCGGCGCCATCAGAACCGTATCCTGCCACTCGCGATACTTTGTCGGTGTCCCATTGCGGCTGATGACGCGAAAGGCGTGGCCATGTAGATGCATCGGGTGCCACCACGCGGTCTCGTTGTTCATTGCCAGGATGTAGGTTCGCCCGCGCTTGAGCGTGAGCATCGGGTCCATCACGTGGCCCACCATGGCGACGCCGTTGATGAACCATATCTTGCCGGTGTGCATCATCTCCGTCATGCTCATCCCGCCTATCCCACGCTCGCGCATCATCATGCCGCCCATCATGCCGCCGTTGAACGTCACGTCGTGACGCTCCGCAGAACGCAAATCGGGTTCGGGCATCGTGTTGGCCGCCAGCTCGACCGGGCTGTCGAGGGGTCTATCGCGGAGCGGCTTGTCTTCGTAAACGAAGTCTACGAGGCGGTATGCAAGCCCACGATAGAAGTCGTCCACGATTTGGAACCGCTCGCCCGGCTTGCCGGTCATGTCCAAGATCAGGTCAACGCGCATAGCGGTGCCGAGTACTACAGAGGCGTCGGTCGGCGCATGCGGCGGAACCGGCTGCCCATCCAGCGCAATGACGGTTGGCTGGTGCCCTGTGAATTTCAGCTTGAAGATCCGCGCATTTGCCGCGTTGACCAACCGCAGCCGAATGCGTTCGCCTTTGCGCACGGCGAAGGTGTCGGGCACCTTGCCGTTGAGCGTCACGGTATTGCCTACGCGCCCGTTGTGGCTCATGTCATGCATGTTGCGGAAGTCGTCGCTGATTTGCGCGTCGGGCAGCAACCGCCAGTCGGAAAGCACCCAGACGATCTCCCGATCGACACGAATCGGTGTTCGCTCCTCTACGATGAACGGCCCGGAAAGCCCACGGCCGACTTGAACCGCGCTGTTGATGTGGGGGTGATACCAGTAGGTCCCGGCGTCGGGCACATCGAACTCGTAGACGAAGGTTTGCCCCGGGGCGATTGGGCTCTGCGTCAGATGTGGCACCCCATCCATCGCATTGGGCAGGCGGATGCCGTGAAAGTGCACCGTCGTATCCTCCGCCAACCGGTTCTCCACCGCAATCCTCACGCGGTCGCCTTGGCGGATGCGTACTTCAGGTCCGGGCACCGCGTCGTTGTAGGCCCATACGGCAGTCTTGGGCTGCTGGCCGCCAACCAGCGGCACCTTCGTAGGCTTGGCGATTAGCCGGAAGTCTGCTGCGAGGGCGCTGCGCGGCAACAAGCCCGTCAAAGTCAGACCCGCGGCACCGCATAAAAGCGAGCGGCGCGTTAAGTTTAATTGCGACATGGGCGATCGTCCTGGTCGGATGGGGACAGGCCCGCAGCAATGCCACGAGCCTGTCCGCTGGTCTCACCTTACTTGCCACCATTTGGACAGGGCACGGTCCCACATGGACCAAGGCTGTGCTGCGTGTTGTGATGAGCGTTCACATCGCGTGCGGTCAGGCCGTAGAGGCCAAGGGCCATGATGGCCACTACAAGGGCGGCTCTCATCTTACATGCTCCATTAGTTCTGTTTGTCTCGTTGGGTGCGTTCAGCCATCCGCCGACGGTCGCCGCGGCGCGATGGCTATCGTCTTGTTCCGAGACTAGGAGCGAGGGGGAGGTGGGTCCGGCCGCGGCGAGAAGGGCGACGGGATTGCCATGTCGACGACGTCAAAGGGAGCAAGCAACGGCCTTGCTGGCGAAAGCTCCTGCACTGCAATTGCAGGCACGTGATAGCATTTGAACCTGCAAATGTCCGCCGGACATTTCTTCGCTGCATTGCAGCAGGGGCAATCGTCCCCCGGTGCGCTCATGGCCAATTGCGGATCGGCTGCGTCACTCTTTGCCACTCTTGCCGCGACCGGCAGAATGGCCAGGCTCGCCGCAAGCAGCACAGCAATCATCAAGCGGAAGGCGCGCATCGGACACACATCCTGTCGTGCCATCGACTTGCTGGCAAATCACTCCTGCGTGCTCGTTAAGGTGTTATTTGCTGGTGTTCAAGTCAGGAACGGCGTCCGCACTTCTCCATTCCATCAGTTGGAGCACCGCGATGATGAACGACGGAATGATGTGGGGCATGGGCCTCGGTCACCTGCTGGTGGCGGCCCTGGTCCTCTTGGCCATTGCCGCACTCATCAAGTACCTATTCTTCAGATAGTTCGGCGGTGGATCGTGGACCTCCGGCAACCCGATTGGCTGCGCACCTTCAGGATCTACTTTGGCGCCATCGCCATCGGCAACCTGGTCTGGGAGACGCTCCAGCTTCCGCTCTACACGATCTGGACAACCGGAACCCTGCGTGAGCAGGCATTCGCGGTCGTGCACTGCACGGGCGGCGACCTGCTGATTGCATTGGCCTCCTTGGCCGCGGCTTTGCTGCTGGTCTGCACGCCGGACTGGCCAGCGGATGGGTTCCGCCGCGTGGCTCTCTTGGCAATCGGCTTCGGCGTTGCATACACCGGCTTTAGCGAATGGCTGAACGCGTTTGTGCGTCGAACCTGAGCCTATTCCGATTGTTCCGCTTGGCTCGGTGCGGCTTGGCCTCTCGCCCCTTATGCAATGGATCATCGTCCCGGCGGGAGCGTTTTGGTTGGTGCGGAATACGGAGCTGGTTCATCGCAAGCAATCCTGTACTCCCTGACGGTCACGGGATGGTGGAATGCCAATAGTCCGATAAGTATCTCATGTCTGCTCTTCGGCGGCGTGTGCCGGGATTGCTCAGTTCCGCACGTGGCACCAAGCTACGCAGGCCATTGATCTTACGGCCGATTCTCTCCGAAACCTGCTAACCGGTCGCAACTACCTCCTCGCGTCCCCACCGCGTCTGCCGTTCAGCTCCCGAACCGGTCCTTGCGTTCCAGCTTAGTCCTGAGCATTGCTGGCCCGCCGAAGCCGGAGGCGGCACATTTCGTCCGGGCATTCCCTACGGCGGGCAGAGCCAGCACGCTTGACTCCGAACTATATAGTACGGCTGCTACAAACCTGAGGTGGACATGGCAAGACCGACAATACGCAAAGCGGCTCTCCATGCCGGTGTTAGCGTGGAGACTATCCGCTTCTACGAGCGGCGGGGCCTGATCCCCCAGCCGGCGAAGGCATCTGGATGACGGACCTACTCCGGCGACCTGATCAGACACATCACATTGGCAGCAAGATCCGCGACTTGCGCAAGCTGGACCGAGGCCTCAGCGAGCTCGCGGGAAAGTGCAGGGGTCCAACAGTGCCGGTTTGTCAAATTCTTGATGCATTGGGGAAGGGCGAGTGAGTAGTGGAATGCAGTGTTCGATCCGAGGTGATGTGGGCGGCCCCCTCGCTTCGCTCGGGTAACGCCCTATCGCGCGGTGAAGGTACCGCGCGACGGAGCCGCGTACCGCGTCTCCGCCCATCCGGGTGACGGTCGTTCCCGCGGGAGTTTGCCGGACGGGCGCAGAACCACCTCGACCGTCGCGCATGCTGATGGCGGTCGTCCAAGCTCCCGGCACGTGAGTGAAAGCCTCAACAACGATCGCAACGGACTGACCAACTCGAGAGATCGATCCGCTCAACCCTTTCCACTTAACCAGGCCCACGCTTCTCTTCGGAGTCAGGCTAAGCCGCTCCATGTGGGTCCGGAGAGGCTAGGTCGACCAAGCTGCCAAACACGTGCTCGCCAAGCGAGCACAACGACCGTGACCGACTGACCTGCCCCACGTCCTCGGTTGAGCGCAATACGCTGAGCGAAAACGGACCCTAGGCGCGGGCGGCTGCGGCGCCGAACTCAAGCGCTGCGCCATCCACCCACATCCTGTGCATGATGATCGCCAATTTGCGCGCAACGGCAACGATCGCCTTCTTGGTGCCGACCCTCTTCGCGAGCTTCATGCCCCAGACCTTTAGGCTCGACCACGTCTTAGCGATGCGCAGATGGGAGTTGGCGGCCTCATAAAGCGCGTGTCGCAACAGCCTGTCCCCGCATTTGCTGATGTGGCCCGACCGATCGATCTCGCAAGGCGCCGACAGCGTGTCCGTCTACGCCCTCGCCCACGCGGCATGAGAAGTCCTCGACGAGCTGTGCAAGCACCGCGGGCTCACGCGCTTTCGTGCAGAGATGTCCGGCGCCAACGGGCTCTCGGAAGCCGAAATCAAGCGCATCGCCAATTACGGCCGCAATTTCTTCAAACACGCTGACGCTGATCCGGACGCCGTGCTCGACGCGTTCTCAGACGACCGCAACGAACATGTCATTCTTGCTGCCACCTTCGACTACGACACGCTCGCCTCGACGAAGCCGATGGAGGTGCAGGTGTTTCCGCTTTGGTAATTCGCCACGCATCCGGAAAAAGGCGTTGCGGCCGGCGATGGACGAGATCAATGCAGCTGACCAGCAGTATTTCCCCAACCTCGCTGCGCTTGATTGCAAGCAGCAGAAGGAAAGGGGTCTTCGCGTTTGCGTGGCGGCGCGGCGCTATTCCAAGCCCATGGCTAATCCTGCGACGGATCGAACGCCCCTCAGCTCGATCGACTAGCATCGCTGCCGGCCAAGAAGCGCCGCTCCGACCTCACCAAGAATGCATGCCCCTTGCGGGCGCCCGCCCGCCGGCCGCGCGAGGCCCGGTTCTAGGTGAAGGCCCCGCGACGGCCGGCTCCGAGAATGCGTGCCCCGCAACGAGAGAGCGCGCACGAACTACAGGAAAGTGCGCGGGCATGATGTCAAACAGATTCTCCGTACAAGGAATTTAAGCGGATCAGCGGCCTAGCCTGTGGACAGGTGGCAGCGGGGGCTAACTTCCAGATAGCTGGGTTACGCTCTACGCCGGTTTCTTATTATCCACCTTCTTTTGCGGAGCCCAACATGAGCGAACCCAAATATTCCGACTTCACTCTCAACTTCAATCCTGCTGCGCGTGGCAACGACAAGGCGCCCACCCTCAAAGGCAAGGCCAAGGTGATCGACGGCGATGGCACGCCGACGGAGTTCGATGTCGCCGCCTGGGGCCCCAACAAGGCGCAGACGGGTGGCCCGGATTTCTACAATGTCACCTTCACGCCCAAAGACCCGGCGCACGCTGCGCGGCAGCTGAAGACGGAGTTGGACGGGCCGGTGCTGAACGCTATCGAGGGCTTCGAGCTCACCAAGCTCGGGGGCGGCCGCTTGTTCGAGCGCGCAGACGAGCAAATCGCCAAAGCCAAGGGCGAAGGCAAGGCGCTGCCGAAGTTCTACGGCCACGGCCTCGTGCTGCTGGCGTCCGGCCCGCGCTACATCGACATGTCCGCCTGGCATCGCCCGGAGCACAACTTCTATTCGGGCAACGCATCGCTGCATGACCGGGCGGCAGCGGCGGCGGCACGCGCGGCCAAACCAGCCGCGGACCCCAACTAGTCTGCCCTCCAGCTGAACTTTGCTGCGATCGCGCTACCTAGCTGACCAGCTGAAACGATCGCTACATTGTGCGCATAGTTTCAGCAATCGCTTGCAGGTGGATCAATTCCCGACCCAACGACTCGAGCTTGCGCGTCTTAACGTCTCCATCCTTGAGTACCGCATCTTCCATGCCGTTGGTACGCGCTCCAAACCGATCGAGACGTTTCACGCGAAAATCGTCATGTCCGACGGGTCCGCTGCCTATGTTGGGTCTGCCAACCTGGTGGAGTCGTCCCAGGAAATTGCCCTTGAATGTGGCTTCATCATTGAAGGGCCCGCCGTCGCTCAGGTGGCTGACGTGGTTGAAGCCATTTTGCGCATTGCAACCAAGTAGAACTTAAAGCAAATAATTAACATATCATCCCAAGTCATTGAATTACCTAATTAACATAAGAAATATTATACGACTTTCGCCTGTAATTCCCCATTACAAATGTCCTGGCTGAACTCATTACAAATGTCCTCTCCTGCTTCTCGGCAACTGGGGAGGCAAAGGATGACGCTAGTGACAATATTCTCTCGCGGCGCGTAAAACCAAAGGCTGCAGCCGAGATTTTGGGCATTAGCAGCAGGCACCTACGTCGCCTCCGAGCGCAATATACTCGTGAAGGCGCAGTTGGCCTCGCCTCTCGACGGCGCGGAAAGCCCAGCAACCGTAAGCTGCCTGAGCCGTTAAAGCATCAGGTCATTGAGATCGTTAAAGAGCGTTACAGCGACTTCGGTCCCACTCTCGCCAGGGAGAAGCTGCAGCAACTGCACGGGATCACGGTGGGCATCGAGACCATGCGGCGGTGGATGAAGGCGGAAGGCCTCTGGATCGACCGCAAGAACCAGAAGAAGCGGGTTTATCAGCCTAGATACCGTCGCGAGTGCTTCGGCGAGCTGGTGCAGATCGACGGGTCGGAGCATTGGTGGTTCGAAGATCGCGGACCTCAATGCACCCTTCTTGTCTACATTGACGACGCGACGAGCCGCCTGATGCAGCTGAAGCTCGTAGAGTCGGAATCCGCCTTCGCTTACTTCGCTTCCACGCGCGAATATCTCGAGCGCCACGGCAAACCGGTCGCCTTCTACAGCGACAAGCACAGCATCTTTCGTGTGACGCGCAAGGGTGCCGTGGGCGGTAACGGCATGACTCAGTTCGGCCGATCCCTCCATGATCTCAATATCGACATCATCTGTGCCGACACGCCCCAGGCCAAAGGCCGGGTCGAGCGCGCCAACCGCACCCTTCAAGACCGCCTCGTCAAGGAACTTCGTCTGACCGGGGTTGGCGATATCGCCTCCGCTAACGAGATGCTGCCGGCGTTCATGGAGGACTACAACGCACGCTTTGCCAAGCTGCCGCGCAACGCTAAGGACTTGCACCGCCCGCTTCTTCCGGACGAGAACCTCGATGATGCGTTCGCCTGGCGCGAAGACCGCACCGTGTCGGCCAGCCTCACCGTCCAGTACGATAAGATGCTTTTTATCCTCGAGCCGAACGACTTCAGCCGCGGCCTGGTCCGCAAGCGCGTAACTATTTCAGACTATCAGGATGGGCGCCTCATCATTGCCCACAACGGCCGCCCCCTCGCCTACAGCATTTTCGACAAGGTACGCCAGGTGAACCTGGCCGCCATCGTCGACAACAAATCACTCTCTGCGGTGCTGATGAAGATCCGCGAAGAACAGCTCCAAAGGCCGCAGAAGCGTAGCGGCAAAGCCCCGCGTCGGCACAGCCAGGAAAACTCGATATTCAATGCACCAGCAATAGCGGCGCCCAACCCTCCTCCCGTCAGGCAACCACAAGACGGCCAACCGTACACAACGCCAGGCTACAAGCGCAGAATAACCAAGCCGGGAGAAGTTATTCGGCCATCCGCGCAGCCCCCAGCAGAGCCACCTCTGCTGGGCGATCGCCCGATCGCCAAGGTGCATGCCGATTTCCGGTGTTTCAACCGCTACGTCGTTCAGAAGCGGCGCAAGAAACCCGCCCCGAAGACGCGATGGAAACAAGCCGCTCCTCAGCTTCGCCACCAGCCACCAAATCTGGCGCGCCGACCGCGTTCTTCAACGAACACAGCCGCCGCTGATTTTGTCAGCGAACGTCTGGGAGCAGCCCTTGCGCTTGCCCGGGACTATAAAAAGGCCGCGTAAATCAGATCCTATGCCTTGCGCACCTTCGACTTGACTCTTGCAGATCGCCGACGTTCCTCGCGCAGAAAGCTTTCAAGGGTCGCTCCATGATGCACATTGCGCGTTCTGCCTGGTGAGACCACGGGCCTTTTCGCCTGCCGGCGCTCACGCCGGGCCCGCACGGTCACCTTGCCTGCCTTGGTCAGGCAAGTCTCATCACACGCCTTCATGCGCCTTTCGCTGATCAGGCCAGCCAGAAAAAGCCCTTCCATCATTTCGTGCAGGGCTGCCTTCATCCGGCTCTTGTATAGTTTGGGTTCCGGCATCGCGGCTCCCACCTACAGCCGCGGAAGCGGCCGTGACCGCGTAGCCAGGATGGCAGCCGTCTCCTTCGCGACCGCCACGCACCTATCGAGGCTGACTTGGAGCGCAGCGAACCGCTGCTCCACATGTTCCAGAAGCTGGAGGAGTTCCTTATCGACTTCGGATATTTCGTCCCGATCCATGGACACACCCCATCCCTGATTCAGCCTCGCGGGCCAAGCGCCTTAGGAAGGCCTAGCCGCCTTCGAGGTGTGTTTGCGTGCTGGGACGTTAGGTCGACGAGCCTCGATGCGCCTTTCCATCTCGGCGTCGAAATCAATGCTCTCCTGAACCTCCGGCAGCAATTGACTTGCGTCGGCACGGCGGGCGACCAAATCGCGCAAAACCGCAATTAACTGTTTTCGCCCCTTAAGACTGCTAAAACGGTCACTTATGAACGGCCGAGGAAAGTAAGTAAGCTGATGTTGAATGTCATCCTCCGTTGTAAGCCGGGGATGAGCGTGAGTCCGATCTGGTAACTTCAGCTTGTGGATGTATGCCCTAGCCAGATCAATCATGGATATCGAGTTTGTTACACGCAGACCCAGCGCCAGGAGCTGTTGAACGACCCGATCGTCGCGGAGATCTGCTCGCCCGGAGTCGATGAATTGAACAAAGCGTCGGGCAATCTCGCGGTCGAAGCTTTCGACTTCACCAAGCGCGTCGCGTTCCTTGGGGCTTAAGTCGAGATATTTCGTGTAAACATTGCTGGATGCCGGCATGATCTCCTCTGTTGTTGGTATGTAAAGGGCCAGTGATAGTCATGAGCAAATTCGCTCTTCTATTTTTGACGCTCTCTCGGCTGGTCCGCATATTGCCTTTATTCCGTTGGCAGATCAAAGTTGATAATACTTTCACACCTACCCACATCCTCTCCCCTGTCAGACATGAATGTACGCATCTATTAAGGCAGTAGCGATCATCTCCTTAAGATTGACCTACGGCACCACCGGCCTCGCGGTCCTTCGCTATTTGGGGAGCTACGGCCCGCTCGGCCTGCCCAATAAATCAGGATGCAGAGAATTCAATGACTTAGGGAATGAAGGAGGACATTTCTAAATGGGAGAGAGGGGGACATCTTTATCTATGGACAACATCGCCTGTAGCTCCAATTTAGAGATCCCCCTGCTAAGCGCGCTGAAAGATTGCGGGCTAGTAAATCCTCTAATGCCCACAGTGGTCATGATACGAAAGGGCATCGATCACGCGGCAATCCTTGATGCGCCTCTTCGAACAAGCCCTAATCATACCCTCAAGTTCCCGGCGCAAGACGGCTAGCCGCTCCATACGGCTCGTAATGAACTTGAGATGTTGGCGGGCCAATTGATCCACTTCTGCGCACGAACGCTGTGGCTCGCTGGCCAAAGCCAGTAGCTCCCGGATAGCCTTCACTTCAAAGCCCAGCTCCCGTGCGTGACGGATGAAGCGGAGCCGGCGTAGCGCAGTCGCATCGTACTGGCGGCGGTTGCTCTGGCTCCTCGGCGCCGCAGGCAACAGACCCACGCCTTCATAGTAGCGGATGGTTGGCACCTTCACGCCAGTTCGGCGCGATAGGGTTCCTATACTCATGGTCTGCATATTCGCTTGATCCTCTAGCCACTAGAGAATGTAGCATCCCGTGAATCAAAAGAAAGAGAGCTCGATGGCCGATTCCTGCTGTAAGGCGGATGTTCGTTTTGATGGGATGGACCCGCGCTACATACGTGTGCTCTGGACCGTCATCGCCATAAACGCCACCATGTTCGTTGTGGAGATGACCGCCGGCCATTTGGCGGGCTCCCAAGCCTTGCAAGCCGATGCGCTAGACTTCTTCGGTGACACGCTCACCTACGGCATAAGCCTTGCCGTCATCGGACGCTCGGTTCAGACTCGGTCATACGCGGCGATCGCCAAAGGCTTAAGCCTGTCAGCCATGGGCTTCTGGGTTCTTGGATCGACGCTCTATCAGGTCGTGGTGCAAGGCCTGCCGCGCGCAGAAATCATGGGTGCGGTTGGCATTATGGCGCTCATGGCAAACGTCGCCAGCGTCCTACTGCTGATGGGCTACAAAGATGGAGATGCCAACGTACGTTCGGTATGGCTTTGCTCACGCAATGACGCAATAGGAAATGTGGCTGTCATGCTCGCGGCGGGCGTCGTGTGGCTCACCGCCTCGCCGTGGCCTGACTTGGTGGTGGCAGCGATGATGGCTTCGTTGTTCCTATGGTCGTCGTTTCAGATACTGCAGCAAAGCTTCGCTGAGCAAAGATCCGCGGCGACTGCAAACGGGGTAAATGCCGGCGCCGTCCCTGCTAATTCGCCGCGCAATAAATCATCCATTTCACCATTTGCGTCTGGGTCGGGCTGAAGCCCATAGACATTTTTCGAGCCGTATATCCTGCCGGGCAATTGCTTACTGAGGTTACTCGGTAGCTCGTCGCGCCTGTCCCACAGGTCGCCGTAAGGGTGTTGCCCTTGCAGGTCTGATTATCAATCGCGCCTCCCAGCTCTCCATCAGTGTCATACGTGCTGTCGCCACGCAGGAAGGTGGAGTTGTTTGCCGTGCCCGTCCCCAAACGGGCCCGTGGCCACCGTACCGCTGGAAACAGTATCCGCGTGCCGCCAGGACACAGCGAAGTGCTCGTTCATTGCTGAAGGCTGTTTTGCCTGTGAGCGCCTTCTCGGCTTCCGCAATTGCCTCGCGTGGCGTGGCTCCGCATTGTGCGACTTCAAGCTTCGCATCTTCGGCGCGGAGTGAATCCGGACCAACCAGTAATCCGAAGATCAACAAAGCAATGCTGAAAAAGAGATAGCTGCGCAGTCAAAACTCCCTGGTGGCTGGGAGTTCAAAAATCGCGATAACACGATTGCAGGGGCCCTTTAGCCGTGAGGCCTGGACATACGCCACTGCCTCCCAGCCCTAAGGCCGGAGGCAGCGTTTGTGTCGGCAACGCAAAGCATGCTGATTGTTTCGCAAAATCCGACAGGCAAGTTGCCAGATCTCCCACGCGCACGGCGTCCGTATTTGCTTGACGAGCCAGCGCAGCTTGCGTCGTTAACTGCACGCTTTGTTCCGGCGGCGATACGACGCCGCTGAAAAGCGCTTTCAAGCTCCGTTACAAATCTCGGCTTGCGCCGCTCGCGGCGGATGCGACACAGATATTTCCAACGCAGACAATTCATCAGCTCGATCTCGCAACCACCATCAGAGAGAACATGACGGCAAAACTTCGATTGGATATTGCCATCGTCGTTCCGGGAGTACCTGACGCCGCCGATGCCTGCGTGTTGCGCCTGACCTCGGAGTTGGAGGGGCGAGACGGCATCGAGGCGGCGCACGTGGCGCAGAGCAGCAACGGCGAGACTGCGCAGCTTTGCGTCCACTATGACCCGGACGTCCTTTCGCTGGCCCGCATTCGCGAAGTAGTCGCGAGCACCGGGGCGCGGATCACGGACCGCTTCGGTCACGCCATGCTGGAGATCGACGGGGTCATCCACCAGCGCCGGGCACGCACCGTGGCTGATCGATTGCGGGCAACACCGGGCGTCCTGGAAGCCGAGGCCAACGCTGCCGGCCTGGTGCGTGTGGAATTCGACCGCGCGAAAATTTCCGAGCAGGCCGTTTTTGACACCGTCGCCGGAATGGGCGTCGGCCCGGTCAAGCCTGTGACTCCGCCTCGGATGGCGGCGCGAGATGCTCATGTCGAGCATGATCACGGACCTGCCGGCCATCGCCATGACGAGGCCGGCGGCGAAACGCACACACACGCGCATTCCGGCATTCTGGGCACGAATACGGAGCTCATCTTTTCGCTCGCAAGCGGCGCACTCCTTGGGCTCGGCTTCGCGATCGAGAAGCTCGTGGCCGCCGCACCCGAGTGGCTGCCTCTGGGCTGCTACATGCTCGCCTACGTTTTCGGTGGCTTCTTCACGCTGCGTGAAGCCATCGAGAACCTGCGGCTCAGAAAATTCGAGATCGATACGCTGATGCTGGTCGCGGCAGCGGGGGCGGCATCGCTTGGTGCCTGGGCGGAAGGTGCCCTGCTTCTCTTCCTTTTCAGCCTCGGCCATGCCCTTGAGCACTACGCCATGGGCCGCGCCAAGCAGGCAATCGAAGCGCTGGCCGATCTGGCCCCGCGCACCGCAACCGTTCGCCGCGACGGCGAACTCCGCGAGGTGGCAGTCGAGAAACTGGCCGTGGGCGACGTCGTCATCGTACGCCCCAACGAACGGCTGGCCGCCGACGGCTTCGTGGTGACGGGCACGACCGCCGTCAACCAGGCTCCCGTGACCGGCGAAAGCATTCCCGTCGACAAGCGCCCGGTTGCAGATCCTGCTGCCGCGAGGCGCAGGCCCGAAGCGGTCGACGCCGCCTCACGCGTCTTCGCCGGCACCATCAACGGCTCCGGCGCCATCGAGATCGAAGTCACCCGGCTTTCGACCGAAACGGCGCTGGCCAAGGTCGTGCAGATGGTGAGCGAGGCCGAGACTCAGAAGTCACCGACGCAGCGTTTCACCGAGAACTTCGAGCGCGTTTTCGTTCCCGCCATGCTGGCCTTGGCGATCCTGCTGCTGTTCGCCTGGGTGGTTGTCGACGAGCCGTTTCGAGACAGCTTCTACCGCGCCATGGCCGTGCTGGTGGCTGCAAGCCCGTGCGCCCTCGCCATTGCGACGCCGAGCGCGGTGCTATCAGGCGTGGCGCGCGCCGCGCGCGGCGGTGTTCTCGTCAAAGGCGGCGCTCCGCTCGAGAACCTGGGCTCTCTGAGTGCCATCGCATTCGACAAGACGGGCACGCTGACGGACGGACGTCCCCGCATAACCGATGTCGTGCCGACGCAAGGCGTGTCCGAAGGCGAGCTTCTGCGCGTAGCCGTGGCCGTCGAGTCCCTCAGCGATCACCCGCTGGCGGCCGCAATCACGCGCGACGGACGCGAGCGATTGCGGGAACGCGAAATCCCGGCCGCAAGCGACCTGCAAAGTCTGACGGGACGCGGCGTGGTCGCCACGTTGCAAGGGCAGCCTGTCTGGATCGGCAAGGCAGAGATGTTCGGAGCCGACGGCATCGCGCCGCTTGGCGATGACGCCGCCTCGGCTATCGCGCGCCTTCGCGACAGGGGACGCACGACGATGGTCGTGCGCCATGGCGACCGCGACCTCGGCGCCATCGGCCTGATGGACACCCCGCGCGGAGCGGCCCGGGATGCCCTGCAGCGGCTTCGCGCACTGGGCATCACCCGCATGATCATGATCTCCGGCGATCACAGCAAGGTGGCGGAGGCGATTGCCAAGGACGTCGGTCTCGACGAGGCCTGGGGCGATCTGATGCCGGAGGACAAGGTCGAGGCCATCAAGAAGCTTCGTGCAGAGGCCAAGGTAGCCATGGTCGGCGATGGCGTGAACGATGCTCCGGCCATGGCGCATGCGACGGTGGGGATCGCCATGGGCGCGGCCGGGTCCGACGTCGCGCTGGAAACCGCCGACGTCGCGCTGATGGCGGACGACCTTGCCCACCTGCCATTTGCCGTGGGTCTTAGCCGTGCCACACGCAGCATCATCCTGCAGAACGTAATCGTCAGCCTGGGCGTGGTCGCTCTCCTGCTGCCGGCAACCATCCTCGGCCTTGGCATAGGTCCGGCCGTGGCCGCCCACGAAGGCTCCACGCTCGTCGTCGTGTTAAACGCACTGCGGTTGCTTGCCTACCGCGAGGCCGGAACATGATTGCCCTCCCCGACCACTACGCACACTCCAGACCTGCCAATTTTGCGCGATCTCACCGGCTATCGCGTTGTAGAGTCGCAACTTACGCGGCATCAGTTAGCCTTGTCCTCACCGAACAGGTGGCAGTACGAGGAACATGAACGGCGGTTATGGTTAGGACCAAACAAACGACACGATCGCAAGCTCATTTCGGCGTCCTGTAGACAAGTAACTGAACGATTCCGCCTCACCGTAGTTTCTGTCACATGAGCTTCGCGCGCCGCCTTGCGATTTGTGCCCTGTTGATCGCGATAACGCCCGCATTGGTGCTGGCGGCGATGCCGTTTAAGTATTGCGCTTCCAGCAGCGGGCACCAGGCACTGGAAGTTGTCATAGGCAACATCATCCATGGCGGCCACGATGCTAGTCATCGCAGTTCCGGTGACGATCTAAGTGACATCGGCGACGCCCCTGCGGCTACCCCGGAAGAGCACAGGTGTAGCGACACCGAATTGACCGACGTCGCATCTGTGCCCGCACCGCTACAGCTGGAGTTCCCCCCTCTTGCTGTTACTCATCATCCGGTTACTGTGGCGTCCGTTGCCGTTGCACAAGTTGTGCGAATGGCAGCTGCCAAGCACAGGCTGCGGTCCGATCCGCGCATGATCGCGCGTCACACCACCGTGCTCCGGATTTAGGTTCGAGCGCTAATTGCGTTGCAACGCGGTGCCCTTGTCGCCGCGCGCGCCGGGCTTGGCGTCAGGAAAGTCTGCCGCCCTCAAGTTTCGTTGATCACCTGCGCGCAACGAAGAGCAACGCAGCTCTATCGACCTTTCGTTGTGTCTGAAGGACACGCAAACCGAAATACAGGAGACTGACATGAAAGCACTGTTCACGGCCGCGCTGATCTCAGCGGGCACATTTTTCTCCGTCCCCAATGCATCTGCGCTGAGCGCTGGCCAGGCCCTCGCTGTTGATGGCTCCACGGTCCACCTGGCGGCCAACCGGCACCATGGAAGACGTGCGCACCACGCGAGGCGTTCTCATCATGGAAGACGCCTTTTCCGTACACCGCACGCGAGGTTCATGCTGCCTGGCAATCACGGCTTTAGAGGACTTTACGATGGCGGCCACAATCGCGGCGGTCACCGGTCTGGTCACAGATGGAACCGCTACTGATAGACGAAACGCCTAAGCCGTTACGGCCCAATATTCACAATGGAGATGCCCATGAAATCTCTCATTATGCCAGCCGCCCTCGCCTTTATCGCATGGAGCGCCTTGGCCATGCCTGCTCTCTCCGCAGAGGAGCATGGTCATTGCTCGGGAGCCAATGTCTGCAAGGGTGACAAAGCATGCGAGACGCGGGGCTACAAGGAACTGACGAAGGAGGCTTGCGCCCTGATCTCGGGTGCAAAGTTCCAAACCTCATCCCATGCGGGCGAAGGCCACAAGGATGAGAAGCACGATCACAAGAAGAAGTAGTTGTCCTGGTCGGCATCCTCCGGCGTTGCCGGAGGATGTCCCCCTTTGGGAGACTTGCAACATGCCCAAATACCGATTTCTGCAACTTACCCTCTTGGTCGCAGCGCTTGGACTGAACGGAGCACCAGCTTCGGCCGTGCCCTTTACTACAGGCCCCGCCGCGAGTGCCAGAGCGGTCGAACGCAATCTGGAGAAAGTGGCCCAACGCTGTGGGTACGACCGACACGGGCGGCTGCGCTGCCGCGCGGTACGGCATCGAGCCTATCGGCCATATTACGGCAGGCCCTACTATGCCAATCCTTATTATGGGTACTACCCCGGCTATTTCGGATACGGTTTCGGCCATCACCATCATGGCTTCCACGGTCATCATGGCGGGCACCATCACGGCCATCACTGATGCTATCGGCGTGGCGCCCCTCAAGAGGGCGCCGCACGAGCGCATGTAGAGCGCTCCAGCAAGAGCGCGATCGCTTTGATCTGTGGCATATGGATAGACAGACGCGCACATGGGCAGTGCACCTTTCGAAGCGAAAGCGACGGCAGCCGGGCGGCACAAGAACAGGCTCTTTGCCGCCCTGGCTCTGACAACAACCTTCATGGTCGTTGAGGTTGCAGGCGGCCTTTGGACCGGCAGTCTGGCGCTTCTCGCAGATGCGGCACATATGCTTACCGATGCCGGCGGCCTGGCGCTGGCGCTGATTGCCATCCGCTTCGCCGAGCGGCCTAGAACGCCGAGCAATACCTACGGTTATGCGCGTATGGAGGTGTTGTCAGCGCTGACCAATGCGGTCGTGCTCCTGCTGCTGACGGTGTACATCCTGTACGAGGCCTATCAGAGGTTCCTGGCGCCGCCAGAGATCATCGGTGGTCCGATGCTGGCGGTGGCGACCGCCGGTCTGATTGTGAACCTCATCAGCATGCGGCTGCTCTCAGCGGGGTCCGCAGAGAGCCTCAATGTCAAAGGGGCCTACTTTGAGGTTCTTGCCGACACACTTGGCTCGCTTGGGGTTATTGTCGCTGCGGTTGCGGTGCTGTTGACGGGATGGAACCTTGTTGATCCGCTGATCGGCGCGGGTATTGGCCTGTTCATCGTGCCGCGCACCTGGGTGCTGCTCAAGCAGGCAATCCACATCCTAATGGAGGGCACGCCTCCCGAAATCGACATGACACTGCTTGAGAAGAGGTTGCTTCAGATCCCCGGTGTGACGGCCGTGTACGATCTCCATGTCTGGACGATCACATCGGGCGCGAACGCCATGAGCGGCCACCTCGTGGTGACCGACATGACCGCAGCCCGCGCGACCCTCATTGCGGCACGCGAAATGATGCAAACCGGCTTCGGCCTCGCGCATTCAACAATCCAGATCGAGGACGAAGCGCTTCGCAAAGCGGAGGGTAGCACGCGGTTTTAACGTCTATCGACGGGGCCTCGTTGACGCCACTGCCGACCCTGCTGGTGCTGGCCGCGCTCTGCATTCGATTCAGCAGGCGCACGCCAGTCGTCAGGGCGCCTGTGGATGCCGCTCTGGCCCAAGGCGCCGGGAAAGTAAGTGCAACACCGTGCGACCTTTATCGAGGAATGCCGTTTGTCAAATCGCCACGGGTAGTCGGCGGCGCGATCAACGAACGATGCGAACCCACAGGTACCGAGCAAATGCTGGAATGGCTCAAACTTGATCGCATGCTTCTAAGAGACAGTTATCAAAGGAGGTTTGGTCTTCTCCTGACCGTTATTGTGGTGGTGGTGGGGCTTGGTATCATCAAGGCGGCCATACATGCGCTCGGTCTTGAGTTTTTAAGTCTCAACCCGCTGTTCACGAGCGCTATTGCAGGTGCCACTTTCATCATCGGCTTCCTGCTCTCAAGCGTCCTGTCCGACTACAAGGAGGCCGAACGCATACCCACGGAAATTCGCGTGGCTCTGGAAGCCATACATGACGATGTCACCGGTTTCGTAGCCCACAGAGACGCCGCGATCTTGAGGGACGTGCGCAAGATACTCGCGGAGATACCAAAGAGCTTACAAATTGGGCTCGGCCATGAGAGCGACCATGCCGGCTTGGCTCCCGTGCTCGCCAAAATCGACGCACTGTCCACTTTCTTTGTCTCACTCGAGAAGCTGGACATGCCAGCGAACTTCGTCGTCCGCCTCAGAAGCACGCAAGACACTCTCCGTCGCAGCGTACTGCGCATTTACCACATTCAGCGTATGCAATTCGTCCCCTCCGTCCACATTCTCGTGCAGACTTTGGTAGCAGCAATCCTTCTCCTGCTGTTGTTCCTGAAAACCGAAGGATCACCGGAATCCGCTCTCCTTTTCGGCTTTGTATCATACATGTTTGTCTATGCGCTCTACCTCATCGGCATGCTCGAGCAGCCGTTCAGGAAGGGACACAACTCGCTTGATGACGTAAGCCTCTTCCTGCTACGTGAGTTTGAGCAAAAACTAGAGCACAAAAAAACTCGAGGTTCCAACTAGATTGCTCTTTCATAGCCGGAGTTGCTTGAGCCCGCACCATCGGCTCTGGTCTACTTGAACAGGGCAGCATTTGTTGCTCCCACCGCTAAAGCAGCTAATTGAAAGGAATTCGTTCGGCACTTATGCGCCCAGCCTGTCGTTGCGGGGATATCGATTCGAAGACATCCGGCCTTGGCCAGCATTGTTGTCGTAGCTGCTTGGTCTACTTCCTGCTTCGAATTTCGCGGTGACCATGGACTCTATTTCTAGGGTTCTCATGTTGAACAACCGATGGCTTGCCGAGCGGCAGTGCATGCCCATCTATTACATGGGCCCGTCTGCGTCGCCCGCCTGCCATCCTGTGCACTGCACACACGTCACGCCGTCGCCGCCCACGAAGGATCAACGATCTTTGTCGTGTTCAACGCAAACCGGGCCGTAAGAGCCATTCTCAGTTACATTCAGTTACATTTGACGCTCGGTCGTTGCCGTTGAAGCGCAAGGGCTTAGGAAATTCTTCGTGTGAAAACACGAAGCGCTTGCAAAGGATGGCGAGCTGAACCATCTAGGTCGCATCCGCCCTGATTCAGATGGATACCGTGCGGTTCAGTTGGCGCAACCTACTTTCACTGACGCTGGTGCTTATCTTCGCGCCAGTGAGTATTGCGTCGGCCATGCCGGTTGTTTGGTGCTCAGCGCCTGGCGGATACGAGGCTGTCGAATTATCCCATCGTTCAGCCCAGCATGATCACCATATCGACCATGAGCACGACGCGGCCGACACGCATGCCGAAACCGACGGCTGCCGCGATCGGCAGCTGATGGAAGCCTCGAAGTTGGCTCAAGCCGACCTGGATGGCATTATTCCTTTCTCCGAGCGCGTGGTTCTTCCACTGCCGGCGTTGCCCATCGCGCGGGCAATGCAAAGGGCAAGACAGGCCGAACACCCACCCGCCCACCCCAATTCCGTGCGAGCGGCGCTGCGCTCGGTCATCCTCCTGATTTGATATTCCCGCGTTCGCGATACGTGATCACCGGCCGTTTGGCTCGGTTGATTGCACGTTTGTGCTCTGGGGGACAACGACATGCCTGTTCAAGCAGGTTTCAGGAGCGTTGCCGTGTTGTTGGCGGTTGTTGCTGCCGGGTGCGATCGGCCCTCGGAACTGATTGCGTCAACGCGTGACGGCCTCGCGCACCCTGTCGACGGCCCGCAGGTTTTGAAGGCGCGTTTCGATGCGCCCGACACACCTGCTCCAGCAGCCCGACCAGGTTTTGTAGAGGTCCTCACGCTTCCGGCCGCCGTGACCCGGGCAACTAGCTACAGCCCGGCGATCAAGGCGGCGTTTCTCGAAGTTCAAGCCAAACACGGGGAAGAGATTCAGGCCGGCGTTCGTCCCAACCCGGAGCTGTTGCTCGAAGTCGAGAATTTTGGCGGAACGAAAGGATCGCGCGGCTATGCGGCAGCCGAAGAGACCGTGTCGATCACGCACACGATTGAGCTTGGCGACAAGCGGGTGAAGAGACTGCGCGCAGCGCATCTCGATGCTTCCCTCTCGGGATGGGATTTCGAGACAATACGCCTACAGACGGCGCTGCAGGCAGCGTTGACCTTCATCGACGTGCTTGCGTCGCAGGAGCGTGTTCAGGTGCTGCGCGGCTTCGTCACTCTTGCCGAGCGTACCAACGCTGGCGTCGATGCGCGGATCAACGCCGGCCGCGCCAGCCCTATCGAAGCCGACCGCAGCCAAGTCGTTCTTGCCAGAGCCCGCGCCTTGGTGAGAGCTGAAGAGGTTCGCCTCGACGAGGCGAAGCGAAAGCTCTCTGCCATTTGGGGTGCCGAGCGGCCCGACTTCGGTCGCGCCCAAGGCCGCCTCGTCGGGCCTCGGGAGATTCCATCCGTTGAGCGCGTGAAAGCCTATCTGGATGCCAATCCTGCTCTTGCGCGATGGTCGGACGGCATCGGGCACAGGGTCGCGCAACTCGATCTCGAGCGAGCCAAGGCGTTCCGCGATGTGAAGGTGAGCGCGGGCGTACGCCGCTTCAATGAAGACGACTCGGTTGCGCTTGTCGCCTCGATCGCTGTGCCCCTGCAGATATTCGACAAGAACGTAGGCAACATCACTGCTGCCGAGCGCCGCGTCGTCAAGGCGGAGCATGAACAGAAGGCGAGCCGCAACCAGCTGGTTGGCGCGCTTGTCGAAGCGCTCGGCAATCTGAAAATTGCGTCAGCGCAGGTCACCGCCCTCGAGAACGAAGTGTTGCCCGCCGCCGAGCGGGCCTTCGAGCGCACCCAAATCGGTTTCAACGAGGGCCGCTTCGACATCCTCAATGTCCTCGACACGCAGCGCACGGTGTTCGAGGCGCGCCTAGAGCGCGTGAACGCGCAAGCTGAATACGCCAAGGCCCGCGCGCAAGTCGAAGCCCTGATCGGCCGAAGCCTGGGCAGCGTGCGGTGAAGGATTGAGCTTAGATATGGGTACCAAAACAAAATTCATACTCGCTGCCCTCGCGGTACTCGGGGGTATCGTTGCGTTCCGAGAGCTTCCGTTGGGAGCCGCCCCGCCCAAGAAGGACGCTCACGGTCATAGCCACGGCAAAAAAGAGAACGCACACGCCGAGACAAAGAAGAACGGTGCGAAAGACGATCATGGCCATGACCACGGCAGCGAAGCACAAGGCGAGGGCTTTGTTCGGCTGTCCTCCGCGCAGATTGAGAATGCGGGCATCGACATTGCACCCGTGGCCCCGGGCACGCTTATCAAGGAGATCACCGTCCCTGGAAACGTGGTGATCAACGCCGACCGGCAGGCCAAGATTGTCCCTCGCCTTGCCGGCACGGTGGCCAAGATCAATCGCCGGATGGGTGAGCCGGTCGCTGTCGACGATATTCTGGCGGTAATCGAAAGCCGCGAGATGGCTGACGCCAAGGCTGACTACCTAGCCTCCTGGCGGGCTGAGGAACTGGCGCGTTCGACCTATGAACGTGAGGAGCGGCTCTGGCGGCAGAAGGTGACCGCCGAGCAGGATCTTCTCTCAGCGCGCAACGCGCACCAGGGCGCAAAGATCAAACTCGATCTCGCACAACAGAAGCTGCGCACTGCGGGCCTCTCTAAACAAGAGGTCGCTGCATTGCCTACTGCAGATGAGGCGAATTTCCGCTTCTACGACCTGCGCTCCCCGATTGCGGGCCGGGTGACCAACCGCACGCTCGTGCTCGGCCAGTCGGTCGGCACCGACAAGGACGTGTTCACCATCGCCGACCTGTCGACGGTGTGGATCGACATGGCCATTCCTCCCCTCGACCTACCGTTCGCCCAGGAGGGCCAGGAGGTGCGCGTTCAGAGCGGCAAGCAGCATGCAACGGGAAAGATTATCGCCCTCAGCCCCGTCATCGATCCTGACACGCGCTCTGCCAAGGCAATTGCTGAACTGAGCAACACCGATAGCGTCTGGAAGCTGGGTGATTTCGTCGTCGCGCAGCTCGTCGCGTCCCAGCAGGAAGTAGGTTTGCTGGTACCGCGCGATGCGCTGCAAGACATCAAGGGCACCAAGGCCGTCTTCGTGAGCCAGGGCGGCGGCTTCAAGCTGCGTCCCGTGACCGTCGGCAGGCAGGACTCACTCAACGCCGAGGTCATTAACGGCCTCGAGTTCGGCGAGCCGGTCGCCGTCAAAAATACCTTCATCCTGAAAGCGGAGCTCGGCAAGGCCGAAGCCGAGCATCAGCACTAGGCAAGAACACTGTGATAGAGCGCATCCTACAGTTCTCGATCGCCCAGCGCCTGTTTGTAGTGCTGGCAGTGGTGGCGCTCGCAGCCTTTGGCGTGCGCTCCCTGCAGCAACTGCCCATCGACGCCGTGCCGGACATCACCAACAACCAGGTGCAGATCAACATCCGCGCACCGTCGCTGTCGCCCTTCGAGATCGAGAAGACCGTTACGCTTCCCATCGAGACGGCGCTGGCGGGCATACCCGGGCTTGAATACACCCGGTCCATCTCGCGCAACGGCTTCGCCCAAGTCACCGTCGTCTTTCGGGACAGCGTCGATATCTATTTTGCCCGGACACAGGTGTCCCAACGGCTCGCACAGGCGAAAGACCAATTGCCCGCCAATGCCGAACCGATCATGGGGCCAGTCTCCACCGGACTGGGAGAGATCTACGCATGGACCGTTGAGTATCAACATCCCAACGGCGCCGGCGCGAAGACTACGGACGGCCAGCCAGGCTGGCAGAGCGACGGCAGCTATCTGACGCCCGAGGGTCTAACGCTGCGGCGGGATTTTGAGCTCGCCATGTATCTGCGGACGGTGCAGGACTGGATCGTCCGCCCGCAATTGAAGACGGTTCTGGGTGTCGCCGAGGTCGATGCCATCGGCGGCTTTGAGCAGCAATACCAGGTACAGCCCGACCCGCAAAAGCTACTTTCGCTCAAACTCTCCTTCGCCGACGTAATCAAGGCGCTTGAGCGAAACAATACCGGAGTGGGCGCCGGCTATATCGAGCGCAAGGGCGAATCTTATGTCGTGCGCGCCGGCGGTCGGCTGGAGAACGCGGACGACATCGGTAACGTCATCCTCAGCAGCAAGGGCGGCGTGCCGATCTTTCTAAAAGACGTCGCCGAAGTTGGGATTGGCCGCGAGCTGCGCACGGGCTCTGGAAGCCAGAACGGCTTCGAGGCCGTGGTCGGCACGGCCATGATGCTGAAGGGCGGCAACAGCCGCATCGTTTCCGTGGCGGTCGACGAAAAGCTTGCCGCGATTCGCAAATCCCTGCCGTCCGACGTCGTGATCAACACAGTCCTTAATCGTACCAAGCTGGTCGACGCCACCATTGTAACGGTTCAGAAGAACTTGGCTGAGGGTGCGCTGCTGGTTATTGCCGTCCTCTTCCTCTTGCTCGGCAACTTCCGCGCTGCGCTGATCGCGGCGCTCGTCATTCCCATCACGATGCTGCTGACCGCAACCGGCATGCTGCGTTACGGCATCTCGGCGAACCTGATGAGCCTCGGCGCGCTCGACTTCGGCCTGATCGTCGATGGCGCAGTCATCATCACCGAGAACGCGCTGCGGCGCTTGGCGCACCGGCAGGAGAAGGAGGGCCGTCTCCTCAATCTTTCCGAACGACTGCATGAAGTGATGGTCGCAAGCAAGGAGATGATCCAGCCCACGGTATTTGGCCAGATCATCATTATCACCGTCTATTTCCCGCTTCTGACGTTTTCTGGTGTTGAAGGCAAAATGTTCGAGCCGATGGCGATCACCGTCATCATCGCCCTCGTCGCCGCCTTCATCCTCTCCTTGACCTTCGTCCCGGCGATGATTGCCATGTTCGTGACGGGCAAGGTGCAGGAGAAAGAGAACTACGCGGTTCGTCGGGCAAAAAGCTGGTACGAGCCGCTCCTAAGGGGCGCTTTAGCGGACACCCGCTTCGTCATCATCTGCGCTGCGGCGTTCTTCGTCTTCTCGCTCGCCATCTTCACCAGGCTTGGACAGGAGTTCATCCCGACCCTGGACGAGAAGGATGTCGCCATGCACGCCATGCGCATCCCCAGTACGTCTTTGTCCGAGTCGACCGCCATGCAGCTCCAGGTCGAGAAGACCCTGCAGAAGCTCCCGGAAGTGTCGTTCGTGTTTTCCAAGACTGGCACGGCCGACGTGGCAACCGATGCTATGCCACCGCACGTCTCGGACACGTTTATCATCCTGAAGTCGCGCGATCAGTGGCCGAATCCGTCGCTCGAGAAGAACGACTTGGTTCAGAAGATCGCCGACGCGGTCAATGAGCTGCCCGGCAACAACTATGAGTACACGCAGCCCATCCAGATGCGCTTCAACGAGCTCATTGCCGGCGTTCGCAGCGATGTTGCGGTCAAGATCTACGGCGACGACTTCGACCAGCTCAACGCCACCGCCAACCGCGTCGCGGCCGTACTCCGCACCGTACCGGGCGGAGCCGACGTCAAGGTCGAGCAAACAACCGGCCTTCCGACCCTCGATGTAAAGCTCAACAAGCCGGCCATCGCCCGCTACGGGCTCAACGTGGCTGATATCTTGGACGTGGTCTCCGCCGCGATCGGCGGGCGCGAAGCGGGCATCGTCTTCCAGGGCGACAGGCGCTTTCACATCGTCGTCCGCCTCTCGGACCGCATCCGGGAAGACATCGCTGCACTGGAGAACCTGCCTATTCAGCTACCCCGCCCCGAGGGTGGAGAGGAAGCAGCAACCGCAAGACCTGCCTTCATTCCACTCAAGGCCGTTGCCTCGTTTGAGGTTGGTGAAGGGCCCAACCAAGTCAGCCGCGAGAACGGTAAACGGCGGATCGTTGTGCAAGCCAATGTTCGCGGCCGCGATATCGGGTCGTTCGTGTCGGAAGCGCAGCAGAAAATTGATGCCCAAGTTCAGATACCCTCGGGCAGCTGGATAGCGTGGGGCGGTCAGTTCGAGAACCTGCTGGCGGCGCGCAACCGGCTTCTTGTTGTCGTGCCCGCCTGCTTCTTCGTGATCTTCCTGATGCTCTTCACGGCGCTCGGCACCGTGCGCGAGGCCCTCCTCGTCTTCTCCGGTGTGCCGCTTGCAGTATCTGGCGGAATTCTGACGCTCTATCTGCGCGGCATGCCGTTCTCCATCTCCGCCGCTGTCGGCTTTATCGCGCTGTCCGGCGTGGCCGTGCTGAACGGTCTGGTCATGGTGACTTACATCAAGCAGCTGCGCCTCCATGGCATGGACGGCGAGCGCGCAATTATTGAAGGCGCGCTAACGCGACTTCGACCTGTTCTCATGACGGCGTTGGTCGCCGCATTAGGATTTGTGCCCATGGCAATCGCGACCGGGACCGGCGCTGAGGTGCAAAAGCCCATTGCTACCGTTGTTATCGGCGGGTTGCTCACCGCAACCCTTCTCACGCTCGTCGTCCTTCCCGCGCTCTACAAGCGGTACGCGCTTGAGAAGACGCTCAACGCCCCAGTTCCAGCCCAGCAGAAGGAGATGCCTGCATGATGTCGTTGCGTGCCTTGGCGGCCGTTACCGCCGCACTTTGCCTCACCATCACGGTACCCGCGGTGGCGCAAAAGAAGGACGCCCACGGTCACGGCAAGGAGACCCACTTCAAGGTCACCCCACCAGCGGACGTGAAGGCGGCGTGGACGTCAATCGCCACCAAGCTCGACGAAGCTGACAAAAGCATCGCCAGCAAGAACATCGAGCCCTTGCACGAGATCTCCGAGCACATCGAGGCTGCGGTCCATGTGCTGCAGGAAAAGTCCACGATGGTGACCGGCGAAAAGCAGAAGCGTCTGGAATCAGCGCTGAAGCAGTTCGACAAGACGGTCGATGATCTCCACCACGCCGCCGAGGACAAGAAGGCGTCGCAAGTGAGCGTCGAGATCAAGAAAATTCGCGGATTGCTCCCCTTGATCGAGGCTCAGTATCCGCCGGGAACACTGAAATAAAACTTGCCTGCGAGAGCAGCTGCGCGCTGCGGCTGCTCTCGCACTGCCAACACGAAGCGTGGGCCAAAGTCTCGAATTCCGATCGTTGTGAGGACTGGGCACGCGTGAATCTGCGAGGCAGGGATGCTCAAGCCGCAGAGACCCACCGTTCGTCTCCTCAAGGTGCCGGCACTGACGCTGCTCTTGGTGCCGGTAGCGACGACAGGTTTCGCCGACATCTCGGCGGATTGCCAACAACTAGCAAACCCTGATCTGGCTATCCACGCGTGCACGCGCCTCATAGAAAAGCTTGGGCCAAGGCCAGACCTCCTTAACCGCCGGGGCATCGCGCACTTACGCAGCGGCAGTCCGAGGGAAGCCATCGAAGACTATTCCGCTGCCCTCCAGTTGGACCCGGAATTCATCTGGCTCTACTACAACCGAGGGCGCGCACAGCTCGTGTTGCGCAACTACAATGAAGCTATTTTCGACTTCACGGCAGCGATCGCCCGGCATCCGCTAGAAGCCCTGCCCTACAATGGGCGCGCCTGGGCCCTGTTCAAGATCGGTAACCTACCCGCAGCGCTCGAAGACGCAGATCACGCGATTGCTCTCGATGCAATGTATGCGGCGGCATTCGATACGCGCGCGCACATCTATGAAGCCGCCGGCAAGCGTCTTGAGGCTATCCGCGACTATCGTCGGGCGCTGCTGCTGGACCCCAAAAATCCGCTCGCCTTCTACTCACGGGATGGCTTGCGCAGGCTGGGGGAGTGGCCTTGATGGTGGGGACGACGTGGCAAGCGCATTTGACGCTCCCCGACCTGCAGGTCGGGGGGCGTCGCAGTTTTCCCTTAACCGCCGTGATTACCCTCCCACACACACCGGGCCCAATCTCGTTCGGATGGACACTCGACCGGTGTGGGACCCTCGATGGTGACGGGAGGAGCCCGGTGCGCCTGTGGCGGCGTGACCAGCGCGAAAACAGCAAACGTAACGCTCGCAAGCATGAGCATCGTCTTCATGTTGTTGCTCCTTTCTTTGCCGGCCGATCGGACAATGTGTCTGCCACATTGCGTCGCGGCGATTTAAAGACGCTAGGTGCGGCCGCCATCTGCGTCGACGCAAGCTTAGAAACGCGGTGTCACGAACAAGCTGTTCGTGACACCCCGTTGCCAATGAGAGCCGAACGTAACCCTTACGCACGCCTACGATCTTCGACGAGGCCGAAGCAGCACAGGTTTCATGAAACAAGCACCCCACATCCTCATCGTCGATGACGATCAGGAAATACGCACCCTCACAGCGCGGTTTCTCCGCGGCCATGGCTATCGGGTGGATGTGGCGCGTGATGGCGCCGAGATGCAACGCATCCTTGCCGGCACGCAGATCGACTTGATCCTGCTCGATCGGGTGCTGCCCGACAAAGACGGCATTACTCTTTGTCAAGAACTGCGCGCCAAAACCCGTATTCCCATCGTTCTGGTCACGTTGCTGGGCGATGAGACCGACCGCATCGTTGGGCTGGAAGTGGGCGCCGACGACTACATCGCAAAGCCATTCAATCCCCACGAGCTGCTGGCTCGAATTAAGGCAGTCCTGCGCCGCACCAACGCGCTCCCACCTCAGGTCGACCTGCAGCGCAGCCAGGCGCTTCGCTTCGCAGGCTGGTGCCTGGATCCTGCCCGGCGGCGGCTCGCGAACCCACAGGGCGTTGTCATCACGCTAACGGACGGAGAGTTCGACCTGCTCATCGCGCTAGCGGAGCGCTCAAGGGTTGTACTCAGCCGCGAACAGTTGCTGAGCATCGTCTCTGGACGCACGGCCGTGCCGTTTGACCGGAGCGTGGATATGCAGATCGCGCGCCTGCGGCGGCGTATTGAAGAGGACCCCGAACAGCCCGAGCTGATCAAGACCATTCGGCATAAGGGGTATCTTTTCACGCCCGAGGTCACGCGAGACAACTCATGACCCGGTTGTACGACACGTTGAAGGCGCGGGTCGCCATCGTCATGCTCGTAGGCCTTTCGCTCGCGCAAGCCTTTAGCCTTGCGCTCTATGTGCGCAACAGCGAACAGGCAACAACGCTCTTGCATGATGCGCTATTGGCTGAACGCGCGGCCATCGTGGTACGGCTCGCCGAGGTACTGCCGGTTGAGCAGCGCGCCCAAATCCTTGCCAAACTCGGAACGCGCAATGGCAAGGCGTCACCCGTGCAGCAGCCGACTCTGGATGAGACGTTGCCGGACATGCAGCGCGCACACGCCTTCGAGCACCTCCTTGCGATTTACCTCGATCGACCGGGTCATCAGGGCATCCGCCTCTTCTATTCTCAACACCGCGCCTCCAAAGACTGGGAAGCGCTCCTGACAACCGTAGAAGCTTCTGGACATAGTGATGCCCATCATCTCGCAAGAGCGCCGCTCGCGGATATCGTCCCGGTGGGCGCGCTTGCTGCGGAGATATCCCTGTCCGATGGAACCTGGCTCCAATTCGCCGCGCCATTGCTGACGATTACTCCCTATGCCGCCTGGAAACTTGCCGGTCCCCTGTTTGCCTTGCTGGTTTCGATCGGATTGCTTGCAACTTGGGTGCTGCATCGTTGGACGCAGTCCCTCACGCACTTTATATCCGCCGCCGATAGGCTGGGTGAAGACCTGCAGGCCTCGCCCCTGCCTGAAACGGGCCCTGCAGAGGTTCGCGCCTGCGCGCGTGCCCTCAATGTTATGCAACAACGCATGCGCCGCATGCTCGAAGATCGCACGGCGCTGGCCGCCGCGATTGCGCATGACCTTGGAACGCCGATTACCAGACTTCATTTGCGTGCACACGATATTCCCGACGATGCGTCACGCGATAGAATTTTGACCGACCTTGACCAGATGCGCCGCATGATCGCTGGCGCCCTGGAGCTAAGCCGCGTTGAAACCTCCACGGGCCTCATAGAACCGGTGGACCTCCCCTCGTTGTTGCAGAGCCTTGCCCATGACTTCTCCGACGCCGGCCATAACGTCGTTTTCGCGCCGACGAATCCGATTGTGATTGGCGCGCGCCACCTTCTCCTGAGACGCGCGCTCGAGAACCTCATCGACAATGGGATCAAACACGGAGGCGGTAGTGTACAGGTAGGCCTGACCAGTTCGACGGACGGCGTGGAGGTTCTGATCGAGGATGACGGACCCGGAATTCCTGCTGATCTTCATGAGGCCGCCTTCTCGCCGTTCAGGCGGCTCGGAACGCCAGATGTTGAGGGAACGGGGTTGGGCCTGAGCATTGCGCGAACAACCGTACGCGCCATGGGCGGGGATATCCTCCTCGAGAACCGGCCTGGGGGCGGTCTTCTGGCCCGGGTCCGCTTGCCACGCAAAGTGGCTCGGACTTTGCAGGTCACCCACTGACTGAGTTACATCACGTTACAAATGGAAGGGTGCTCCGCCGTCTGCACGCTGTTTAAGTATCCCTTCCACAAGGCAGCTCATCGTCGTGCAAAAACCCGCGCATGTAGATCCACTCGATATGCTTCGCATTCTTGCCAAGTACGGCGGTTCGATGGGTCTCCGCCGCGCGCTAGCGCGGCGCACTCCATTGGGCCTGGAAAAGGCAGCGCGCGAAATAGGTTTCAGTTCGACGGCCCTCCTGAAGCTTGTCTGCCCAGACAAAGTGCCTTCTGACGGAATCCGCTTCGGCCTCGATAACGAGGCCAAACTCAACGAGCTCGCGGGACTAATTGGCCGTCGGCTGTGCATCTGATTCCTTGCAAGGCCAAGGCCCGGCAGTCGAGCTAGGGGAGAACCGGCGTGAGGAGAGGATGTTGGAAAAGCATTGTGCTCTTATCGCTGGTGCTTTGCGCTCAAAGAGCCGTCGCGGAAACTCCAGCAGATCACAACCGCCCGCAAACACATGACCACGTCGGTGACCATTCAGCCTGGTGCAACTTGCATATCGTTCAGCGTCGATACCGTGAAGCGGTCGAGGACTGCGACGAAGCTATTGCGGCAACGCCAAATGTCGAAGCCTTGTACACCAATCGAAGTGCCGCGTACTTTATGATCGGTAAAGTCGATCAAGCAATTACGGATGTGGAATACGCGTTACGCTTGAACGCGTCCAATGCCGTTTCGCACTACAATCGTGGCCTTCTCTATGCACATAAGGGCGATCTTGCGACAGCGCTGACTGCATACGGTGAAGCCATCCGACTAAACCCCCTTCGAGCACATGCTTACCACAACCGGGGTGCTTTACTCGAACGCCTGGGCGAACGCGAGAAAGCCATTGCCGATTATCGCATGGCATTGAAGCTTGCACCGAACCTACTCCTCACCCGGCAGAACCTTTATCGCCTTGGCGTGGACTAAGTCCGCAGAAAGGCGCGAACAAACTCGTTCTTTAAGGTGTCTTCCCGAAGAGACCGATGCAGCTATTTCTTTGACGCCAAAATTTCCTGGTCAAGCGCATCGAGCATCGTCTCGATGACGACGATCCCCCCTTTACTCGCTGGAGACTGCGCCGCCCGTTGCTGAGCGGCCAACAGGCGCGTTCTCATTTCTTCCTTTGAGATTACGCCCTTCTCAATCAACACGTTCATAAGCACGGTTTCGACAGTCAAGTGACCAGCCAGCGCGGGAAGCGTGCGGTGCGGCACAATTCATCTCCGTTTGGCGAGAGACAAAAATCTTGCACAGTACAAAATCAACGTCGTTCAAGGGCAGTGGAAATAAGCCGCAGCGACTCCAAGAAAGTCGCCCTTCGCGAATGAGGAAGGCACGCGAGAATCTTTTGCTCGGTGCGTGCGACTTTAGGACCGGATATTCGCAACAGATCGCGGCCGGCATCCGTCAACGATACGACCCACGCACGGTTATCATCCCGCGAACGACGTCTTTGCACGTAACCCTGGCGTCCTAGGCGGCGCACAACGTCGGAAAGCGTCGATCGATCTATACCAGTGGCGGCGACAAGCCCTGTTTGACTTGTACCCTCATTGCTGGCGATGGCGGCGAGTGTCGCAAATTGACGAGGTGTCACGCTTCCAGGGACATCTTGTTGAAACAACGCACCGGCGGCTTGGCCTGCGCGATGCAACAAATGAATCGGGGACTGCACTTCCACCGCACCTATTCTTAGACAATCGTTCCACAGAGAGTGTGTACGTTATAACTGACGCACTTTTCAATCTCAGCTTGGAATGAAGGTCAACAACGTGGCGCAACGTGACCAGAGCAATGCACAAGACGCTAGACATCAAAATCAACGTGCGTTTCGTTACATTACGTTACACAAAAGCCTATTTAGCTGCCTTTTCTGGCGAAACTCCCGAGACCGCAAACCCCACAGCCCTCGGCCATTACGAGGATTGGCTGACGGCTCTGTAGCAATCAATGCCCCCCAATCGCCTGTATAAGTCGGCTGCCCATGCGCGATACCCATCAGATGAACCCATTGCCGCGCCACACCACGTACAGGTGGAACTGACGTGAACAAAGCACCGTAGCTCGCCAATCCACGTTCCTATCAACCGCAACTGCCGTTGGTAGACGCGACGGCATCGGCTTGGTCACGACTGCCGTCATAGTGGCCGTCGTGCTTCACCAAAGAACTAGAGACCCCTGCCTCCTCGAGAGGAGTTGCATTTGCCCATTATCCTATGTATACTGATTATAATCCGACACCGCGTCCTAAGCCTTTTCGGCACCTCGCTGCTAAGGCGGCTCATCGTGATGACCACAGCTTCAAACGATGAAGCCACTAGCTGGTATCGTGAGAATTGCTTATCGCCACTGCGACGGCTTTGCTTGTCCTTGCTGTGCTTGCAGACGTTTCGTCTTTGACTTAACACTCAGGGTTCGTATGAAGTTTTTTCTTTCTTTTCTGATCAGCGCCTTCTTGTGTTTATCTGTCGCCAACGCGTCCCAATCCCTGGACGAAAAACTCAACGACGCCTTTGGCACTGAGGAACGCCGAGAGGTCTTGCGCAGGGCGTGCTTGAATGCCGTGGAAAAAATAACGGGCTTTCCTCCACGCGTGATCAATCACCGACTTGTCCACCGCCCCAATGCACAAACTATTCAAGCAAAGGAGCTGTGCCAACGCATGACGGATCGGTATGAGGACGCGAACGAAGATGCCAACGCGGAGAGAGCGGCCCTATCCCGGGAGTGCGCCGCACTGATCCACGACCGGCTCGAGAATGGCAAATTCTCAACCGTCTTACCGCTGCAGAACATGCGAGCCGTGTGTCAGAAGCTGACAGGGAGAAAGATCCCATGCTGGGCTGAAAGAGCGTGCGGGGAATGACGCTAGGGGCACTTTTTCACGAGTAGATTCCCAAGCGCGCTTCAGCCAGTTCTGGAGCCTTTGCATGGTGTTGTACCACCGCAGCGGCATCATCCACATTGAAACCTACGGCGAAGCAAGTGAGCGCAAGCGGCCATTCGCGTATGTGAGTGTTTTTGTTTGCAGCACGTGCACGCAATCCGTCAGTCTCAGCTGCGCTTTGCGAGGCCGCTGCCTTTGAGCACACCTGTGCACTACGCCTCCACGCCAAGCCGCCGAAGCACATCCAGCTCGGCCTCAAAACAACCGGTCAGCATGAACCCGGCGGATTCGTTCCCGCTCACGATCTTCTCGCTTGGGCGTCTGATACGCAATCAACCTAACTTCGCAGGCCCAGCTCACCGGTTTTCGGCGCGTGGTGTGTGTAGCCATTTTATTGAGGAGTTCCAGCGGCCGAAGATGCCCGCGCACGTCATTGAAACGTCCGACATGTCTCCAATGGACTTTGTGCTTTGAGAATATTTTGTAGGCGAGAGTTTCAGCTTTGGACCGGGAAGATGTGAGGTCAAAGGCACATTTTTGAAGGGCGCCCATCACACGCCAGGCCCGGGCCTCTTCGGCCCACGGAGCACAAACCGATCCCTCGTGGTCGCGGGCCAATTCAAAACGCGTCCACCGCCTCTTGTCAGAGATCAGCCGGATGGCGTTCGCCAGAATAATGGCATCAAGCGATCTGGACATGGCCTTCTCCTCACGCAACGAGCACACAGGAAAGCACCGGTTTCAGGCAGCCATGTGGAGTGAGCCCGTCATTTGGGCTCGACAATCGACGTCCACTTGCTGTGCGGTGCGGTTGGTGCGGTGCCGAGGACGGCGATGCACGCAACAGGGGCTGTAACGAGCTTGCGGCCTTCCCCGGCATCCCGCACAGGCAAATATCGAACAACGTGCGCGATACGTTGCTCGGCTGGTGTGTGAGCAGCAAGCAAGGGATAGACCGCCGCCACCGCCGCCACAGCGTGCGCCGCCGCGAAGCTGCTACCAGACACCAAGCCTTGGCTGCGCTCCGGCAGAGCCGTCCAGATATCCAAGCCGGGCGCATAAAGGTCGATACGCATGATGCCAGGGCTCGGCTGATATGGCTGCCGGTCAGCGCCGATAGCGCCGACAACGATGGCATCAGCATAGGCATGGGCGTCCAAGCGATCGGAAGCCGGCATGACAACTATCGTCCCTTGCCCGGCCAGCCCTGAAATCGCCTGTTGGACAAGCTCGTCCCTGGGGCCCGCGAGGTCGAGGAGGACAACCTGGGCGCTATGCTCCCCTAGCCAGTTCAGGCTTTTGAGAATGGTCACAACATCGGTGCCGGGCGCGCCGTTTCGGTCTGCAAAAAGCGCGTCAGCGAGTAAGAACTGAGCTTCGGGGATCAATCCTGTTGCGCCAGCTTCAGATTGCCCGGCCAGCAACGCAAGGAGCGATGTGCCGCGAGAAGCGGCTGCAGACTTGGCACCGGCGGGCCAGAAATCCCGCCAAACCGCGCGGGCCTTCGCCAAGACCGGATGCGATTGATCAAATCTTCCCGTCACAATGCCGATGCGCACGCCTGCGGCGCAGCGCGCCACTTCCGCTGACCACCCCATCATCATGCGAGGGCGTTGGCGCGCATCCGCGCGCACCTCGGCCGTGGCCGGACGTACGCTTTCATGCGCGGGTGGACGAAAGGCGTGATCTGCAAGTGGCCGAAGGTCGCTTTGCCGGCTTAGGCCATACCACGCTACGCTCGCCGACAGCGCCAGCGCGCATCCGAGACCAAAAGCGATCATTATTTGGCGGCGGCTGGGCATTGAGACTACCTCAAGCCTTCTCATCGGGGTAACGCACGTGCGCGTTGCGCACCATCCAGAAAAAATCCCTGTAGTAGATCGCATCGGCCTGCCGGCAGGTGAGCCCGCCGACTTCTACGGCAAAAGTTGTGAAGAAATTGGGCTCGTCGCCGGCGGTGAGTTCGGGCCGGCGTGCGCGCTCGGCCTCGATGGCCTCGCTGCTATGAAACATAGGCCCACCCATGGTCAGGCCGAGGAAGTCGAGCCAAGCCTCGCGCACCGTGAGCATGCGCGGAAAATCAGCGTGGTTGATGGCAAAGACCTCGGCCTCGGCGCGCGAAAGCGCATCGCCCCAGTTGCGGCCGGGGCTCTCACGATCTGCCTCCTGTCGAGCCTTGGTACGGGCGTCGATCTCGTCCTTTAGCAACGGCGGCGTGGTCATCGGGACCTCGTGCTGCGGTCGAGCTGGTTAACTTAGGCATCATGAACACTTCGGCAATTATGCGGCTAGGTTTGAGCGATCGGCGGCGCTCTCTTCTGAGCGCATTGAACGAAATGATGAAACAACGTATGATCCGTACCATGACTATAACAGCCGAGGACCAGATCCAGAATATTCTCCATTCAGCCCGCGATCGAGGATTTCGCGACGGTTGGCGCGCGGCTGTATCATATGTGAGGTGGCGGCTTGCGCGGAGCGAAATGCTGACGCCGCGGTATCCCTGGCATGCTTTTGTGGGCAAGCCCTTCAAGCCAGGAAGCGGACAAGCCAAGGTTTACGAGTACATCAAGGCCAACCCGGGAAAGCACGCGGCGGAGATTATTGCCAACGTAGACGTCTCGCCGAAAACAGTTCGCAATGCGTGTCACCGCCTTAAGAAAATGCATCTTGCGGTCAATGAGGATGGATGGCGGCTCATAAATCGACGTGAAACGGCCTAGACAGGTCCCATGCTGGACCCAGTGCGATCATCCTCACTCATTCAGTCTTTTCGCTGTGGCTTGCTGGACTCATCTACGATGAGCAGAGCTTCGTTGTTCATTTCAAGCGTGCTTGGCCCGATGATGAATTCGCAGGTGGTGATGACAAGGCCGGCGAATAGGAATGCGCCGGCATTGACCGCCAGGAACACACTCAGCTCGTCACCGCCGGTTGCGGCCGACGCGACGAACAGCACCATGGATAGCATCATCAGGACGAACGAGTAGCTCAGCAGGCGGTAGCGTCGGATCAGCTTCCGGTTCTGCTGTCGCAAGCTCACCAACCTGCGTTCCGCATATGCAACGCCTCGGTTCGGCTCCTTGTACAGCGCCTCAGCGACATTGTTGCGGGCCCTCGTTGCGATGTCGCTGTTGCGCAGGCTGATCATCGCCAGCAGCGTTCCGATAGCGATGATAATCGACGGCAAGGCTCCATGAATCCATTGAACAAAACCCTGCGCAGCCTTCATGTGCGCTCCCTCAAAGTACTAACCAAACCGCTGACGCGAACCTCACATCAGCTCACGCCCCCCAAAGCCGCGCTGCGAAATAAATCTCCTCCGGCCCGCAGACGCTGGTGTAGATGGCTGTGGTGCTGAGGCGCGAGTGACCCATCCACTTCTGCAGGATGGGAAGCGGCACAGTGGCCTGCAGCGCGCTCACCGCGAACCCGTGGCGCAAGCCGCGGGGGCACGCGCGCCGACCAACAATGCCGACATGCAGCATGATGCTCTTCACAGAGCGCCATGCGGTCACCCGGCCGAAAGACCAGAGCCGTTGGTTTGCGGTCTCGGGATCGCGCTGCAGGCTCCGCACATCGAAGTGCCGGTCGATGGCCACCATCAACGTCGGCTTGATGGGTATCTCGCGTGCGTGGTGTCTGCGGCGCTTGAGCGTGCGCAGTACCACCACGTTGCGATCGATATCGAAGGAATTGGGGGTCACGGATAGCGTCTCTGTGACCCGCGCACCCGTCCACGCCAGCAGCAATGAGAAAAGCGCCTGCGTCCGGTTGAGCCTCTCCATGGCGTCCAGCACGCGCTGGCGTTCCGCCTGGTTGAGGTACTTGCGCTCGCCATCATCAGCATAAAGACTGAAGTTGTCCTGCGTGTAGTCGGGCATTGCGGCCTCCGCCTGTTTCGGCATGGCGGCAACCGTCTTGCGCATATTGTTTCAGACGCGGGATTGGCCAGCAATTTCAGTAATTTGCCGCTCACTGCGTGAGCTTCCAGCAAATACTTTCATGCCATCCAAGTACTTCCTATAGCAATCGGCACAGGCTTGCAACAATATGCGCAATTCTGTTTCACAAATGAAAATAATAGCAAGTATTGCTATGGTATAACCATGGCGCTTTTACATGGTATTATTCATAATAGAGGCAAGTAAATCCCAGCCTATCCGAGGGAGCCGGAAGATGTTTGGAAGCAATCACACCGTTCGCAACACGCTCGGCGCAGCCGTTGTTGGTGGCGCCGCCATGTTCACGGCCTTCTCTGCTGCCGGCCAGCAGGTGGCGAACCTCGATGCAGAACGCCAAGCCTATATGGCTACCCAGTGTGGGCACATTTCTGATGCGGCTCGTCGAACCGGTTGCCACGCGGAAGCTGGCATTCGCTTCAATGAGGCGGGCATCGCAGCGGCGCAAAAGTCGATTGCTGAAGGCCAGAAGACAATCGCTGAAGGCCAGAAAACAATTGCGGATGCGCAGAGAGAAACGGACTGCGCAAACCAGCTGGTTGCTGGCGCACGCGGAGGAGATGCACGTTTTAGTCCTGAAAGAGGACGCGCGATCTTGAATGGCAAGTCACCACGCGATTTCGGTTTCTGCAATCTGCGCGACGCTCTCACCAAATCGTAACTAACCACCAAGTCTGGCCGGCGGTGGGCTTGGCGAAGGCACTGCTGCAGGCGGTGGGTTTGCCGCGGGCGGCTCGTTAGCCCCCTCGCGTACAACGACGGCAGGCCCAGTGCTGGGCGCAGCTCCATAGATATCATCTACCGCCGCCGTCGCCGTCGATAGTGCTGCCACTGCCGTGGTGGCTTGCGCTGTTATGATCGCCGCTTGCGACGTCACGACAGTCGCTTGCCCCGCTCCAGCATTCAATTGAAGCGAACTCTGCCTGAAACGCTCTGAAACTTCACGCTGCCGGCGTGACTGAGCCTGCTGCTCTGGCGTGCCGTGCGTTTCGAAGTGCCTTAGTGTCTCGTGCACCGTTCCCCAGGCCCGTTCATCCGCCGGGTTTGCATGGAAGTCGTCGAACATGCGGGCCATTTCGCGCTGGCCCTGCAGTGTGCCGCCGCCAAAGGCGCGGATACTATCCCGCGTAACACGGCCCACTTCATTCGCATCCTGGCCTGACTCTTCAGCACGGCGGACCAGGCGTTCAATCTGACGCGCCTCCATGCCCACCTCGCGCAAGCCCGTGTAGGTTTCACGTTGGAAGTTCGTGCGCGCAAACAGTTCGATCGCTGCCGGACCAAGCCGCAGCAGTTCCGTATGATTCGCCATCCAGCCGACACCGTGCCGATGGGCATGATCGCGCATGCGGGCAATTCCGGCCGGCGAGCTGTAGTCGCCACTGGCGGCAGACAACACGTCGTAGTCGGCGCTGCTGCCGCCACCCGTGTCTTCTCGCGTCGCCTGCGTTGGTGAGAGCCAACCCTGCCCAAAAATCACCTGCCCGAACACGACCCGGAAATAGCGATTGGCGTCGGCATTCGCCGCATCCCACGCGCGCGGGCCGGTGCCATTGTTACTGTCCTGCTTCGCGCGCTCGACAATCGCGGTGGCCATGCGCTCAAGGTCGGCCGGACTCTGCCGGAGGGAGGAGGTTTCGGCAACGATGCGATCAAGCAAACCCTGCGGTACTGGCCAGCCCGCTCTTTCACCGGCAGCAATGGCGGCCACTCGCACGACACGCCCGCGCTCAATCCCCGCTGGATCACCAATAAGGTGCGTGCGATCCCTCGATCCGCCACGGATATCGCCAGTTGTTACAGCCATAGGTTTACTCGTACGAAAATGCCTTTCGCGGTCGCAACCGACCGCTAATTGCTTCATTTTACAGTCCGCATTTTTTAAAGACCCTTAATTAGGCGCGCCTTGCTTGGTTAAAGGCGGCGCCAGGCGGGCCGGCCAAATCCCAATATTTTCAACGGCAATTTGCTTCTCGAATATTAATCTTTATACGGTATATTAGAGCGATGGCTGACCAACCCCGCGACATAGTGCTTGAGCATCTGCGTGAAATCCGGACGGACATTCGCAAGCTGACGAGTTCACACGATCATCTGACCGCGGAGGTGCGCCTTGCAAACGCGCACGTTGCAGCCCTCGTGCAAGGCGAAGTCCATACCACAGGCAGGATTGCCGAACTCGATGCTCGCATTTCGCGTATCGAGAAGCGCCTCGAGCTCAACGACGAATAAGTGCGCTACAAGCGAACTCCGAAACCCTACCGTCTCGATATTCCGCCCGAACGCATCAGCGCAGGCCAGAGGGAAATCAGCTTCTGTCTTCGAACAGAGCACCGCGAATGGGCGCGCAAGCGACTTACTGGCGTGATGTCCCTACTCTCCGTTCTGCCCCTCAAATCCGCTGCGCACTGCCTTGGGGTAAAGCCAGAGACACTGTCGGGGTGGTTTCGCGTGTGGCGGAAAGGCGGGTGCTTGGCACTGCTCGCCAATCCACCTGCCTATGAGCCTCAACTGCCAGTGATAGACGCTCGCGCGCTTGCGCATATGAAGCTTGCGGTGACAAATCTGCTTGAAGGGCACCCCAAGCCGGACGCTCGTAGCCAGCAGCGATTGCGCGCCCTGATGATTGCCCTATCGGGCAACATCAATGATGCTGCCAGCATTGCCTATGTTCGACCGGCAAGCGTGCGCCGCTGGCTTCGCACTGCCCATGAGAAGGGGCCTGCAGCTCTGTTGGAGAAGCGCCATCCGGGTCGCCCTCTTGCCAGTTCCAATTGATTATCGCCCTTCGAAGCAGCAACGGCGAGCGGTCGCCACTGCCTGCTGCCATCCCTTCTTGCGAACACAATTCCACAAAATTGAAGTAATGGGAGAGATGATATTATCTGTACAATGACTAAAAAAGCACATGCCGCTATTGGGGAATTGAAGCAGGCCGCCTATGACAAAGGGTTTCGAGACGGTTGGAAGGCTGCAGTTGCGAGCATGAGGTGGAGGTAGCGAGAAGCCTGATGCTGACACGGCAATCCCTGCCCAATCCGTTTAAGCATCTGAGCGGGCGGTCTAGGGTATATGAATATATAAGGGCCAATCCAGGACAGCAGATTAAAGAGATTATAACGAACGCAAATGTTTCCCCGACAACGCTGCGGAACACTTGTCGCTTAAAGACAGAGGCCTAGCCATCAATGATGATGGTTGGCGGTCTTTTTGAATTGACATAACGCATGCAAACAAAGTTCCAAAGTCTGTGCACCGATGAAAAGGAGAGGCGCGCTTGCGGCGCGCCTCAAGGGATAGATGTTTGGAGATCCTACGCGCTCTTATACCAGCTGGCGCCAAGCGAGGTCGTTGATCTCCCGCATAGGCAGGTATGATTTGTGACGGCTGAAGTCGACAGCGGAGGCTGCCAGCGCCAAGCGCGCTCTTGCATGAGGACCCGCTTGCAGGGCAGTTTCTTGGGAGTTTCTTGGGAGCAGCGCGAGCTACAAAACGCCAAGCTCTTGATTTGATTGGTCGGAGCGGGGAGATTCGAACTCCCGACCCCTTGCTCCCGAAGCAAGTGCGCTACCAGGCTGCGCTACGCTCCGCCCGACCGTTCATACCGTCAGAATAGGCAGTTGCCGGCAGGCCGGCAACCTGCGGCGCGGGCGTTATAGCGGGCGCGTGCGGGGCGGGCAAGCGGCGCGGCTGGGGCGGATTCTCCGTTCATTTCTCAGGCCCTGCGCGGCTCGGTGCCTGCCATGGCCGTCAGACGTGCTGGCCGCCATTGATGTGGAGCTCGGCGCCGTTGATGTAGCTCGATTGCTCGGTGCAGAGGAAATAGATGGCCTTGGCGACCTCCTCGGGCTCGCCGAGGCGGCCCAGGGGAATCTGCTCCTCGACGATCTTCTCGGTGCCGGGCGACAGGATGGCCGTGTCGATCTCGCCGGGCGAGATGGCATTGACGCGGATACCGCGCGGGCCAAAGTCCTTGGCCATTTCGCGCGTCAGGCCGGCGAGCGCCGACTTTGAAGTTGCATAGGCCGCGCCCGCGAAGGGATGCACGCGGCCGCCGGCAATCGAGGTGACGTTGACGACGGCGCCATGCGCGCGCTCCAGCTCTGCGAGCAGGCCGCGGGCGAGCACGATTGGCGCGAAGAAGTTCACCTGAAACACGCGGCTCCAGTCCTCGTGCGGGGTCTCGATGGTGCCGAGACGCGCACCGCCGTCGCCCTTGGGAGAGATGGCGGCGTTGTTGACGAGGGCATTGAGGCGGCTGCCCTGCGCCTTGAGCCGCTCACGCATCTCGCCAACGGCGCGCTGGGTGTCGGCCGGATCGGCGAGATCGACCTGGATGTGATCCTCCGGGCCCATTTCCCACGGGCAGTTCTCTGGAAAGCCGTGCCGCGAGCAGGTGATGACGCGCCACCCGGCGGAGGCGAAGCGCTTGACGGTCGCGTGGCCGATGCCGCGCGAGGCGCCGGTGAGGATCAGCGTCTTCTTCTCGTGCTCGGGCGTGCTCGACATCGGAGGGCTACGTTTCGTAGACGATGAACTGCAGCGGCTTCAATTCGCCGTCGTTGCACGGGTTGAGGTCCTGCGGACAGTTCGAGAGCGCGATCACGCAATCCATCTCCGCGCGCAGATCGACATAGTCGCCGGGCTTGGAAACCGGGGTGGCGATGGACCAGGCCCCGCTCGCATCGACCGGACAGTTCATGAAGAAGTTGAGCGACATCGGCACGTCCTTGCGCTCGATGCCGTAGGGCTTCAGCGCGGCCAGGAAGTTCTCCACGCAGCCGTAGTGCGCATCGACGCCATAGCGGACCTTGTCGATCTCCGCATTGCAGGAGCCGGCGAGCAGGTCATGGCGGCCGCAGGTGTCGGCAACGATCGTGAACATCGGCTGCGACAGCTCGGAGTAAAGAACGTGGCCCTTGGTGACATAGACCGTGCCGTTAAGCCGGACGGTGTTGGAGATCCAAAATTTCTCGGCGAGGTCGGCGCGATTGTAGGCGACGAGGTCTCCAACCTGCCGCCCCTCCAGATCGACGATGCGCATGACCTGGCCGCGCGCGATCTCGTGCGCGATATGCCCGCGCGGAGGCAGCGTCGTGTCGAAAACGACCTTTCCAGGAACGGGCTCAGCGCTCATTCCGAGGCACCCTCATGCATCGTTGTCATCCTGCGGCTGCTCCAAAATGGAAGCGTAGCCCTCCCGGGAGGGGCGGGCAATGCGCCACAGTTTCCGGCGGCGATGTCAGGCGGGCTTGGGCCGCACCATGGCCGCGCCCGGCCACTGCGCGGCGGCTGCCCGCGCATATTGCGGCGGCAACGGCACGTTGGCGCCGAGCTTCTCGGCCGCATGCCAGGGCCAGCGGGGATCGTCGAGGAAGGCACGCGCGAGCGCCACCATGTCGGCCTTACCCGAAGCGATAATCTCCTCGGCCTGCCCGGGCTCGGCAATAAGACCCACGGCGCGCGTGGCGATGCCCGTTTCGGCACGCACCTTGGAGGCGAACGGCACCTGGTAGCCCGGACCCAGCGCGATCTTCATGTTCGGCACGACACCGCCGCCGGTGACGCACACATAGTCGAAGCCAGCGGCCTTGAGAGCGGCGGCTTGGGCGACGGCATCGTCCACCGTCAGTCCGCCATCCGCCCAGTCGGTGCCGGTGATGCGCGCCCCGAGCGCCGCGCTGCGCGGAACGACCTCGCGCACCGCCCGCGCGACCTCCATCGGGAAGCGCAGCCGGTTCTCGAGCGTGCCGCCATAGGTGTCGGTGCGCTGATTGGAGAGCGGCGAGACGAACTCATGCAGCAGATAGCCGTGCGCGCTGTGCAGCTCGATCACGTCGAAGCCCGCGCGGAGCGCGCGCCTGGCAGCCTGACAGAACGCATCCGTGACACGTTTCATGCCCGCGGCGTCGAGGGCGGCCGGCGGCGGACCACCGTCTGCAAACGGCACCGCGGAGGGCGCCGCCGTTTGCCACGGCTCCTCACCGGCCGCGAGCCATTTGCCGCCCTTCCACGGCACGTGCGTGGAGCCCTTGCGGCCCGCATGCGCAATTTGGATGCCGTACTTGGTGCCGTCCGGCGACACCTTGCGGGCCGCAGCGAGAATGCGCGCGATGGCCGTCTCGTTCTCATCCGAATAGATGCCGAGGCAGGCATGGCTGATGCGGCCGATCGGCTCGACACCGGTCGCCTCCACCATCACGAGGCCGGCGCCGGACATGCCGAGCTGCATCCAGTGCTGCACGTGCCAGTCGCCGGGCGTGCCGTCGACGGCAGAGTACTGACACATGGGCGCGACAACGATGCGGTTCGGCAGCGTGACGGGGCCGAGCTTGAACGGCGAGAAGAGCTGCGACACGGGGGAAAGCCTTTGGGATGAGGACTGGGCGAGGAAACGCATAGTGCGCGCGACCGCCTGCGCCCGCAAGGGGTCTCGGCCGTTAGGCTTTGGGCACGACGCGGGCCACGGCCCCCACCAGCGACTGCGCCTCATGCGGCTTGCGCACCACGGGGACGGCGCGCATCCCCCCGGGGATCATGGCCGTATCCCCGTATCCCGTCGCAAAGATAAACGGGACACCGCGCCGTACTAATTCCTCGGCGACCGGGATCGACGTGCCGACGCCGAGATTCACATCCAGCACGGCCACATCGATATTCTTGCTGGCGACGATGCGGAGCGCTTCAGACGCCGTCGCGGCCGTATGAACCGCGCGCGCGCCGTGGTCGCTCAATACGTTCTCAACGTCCATGGCGATCACAAGCTGATCCTCCACCACCAGGACGTCCAGGTCCGACAGCGTCGGGATTTCCAGATCAGGCCGGGCGCCCTCGCGCGTCGCCGCCGCGGCAACAGGCGCCAGCGCCGTTACGAAGCGGGCGGGAACGACAAAGGTCGCACTGACGCCGGTGGATTCGAAGCGCAGCTCGCTCTCGCCACCGAGATCGAAGGGAACGCTCCTGTCGACCAGGACCGTGCCGAAACCCTTGTGGCTCGGTGCACTGACGGGCGGCCCGCCTGCCTCAAGCCAATGGATGCGGCAATCGCCGTCGGGCGACATCGACCAGGACACCGAGAGCCGGCCGCCGCGCGCGCCCAGCGCGCCATATTTGGCAGCGTTGGTGGACAGCTCGTGGAACACGAGCGCCATGACCGAGTAAGCGCGCGCGTCGAGACCAATCTCGGGTCCGTCGAGGGCCATCTGCGCAGCCCCTCCGCTGTAGGGGGTCAGCTCAGCCTCGAGCAGGCGGCGCAGGCTGCCGCCACCGTCATGGCGCACGACCTGATCGTGAGCAACAGCGAGCGCCATGATGCGCCCCTTGAGAGCTTTTACATACTCGTCGACCGAGCGCGTACCGACAGGCTGCGACACGACAGACTTGATGAGCGCGAGGATATTCTTGACTCGGTGGTTCAGCTCCTCGTTAAGGATTTTCTGGCGCACGTCCGCCTTTCGCCGCTCGGCGGCGAGCAGCTCGGTCTGGCGCATGATGACTTCCAGCAGAGCGGTGCGCGCCGCCTCGGCGATCTCTCTGTCACTCACCGTCCACGGCTTGGATTGGCGCTGAACCGTTTCCTTCCAGATGGCAAAACTCTTGCGCGGTGTCAGCCGGTCGCCGAGAGGGCCCGTCTGATATGTCTTGTTGGGGTTGCCGCCCCACTCGAGCGTGTGCACGACCTCTTTGCGGAAGAAGAACAGAAAGTCACGGGGAAGCTGTGACAACGGCACGGCGAGGAGCCCGGAAACATCTGCGCGATAGCTTGCAGCCTCCGGCGCTGCCGCGGAGAGTTCGTGCGTGGCCCAGACCCTGCCATCGGACGCGCTACCGACAAAGCGCGCAAGTTGGGGGATCGCAGACTGCGGCGGCGTGACACCGTGGCCGCCCCATACGCCGTTCAGCCAAAGCCCGACGCCGTCGCAGGGCATCAAGCTGGCAAGAGAGGGAAGCTTCTCGCGCAGAAGGGCCTCGATGTTGTCGTGATGGGCGACATCCCGCAACAGGCTATCCAGCGCGCGGCGGGCGGCTGTCGCTGACTCCAACTTCACTTGCTGGATGACAGATTGGAGATGCAGGGAAAAGAACTCGCCGAACATTTCCGCCGCGATCCGCTGCGGCATTGTCAGCGCCCTCGGTGCGTAATGATGGCAGGCGATAAGACCCCACAACTCACCGCCGACGATCACGGAGATCGACATCGATGCGCCAACACCCATGTTGCGCAGGTACTCGCAATGCACTGGGGAAACGCTGCGCAGGTGCGCGAAGCTGAGGTCCAGGGGCTCGCCCGAAGCGTCCAACACGGGTTCGATTGGAACGAACGGGCAAGCCGAGTCGGAAATGATGCGGATGGTGTTCTTGAGATAGAGGTCGCGCGCCTGGCGCGGAATGTCGGTTGCCGGGAAGTATTGGCCCAGAAAGCTTTCGAGGTCCTGCCGCTTGGTCTCGGCCACCACCTGTCCCGCGCTGTCGTGGGCGAACTGGTAGATCATCACGCGGTCGTATTCGAGCAGCGCGCGCAGAAACCGCGGCGTTTGCCTGAGCAAATCTGCGGCGCTTGTGAGATGCCGCAGCCGCGCGATCAAAGACCGTACCGGCGTGAGGGCGTCGCGACCGTCGCCGCCCGTCGGCTCGAGCTCGACGATGACATTGCCGGCGTGCGCATGCACGGCCACGTCAAACGTGCGCCCGCTCGCGATCGTGACCGACATGAGAAGGCCGGGGCGCGCAGGACTGGTCGAGATCACCAGGGCGTTGCGCAGATCGTGGACGGGCTTGGGTCCCAGAATGGCTTCAACAGTCGCGCCTAGTAGGCCTTGGCCCGCAAACCCGAGCATGTCGGCAGCGTTGCCCGAGTGCCGCCGCACAGTGGCCAGCTCCGCGTCGCACGCCAGCAAGCACCCATGCGGCTGGATGCTGCCCGGGACATGGATCGGTTCACGATCGCAGTTCGTCAGGTCGACGCTACTCTTCTGCATTGCGGGCCCTCATCATAGCCTGCAGTGCGACGTCGAAAACGAGGTTTGCCGCATCACCGACGCGGTCGATATTGACGTCTGGGGCGCTCTCGAGCTTAGCCAGCAGGGCGTGCCATGTCGCCAGCGACGACGCCTGCAGGGCAAGGTGGCGCGCTCCAAAATCCTGCCCCAAACCAAGCTTCAGCGCCTCCTTGACCAGGACACGCGCCCCAAGCCCCGAACCCTCCAGCACATACAGCGCGCCCAGCACCCCGGCCATGTCAAACGCCATGTCGAAGGGTTGGTCCGGCAAAGGCCGCGCGCGCAGGTCGCGGATATCCAGGGCAATCAAAGGCGCAATCAACGTCGGCCGCAGACCATCGAGCCGCGGCGGCAATTTCTGCAGCGCGAGCTCGGCCGGGCGCCGGAACGCCAATAGCCCTCGCGCATAACGCAGGTACGCCGCCCGCGAGGAGATCTCGCCAACCACGGCCTCCAAATCCGCGTGTGCGCGCGCCGTGACGCTTCTCAATGCTTGACGTCGGGACTGCAGCATAGATTGAGGGCTACACCACCCATGGTGAAACCGGAAGCCGCTCTGCACGCACGGCAGCCGCGAAACAGCGCAGCAAAGCTGAACCTAGACTGCACTTCCGGTACACGGCTTCACGGGTAGAGCAGTGTCTTCGACCACGGCTGATCTGCCGACGGGCGTCTGAAGACCACGCGCTCGTGCAGGCGGAACGGGCGGTCGTGCCAGAATTCGATCTCGCTGGGCGTGAGGCGAAAGCCAGACCAGTAGGGCGGCCGCGGTACGCGATCGGGATGCGTGGCCTCCGCGGCGGCGACCGCCTTCTCCAGCGCGGCACGGCTTTCAAGCGGACGCGACTGCGCGGAAGCCCAGGCGCCGACCTGGCTGCCGCGCGGCCGCGATGCGAAGTAGGCATCCGCCTCCGCCTGCGTCACGGTGGAGATGACGCCGCGCACCCGCACCTGCCGGCGCAGGCTCTTCCAGTGGAAGTTCATCGCCGCCTTTGCGGCGCCAAGCAGCTCGCGGCCCTTCGCGCTCTCGACATTGGTGAAGAATACGAAGCCGCGCTGAAGAGGGCCGGCCGCATCGAGGCTCTTCAGCAGCACGACGCGAACGTTGGGCAGCCCGGCCGCATCGACGGTCGCGAGCGCGAAGGCGTTCGCATCGTTCGGCTCGTGCGCCTCGGCGTCCTTGAACCAGCTTTCGAACAGCGCGAACGGATCCCCTGAGGCGGCGAAGTCGCCGGCCTGCGGTGCCGTGTAGTAGTCGGGCTTCATAGTTTCTCAGTTCCTCTTGCGCGTCAGGGCACGCTTCTTCACGCCACATTAACCCTGTGCGCTCAGACTCGTCAGCCTCAGTACCGCTTTTCGTGAGTCAGGTCTGTAGCGATGCGTATGTCGATGGCGTTGGCGGCGCTTGCCGCCGTCGTAGGGCTGTCCGGGGTGACACCCCTCTCCGCCCAACAGCTCCACCCCACCGCACCTCCCTCGTGCAACTGCCCGGGGCCTCAAGTCGCCCCCAGGTCGCCGCAGCCGCGCCTAACCGACCTGTCCCGGGGGCGGCTCGACATCTACGACGAGGTCGCCGCGCTCGATGCCATCCGCATTGCCCTGACCCAGGTCGGCGACGGCAGCAGCTTCGTCTGGTACCGCAACAACGGACGCCTGAGCGGCGTAGTGCAGCCGACCCGGTCGTTCAGGGACGGCACCGGCCGCATCTGCCGGCACATCGTGGTCGTTCTCACCACCGGCCCGCGCACCGGCAAGATGGAAGGCTTCGCCTGCCGCCTCACCGACGGCGGCTGGCAGCTCGAGGGCTAGCCTGGCTTGCTCGGCGAGACGTTGATCCTGTAGCCGGGGACAGACTTCGCTTGGCCCGGCGCCTTCGTCTTTGCCGACAGCTTCACGCTTTGCCTCCCATACCCCCGACCTGCTATGGGACGCACGAATTCCCTGCCGTGCCGTCTTACTGGGGCTGACGAGATGCCGGGCTTGTGGGCCGTCTTCACGGTGATTGCTGCCGTCGGGCAGGTTCTGCGCAACGTGCAGCAGAAGGAGCTGACCGCCACGCTCGGCACGGTCGGCGCCACGCACGTGCGCTTTCTGTTCGGGCTGCCGTTCGGGCTGCTGTTCCTGATTGCCGTACTGACGGCGACGCAACTCCCGCTGCCGCATCTCAACTCGGTCATGCTCTCCTGGACAGTCGTTGCCGCGCTCGCCCAGATCGGGGCCACCGCGCTGATGCTGGCTGCCATGAAGGACCGTTCGTTCGTGGTGGTGACCACGTACGCCAAGACCGAGGCCATGCAGGTTGCCGTCTTCGGCCTGGTGTTTCTGGGCGATCCCATCACGCTGCCGTTGGCCGCCGCCATCTTGATCGCCACCATCGGCGTGCTGCTGGTGTCGTGGCCGCGCAGCGGCGGCGAGGAGGCCTTCTCCTGGCGGCCCGCTTTGCTCGGCATCGGCTCCGGCGCGCTGTTTGCAATCGCCGCCATCGGCTTCCGCGGCGGCATCCGGGCGCTCGAGACGCCGAGCTTTGTCGTAGCCGCAACGACCACGCTGGCGACCGGCCTGGCCATCCAGACCGTCGTGCTGTCCGCCTATCTGTTCCTGTTCGATCGCAAGACGCTGTTCGACATTTTCCGCATGTGGCGCCCCTCGCTGCTCGCGGGCTTCACGGGCGCGTTTGCCTCCCAGATGTGGTATCTCGCATTTGCGCTCGAAACGGCAGCCAAGGTGCGCACGCTGGCGCTGATCGAGATCCCGATGGCGCAAGTTCTGTCCCGCAACCTCTTCAAGCAGACGCTCGCCTCCCGCGAGGCCGTCGGCATCGGCCTGATCGTTATCGGCGTGCTGATCCTGCTCAACACGTAAGTGGGACGTGCGCGTGGGACGCGTCCTGCTTGCCATGTGACGAGAACGGAGCGTAGGCTCCGCCCCGCGTACACTAAGAGGGGCCAACCCTCCGATCGTCCGCCGATGGTGCGGCGGCATCATGTTCAGGCATGCAAGAGGAAGCGCCATGCGTCACTATCTGAAGCCGGCCGCCGCACTCGCGGCGTGTTTCGCCATTGCCTGCAGCGTTGCTGCACAAGAGAAGAAAGAGGAAGAGCCGTTCTGGGCCAAAGGCAGGCCCAAGGAGGGCGTGGGCTCCAAAATGGCCCCCGTGGCGGCACCGCCGATCCCCGTCGCCGCCGACAAGCTGCCCAAGCTGAAGGCGCCGCCCGGCTTCAAGGTCGAGGTCTACCAGAGCGGCATCCTGGATGCGCGCGGCATACGGCGCGGCGACAAGGGCACCATCTTCGTCAGCTCGCTGTTCGTCGCCGGCAAGGTCTACGCAATCACCGAGAAGGGCGGCAAGCGCGAGGTCAAGACCGTCCTGAAGGACCTCGAGCTGCCGAGCGGCATCGAGTTCCGCAAGGGCGCGCTCTACGTCGCGACGCCCAAGAAGGTCATGCGCTACGACGGCATCGAGGACAAGCTCGACAGTCCGCCCGCGCCCGTCGACGTGTTCACCGACCTGCCGGGCGACATCCCACACGGCTGGAAGTTCCTGCGCTTCGGCCCGGACGGCAACCTGTACGTTCCGGTCGGCGCGCCGTGCAACATCTGCGAGATCGATCCCGACAAGTACTCAGTGATCTTCCGCATCACGGCCGATGGCAAGGACAAGCAGATCGTCGCGCGCGGCGTGCGCAACACGGTGGGCTTCGACTTCCATCCCAAGACCAAGGAGCTGTGGTTCACCGACAACCAGCGCGACTGGCTGTCGGAGGACTTCCCGCTGGATGAGCTGAACCGGCTGAAGAATGTGGGCAAGGACCACTTCGGCTATCCCTTCTGCCACTCCGGCACCATGGTCGATCCCGAGTTCGGCTGGGGCAAGTCGTGCGCCAACTACGTGAAGCCGGCTGCCACGCTGGGTCCGCACTCCGCCCCGCTCGGCATGCGCTTCTACACGGGCAAGATGTTCCCGGCGAAGTACCAGGGCGCCATCTTCATCGCCCGCCACGGTCCCTGGAACCGCACGCAGAAGTACGCCGACGTGTCGGTGGCCTATGTCAACGCGCAGGGCCAGGTGACCGCGGTCGAGCCGTTCCTGACCGGCTTCGTCAAGGACAACCAGTATCTCGGCCGCCCGGTCGATTTCCTGACGTTGCCTGACGGCTCGCTGCTGGTTACGGACGACCATGCCGGCGCGGTCTATCGCGTCTCGTATGGACGCTAGGTCCGAGCATCTCAGGCGAGGGCGGGTCGCTGCCCTCGCCGCCGCGTTTGCCTTGATGTTCGCCGCCGCCGGCGCCTGCGCGCAATCGCTCCAGGACAAGATCGCGCAGTGCGCCGCCTGCCACGGCGAGGACGGCAGGTCCGCCGATCCCGCCGTCCCCCACATCGGCGGGCAGCCGAAGCTGTTCGTGATGTACCAGCTCTTCTTCTACCGCGAGGGCCGCCGCAAAAGCCCCGAGATGAACACTATCGCCAAGGAGCTGACCGACGCGGAGCTGACGGCGATCTCGGAGCACGTCGCCAAGCTGCCGGCCCCCCCGCCTCAATCGGGCACGCCCGATGAAGCCAAGTTCAAGCGCGGCGCCACGCTCGCACGCGAGCGCATCTGCGCCAGCTGCCACAACGACGACTACTCGGGCCGCGAGCAGATGGCCCGCCTCGCCGGCCAGCGCGAGGCCTACACGATCCAGGCCCTGAAGGATTATCGCGCGGGTGTACGCATCGGCACGCAAGCCGCGATGCCCGAGACCGTGCGGGGCTTGAGCGATGACGATCTCGCCGCCCTCGCCCATTTCCTGGCCTATGTGCGCTAGGCGGCGCATATAACTGCAGCTCTACCACCCGCGGGTCTTGCGCAACGCCATGCGGCCGTCTATGCCGCCGCCTCAGAAGGGAAATTTGGGCGTCTCGCCGAGTGTGCACAGAACCGCGCCAAGCTTTCCGTACGAAGCCTTGCCTGCTGGACCCCCTAGGCGGTTCGTGTAGGATGCCGGCACCGGCACCAGTTTGGGCACTGAGCGCCGGTAACTTTCTGAAGGGACACTGAAAAATGAATGGACCCAGTGCGGCGCCAGAGGTTCCGGCCGGCACGTTGATGCAGGGTAAGCGCGGCCTCATCATGGGGGTCGCCAACAACCGATCTATCGCGTGGGGCATTGCCAAGGCCGCCGCCGCCCAGGGCGCGACGCTTGCCTTCACCTATCAGGGCGACGCCCTCAGGAAGCGCGTCGAGCCGCTGGCCGCGGAACTGGGCTCCAAGCTGGTTCTTCCGTGCGACGTGTCCGACCCTGCCTCGATGGATGCCGTGTTCGCCGAGCTCGCAAGCCAATGGGGCAAGCTCGACTTCCTGGTGCACGCCATCGCCTTCTCCGACAAGGCCGAGCTCGATGGCCGCTATGTCGACACCACCGAGAAGAACTTCACGCAGACGATGCTGATCTCCTGCTACTCCTTCACGGCGCTCGCCAAGCGCGCCGAGAAGCTGATGCAGCCGGGCGGTTCGCTGCTCACGCTGACCTACTACGGCGCCGAGAAGGTGATGCCGCACTATAATGTCATGGGCGTCGCCAAGGCAGCGCTGGAGGCCAGCGTGCGCTATCTCGCTGCCGACCTCGGCAAGGATGGCATTCGCGTCAATGCGATCTCCGCCGGGCCCATCAAGACGCTGGCGGCCTCCGGCATCTCGGACTTCCGCTACATCCTGCGCTGGAACGAATACAACTCCGCGCTCCGGCGCACCGTCACCATCGAAGAAGTGGGTGCCGCCGGCCTTTACCTCCTTTCCGACCTGTCGCGTGGCGTCACCGGCGAGGTTCACCACGTGGATGCCGGCTACCACGTGCAGGGCATGAAGAACGAGGACGCGCCGGACATCTCGGTGATCAAGGACGGGGCCTGATCGCGCGGTCCCGTTTACGGGTCGCCCGAGGCAAAAACTGGTTTGGCGCCCGGGATTTGCGGGACCGCCGCCACAAATCTGCCACGCCTACGCATTGGTCTCCACGGTTCGGGGAGACATCATGCGTTCTGCGTTGGCCGTACTGATTGCGTTGGCGGTTGTGCTTGCGACCCCGGCCCAGTCCGCGCGGCCGAAGCAGCAGAGCGAGTTCCAGTCGCCCGAGCTGATCCTGCGCTGGATCAACGGCTACCGGACTAACCCCAAGCCCGACAAGGTGCCCGAGCTTGCGCGCGCCGCCAGTGCGCTGGGGTTGTTCCGCGACATGGAGACCGCGGGCGTCTACGTCGGCTTCATGGCCGGTGTCCTCGAGGCCAACCCGCAGCGCGCCGAAGCGCTCATCACCAAGATGTATCCGATGCCGCCGGAGGACCAGGTGGCCATCGTGCGCGCCATTGCGCACTCCAATCACCCGCAGTGGAAGGAGCTGCTGCGCAAGTTCTCCGAGCGCATGCCGGCGCGCAAGGTGCTGATCGACCGGTTTGTCACCGGCAAGCAGCCGCGTCTTGGTGAGTTGCCGCTCGACAATGGCGCCGGCCCGCTGGACATGCTGTGGGGCAAATACTTTGCTACCGGCTCATACGAGCCGATCCTGCGCATGGTCTCGATCCTGGCGTGGTCCAAGGACGCCAACAATGTCGAGCGCCTGACCGTGGGCAGCATGACGAAGCTGACGCTGGCCACGAATGCCTCGCGCGACAAGGCCCTGCTCGACATGCTCAAGAACGCGATGCGGCACGAATCCGGCGCGACGCGGGCGGTGCTGACGGAAGTCATCGACGCCGCCGAGACCTTCGAGTTCGGCCGCGTGCGCAAGGATGCGATGGCCTCCATCGAGCAGCTCAAGATGAAGGGCCCTGAGTCGGCGCGCAACACCATGTGGTGGGGACAGGCCGGGCAGACCGCGCTTGCACTCGGCTGCATCGTCGCCGGCGCGCTGGGTCACGTCGAGGTCGGCATCCCATGCATCGTGGGCGGCGCCGTGTCCTCGGCCGCGCTGAAATACATGGTTCCTGGACAGTAGCTTCAGACGTTTTTCGCGATGTCGATTTTCGGCGTGCAAGCGCCGGTAGCCCGTCCGCGCGCTTCTGGTATACCTGAGGCGTCAGTACGCCTACGGAAGCTGGGCGACAGGACGGGAGGACATCATGGGATTCAGATTCAAGCTCGCATTCGCACTGCTCGCAGCCCTCGGCGTCAGCGCCGGCACCGCTTCGGCACAGGACTATCCCTCCAAGCCGGTGAAGATCATCGTCCCGTTCGGCGCGGGCGGGCCTGCCGACATCTATGCGCGCTTCATTGGCCAGGGCCTGCAGGACAGCCTCAAGCAGTCCTTCGTCATCGAAAACCGCCCCGGCGCCGGCGCGCAGATCGGCACGGTGGAAGTCGCGAAAGCCGAGCCCGACGGCTACACGCTGCTGATGATGTCGAACACGCACACGGTCAACGAGACACTGAGGCCGGGCCGCTCGTATGAGCTGATGCGCGATTTCGTCGGCGTCGCCCCCGTCAACTATTCAGACCTGATCATGGCGGTGCATCCGTCCGTGCCTGCCAAGAACGTGAAGGAGTTCGTCGATCTTCTCAAGTCGAAGCCCGGCGAGCTGAACTATGCCTCGTCCGGCCTCGGCACGCCCTATCACATGGCCGGCGAGCTGTTCAAAGCCATGAGCGGCACGCAGATTGCGCACGTTCCGCACAAGGCCAGCGGTGAAGCGCGCAGCGCCGTGCTGGGCGGACACGTGCAGATGATGATCGATGCCATCACCACGACCGCACCCACGGTACAGGGCGGGCAGCTGCGTGCGCTTGCCACCACCGGCAAGACGCGCTCGACATTGATGCCTGATATTCCGACCGTCTCGGAGTCCGGTGTTCCCGGTTACGAAGCCACCATCTGGCTCGGCATCATGGCGCCCAAGGCGACTCCGAAGGGCGTGGTCGACAAGCTCAACGCCGAGATCAACAAGGTGCTCGCCAAGGCCGAGGTCAAGGACGCCTGGGGCAAGCAGGGCGCGGTGCCGATCGTCATGTCGCCAGCCGAGTTCGAAACGTATCTCAAGGGCGACATCGAGAAGTGGGCCAAGGTGATCCAGACGGCCGGCATCAAGACCCAGTAGCCCGCGGCGATGGCAGACGCGATAGAGCTCACGGTCAACGGGACGATCCGATCGCTCGAAGCCGACCCTGACACCAGCCTGCTCAGTGTGCTGCGCGGCGCGCTGGGCTTGACGGCCGCGCACTTCGGTTGCGGCGCCGGCCAGTGCGGGGCCTGCAACGTGCTGGTCGACGGCCGCGCAGTCGCCTCGTGCGATACGCCGCTATGGGCGGCTGCCGGCAAATCCATCGTGACGCTCGAAGGCCTCGGGACGCCGGAGAAGCCGCACCCGCTGCAGGACGCCTTCATCGCCGAGCAGGCCATGCAGTGCGGCTACTGCATCTCCGGCATCATCATGTCGGCCGCGGCGCTGCTGCGCGAGAAGGCCAACCCGACCGAGGCCGAGGTGCGCGCCGCGCTCGACCGCAATCTCTGCCGCTGCGGTGCGCACAACCGGATCGTGCGCGCCGTGCTGCGCGCCGCACGCGAGGGGCAGGCGGCATGAGCACGGGTCCGGGCCTCGGCTATCACATTCTCGACAAGGGCGGCGCGCCGCTGCCCGGCAGCCTGCAGACCAACCCGCGGCTGTCGAAAGGGCTGAAGCTGCGGCCCGACGGCATTGTCGAGGTGATGTCCGGGAAGGTGGAGATCGGCCAGGGCATCCTGACCGCGGTGGCGCAGATCGTGGCGGACGAGCTGGATGTCGACATCGCGCGCATTCGCATGGTGCCGGCCTCCACCGCGATGAGCCCGAACGAGGGCGTGACATCGGGTAGTCTCTCCATCGAGCATTCGGGCTCCGCGTTGCGCTTTGCCTCCGCCGAGGTACGCGCGATCTACCTGGAGGCGGCCGCGCAGCGCCTTGGCGTCGACGCCACCGCCCTCACCGTCAACGACGGTGCTATTGCCGGCCCGGGCAATCTGCGCACGAGCTACTGGGAGCTGGCCGACGACAGCCTGCTCGAGCGCGATGCCACCGGCGCGATTGCACCGAAGCCTGCTGAGCAGCGGGCATTTACCGGCTCGGCGGCACCGCGGCTCGACGTCCCCGACAAAGTGTTCGGTCGGCCGCGCTTCATCCATGATGTACGGCTCGACGGCATGCTGTTCGGCCGCGTGCTCAAGCCTGCTGCGCCCTGGGCCGTGCTGCAATCATTGGACGCGGCCGCGGCCAGGCGCGTGGCAGGCGTGGTGTCCATCGTGCGCGATGGCAGTTTCGCCGGTGTGGTCGCGGAAACCGAAACGGCGGCCTCGGCGGCGCTCGCCAAGCTGGCCGCAGGCGCGACCTGGGACAGCGGCGAGCCGTTGCCGGATGAGCACAACCTGCGCGCCTGGATCAAGAGCCAGCCGGTGGAGACGACGCCGATCAATGAGCGCAACCCGGATACGGACATTGCCAAGGCGGAGCGCACGGTGCGGCGGGAGTATTCCCGTCCCTACATCGCGCACGCGTCGATGGCGCCGTCGTGCGCGATCGCGCAGTGGACCGGTGACGCGATCCGGGTGTGGACGCATAGCCAGGGCGTCTACAATCTGCGCGCCGACCTCGCACTGATCTTCGGGCTGCCGCCCGAGCGCATCGTGGTCGAGCATGTCGAAGGCGCGGGCTGCTACGGCCAGAACGGCGCCGACGATGTCGCGCTCGACGCCGTGCTGCTCGCCCGCGATGCCGGCGGCCGGCCGGTGAGCCTGACATGGTCGCGGGCAGACGAGATGGCGTGGTCGCCGTTCGGGGCCGCGCAGGCGGTCGACATCGAGGCGGGCCTGGATGCGGAAGGAAACATCGTCACCTGGTGGCACAGCGTCTGGGGCAACGGGCACGTCCTGCGGCCCGGCCGCGGCAAGACGCCGACGCTGCTGACGGCGACCCAGCTCGCCAAACCGTACCCACGCGTCATCGCGGCCAATCCGCCGCTCGCCGGCGGGGGCGGCGCGGAGCGCAACGCGGTTCCCACCTACGATTTCCCGATGTGGCGCGTCACCAACCATCGCATCTTGACGATGCCGCTGCGCACGTCCTCGCTGCGCACGCTCGGGGCGTTCGCCAACGTGTTCGCCATCGAGTCCTTCATGGACGAGCTTGCGCTCGAGGTCGGAGAAGACCCGGTCGCGTTCCGGCTGCGCCATCTGACCGACCCGCGCGCCAAGGCGGTCGTGGAGGCGGCGGCGCGGCGCGCGGGCTGGCCGGCATGGACAAAACGGGAGGGCAGGGGACACGGCATCGCCTATGCCCGCTACAAGAACTTCGGCGCCTACTGCGCGGTGGTGGCGGACGTGAATACCGCGCCCGATATCCGCGTCGAGCGACTGGTGATGGCGGTCGATGTCGGCGAGGTCATCAATCCGGACGGGGTGGAGAACCAGATGGAAGGCGGCGCCATCCAAGCCACAAGCTGGACCCTGAAGGAGGCGGTGCGCTTCGACCGCACGCGCATCGTCAGCGACAGCTGGGAGACCTACCCCATCCTTACGTTCTCCGAAGTGCCCGCGGTCGAGGTGGAGATCATGGCGCGCCCGAAAGAGAAGACGCTGGGCGCCGGAGAGGCGGCACACGGCCCCGTCGCCGGCGCCATCGCCAACGCCGTGTACGATGCGCTCGGCGTGCGCGTGCGCGACCTGCCAATCACGCGCGAACGCATCATCGCGGCCATGGGCTGATCTCACGTCATGCACGTCAATATTCTCAGCGGCGGCGCCGCGCAGGGCCTGGTCTCGGCACTTGCACCGACGTTCAAGACCGCCACGGGCGGCGAGATTGCCGGCACCTTCGGCGCCGTCGGCGCCATGCGCGACAACCTGCTCGCGGGGGCGCCGGCGGACCTCCTGATCCTGACGCGCGCACTGATCGAGGAGCTGACAGCCCAGGGGCACGTCGCCGCCGGGTCGGCGGTAGACATCGGCACGGTGCATACGGCGGTCGCCATCCGGAGTGGCGATCCGGTTCCCGCCGTCGCCGATGCCGACGGCCTGCGTGCCGCACTGCTGGCAGCCGACTCGATCTATTTCCCCGATCCCAAACTGGCGACGGCGGGCATTCACTTCGCGAAGGTGCTGGAGCGTCTGGGCATCGAGAACGGCGGGCGCTTCAGGACGTTTCCGAATGGCGCCACCGCCATGGCGGCGCTCGCGGCGTCGACCACGTCCAAACCCATCGGCTGTACGCAGGTGACGGAGATCCTCAACACGGCGGGCGTCAAGCTCGTCGCGCAGCTACCGGCAGGTTACGAGCTTGCGACCATCTACACGGCCGGGATCGCAAGCAAGGCACAGTCCCCCGAGCTGGCGCGGCAGCTTGCCGACCTGCTGTCAGGCGCGAGCGCAAAACCGGCGCGTGCGACGGCCGGTTTCTCCTGAACGACAGGCCGCTCGCGCCTAGGCGACGTCGAAGAACTTGTTCGGCCGCAGGAAGAACGAGAGAGCCAGGCACCCCTTGGGCGCGTGCGCATCGTGCCGGCTGCCGGCCGGACGCCACACATAGTTGCCCGCCGTCGCCACGCCCTCGTGGTCCTCGAGCGATCCCTCCAGCACGAAGGTCTGCTCCAGCTCGACGTGCTCGTGATCGGGAAGCGTGGCGCCCGGCGCAAACCGCACCAGCGCCGTGCTGAGACCGGTATCCTTGTCCTCCATGAGCACTTTCATGTCGACACCCTTGAAGCGGGTGGGCGTCCAGGGGACGTCGGCCACATCGACATAGCGGGACGCCAGGGGCGCAAGGCCGCCGTGGTTCCTGGCGCCGGGGGTCACCATAGGCATGCGCGTCTCCTCCCAAGCATCTTTTGTTCTGCCCCGGTCTGGACACGATGCCGCCCGCAGGCCGATCGATTGTATGCGGCCCGTGTCGAACGGCAAGCTGGTGCTTTTGGAAGAGCTGGCTGGGGCGGAAGGAATCGAACCTTCGCATGGCGGAATCAAAATCCGCTGCCTTACCGCTTGGCTACGCCCCAGCAGGGACGCTGCCATCTAGCGGTGTTCTGGCGGCGTTTCAAGGTCGATCGCGGTGGGTACGGTTGTGTTATCAGCACCGTACGGCTACCAACCGTGACCGTGGGGCCAGATTGCAGCGAGGGCGACGATGCGGCAGGCGGCGACTGCGAGGATAGTGCTCGCCGGCATTGCGCTGACCCTTGCCGGCTCCGGGGGCTGGGCGGCCAGCTACGACTGCAACTCGCAATGGTTGAGCCGCGCCGAGTACGTCATTTGCGACGACCCGGCGCTGTCACGCATGGATGAGCGGGCCGGACGCCGCTTCGACCAGATCGCCTCGCGCACCAGCCGATTTGGCCAGTACCTCGGATTGCGGCACTGGCAGGCGGCGTGGGCACGCCAGCGCAACCAGTGCGGCAACGACCGGGCCTGCATCAACGCGCACTATCGTACGCAGGCCCAGTTTCTCGATCGTGTCCAGGAGTGCCTCAACTCACGCCTGACGCGGCAGACCTGTCTGCGCAACACGCTGAGTGGCGAGCGCGAGGTGGGCCGGCGCTAGCGCGCTCCACCACCGTGCACCGAACCGCAGTTCAAATTTTCACCGTCACCGTCGCACTGTTGCGAGCAATCCACCTTCAAGGAGCGCCGGAGCGCGCTGAGGGATGGATCCTCGGGCCGAGCCCGAGGATGACAGCCTGAACCAAGGTGGCGAAAGCGGCTACGCCTTGCCGAGCATGGCCTCGACGTACTCCCAGTTCACCAGGTTGTCGAACCAGGCCTCGAGGTACTTCGGGCGCGCGTTGCGGTAGTCGATGTAGTAGCTGTGCTCCCACACGTCGACGCCGAGGATCGGCGTGGCGCCGTGCATCAGCGGGTTCTCGCCGTTGGGCGTCTTGGCGATGGCAAGCTTGCCGTCCTTGACGGTGATCCAGGCCCAGCCCGAGCCGAACTGGGTGACGCCCGCCTGCACGAAGTCGGTGCGCATCTTGTCGTAGCCGCCGAGGTCCTTGTCGACCATCGCCTGCAGCTTGCCGGGCAGCTTCTTGCCGCCGCCGCCCTTCTTCATCCACTGCCAGAAGTGGATGTGGTTGTAGTGCTGGCCGGCGTTGTTGATGATCGGCGCGTTCTTCTCCGCGAACGCCTTTTTGCAGATCTCTTCGAGGCTCAGGCTCTCATACGGCGTTCCGGCGATCGCCTTGTTGCCGTTGTCGACATAGGCCAGGTGATGCTTGTCGTGGTGGAACTCCAGCGTCTCCTTCGACATGTAGGGCGCCAGGGAGTCATAGGCATAGGGAAGTTCGGGAAGCTTGAAAGACACGGGGACACTCCGTTTCTTGTGCTTTGAGGGAGGGTGTGAATTCTCCGGCAAGGTACCGGCTTGGGGCGGCCAGCACAAGCAGAGCAGTCGCCGGAGCCCGCCCTGCACGCCCGCCAGAAGGCTAAGCCTTGAACGCGCCTTCGGTTCCCGACTTGGATCGCCGGCAGATGGTCCCCAAGTAGCGATGATCTGCTGCTTTTCGCTGCTTCGCGCTCGTAGGCGCAGTTTCTGTGGCAGCAGAGAAAGCGTTATTCGTCAGCATTTGGGACGGCCGCTCACTCTAGTTGTCATCCCGGAATTCGCCGCAGGCGAGTGTCCGAGACCCAGGGTTGAGGATGGCTTCGGAACTTGTGGCTCTGGGTCCCGGCGCTCGCTGCGCTCGGCCGGAATGAAAAGCGACGGGTGAGGGCGGTGGCCGTGATGACGGACGACGTAGCGCTCTCGAAAGCGCTCTAGAAAACCAAAAGGGCCCGGCAACCCTGTGTGCCGAGCCCCATTTGGATCACGCCGGGGAAGATAGATTTCAGGGTAGCTGCAGCCTAGGAGACGTGAGCTAGCCGGAGCCTGAACGCGGTGTTCACGCGCCGTTCAGCCGGTGGACGCGCCGCCGCCATGCTGTGGCTGCGCGGAGGCCAACATCCCGCAAGCCCAAATCCGCACGGCCGTTAGGCCGGGCTTAACACCTTGCTGGTTCACTGCATGCCAGTGGTGTCAGTCTGTGATGTGCGTCATGGTTCGGTTGAGTTGCGGCAGTGGCCGCGTCCGTTTGGTAAGTTTTGCTTCGGCCTGCACGCTGCTGCTGGCCGGGTGCGCCGCCGACGAGCGCACACAGCTTTCGCGCGCCGGCGCGCTCCCCGACCTTGTTCGCCCAGCCAATGCCTCGGATGCCGAGGCCGAGCGCATCGTGACCCAGGCAATCGTCGCGCACGAGATCCGCCGGCCCTAGATTGCCGGGCCGCTATCAGAAGAACGCCTGCAATCCGGTCTGCGCCCGGCCGAGGATCAGCGCGTGCACGTCGTGTGTGCCCTCGTAGGTGTTGACGGTCTCCAGGTTCGCGGCGTGCCGCATGACGTGATACTCGATCTGGATGCCGTTGCCGCCGTGCATGTCGCGGGCCGTGCGCGCAACATCGAGGGCCTTGCCGCAGTTGTTGCGCTTGACGATGGAGATCATCTCCGGCGCCATCTTGCCCTCGTCGAACAGGCGCCCGACGCGCAGCGCGCCCTGCAAGCCGAGCGCAATTTCCGTTTGCATGTCGGCGAGCTTTTTCTGCACGAGCTGAGTCTGCGCCAGCGGACGGCCGAACTGCTTGCGGTCGAGGGTGTACTGGCGCGCGCGATGCCAGCAGTCCTCGGCAGCACCCATGGCACCCCAGGAAATGCCGTAGCGCGCGCGGTTGAGGCAGCCGAAGGGGCCGGCGAGGCCTGACACGTTCGGCAGCAAGTTCTCCTCAGGCACCACGACGCCGTCCATGACGATCTCGCCTGTGATGGAGGCGCGCAGGCTGAGCTTGCCGCCTACCTTCGGCGCGGAGAGGCCCTTCATGCCCTTCTCCAGCACGAAGCCGCGGATCGCGCCCTCGTGCGCGGCCGACTTCGCCCACACCACGAACACGTCGGCGATGGGTGCGTTGGAAATCCACATCTTGGTGCCGGTCAGGCGATAGCCGTCGGCCACCTTCTCGGCGCGTGTCTTCATGCTGCCGGGATCGGAGCCGGCATCGGGCTCGGTGAGGCCGAAGCAACCGACCCACTCGCCCGAGCCGAGCTTGGGCAGATACTTCTCGCGCTGCGCTTCCGTTCCGTAGGCGTAGATCGGGTACATGACGAGCGAGGATTGCACGCTGTTCATGGAGCGATAACCGCTGTCGACGCGCTCCACCTCGCGCGCGACGAGGCCGTAGCTCACGTAGTTGGCGCCGGCACAGCCATATTTCTCCGGGATCGTCACGCCGAGCAGGCCGAGCTGGCCCATCTCGTTGAAGATGGCACGGTCCGTTTTCTCTTCCAGGTAGGCCTCGATCACGCGCGGCAGCAGCTTCTCCTGCGCGTACGCGCGGGCGGTGTCGCGGATGGCGCGCTCGTCCTCGGTGAGCTGGTCGTCGAGCAGGAACGGGTCTTCCCAGTTGAAGGAGGCCTTCTTGCGCACCGCGTCCTGCATCGTCGTTCTCCCGTGCCGCTGCGTGGGTCGATGTGCGAGCTGCGGCAGCCTTGCGAGCTCGTCTCCCTGCTCTCAATTATCCCCGCGCGCACAGGCGGGCAAGGCCAAGACGTCGCTGCCGGCGACGGGCCCCGCAGCGCAGCAGCCCTGCGAAAACGACGGCCGCAGACGGACGGCACGCCTCGCAGACGTTTCTTCGTCAACTGCAGCGAGCCCGCCTCGCCCTATGGCGGTAGGCGGCTCAAGCTTCGCGTTGGAGGTTCAATCGATGTCTCTCAAAGTCTCAACTCTGGTTGCGGCAGCGGTTGCCGCACTGTTCGTCGCCGGCACCACCATCGAGCAGGCTGCCGCGCGGGACGGCGGTCGCGGGGGTGGCGGAGGCGGCGGCTTTTCGGCCGGCCGCAGCGGCGGGAGCGGCGGCTTCGGCGGCGGCGGACGCTCGTATGGCGGCGGCGGAGGCGGTGGCCGGGATTTCGGCAGCCGGTCCTTCAGCAGCGGCCGCTCGTTCGGGGGCGGAGGCGGCTCGGATCGGGGCCGTAGCCTGCGCTACAGCGGCCCACGGGACTCGGGCTCGGTGCGCTCGTTCGGTTCGTCGGGTGCGCGGATAAACCGGCATGCCGGCTCGCGCCACGACGGGCACCGCCACCGGCACCGCCGCGGCTATGCCTACTACGGGCTCCCGCTCTACGGGGCCTATGCCTACGGCGCCTATGGCTCGTGCAGCTCCTACTACGATCGCGCGATAACGACCGGCAGCGATTATTGGTGGGACCGCTACTACGCCTGCGTCGGCTATTACGAGTAGGCCGGAAAAAAAGAAGGCCGGCTCCGCCGGGAGCCGGCCTTCCGCACGTCTGGGGCGCGGGCCTAAGCCTTCAGGTGCCGCTCGAAGACCTGCTTGATCGCCCGGTCGTGGGGGACGCCGCGGGCGGTCAGCGCGCTGTAGGTGTGCGCCGCCGCAAGGCCATCCCGCAGCGCACCGAAATAGATGGCAACTTGCGCGGCGAAACGGGCGAACGGGCCCTTGGACTCGTCATGCGGCAGGAAACCCAGGGTTTCCTCGAAATTCTTGGCAATGCTCATGATCATCATCTCCTCACCAGCCGGTGTTGACCGTGTCTGGACTTGGATATGGTATATGGCATGCCACATTGCAATGCAACAAACAGGGTCGCCGTGGTAGCTATGCGCCAGGAGCATGGCTAGGCGAAGGCATGGTTAATCGATCTCTGCTTCAGCCGGGAACTGAGGGAACTACGGCCGCGTTAACGCTGCGGCCGGCGGGAATGCGGTGCCGGCCTTTCGACCGCGGGACGCGCCCGGGGGACCCCTCGGGGCAAGCGCGACCGCCACAGGAGGCCCTATGGAACAGATGTTCAATCAGCTGCTGCAATTTCTGCAGCAGGGCATTGCCGCCATCTTCAGGTTCGTTCAGCTGATCTGGAGCTGGTCTGTGGACCAGATCTCCCGTCTCCTGCAGGTGCCCTGGCAGGATTGGCCCCTATGGAAGCAGCTGCTGCTCGTCATTGTCATCGGCGCTGTCGCATACGCGCTGTTCCAGGCCGCGAAGGAGTTGTGGGCTGCCGGCGAACGCATTCTTTCGGCTTTCGCCACACTGCTCGGCGTGCTGGTCAGAACACTGCCGCGCGTGCTTGTTGCCGGTATCGTTGCCCTGGGCGGCGTGTGGGTGCTGAACAATCTCGACCTCTCGCGGGTGCCCTTGCCGACGTTCATGCAGACCAGCGCGCTGGAGAAGTAGCGGTTAACCACGCGCGACAGCGGTCGTCACCGCAGGATACCTCCGGTGACGCTTGCAGATGACCTAGAGCGGTGCAGCACGCGACGCCGTCAAAAGTGTGCTGCTCCGCTGCGTCGTGCTAGCTACGACAACGCGCCAAAGGCAAGCATCAGAAAAGAGCAGCGTCACGCAGCAATGGGGCACGCGCAGACCTTGAACCTTGCCGCCATCGGCAATTGCCGTACGGCTGCGTTGATCGACGACAACGCCCGTATGGTCTGGTGGTGCTTCCCGCGCTTCGATTCCGATCCCGTTTTTTCGCGCCTGCTGGCCGGTGACGAGGAGAAGGGCTTCTGCGACGTCACCCTCGAGGGGGCCGCCAGCAAGGACGCCGCCTACGAGCGCAACACCGCCATCGTGCAGACCACGCTGCGCGACGGCGCCGGCAACGCGGTGCGCATCACCGACTTCGCACCGCGCTTCAAGCGCTTCGAACGCGTATTCAACCCGCCGCAGATCTTCCGCCGCATCGAACCCATCAGCGGCCTGCCGCGCGTGCGCATCCGCGTGCGGCCGACCTTCAACTACGGCCAGCCGTGCACGCATCGCGCGCAAGGCTCCAACCACATCCGCTACATGGGAGGTCAGGAGAACCTGCGCCTCACCACCGATGCGCCGCTGTCCTACATCGTGCACGAGACACCGTTCGCGCTCGCGCGGCCGATCACGCTGATCCTGGGGCCCGACGAGCCGTTCGAAGCCGCCGTCGACATGACCTCGCAGGAGTTCGCCCAGCGCACGCGCCAGTACTGGCTCGACTGGGCCCGCTCGCTGGCCATCCCGCTCGAGTTCCAGGCCGACATCATCCGCGCCGCCATCACCCTGAAGCTCTGCAACTACGAGGAAACCGGCGCCATCATCGCCGCGCACACGACCTCGATCCCGGAGTCGCCGGGCTCGCAGCGCACCTGGGACTACCGCTACTGCTGGCTCCGCGACGCCTTCTTCGTGATCAAGGCCCTCAATCGCCTGGGCGCCACCCAGACGATGGAGGAATACATCCACTACATCACCAACATCGCCGTGGACGCCGAGCGGCCGCTGCGCCCCGTCTACAGCATCGTGCCGACGGAGCCGCTGGAGGAGTGGACCGCGCCGGACCTCGCCGGCTTCCAGAACATGGGGCCGGTCCGCATCGGCAACCAGGCCGCCGAGCAGATGCAGCACGACTCTTACGGCAGCGTCATCCTCGGCGCCTCGCAGATGTTTCTTGACGAGCGGCTGCCGCGCATGGGCGACGCGGCGCTCTTCCATCGCCTCGAGCCGCTCGGGGCACAGGCGCGCCGCTTTGCGTTCCAGCCCGACGCCGGCCCCTGGGAGTATCGCGGGCGGCAGCGCATCCATACGCACTCCGTGACGATGTGCTGGGTCGCCTGCGATCGCCTCGCGCGTATCGCAACGCGCCTGGGACTTGCCGAGCGCGCCAACTCCTGGCGCGAGCACGCCGACGCAATCCGCAAGGAAATCCTTTCCCGCGCATGGAGCGACAAGACCGGTGCGCTCGTCGGTGCGCTCGACCATCACGAGCTCGACGCCAGCGTGCTCCTGCTCCCCGACCTTGGATTGCTGCCCGCCAGCGACGAGCGTTTCGTGCGCACGTGCGCGGTCATCGACAGGGAACTCAAGCGCAACGGCTATCTCATGCGCTACGTGGCCGAGGACGATTTCGGCCTGCCGGAGTCGGCATTTCTCGTCTGCCAGTTCTGGTATATCGATGCCCTCGCGGCGCTCGGCCGCAAGGAGGAAGCCCGCGACATGTTCACGGATGTCTTGGCACGAACGAACGCATTCGGCCTGCTCTCCGAGGACATTCATCCCGCAACCGGCCAGCTTTGGGGCAATCTTCCGCAAACGTACTCGATGGCCGGCATCATCAATACGGGCCGAATTCTCTCCCGCAGCTGGCAGGAAGCCTGGGTGAGCTGACGCCCGAAAAAACCTCCGCCGCCCCGGAACTTTCCGGTATTTCAAGCGTTATCTAGGGTGATCCCCGCCCTACATCGCGTCCTGACCTGACCATCGGAGGTTTCCCGAGATGAGTCGCGTCATACTGGTTTCCAACCGGGTCCTGGACCTGAGGAAAGCCTCACAAGCAGGCGGCGTGGCGGTGGCGCTTGCCGACATCGTGCGCACGCGGCCCTCGCTGTGGTTCGGTTGGAGCGGTGAAATCAAACCGGCCGAAGAGAGCAACACGGTCTCGCGTGAAGGCCGCATCGCGACCACTCCTCTCTCACCGAGCGAGCACGAGCGCTACTACCTCGGCTATGCGAACTCGGTGCTGTGGCCGGTGTTCCACGGCCGGCTCGATCTTGCACACTTCGAAGCTGGCTATTTCGAGCAGTATCTTGGCGTGAACCGTCGCCTCGCAGCCTTGCTGCAGCCGATGCTCAAGCCGGACGACATCATCTGGGTGCACGACTACCATTTGATTCCGATGGCCGCCGAATTGAAGAAGCTCGGCGTCACCAATCGCATTGGCTTCTACCTGCACATTCCCTTCCCCCCCTGGCAGGTGTTCTCGGCCATCCCCGAGCACGAGCAGTTGGCCCGCTGCCTTGCCGACTACGACCTCGTCGGCCTGCAGACCAAGGCCGACGTCGCCAACCTCATCGACTACGTACTCAACGGCGTGTTCGGCAACGTCACGCCGCAGGGCCGCGTTCGCATCTTCGATCGGCTCCTGACCGTGGCCAGCTTTCCGATCGGCATCGACGTCGCCGACTTTACCAAGGGCGGGCGCGAAAGCGGGCTTGCACAAGGGCGCGGTGCCAGCCGCATCATCGGCGTCGATCGATTGGACTACACCAAGGGCTTGCCGCAGAAATTCAAGGCTTTCGGTCAGTTCCTCGACAAATACCCCCAGTACCGCCGCCAGGTCGTTCTCACCCAGATCGCCCCGCCGACGCGTTCGAGCGTCGACGCCTACGCAGACATTCGCCAGCAGCTCGAGAGCCTCGCCGGCTCCATCAACGGACAGTTCGGCGAGCTCGATTGGGTGCCCATTCATTACATCCACCGCTCGACCGCGCGCAGGCGGTTGACCGCCATCTATCGCTCATCCCGCATCGGGATGGTGACGCCGCTGCGCGACGGCATGAACCTTGTTGCCAAGGAGTATATTGCCGCCCAGGATCCGGATGATCCCGGCGTTCTTGTCCTGTCGCGCTTCGCCGGCGCCGCCGAGGAGCTGCACAGCGCACTCATCGTGAACCCCTATGACATCGGCGCGACCGCAGATGTCATCAGGGCGGCGCTGGAAATGAGCCTCGACGAGCGGCGCGAACGATATGCCGCGTTGATCGAAACCATCGAGAGGAACGACATCACCGCCTGGTGCCGCTCGTTCCTGTCAGCCCTGGAGAATCTCGCTGAGCCGGGCAAGCCGCCTGCCGAGATTGCGCGCGCTCTTGAAAAACTGCGCGGCGCCGGGCAAGCGAAAACAAAAGCGCGCGCGGCCGGCATTGCACCCGGGTCCAAGGTAGAGGGTACACCTCGGATCAACTGATGCCATCCTCTAGGCCGCAGAACCGAACAGCGCACGGGCCGTATGCAGACTCCACCGGCAGCCCACTGACGCTCGCCGTGGACATCGGCGGAACGAGCGTCAAGGCCTCCGTTCTCGACAGCAACGGCACCTTGGTTGCCGAGCGGGTGCGGTTGCCGACGCCGAACCCGGCGACACCATCTGCCATCATCGACGGCATCGCCGCACTTGCCGCGCAACTCCCTCCATTTCAGCGCATCTCCGCAGGCTTCCCCGGCGTCATCCGAAAGGGTGTCGTCAAGACCGCCCCCAACCTTGGAACCACCTACTGGGACGGGTTTCACCTTGTCGGCGCGCTGGCCGGCCGCTTTGGCGTTCCGGCGCGCGCGCTCAACGATGCCGAAGTGCAGGGCCTCGGCGTCGTCCAGGGCCCGGGGCTCGAGTGCACCATCACGCTCGGCACGGGAATCGGATGCGCGCTGTTTCGCGATCGCCGGCTCCTCCTGCACCTCGAACTCGGCCAGCACATGCGCGGCTCCGAGAGCTACGACCAACACATTGGCGATGCGGCACGCCGCACCTTGGGCAACGACCTCTGGAACGAGCGCATGCGGGCGTTCATCCCGATCGTGTTGTCGCTGACTGCCTGCGATCGGCTCTACGTCGGCGGCGGCAACGCGCGCCACCTGGCCTTTGACCTCCCGGAAACGGTGAGGATCGTCAGCAATTCCGCGGGCGTAACAGGCGGCGTCCGCTTGTGGGAGGCGGGCTGTGATAGCCTGTTCGCGGGCGAACGGGATTCGCAGTGGCCGCCAACCGCGGACAGCAGATCATGAAAGTGCTCACCATCGGCGGTGCGATGATCGACACCATCGCCATCATCGCCGACAATCGCATCGAACGTATGGCGATGCAAAATGCGGACACCTCCTTTCTTCTCCTGGAGGAAGGCCGCAAGACGGAAGCGTTGGACATCTCCACACACGTCGGCGGCGGGGCGGTGAACGCAGCGGTCGCCATGGCGCGTCTTGGCCTGGACGTGTCGGCACTCGTCAAGCTCGGCACGGACCATCGCGCGGAGATGGTGCTTTCGCACCTCCAGAACGAAGGCGTGTCGACACGCTGGGCCATGCGCGACCCCAGGGCGCCCACCGGCGCGTCGGTGCTCGTGTCGTCTCATGATCGCAATGCCGCAATCTTCACCTTTCGCGGCGCAAACACGCTCCTCGGCGAGGAGGATTTGCGTGACGATGCTTTCGGGGTCGACGCCGTCTATATCTCGTCTCTCAGCAACGAATCCGCCGACACGTTTCCAGCCATCGTCAGCAAGGCGAAAGCAAACGGCGCGCTGATCGCAACCAATCCGAGGGTTCGTCAGTTATCCTCTCGTGGAACCGCATTCCAGGAAGCGCTCGGCAAGATCGACATCATTGCCATCAACAGATCGGAAGCCGACGTGCTCGTTCCTGGACTCGTCGCCCGCTTCGGCGAGGGCGGCCGGGCGCTCGACCTGGCGCCCGGCGAGACACCTCCGCGGCTCGTCGTTCGCGGCTTTTCCGGCGGCGGGCACGACATGACCTTGGCGTCGTTCTTCGATGCGGTGCGTCGCCTCGGCCCGCGTTTCGTCGTGGTCACGGACGGACGTCACGGCTCATTCATCGGTACCGCGGACGGTATCGTCTACTGCCCGGTCATCGAAGCCAAGGTTGTAGGCACCGCCGGCGCCGGCGATGCGTTCAATGCGACGTTTACGGCCTACATCGCGCGGGGCGCCCCGGTCGAAGATGCCGCGCGGGCGGCAACCGTCAATGCGGCGTCCGTCGTCGCTCACATCGATACTCAGTCAGGCCTCTTGTCGCGCGACGAGATGGCCAAGCAGGTGGAGGCAATCAAGGATGCACTTCCCCTGCGCACATGGTCGCACTAGCACGTCCCGTACAATTCCCTCCAAATCCCGCTGCTATCTCCCCCTCGTGATGCAACACCTCAAATCAGCACTTCTTGAAGCCCCCGGCGAGGTTGGCGGCGTCGCCGGCAGATGGGCCTTGTTCATCGACATCGACGGCACGCTCTTGGAGATGGCACCGACACCGGACGCCGTGGTCGTTCCTGCGAACCTCATCGGCATGCTCGATGCGCTGTCTCGGAAACTTGGCGGCGCGCTGGCGCTCAGCACAGGACGCTCCGTGGCGGAAGCCGATCGCATCCTGGCGCCATTGAAGCTCATCACGTCCGGCGTTCACGGCACCGAGGTTCGCGCCTCGCCCTCGGGCGAGACGACGATGCTGGTGCAGCCGACCTCCCAAGGTCTCCTGAAGGAGATCATGGAGGTTGCCCGCGCATCGCCGGATATCGTGGTCGAGACGAAAGGCGCCGGCATCGCGGTCCACTATCGCAAGGTGCCGGAGCTTCGTCCGTATCTCGAGGCGGAGCTCGGCAGAATTGCCGCGCTCAGAGACACTATCGTGCTCCGCCCCGGCCGCAGGGTGCTGGAGGTGCTGCCCAAAGGGTATTCGAAGGGTGCAGGCCTCGCGTCGCTGATGCGCACCGCGCCCTTCAAGGGCCGGTTGCCGATCATGATTGGTGACGACTATGGCGATGAGTCTGCCCTGGCCATCGCAGAGGAACTCGGCGGCGTCGGCCTGCGTGTCGCCGGCGAGTATTTCCCTCCGGAACGCGCCGACTTCTCGGGGGTCGTCGCGACGCGGCGCTGGCTTGCCAGGGTGGCAGGTGTCGAGGCCTACAGCGACGACATGCCGGCATTCCAGCCCGCGGATGCGTGAAGCCTATTGATCCCTCAGCAGCGGCTGCTTGCGCAACCAGGCATCCGCCTCGGGTAGCGTCCAACTATACCTGTGGTCGGGATCCGTGGACGAGATCGCCGACACGCGCTCGCCGGACAGGCTGAACATCCTGAACCCAAACGGCGCCTGCATTTCCCTGTTGAGGAGATACGCGCGCCGCGTAGCCATACCGCGCACGCTGCTGATTGTCGGCGGTATTGTTCGCTGCCTCATGATCGGCCTCCGTCGCCGTTGGGCTTTTCCGGGCAAGAAAGCCGATTCGAGACGATTGCGCAGCCCACTGCGGAAAGAATCCTGCGCCGCGTGGCCGGTGCGGGACGTCGCGGAGGGCAGTCCCGCACTTTCAAACCCTTGATTTTGCGGCACCCCCACGCTAGCCCGTCTGAGGAGACGGCCTTGGAACACTGGAAGCCCGATGGCAGACGGACCTGAATTCAGAACGACGATGCACTTCGAGTACGGCGTGCCGCGCGAGCTTGCGCCAGGTGTGGTCCGCATCGTCGCCAACAACCCCGGCCCGTTCACCTTCAAGGGCACCAACACCTACCTGATCGGCTCCGGCAACGAGATCGCGCTCATCGACCCCGGCCCCGATGACGCCAACCACCTCGACGCCATCCTGCGCACGATCGGCAAGCGCAAGCTGAGCCATATCATCGTCACGCACACCCATCACGACCACGTCGACGGGCTGCCAGCCCTCGTCTCGGCAACCGGCGCCAAGACCGCCGGCTTCGGCCGCCGCGTGTCCAACAGTGGGACCAAGACAACCAGCGTCTCGGGAAGCGAGATCGTCGAGCAGGACTTCTTGCCCGACGTGGTGCTGGCCGATGGCGGCGCGCTCGCCGGCGACGGCTGGGCTGTGACCGCGCTTCACACACCGGGGCACGCACCCGACCACCTCTGCCTGGCGCTCGGCGGCAGCAAGATTCTGTTCTCAGGCGATCACGTCATGGGCTGGAACACCAGCGTCGTCGCCCCGCCCGAGGGACGCATGGACCACTACATGGCCGGCTTGGAGCGCCTCGCCGAGCGCGACGACGAGGTCTACTTCCCCGGCCATGGCGGCCAGGTTGCAGACCCCAAGCGTCTTGTGAGAGCCTTCCTTCTCCATCGCCGAATGCGCGAGCAGGCCGTGCTGGATTGCATCCGCGCCGGCACCAACACGATCGAGAAGATCGTGCCTGTGATCTATCAGGGTCTCAACCCGAAGCTGGTCCGAGCCGCGTCGCTCTCCGTGCTGGCGCACGTTGAGCACCTCATTGCCCGCGGCCTCGTACGTTGCGAGGGGGCGCCTTCTGTTGATCGCGTGCTTTCTGCCGCTTGAGGGCTGCACGCGCCCGCGCATTGCGCAGGCGGCGGCTGGCGACGGCAGCCGGCGAGCTGATATCCGTCCGCAAGGCCACTTCCGCCAGGAACCTGCGTACGCGCACCGCATTCGCCCCGAAATCGAATTTGCCGTAGCGCGAGGCTGAACGCACATCGATCCGCGCCCGGGTCGAGGTTCCCTCGACACGCACGACAACGTCATCGACGAACCCCACGAGCATGGTCTGGTCGGTCGCTTCGAGTATCCCAACTCGCACCGGCGGCTTGCTTGCGCGAACCTCGGAAGCGACGACATGCCACCGCAATCGCCGCGCAACCTCTTCGACCACCTCGAATACCTCGTCGATTGCGCGGTCCACGACAAGCGGGCGGATATCCGGATAACCCTTGCTCTGCTGGGCAGCAGAATGCGCTCCCGGATAGTCGCTCGAGTTGGCATCCGCGGCACGCGCAAGCAGCTTGACGAACTTCGGCGGCGCCGCGAAGTCTGTCGTGATGTCGTTGATCTGCGGCAGATTGTGCCCCACTGCGAAGAAGCCAACTGGTCCCGCGAACGCCAGCAAAGGCAGCAGGATGCCGATTGCGACGTTGAGCGCACCAGCCCGTCCGGTGTGCCAGATCTGACCAAGCGCGGCGAGGCCCACCGCGACCGCGCACGCCGCTCCCGCAAAGCCGACGACAAACAGATTCAGCGCCAGAGTGGTCGGCATCAGACCCAGCCGGTGCACAGCGAGCGTCACCAGCAGCACGCTGACGAAAAACAGCGCCAGCCGCGACGACCATCGCGACAACGGCACTACAATCGGCATCGCTTGAACTGCCATGGTCCGATCCGTTCGGCGGTGCAGCACCACATATCAGGAGGGCTCGCGAAATGTAAGGACTGGATTGAAGGTGACATCCGGCGCCCACCGCTTAGGATCACATGAACAAGGCGACAAAGTTACGGTGACCTGATGCGCCCGCTCTCCAATTTCGCTGCCCGCGACGTCGAGGCACTCCTGCATCCCACGACGAACCTGCTGGCGCATCGCACCGCAGGCCCCCTCGTCATCGAACGCGCCGAGGGCATCTACGTCTACGACAACGCCGGCAAGCGCTACATCGAAGGGCTGGCCGGACTCTGGTGCACAGGGCTCGGATATGGAAACGCCGAGCTGGTGGAAACCGCGCGCGAGCAGATGTCACGCCTCTCGTTTGCGCACCTGTTCGGCGGCCGCAGCCACGAGGCCGCTATTGCCCTGGCCGAGAAGATCAAGGCGCTCTCCCCGGTCCCCGCTTCGAAGGTCTTCTTCACCAACTCGGGCTCCGAGGCCAACGACACCCAGGTCAAGATCGCCTGGTACTTCAACAACGCGCGTGGCCGGCCCAAGAAGAAAAAAATCATCGCGCGCCAGAAAGCCTATCACGGGACGACGGTCGCGGCCGCGAGCCTGTCCGGCCTCGGCGCCTTCCATGCCGATTTCGACCTGCCCATGGCGCGCGTGCTGCACACCGATTGTCCGCACTACTGGCGCAACGGCGAGGACGGCGAGAGCGAAGAGGCCTACGCGACACGGCTCGCGCGCAACCTGGAAGACCTGATCGAGCGCGAGGGCCCGGAGACAATTGCTGCGTTCATTGCGGAGCCCGTGATGGGTGCTGGCGGTGTTCTCATACCGCCGGCGACGTATTTCCAGAAGATACAGGCCATCCTGCAACGTCACGATATCGCGTTCATCGCCGACGAGGTGATCTGCGGCTTCGCGCGAACCGGCAACTGGTGGGGATCACAGACCTTCGAAATGTCCCCGACCACCGTCACCATGGCCAAGGCGGTCACATCGGCCTACGTGCCCATGGGGGCGCTGACGGTGCCCGACAACGTGTACGAGGCCCTCGTCGAGGCGAGCGGCAAGCACGGTGTCTTTGCTCACGGCTTCACCTACTCCGGACATCCGCTGGCATGCGCGGTCGCACTCAAGACGCTGGAGATCTACGAGCGGATCGACATCGTCGGCCACGTCCGGCGCGTCTCGCCCGTATTCCAGACCCGGCTGAGGGCCCTTGCCGCCCATCCGCTTGTCGGCGAAGCCCGCGGCGTCGGACTGATCGGCGGCCTTGAGCTCGTCAGGGACAAGTCCGCAAAGGCAAGCTTCGAGCACAAGCTGGGCGTCGGCGCGAGAGCCGCGCGATTCGCGGAAGAGGAGGGTGTTCTGTGTCGCGCCGTAGGCGGAGACACCATCGGCCTGTGCCCGCCCCTGGTCATCGACGGCGCCGAAATCAATGCCCTCTTCGACGCTGTTGGGCGTGCGCTCGACCGCACCGAGGCCTGGGCCCGCGCCGAAGGTTACCTGTGAACCCCGCCAGGCCAGACGTCTGGTCTGTGGGCCGAGCCATGGTTTGGCCGTATCTTGCCTGAATTATGCCGCGCGAGGGCCGAACTCGTGCAGGGGCTGGCGATGAGCCGGGCAATCGTTCTCATTCTCTGTCTGGTCGCAGCTGGTGCCATTGCGGCCTCCAGCTATGAGGCCACAGGCACGACCGACAGGGGCGACACGGTCAAGGTGTTCACGGTGCCTGCGCGCCCGGAGACGCCTGCCACACCCGCGCCTCCGTCCGTGACCGTCGATGTGCCTGCCGACAAGGCCGCGCTGACGCGCCAGCTCCAGCGGGAGTTGAAGCGCGTTGGCTGCTACGCGGGCGACATCAACGGTGTGTGGACGACATCCAGCCGCGTGGCGATGAAAACCTTCGTTGACCAGGTGAATGCGTCTCTGCCAATCCATTCGCCGGACCCCGTTCTGCTCAGCCTCGTGCGCGGACATCCGGACGGCACTTGCCTCGCCACATGTCCCCCCGGCCGCGCGTGCGAGCCCCTGGCCGTCCCCACGAAACCCGGTGCAGAGCAGGCTGCCAGCTTCGTTGCGCCCGCAGCCACAGTCGCTGCGGCCACTGCAGCATCGGCGGCTTTGGCGACCACGGCGGCGCCCAAGCCGAGCGCAACACCCGATCCGGCCCTGTCCTCGCCGCCATCGGGCGCCGCGCGTCCGGACCAGCCGCGCGCCGACACTCCAAATCGCAAAGCGTCGCGCGACCGCAAGAGCACCCGATCGTGGAAGGACCCCGCGAAACCGCCGCGGTTCGTCCGTGACTTCCTGAGAAACGTCGAGCGATCCTTCAAGCTGCCCTGACCAGGCACATTTCCGGTTTATACATGCCGCTCTGTGGCTTGCGCGCCGTGGCCACGCCCGGAATCGGCTGGTATGCTGTCATAAAATCGTCATCTAGCCTTCGCTGGATCGATCCGACAGCATGTCCTTTTCGCAACGCCTAGCTCAGGAGATCGACGTCGCCCTGGCCGCGAGCCGGAGGCGCACCGTGCGTCTCGCGCTGGACGGACAGGACGTTTGGGTCAAGCGCCCGCGCAGGGGTCCTGGCTACATGCTCTGGGGCTTGCAGGCCGGTACGGCGGCCTTGCTTCAAATCCCTCCCATGCATCCACCGCGGGTTTCTCGCGGAGCTGCGGGGTTGCAAGCGGAAGCGCGTCGGCTGGAGACATTGAAGCAAAGAGGTTGGCCGGTCCCGCACGTTGTCGGCGTCACCGACCGGTGGCTCGCGCTTGCGGACAATGGCCTCAGCCTCGGCCCCATTGTTCGCAAGGCCCCCCTCAATGACCGCATCGAGCTGATCCGGCGCACACTCATCTTCTTGCAGTCTTTGCATACCCAAGGCGGCTGGCACGGCGCGGCGCAACTGAGGAATTTCACGCAGCGTGGAACCAGCCTCGGCCTCATTGATTTCGAGGATGATCTGGAACCTGCTATGCCGCTTGCCGTGCGCCAGGCGCGCGACCTGCTCCTATTCTTGACGAGCGCCGCCCGGTTCACGGAGGGCGACTACCGCATCGTGCAGTCGATGCTGGCGGATGCCCTCGAACGCACCCGGCCCGAGGTGGCGGCCGAGCTCAATGCCGCTGGGAGGAAACTGGTTGTCGCCCTGCGCTTGCTCGGTCCGCTTTCAGGCCGCACGGGGCCGGATGGTCGCAGCATTGCTCTTGTCGCGCGCGCCTTCCAAGCTGTGCTGCCCGCGCGGCCGCAGGGCGAGCGAAACGCGGCCGTGGTGGGCCCGTTGGCAGCAACGAACGCGGATCAGCGCCCGGCAACCACCCGCCGCGGGTAGTTGAGCCAACGGAACACGGGCCGGTCTCCGGGCATCCATCGATCGACGATGTCGGGAATGATGGCCATACCGTTGGCCCCGTTCGTGAAGATCACGAGCGCCGAGCGTCCCTTCACCGAGCCGATCGCAAACGTCTTGAAGCGACCATTGTCGCCCCAGTGAAAGAACGTCCCGCGGTCGGGCTCCAATCCCCAGCCCAGCCCCCACGCGATGCGCTGATCCTGCTCCGGAAGTTCAGCTGCATGACACACATAGCAGCGCTGCTTCAGCCGGACCTGCGGCGTCAGCCACAACCGCGCGGTTGCAGGCTTGAGGCGTGCTCCTCCTAGGACGGCATTCATGAAGCGCGCATAGTCCGCAGGGGTTGTCTGAAGCGAGAATGCCGCCTGCGCGAGCGTTCCCTTCCTTCCAGTAACTGCCGCCCCGAGCCCATCGTGGCCGTCGGCGAAGTTGAGGTCGAACACCGGCTGCCAGGTAAAGCTTGACCTGGTCATGCGTAGCGGCCGGAAAACGAGGCGGTTGGCGAGCACCTCGAGTTGCTCGCCGGTGGCCGCCTCGACGGCCTTCTGCAGCCACGTGAAGCCCTCACCTGAGTAGCTGAAGCGCTCGCCCGGCTCGATCGATGTCTTGAGCGGGTTCTTGCCGCGCCAGTTCGGCAGGCCGCTGGTGTGGCTCAGAACGTGCCGCGCAGTGATGACCGCCGCACGGGGGTCGTCCACCACGACATCAGGCGCGAGCGATGCCAGGGGTGTATCAAGCGAGAGGAAACCGGCATCGACAAGCTGCAGCACGATGTAGGCAAAGATCGGCTTCGACAACGAGGCCGATGCGAACACGGTATCCGCATCGACGGGCTCGGCCGTCGTCACGTTGCGCACGCCGGCCTGCACCGGCACCGGCATCTTGCCGTTTCGGATCAGCGCCATTGAGATGCCAGGCACGTGGGCGTCGGTCATCAGCTGGCTCAGATCGGCCGCGTGCACAGCCGGAGACACCGCCATCAGTGCGGCCGTCAGTACGCGCGCCGCGCCCGATCGCGCGGCTCTCAGCATGGGAGCAAGGACCTGCATGGCCGGCGACTAACACCGAACTCCGGCAAAATTGGACCGGGTTTTCCTATTCCCACTCGATTGTTTACGGCTCCCATAGCACGTTGAATTTCTTCGATAAAAATTTTTTCGGTTCGCTCCATACCGTCAGACAAGCCGTCAAAAATCACGCCTTCTGAAATCATTGAATTTTTTCGCCGAAAAACGAAAAGCGTCCTTCCGCCATCTATCGCGCAGCACGGCTGATCGCCTCCGCTTCGCGAACGAGTTTCGCCGCGTCAGAACCTACACAGCGAACCAGCGCGTCCTGATCGAGAGCATATACGGCGTCGACCGTACCTGCACCAGCCGCAAACAGTCCGAGATACTGTCCGCGAGACAGCGCAACGGGCAGATCGATCAGCTTGAGCGCGCCTTTCGGCAGCCCGAACTCCAGCCTTCGTAGCAGGTCATCGAGGGCTTCCAAGAACGCTGGCTGGTCGGGAAATAGCGCGGAAAGGATCTGATGCGCGGATCGTAGGTGAAAGCGCGCACCGTCGGCGATCCGAATGATATCCCCATAGCCAACCGCACCTTGGAACGGAGTGGTCGAATAGCGACGCTCCAGCTCATCAATTGGCGTACCCTCGACCCAGTCGAACAGGATCGACGCACGCTTGCATCGGGCCCAGAACTCAAACTCGTCACGGCAGTATCTTTGAAGTCCTTGCGCCATCGCATGCCCGAAGCGTTGTGCGACGTCACCTGCGCGCGCGCTCTCCGACCGCCCGCGCTTCATGACCGGCGTGTAGATGCCGTCCATCTCGGCCAAGACCTGAATGGTGCCGAGCACCTGGACCGGATCGGTCTGCGCTACATTGAGCTGCCGCATCAGTTCGATAAGGCGCAGGCTCGATTCAAAAGACAGCGACGACGCACCGCAGGCTCTTCCAAGCAGTGTGAGATGCACCAGCTCGCCATCAAGCTCGGCGAGGCCCGCCTGCAGCAGTCGCGCCACCAGCGCCGACACGTCCCCTTCTACAAGGCGGATCCATTGCGGATTGGCGCGCGAAGCGGAGTAGCCGCCGAAGGTATTCACAAGAAGCCCGGGGATTTCTTCAGGGCGCACCCCGCGCACCTGGCTCAACAAGCGCAGCGTCCACGTTGGCAGGTCACGTTGCTGGAACGACGATCTAACGTCTTCCGGTGTCCCCAAGACATATTTCTGGAAGAGCTGGGCCCGCTCGACCGGGGTGTCGGCCAGGATGATCGCCTTTCCGATCTCATTGTAGCCGAGGCGACCCGCCCGGCCTGCCATGTTCTTGTATTCTGCAATGGTGAACGGCCTGCCATCCTCACCGACAAATTCGTTCTCCGCCAAGACGACGGTCGAGGCTGGCGTATTGATGCCCGCGGCAAGCGTCGTCGTGGCCGCCAAGACGTGGATGCCACCGTCGGCGTTGCGATAGCCTCGCTCGATCGCTTCGCGCTCTGCCCGAAGCAGGTTTGTGTTGTGGAACGCCGTGCCGCCCTGCAGGCATTCACGCAGGTCCTGCGAAGCTCCAGTCAGGTCTTGTGTTGGCAAGGCGGCGATGACGTTTGTGGCCGGAGCGAGACCGAGTTCCCTGGAAAGATATCGGGCGCAGCCCTGCGCTGGACCGCGCATGTTCCGAAAGACAAGAAGCTTCTCGCCTTTGGCGACCAATTGCTTGGCTAGCGGAACAATGACGTCTTGCGACGACGGCTTGTCTCTCCGCTGCACAATTTGATGTGGCGGCAGCAGCGCTTCCGTCTTGGTCGTTCCGTCGACATCGACAAATTGAAAGACACCTCGCCGATCGAGAACGCCTTCGATCAGCGGAACTGGTCGTTCCCGCGACGTCAGGAGCGGCAGACCCAGCCAACTGTCGAAGCTGTTCAGATTGCCGATCACAGCGGACAACACGACGAGTTGGGGTTCGACGCCACGCTCCCGAACCCGGAGCAACAGCGCAAAGATCAGTTCGACGGTGATGCCGCGCGTGGGGTCGGTGATGAACTGTCCTTCGTCAAGGACCACCAGCCCGAGCTGATTCAAGAGACGCGGCGATGCGAGCGCCAGATTGAGGAACATCTCGTAGGTGAAGAAGGCAAGGTCGTATCGGCCGCTCATGACCGGACCGACACCGTCCGACGCATCGCCGCTGCATCGCATGACTCGCAGCCCGGCAGGCGCAAATCGCGCACTGAAATCCTCAAATTTTTCGTTCACGAGGGCTCGGTACGGCAGGAGGAATACAGCCTTCTTCCCCGCCGTGACGGCGCGGATCGCGGCCACTTCGCCGATCAGCGTCTTACCTGAACTGGTCGGCGCCACCACGAGCAACGACTTGCCTTCAAGGACGCCATGTTCATTGACGGCCTTGAGCTGCAGCGCATTCAACCCCTGCGGAAAATGCTCCTCCCACTGCTGGACGACTTCCTGCGGGAAACCGTGTTCGGCCAGTTCAGTGAAGGAGCCCGACATTTGCCGAACGGCGACCGTCGGGAACGCGGCTGCAAAGTTGTCGCCACGTTTGAGCACGGGAAAAACCAACCCACCTTGCACAGTGCCGAGAAACACCGGGGTCTGGGTCACACTAATTCGCTCGGCCTCGACGCGAGTGAGGCGGACGATCTCGCCAGCCACCTCGGGGAAGCTGACCGTCTCGCCCACAGCCTTGGTCAGGGCCTGCATGGTCGCGTAGGTCAGAAGGCCGTGGCCCGTCCCCGGCTGTTCCCATGCAGCTTCGTTGGTCGCGCAGGCCGCAAGGAGAATCCGACCCTCGCCGTAGACCTCTGCTAAGGCGAAGGCATTCCGTGGGCGGGCCTCTGTTTCGAGGACGCGCGCCGGCGCCTGACCGCTGAAACAGCAGTCCAAGATGCACAGCACCGCCCTTGCCTTGGTTCGCTTGAAGGCCTCGGCCAAGGTCGCCATCGGAAGCGCGGTATGCGCCAGGTCCGCAGCGTCTGTGTCGAAGAGCACCAAGCTGCCATCTGGCGACCCATGACCGGCGAAGCCCACGATGACGACGTCGTCCTCCCGCGCCGAGTCAAGCGCGCCGAGGATGGCACCAGATACGTCCGCATGGGTCGCCCGCTCGTCGACTAGGAGATGCGCCGAAAGCCCCTCGATTGTATCGGTAAATAGCGCCCAGAGAGCCGTCGCGTCCCGCCGCGCGCCACCGAGCTCCGGAATTGTAGGGTCCCGGTGCTTGTTGACGCCGACAAAGATCGCCCTCGTCGCCATATCGCCTCCTAACGGTTCCGGATTCGAAGATGCTCGACCAAATCGTCGACCTCCATCCTCATCGCTCCAACCTCACGCGCAGCCTTCGCGCTCGCTCCTGGAATGCGCCTTCGCCACCCTCAAGGATGTCGCAGACCGCCTTCCTGATCTCCGCGTTCTCCAGCCCGCCCGACCGGTATGAGATCGGCGGCAGGGAGCCGTGCGGGTGCGGTCCGGCGTCGGCAATAATGATCTGATCCGCATCGGTGTTGATCACGAGGTTCGCGTTGTGCGTGACCATGATCACCTGACGATGGGCCTTCGCCTCAATGAAGAGGTGGACCAGCTCGTCGAAAACCGACTTGGGATCGAGGTTCTCCTCGGGCTGGTCGATCACCAGCGGCCGGTTATCGCTGTCATCCAGCGCCAGATAGAGCAGCAAGAGCACGATGCCGCGGGTGCCTGGCGACAGTTTACGGATGTCGACACCATCGTAATCGATCCCATAGCGGATCGAGATGTGATCGGTGCTGAAGAGCCATTGCGCGAAGCGCTTCGACCACGCGCGGAATTCCGCCTGGTCAGTGTGCGCGACCGGGGAATGATCCAGCAGGTCCTTTTGATAGAGCCGTCGGAACTCCGCCATCGCTGCGATGACGGCGTCTGAATCCCCGGTCTCCCATGCGCCCTTCATCACCTCATTTGCTTTCTGCAGCAGCGTGCCCTTTCCCCGAAACGCGCCGGCCTTCCTGAGGTCGATCAGACCGTCTTCCGCCTCGGACGCCCATTGCTCCACGTTGGCGACGCGCGTGACGGAGAAGGAGAGCTTCTTCAGCGTGCCGGACGCGGCAGCGAGCCGCGCCATGAGCGGCGCATAGAGGTCTTCCAGCACTGTTTGCTCCGCGACAAGCGCGTCGAAAGCCCGGCCATAGGCCTCCTCGCGCTGCGTCTGCAGATCACGCGCGCGCTCTCTGGCGCCCTGGGCATCCTTCAGCTTGTCGGTCAGCGTTTGAAGCGCCGCGGTCTCGGTCGCGATGCTCCCCGAAAGAGCCGTGTAGCGCCGCTGCGTCTCCTTGTCGGCGCTGACCAGCTTCTCCAGCCGCGCCATCTCCGCCTCGAGCAGGGCCTGAGACAACGTGCTCAGATCGGCGTCGTCTCGAAAGTACGGCGTGTTCGGATCGCTCGGCGCCGGCGTCGTTCCCTTGAGCTTGGCGATCTCGCCATCGACCCATTTCACATAGCCGGCGAGATCGTTGTCCACGGGCCCCTTGTAGTCCAGCAGGAATGACGCCCACTGCTCTGCCGACATGCCACTGTGGGTATGGCGCGCCTGGGCCTGTCTCAGCGCTTCAGGGGCCTGGTTGCGTCGCAGGTCCTTCACCTCGTCCTGCATTGCCAGGAAGGTCTGCCTCTGGCCGGCGAACTGGCGCAGCTTCGCTCGGATCTGGTTTGCGGCGCCCGCCAGCTCGGTGTGACGTTGGGCTCGCTTCTCGCTACCGGCCGATACGAGCTTCGCACGATCGGCCGTGTAGGCGTCGACCAGCTTCTTCTTCTGCGAAACCTGTCCCTCGTAGGTCGCGATCAGCTTTTCCTTCTCCAGCTCGGTGCCGATGCGCTCGGAAATCTGCGACACCGCCTCGGCCTCGCGTTCGCGCGCGAGACGGTGACGCGACGCGCGGTGATCGAGAAGCTCGGCGAAGTCCAACGTGCCGTCCCGAGCATCGTCTGGATGAGCCTCAAAGATCACCCGTTCGATTTCGCGCAGGAGGCCGTCGGTCAGCCCGCTCGACGAGCACAGCTCTTCCACGAACTGCTGTGACAGATACCGCACGCGCTCATAGCTGAACGGTCCGTTCGCATCCGAGCCATCGAGCGCGCGGATGCTCGGTTCTCCGGACGCCCAACTCACCTTGACCTTCCCTTCGCCGACAAGGGGTCTGGCGCGGATGAGAAAAGAGGGATTGGCCCATTCCTCGGCGTTCCACGCCTCGTCAGAGATCGAATCGCAACCCGCCGCGATCATGTCAGCCAGCGCGGTCTTGCCGGAGCCGCGGGCGCCGATGATGGCGACCAGCCCAGGATTGAGCGGGATGACCGGCGTCGTCATCCACGGCGCATCAAGGATCTCGATCCCCGAGATCACCTGCGATGGTGTTGCCGATGCCGGCGGCTCGGCGCCGACATGCGCGCGGCCGCCCGGATCGATGCACGCTTGGCGCAGAGCATCGAACTCCAACCCACCCTTGATCCAGGAGAACCGGTCTCCGAACGGCGAGGCAACGTCATCGAGCTTGTGTGCGTCACTCCCGTGCAGACAGGGTTTCAGGCCGCCGTATCGGGCCCGCATTTCATCAGGGGCAAGATCCCTTTGGCCGAGCCAGAACTCGCGCTGCGCCGGGCTGCTGGCAAAGATCACATGCGCGAAGCCTTCGATTTCGCGTCGGATCGTCTGGTCCGCAGCCTCCCGCACGCCCGACGTGCCGTCGGTCGCGCCGCCCGCGACCGCAATCAGGATGTTCTTCTTCGCCCATCCGCTCTCCGAGAACACCTCGCGCAACTTCTGGAAATTGACCTTGAACTGGTTGGCTCCATAGGCCAGCGCCGCGTTGTCGTCGGTGATGTTCGGGTCGGCCTTCTTGCCAAGCCTGATGAGGTCCGCGCGCGTGCAGTCGAAGCGGTCCTGCATGACATTGAACTGCAGGCGCGACAGCAGTCGCTGCAGTTCCTCGACGTGGTTTGGATCCTCCGGGCTGACAAACAGGTGAAGATTGACGAACCCGCCCCTGGCCGTGGCCACGTCGAGCCGGAGTTCGACATTCGGGAAGATCAGCTTGGTGGCAGGCAACCGGCCAGCGGCCTTGTGCCTCAGCACCTCCTCATAGGTATCCGTGACGTAATAGTCGGTGACGGCGATCGCCTCGATGACCGGCGCGGCCCTCTCCAGCGCGGTGAGATAGTCAGTCCAGGCAGTGGGGCCGCTGAACTGGTTGTTCATCACCGTGCCCGGTGCATGAATATGCGGCTCCCACCTCCGCCATTCCGATCCCCGACTGAGCATTCGCCTCCCCCTTCTATGCGCCCGCGCGGTTGGCCCGCGCGGCGATATCGCCGCAGCGCGCCATCAGCGCCTCGAAGGGTTCGGCATCGTCCAAGAGCAACCCGTCCTCGACCATACGGCCGTAGTCTTCTTGCAGTGCCTTGGAGGCATCGCCGCCGGGCACGAGCTGCAAACCGCCATTCACGGCGGCCACGTAATCGATCGGACTACGGTCGGCGGCCTTCTCGGCGAAGAACATGCCCTTGTGGCGCGCGACAGCGTTCGCCAGCTCGCGATCCGCGAAAGCCGCCTCCGCAAGTCCGGCCTCATCGAGTCGCACCACGTCGTACCAGTGTCGCGCGAAGCGATCGCCGCGGAGCCGCTCCTGCAGGCAGAAGACGTGGATCGCCGTCGCCTTTTCCCAGAAGGTTCGCTCGGCGTGCATCACGCGGGGCCGTGCCGTTGGGAACACCACGCCTTCGACCAGGCCCGATGCGTCGCAGGCGATATCCCGCAGACTTGCCGGCTCGCCCGTCGATCGAGCGCCAAACTCCAGCATCACGCTTGGCGCCACGTAGCCGGAGCCTGCCGCAGTCGCCTCATAGTCGATGAACAGCTTCTCGCCCTCGACGCGGATCGTGGCGACCAACGCCTGCGCGGCCAGCGCGGCCGCGATGACCGGCTGCGCGGCCCCTGCTACCCATTCCGGCAGGCGCTTGCGCACCTCGCTCGACCAGCGCTTCTCCTCGCTGCGAGTTTTCGGCAACGCCTCGCCGTTGCCGTCTACCAGATCGGGCGCGATCGCCCGGATGTCGTAGGTCAGGTCGACGTCCTCGGAGAACCGCCGAATGACCCCATAGGCCTTCGACAGTGACGTGCCGCCCTTGAACACCAGGTGCTCGCCGAGCGCCGAGCCGTAGAGCGTGGCGAGCGCCCAAACCACCCATACATCCTTCTCAAGAAGGTGCGCTGGTCGCCCCGACTGATCGGCCGCGACGCTTAGCGCCTCGCGGCGGTCGGCGACCGGAAGGAGGAGAAAGGCGTCAGCCATGCGCCGCCTTTCCCACGCTGCGCGCGAGCCAGGTCGGAAGCTGCGGCGCTGCCGCCACCAGTTCGCTAAAGGTCGACGGCGGGAGCTTCCGCTTCAATGTCTTCAAGGCGGCTTCCGCCTTCTCCGGCCCAAGCCAGGCCAGCGCCCGCACCGCCTCGCCAGCCGGCTTATGAGCCAAGGCGAGCTGCCAGCGCGGAGCGTGACGAAGTTCGACGACCTGCTTGCCGAGATTCATTGTTCGGCTGCGGCCGGAGGTCAGATAGACCGACCGAACCGGCACCTGGGTCGTCAGGCCGAGCGTGTTAGCCGCCGCCGCCCCGCTCGGGACGATGACTTCACCACGCTGGCTGGCGAGCGCCTCGACCGCCTGCTGGACGGAGGGAGCCCTAGTGCCGAACCTGCTTGTGACGGGACGGAGATAAACGCCGCGACCGGCCCGGATCAGTTGACCCCGCTCGGTTAGACGCGACAAGGCCTGATCCACCGCGGCTCGATTACCGAGGTGGAGCAAGCTCTTAGCCGCCACGGGCGTGCCTTCCGGCAACCCTTCGGCATGCGCAAGAATCTGTTCGGTTAACCGTTGCATAGCCGTTCTCCTGTCAGAAATATACGCGGTTTTCTGACAGTTTTCAAGTCAGCGGACGGCCCCCGGGGGCTGTCCTTTTCCAGCTAGATCAAGGGGGCGCCCCTATCGAGCAGACCGTCCAGGAAGTCCTCCCGCGAGCCGATCGGGCCCGCGACCGTCGCAAGGATCAGCGCCTCGACGACCTGGCGGGCCAAGGACCGCGCCATCACCCGCTCTTTCGTCGAGATGGCTGTCATGGCACGCCCGTGCAGGAAGGCGCTCCGCACGTTGAAGAGCTGCTCATACTGGTCGGCGAAGCGTCGATCGCCCAGCAGGCCGGCCACCCGTCCCCGCATTCTATTCGTGGCGCGCATCCCTTTGTGGCGATCAGGCGCGATGCGAAAATTCTTCTGATAGTCCGCGCGCAAGCCGAGGGCTGCCTCGATCGCCGTGATGTGCGCAAGGAATTCATCCACGCCCTCAGCCAGGAATGCGCGGACGAGGAAGTGAGGGATCGGCGTCTCGAACAAAACCGATTGCTTCGCCTGCTCGACGGTCGCCCAGCGGCTCTGGTCCCACACCGTCAGCTCGGTCTTTGCATCCTCCTCCAGGTGCAGCTCGACCGGGCGCTCTTCCTCGTATGTCCCGCCATAGCCATCGTCGTAAACGCGGTCCTCCCAGCTCAGCGTGTCGGGGGACGGCGGCGAACTGGGACGAACGAAGATGTCGCTGTCGATCGTGTAGACCCATGGCACACGAAAACCCCGCCAATCGACTTCCTGCATCGTCGACCAGCTCTCCCAGGGAGCCAGCAGGAGGAAGAACAGCGCTTCTTCCAAGGCCGTCGGGAACCGCCCTTTATGCGGTTCGATCCGCCCCAGATCCTGGCTCAGGTCCATGAACAGGACCGGTACCGAGCGTTCCTCCGGCTCCTGCTCGAGCTCCACGACCTCCTCAACGATCAGCCAGTGGAATTCGGCGAAGCGCTCGGCATCGAAGTCCTGACGCGGATAAAGCCGCATCAGCCGGGACGCATCGATCACGCTGCGCAGCTCTTCCGCGCTCAACCGGCACACCCTGGCCTGGCCGAATGCGAGCGGCGGCAGGTCGGCGGCAAGATCGAGCGGCGCAAGGTGAACGCGCCTGGCCTGGGTATCGCGCAGCGCCGCGTCCAGTCCCTTCGCCGCTTCCTCCACGGGCAAGGCAAGATGGGCCGTGTCCTTCTGCAGGTGACACGGGAGGCCCAAGGCTCGCAATGCGGTTGAAAGCGCGAAGTTCGGCCCCTTCTCGCCGGCGTTTGGATAGCCGTCGCGGCAGGTCTCGCGCAGCCGCATGAAGGCCGGGTGCGCAAGAATATTTTCGGGCCCGGGCGGACGGAGGCGCCATAGGTCCGTCATCGCCGTCAGCATCGCCATGCTCGGGCCAGTCTCGCTCATCAGGAGATCCGGAGCCGCCGCAAGAGCTTTCCGAGAACCGCCTCGTACTCCTCGGGCTTGGAGAAATCGGCGTAGAGCTTGCCTTTCAGGAACTCCGGCAGCTCACATTCTTCGTAGAGCAGCGGCAGCACGACCACCTCACCGCTGGCGATCTCGCGATTCATCGCCACGTCGAGCTCCTTCTTCACCCAAGGGGCGCCGATCGACTTTTTCGACAGGACGACGGCGATGTAGCGGCTGAGCTTCATCCCCTCTTCGATCTTGGCGATCAGCGAGTCCCCGATGTCGATTTCGGCCTCGTCCAGCCACACATGCTCCACCCCATGGGCGAGCAGATCCTTGCGAAGCTGGCGCACGAAGGGTTTGTCGACGCCGGTGTGGCTCAGGAAGATGCCGTGATACTTCTCATGCGCCGGATCGGCCTTCTCCAACGCGAGGCTGTCGCGAACGAGCTGGTTCTGGGCTTCCTGCGACGTCGGCGGCGTCAGCAGCCAACCCGTCGAGGTGCCGAGCATCACCTGACCGCCGAGGCTGTAGCCCTCCGGCGTCGCGGCGATCGACGCATAGCCTTCGCCAGGATCGGACAGGCACAGCGTCCAGCCGCCGGCCCGCGACAGAACCTCGAAATAGCGCGCGAACGGGCTGTCGGGATCGACCGGCCCCATCCTGCGCCCCTTCTTCACGAGAAGCTCCGAGCGCTTCACGAAGCTCGCCACTTTCGGCGCCACATATCCAAGATGGGTTTCGCGATAGCCGAAGAAGTTGACCCGCTTCGGCTCGGACAGGCACCAAACGACGGTCGCGCCACCGACAATCGCGGCCTCCATCTCCTTGCGTCGGTCTTCGCCATCGAAGGCGGAGTCGAGATCGTAGCGGTCGTTCTGCCCCTTCAGCTTGCTCAGCTCATAGAGTTCGTTCGAAAATTCTCCGGCCTTGCCGAACAGGAAATGCGTGTAGCTCTCCGGATTGATGATGATCGTGTCGTATTCATAGAGGGGATAGGCCGCCCGCTCTCGATCGACATCGGGCTGGCAGAGGCCGAGATTTTCGATTTCCACCCCTTCGATTTTGTCGCCGGTGTAAGTCACCCCGACAGTCAGCACCCGCTTCATGCGTCGTTCCTTCCCGCCGCCTGCTCGGCCGCCTCTCTTGCCTTCACTTCCAAAACCTCGCCGCGGCTGCCGACAAGCGCGATCTCGATGCCGGCCAATGCGCAACGCGGCGCAAGCCGTTCGGCCAAGCGCAAGGTGCCGTCGGTCAACGGCACCACGGCGATCTGACGTCCCTGCGATGGCGTCGCCATCAGCAAGCCTACGGTCTCGCAAAGACCCCGATAGAGCCGCGACACCTGGCCCGAATGCCGCGTGTTGATGATGCCGCCTTTGCACTCGGCCGAAATGATGTGGTCGCCAACCTCCGCCACGACATCGCCGAGGCCGGACTTGGGATTGACTGTGATCGTCTGGCCCGCAGCGTTGCGATAGACGCCGCCATAGGAGGTAGTGCCCAGGCTGGAAATCTTGGTGAATTCCCGGCGCAGCAGCCAGCTTGCAAAATCGAATTGCTTTCCGTGTTCGCCATCGGGATGGATGCGAACGTCACGGGCGCCCTGCGTGCGGAGCAGATGCATCGCGTAGGCGAGCATGACCGCGCCCTCGTAGAGATGATGTTCGTGGAGGCCATCCGATTTTCCGACCCGGTTGGGCGGTGGCTCAAGGGCCGTCACGAGATCTTCGAAGTCCAACCCATCCTCCCCGGCGGAATCAGCGGGCGCTTGTCACCCTGCCATTGACAGACGCTTATAACCGGCCATATTTGCCCGGTAAAGGAGGCCCTGTCATGTTTGCCTATAACCCCGAGAAATTTGCGTCGCTATACGCGACCGAGCTTGGTCAGCGCATCTGGACCTTCCTCACACAGCCCGAAAACGTCGCTCGCCTGGAGACCGCGTCCGAACTCGGCAAGCCCGCGGTCGAAGGCATCGAGGAGCAGCTCCTGGCGGAATTCCGCGAGGAGGTCCTGGCCGACCGCGTGAAGCAGATGGTCGGCCATATGGTGCGGCAGATCCTAGAGCAACGCGACTGGGTGCTCGACCAGACCGACGTGAAAGTCCAGTCCGTCCCCTTCAGCAAGGCGGCGCGCTATCGCCGGCCGGACTGGTTCACCTTTCACGCCTTCCGCAACAGCAGCGATCCGCGCGACGTCGTCATCACCGATCGCCGTCAAAACCCGGCGCTGCCCGCCGGCCCGCGCTGGACCTTCTACGCAACCTTCGCCAGCCCCCTGAAGGCGGCGGTGGCGTTCGGCGTCAACGACATCAAGCAGCTCCGCCAGCAGGTCCATTCCCACGGCTATCACCGGGTGCAGGTCCCCCGCATGCTGCGCCGGGCATGAGACGAGCAGACGATGAGTGATCTATTCGACGTCGACGGCGCCAATCTCGATCGCGGGTTTGAAAACCTGAAAGCCGCCGAGCTTCCGATCGAGCAGCAGCTTCACGCCATGCTGCAAGAGATGTGGGAGCGTTACGAGCCCTATGCCGATCCCGACTTTCGGCAGGGTTTCGCACGCGATGTCGATGGCCGCTTTTGGGAGATGTATCTGGGCTGCGCGCTGCTCGAGGCGGGCCGCACCCTGCTTCCCGTCGTCGTGCGCCAGCGCGAAGGTGGTCAGCCAGATCTCTGCATCCTGGAAGATGGCCACCGCATCTGGATCGAGGCCATCGCCCCAGATGAAGGCGCACCGGGTCCTGACCAGATCGTGCGTCCCGTTCCCCTCAACGAGGGCGGCGGCCTCTTCGCGGCACCGATCCGTCAGGCGCGGTTGCGCACGTCCGGGGCGTTCTGGACCAAGGCGCAGAGGATCGCGCGCTATCTCGAACAGGGTGTGATCGGCCCGGACGACACGAGGATCATCGCGATCAGTGCGAGCCGCTTCGGCGTCTATGTCGCCGAGCAGCCGTTGCCGCTGATCATGACCGCGTTGTTTCCGATCGGAGACGCCTACATCACCATCGATCGCGAGACCGGCGACGTCGGTGAAGAAGGATTTCACCCAGCCCCCTTCATCAGCCGCGAACGTAATCCGATCCCGCGCACAGCATTTCTCGACGAGCGTTTTGCCGATATCTCAGGCGTGATCTGGTCGCGCGTTGGCCTCGGCAACTTGTCGCGCCGGACCCGCCCGCTGACCTATGTCCACAATCCCATGGCGCAGGTTCCGCTTGCGACAAACTGGGGTGTCTGGGATCGCGAGTTCGTCATCACGCCGCGCGGCGACGAATGGGAGGCCCACGACATCCTAGCGCAAGCCGCAGCGGAGGCATCCTGACGATGCATCCGTATGCCCGCGCCTGGCGCCTTTCGGCCCGTGAGGTTGACCATGGCCGACGGCGATGAGCAGCGACTGATCACGCCGATCAGCCAGCGGCAGTTCGAGCTCTATGCGCTGTCGCTCGAACGTGGGCCTAATTTTGATCCCGCGCAGATCTTCGGGAGCTACCAGGCCGGACGCGGCAGCGCGAGCGGCTGCATCCTCCTCGATACGGAGCGGGGGACCTTCACCACCCTGGCCCTGCGCAGGCGTGTCGATCATCGCTGGGTCCGCATCGATGAAGGTGGCCCCTATCCCACTCCCGAGGCCGCGCTGGATCACCTCAGCATCAGCATGCGCGCCGGCGAGCCGCCCGAGCCATTGCCGCCGGGTGCGCGGCGGCGGCCGCTTCTGCTGAAGACCGGATCGCGAGGGACATCGCCGGAGTTCGACCTCCTGACGAGCACGATCAGCCATTACCCGGCGCTGATGGCGGTCGGCGAATGCTACCTCGCGCTTCCCAATCCAGATGCCAACTTCGTCACCGATCTGCAGACCAACAATTTCGCGTCCCGCCTCTTCGAACTCTACCTTCTTGCCTGCTTCCGCGAGCAAGGCCTGATCGTCCGGCAGGAGCATGTCTCACCGGACTTCCTGATCGAGAACGATGGCGCCGCCTGCTGGATCGAGGCAGTGACTGCGAATTCCGAGACGCCCCGCTCCGGCGGGATCGGGGACTGGGTGCATGCTCCGGTCGATCGGAATGAGCGTATGACTGGCGCGCCAGCCGAGCGCTTCGCCAAGACGCTGCGCGGCAAGCTCCAGCGCAACTATCATGAGCTGGATCATGTGAAGGGGATGCCCTTCGCTCTGGCGATCGCCGACTTCCATGAATCCGGCTCGATGGTCTGGAGCCGCGAGGCTTTGCCGATCTATCTCTACGGCCTGCGGGCAGATGTCGCAGGCGAAGGCGCCGGACGACGTGCGATCGGCACGCCGATCAACAATCTTACGGGTAAGCACGGCATTCCGGCCGGGCTGTTCCGCGATCCCGATTTCGCTCACCTCTCCGCCGTCGTTTTCAGCAACGCGGCGACGCTCGCAAAATTCAACCGCATGGGCTTTCTTGCCGGATGGCGGCCGCCGGGCCTCACGATGATCCGCCGCGGCATTCTCTTCGACCGAACGCCGGGCGCGCTGGAGCCCATTGATTTCGACCTTCCAGTCGATAGCGCCGAGTACCAGGCGCTCTGGCCTTGGGGCGAAGCCTGGTGCCAAGAACTAGAGGTCTTTCACAACCCGCAGGCGACGCGTCCCATTCCCTTCGGTCTCATACCCGGTGCGACGCACTGGTTCGAGCGCGGCGGCGACATCGAGTGCAGCACCATGTGGGCGAACTCGGTCATTTCATCGATCACCCATTTGCGCATGGCCGGCGCGCCCGAGGAGACAAGCGACGCCCGAGGCGAAGGCGACCGGCCATGACCTGCCCGCCAGCCACGCCTCGCCACCGACGCTAATCAGAGGAGAACCGTCAAATATGACGACCGAACCATCCGACCGGACGATCGTCCTCCATCTCCTGCGAGGCGCGGTCCCCGAGCGCGCCGATGAAATCAGCGGTCTATGGAGCCAATACGGCCATGCTGTTGAAGTCGCCCCGAGCACCAAGGGCGTCACGATGAATGCGGACGCCAGTCGCATCAAGTTCGACACTAAGACGATCGACTTCTTTTGGCTGCTCGGCTTCAGCGCCTGGCGCGCAATCGAGGCCTATTCGCCCGCCCTGGTGCTCGCGACGCTAACCGGGATACCGCTCGATCAGGCGCTCAACATCGATTCCGAACGAGGGCAATACGAGTTCGACTACAAACAGCGCATCGCCAGCGCCCAATCGCTTATTGCGGCCGAGCAAACTCCGGACGTTTCCTGGCCGACGGACGTTCCCGAGCCGACCGCCGATCGCGACCGCCTGGGTGACAATCAACGCAAGGCCGTCTTCGACCTGGTCGCACTGGCTCTTGCCTTCGCGCTGCTACACGAGTTTCGACACGTCATGTACTGCGCCGACAGCAGCGCGCCCTCGACGCTGCCAGAAGAGGAAATCGGCTGCGACACCTGGGCCCGGGAGTTCATGACCAGCGGCCTTGCCGCTTACGCAAAGGAACACGGCCACGACTACGCCCAAGTCCAGCAAAAGCGTGCGATGGGAATAGCGCTCGCCGCCGTGATCATTCATGCGATGACGCCGACCCACGCGCACTGGGGCAATCGGCAGTATCCGCCGATCGCCGAGCGGCTGACAGCGATGATCGGCGGCTACAATCTGCCGCTTGGCTCGTCCTTCTGGCCCTTCACGGCCTGCCTTCTGATCGCGCTCATGAGGCAGGAGAACCGGCCTCTCGATATTGTCGCGCACTCGAACCAGGAGATGGTCGAGGCCCTGCTCGACCGGCTCCGTTGACGCTGCGAGGAACGCGAGGTGCCGGTCTATTTTATTGGCGAGGATGAAAACGGATGCTCCCCGATCAAGATCGGCGTGGCGAAGAACATCGAGGCGCGCAAGCGCAACCTCCAGACGGGGAATCCCTTGGAGTTGCGGCTTCTCGGGTGGATCGAAGCAACCGACGCCTTCCAGCTTGAACGAGAGTTGCACCAGTATTTTGGATCGACCCATGTGCGTGGAGAATGGTTCGACATCGAGCCGGGTGACATTCTGGCAATTCTCAAGCGCGCCGGCCGCGATGGATTTGTGGCCAAGAACGCCGACGCGTTCCAGATCGTCGGATATGATCGCGACGCCATTCCCGAGTATCTCGGCGTGTGGGAGTGGGCCGATCTAGAGATCGACGAGTGCTGCCCGTTCTGCGGATGCCTGTGCGGCATGCATTTTCATGAAGCTTCGCAGATGTGCTATTGCATCCGATGCGACACGCTGACCGACTTTTCTGAGCTCGATCCGCATGACGAGCCTCCGGAGAACTAAGGCTCATGACGCGCTGAGCCGGCAGATTAGCTGAGCTACCCCGGAAAGCGGGAATACGCCGATCCTGATAGACGTAGTTCCAGCTTTACGCTTTTGAGGGGAAAGCCTTCCCCTGCGCCCGAGCCTCGTCTCGGTCGACCCCTTCTGCGGGAGACCCCGCAACGCCCCCTTCAGAGTGAGAGTGCGGACCGGCTTTGCCGTGACGGGTTGAGGGCTGGGAGAGAGGCTCCCGGCGCCCGTCGCGGAGATCCGCGATGTCCAAAAAGACCGCATCCGCTCGCGCCGGCCAGGACCGGGCGAGCCTCTATGACGAAATCACCGACAAGATCATCGCCGAGTTGGAGGCCGGCCGCGTGCCCTGGGTCCAGCCATGGGGGACGGCGGCGGCGAAGGCGCCACTGGCGATGCCAAGGAACGCCGCCACAGGCCGGCATTACTCCGGAATCAATGTTCTGATCCTATGGGGCGCCGTCGTCGAACACGGCTTTCCCGGCCAGAGTTGGCTCACCTTCCGCCAGGCGCTCGCGCTCGGCGGCAATGTCCGCAAGGGCGAGCGTGGCACGACCGTCGTCTATGCCGACCGCTTCATACCCGACGACGAAAGACGGCGCGCCCGCGAGACCGACGAGGAACCCCACGCGATCCCGTTCCTGAAACGCTTCACGGTGTTCAACGCTGCGCAGTGCGAGAACCTGCCGAAGGACATCGCGATCGTCGCGCCGCCACCGCCGCCGGGCCTGATCGAGCCCCAGGTGGAAGCCCTGATCCGCGCAACCGGCATCGACTTCCGCATCGGCGGCAACCGTGCCTTCTACGTCCCGGCGCTCGACTATGTGCAGGTGCCACCGCCCCAAGCCTATTTCGAACCGATCAACTGGCACCGCACCGCGCTCCACGAGCTCGGCCACGCCACGGGCCATCCGTCGCGTCTCGGCCGGGATATGGCCGGCAATTTCGGTTCCAAGAAATACGCGTTCGAGGAGTTGGTGGCCGAGATGAACGCCGCCTTCTGCTGTGCCTCGCTCGGCATCGTTCCGACGGTGCGCCATGCCGACTACATCGGTTCGTGGCTTGAAGTGCTCCGGGAAGATAACCGCGCCATCGTCCGCGCAGCCTCGCAGGCGAGCAAGGCGGCCGACTGGCTCCTCGGCTTCGCCGCCGATCTCGCGTTGCGAACGCCGGAGCTGGACGATGAACGCGAGGCGGCGTGAGGGAAGCTCCGGTGGATATCGGTGTATTGCCTCGGGGCACGTCCATTTTTGCTCGCAACTTCCCGTGATTCCTGGGGTAATTAGGAATCGGAGCTGAGACGGTGCGCCAATGGAGAAGTACCACATCAAACTTACGGAAGAGGAGGCCGAGCTTTTATCGAAGATCGACCTCCGCTCTCATCATGCCCATCATGACGAGGGTCGGGCAGCATATCTGAATAACCAGGAGCCGATCCTGGCACTTCTCAAGTTGCTGAGCGCGCGGAAGGCCGTGCCGGAGGTGCGCCTCAGCTATTGGAATGATCCCAACTATCGGACCGGCCGCGTCAAGGGCTCACGCAAGGGCCTGTTCGAGCGGAATGGATGCACCGGTTCCGATATCTACACGCATCCTCATTTCCTTGAGCATCTGCGTTATTTTCTGTTCGGGACCGAATTGCCAGACCCCGTTGTCAAAGAGTTCGAGGCGAAGGTGGGCAACCCTGAATGGGTTTCTTCGAGCGACATCGTTCCGATCGGCAAAGCGGCGCGTGAGCTGACTCGGAGATACCGCTTGGATATCGCCGATGCACCGGAGGAGTTCTTCAAGCTCTGCTTGGATATGGGTCTCGGTCTCAGCACGGCTGAGAGCGTGATGCGATCGATCAAGCAGGTGCGCTAGCTGGGCACTCGCTATGAAAGAACCGACTGGATGCTCGGTTCCTTAGCCGTCGAAACGCTCGTCGCCCGTCCCGATCGCGAGGCGGCCCGAAACGGCCCGGGCCTTGATCGGCACGTTGTCGAACCTATCTATTGCTCTGCTTCGCATGATGGCGCTTCGCCGTCAGCCCCGATTCCGATCGGGGCCCCGTCCTCCAAACGTGGAGGTTAACCGGCGCAGCCCCGCGGAGGGGCGCGTCGTGTGCGGCAGTTTTCTCCGAGGGCCACTTTCACCTTTGGAGAAACATCATGCCACGTAAGTCAGCCCCCTATACCGATGCAGAAATTGCGCTTGCGAAGCGCCTCTTTGCCCAAGCGCAGGCCATTGGGACATTAAAGCCCCCGCGCGGCCTCATCGCGATCTCACTGAGCAACGGATATCGTCAATCCGTCTCGCAGACCGTGACCTATCGAGACTACCTGCGTGACGCGCGGCGGAGGCTTTCGCTTCGTGTCGGCGTCAGTGGCGGGCGTCGCCGGAAGTAGAGGAAGAGAGCGGACGCGATTTCGTGACGGGTTGGAGGTCGAGAGAGAGGCTCTCGGCCGCCCGTCGCGGAGTACATCCCGATGGCTACTGCCGTTCAGAAGATCACCTTGTCGTCCTCGCACGACATCCCCTTCAACAAGCTGGTGCTCAGCCAGTCCAACGTCCGGCGCGTGAAGGCCGGCGTCTCGATCGAGGACCTGGCGTCCTCGATCACCCGACGCGGCCTGATCCAGAGCCTCAGCGTCTTCCCTGTCGTCGACGCCGAGGGCAATGAGACCGGCATGTTCGAGGTGCCCGCCGGCGGCCGCCGCTTCCGGGCGCTGGAACTGCTCGTCAAGCAGAAGCGCCTCGCCAAGATCGCGCCGGTTCCCTGCGTCGTCCGTCAGCGCGATGGCGGCATCCTCGCCGAAGAGGTCTCGCTCGCCGAGAATATCGAGCGCGCGCCGCTCCATCCCCTCGATCAGTTTCGCGCCTTCCAGGACATGCGCGACAAGGGCATGAGCGAGGAAGAGATCGCGGCCGCCTTCTTCGTCCCCACCCAGGTCGTGAAGCAGCGGTTGCGCCTCGCCGCCGCGTCGCCGGCGCTGCTCGACGTCTATGCCGAGGACGGCATGACGCTGGAGCAGCTCATGGCCTTCACCGTGTCGGCCGACCATCCTCGCCAGGAACAGGTCTGGGAGGCGATCAAGGACGCCTGGTCGAAGGAGCCGTATCAGATCCGCCGCATGCTCACCGAGACCACGGTGCGCGTCTCCGACAAGCGCGCCGTTTTCGTCGGCGTCGATGCCTACGAGGCGGCCGGCGGCGTCACCATGCGCGATCTCTTCCAGTCCGACGACGGCGGCTGGCTGCAGGACCCGGCGCTCCTCGACCGCCTGGTCGCCGAGAAGCTGAAGATCGCGGCCGAGCAAGTTGCGGCCGAGGGCTGGAAATGGATCGAGGTCGCGGTCAGCTTCCCCTACGACGCGACGCGAGGCCTGCGCGAGCTGCAGGGAGAACCGCTCGACCTCACGTCCGAGGAACAGGCGACGATCGACGCGCTCAACGGCGAGCATCAGAAGCTCGAGGCCGAATATGAAGGCGCCGACGAGCTGCCGGACGAAGTCGACCAGCGCCTCGGGGAGATCGAAGCGGCGCTCGCAGCCTCCGATACCCGACCCGTGCGCTTCGAGGTCGAGGATATTGCTCGCGCAGGCGTGTTCATCAGCATCGCGCATGATGGCCAGCTCGACATCGATCGCGGTTACGTTCGGGCCGAGGACGAAACGCCGATCGTCCCCGAGGGCGGAACTGGCGTGGAAGCCGGCGGCGATCCAGCCGAACCGGTCGTGCAGCGGGCCGTCATCACGATCGGCGGCCAGCCTGCCGAGCCGGAGGACGACGAGGACGATGCCATCAAGCCGCTGCCGGATCGCCTGGTCACCGAGCTGACGGCCCATCGCACGCTGGCGCTCCGCAATGCGCTGGCCGACAACCCGCATGTCGCGATGACCGCGCTCCTGCACAAGCTGGTCTCCGACGCCTTCCAGCATCGCATGTACAAGGGCGCTATGGAGGCCTCCGTCAGCCACGTCTTCTTCCCGGTGCAGGACGACGCGTTGAAGGACAGCCCGTCGGCGCGGGCCGTACATGAGCGTCACGAGGCCTGGGCGGGCGACATTCCCGCCGAGGACGACGCGCTTTGGGACTGGCTGGTGGCGCTCGACGACACCAGCCGCATGACGCTGCTGGCGCATTGCGTGAGCTACGGCGTCAACGCGCTCTACGAGAAGCCGAACCCCTATGGCGGCAACGGCGTCTCGCAGCACGGCCTCGACATGCGGCTCGGCCAGGCCGACCGGCTCGCCCGCGCCACCGGCCTCGACATGGTGGACGTCGGCTGGCGTCCGACCGTGGGCAACTATCTCGGCCGGGTCACCAAGCCCCGCATCCTTCAGGCGGTCCGCGAAGGTGCTGGCGAACAGGCCGCGCAGCTCATCGACCACCTGAAGAAGGGCGACATGGCCAAGGAGGCGGAGCGCCTGCTCGCCGACACCGGCTGGCTGCCCGAACCGCTGCGGCTGGTCGACGATGCCGACGCGCCTGCGGCCGAAGTCCAGACCGGCAGCGAGGACGACGGCGCCGCGCTGCCCGACTTCCTGGCGGGCGACGACGAAGACGTTACCGCCGACGGCGACGACGAAGAACGCCACCATGTTGCGGCCGAGTGAGCGCATCGCGGAGCGGCCTCGGCCGCTCCGCCCCTCCCTATCACCGAAGGAGCTGCCTCGTGTCGCAATCTCACCCAGCGCCTAGGCGCGTCATTTTCCAGTATCTCGTGCCCGTGCATGCCGAGGTCGAGGATGGCCTTGTGGCCCGCGTGACCGTCATCGACGAGACGTCGGTCCAACACCCAACCGTCGTCGAGGGCGATCCCTCCTATCTCGACGAAGCGGTGCGCGCCGCCAACGACGGGCAGTCTTGGCCCTCCTGGCAGTTCGGCTACTAGCCGACCCATACACCGCCCCCCTCGGAGCCCGGCCCCAGTGCCGGGCTTTTTTCGTTTCAGGAGTCTCGACGTGACCGATTTTCTCACCCGTTTTTCGTGCCTG
>VFQN01000072.1_pt1 | contig 235229 bp, 191 predicted proteins | sample 3512371 | NCBI WGS metagenome assembly VFQN01 (sample SAMN10412370, study PRJNA504923) | tailings metagenome | isolation source: Replicate 2 from Balatoc abandoned mine | place: Philippines: Itogon, Benguet | collected 2017-08-28
AATTACGAATTACGAATTACGAATTACGAATTACGAATTACGAATTACGAATTACGAATTTGGAGTTTGTAAGTAACAAAAAAGCCGTTCCAATGGGAACGGCTTTGCTATTTAAGAGTAAAAACTTCTTACAAGTGGATTACTTCTCCGTATGCTGCTGCTGCTGCTTCCATAACAGCTTCAGACATGGTAGGGTGCGGGTGAACTGTTTTAATCAACTCTTCACCTGTTACTTCCAGTTTACGGATTGCAACGATTTCAGCGATCATTTCAGTTACGTTTGCTCCGATCATGTGAGCTCCCAACAATTCACCGTATTTCGCATCGAAGATCAATTTTACGAAACCGTCTTTTGCTCCTGCAGCAGATGCTTTACCTGAAGCTGAGAACGGGAATTTTCCAATTTTGATCTCCAAACCTGCTTCCTTCGCTGCTTTTTCAGTCATACCAACTGATGCAACTTCCGGAGAACAATACGTACATCCCGGGATATTTCCGTAATCCAACGGCTCCGGATGATGACCTGCAATTTTCTCTACGCAGATGATTCCTTCAGCAGAAGCAACGTGTGCCAATGCAGCTGTAGGAATAACGTCTCCGATTGCGAAGTAACCAGGGATATTTGTCTGGTAGAAATCGTTTACAAGAATTCTTCCTTTGTCAACAACGATTCCTAATTCTTCCAATCCGATATTTTCAATGTTTGCCTGGATTCCAACTGCGGAAAGAACCACATCACATTCGATCTTTTCTTCTCCTTTAGCTGTTTTAATCGTTACAACACATCCTTTTCCGGAAGTGTCTACTGATTCAACAGAAGCGTTGGTCATGATATTGATTCCAGCCTTTTTGAAAGACTTTTCCAATTGCTTGGATACTTCTTCATCTTCGATCGGAACTACGTTCGGTAAGTATTCAACAACTGTTACTTCTGTTCCGATAGCGTTGTAGAAATACGCAAATTCAACACCGATTGCACCTGAACCAACAACAACCATTTTCTTAGGCTGTGTTTTCATGCTCATTGCTTCGCGGTATCCGATAATTTTTGTTCCGTCCTGCGGCAAGTTCGGCAATTGACGGGAACGAGCTCCTGTCGCAATGATGATTCCTTTATCAGCAGTGTATTCAGTTACTGTACCATCTTCAGCAGTAACAGCTACTTTTTTACCTGCTTTCAGAACTCCAAAACCTTTGATTACATCGATTTTGTTTTTCTTCATCAAGAACTGAATTCCCTGGCTCATTCCGTTTGCAACTCCCCTGGAACGATCAACCATTCCTCCGAAATCTGCTTTTGAATCTTTTACGGTAATTCCGTAATCAGATGCATGTTGGATGTATTCAAACACATTGGCACTTTTCAAAAGCGCTTTTGTTGGGATACATCCCCAGTTCAAACAGATTCCACCTAAGGCATCGCGCTCAACAACTGCAGTTTTCAAGCCCAATTGTGATGCACGGATAGCTGTAACGTATCCTCCGGGACCACTTCCAATAACTATGATATCGTAATTCATTTCTTTTTTCAATAAAATGGTAATGGCACGAAATTAATCAATTCTCCTCAATTCTGTATGAATAAGCTATTGAATTAAATATAGATTTCAAACCAAGTAAGATATTCTGAAAGATTTGTTCCTGTTCCGGCGGGAATGTTATTTTTGAGTTATCTGAAAATCAATATCAGCCGTTGATTTCCGGATTTGGAACTACCCTGGAATTCATTAAAAGTTCAGAAAATGAGAAATCTGTATTTGTTTCTTATCCTGTTTACAACCGGATGCAGCAGTATTTATACCTTGTCGGAAGAACAATTGGATAAAGACACGAGTAAGGGGAAGATTCTGAAACTTGGTTATTCGGAATTACCCGAAGCTGTCAAAGACACGGTGCGCGGCACATTTGAATGGTTCCGGAGGGTGAATCTTCAAACGAAATCGAATGAATCATCGATTTATTATCCGCAGATGGTTTCGCTGGATACGAATATACGTTTTGAGAATTACGCTTATAAAGGTTCTTTTGAAAAGAAGACGGTGTATGGTCCGTTTTACAGGGATGGAGAATTCTTTACGATCGGCAATCGAAAATTTAAGATTCCGATGGTTTCTTCCCAGCTGTTGCGGATCATTTACCGGCAGAAACTTTACCTGATGGGTGATCCGGCGGATGTGGAGGTTTCGTATAAAGAGTCGGAAGCACATACGGTTCAATACGAACGCTTCCGTTATTGGGTTATTGACTTAAAAGAGAATTAGGGATGGCTAATCCTTCAGGAATTTCTAATTTTGAGCAAAAACTCATCCAATGGCTCAGTATCATTTAGCGATCGAACAAGCAAATCAGCAATACATTCAATTCAAGGTTATTTTTGAAAATGTGGCTCCAAATTCCATCATTCATTTACCCAAATGGAGACCCGGAAGGTATGAATTGGGGAATTTCGCCAAGAATGTACGTGGATTCAAGGTCTTTGATATGAACGGAAAGGTGGTGAGTTTTCATAAAACGGATCTTTCTTCCTGGAAAATAGAAGTAGAAGAAACGACAACAATCCGGGTTGAATACAGCTATTACGCGGCCGAATTGAATGCCGGTTCCACCTATTTAACGAAGGAAATGCTTTATTCGAACCCGGTGAACTGTTTTGTGTACCAGGATGGGAAGAAAGATGAAGCCTGTGAAGTGTTTTTGAATATTCCTGCCAACTGGAATATCGCCTGTTCGATGGAGCGCGAAGGAAATACACTGAGAGCTGCGAATTTTGACGAGCTGGCGGATTCACCGTTTATTTGTTCGGCTTCTTTACAATACAACCAATACGAGTCTCACGGCACGATTTTTCATTTGTGGTTCCAGGGAGATTGCATGATCGAATGGCCGCGACTGATCAAAGATTTCAAAGCATTTACGGATAAACAGATCGAGAAATTCATGGAGTTTCCGGTTCCGCATTATCATTTCCTGTTCCATATTCTTCCCTACAAAGCGTATCACGGAGTGGAACATCAGAAATCTACGGTTATCTCTCTTGGACCGACTTATGATGTATTCGGAGCGCTTTATACGGAATTATTGGGCGTTTCTTCGCATGAATTGTATCATACCTGGAACGTGAAAGCGATCCGTCCGATTGAAATGTACCCGTATGACTATCAAACGGAGAATTTATCGAAATTGGGTTATTTGTGCGAAGGTGTAACGACTTATATGGGCGATTTGATGTTGTACAAATCAGGTGTATTTGACCTTGATCAATATTTACACGAGTTTACCGGGCAATTGCAGAAGCATTTCGATAATTTCGGGAGATTTCATTATTCCGTTGCGGATTCTTCCTATGATACGTGGTTGGACGGATATGCTCCGGGAGCACCGGGAAGAAAAGTTTCCATTTATACGGAAGGCTGTTTACTGGCGTTTGTTTGTGATGTCAAAATTCGTGAACATTCCGGAAATAAACATGGTTTGGACGAATTGATGAAGCGTTTGTATTTCAATTTCGCATTGGAGAACAAAGGGGTGAGTGAAGAAGACTATATTTCCCTGTTGAAGGAATTGGCAGGCGATGAAATGGAAACGCTGATTAGGGATTATTTCTACGGAACAAGACCGTTTGAAGCCATTTTAACGGAAGCGCTTGAGACTCTTGGTTTGGAATTGACACACAAACCGAATCACCGTTATTCGGTAGGAAGAACCGGGTTTAAATCGCTTGCAGCCGGAGCTCATTTTCATGTAACAGCGATCTATCCGGGATCTCCGGCAGATTTAGCCGGATTGATGATTACCGATGAAATCATTGCAGTAAACGAATTCAAATTGAATGGTGACCTGGATAATTGGTTGTCTTACCTGGATGATCAAAACAAACGTTTGACTGTGATTCGCCAGGGGAAAATCATGGAGTTAGTTCTTCCCGAAGTTCAGAGAAGTTTCTACCTGGAATATGGAGTAAAAGTGATTGAAAACCCGAATTCCTTTCAGAAAAAAGCGTTTGAATGCTGGAGTAAATAAAATAATCTAAATAGTCGGGGCGAAAAATTTTTCGCCCCGACTATTTTAAAATCAATTTTAACGAATTGATGAACACCAATTTAACGGGTTTGCGGGTATTTACAACGCTTATCAATTGAAAGCCGACGAATATAAATTCTGCGGATATAGCGTGTGACTATCTACGGCTATTGATTAATTTTGTCGAAAATTTTATAGAAATGATCAATCACAAACAATTTAAAATGGCCCTGGCAGGTGCGATTTTAATTTTTTCTAATTCGGTAAATGCACAATTCAAATTTTCAAAAGTAAATGTAGCAGACGGTGTTAAAACGGCGGTAAAAGCGGGCGACAAAGTGGATATGCGCCTTAGCCCGACAGGTAGTGTTGAGCAAAACTTTGTAGTTGATCTGGACATTGCAGCATTTAGAAAAGCTTACAAATATGATGTAGTGGTCATTGCTTATTTGCGTAATGATAAAATGACCTATTCCTATCTTCATGAGTTCGAGTCGGTATTGAATACTAAAAAATACGGCGGAAAAGGAATCGTTCCGATTTATGCATACGACAATAAAAAATTCAAAGAAGCAGATGCTAAGGCTTTAGCGAAGGATCTGATTGAATATGAGGGAGCTACACCAATTTCACGTAAAGTTGCGGTATACGGTTGCTATATCACAGGTGAAGAAGGGTACTTTGATGCAAACGATACATACCAGTTCAGAAACAAATATTCTGAGGGAGAATTGCTTGGTTACATCGAATTGAACACTGTTTATAATAAAAAACAAATAGACGATTACAATACGAAACAAAAAGCTGCGGAATACAACCAGGCTGAAAGAGGTATCGATAACATGCAATCTCAATTCAAGAGAAATGTCATTGAAAATGTGGAGTATTATGTTGCTCCGGTTGTTGCAACTCCGATTTACGGTGCATTATCAGAAGGTTTAAAAGAAATCTGGGATTGGAGAGTAAAAGCTGTTCAAGCGTTGAAATCTCCTGAGAATGCAGATAAATTTATTGCATCTGTTGACGAATTAGGGAAAGATCTTGAAATCATGTATGTGATCGCTAAGAAAGACAAGGCAATTTTGAAAACGATGAATAAAGAAATTAAGGCGATAACCACCACCCAGGAAAAATGGGATTACGTTAAATCAAAACAGTAATTCTATTCTTAAAAAATAGAGGAAAAAAGTCGGGGCGAATAATTATTCGCCCCGACTTTTTTATTAGAGATTCTATTTCATGAGCTGGATATGTCCTGTTTTTGTAATTTTCTTGTCTGACATCGAAGATTTGAATCGAATGGTCCAGGTATAAATTCCGGCTTTACAAAGTGTACCGTCATATGTACCGTCCCAGCCAACTTTGGTGTCATTGGATTCAAACAACGTTTCTCCCCAACGGTCGTAAATCGTCAACGTGTAGTTGTACGGATCATAACCGGAAGTAAAGATCGGAATGAATATATTGTTGAATTCGTCTCCGTCAGGAGTGAATGTATTTGGAATGTAGAAAATCAATTCCTCCTTGATCGTAACAGTCAATCGGGTTGTATCCGGACAATTATTGATGTTGTTTGCGATCAGGATAATCGTATAGCTTCCTGCTGCTTCCGCATACGTATGTGCCGGATTAAAGGCCGTACTGGTTCCTCCGTCACCAAAATCCCAGGAATAAGCCGATGCGTTCGCAGATGAATTGATCATCTGGAAATCCGGGTTCATTAATCCGTGAACAGGATTATTTACGTTAAACGATGCAATGGCATTCGGGTAAACGCAGACTGCACTTGGGAATGTGGTTGTGGTAGCACATCCTGCTGCGCTGGTAGAAGTTACTGTGATATCGTAACAGCCCGGATTCACAAAAGAATGATTGACACTGCTTAATTGATTTGAATTCGGGCTTCCGTCTCCGAAGTTCCAGGTGATGGACGAACTTGCAGGACTACTCAAATCAACCAGCGTTGCGTTGAATGGTGCACAGCCGGCAGCAACCGGAATATCGATCTGAACGACCGGCATTTCATTGATTACAATATCTGTTGTTCCCGGAGAAGAGCATCCTCCCGAAACCGTATACGTGATCTGGTGTGATCCTACACCGGCCTGATTCGGTGAGAATTCACCGCTTGTACCACTGATAATACCCGTTCCAGACCAGGTTCCTCCCGGAATATTCGCAGCGAGAAAAGTATTGGAGGCAGTTTCACAGAACGGACCAACCTGCGTGATCACAGGAATCTGTGTTGAGTTAACGACCACCGTCGTTGTTGTCGATGAAGTACAACCGTTTAAAGTCGTTGTTACCGTATAGGTTCCTCCGGCATTCATTGTTGCTGTAAGTGATCCGTTTTGCGTTGAAGCGGTAAATCCGTTCGGTCCTGACCAACTGTAGCTTGTTCCCGGTAAACTGGAGGCTTGTAACTGCATTGTTGCCCCTTCACACAACGGGCCGTTGTTTGTAGCCGTTACCGTTGGAACAGGATTCACAGTCAGCGTCATGCTGGCAGTATTGCTGCAGGAACCATTTGTTCCGGTTACGGTATAAGTTGTCGTTGTCGTCGGATTGGCCGTAACCGATGCTCCGGTAGTGGAAGATAATCCGGTAGCCGGACTCCAGGAATAGGCGCTGGCTCCGCTTGCTGTTAAAGTCGTTGAACTTCCGTTACAGATAAACGTATTGGGTGTCACTGTGACGATGATTGGAGTAACAGTGACAGTAACTGTCTGAGAAGACGAGCAACTTCCGGTCGTTCCCGAAACGGTATAAGTTGTCGTTGTTGTCGGATTGGCAGTAACAGAGGCCCCGGTTGTTGAAGACAGACCTGTGGCCGGCGACCAGGTATAATTGGTTGCTCCGCTGGCTGTTAAAACAGTGGATGCCCCATTACAAATCGATGCATTGGGTGAAACCGTTAAAGCCAAGGGCGTTACGGTTACGGTTACCGTTTGTGTAGAAGAACAGGTTCCGGTAGTTCCGGTAACTGTATAGGTCGTTGTTGTAGTCGGACTTGCACTTACACTTGCACCTGTCGATGCGGATAATCCGGTAGCCGGACTCCAGGAATAAGAGGTTGCTCCGCTGGCTGTTAAAGTCGTTGAAGCTCCGGTACAGATACTTGCATTCGGAGAAACAGTGACGTTAACAGGAGTGACGGTAACGGTTACGTTTGCTGTAGCACTGCAGGAACCGGTTGTTCCGGTAACGGTATATGTGGTGGTGCTTGCCGGATTGGCTGTAACAGATGCTCCGGTTGTTGAAGACAGGCCTGTAGCCGGCGACCAGGTATAATTGGTTGCTCCGCTTGCTGTTAATGTTGTTGAAGCTCCTGAACAGATACTCGTATTCGGTGAAACACCGACTGTCATAGGAGAGACACTTACGGTGACCGTACCGGTACTTGTGCAGCCGGAAGTTGTTCCGGTGACAGTATAAGTTGTCGTTGTGGCCGGACTGGCGGTTACGGTTGCACCTGTTGTGGACGATAAACCGGTGGCGGGCGACCAGGAATATGTTCCGGCCCCGCTGGCTGTTAAGGTGGTGCTTCCACCCGGGCAAATGGTTTGATTTGCCGGAGCAGTTACAGTAGCGCTGTTAACGGTAATCGTTGTTGATGAGGATGCATTGCAAGGTGCAACGCCAATTGTGTAATTAATGGTATGTGTTCCGATTCCGGCAGTTGCAGGATTGAACATTCCGCTGGAAGAAACGCCCGGACCTGACCAGGTTCCCCCCATATCTGCAGCAATCAATTGCACAGGACCTGATGTGACGCAAAATGGCCCGGCCGGAGTAATTGCAGGATTCGGAGCTCCGGTTTGAGCTCCGGGAGCAGGGCCCAGCTGCAAGGTAAAATTACTTGATGATCCACTCCAGTTTTCCACAATGATCATGATTTCCTGCCCGGCAGTAACAATTGGAGCCGGAACGGAAGACGGACATGGAAATGCGCTTCCGAATTGGTTACATCCACTCGGAGAACTGGCATAATTACACCCGATCTCATTGGATAAATTCTGGATTGCGTTACAGGGAGCCTGGCCGTTTGGAATGTTGAATACGGCTACATCCAGGAATCCTGAACTTGAATTACCGTCGATGAGCATATTCAAAGGCCCCGATGTGGTAATATGAAGAATGATGTATCCTGTATTCGGACCAATCCAGTCGAGACAGGAACTAACGCCAGGACCCGGATTTACAAATGTAAACGGACCTGCTGTTCCGGGAGCACAAATGGAGGTGTTGGTGTTACACTGTGCACTTACCGGGTTAAAATTGAAGATGGAAAAACTAAAGGAGAGGAGGAGAGTAATGAAAGTAAGTTTAATGTGTTTCATAACCGCTGTATCCAAAGTGTGTAACTAATTCATTGATCATGGCAGGGGTGAGAGGATCATTACAGTTAATCTGAACTGTCGTGAAATCACTGCTGAAATCAATGAGATTGATAAAGGAATAGTGTGCTTTCAAGCGGAGATTTACTTTTTGTTCCCGCTGTTCATTTCCTAAAGGCTGATAAGCAGTAAACGAAAAGGTATAAGCATCCGATTGATGAATAATACATGTGGGATTTGTTCCCGATTGATGTAAGAGAAGATCAACTTCTGTCGTGGATTGATTAGAAGAAATCAATTGAGAACGAAGCTGCAGTAGTGAGTCTGTGCCAGATGTCTGCCCGAACGAAATAGTTGAAAAAACTATTATTGATACGGTTGAAACGCAGCATATTAGCTTTGCTTTATAGTAGTAATACATCGTAATTAGTTTCGCGTTCTAATATAAAACGAAACTATGAATAGTTGGTTGCCTAAATGTGTAATTAAAAAAAGCGTGTTGATTAAAACACGCTTTTCTGAATCAAAGTTAGAATTTATAACTAAGCCCTAAACTCGGTAAGAATGGGAACTGATAAATTTTCGTATTTGTTACGCGGTTCACGTAGAAGATGTTTTTACGATTGTAAGCATTTGTTGCTGATGCCACGATTTCCAGTTCTGTTTTGTTTTTGAACTTGAATTGTTTTTTGATCGTGATATCCAATCGGTGGTAAGTCGGAAGTCTTTTGGAGTTGAACTCTCCCAAAAGTACTCCGACAGAGGAAGAGTTGCTGGTTGTGTAATCTGTAGTCACACCCTGGTTAAATGATTCTGGCTGGTAGAATCCTGCGGTTGGCGTGAAAGGCAAGCCTGAACCAAAGTTCCAGCGAACGTTCACTTCCAGGTCTTTCTTTTTACCGAATGCATAAGAAGCTACAAGGTTTATGTTATGTCTTCTGTCAAATACAGGAGCATAAGTTGTGAATCCGTCCCATCTGGTAGATTTCCCGTAAGAGTAAACTCCCCATAAGAACAATCTGTTCAATGTGTATTTCAACAAGACATCAACCCCGTAGGATTTTCCGCTTTCAATCAGGAAGTTCTTTTTGTAAACATCATCTTGTTTTGAGAACTCGGAAATATCTTCGTACAATTTATTGATGTTGATGTTACTCAACTGAGGGAAGTACTTGAAATATCCTTCGATATTCAAAGACAGGTTTTTCGTCAGATCAAATTCAGCTCCTGCAATGGCATGCCAGGAGTACTGGATTCCGTTTTTCGGATTTCTTGTTTTCCCGCTTTCCGTAATGAAGTTCTGCTGCACATTGGTAGGAGCGCTTAGAAGCCCGTTAAACAAGTTCACGATATCTCTGTCGGAAGAAGCAGATGTAAAGTTTTGAGAATAACGGCCTCCGGATAATTTCAGGCGGAAAAAGTCCGTTGCGTTGTATTTGACACCTAATCTCGGCTCGATGGAGATGGTACTCAAACTTGCGTATGCCTGAATACGAACACCCGGCTGAACGACGAAACGCTTGGAAACGAATTTATAGTTTGCATAAGCGCCGATTTCTACGGTGTTGTTCTCATCCTGGATTTTAGAAGCAACTTCATTGAATGTCAGGTAATCCGTTTTGAAGATGTTCATCATGATCCCGTAATCGATCTGACTTTCGTTTTTCAAAAAGTAGGAGAAATCAAACCCTAAGTCCGTTCCGAAAATAGAACTGGTTCTTGGTTGGGAACCTTCTTCCTCGAAGTGTGTCTTATAGCTTGATGCTGTCAAATGTCCTTTAATGAATGTCTTTCCACCTCCCGGCAAAAGGATCCATGACAATCCTCCACCTGCCTGCTGGAAATCCAAAGCGGCAGATTCGTTGTATTTTACTTTATCACTGTTGCTGAATCCGAAAACGGAGACTTTGGAACCTTGTCCAGTTGCGAAAGTCAATTTACCGTATAGATCGGTAAAGTTGTAAGGCAATCCGTTTCCGTCGTTTACTCCGCGGTACAAGTCTTTCGCTGTGTAATCCAACAGGGAATGCTTCGCGGAGAAGATGAATGATCCTGCTCCCGGTCTTCCTTCTTTCGCACGATACAAAGGACCTTCCAGTACTAATTTTGCAAGGAAAGGAGAAGCGGAAACTTTTCCTCCGAAACTCTTTTTGTTCCCGTCACGATAGGTAATATCCATCACGGAAGAAATTCTTCCTCCGTATTTTGAATCGAATCCCCCAGTGTAAATATCTACGTTTTTCACCAGTTCCGTTTCGAAAATGGAGAAGAAACCAATAGAGTGGAAGGGATTGTAAATCGTCATTCCATCCAGTAAAATTTTGTTTTGAATCGGTGTTCCACCACGAACATACAATTGTCCACCCTGGTCACCCGTTGTAACAACTCCCGGTGTTACGGAAAAAGCTGCTGTAATATCATTTTCTGCTCCGACAGAAGGGATACGCTCCAAACCTTTCTTATCCAATTTGATCACGGACATTAAGACTTCTGTTGTTTTTGCCTTGGTTTCAGCAGAAATAACGACTTCTTCGATTGCTTCCGGAGCAAGTAGATCGATTCTTATTTCCGTAATTCCTGATTTTGCTTTGACAACGATCTCTTTGTTATATTCCTTGAATTCAACGGATTGAACCTTTAAAAGGTAGGTGCCAATCGGAACTTTCGGAATAGTAAAAAATCCGTTTACATCTGTATTGGCTCCGAGAATTGGCTGTGATTTTTCGGTTGGAATAAGTACTACTTTTTCAAAAGGAACAACCTCACTGTTCTCATTGTTGAAAAGGAATCCGCGAATAATATGATCCTGGGAAAATGAATAAATCGATATGGTTAAGAATGCAACTAAGGAGAGTATTTGTTTCATAAGATTTACCATGAATTTAAAGAAGTTTCGAAGTTACATAATTAACACTAATTAACTAGCTAAAACTTTGAAAAATGATTAAACGTGCAGATTATTGATTAAACGGCCTTTAAGTAGAATTTAAAATTCAAAATGTAAAATTGAAAAGTTGGTTTGAGTAAAAACTGCAAGAGTCAAGACTAGTCATAAGTGCTTATTCTTCAGTCCTGCCTCTTGCCTCTAATAGTCTTGATTGTTATTCCGCTTTACGAAGAATCCCTTTCGCTCTATCCCAATAAACATCCATTTCTTCCAAAGACATTTCGGTCATGTTTTGCTTGTCTTCCGCAATTAATTCTTCCATTTTCTGGAAACGCGCCTTGAATTTCTGATTGGTAGATTCCAATGCGTCTTCCGGGTTGATATTGATGAAACGGGCGTAGTTCACCAAAGAGAACATCACATCTCCGAATTCATCCAGGATTTTGTCTTGATCCAGGGATTGCTGCGCTTCATGCAGTTCTGAAAATTCCTCGATAACCTTGTTTTTAACATCTTCAATATCTGACCATTCGAAACCGATTCCTTTTACTTTTTCCTGGATTCGCATAGCTTTGATCAGAGCGGGAAGCGTATTCGGAACTCCTTCCAGGACGGATTTTTTTCCTTCCCGGAGTTTGATCTTTTCCCAGTTTGCTTTTACCTCTTCTTCCGAATCGGCGGTTACATCTCCGTAAATATGCGGATGGCGGTGGATCAGCTTGTCGCAAATACCGTTCAGTACTTCCGTGACGTCAAAAGCACCCAGTTCCGAACCTATTTTGGAATAGAATACCAAATGCAGGAACAGATCCCCGAGCTCGCCTTTGATTCCGTTCAAATCGTTTGCCTGGATGGAATCCGCCAGTTCATAGGTTTCCTCGATGGTTAAATGTCTCAGCGACTGAATGGTTTGTTTCTTGTCCCAGGGACATTTTTCACGCAAATCGTCCATGATGTTCAACAATCGTTCGAAGGCCAGTAATCTTGGATCCTGATTTAAATTATTATTAGCTAATTCCATACTGCAAATGTACATAGAACAAAATTTGTAATTTTGAATTATGAGATTTACGCTGCTGTTTTTTTTACTACCGGTTTTATGTTATTCTCAGGAAAATAAAGTGGACGATTGGTCTCTTTCATTGAAGGGCAAATCGGGGTTTTTGGCTGCACATCGCGGAACGATGGGGCATTTGGCGAAAGAACGGCTTTTTTCCGGAGAATTATCTTTCAGTAAACGCATCCGATCCAAGAACTGGAGCCAGGAATACCGCAATCCGTATGTGGGAGCAACTTTGTATGGGTCGAACCTGGGAAACAAAGATATTTTGGGCTATGGCTTCGGGATGTATGGTTTTATTGAGTTTCCCTGGACACGAAGTGAAAAACATGTATTTACTTCCAAACTGGGAGCCGGATTGGGAGTTGTTACAAAAGTGTATAACCCGGAAACCAACCCGAAGAATGTCGCAATGAGTACGTATCTGAATGCGGTTATTTGTTTGGGAATCCAGGGGCGTTGGTATATCAAACCGGAACATGCCTTGATTTACAGCCTGGATCTGACACATTTTTCGAATGGTTCCAGCAGAGTTCCCAATCTTGGGGTGAACATGCCTTATATTGGTTTGGGATATCAGTACACGTTCAAAAAGGAAGAGCGTCAAAACCTGGAGCTGACAAGTTTCCAGCGCGTTCCGTTCTTCAAAAGCTGGAATGCCTCAGTGATAGGGATTCTTTCCGGTAAACAAATCTTTCCTACCGGAGGAAAAGACTACCCGGTTTTTGCTTTAAGTGCCATGTTGCACAAGCAGTTTAAGCCGAAAGTGGGAATGGAAATCGCGTTGGATATCATCTCAAAGCAGTCGATTTTGCATTACCGCGAATATATTCCGAAAACACAACTATCTATTTTACAGGTCGGAGGTTTTATCGGGTACAATATTCCGTTGGACAAATTCCGTTTTGTGATTGGTATGGGAGCTTACATCAAAGACCGCTACAATCCGGACGATATGTTTTACCACCGGGTCGGAATGCGCTATCAATGCCGGAACGGATTGTTGTTCAACCTGGTTTTGAAATCCCATTGGGCAAAAGCCGATTACATCGAATACGGTGTCGGATATACGTTTAACTATAAACCAAGATATCATGCGAAATAGTTTATTTTTTCTGCTTTCGGTGTGTGTTGTTTTCTCTTGTAAAAAGCCGGAGAACAGAACCTGTTTTAAATTGATGGGAAATGAAACGACAAAAGAAATCGCATTGGAGGATTTTGACCGCCTGGATTTAAGAGAACATGTCCGCTATGTGATTATCCAGGATTCATTGGATAAAGTTGTGCTCAAAGGAGGAAAGAACCTCCTGAACCTGATCGAAGTGAGTGTTTCGGGTGGGATGCTGACGATCGAAAATAAAAATCGCTGCGGATTCCTGCGAAACGCGAAGAAAGTAGTCGTTGCGGAGATTCATTGTACGAAGCTGATCAATGTACGTTTTGTAGGAACGGAATCCCTGACTTGTGAAGGAGAAATCAACACCGATTATTTTACGTTTTATTCCCGTGACGGGGCAGGGGATGTGAATCTGGCAATCAATGCACAGGTAATCGATGCGGAAGCAAATCACGGATGGTGTAACTTCACCTTAACGGGAACGGCTCAAACTGCGCGTATTTGCGCGAAAAGCAACAGCTATTGCGATGTAACCGGATTGCATGTGAGTGATTCTATTTACGTGGCTTCTGAAACGGTCGGAAACATTAAGATTAATGCGGATAACCTGGTGATTCACGGTTATATCACAGAGTCGGGGAACATTCTGTATAAAGGAACGCCGCTTGGAGTGGACGTGCTTTTGAATGGAACTGGGAAAGTGGTATCGGAGAATTAGCTTCGGCTTCGCTCAGCTACAGAAGAATGTTTGAATAAAAAAAGTCGGGGCGAAAAATTTTTCGCCCCGACTTTTTTTGGTTTTATTTTCCTCTTTTCAATTGCATCAGCACTTTAAATGCTTTGTCAACGTGATCTTGTTTTACAATGATGGTGAACTCGTTCGCTGTTGAAACGATTTCCACAATGTTCAATCCTTCCCAAGCCAAATGCTTCAGGATGTAGTAGTAAATTCCGTATACTTCTGAGTTAACGGCAGGTAGTTTCACAGTGATTGAAGCCAAATCACGGGTGTGTGATTTTAAGCGCTCGTTAATCAACAAATTTTCTACTCTTTGTGAAATGCTTTGAGAACAAATAACCGTTGTTTCAGTAACACCTCTACAGATCGTGTAAAAAATATCTGATTCGGAATTAACCAATTGAACCAAATCAGCTTGTTTCAAGCGAAGTGATTCCGTATTTTCAAATGTGAAATCTTCTAAGTTTGAACGAACTAAAAAGTCTCCAAGTTCACCGATGATATTTGTGATCTTGATATTTAAACGGTGGTAAAGTCCCGGAGACATGCGTTTGATTGCCATAACGATCGCTCCTTCTTTTACTTCTTTTCCTAAGGCTTCTTCAATTTCGGGTTTGATTTTTCGTGCTAACGAAGAAATGTTGATTAAGTCATCAGTCATTGCCTCGCGTAAAAACGGGCTTCTACCGATGATTTCTTCTGTTATTTTTCCAATTGACAACATATTTTGGTTTGAATTAATAGGTGTGCAAATTTACACAAATACAGGTGGAAAAGAACTAATGGATGTTAGAATTTATACAAGATGAATAAACTATTGATTTCAATGAAGAAAACTTCCCCTTTGATGAATATTCTGTTGAGGCAAGATTATGAAGCGATTAAATTGCTAAGCGCGCCTATTATTTGCCTGAATAACTTGTTGTATTTTTAACAAGGTCAAGTACATGCTCCAATTGCTGTTGTTCACTCATTTCGGAGTTGTCAACCACGATTGCATCTGCTGCTTGTGTCAGCGGACTGATGGCTCTTGTACTGTCGATGCGGTCTCTGTGTTTTAAGTTCTCCAGGATCTCTTCCAGGCTGTTGGTTTCTCCTTTTGCCTGAAGTTCCAGGAAGCGTCTTTGCGCACGAATTTCCGGTTTAGCGGTGATGAACAATTTCAATTCTGCTTTTGGGAAAACAACTGTTCCGATATCTCTTCCGTCCATCACAACACCGCCGTTTTTACCCAATTCCTGCTGCTGTTTCACCAGGAATTCACGAACTTCCCTGATTGCTGCAACTTCGCTTACAATGTTTGCAACTTCCAATTGACGAATGTTATCCGAAACATCTTCTCCGTTGAGCAAAACGGCTCTGTTTCCTTTTGCATCAGCGTCTCCGAACTGAATGGTAATCGCTGAAAGAGAAGAAACGACGCAGGATAGATTGAGTTTATGAGAACCTAATACGCAACCGTTCTTCAGAGCATACAACGCAACGCAACGATACATTGCTCCTGAGTCAATAAACGTGTAGTTTAATCTTTTAGCCAGTGCTTTTGCCAGGGTGCTTTTTCCACACGAGGAAAATCCATCGATTGCGATTGTAATTTGTTGCTCAGAATGCATACTGCGAATTTAAGTCAAAAGAATGAAACCGTTGTTTTCCGACATAAAAAAAGGGCTCGCCATCCGACGAACCCTTCATATGTTTAATCTTTTCTAAGATTAGAATCTCCAACCCAAACGGAACAAAGCTGATGCGTTAGTAGTCAAGTTTGAAGTTTTAGACAAACCATCTGATTTACCGCTAGTTGTTACTCCACTTACAGTTACAGAGTAAGTATCTTGTTTCTCTGTTGTTGCTTTCCAACCCAATCCAACTTCCAATCCTAAGTAGAAGTTCTCAGCAAAGTAGAAGTCAGTACCAGCTACCAGACCAACTCCGAAATTAGAAGTTTTTGCTTCAGCTTCGAATTTGTCTCCACTAGAGTATCCAACTGTTACCGGAGGACCAGCAACAACTAGTACGTTATCTCCTGTTTGGCGGATATTACCTCCACCAAAACGGAACTCCAAACCTGCGTATGGGGATAGACGGCTTGTACCTGCAAAGTGGTATTCCGCACCGATTGCACCTTTCCATTCGTTATTACGGTCAATTACTGTACCTGTACCTCCTGTGAAACCAGGAAGCTCGTAGTAAGTATCTGTTTTCTTGTCGTTTTCTATACCAACTGTTGCACGAATTGCAAGGTTGTTCAAAACGAAGTAACGGAAACGGATTGACGGAGCAGTAAATTGCAAAACTGTGTTATTAGTAGTCCCTGATAACAAACCGATTTGTCCTTCCAATGACATTGGAGCTCCTTCAGTTGGCTTTTGAGCCATCACAGTAGCGGATAAAATCACACCACCTAAAAGTAAACTTAACTTTTTCATGTTATAAATTATTATTGGTTTGGGCAAATTTACGTATTAAATGGATTCAGGTTACAAAAAAATGTTAACAGATTTTAGTGAATAACTCAATAGTTAGTTGAATGAATCAGCTATTGCTTTGTAATCAAAGAATTGCCGGCTATTTTTTTGAGAACAAAAAATTGAGGGTCAAACCATGCTGTCCACCGGCAACGGAATAGATGTACCAACCGTAGTCGATACTGAAACGTTTGAATGCGATTCCTGCCCCGAAACTGAATCCTGCCAGGCCGCCACGACCAACAATTGCCAGCTCTCTTCTTCGCTGATAATCGAAAGCAGTTCGGATATGCAGTTTTTTTCCGATCAATACTTCCAGCTGCACTTTCGCATGACGCGCCAGGTTTTCGAAGAAACCGGCATTTTTAACCTGGATGGTATCGCCTGTCAATGGATCAACCCGTGGCTTTGCATTCGGATCAACGTAAGACAAGTTCCATTTCTGTAAATGCTGCGCCACCAAACTGATTCTGAAAGGCGCGTGCTTTAATTTGTGTGAAATTCCGAATTGAACCTCCAATGGAAGCGGGTTCTTAATATCTGTGTAACCTTTCCATTGAACTCCGAGGTTTTTGATCACTCCGACAATGTTCAGGTTCCGGGCACTGTCGCGGTAAAGTCCTGCAATGTCCAGACTGGTTCCGAAAGCTGTATAGGAATCCAATTGGGAATATAAAATATTAAGTGTTGCTCCGACTGACATGCGAGCATTGAAATTATGCTGAGCGCTTGCTCCGAGAATAAAATCGCCCGGAGTAAAAGTTCCGATGCTTGTGCCGTCAATATCAGTTCGCTGCATTTTACCGTAGGAAGCATAGCGGAAATGAACCATTCCCATTGTTTTGCGGATTTTTCGGGCATAAGTCAGAGCGCCGGTATTTACACCGCTGGTCATGATGGATTGATTGAAACCGAATCTTCCGTGCATTTGAGGATTCATAATCGCCGGGTTGTTCAAGCCCAGGTTTTGGTCGTAGTCATAAATGGTAATGGCATCTCCGCCTAAACCCATTGTTCGGGCATTGTATTGACTGTTGAGATTCTGAAAGGCATGAATTCCTCCTGTTTGAGCAAAAGAAACAAATGGGAGAAGAAATAGTAATATGAGTCTCAGTTCGTTTTTCATATGTGCCAATAACGTTTAATTTTTGTCTTCATTGTTCAAACTTGATCTTTTTCCGAATTCAATCACTTCCATTTGTTCTACTTTGGAGCCATTGATCTGGAATCTGAGTGCGGTCTGAACCGAATGAAACCCTTTGTTCCCGCAAGCTCCGGGATTCAGCCATAAGAGGTTTTTACTTTTGTCATATTGCACCAGGAGTACATGCGAATGCCCGCATACAAATAACGTCGGTTTACTTTTCCGGATAAAATCCAATGCGTGTTTGCTGTATCTTCCCGGCCTTCCGGCAATGTGAGTCATTGAAACCGTAACATCTTCGATCTGAAAGGTGAGATCTTCCGGAAATTCCGAACGAATCTGCTGATCATCGATGTTTCCGAAAACGGCTCTTAATGGTTTGAATGCTTTTAATTGATCAGTAACTTGCAGGTTTCCAATGTCTCCGGCATGCCAAATCTCATCCACATCTTTGAATAGTTCAAAAACGCGTTCGGGAAGGAAACCGTGGGTGTCAGACAATAAACCAATTTTTACCATGAAATGAATCGAATATCTGCAAAACTAAACATTTAAAAAATTCAAAATGATAAATACAAAATTCAAAAAGTAACGAATGAAACTTGCCTGTTCTCTAAAATTTATATTTTGAATTTTGCATTTTGAATTAAATCCGTGTCGCCTATCTTCCGACTTCTTTTTATATTTGTCCGTTAAACAAACAAAAATTGGTAAGCATGGCTACGAAAACAGCTTCAAAACCATCAAAAACAACAAATAAGAGTGCTTTAAAAAGCACCACTAAATTTTCAAAAGAAACATACATCAAATGGTATAAGGATATGCTTTTGATGCGTCGTTTTGAAGAAAAAGCAGGACAATTGTACATTCAACAGAAATTTGGAGGGTTTTGTCACTTATATATCGGTCAGGAAGCAATCGTTGCCGGAACAGTCAGTGCATCAAAACCAACTGATTCGCATATGACAGCTTATCGCGATCACGCGCATCCGATCGGATTAGGAACAGATGTTCGTGTATTGATGGCGGAATTGTATGGTCGTTCTACCGGATGTTCCAAAGGAAAAGGTGGATCGATGCACTTCTTCGACAAAGAGAAGAACTTCATGGGTGGACACGGAATCGTTGGAGCTCAGATTCCAATGGGAACCGGTGTTGCTTTTGCTGAGAAATACAACGGAACTGATAACGTAGTGTTCGTTTCAATGGGGGACGGAGCAGTTCGTCAGGGAGCATTGCACGAAACATTCAATATGGCAATGAATTGGAAATTACCGGTGATTTACATTATTGAAAATAACAACTACGCGATGGGAACTTCTGTTGAGCGTACGACGAACGTGACAGATCTATCTAAAATCGGTGATTCGTATGAAATGCCTTCGAAATCGGTAGACGGAATGTCGCCGGAAGCAGTTCACGAAGCGGTTGAAGAAGCGGTTGCGAGAGCAAGAAGAGGAGACGGACCGACTTTGTTGGATATCCGTACTTACCGTTATAAAGGTCACTCCATGTCAGATCCGCAAAAATACCGCACGAAAGAAGAGGTAGCAGAGTGGATGGAACAGGATCCGATCGAACATTGTTTGAAAATGATCCAGTCCAATAAGTGGTTGACTGCAAAAGAAATTGAAGAAATTGATGCATGGGTGAAAAATGAAGTGGAAGAATCAGTGAAATTTGCTGAAGAATCTCCATATCCGGATGCAGATGATCTGTATGAAGACATCTACCAGGAACCGAATTACCCTTACATTATTGAATATTAATAGATTATTATAGATCGCAGATGGCTGAAATCATTAACATGCCCAAATTGAGCGACACCATGACAGAAGGTGTTGTTGCAGAATGGCATAAAAAAGTTGGGGACACTGTAAAGTCAGGTGAATTGCTGGCTGAAATTGAAACCGATAAAGCAACATTGGAATTCGAATCGTTTTTCGACGGTGTTTTATTACACATTGGTATCGAAAAAGGAAAACCGGCTCCGGTAAATTCCCTTTTGGCAATCATCGGTGAAAAAGGTGAGGATATTTCCGCATTATTGGCTTCTGCCGGAACAACAGCTGCACCTGCTGCTGAAGAGAAGAAAGAGGAAAAAGCAGTTGAAGCAGAACCGGCTAAGAAAGTAGAAGAAAAAGCACCTGCTGCTGTTACTTCTGCTCCGAAAGCTGCACCTGCTGCGGTTTCAAATACAACAGCAAACGGACGCATCCTGGCTTCTCCTTTAGCGAAAAAACTGGCGGAGGAAAAAGGAGTTGATTTGAGCTTCATTTCCGGAACTGGAGAAGGAGGAAGAATCACCAAACGCGATGTAGATCATTACGTACCGTATGACGCACCTGCAAGACCTGCTGGTTCTTCAGGCGCTTCATTGAGCGAATCGTTTGTCGATGAGCCGGTATCTCAAATGCGTAAAACGATTGCACGCCGTTTGGGTGAATCTAAATTTACAGCACCGCACTTCTACCTGACGATTTCATTGGATATGGATAATGCAATTGCAGCCCGTAAAGCAATGAACAGCAATGAAGGAGTGAAAGTTTCTTTCAACGATATGGCAATCAAAGCCGTTGCAATGGCATTGCGCAAGCATCCTGCAATCAATTCTTCCTGGATGGGAGATGTGATCCGCAGAAACAGCCACGTGCATATCGGAGTTGCGGTTGCGGTTGAAGAAGGACTTTTGGTTCCTGTAGTTCGTTTTGCAGACAGCAAAGGTTTGTCTCAAATCGGTGACGAAGTAAAAGTATTGGCTCAAAAAGCAAAAGATAAAAAATTGCAGCCGGCAGAATGGGAAGGGAATACCTTCACGATTTCAAACCTTGGAATGTTCGGAATCGAGCAATTCACTGCGATTATTAATTCACCGGACAGCTGTATTTTGGCTATCGGGGGAATCTCCCAGGAGCCTGTTGTGAAGAACGGACAAGTTGTGCCGGGAAATATCATGAAAGTGACACTTTCCTGTGATCACCGCGTGGTGGACGGAGCAACGGGAGCTGCATTCCTTCAGACATTTAAACAGTATATGGAAAACCCGGTTATGATGCTGGTTTAGAAATTGATAAATCAATAAAAAAGCCTCTCGAATGAGAGGCTTTTTTATTTTTAGTAATGTTGTAAGAAAAGATTAAGTGTTTAGAGATGGTTTAACATTTTGCGCACTTCCCTTTTTTGAGGTTAAAACAGTGCTGATCGGGTAACCTCTTGTTTTGATCGCCTTCGACTGAACTTATCTCAAAGTTATAGGTATAAAAAGGTTTTTAGAAATTATTACATACTTTACTTTCGTAGAATACTCTGTTACAATTTGTTAATTTTTTAATCTGAAAGCAATAATCAATAAAGATATTTCGTAGTATTAAACTGTTGTCAACGCAAGATAACCTATTTTTTAACGCTTAAATCTTTTTTTCACTGATGGAAAAGAAAACCACCGATTTGTTTCGTTTTACAACGTTACGCGCTCCGGAGCTTATCACTCCTGCAAAAAAAACACTGGGATTTATTCAACACCCGCAACCAAATGAAAGTCACTTTCTAAGTATTATTGATCCTGCAGACGATTTGGAGACCCGAAAATCTGCTGTAATTGGATCAATCAGTTCCTTTGTTCATTTCAATAATGTGTCTGAAGTTAAAGGAATAAGACCTAAGCTCTGGGATTTTTCTCAGTGGCTTTTATCCGAGAAGAACAGGTTAACTGTTGAACTGATCCAGGAGAAAATTGTTGGAGTAGAAATAAATGATCAGGAGTTGTATGCTTTATGGGATAATTTTTTGTTCGATGTTTTGGTTAAAAAGAACCCGTACATCAGACAGGCCTGTATTCAAATGATTGTTGCCCATAACTTTTACAAGCGCTGGCAAGAGTATTTAGCAAATCTTCAAAACAACGAAGATGACATCAAAAAGCTTGAAAAACAAGCAAAAGATCTGAAAAGATTAGCTCATGCCAAAATACTTATAGGAGAAGAATTTGTTACATCCAAAAAACTCGATTTTCTGACTTCTTACAGTTCCTCAAGCAATTCCGAATTACAGGAACAGGTTCATGAAAATTTTATTTCACAATTACCGATTTCGGTTTTACATACAATACATGGTCAATTGGCTTATGTTGAAAGTGAGCATAAGGTATTCAACGCTGCCGCATTTGAAAGTGCCCTGACCAGCTTTCAGGCAATTGCATCAGGTGAGGTTTCAAAATATTTATTAGCCAACTCTCAAATTGCTCAAAAAATTGTGGTTAAGGATAAAACCACTTTTGAAGAAAAAAAGGAGGCGATTAATGTTGGTCAGGATACGGAAGTTTTCAAAAGTGAAACATTATCTTCAATCGAGCACTTAATTCCCGATTCGGTAGTTCCTGATTTTAAATTTGAATCGAAAATTCCTCTGAGTGCTTCTTTTTTAAACAATTTAGATAAGGATGTTACTGAATTATCGAGCTTTCTCAAAGAAAACTCACTTCTTGAAAAATCAATCGATGAAGTTAAGGGAATCATTGAAAAGCAGATTTCAAAGAAGAAAAGTTTACAAGCTCAATTTATCAGAAAGTCGGTTAAAGAAGTCTTAATCAATGGAGCAATCATACGCAGGAGGGATTTTTCGTCATTGGATTTTGGACTGAGTTTTTATTCCGTTAATGTGAATGGAGTAATCACGGAATGCGACACTAAATCAATTTATCTTTCTCTGAATACAGGGATCAAAAATGATTTTTTTGAGGAAATGTCCTATAAGTTGACCATTAATGAAGTAGATTACCCATCTACCAAGTTCAAAGTCATTCCGAATAAGGGAAATCAGTTATTTGCGAAACTTTTCATAGAAGGAGAGATTAGTCAGCTTCCCCAGGATTCAATTTTCATATTTGATGCAGAATTTAAACTAAGCAACGGGAATAAGTACAAGATCCGTAAGAAAGGGTCTACATCCAACTTGTTGTTGTCAGGAATAGCTGTTCCTCTTTACAACGGAACAAATGAAGTTGATCTGTATGGAGTAAATAAAATTGGAGTGGCTGATTACAGAAGAGTTGAACAGGAATTATGCTGTTATATTCCGGGAGAAGTTTCTCATATTGAGAATATTCTTGCCAGAGAATACAAGGAAAAGTCAACACGCTCTTTTACCAGTACTTCAACAACTCTTGATTCAACCACTGAAAGAGAGGCAGAAAACACCAATGATACTGTTTCAACCAAGAGAAATGAAATGTCGACAGAAATTTCTGATGTTATTCAAAAAGACAGGGCTTCAAATGTCGGATTCAGTGCTTCTGTCCATGGCGAATTTTCGAAATCGTATCAAATTGATGCCGGAGCGACAGGAGATTTCAGTAATTCTACCTCCTCATCCAATTCTGATTCACTTGCCAGATCATATGCTGAGGATGTTACCCGGAGAGCTGTTGAGCGGATTGTTCAAAAAGTGACCACCCGGAGAACAACTACCATGCTCAAAGAATACGAAGAAAATAACAAGCATGGCTTCGATAACCGAAGAGGAGAGAAGCATGTGACGGGTGTCTATCGCTGGATTGATAAAGTCTATAAAAACCGGATTGTGAATTATCACAAGCGATTGATGTATGAATTCATGATTCCGGAACCTGCACGTTTCTATAAGGAAGCAATTATTTTAAAAGCAAACGAGGAGTTGGCATCTTCAACACTAAACGGATCAACCGGTGAGCAAAATCAGGCAATAAAACCCATTCATCCTTCTGAATACGGTTTAACGAAATTCAGCGATGTTTCCCGCACTGATTATGCGAAAATTGCAGCGCATTACGGAATCAGTGTGCCACAACCGCAGGAAGAGCTGATTTCAATTCCTACTTCGATCAGTACATCCATCGGAAACGGGGATAAAGATCAGAGTGCTACCTTTCCGGCAGTTACCATTGATCAGGATTATGAATGTATCAACATCAAAGGCTCCATTAACTATTATGTAAAAGCGCTCGTTAAAAGTTGGGCCTATATCAAATTCAACATACCGGGTCTGACATTGGGTAAAAGTGATTTGAAAAACGAGTATAGCGATGTACTGACTTTTGACAGAAATTACAATCCGGGGATCAAAACAAGTGTCACGTTTACAGGAAGCAGTAAAAAAATTACCGGTTACAATGGTAATATCACATTGACATGTCGTTGGGTAGGAAGTGCTTTTAGTGCCTGGCAACAAGAGGTTTATGATGATATTATGGCTGAATACAATCGTCAGCTTCAATTATTCAACGAAGCTAAAACTGCTGCGGAAAATGAATTGGCAGCTCAGAAAGCTGAAACGAAGGAGAAAGAATCCATCCCGCAAAATCCAAGGTTTAATTCTCAAATTGTAACGACCGAGTTGAAAAGACTCTGCATTGAAATGCTGACAAAACCATTTGGCATTCAACAGGGGAGAGACTTTTATCAAAATGGAAGTTGCGATGTTCCCGAGTTGATTTTAGGTCCGGAGTTAGATAAATACGCATCAAACGTTGTGTTTTTCGAAAATGCATTTGATTGGGGAATTATGTCACAAGTATTTTATCCTTACTACTGGGCTAAAAAATGTGATTGGGTAAGCCTTTTCCAGGGTCAAGCAAGTGATGATTATATTTTCCAGGCATTTCTTCAATCAGGAATGGGAAGAGTTGTCATACCTGTTAAACCCGGATTTGAAGATGCGGTTGTTTACTTCATGGAAACAGGTGAAGTATGGAATGGACTTGGAATTGCTTTGAACACAGATGATGAATTGTATGTCTCTATCGTTGAGGAAATGACTCAGATTAAAGGAGATGTGGAAGGAGAAGAATGGGACACAATTATTCCATCGGATCTTACCATTCTGCAGGCACAATCTGTATTCCTGGATGAGAAAGGGCTGCCTTGCTGTCATACGGACGAAGATGTTTTGAATGAATTAACCCTAAAAGGCGATGATACCATTTTAATTCTAAAAGATTAAAACTGGTTTATTTTCTAATAGTTTAATATTCAGCCCCTGAATTCTCAGGGGCTGATTTAACATGTAGATTTATGAATGTAGCCGATTTGCTATTACAAAATAGCGGAGTTAATACGGGTTTCCCTAAATTTCCAAGTAGTTTTGCCAATCTTGATAATTTCGCTGATCAATACTTCCCGAATTTCAAACGGGGAGAATTGAGCAGTGGATTAGAAGTTTTTGTTGGAGCCCCCAACAATACGGAACCTGAAAATGTTGCCTTGGTAAAAGAATATTTTGAAGGGGTTTATTATACTGATAAAAACAAAAATGACTTTTATGATGCCGGTGATATTCTTCTCGCAAACATCAAATTATTTGCTTCCACAGATGGAGCTTTCCTGAGAACTCAACACAAGAATCTTCAAGGACACTTAGGAGAAAAGGATATTGCCGTATTTGTTGAATTACCATCCGGTGATATCTATTCCGGTTTGTTCTGTGCTGTTATTGCAAGTGAATTGCAAGCCAAAAATGCAGCGGGATTTTTGAAAGTTGACTGGAGTGGTATTACAAATAATGCGTTCGAACTTCAGGATTTTCAGCTAAAAAAACTAATCACATCCTTAAATTCCAAACCTGATTTTTGGGACACCGTATGGTTATTAACGACAAATACTATTCTCCGGCCAATTTTAGAAATTGCTGAATTGGGAGCTTCCGTATTTACAGGGATTGCAAAGGCTTTTGAGTCATTGAGAATTAGCCCCAGTGTCTATGATCCGGATGACAAGAACTATTCGCATATTTCGGTTGCAGAACTTTTAAAACCATACTTAAATACGAATGGAGATCAGGTTACCAAGTTAATTGAATCTGTCGTTGGGGAGGTGCCGGTACCGGTTAGAAACATGATTGAGCAGTTGTATGCATTAAGTAATACGGTTCTTTCTGTTTTGATTGAAATTATTGAAGATATATCCGCATTTGTGGTCGGGCTGGTCTGTGGTGTCTGGAATTCATTGATTGATCTGATCGTTGGTATTTTCGACCTGATTGCACTTGTGTTCAAAATGGTTATTAATATCACAAAAACAATTATTCATGGAAATTACTATTGGGAACTCTTATTGGAATATGCCGATAATTTCATCCAGTATATACAGAAAATTGATTGGAAGGATGTCGTGGAAAGTGCTGTGCAAGGAGCATTAACCCTCTATAAAGATATATCATCTATTCCCGGAGCATTGTTTAAAAAAGTAACGGAAATCAATTTTGGTGAATATGGCTATTATGTTGGTTATATTCTTTTTGAGGTGGTTCAGTTATTTTTACCGATATTAGAACTAGCCAAGCTCGGAAAGTTAAGTAAGCTTGGAAAATTAGATGATATTATTAAAGGGCTGGATATCTTTGGTGATGCAAAAAAAGTTTCGAAGAAAGGGTTTGATGTAACCGATTTTACAGGAAGTAAATTTCAAACAACCATCGAATTCGTATTGGAAGCATTTGAGTATTTTATTAAAAAACTCAAATCCGGAACTGCGGGTTTCAAAAAGTGGATCGATGATATTTTCGGTGCAATCAAGCGGTGGATGGACGATTTATTGGGATTTAATAAAACATCCGAGGAAGTAACCGAATTGTTTCGAAGAGGAAAATCAACCACTGCAAAAGGAGAAGTTCTTTTTAGAAGATCCGAATTAGTGAAATTTGCTAAAAACCTGGAAAATAAATACGCACATTTGAAATTAAAAGTGAATATTGTGACTCCGAATAGTCCGGCGAATAGGGCAAGACTAAAGAGGTGGGATCAGAGTAAAGTTTTGGGTTCATTTAGTTCCGGTCCGCCACCGGTTATTTATGTAAGGCAGCGCTGTTCACATCTTACCATGCAGCATGAAATATGGCATTTGGAAGACTACGCGCGACTTGGGAGTGTAGAATATAAAAAGATTCCTAATTGGAAACATGAAGAAAGTGTTTGGATGAAAGTGTTTAAAAATAAAGAGCAGTGGTCTGAAGCGGAATTAATTGATTCATATAAGTATTACCTCAAATCTGCATATGAAGAAGGAGGGACGCCAATTCTTAATGAAGACCTTGATACTATAATTAGAAAAATATGAGTTTTACTAAAGAAGAAGTAATAGAAAAAGCGAAAAGGGTATTAATTGATATCAATTTTTGGTCATCAAGTGTTGTAAAACCTAATGCAAAATTAGTCCAAGGTGATGACATGAAATACTTTAGTTATAAGGATCGTGCCTTTTGGTTGGTTAGTTTTGTTTATGCAGAAGAGGATTTTGGAGAAGGTGTTGCCAAAGTATTTATTGATATTGATGCTGAAACCGGAGAGGTTGATCCATCTTTAACAAATAGAGGAGGGTCAATTAAAATCCGATTTGATGAAAAGCACAATAAATACGTCCGGGTGAAATAACCGGCAAATTTGATTGGAAAAATTACACAAAGGTCAGCTTCATAAAATCAGTGAAAACAAAAACATTTAAATGTTTGATTCCGAAAATCTGCTTGTAAACAATCTCCTAAAAGCGTTCAAAAGCCATGTATTAAAGAACTTACATAATTTCGGAGAACGAGAGGCTTTTTTATTTTTAGTGATATTTTTTTAAATAAATAGTTCGTATTCAATTTATTATTACATCTTTGTTTATCAAATAAATTGAGAATATGAATAAAGGAACTATTAAGTTCTTTAACGAAACAAAAGGGTTTGGGTTTGTTAAAGAAGATGAAACTAACAAAGAGTATTTTGTACACGTTTCCGGATTGGTTGACAAAGTAAATGAAAACGACGCTGTTACATTTGATCTGGAAGAAGGAAGAAAAGGATTAATGGCTGTTAACGTGAAACACGCATAACTATATAAATATTTTCTTTGAAAACCTCATTCGGAAACGGATGAGGTTTTTTTGTTAAATGCTTTTCGCTGTTTGTAAGAGAAGCGTTTTTCTCCGAGAATCAATAATACTTTCAATGTCGGAATCTTGTTTCTGTGAACGGTGGCTTGATCCAATTCGATGTAATATCCGAAAGCTGTAATGTTTTTTTCACTGAAAGAACGATAGACTCTTTTCCGGGTCAGTTCACGATGGATGTGTTTTTGAATTTCTTCGTAGCTGTATGCTTCCAGGGCAATTTCTTCCGGTTTGGGATGCTTTTTTGTTGCTTTTGGCTTGCGTTTTCCTTTATATAGTTTGTATCCGTCTTCATCTTCCTTTTTATTGTAGTGGAATTTCCCTTTTGATTTGACCAGCGGGATTTCGAAAGAAACGGTTTCGATCAACCCGAAACTGCACCTGGAACCAAAGAAGATTCTCCGAATCCGTTTTTCCAAACGTTTTTTTCTTTCCGGATTCCCCGGCATGATCGTGTGAATGTGTTTGATACAAAATGTTGCCAGATCAGTCAAAACCAAACTTTGCTTTAAAGTGTCCGCCCGGTTTTTGTTTGATTTTTTCAGGAGTTGGTTCAAAATCAACCCGATATTTTCCGTTGAATCGGAGAAATAATTGTATTCGCCGGAAGCAGTAAAGTCAGTCCGGAACGCAAAAAGCGAATCCTTGCGGGGAAGCTGATGCTGTGCTTCCCGGATAAACTGACCTTGTGCTCCGCAGAAAACAGAAATGGGGATGGAAAGGATAAAAATAAAGTACTTCATCAGATGGAAAGAATTGCTTTTGAAACTTCTTCGGGAGTTTTGTCCCGGATATCGATTAAGGTAATGTGTTTGATCGTTTCACCTCTTCCCGGTTTTGAAACGCCTAATTTTTTATCCCCCAAATTGAAAACAAGGTAAGATGTTCTGAAACAGTTAACCGGACTTTGAGTTGCTGTTTCAAGGTAGAAATTCCGCACAGGATCAATAGTAATCACAGTGGAAGGTCTTTTGTACTTTTCTCCGTTTTGATCAATCAGCTGTGAACCGGTTTCAACAACGTATTCTCCGCGTTCCCGCATGAAGAAGTCACAGTTTATCAATCCGAAGCGCGTCAAGCCGAAATTCAGACGGTTTGGACTTTCCTGGAAATTGGGGCTCAATGCGAGATTGATTTGCGTCACAGCACGATTGATTAAAGACTGCCGTAATTGCGTTTCAGCGATTCGAAGTTGCTCTTCCACGCTCTTTTCATACGCTTTTTTCTCTTTCAGGTCTCTCGCACTGCTGGTTTTGAAACTGGATTCGAACTTATGCGTATTCTGTTGAATTTGCTTGTTGGAAGTTCCGTTTAATGCAACCGGAAGATTAACGGCCGAATCACGGTAGTTAAAAATCAGGCGGTAATTGTCGTGAGATGGATCCGGAACAATGTGCAGGTTATTGATCAGCCGGGGAATGAACATGCCGGATTGTCTTTTTTTGAGCTTTCTGCTGCCCCAGGCTTTCGTTTCTTTTTTGATTACTTTCAGCTGTTTTTTCATTTCGGGACTCACAATCGTATCGATGATCCATTCTTGTTTAGTCATCGCATTCCCGCTGTGATTGTTCCTGTTTTGGACAACAATACCGCTGGCTCGTTGAATCGAGAAAAATTGCGAATGCAGGGAGATTTTAGTTCTGTCCAAACGGGAGAAACTCGGGTAAATAGCAAATACGCGGTCGTTGATGGTGCGGGGAATGAGATTTTTGAGATCCAGTTGATTAATTGAATCGGTAACTCGCTGAATGCGTGCGGCCGTATTTTGAGAATTGACCGTGTCAGAAATCGTATTCCACTGAGAAGTCTGAGGATTGAAAACGAAAAGTCCACCTTTATTCCCGGGTTGTAAATCACCCATTGAAACCTGGATCAGGTTTGTGGGATCCGGTTGAAGATTTTCATTGTTTTCTCCCTTTGCTTCAAAACGGAACATCCCGTTCGAAGCAAAAATTTCCTGCTGGTTATTTTCCGTAAAAGTCATCGGAATTCCTGCTAAAGCCATTTGAAAAGGATCATCATAAACAGTCAGTTCAATGTTCACCTTTCCGGAATACGGATTTCCTTTGGGATCGAGAAAAGCATTTTTGGGGATTTCAAACGTGACGTTTTTTTCAGTAATCGAAGCCGATTGACCCGAAGCCAATGAAAATGCTTTTGCCTGAATTTCGATGAGTGCTTCAACGCTGTTGGAAATCATGTTTTTCGTTGCATCATTGGTTCCGGTGATGATCTGAGTCGTCGGTAATTCCTGTTTCAATTGTGCAATCTGGTTCACATTGAAATCAGTATTGGAGATGTCAAGTACACGCAATTTTTTCAATGAGAACAGGTTCTGAATTTCAGTTTGTGCGATGTTGTTAAGCGTCAGAATACTCAGAGACTTCATTTTTTGAAGTAATGCAGGAACAGGTGAATTGGTCAGCTCCAACTCCGATACCTGGTCGAATTGCTTGATGTTCTCATTGGAAAGCCACTGCGAAGAATGGGTGAAGGCAATCTTCCTGGTTGACGGGAAACGGGTGAAATCAATCCCGGAAGGTTTTTGAACATCCGTCAATTCCAGGCGCTCCAAATTCATTTGAGAAAGCAGCTGAATGCTTTTGGGACTCAGTATTCCGTTGATCGTTAAATCTTTCAAGCGCTTGTTTTCGGAAATACTCAAAATAAGGTTGTCGGTACTTAAACCGGAGTTATTGGAAATATCCAGTTTCTCCAGGGACCAAAGCGCCCCGATTTCATTTGCCTGGAGTTTGATTTCGTTCCCGGAAAGATTGAGTTCCTTTAAATTCGAGAGATACATCATTTCAACCGGGATGTTGATTAATTGATTGCCGGAAATATCTAAACGAACCAGGTTTCCCAAACTTTGAAGTCCCGACCATATGAAAGACAATTGATTATTGCTCAGATTCAAGAGCTTCAGTTTGGGAAATGCTTTTCCGATTGCACCGATTTTCCAGGGGTTGTAGGAACAGTTTGACAGGTTGAGTTCCTCCAAAGACGGAAGAGATGCGGTTTCAGAAACCTCCAAAACCTGGTTGTACGATAAATCCAGAACCTTGAGCAAGGTGAAACGATTAAAACTACTGTCGATGACCGTAAAAGAAGCATTGCTTAAATGAAGTTCTTCCACTTCATAAGGAGCGATCTTGGCTTCTTCCAGGGAAAAGCACACTTTGCATTGCGAAAAAGTGTTGTTTCCAACGAGAATTACAATAAGGGCGATTAACTGTTTCATAAAATCCTTGTTTGGGGTTATTACAGACAGATGTCGGGGTTCTGAAAATGTAAATGCATTTTTAGTTCCAAAAGAACAAACACGGATTCTTGCTGAACATTGAAAATGATTGAATGAAGATTGCTGGTACATTTTTTGTTGCAAAAAGACGTGTAAAACTGAACTATGAAAATTGTACTGACTACCTTGATTGCTTTTCTCGATTTAATTGCTCTTTGTCAACTCAAAACAACGGGAGTCCTGGAATTAAACGAACAGCCTGACAGGATCAATTCATCCATTTATTCTTTGGGAAAACGCGGCTTTCTGATCCAATCGAAAGAAACGGATGGTGATACAGGCGAATTGACTTTTTATTCTGCAAAAATGGAGAAGCAGGTAAGCATTCCTTTTGAAGCAGGACGATATTTCAGCCACCAGGGCGTGTTTGCAGATGCAGATTCGATTCGGTTTTCCTTTCTTTTTTCATCGAAATCCCGGTGGAAAATCAAGACTTTCAATACGGAGACTCAAACAATGACGGACAGCGAATACGAGATGACAGAACCTTATTTTGTTCCGGAAGGCTGTCTTTCTTTTAAAGATAAGATCGTCATGGAAGGTTTATTACATCATCGGCCTTGCATACTGATGCTGGATCTTCAAAGCGGACGGCAGGATCTGATAGAGCTTCCGGAATTGAAATCGAAAGGAACTATTTTGTCCATGAATCCGGATCACCGGAATGAACGGCTATCTGTTTTTTATAAGATTTCAAATTCCACCAAAGAAGGAGCGCTAAACCTGGTTTTTCTGAATGCGGACGGAACTTTTTCCAATGTTTTTAAATTGAATACACATTCCGATTATGCTATTTGGAATGCGAATGTGGCCTGGTTTAACGATAGCACCTTTGTCATTGGCGGAGCTTATGGATTAAGCCGATTCTCTTATTTATCGGCCGGTTTTTACTTCTCAAAATGGGAAAATTATGTGCAAAAGTCAATGACCTATCATCCGTTTTGTGAATTCGGAGAATATCTCTCATATCTGCCCCAGGATCACTTAAAGATCGTGGAAGCGGTAAGAAAATACCGTACTTCGCATTTCGTTGAGAATATGGTGGCTGTGCACCCGGTTTATGCAACCGAATCAGGATATCGTTTGATCGCCGAGGTGTATTACCCGACAACAACTTATCAAAATACTGAGAAAACCAGCAGAACCTTGACAATTACCAAAGAGGAAATCCAAATTCAAAAGAATCAACAGACAGAATCCGTTGAGGTATTTGAAGGATATAAATACACACATGCAGCGGTTCTCGATTTGGATGAAACAGGAAATAAGATTACGGATTATTGTTTTGCCATAAAACTCGGGATGATGTCTCCGGTAGTCAAAAGATATGTCTCGGTGAACACTGCATCCGACGGAAAGATGAAAATGTCCTTTGTTCAAAGGAAAAATGGAGTCTTTGTCCAGGAGATTGTGGAAAATCGGATTCAATCCACTTTTTTTGACGGAATTTCAGAAAATATTGACGGAATGGGGGAGCGGACTCACAATCTTCATTGTGTTTATTGGTACGATAACAACTTCTTGCTTTACGGATTGCATTCCGTTAAATGGACTCCGGAAGGACTGATTCTTGATTCCGGGAGAACACCATCGATCTTTTTCGTAAAGAAAATGACTGTTCCGGGTTAAAAATCACTGCTTCTTAATCGTCTCCCAGGTTTGATACATTTTTTCCTGGCTCGGGCGATTTGCTTCGACCTCTTCCAATGGTTCACAGGGAATCAATGTTTCGTAGCATTCCTTCGGCAAGGCCTGATACAAGGCTGTTCCTTTGGTTTTCCATGCAATCATGTCGTCTGAAACCTCTTTGATCACTTTTGCCGGATTTCCAACAACGAGACTTCTTCTCGGTATAACAGTATTTGCAGGCACAAAACACAGCGCTCCGATAATGCATTCGTCTTCGATCACCACATCATCCATGATCACGGAATTCATCCCGATCAAACAGTTTTCACCGATCGTTCCGCCATGTACAATTGCTCCGTGACCAATATGTGCTCCTTTTTTCAAGGTAACGGTTGTTCCCGGAAACATATGAATGGTGCAGTTTTCCTGAACGTTACACCCATCTTCAATAATAATTTGTCCCCAATCCCCGCGAATTGCAGCTCCCGGCCCGATGTAAACATTTTCGCCGATAATCACATTTCCTGTTACTACGGCCTGTGGATGAATGAAACTAGATTTTTTAACAACTGGAATAAAACCATTGAATGAATAAACCGCCATGAATACCTATTTTTGGTAAAAATAAACATTCAAAACGGCAAAATGAGTTATTGCGATTATGTTTCAACCAAACCAAAAGACGACATTCATCGTATATACCATGATTTTCATTATGGCACGCCAATTGAGGATGACAACGAGCTTTTCGGGCGTTTAATTCTTGAAATTAACCAGGCAGGATTGTCCTGGGACATTATTTTGAAGAAACAAACAAACTTTTCGGAAGCTTTTGACGTTTATGATATAGAGAAGATTGCGAATTACCAGGAGGATAAGATCAATGAATTGCTTCAAAATCCCGGGATAATCCGAAATAAATTGAAGATAAATGCCGTTATATATAATGCCAATCAGGTATTGTTATTACGAAAAGAATTTGGTAGCTTTAAGTTGTGGTTAGACAGCAACTTAGGGAAGACGAAAGAAGAGTGGGTGAAGTTGTTTAAAAAACAGTTTAAATTTGTCGGAGGAGAGATCGTGAATGAATTTTTAATGAGCACAGGTTATCTTCCGGGAGCACACCAACTGAATTGTTTTAGATATAAAGAATTAAATATAGGATCATGAAAACAAAAATATTACTTCCCATCATTGCGGTGATTGTTAGCTTTTCGCTAAATGCTCAGGTTGGTCTGATGATTGGTCCGGGATTGAATTACGGGTTCGGATCCGGGCAGCTGTTCAAAACGCTGAATCTTGGAGTAGAGATTCCACGCGATGAAAACGCATCGATTATTGTGCGTGCTTATGCCAGTTTGAAAAATAATAAGATGGATTCCACGTATGCGGAAGCAAAAGAATTGGGAACCAGCCCTTCGGTCATGACGATCGGAGTGAAAAACGGTGTCACTCAATTTGGAATCCAGGGAGGAACAAGACGTTATTTCATCGGCTCCAATTTTGATTACGGTTTTGGTTTATACGGTGGAACAGTGTTTGATTTTTCATTGTACCGTTTGAGTACGAAACCGATGGGAACGTTTGATGCAAATGCTTACACATTGCGTGACAAAAATGAGGGAAGTGTTTTCTTATTGAGTTTCGGCTTGCAAGGTGGTGCCAAGAAACAATTTGCATTCGGAACGCTGTTTATGGACGTTTCCCTATCGTACGCAATCGTTGCTGCAGGTTCTGCCAAACTATCCGGAAATGCGAATTCCCAGGTTTCTGTATTGAACTTCGGTTGCAGCATCGGGTATCGTAAAGACTTGTTCTTCTGATAAATTGAATGAATTTATCAGAAAGTTCAAAGGTTTAAATAGTTTAAGAGTTCAAACTTGATTCCTGTTTTCGATAGAATGATTGTTTTGAATACACTACTTTGAACCTTTTCAACTATTGAACTTTTAGACTTTGTCTAAAAGGGCCACCAGCCTTTTTTCTGGTTCATCACTTGTTTTTCAAAATCAGAGAGAAACTCTGAATACGTAGCGTAACGTTTATTCATTCCTTTAAGCAATGCTGCTTTTTGCTCTTCCGGGTTTAGTTTGTTCGGCGGAATCGTGAATTGATGCTTTGCAGCCAGTTTTTGGAGAACCGGACTCAGGTTTTTGTATTTCGTATCGAGATTCGGAAGCGGATATGTCAGCTGAAGATTGGTCGTAATACTTGGATTCGGATCAATCAAAGGCATTCGCCCCTGCAGACAAGTCCAGCAGGTAATTCCCAAAGCAAAGAAATCCGTTCTCGGATCAACCAATTCCAATTGATTCAACAATAGTTCAGGAGCAGCAAAACCCAGAGGGAAGAGCGTTTTTCGGGTATCCGGTTCATTTTTATTGAGAGCCAGCCCGAAATCAATGAGTGATACCCGTAAATTTGTTGAACTGTCAATGATGAGGTTTCCGGGTTTGATATCCAGGTGAAAAATATGGTTTTGATGAATGTACTCCAGGATCGGTTCAAGTTTTTCCAGTACTTTGAAGAGTTCCAACGCTTTTTCTTTCGACCGGAATTGTTCCAGGTAATCACTTAACGTAATTCCATGCTGAAATGATTTGAAAAGCAGGATTTCCGATTCGCTTTCAAAAAAATCCAGTGTTTCGGGTAAACCGTCAACAATAAATGAAAAGGCTGCTTCTTTTCTCAAACGTTCCTGTGCCAGTGTATTGTCCTCCCGTTTCTGAATTGTTTTCAAAATGGATTTTACTCCTGAGGTTTTATCTTCGGCCAAAAAAACAGAGGAGAATTTTCTTCTTTTGGCAGCGTCTATTTGTTCTAAGATCCGGTATTTTTCAGCTGGGTTCATTTTTTAACTTCTATGGTAAATTGCAATGTACCATAAAAAGTGATTCCATCAGAAGGCAGGATTCCCGGACCAGGATATGCTGTTGCTCTCCTTGTGTAATAGGCTGAATTCAACAAATTATTGACACCAGCCTCGAGTTGAAAATACTTTTTGAAGCTATAGCGGGCACTTAAATCCATCACAAAATAAGCCGGGATTTCACCAATTACAGCATCACCGCTTCCTTCTTTGGAATTGGTTGCATCGCTAAACTGTGCAGAATTGTAAGATCCCTGAACCTGGATTTGCCAGTTATCTGCACGAACCTTCAACCCGGATTTGAACATGATCGGGCTCACGTATTCTACTTGCTTTCCGATGTAGCTCTTTTCACGGGACGAGATATACGTTGCGTGGATATAGGAGAAATTGACAAAAATGGAAGAACCGATTCTGGAACTGTCACAAAATGCCTTTAAAAAGTCGAATTCAACAAAACATTCAACTCCGTTGTTCAGGGCATTTCCGATATTGGTACGGACTTTTTTAACACCGTTTGGTTCAGGTGCAAGCCCGATTTTATCTCCGTAGAAAAGTGTGAATAAAGCAAAATCGGCATAGAAATACTTACCGATAAAGCCACGCCAGCCAAGCTCGGTTGTGTTTCCGTATTCATCTTTGATTAGCGAATCCACGATGATATTGGGATTGCTGACACGGATATCGGAGAAGTTAATCGCCCGGTAATTCTGGCTGAAATTAAGATAGACATTGGAGTGTTTTCCGGTCTTGAATGAGGCTCCTGCACCTACAAGCGGGATGAATCGGGTCAGCGAATTGGAATCTTCGAGTTTGAGGATGCTGAGCGTGTCGTTTGTCAGCGGATGAACGGTATATTGCTTGTAATAACCTGCGGAAGCACTTTTGATGTATTCAAGGCGCAATCCGGCATTGATTGTCCATCGATTTCCCAAAAACCAGATATTGTCTGTGAAAGCAGCAAGGTTTTCAGAAGGAAAACGGAAATCAGAGTTTTCCATTTCCGCAGGGTTATTGAACCTGAAATCTGCTTTGTCACCTGCGGATGCTCTTCCTTGCAGATTGGTAGTTTGTCCGCGGTAATAGCGTACTCCAATTAAGAAAGCACTTTCTTGTTTTTGTTTTTTGGAAACTTTGTATCGCTTCAGAATCCGGCCTTCGATCCCGGTGTTTTTAAAGTCTCCGGCAATGAGATCCCGGTTTCCGCCCGGATCAGCAGTATTGATTTTTCCGAGGTACCCCAAGGAATAGCGGTTGGACAGCATGCCAAAGGCACGAATATTCAATACTGTTTTTGAGTTTAGTTTGGAGTCAAAATGTAGTGCCAGGATATTCCAGTCTACTTTGAACCAGTTCCTGTCCCGTACGCTCTGACGGGGATTATCTTCAAATTGCTTGTCGGTTAAGCCTCCCGGTTGTTTTGCCAGGTAACTCATCCGTGTATATTCCAGTCGGATCTGGTTTTTTTCATTGAAAGAATAGGCAATTTGAGCAAATCCCTGCTGTTGCTTGAAATCAGAATTCGGACGATAGCCATTGCCTGTTTTCAATTGGTAATATCCCTGGTATTGAAATCTTCCGGCAGAACCTGAAATCCGGTTGAAAGTGCCGAAATACCCGTAATTTCCGATTGTATTTCGGGTCGTGAATTGAAAAGGGCTCGTACGTACCGGATCCTTGATGATAAAATTCATTAATCCACCGAATTGTGTTCCGTATTGAAGGCTGGCAGAACCGCGGATTATTTCAATGGATTGTAAGGCTTCCAGCGGGGGAGTATAATAACTTTCCGGGTAACCGAGTGCGTCAGCTGAAATATCATAACCGTTCTGCCGGGTGTTGAAGTTGGCTGCTCTGTTCGGACTTAGTCCCCGGCCTCCAACGCCCATTTGAATTCCGGCTCCGTCGCTTTCCCAGATGTTCAGTCCCGGTACTTTTGCAAAAAGTTCGCGTGGATTGGCGCTTGATTTTGCACCGCCCTGGCGTTCTGTTTCGATCAATGTATTGGTTCCGGTTGCAATTTGCACTCCTTTAACCGGAGGAATAAAACCGATGTCAAAATAGTGAAGTCTTTTACTGCGGATTTCGACTTCTTCCACTGCAACGGAGCTTTGGACTTTGATGATTGTTCCCGGGGTTCCGTTTCCATTCAGCACAAATACCAATGTGTCGATTGCTTCTCCGTAAACAGTTAAAGAGCCCTTCTCACAAGGAATACGGAATTTTCCAAGTTCATCCGTCATGACTTTTTTTTCTCCGCATTCAACGAAAATACCGAATTGCGGGGTATTGGTCTGATCTATTACCGTTCCTTCGATATGTTGCGACCAGGAAACAGAAACAAGGAGAGAAAATAAAGCAAAAAGACCTAATCTTTGAGGGGTATAATCCATTTTCTGTGTTTCAAATTGTATTCTTCCTGCATCAAATCTGTTTCTCTGCTTACAAATTGCTGATTGGGTCTTCCGTTGAGAGTTACATAAATATCAGCAGTGACTCTTGGGTGCGACAAATGTACGCTTTTGCTTCCAAAATGGAGAACCGTATCGGCATACTTTTTACCTAGAAAATGGGCAAATTGCAAAATCATATCCGGTTGGCGGGACATTTGATCAATCTGTTGCGGACTGAGATAATCGGAATTCATGATCTCGATGGATTTCCGGGTGTCGGAATCCTCTACGTAAAATGTTGCGTATCCCTTTTTTTCGATCAGCATCACTCTCCACGAAAAGCGAAAACCTTCTTCGTGCCAGAATAAACCATCCGGATAGAGCAGATACCGGAAAGGCAAAACCAGTTGAATCAGTAAAAATGCGGAAATAATCCACACAACTGGTTGTTTTACCCGGGTTGCTTTGATTACAGGTGCAGAATAATTCCTGCCAAAAACTCTTTTCAGCGGGTTTAGCCAGCGGTCATGAAAACTTGCAGGGAAGAAGATCAGGGTACTGAAAATCATTACCCACGGGAAAACTCCGATCGGGAAAAGCAACCAGGTCAGAATGTGAAAGACAATCACAAAAAAGTATGCGGTATTCCGTGTTTTGGAATAACTGAGAAAAAACGGAATGAATAGGTCGTAAAAACAGCCAAACCAGGAAAATGCGAATGCAACCCATGAAGTTGCCATCAGATCTCCTACCACCGGAAGATCTCGGAACACCTGCAGCCACATGCGGAGCGGTTGCGCTTCGAACAGCCAATCCGGGTTTAACTTTGCAATACCTGCAAAACAATAGACGATTCCCAATTGAAATCGGAGCAGGAAGATAGGCCAGTAGGGAATCGTGTTGCGGCGAATTCCGGGGTTTCTCCGTGCATCAATACTGAATTGAACATGTGCCGGCATCCAGATCAGTAAAAATGCAACAATGCTTACAAAGTAATAGTGATTCAGGTAATAGCTTTTATCGAGTAATTCGATATAGGTAAATGCCAGGAAAAATAAAGAAGCCGAAAACCGGTAGAAAGCTCCGAGAATGATTCCGATGCTGGCTAGAACCATTGCTATAAAAGGAAGATACATCCAGCTTCCGGGAAGCGGATGTATCCAGTCAAATCCTAAATATGTAAAGTGAAATGGCGGATCAATGTACAATTGCTTTACCCAGCCGTTAGTTAAAAAACGGACAGTGCTAAAGAGAAACAGAGAACCGATGATGATCCGGAACCCAATCAAAGGAGTAACAGATACTTCTTTGAATAGAAAGCCGGTCCATTTTTTAATCACCATCTGTATCCTGATAAGTGATCAAGACACCAAATGCAGAAGCCATGTCGGTTTTCATGTAAACGACCGAAGCTTGCTGGTATGCATAAAATTCATTCAATGTAGCCGGAGAGGAAGCCATAATCTGCTCCAGGGTTCCGCTCCAGGTTCCGGGCGTTGCCAGCATATAATCAAAACGTGTCTCAATTGTGGATGAAAGAGTTGCTTTATCCGAATCAATTGCCCGTAAATAATCATCAAAACCAGGTCCGTTGGTTCCGGAAAGACTTAGACCGTAAAAAACAGCGCGCGAACCGCGGATGTTTTCAATCAATAGCGTTTTTCCGATTCCTGAACGACGTGCCTCCAGGTAATTTGGCTGTTGGATTCCCAAAGTATGTAACCCGATCGGGAAGCCGATTTTGGTTGCTTTGCATGTTTCGTAATCCTTACAAAAACTGTTCACCAGGAGCGCAAAAGGACTGGTAGATTCATTACTTGTCCCGTTTACAAAAGTACTTCTGTAGCTGCTCCAACCGGTAACAACGGTCGTGATCTCCGTTTTCATTTTTGCAATAATATCTGACACATAAGTGCAGGTGCTGTTTACGGTTTGGAACTTGTTCAGCGCATTTTGTCTGTAAAGCAGATAATCAAGAGCATCAAACCCGATAGCATCCTGATTTTGCATTGTATTCAGGTCATAACCGCCATTCTGGATATTGCCGTTGACCTGTGTTGTGTCACATGGAAATGTCCCAAAAGTAAGCGCAATATTGGCAGTCATTGCAGGACCGAAATCAAACCCTTTGACATGCTGAAAAGAAATGTTTGCATCTACCCAGGCTTGTTTTACGACATCCAGTTTTGGAGTTGTTTTATCAGACAGGAAATCATTCCAGGAAGACTCCAGGGTTGTGATCTTGTTTTTTAAATCTGCATATCCGGGAATGATGTAATTATCGGCCATGTTGACCATGATCGGTTCTTTGTCAAACTCGGTGTTTTCATCTTTCTTCTTTTTACACGCAGTAATCAGAAGAACCGCACACAATGGAATGCTCCAGGCAATTAATTTCATGAACTGATTTTTTAATAATTCTGGTCAATCACAGCTTTGATGCTGTTGATATCATTCAGACTCAAAGACCATAAATTTCCGTTGAATTGAGCCAATAAGTTATCTACTGCTGATACGGACATTTTACGTGTCTCAACCGGTGCAAAACGCAAAGAGTAAATAAATCCGTAAGCTTCAGACAATACGTGCAGGCATTTTGCCTGATCCGTTCCGTAATTTGTTACAGCCTGGTCCAGGTAACGCATTGCCTGGTACGCAGCAATTTTTTCCCACATTTCACGGATTGCAAGAATAGCAGCATCACGATCAGCAAGAACTTTGTTGGAGATTGCAGCACGACCTTTCAAAAAGTTCCCCATCATGGCCTGATTAGATCCCAAAGCAGTGTTTTGGGAATTACAGTATTTACCCCAGAAAGCAAGAGCCGGAGCAGTAGGGAAGTTAGTCGGTACGGAGAAATATCCGAAAGCCTCGTCCCAGTAATGTTCCATATTCGTATATGTTTCCCCGGCAACAGGAGTTGTATTGTCAGCATTCATATTGGTAGCTCCGAGGTAAATGTTTAAAGCCTGGTACTTGAAAACAGCTCCCATGATAGATTTTTCAATCAATTCGGATTTTTCGAATCCGTTTGCATCAAACAAATAAGTAGATGATCCTGAGGTCAGTGTTCCTGCCTGTCCGTTGGAAGCGGCATTCATATATGAATTACTGGCAACTGCAATATCCATAAAGTGGTCGATAATGGTTGCCGTATCCAGGTTGAAGCATTTGCTTTGTAAATCTCTTGAAGAAGAAAATGTAAAATTTCCGTTCCCGTTTCCGTTCACATTTGCAAACATGTCTTTTAAAACCTGAGCAGAAATAGCCTGAGTTGTTCCCAGGTCAGCGTATTGAACCATTTCAATCAACTGATTGATACGGTCTGTCTGACCAGCATAGTTGACAGTTGATTGACCGTTTGAGTTTGTAAACGTATAGGTTGTTGGAATCGTATAGGAAAAATCGTAAGTACAACTTCCGTCATCCTTTTTTGCTTTGGAATTGTAATTCTTAGCAGTAGAATCTGTACAACCACTTTTTTTACAGGATGCTAAGGGTGTCAATAAGGTGCTGATAGCAACAAAATAAAGGATATTTTTCATAAGACTACTTAAACAAGTTAAAAATAAGCGGCAAAGTTAGTTTGAGGGTGTCCGAACAACAATACCTTAAAAAAGGTATTTTTGACAGTATGGAAGTAAAATACCTTATTGCCGATTCAGGAGGATCTTCAACAACCTGGGCGCTTGTTTCCCGAAACAACGAAGTAAGCTTTGTTCAAACAGGCAGTTTACATCCGAAATATGCATTTTCAGATCCGGAAATTCTGAAAGAGTTACAGAAGCAATTCCAGGGATTGAATGCTCCGCTTTACTTTTATGGAGCCGGTTGTGCCTCAGAAGCTGTGCAGCAGGAAATGAAAGCCTTTTTGAAGGAAGCAGGATTTCAAGAAGTAAACGTTTATCCGGATACACTTGCAGCCTGCAGAGCGCTTTACGGAAAGGAATCCGGTTGGGTTGGGATTTTGGGTACAGGATCCATTTTGGTTCAATACGACGGTTCAAAAATCGTTCAACGCATTGGTGGATATGGTTCTTTGGTGGGGGATGAAGGAAGTGGATTTTATTTTGGAAAACTGCTTGTCCGCTACTTATTGGAAATTCCTGAATGGGAAACTTCCTGGGGGGAACTATTTGAATCAAAACAGGTTCTTTTGAGTAAACTGGCAGGATCGGACGCTCAAAAATGGATTTCGGGACTTGCGTTTGAAACCGCTCATTTAGATTTTGATTTTTTACACCGGCAAAATGCGGAATTATTTCGGGAGTTATATTGCTCAAAAATCCCTGATCTGAATGAAATTGCCTTCATCGGAACCTATGGATTTGAGCAGCGCAAAATCTTCTCGGAAACGTTTCAAAAGCGGAAAATCAAGCTTAAAAAATGCCTTGCAAACCCGATGGAAGATTTGTTGCATTATCACCAGATGAACGAATAATTAAGGTGGTGTTAAGTTAGTCGCTATTGATAATGAGTCGTTTAGTCGAAAATATTAAATCTTTCGTAGAAAAGTCTCTTGCTGTTTGAAAAATAATTCACAACTTGCAGAAGCGAAAGTGAGAAATGGATACATTATTAATTCAGGCAACAGCTCAAACCCCCTTAGTAGATTTGAATCCTTCTACAGGAATCATGGAAATAAGAGGTCGTTCAATTCCGGACGATCCTGAATCGTTTTGGGGTGTTGTTTTAACATGGTTTGACGCGTACATGGCGAGTCCGAATGAGGAAACGCTTGTAAAAATTGATTTGGAATATTTTAATATTACTTCATCAAAACGTATTCTATTCTTATTGTATAAGCTGAATGAATTAGTTGATTCAGGAAAAAAAGCGAAAGTAGAATGGTATTACAGACAATCTGATGAAGATATGTACGAAGTAGGTCAGGATTACGCTTTTATGGTTCATGTTCCATTTGATTTCCGTGAATACACGGACAATGATTTAGTGGTAGCATAAACCCTTTCAGCATTTTATTCTTGAATTATCCACCAGAAAAAGGCCCTCTTTTTTCAATTTCATTATTTTTGTCAGTATTATGCGTGTAATTGCTGATATCCCTCATTCCCGGTACAAGATTCAGATCTTCTCATACAATGCGAAGTACCTGGTCAAAATTGAATTGGGTCAATTCGAACAAATCTTCAAAATTGCAGAATCGGATGTGGACGGAGGAGTAGAGGAAGTAAAGCGCATGGTGACAGATCAATTATTACGTAACTCTTTAGAACGGTTTCTTTCCATGCGTACAGACTGGGAGGAAGCATTTAAAAACAAATAAGTATGAAACTAGGACACGTTATTGCGGCAGGTTTAATTCTTGGATTGACAACATTCGCTTGCTCGGATAAAAAAGAAGAATCCAAAACAAAAGAAGAAAATGCTCCGGTTGTTCCTACCGTGGACTCCAAAGGTTTGAAAATTGCATTCTATTATTCGGATAGTCTGAAAGAAGGTTTTACGTATTATAATAAAGAAGATGCACGCATTACCAAAAAAGGAGAAGCGTTTCAAAACGAAATGATTTCCAAGCAGCGATTGTTGGAACAAAAAGCGCAGAACTATGAAAAATATATGCGCGAAGGAACATTGACCGGTGCCGATATGCAAAGCCTGGAAAACGAAATCGTTCGTATGCGTGAGCAATTGATGAATATGCAGCAAACACGTGGTGCGCAATTGGAAAAAGAAACCAATGAGGCCTTGACTGTTTTGTCAAAGAAAATTGAAGTTGCCGGAAAAAAATACTGCGAAAAATATGGAATTGATTTGCTATTGATCCACGGACAAGGTGGACAAATCAATTTCATCAACGATAAAATGAACGTGACTCAATCATTTATTGATTTCCTGAATCACGAGCAAGAAATCATGGATAAGGACCTGGGAAAATAAACTATGCTGATAGCACAACAGAAGCTTAACGAGAATGTTGCAGAGTACATTTTGTACATGTACCAGATTGAAGATCTGATACGTGCATATCAATTTGACCTGGAACGAATCATGAAGGAGGTTGTGGAACCCAATCTTCCTGATAAAGCTTATTTGGAGCGATACCGTGCCTGGTATTCCGGTTTGATCCGGGATATGAAATCCGAGCGGATTGTAGAATCCGGACATCGTTTGGAGTTGCAGGATGTGTTGGTGGAATTGTCCTACCTGCATAATTCATTACTCACGGTGGTGAATGATGAAAAATACCGGACACTTTATACAACAGCACTTCCGTACATCGAAGATTTCATCGAGCATTCCAATTTAAAAGGAATGAATCACCTGGAAGTGTGTTTCCATGCGCTTTATATGAAACTTTTACTGAAGCTGCAGAAAAAAGAGATCAGTCAGGAAACGGAAGAAGCTTTTGACGCGATGCGTATTCTACTGGCTTACATTACGCGTTCTTATCACCAAATGAAGGGTGGAGAAGGGCAGTATTGGAATAATTAACGAATTACGAATTACGAATTACGAATTACGAATGATTTTCTCTTATTAAGTAGCTTGATTTTAATTCGGCATTAGGAATTCGGAACTCGTAATTAATAAACGTCCAATTTACTCACATTCAAGTCTACATTTCCGGAAATTCCGGGTAATCTTCCCGATTCTGAAAATTGCCAGTGCAATACTTCCCGATCTGTCATGTATTGAGGTTCGCGGCTATATGCTGCAATCCAGAAGTTGTAACCTTCCATTTTTCCACGGAATTTGGTTTCATAAAAGCTTAAGGAAGTATAAATGATCGGTTTCACACCGGTTGCTTTTTTCACTTCATCACACCAGATCAATACTTTTGCTCTCAAATCTTCATCTGAAAAACCTTCATCTTCGACATCGAGAACCGGCGGCAAATCAATGCTGCGGATTTTGTAAGTCTCAAGGAAAAACGCCGCTTGGGGTCTTGGAGCTGATTTTGGATTGAAATAATGGTAAGCTCCGTTGGAAATTCCATGTTTATTGAGGTAATCCCGATTTCGTTCCCATTGTGTATCCAGGTGATCCGAGCCTTCCGTGACTTTACAATAAACAAAATCGATAATCGTATCAAATCCCTTTTCAGTGAAGAGCAAGTCCCAATCGATTTCTCCCTGGTGATGGGAAACATCCAGTCCGACACTTTTATAGCCGGGAGGAATGATTTCGTGGAAATGCGTAGAAGTCTGCACCATTTCTTCGGATTTATACCAAAAGAAAACAAATGCTGCTATCCCGGCCGGAATGAGCACCCAGAAAAAGAATTTACTCCGGCTTTTTTTAGCCGATTTGGTTTTTCGTTTAGAACTTGTTCTTTTACCGGTTGTTCGCTTCCTTTTTGCCATTTCGGACGCTAAATTACATGGAAAATACCTAAATGCGTATTCCGAAATACAATTTCAACAGATTTGGGTTCCTGGTTGCCGGCGAATAATCTCGTCTGAAAAGAAAATTGTTGTCATAAGCTGCACCGAAGTAAGCGATTACAGGCAGAGTTCCTAACCTTCGTTCGACATTTGCTGCTAACCGGATTCCGAAAAAACTCACATTATCGTCATAATTAGGAGTTCCGGAAATGCCAAACATCAGCGATGAGGATAAATTGATGGAAGTCAGTTCGGATAAATGAAAGGGAACCTGGCATCCCATATGTCCCATGAAATTAAATACATTCCTGTTGTTATAACTTTTATTGGTTCCGATAGGTGATCCGTTAGCATTAGGAAGTGGTGCAGGCTTACTCTTGTTTGCTTTCTGAGTATAAAATTCAAGTCCGAAAATTCCGTAAACGCGGTTTTTATAGATATCACCGATCCGTAGGTTGAATCCATAATGGATGACTTGTTTTTTTGGAAGATAAGAGCGTTGAGAAGAATCCGCAATAAAAGTACATCCAACCTCTACAGCATATTGAATGAAGCGCATATTTTGTGGTGCGTGTTTGACTACAAATACCCGATTTGTATCATTGGTGGAGATTCTAAGGGGTTTTGTTCTGACAGGCCTGGTTTTTCCTTTCGGTGTTACAATTTGTCCGAAAGCAATTGTTTGAAGAAAAACAAACAGGAAGAGGGTGGTTACGTTTGACATGTAATAACAGGTGATTTTTTGGCGCAAAAATAAGAATTTATCAGAGTAATCAAAGTTTGTAGATTACCCAATTCTCATTATTTATTGCAACAGGCAATTCGAGGTAAAGATCTCCGCCTAGGTAACGTTTTAGAATCACGATGTATTTGCATCCTTTCTTCTTGATGCTTTCCCTGAAAACAGGATCTAACAGTTCGTCATTACTTGCTACCCAACCTTTGCGGTGTGCAAAATAAACGGCTGTTGGGTTATCGATGGTATTTACGGCAATCAAATCTGACCGTTTCGAAAAGTGATCCATTTCGGATTCCAGTTTTACAAAAGCCAACTCATGTTCCTTTAAACGGAAATCGTGTAATTGGTTTAGGACTCCTTCCAATCCGATGAATGTCAAAAAGATAATTTGCAAGTATTTTTTCTTCAGTTCCGAAATTCCATATCCGGCAACCAGCGCCATAATCGGAACAAACGGAATGATGTAGTAGGAATGATGGGTGAAGGTAAACCCGGCTTTTAATGCAATGACCAGGAAAGCTGCAAAGCTGAGTCCTAGAATCCGCAACACGAGTTTGTTTCCTCTTTTGAAGGCAAAAAACAAGCCGATGAGAAAGGCTCCGAATCCGATGAATTTTAAGGCTGAATCGTAAAAATGCTTTAACCCGTCCTGCCAATTTTCCAGCAGTTCTTTTGCCCCGATACTGATGGATTTTCCCATGAAAAAATGCCAGAATTGATATTTCTCCACCAGGTAAGGAACCCAGCTGAAATACCACCAGGCAATCGGCGCCAAAATAATTCCGCTGACGATGAAAAAAACAATTTTGAGATTGATGGAAATGTTTTTATTGAAAATGAAGAATGCGTACAACACGAGTAGGAATCCGGTTGGAAGCTTTACCAGTACTCCTAAAAGTGTCAGTAATGCATAGAATGTCAGATTGAGCCACTTTTTCTGTTCATCTTCAAAATACCTGCAGGCATAGAAAAATCCCATGAATACCAAAGATACAGCAAACGTATCGGGCATGATTTTGCGGCTGTAAGCAAACCAAATGGAGGAAAGTAAGATGATCGACGCATTGAAGGCGATTTCCTTGCTGAAATAACGTCTCAGAATCCGGAAAAAGAACCAGATTCCCAAACTGCTGACGATTAAATTGATCAATCTTCCGTACCAATGCTGATAACCGAATATTTCCGAAACGCAATAATCGATGTAGTTCAGGAGCGGAAACTCCATTCCCGTTATTCCTGTTTTCTCCCCGGCAAAATCAACCCGCGGATAAAGAATGTTTGCTGATTCCTCATAAAAATTCCGTGTAACCATCGTTCCGGTTGTTTGTCTCCAGTTATGGGCAACTTCTAATGGTGGATTGGTAATTCCATACATACGAACCAGGAAGAAAAGAAAAATCCAGAATCGAATGTCTTTGAAAAGAGGAAGTGCCAAGAATGATTTCACAGTTATTTTTTGGATAGAGCTAAGTTAGAAGAAAACTTTGAAAAGCTGGAAATTATGAATATTCCTACTTAGGAAAATTGCAACATATTAATATTTGAATTTCGCAATATTGCGAAATTCAAATGTAACTATATCGGGGATTTACGTGATTTTGCTATGTTTGCATAATAAAAAAACAGCCCTTTTTCGAAATTTATATTTCAGAATACAAAAAAGCGAAACTCATTTCTGAATTCCGCTTTCAAGCTATATTTCTTCGCCTTACGACGAAAGATTACTTTTTAAAATTCGGAGCAACAACTAAATCTTTTGTTCCGTGATTCCAGGAATAAAAACCTTCTCCTGATTTCACTCCTTTTTTACCTGCAGTAACCATGTTTACCAGCAAAGGACACGGAGCGTATTTCGGATTTCCGAAACCGTTGTGCAATACTTCCAAAATGGCTAAACAAACATCCAAACCAATAAAGTCTGCCAATTGCAAAGGTCCCATCGGGTGAGCCATTCCCAATTTCATTACCGTATCGATTTCTTCAACACCTGCAACACCTTCATACAAAGTATAAATTGCTTCGTTGATCATCGGCATTAAAATTCTGTTTGCTACGAATCCGGGGTAATCGTTTACTTCAACCGGAACTTTATTCAGTTTTCTGGAAGTTTCCATGATCAGGTTTGTTACCTCATCTGTTGTGGAATATCCGCGGATGATTTCAACCAGTTTCATCACAGGAACCGGGTTCATAAAGTGCATTCCGATTACTTTTTCCGGACGATTCGTTACTGAAGCGATTTTGGTGATGGAAATTGAGGAAGTATTGGAAGCCAGGATCACATTTTCAGGAGTCAACGCATCCAATTGCTTGAAGATATTCAATTTCAGATCTACATTTTCTGTAGCTGCTTCAACAACCAGTTCAACACCTTTTACTCCTTCTTCCATTGATGTGAAAGTGGTAATGTTTGACAATGTTGCTGCTTTATCAGCTTCAGTGATTGCTTCTTTTGCAACCTGGCGATCCAGGTTTTTGGTAATCGTTGCCAAACCTTTATCCAATGAAGCCTGAGCTACATCGATAAGTGATACCTTATATCCAAATTGTGCGAAGGTGTGGGCAATTCCATTTCCCATTGTCCCTGCTCCAATAACTGCTACGTTTTTCATGAAATGAGTTCTTTTTTTTCGTGTGCGAATATAGTGAAAGTTTAAAGGAATAAATTACAAACAGAGTTTTCTGCCAAATTTAAAAGAACTATAAATGCTAGAATAAGTGAGTGCTATTCTCAGATTTTAACGAGTCTGATAGGTGCAGAATTGCCAACTTTCACAAAATAAATCCCCGATTTTATGAATGCAAGATTTATTTCTTCTTGAAAGGAAGATGCTTTTTTTATAAATACTACATTCCCTGCAAGATCTGTAACTTGGATGTCTTGATTTAGTAATTGATCCGACTGAAATGTAATCAAATCAGTAAATGGGTTTGGAAATGCTTTTATTTCTTGTTGTTCTGTTTCCAAGATGGATAAATTTGTTGTAAATGTACACCAATAACCATCAGTTATACCGCCATTTATATTGTGATTACTATCCCATATGTCACCTGAAGCAGAAGATTTACTCGTTCCAAAAATGTGAAAAGAATTGTTTTGTAACTCAAAGATTTGTGTCGGAATATCAGTGTCACTTCCTCCCCAGGAATAATTCCATTCATACGATCCGTTTTCGTCTAATCCAATGAGATAAAAATCTCCCTGTCCCATTGATGGTCGATTTTTCCAGGTTCCAATATCAGCTGAAGCACTACCTGAAACGAGCAATTTTCCATTTGGACGGTTAATGATATTCTTAAAAAAGAAACCACCAGCCCCTCCGTAAGAAGATTGCTCCAGATTATTTAAATTCATATCCAGTTTTACGATCCATCCATCCAGATATCCATATTTAGGAGAAGTTTTTGTTCCTCCCATTGGTGATAATGAACCTCCGACACAATAAAAGATTTCGTCTTTCAGAGTTACATCATAGAAATAGTCTATGTAGATTCCGCCAAATGTATTTTCTTTATGAATAGCATAAGAATCATCTAATTGAATGATCCACGCATCTGTTGTTCCGTAATTTGGAGTGGTTTTGTTTCCGGATATTCCAGAAGTAGTTCTACAGGTAATGATTAGTTTGTTATCTAACATTTTCGAAGTTGGATAATCTTCTTCCATAGAACCGCCATAAACACGTTGAAATAACTCATTACCTGCTGTGTCTATTGCAACTAACCAAATATTTTTAAAACCATAATTATCAACAGTTTTTGACCCACTGATTCCGCCATCAGAAGTTCCTACAAGTAGAAGCGTGTCGTTTTTTGATGATATGGAAAAAAGATTGTCATTTCCATCAGAACCAAAGCTTTTGTCCCAAATCAACGTTCCTGTTGAAGAGATTTTAATTACCCAGTAGTCAGTACTACCATATGTAGGAAAGGTTCTTACGCCTGAATCCGGGAAAGAGTTACTGAGACCTCCGATTACAAATGATCCATCAGATAATTCAATTGCTGAAAAGGGAGAGTCTTGCAAAGAACCGCCATAACTTTTTTCCCATTCTATGGCATACAGACTGTTCATTTTTACAATCCAAAAATCAATTCCTCCGTAATTTGAGGAAAGTCTGTCCCCTCCAGTATTTTCAGAGCTGAAAATCATTAATTTCCCTCCATCACTTGTGTGAATGACTTTGTTTAGATCATCAGCTGAGATGTTTCCAATTAAATTTTGATTCGTAAAAGAGAAATTTTGCCCAAAGCTTTGAGAAAAAGAAAACAAAGTTGCTAAGAATAGGATTGATTTCATTATAGTTAAATTGATTTAGATGTATTTTAAGAACATAATTGGATTTACAAAATTTGTTCTTTTTTCGTGCGCGAATATGCTGAAAGTTTACTGTTGAATAATAGAATCAGATCGGAGGGAACAAGATTCTTTTGAATGATCCGGAAAGTTCTATTTGCAATTTTTTAATTTTTCAGAAATAGTTTCCGGAATAGGTATTCCGAGAATGTCATAGTCTTGCTGAATGGATTTGCAAATTTTACAGATATTTTCCGGTTGGTTTAATTCTTCGTATACTTTGATTAAAATGTCGAGCGTACTCATATTCCACATGGAGCCTGTAACAGCATAATTCCCTGACTTTACAAAAGATTGGAGCTCCTTGTTTTTTTTCTGGGCGTAAAGAATTTCAATGATAAGACCATCAACAGCTATTAGGTCGATCAATTCGCATTTTTTTGCACTTTCGGCATCTGCCATTGCTAAATCGAAAAGTCCTTTTTTTAAATACAACTCGCCGCGAGCGATATGGGAAAAACCATTTTGCGGATAAAATCTGATGGCTTTGGAGAGTACCCCGATTTTTTTATCGGTATGTGAATCACCATCCAAAAGTATGGCAAGGTTGTAATATGCCGGACCAAAAGTTGAATCCGCCTCAAGAGCCTTTTCATAAAATGCTTTGGCATCGCCCTGATCATCTCCGGAATCAATTAAAATTCCGCTCATCCAATAGAGCCATGGATCTTTTGGATTGTTTTTCAGAAGCTTTGAAAGCTCTTTTTTGGCTGCTTTGGAATCTCCTTCGTTGACGTCTACCCAAACTTTTCGATATTTCTCCGGTGGTTCCTGTGCAAAAAGCACGCATGAACAGATAAATGCGATGATTGTTAGTGTTGTTTTCATGGATGTAAAATTAAGTACTTCATTCTACTGATAGTGTTTTATGAAAAAAATGATGAACCGGAGATTCATTCCCGATCCTAATCTTTTTATTCGAATTGAATGATTTTATTTTTCATTGATTTCTTCGATGCAGCGTTTTTCAATTTCGTTGTAGGCCTTATTGTGGAAGATGAAGTCCCGTAAATTTTCCGTAGTCAAAAATTCAGTGTAAAGTACTTTGTTGAATTGCATTTCAATATCGACATAATAGAATAAAAGATCGGGATCCTTGAGTGTTTTTTTTGCTTTCGGATCAGTTGAATCTTTGAATTTCTCTTCAATAATTGAAATGAATTCAGTCTTTACTTCCTGTTTTAATTCATACTTGTTTCGTTCAATGACAGTGGCATTGAATTTCGTAAAGCCCATAATTGTAAGGGCAACTACCAAAAATCCATAAATCTGGAAAGCTCTTTTCCTTGCAACAGTAGTATGCCGGCGTTTGAGAAAATAGTAAACCGCGAAACTGATTCCTCCAAATATTAGGATGATAATTGCAGTACCAATAAGTGTGATCATTGGATATTCACTTCTTGGAATAGACGGATCTTTTGTGAAAATAGTCAGGAATCCGGACATAATGCTCAGTGCTAACAGGACCAAGAGCCAAAATAAGGTGTTAAGTTTTGTTTTCATAGATGGATTTTGAATTTATAAATATAGTTTTTTGTTTCGGAGTTTAGGGTAAAGGATTTGTTTTCAATGTACTGGTGTGTAAGTGGTGTAACTGATTCGAAGAACCTGAACTGTTTAAAGTGAGTTCGGAGATAGGAGAGATTGGTTGAAAGCCAGGATTCAAACATTCTCAGTAATTAAAAGATGAAAAACAGTATATTTATTCTGAAAAGTTTATTCAAGTTCATGGAACAACCAAAACACTTATCTCGTACCGAATTAACAGCACTGGCCAATCACAGTGATTTAACCCCGGAACAAATACGAAAGACCTACAACGAAGAAATTCCCATTCATAGGGCGGAATATGAGCAATTTCTAAAATGGATTCTCCTGGTAGGAGGAATTTCACTTTTGGGTTTCGGATTGGTATTTTTCTTCGCCTTTAATTGGCGTGATATGCCGGCTTCGTGGAAGTTTGCTACAGTTTGGGTTTTTCTGCTCGGTTTTCTCATACCGGCGTTCTTGCCGAAATCGTCTTTGCTGACCAAACAATTACTTCTGACGGTGAGTTCGCTCCTGGTAGGAGTACTTTTTGCCGTTTTCGGACAAGTGTATCAGACCGGCGCATTTACCTATCAATACATTGCGTTATGGCTGGCACTGATTGCTGTTTGGGTGGTAACCATGCATTTTGCTCCTTTGTGGATCATTTTCCATGCGTTGGCTTGTGTCGGACTCTTTGATTATTTCGACAATTACTTCTCCGTTTATGTGTATCTCTATCTCGCGGTGGCGCTTACGGTTGTCTGGAACGAATTGAAACCCGGAAAAGCATTTCCATATTGGTATATGCTGACTTTATTAACTCCTGCGATCTTTTTCAGTACGGCCCGCACCAGTGCAATCATTGTCGGAGATTCATTCATTGCCCGATTTGACTGGGTTGAATTTGCGATTTTCATTGTATGCGAACTGGCCTTATTCTGCCTGGCTTTTTATAAGAAATGGTTGATCCCGATAGCGCACATTGCGCTGTCATTGATTGTGGTCATGAACGCGAAATTATTGAACTCATTTAAAGAAAACTTATTGATTCCGGCATTTGCAACACTGGTTGTTCTGGTCGGAGCCGTGTTCTTATTGGTTTACCTACGAAACTACTGGAAGAATGGAAAAACATAAACAATCCCCGGAACACTTGAAGGAATTTTTTCCGGAAGCTGCGATCGAAACCGCCAATGTGGAGAAAGATCTGAACTATTACGGAGCACATTTCGGGATCCGCGCCCTGGAATATGTGGTGTTTATCGGAACGTTACTGGTTTTAGGTTTGTTTGGAGGAGCCATCTTCCAGCTTGCGGATCCGGGAACGGCTTTTTTCCTGTTCATTGCTGTTTTGTTTCTGTCAGCAACCGTTATGTTGCATCGAATGGTTCACAACAGACTGATCGACGCAATGGCAACCGGGCTTGCTTTAGTCGGGATGATTTCACTCATTTCCGGTCTGTTTTCCTCCGATACACTCACCGAAAAACAAGTGGTCAGTGTTGTTTTAGTGATATTACTTGCCCTGATCGCCGTCTCAAGAAAAAATCTCCTGACTATTTTAGGAATAATCGCTTCATTCTGGCTTTTGAACTGGCTTTTTGAGTCGCGAGATACATTTATTTACAATTTTAAAGCCATTGCAATCGTCTTTGTTTTGGTGCTTGCATTCCTGGTTTATTTTGAAGAAAACATCGTCAGTCAGTACCCCAAACAGGCTCATTTTGCGAATTACCTCAAGCATGGATTCTTCCTCGCTTTGAGTTCTTATTTCTTCTTTGGTTTTGATACCTGGTCTTATTCACAGAGAGCTCAATTGAATCAGACTAACTGGTTGGTCATCGGCATGTATGTCGAATTACTGATTCTTGCGGCTTTACTTTTTGTGTGGCAATACCGCCGTTTGAAACAAGAGCAAGTATCGCTTTGGATGGTTATCTTATTACCGCTGAGTCTCTTTTTGATGGGATTTTTCAGTGTGAAAATTGCCTTTTTCCTGCTGGCATTCCTGGCATTTTTGTTTACGAGATCCATTTTCGGAATCATTACCGCCGCACTGGGATTGATTTATTCCGTGATTTATTTCTACTATGAATTGAATTGGACATTGATGCAGAAATCGCTGGTATTTATCGGGTTGGGGGTATTGTATCTCGCTTTGTTTTTCTTGTTGAACGCTAAAAAATCTTCTCATGAATAAGTTGAAATGGAGTTTACTTGCGGGTAATTTGTTGCTCCTGGGAATCGTTTTTACCTGGATGCTCAGCAGTAAGGAATACTTGCTTCAAAACGGAAATATCCTGGTTCTTAAATTGCAGCCAGCCGATCCGCGTTCGTTTATGATGGGAGATTATATGACGCTAAATTACGCGATCAATAATGATATTTCTGTAGGAAATTTCCCCAACGATCTTCGTCTTTTCAGAATCAATGAGAAAAAACGTACGAAAGTAGTGGTGAAAATGGATGGTGGTTTGGCTGCTTTTGTCCGTCTATACAACAATGAAGCACTCAGTGAAGGCGAATTCGTACTGTCCTGTGAAAAACGCTATTTCAATTACGAGATTCTCCCGAACGAATATTTGTTCCAGGAAGGAAGAGCGAAACACTTCAATCGTGCGGAATATGCGCAATTCCGGGTAGATAAATCCGGAGACGTGATCATTGAATGCCTGTTGGATAAAGATCGGAAAGAATTGAAATAGGGCATATTTGCCGTTTTCTAATCAGAAATAAGTTTGTACATTGTGAATACTAATTCACAATTCATGTCAAACGCAAATCAGATCCTGGAAAGAATCAAAGGGATTCGCCGATTCCAGCCAAGTGTTATCCGAAATTCACTGATGATGATATCCATTCAGCTGGTTTCTCTTGTGGGAGCAGTCGGTTTGATTTCTTTGAGTATCGTTAAACTGACAACGTCCAAACCCCCGAAAGATAGTGTTGTCAGAGATCTCGAAGCCCTTTCCCGATTCAATATGGAAGTCGCTGAAGAAGCACACCTGATCATTGCTTATTTACTGTTGTTCGGAGCACTTCTGCTCTTGGTGATCTGGAGATTGACCCGGATGGTCCGCCACCGGAATGCGTATATTTTGGAAATGAATGATGCGTTGGACGGGGAGGAGTGAAATGAGTTAATTGTTGATAAAAAAAAAGACAGGCGCTAATAATAAACTGAGCAAGCAAAACCTTACTTGCACTTTGATCAATTACTGTACTCATCCGCTTAGAGACTTTAATAATTGAGTTTTTTAACAAGTCTTTCCTCCCAAAGTATTCGAGGCCATTTAATTTGGTGGTCAATTCACCACTTTCTAAGTCTTTTCTTAATTCCTCAACATTTGAGAAATTAGAATATAAAGCACTAATCAAAAGAAGTCTTTGATAATTGTAAGACTCTTTCAATTTCGAATCAACACTTTGAAGTCTTGTTACCATTTGATAAACTACTAAAGCTAAAAAAGCATTGTATATAAAAGTTAAACCGGCAAATACAAAAAGCCACGAAGAAAATCCATTCAAGTATTCCCATTTATTATTACTTAATGTGAAAATCTCAAGACCTGTCGCTAATCCAAATATCCATAGATTTAGTTTTTTCATGGTCTCAATTTGTTGAATTTCTGATTCCTTGTTTTGGATGCAAGTATCTGTAACCAGATTTATCAATTTTTCAATTGATTCATTTTGTGTTTTGTTCATAATGTGTTTAGATTAAAATTTTCAACCTTTTAATTCAGAGGTTAATCAATGAGTTGACTGTATCCAATGTTTTCAGTACAATTTTATAAGTATATTTCGTTGCTAATCTAATCAATCACTTGTTTACTTGAATTTTTTAATCTCATTTTTGATTTCATGATGTTTTTCAGTGATATTTGATAAAAGTGTGAAATTTATTGGCCAACTACTCATTGATTCCAGCACTTTTTTTCCGTTTTTTCGACCTTTAAGAGTGCTAATTCGCACTTGCATTCAATTACTTATTCATTCTTCATGATCAGATCACGATTTGTTCAGATATACTTTCGTGAATTTCCTACCTTTGCGGCAATTAAACGCTGAAACAAACAATTTCGAACAAATTATTTTGCTCGTCAACATGAATAGTATACTCTTTACCGACTTATTCGGAAACCGATTGAAACCGATCTGCGCCTTATTGTTTGCGTATTTTGCCTTTATGTTCAGTGCTTCTGCACAGTTTTCGCGTTCCGATGAATCGGTTGCGACAAGCATTTACACTATTATGCTGAACACGACCTGGGAGAACCAGTCTTCGTTTCAGACATTTCAAATCGGAGTATTGGATAGCGACACCACTTTTTACAGCATTGCGAAAAAGAAATACGAGGGAATTACCCTGAAAGGCAAAAAAGTAAATGTTGTTCATTTTAAAACACTGGATGTGATTACTCCGACGCAGGTTTTGTGTGTCGATAAGAAATTCAATAAGAAGATCGAAAAGATCGCGAAAGCTGTTTTCGGGAATTATACTTTGCTGATCACCAATTCGAATAAGGACGAAGACTACACAATGGTCAATTTTAACGGGCGATTGAAGAAGGATGATTTTAGTATCAACCAGGAAAATATGCTGAAAGCCGGGTTGAAACCAACCAATCAATTCGAAGAATACATCCAGGGAACGGTTCAATGGGAAGATTTGCTCACCGAATCGACTGAAAAACTGGAGAAAGAACGCGAAAAAGTAGCTGCAAAGGAAAAAACAATCAAAGCTCAGAAAGCCAAAATCAATTACCAGGAAATGTCGCTGGATGAAAAGATTAAAATGCTGGATGAGCAAAGTGAGATTTTAGAAGAGCAAGCTCAAAAACTCGAAGATCAGTCACTTGCAATTGAAGAACAGGAACAGACATTGTCGGACCAAAAACAACGCATTGAGGCTCAAAAAGGACAAATCAACGAACAATTGCATGAACTTGGAATGCAGCGTGTTATTCTAATCCTTGGATTTGTTGTTTTGTTATTGATTCTTGGAATAGCGTATGTTTTGTATCGTAATTCCATGCAGCGCAAAAAGTCGATTATAGAACTTTCCGAGCAACACGCGATTGTGAGCGAACAGAAAAACCAGATTGAAAAAATCCTGTTCGAACTGACAGACAGTATCCGTTATGCCTTGCGGATTCAGAATGCGGTGCTTCCGAAAGAACAAACCATTCGCGGAACGATTCCGGGAGATTTCTTCGTGATGTACAAACCGAAAGACATTGTCAGCGGGGATTTTTTCTTTGTAGATCGTCGTGGAGACTGGACTTTGGTTGCTGTTGCCGATTGTACGGGACATGGCGTTCCGGGAGCATTTGTGAGCATGTTGTGTATCAGCTTGTTGAATGAAATTGTGAAACAGCAGGAAATCATGCGGGCAGATACCATTCTGAACGAACTGCGTGAAAAAGTAATTAATTCGTTGCAGCAAAAAGGAATCCAGGGTGAGCAAATGGATGGAATGGATATTTCCTTGTTGCTGATTAATAACAAAACCCTGAATTGCCATTGGTCGGGAGCAAATAACCCCTTGTATGTGGTTCCTTCAAACAGTAATGAACTGAAAGAATTGAAACCCGACAAGCGTCCGATTGCGATTTATCCGGATATGAAGGAATTTACGAATCACGAGATTGTTGCAAATCGCGGAGATGTATTTTACCTTTTCACAGATGGGTACTCCGATCAATTTGGTGGAGAAAAAGGGAAGAAGTTCATGAGCCGGAACTTCAAAAATCTATTAGTTGAAAATGCGCACAAACCGATGAACGAACAGGGTGAAATCCTGGATTCAACGATCGAGAGCTGGAAACGCGCAAACGGTGCGGATTTCGAGCAAATCGACGACATTACCGTATTGGGAATCCGGATTGGTTAATCCTTAATCTCTTTCAGATTTTTATCCCGAAGTTTTCTTCAGAAGCGAAAAGCAAGCTCAAGTTCTTTGTAGGTAAACGGATGAAATTCGGGTATGATAAATTCCCCGTTTTTGACTTGTACTTTTTGATTAGCCATGAATATTTGTTTTCCGTCAGAGGAAAAGGCGATAATCCGGGCATGAGTATTAAGAGGCAGGTTACTAAACTGCCAGCCTTTTTCAGTCTGCCTTCCTTCAGCCTGGGATCTGAATTTATCAAATACCAGTAAAGCTTTTATAACTTTATCAGGGCTTTCTGATTTCACCAAAACTTCTCCGGTTTGTTTTTTATCACTGAATTTATCACAGTTAATGGTTCCTAATTGATTTATCTCCAAAACGTAGTTGTTTAACTCTTCAACTTCGGGATTATCCAGGATTTCATTTTTAAACTTCCCGTATTTACGAACCACCCGGCTGCGGATTTTATCTGCAGATTGTTTGAATGTGCCGGTAAAAGAGATGAAATACTCTACTTGGCCGATATATGTGGACATGCTTTCCCTGTTTAGCCTGGGAGCTTTATCGAACAGGCTTTGAAGTTCATAAATGAGTGCTCCGTCGTCATTGTTGTTCAAACGTGTGAGAATTAGTTTCCCTCTTTGATCAACTTCCATTTTTGTCTGAATCTGGTGTCCGGGTTTGGAGAGAAATGCTTCGAGTTCACTTCCGCCGATATCCTGATCTTCGAGCCAGTCTAACAGGGATTCATCAGTGTCTTCCAAAATCCAGTCGACCCTAACTTCATTCAAACCACCTGTAAATTGATAAACTCTTAAGTGAAATTTTTCCGGAGCCGCAGATTTCAGATTTGCTACATTCCATTTGGTTGTACCTTCCGGGCTTTGAGAACCGTAAAATGTCTGCATGCCGTCGAGTTTCGGACTAGATACAGGAAACAAAATGACAGCCGGTTTTTCGGGATTGAGCAGAAGTTCTTTTTGTTCGGAATATGCGCGAATATCAAGCATTCCACCGGTTTCGAGTAAGTGATCATCAGTCGTTTGTGTTGTCAGATTTCCTGCTAAAAATGCCAAGGGATCGTTGTAAACTTTCACTTGGATAGTGATTGAATCCGTGATGAGATTTCCCTGATCATCCAGGAAAGCCGAATCTAAAAAAGCGATTTTCGTACCGTTTTCAGTCGTTAGCAAATTTTCTGCTTTCGGATCAATCCGGAACGATTCTGTTTTCGGTTCATATCTTGCAAAAAGACGTTTCAACTTTTCTTCGTCAGTTTCTTCTTCACCGGCTAAGGTTCGGAATGCATGGATTGAAGACCATTTGTTTACCGGCTCCGGGGAACGCGTTGTAGGGGCAAAACTTTCAGGTTTACCAGGGGTATTTTCCGCTGTTTCAGGTTCCGAATTCGTTTGTTTAGCTTGAATACTGGATTTTGCAGTACTTTCAGAAGACGAAGATGTACACGAAGTGATCCCCGAAAACACGGTGAATAGAGCCAAAGCACTAAAGAATAAGCAGTTTCGCATGTTGGATTCAGTTTGGGACTTTAATGCAGAACGTCCAGTTTGGTTACAAAATCCCATGAATGATTCATTTTGATTACATTAGAAATATGAAATTTACTTACAACTTAACTCGGCGTGAAACTTTCAGGATTCAAATGAGAAACCATTTACGATCCAATTTTACTGCTTATTCTTTTTTTTTATTGATGGAAATTATCCTGATTGAAAATGTAGAACAGTATACATCTGCTATGATTGTTCTGACTGCTTTGCCACTTTTATTGATTGTTTCGGTTGCTTTAGAAAATTTTTTCATTTTGAATAAAAAGTTTACAGCAGCAATCGGAGGGAATATGAGCGTTGAAATTGACGAACATTTTTTAAAAGCGGAAGATGAAGACGGAAATTCAAGCACGCTGAATTTGCATTTTGTGATTTCAATTACTCAAAAAAGAGGTATGTACTTTGTCGGATTCAAGAATTTTAATCTGCTCTATATTCCGGTGCGTGTTTTCGAAACAAAGGAAGACGAAGAACTTTTTGTCCAATTGATCAAAGCAAACATGGGAACGCCGAGAAAAAACAAATTGGAAGATGTCCTGGACTAATTGTTAGTTGGATTTTTTACCTACCTTGTAAACTATTCGATTCGTTCCCAAGAGGAAGACCAAATCTTGTTCATCATGGATAGCAACGATGGAATAAGCTAAAATGAATGATATGAGTGAACAAAGACTGGCAGTTTTAATCGATGCCGATAATGTACCTTATTCCAGCATCAAAGAAATGTTGGAAGAGGTCGCAAAAAACGGAACTCCCACCATCAAGCGGATTTATGCGGATTGGACCAAACCCACTGCAAACGGTTGGAAAGGAGTTCTGCTCGAAAATGCCATTACGCCGATTCAGCAATACAGTTATACCAGCGGAAAGAATTCGAGCGACAGCGCCTTGATCATTGACGCGATGGATATTTTATACTCACAGCAGGTCGACGGTTTCTGCATTGTTTCTTCTGACAGTGATTTTACAAGACTGGCAACCCGTTTGAGAGAATCGGGAAAAAAGGTAATGGGAATCGGGGAGAAGAAAACACCGCTTCCGTTTATTACAGCCTGCGACAAGTTTGTCTACATCGAAATTTTGAAACCGAAACCGGTTCAGTCGCGTTCAGCAGAAGAGAAAAAACAAAAGAAGAAAGAATCTGCCCCGATGAACCGGGTCGATACGAAATTGGTGAACCTGCTCAAGGAAAGTGTCAGCGATCTGGCAGACGAAACAGGATGGACGTTCCTGGGAGAACTCGGAAATTTCCTGCAGAAAAAGAAACGCGATTTTGATCCGCGGAATTACGGGTTTCAGAAATTACTTCCGCTGATTAAAAGCACAGAAGAGTTTGATATCGACATTCGCGAAACCACGAATCGGAACACGAAACACATCTTTGTGAAAGTGAGGGAATAAGACGCTGAAAACGATCATTGCTTTGAAAGATATTTTTGCATAACTTGCATCTAACTAAATCAATATGCAATGAAAATCGCAATCATAATCATCTTCTTACATTGTTTCTTTTTTTCGTTCACGCAAGAAGAAGTCAGCACGCTATATTTCGGGAAAACGCTATTGGATTTTCGCCAACAGCCGCCGTCGGTTTTGAGTTCCCAGGCGATAGATCCAAGAGAATGTGCCGCTTCCATTTGTGATTCCCAGGGCAATCTGCTATTCTACAGTAACGGTGGCGTTTCACCGACAGCTCCTGTTTTCCAGGGTGGTGTATTCGGGATCAATAACCAGCAGTTGTTGAATGGCAGTTTGGTTGATTCGGGAGGATGTTTGAGCAGTTTTCAGGGGGCGATTATTTTACCGGATCCGGCGGGAATTACACCAACGAACCGGAAATACTATTTGTTTACCAAGGATTGTGTTGAAAGTTCCTTTTCTACTATCCATTATAATTCAGGATTGACTTATGCAATCGTAGATATGAATGCAAACGGCGGAGCCGGCGCGGTGATCTCGAAATACAATGTAGTAGTTCCCTACCATGTAATACAGGCTCACAAAACGAACTACGAACCGGTAACGGCCGTTTTGGATTCCGACGGTGAACAAAAATCAGGCGAAGCCGGTTACTGGTTGTTTTCGTATACCGATGATTCCTTGTATCATATTCATTTCGGAACCAATGGTTTTAATCAATTTCAGAAATTAACCGGCGGAGAAGGAGCACTGGTTGTTGCACCGGATCGGACACATATTGCAGTGGGAAATAGTTTATATCATTTGGATCCGGTATTGGGAACTGTTCAATTCCAGGCTACATTGGCAACAAATGCGGTAGTTGCCTTTTCATCGGATGGTTCTAAACTATATGTCATTTCAGGAACAAGCCTGAAACAATACGATGTCAGCCAGGAGAATATCTGGCCTACGGAACAGCTTATCGCGACCGTTCCCGCCGGATCAACATTGTTTTTGGCTCCTTCCAAGCATATTTTGATTTACCAGTTAACAAGCAATTTTATTGATGCGGAGATCATCTGTACGAATAATTCTGGGATGACCTGTGGTTGGAATCCGACCAATATTTCGCTGGGTTCCGGAACGACTCCTTATTCCGGCCGGCCGAACATTCCGGCTCATTATTTGTATTCGGATGCAGGAAATTGTGCAGTTGCTTTAGAGGAAAATACACAAGCTTTTTTGAGTCTTTATCCCAATCCGGCAAATACAACTTTGTTTGTGAACGGATTAGAAACCGAAACCGATTATGTGATTTATTCCAATTTGGGACAAACCGTTCTACAAGGCGTTACAAGCAGTCAAAAACCAATCGATTTGAGGAGTTTGGAGTCGGGAAGCTATTTTGTCCGGATTCAAAATCAATTCTTACCCCTGATTAAATCGAATTAAACCTATCGGGTAAAAGAATTCACTATTCAGATGAATTCCAAGAATAGAACTCATTTTGAATTTGTAATTGAATCCGGAGAATCCTACTTTCGGAACATGAAAAGACAAGTCTGGAGTTTGTGTGTGGGAATCATGATCAGTTTGTGGGGAAATACGCAATCCTACAAACCGCTTTTGGATGATTTCAATGAATGGCATTTCACAACTTGTTTTTCGGGTTGTAATACTTCTGTTTACTACACAAACGGCGATACACTCTTAAGTGGTTTGGCCTATAAAATCCTGGACGGCTATCATTATACTTCACGAACGGTTCTATTACGGGAAGATACACTGAACAGGGAAGTCTATTTAAGCCAGATTTTACCGAATAAGATCAAATCCTTTCTGCTGTACGATTTCAAAAAACAGGAAGGAGATTCCATGGAATTGTTTAACCCGATCAGCCCGTTTATGGAAAGTCCGGGGTATTTCAAACTGGATTCCATTCGCTTGAAACCTTTGGAAGATGGAAACGCATACCGGCATTTTTATTGGTCACCGTCGCCGGGAAATACAACGTATAACTCACATCCTGTTTGGGTTGAAGGTGTAGGCTCGATTTCCTTAGTGAATGCAGCTGCCGGACAGCCTGATTTCAACGATGCCGGGCAATTGAATTGCTTTTTTAAAAACAGCACTGCTTTTTATGTCGATTTGGATTCGATCGATTCGTGCGAGCCGGTTTACGTCCTTGGAATGACAGAATTCGGAATGCCGGATTCCGGTTGGACCTTGTATCCGAATCCTGTCACTGATGAATTAAAATTAGGAACGCAATTTCCCGGGCAAAGCTATCAGATCCTGAATTTACAAGGATTGGAAGTTTCCAAAGGAATGGTTGAGACCGATGGAACTATTCGGGTGGAAACTCTTTCCAATGGGCAGTATTTCCTGAAAATAGGCCGGCAGAATCCGCGGAAGTTTAATAGGCAATAATCAGCAGCCACCTTCCCATGGTCCGTTTTTGGTAACCGGCAGGAACATTTCCTTGTCGTAGAGATACAAACCGTTTCCACCGCCAAACCAGAATTTCCCTTTTTTGTCCTGGTAAATGGATTGCACGGCCGGCATGCGCAAACCTTGTTTTTCTCCGAAATTCTTCAGTTTTCCGTCTGCATAACGATACACTCCGAATCCTTCGGATGGGAACCAGACAGCGCCGTTTTGATCTTCATAAATGCTCCAGACTTCGTTATTCCCGATTCCGTTTTCAGAAGTGAAATGATGAAATGATTTTCCGTCATATTTGCTGATTCCGCCATCCCTTGAACTGAACCACATGTTTCCTTTCCGATCTTCGAGGATACAAGTCAGATCATTCGAATTCAGACCGTTTTTCGTGGAAAATTGCTTGAAATGAGTGCCGTCATACTTGAAAGCTCCCCGGTCGGCAGTTGCAAACCACCAATTTCCTTCCCGGTCTTCTGTAATGGAACGAATCCAGCTGGTTGGTGCATTTGGAATCGTGAATCGTTCAAATTGCTTGCCGTTGAATGTACATAGACCAGTGAGCGTTCCGACCCAGATTGTTCCTTTATGATCCTGGAAAATGCTCCAGGTGCTGGTATTGTTCAAACCTTCCTTTTCACCGAAATTCAGATAAGTCTGTGTGGAAGGATTGTATTTGGTCACACCGTTTCCGGTCGAAAACCAGATGTTTTTCTGTTTGTCCTCGATCATTCCGGTTACCTGTGAACCACTCAAACCATCCGATAGATTGATGTACGAAAGTTTTTTTCCGTCATACATCGCCACACCGTCCGTATTGGTTCCGAGCCAGAGATTTCCCTTGCTGTCCTGTAAAATACGACGCACATATTCACTGATCGAATTGCTGTAATAAGACGGAAGCTGAGGTCCGTAAACGAATACGGAGTCGTCCCGTTCAATCGTTGTCAGAATGGCTCTTTTTTGTTTTTTGATATGTACCGTTTGAGCACTGTAGAGAAACAGGCTGATTACGATACCGGTAAGAATTGTTTTCATAATTTTTCACGTTTCAGTAAAAGTAGAGCAGCTTGATTCTAAGTTCTTTAAAGAAGTGTAAATTAGTGTAAACGCAAGCGAAAAGATGTTTAAATGAATGTTGAATCCAATACCTTTGTAGCATGATCGGGAAAATAACTGCTGCCTTTTGTTTAATCGTCGGACTGCTTGGAATGAGCTCCGGTTCTTTTGCACGGGAAAACAAAGACGAGCGGCTTCTGAAAGCAACTTTACGGAAAATCGGGCATGAGCTTTTGCTGCGCTCGGGAAATCGTACTTCCCGGATTTTACCCGTTGAAAAAGAGAAAGATCACCTGGTTTTGAAGTTTGAATCCGAATTTCAGCTTGATCCCGAAGATTTATCGGAAGTGGTCAATGCGTTTCTAAAAGAAGAGCCGAACATTGCACGTTACCTGGTTGAAGTACAAACCTGCGATTCCGGAGAATTGGTACATAGCTACCAGTTTGCAAGTACAGATAATCCGGATAAGGTTGCCTGCAAAGGGAGAATACTCCCGAAAGATTGCTACGAAATTCTGTTTACGGTACTTGAATTCAAAGCTCCGGTACAGGAAGTATATTCCAAACCAAATCAAACCGGGAAGTTTGCTTTCATCGCATTATTGATTCCGGCTTCGTTGGGAGTAGGTTGGTTTGTTTTTAAAGGAAAAAAGAAAAAAGCACCTGCCGAAACCCAGCAAGACCTGATTTCCATCGGGAGTTTTCAGTTTGACCCGGTTCACATGAAATTGATCCATTCAAGTGGAGAAATGGAACTGACGGGAAAGGAATCTGATCTGCTCCAGTTGTTGTATTCCTCTGTGAATGTTCTGGTTGACCGGGAGACGATTCTGAAAAGAGTTTGGGGAGACGAAGGCGATTACATCGGCAGAACACTCGATGTGTTTATCTCCAAGCTGCGTAAAAAGCTCGAAGCAGATCCGGCTGTCAAAATCATAAATATCCGTGGAGTAGGTTACAAGCTGGTTGTCGGATGAAAGGTCATTAAAAAAATCGTGTTATTAGGGATCAATCACTTTTCTATTGAAAGAGAAAGTGAATATGCAGAATGAGATGAAAAAAGGTCCTTACGCTGAAAGTGCCCGAAAACAAGTGAGGGGAGCGAAAAAAAGCATTCATTGTTTGAGCCGACGAAGGAGGTGAGTTTCGAATGCTTTCGCGGAAGGACACGTAGTTTTCCAGCTTTCGAGTACAACTTGTCCCGCCACTGCGGGAGACCTAGACTTTTTTGCTTACTTTTTGGGGCGATGCCAAAAAGTAAGATCATCAAATAAATAAGCTTTGCGTTCTTTGCCGGGAAATTCCCGAAATGTTGCGTTGTTGTTCTGAATAATCCCTAAATTTGGAACACAATTAATGAAGCAATTTTATGATTCAATTATCAAATCGTGTATTGGAAATGGAAGAGTCGGCAACCTTGGCCATGTCTCGCAAAAGCAGAGAACTTCGCGCTCAGGGAAAAGACATCATTTCGTTAAGTTTGGGAGAACCTGATTTTCATACTCCGGATTTCATCAAAAAGGCTGCAATGCAAGCAATGGAGCAGGATTTTACGACCTACACTCCGGTACCGGGATACGATGATCTGAGAGATGCAATAGCCAATAAATTCAACCGTGATAACGGAATTCCATATAAGAGAGAAAACATTGTTGTTTCAACCGGAGCAAAGCAATCCATTGCCAACCTGGTAATGGCTGCAATCAATCCCGGAGATGAGGTAATTATTCCTGCTCCGTATTGGGTTTCTTACGCGGAAATCGTGAAAGTAGCGGGCGGAATTCCGGTAGTTGTGCAAACAACCATCGACAGTGATTTCAAATTCACTCCGGAGCAATTCAGAAAGGCGTTGACACCGAAAAGTAAAATGATGATGTTCTCATCACCATGCAATCCAACAGGAACTGTTTATACGAAAGAAGAATTGCGTGCTTTGGCAGACGTGGTGAAGGAAAATCCGAATATCATTGTCATGTCTGACGAAATCTACGAACATATCAACTTTGTGGGACACAACCATTCGATGGCGCAATTCGAAGATGTCAGAGACCAGGTCGTAACCGTAAACGGAGTTTCTAAAGCGTGGGCAATGACCGGATGGCGTGTCGGATATATTGGCGCACCGAAAGAAATTGCAGATGCCTGCAATAAAATCCAGGGACAATTTACTTCCGGAACCTGTTCGATTGCTCAGAGAGCAACGATTGCGGCGGTAAATGCAGATCCGGCTGTTTTGAAAGACATGGTGAAAGCGTTTGAAAACAGACGTGCATTGGTTTTGGATGCATTGAACAAGATGCCGGGAGTGAAATCCAACAAACCGGGAGGAGCATTTTATGTATTCCCGGATATTTCAAGCTTCTTCGGAAAGAAACACGGCGATACAACCATCAATTCGGCAGAAGATTTGTGCATGTATTTGTTGGATAAAGGAGTTGCTTTGGTCTCGGGTGAAGCATTCGGAGACGCAAATTGCATGCGTATTTCCTATGCAGCATCGGAAGAAACGCTAACGGAAGCAATGAAACGCGTGGCAAACGCATTAGCAGAATTGAATTAAATGACAATACACGAAATACTCGCATCTTTCAAAACCAAACGCATTTTAGTGATTGGTGATGTGATGATTGATGCCTATATGTTGGGAAAAGTTCACCGTGTGAGCCCCGAAGCACCTGTTCCGATCGTTAGTTTGGAAAGCCAGGAGCAGCGTTTGGGCGGAGCGGCAAATGTGGCTTTAAACCTGCAGTCGTTGGGTGCAACTCCGATTTTATGTGCGCTTGTCGGTGCGGATAAACAGGGAAAGATTCTCCAGGAATTGCTCAGCGAACAAAAGATGTCTTGTGCTGGGATTGTTGAAAGTACGAATCGCGTAACGACGGTGAAAACCCGCGTGATCGGAAACAACCAGCAATTGCTTCGCATTGATGCGGAAGACACACATGCTTTGAACCGGGAAGAGGAGCAATTGTTCCTGAGTTCAGTCAAAAAAGTATTGGAAACAGAACAAATCGACGCCATTATTTTCGAAGATTACAACAAAGGATTATTGACTCCGAATGTGATCGAAGGAATCATCAAATTGTCGAAAGAACATGGCATTCCAACTACTGTTGACCCGAAAAAAGACCATTTCCTGGCTTACCAGGGAGTGACTTTGTTTAAACCAAACCTGAAAGAATTGAAAGAAGGAGTCGGCATCGATTGCAGTTTCCAGAAACGAGATTTGTTCGATCAGGCAGTGAATGTATTGGAAGAAAAGCTTGGAAACGAGATCACTTTCGTAACGCTTTCCGAGCACGGTGTTTATATTAAAGACAAAAACAAAAATTATCATACACCAGCGCATATTCGCAACATTGCGGATGTGAGTGGGGCAGGCGATACCGTTATTTCTGTTGCAACCTTGTGTTTAACAGCAGATTTATCCATTGAAAGTATTGCAGAACTTTCCAACCTTGCAGGAGGTTTGGTTTGTGAAAAGAGTGGGGTGGTAAGTATCGAACCGGATCAGTTGATACAAGAGTGTGAAGGAAAACAATTTAGATAGAATGTAAAATTGAAAATTCAAAATTGAAAAGTAAACTGCTCTAACGGTTGTTTGTATCGAAAACCATGTTTTCTCTTTTCAATTCTCAATTTTCAATTCTCAATTAGTTAGGATGGAGAAAAAAGTAGTAAAACCTTACGGGTCAGACGATAAATCGAAGAAAGAAGAAGTAGCGGAGATGTTCAATAAAATCTCGAAACGCTACGACTTTCTAAACCATTTTTTATCCGTGGGAATTGACCGGATCTGGAGAAGAAAAGCCGTAAATATGTTGAAGGAAATCGAGCCGAAACGTATTTTGGACCTGGCTACCGGAACCGGAGATTTTGCAATTGGTTTACTTCGTCTCAAACCGACGGAAATTATCGGGATGGATATTTCGGAAGGAATGTTGGAAGTAGGCCGCGAAAAAATGAAGAAGAAAGGTTTCGATAACATCATCTCCATGAAATTGGGTGATTCGGAAAACCTGCCTTTTGAAGATAATTATTTCGATGCATTGACTGTTGGTTTTGGTGTGCGGAATTACGAAAACCTGGAAAAAGGTTTGGGAGAAATGCTGCGCGTGGTACGTCCGGGAGGAAAATTGATTATCCTGGAATTCTCCAAACCGAAGAAATTCCCGGTGAAACAATATTATGCGTTCCATTCCAAGTACATCATTCCGTTTTTCGGGAAACGTATTTCGAAAGATGACAAAGCGTATGCGTATTTGCCGGAATCGGTTGCAGCATTCCCGGAAGGAAAGGATTTTACGGAAATTCTCACAAAACTAGGATATCAGCGCGTTGCGGCTCGTTTGGTTTCGGGAGGAATTGCAACGATTTATTCGGGAGTGAAATGACAAGATAAAAAGTTCAATAGTTCAAAAAGTTCAAAGGTGTTTTCTTGATTCCGATAGCTATCGGAACTTTCAACTTTTTAAACCCTTTGAACTTGTTTTTTAGAATAAAAAATTATTAAGTACGTTTGAAAGGTATGAGTAAAAAATGGAGCATAACAGTTGTGTGGGTAATCCTTACCACGATGCTTTTTGCGCAGCCTGAAAAAACGAAAAACTATAAGCGTTTCGATGAGCGCTGGATTCACTTCGGATTTATGCTCGGAGCGAATATGTCGAATTTCAAAGCCATTCCGGTCAATGATGCGTATGCCAGTTACGGGTTGAAATCGTTGGAAACCAAACGTCAGCCGGGCGGACAAGTTGGAATTGTGACGACTTTGAAGTTGGGACATCCGGTTGTTCGCTTGCGTTTTATACCGACTTTGTCTTTCCAGGAGCGTGCTATTCAGTATTACTTCACCAATCCGGATCCGGCAAAAACGAGTGATCTGATGCTGGAAGAACGTGTTAATTCCACGAATCTGGATTTCCCTCTGATGCTTCAGTTCCGGACCTTGAGAATCAATAATTTTGCTGCATATGTGTTGGTCGGCGGACAATATTCGTATGACTTACAGTCGCAGGAAGAAGCTTCGCAAAACTTCATTGATCCTTTTATTAAAATTAAAGCGCACGATTTCCAGGGACAAGTCGGCGGTGGATTGGAGTGGTTTGCTCCCTTCTTTAAATTCGGGTTTGAGGTGAAATTTTCTCAAAGTTTCCGCAGCTCTTTTATCCAGGATAATACGCCTGTATCACAACCAATCGATCGTTTATACAACAAAGTACTGTGGTTTTCGCTTATCTTTGAAGGCTAAATGCAGGTACAATTTCAATTTTCTCCGGAAGAGGCAGCAGATGATGCGTTCATCCGTTCAGCTATTTCCCGCGAGTTAAAACTTCCGAAAGATCATTCGTTCGCCTACAAATGGCATAAACGTTCTATTGATGCCCGAAAACGGGATATTAAAATCAACGCCGGTTTTGAAGTTTTCATGGACGGAAAAATTCCGGAATTCGATGCAGAATTTCATCCGAAGAAAGTAAGTGCCGATTCAGAAGTCGTTCACATTGTCGGAGCAGGCCCTGCTGGACTTTATGCCGGTTTGCGAGCTTTGGAATTGGGATTGAAACCTGTCATTTTTGAAAGAGGAAAAGATGTGCGTTCCAGGAGACGCGACCTGGCTCAGTTGAACAAAGAACACATCGTGAATTCCGAATCAAATTACTGTTTCGGAGAAGGTGGAGCTGGAACGTATTCTGACGGAAAATTGTATACCCGCTCCAAAAAACGCGGCGATGTGATGAAAGCCCTGAAATGGTTTGTTTATTTCGGAGCACACGAAGATATTATTGTTGATGCGCACCCGCATATCGGAACCAATAAACTACCGCAGATCATTGTTGCGATGCGCGATTTGATCCGTGAATACGGTGGTGAAGTTCACTTCGAAGCCAAACTGACGGATCTGAAAATAGAAAACGGAGCCGTTCAGGAAATTGAAATCAATGAGAAAGAACGGATTTCCTGCAAAGCAGTGGTTTTGGCAACCGGGCATTCTGCAAGAGACATTTTTTACTTGCTGAAAGATAAAAAAGTGACGATCCAGGCGAAAGCGTTTGCTTTGGGAGTTCGTGTGGAACACACACAGGCTTTGATCGATGCAATTCAATATCACGGAAGACTCAACGACGAGTTTCTTCCTCCGGCATCTTATTCGTTGGTGACGCAAGTTGCAGACAAAGGTGTTTACTCATTCTGTATGTGTCCGGGAGGAATTATTGCTCCGTGTGCAACAGAAAACGGGGAAGTAGTAACAAACGGCTGGTCTCCTTCCAAACGCAATAACCCGACTTCCAATTCCGGAATTGTGGTGAGTGTTGAACCGTCTGAATTGCCGAATTATTCGCCGAAAAACCCGTTGGTGAGCCTGGAATTCCAGCAAGCAGTAGAACAAACCTGCTGGAAAGCGGCCGGAAGTACGCAAGCAGTTCCTGCACAGCGGTTAAAGGATTTTGTAGAAGGAAAAAAATCAACAGATTTTCCTCGTTCCTCTTATCAGCCGGGAATTGTATCAGTAGATCTGAATACCGTTTTACCGGATTTCATTGCAAAAAGGCTCCGGAAGGCTTTTGTGGATTTTGACCGTAAAATGCGCGGTTTTCTGACGAATGATGCTGTTTTGCATGCGCCGGAATCCAGGACGTCGAGCCCGGTTTCGGTTCCGAGAGATCCGGAAACCTGTATGAGCGTGAACACGAAAGGATTGTTTCCGTGCGGAGAAGGAGCAGGCTATGCGGGAGGAATCATTTCGGCTGCGATAGACGGAATGAAATGCGTGGACGCGGTGAAAGCGTATTATGATTTGAATTCCTAAATGAGTTTGATCTTACTTTTTGGCATCGCCCCAAAAAGTAAGCAAAAAGGTCTAGGCCTCCCGCAGTGGCGGGACAAGTTGTACTCAAAAACCTGTAAACTACGCGTCATTGCGCGAAAGCATTCGAAACTCGTCCTACGGACTCAAACACCGAATGCTTTTTTTCGCTTCACTATCCTTCAGAATACGCCTTTTCAGGCTTTCTTCAGTCTTCACAAGCTTTGCTTGTTCTTATTTACAACGGTTTTCAGCGTAAGGGCCTTTTTACCGTATTTCGGATTATTCCGCTTTCAACTTTCGAAAAGTTCCGGGGGGAATTTTTTATCCCAAGACGGATTTCCGTCTCATTCCGCAAAGAGAACGTTCAAAAAAGTTCCATGCCGTCATTTTAACAAAAGGCGCTTGTCGTTTGGATGGAGCGTAGCGCAATCCGTTCTTTTTGATTTAAAATGAGGCTAAGGAACTTTTTAGTGAACGGCTTGGAATGAGACAAGTCTTTTGCTCCACTTTTCGACGACTGGAAAAGTGGAAGAAATTTGATTAAGATTCCCGGTGTTGAGTTTATGCACTTTCAGGATAAAGGCCTTTTGGACCTTAATCCTGATCTTCCTTCCTCTTTTATCCCTCCCGACGAATTCTTGTCTGGACAAGCTCTCCAAAGGGAGAGCCACAATTCACTAATTGTATAACTTCCTGGACGTAATTATTTTGAGAGTTCCAGATACTTCTGTAAGTCTTTTTCTGCTAATTCATGCTTTCCCATTTCTTCATAAAACACGGCTCTGGTTTGATAATGGCTGGGTTCTAAAGGGATTAATTCAATTGCTTTGTTGATGTCCTGAAGAGCGCCGGAATAATCCTTCAACAGAAACTTCACGGAAGCCCTGTTTCCGTAACTATAAAAATCATAAGGATCCAGTTCAATGGCTCTGGAAAAATCGTCTATTGCTCCCTTGATATCATTTACAGCAATTTTGATATGACCTCTTTTTGCGTATCCTTTGGCATAATCCGGTTTTAACTCAAGTGCTTTATTGATGTTTTTAAGAGCAAGTACATTGTCTCCCAGGAAATAATATGCGTAACCGATATTGTTGTATGCTTCATGGGAGTTCGGATAATGTTCCAGGAGAATCTTGTAATCTACGATTGCTCCTTTGTAATCTCCCAATTTTATTTTGCAATGTCCCATCATAAGGTGATAATAGGTGAAATCGGTTTTCATGGTTTGGAGCTTGTTCAGATCATCCAAAGCGGCCTGATAATTACCTAATTCGTGATTTGCCAGCGCACGACCATAATAAGGGTCGATGAAGTCATTTTTGATTGAAATACATTTGGTATAAACCTCTATCGCTTTTGAATATTCATAGGTGTCAATATAAAGCGATCCGAGTGAGTTTACGGCATAATAATCAGAGGGGGTTAACTCGATTACCTTGTTGATATCTGCCAATGCTTCCGGGTAAAGCTTCATCAGATTGTAATAGTAGTAGCGTTCAAGATAAGCGCTTGCATTATCGGGGTTTATTTCAATCCGACGCGTTTGTATTTTAATGCTTGTGCGGTAGCTTGGATAGAGCAAGGTGTCATTGTCAGCCTGACTGTAAGCGGCTGTTTGGAATGAAATGAACAGGAGTAGGATAGCGTATGGTTTCATTTTTGTTGATTTTGGGATTCGGTTTTCTTTAACGACTCTGCAAACTTCAAATCTTCTTCCATTAATTTAGTGTTGCCTAATTCTTTGAAGATTTTAGCTCTCATTTCGAGAATCTCCGGTGTTGGTTCTACCAATTGCAGCAAGAGATTCGCATCTCCCAACGCATCGTTGTAGCGTTTCATTTCGATCAGAACCAATGCGCGGTTGTTCAGCGAAGTACTCAAAAACGGGTTGATTGAAAGCGCTTTGTTCAGATCTTCCAATGCTCCGTTGTAATCGTTGGTTGATAATTTGATTTGTGCCCGTTTATCGTATGCTTCCGGATAGCGCGGGTCAATTTGAATGGCTTTGTTGATGGCTTCCAGTGCTTTGGTATTGTCTCTCAAACTGAAATAACAAAAACCGATGTTGTTGTGCGCTTCTTTGTAAAGCGAATCTTTCGACAAAATTGTCCGGAAGTAGGAAATGGCTTTGTTGAAATTTTTCTCTTTCGTTTCGCAGTATCCCAGGTACAAAAGCAAGGACAAATCATCCGGATTCTTATTCAATAGATAAAGCAAGTCTGGTTTGCATGCCTGGAAATTTCCGGTTTTGTAATACAAGGTTGCACGATCTTGCCTGGCTTCATCAAATCCGGGATTCAATTCCAGTGCTTTGCTGACATCTTTGATTGCCTGGTTCCAGTCGCCCTTTTCGTAGTTCACTTTTGCGCGGGATTTATATACTGAAGCTTCCGTAGGACGCAAGGATAAATACTTATCAATATCTCTGAGAGCCCCGTCGTAATCTCCTAATAAATTCAGATAATATCCGCGTTGAATATATGCTTCGGCATTGTTCGGATCGGTGTTGATGCGGTTATTGGCAATCCGGATCGACAAGCGGTAGGAAGCATATTTGCTGGTGTCTTTATCCATTAACTGATCGAATGGCTGAGAAAATGCAGCATTCGAAAGACAGATGAAGAGAATCAGACCAAAAAGTTTCATTGCGGATTTGTTAAGTGCTTGAATACGTGTTAAAAGTACTTGTTTTTGTTGGATAACAAAGCGTAAAATCAACTGACAATTTCTGCCAGCAAAATGGCTGTAGCAGTGGCCACATTCAATGATTCTGCTTCTCCGTATCGTGGAATGGTTACCGGAACATCAAAAAGTGCTTCAATTTCTGGTCGCACACCTTTTCCTTCATTTCCCATGATCAGAATAGCATCTTGGGGATAATCGACTTCCTTGTAATTTTTTCCGTTCAGCATTGCTCCGAATTTTTGCTGCGGAGAATCCGACAAAAACGTTGCCAGGTCAACATAGTGAACAGGAATGCGGTAAATTGCACCCATGGAAGATTGAATGACTTTTGAATTGTAGCAATCCACCGTGTCTTTGGAACAGATTAGTTGCTTTACTCCGAACCAATCAGCCAGGCGAAGAATCGTTCCCATGTTCCCTGGATCCTGGATTCCGTCCAAAGCAATACTCAATGCATTCGGAAGTAAAACGTTTTCCGGGCGTCTGAAAACAGCTAAACACTTGTTGGGAGTTTTCAATTCCGAAATCTGTTCTAATTCTTTAGTTGTAACGGTAAATGACCTGGAATAAAACTGGCCTGGAATTTGTGACGCGAATGACTCAAGTGTAACCAGTATTTCTAAATGTGACGAAAGTGCAAGAATTCCTTCAAGTACAGATTTTTCGCCTTCTACAACGAAAAGGGATTCCAAATCACGGTTCTTTTTTTGCTGTAAAGACCGGATCCATTTTTGTTTGGCTTTAGAAAGAGCTTCCACTTTTTTTTGTCAAACTTACCAAATTCACTTCGTTTAAAATGAATTTTTGTTTTGGTTTCTTATTTTTGTCTTATGGTGAAGCGCTTTCAGCAATTTAAATTCATTCATGCATTCGTAATTGTTGCAGTCCTAATTGTTGTTCAAAGTTGTTCATCAACCAAATTGGTTCCTCCCGGAAAGCACCTTTTGGTAAAAAATGAAATCACGGTTCAAGGCGATAAAATCAATGTTTCAGAAGTAGAAGATGTCCTGAAACAAAAGCCCAATCTAAAAGTTATCGGAATTCCGCTTCGTCTGAGGTTGTATAATTCGATTGACAGTGTTAAAACAGAGCGTGGAAGAATCAAAAAACTGGATCGCCTGAATGCAAAAAACCGGAAACGGGCGAAACGTGAAATCAAGATTAATGTACGCAGGAGGGATCGTGCGATTCGACAAGGTGAACCGGATTATATTTATAAGAAAATCAGGCTGCGCGATACACTCGACCCGAATCTGACGCTCAGACAATTAATCAAATACAAATTCGGTGAAGCACCGGTTGTTGCAGATAGCGGGGCAATGACCCGTTCCCAGGCTCAGATCCAGGCTTATATGCACTCGAAGGGATATTTCTATTCACATGTGACAAGCCAGTTTGATACCATTCACCGCAAATTCAATAAGCACAAACTGAAGCGGAAGGTGATTGCTAACTACCATATCGTGACCGGAGTGCGCTATTACATTGATACGGTAAAACTCATCTGTTCCAATCCATCCGTGAAACACGATTTTGAGGTATTTATTCAAAAACAGGTCGATAAACAAGGGCTGAATACGGATTTCAAAGCAAGTATCCTGGATAAAAAGCCAATTAATCTTCCTTTCGATGCTGATAAATTCAGTGCTTACAGGGGAGAACTGGCCAGTTACTTCAGGGATCAGACCTATTTCGGTTTTGTCGAAACGAATGTTACCTATAAAGCAGATACGAGCAGGGTTTCGAATTCTCCTAAATCAAGTCTGAAAATGACATTGACGGTTGTTTTGGGAGACCGGGTGGTGCAGGATAAAAACAACCCGAAGAGCGTGACCTACATTCCGCATGTTTCTACACGGGTGGACAGCGTGTTTTTTCATTTTGCGGATACGAGTTACTACAAAGGAGATTTTAAATCCGATGTGGCTAAAAAAGGACTCGACCTGAAAGAAAACGGTTTCATTATCACTTTAGATGATACGGTTTACAGGAAAATCCGCAAACCGGTGGAGGATTATGCAAAATCGCAACAAACAAACCACAAAGTGATTCTCAAAAGCCAGGTGGATAAAAATTTGCTTGGAAAATACAAAGACAGTATTGATTTCGATCCGCACCGGGTGGCTACTTTTTACTACAATACCAAATTGTTTGTGAATCCGGCATTGATTGAAGCCCAAAACTACCTGGAAAACGATAATTATTACAAAGAATATTACCTGGAGCGTTCTTTTGAAAGATTGGTTCAGTTGGGCTTGTTCTCGGTTATCAAGCCTGAAATTGTAGAAACTTCCCCGGGAAGCGGATTGGTGAAAGTACATTATTACCTGGCTCCGGCAACCAAGCAAAGTTTCAGTTTCGAGCCGCGTGCAAAAAACTCGAATGGTTTCCTGGGGTTGAGTGCTTCACTGAATTACAACAATAAAAACATCTTCCGTACGGGTACGAACTTTGTGTTCTCTCTTTCCGGTGGTTTTGAGTCCAACCCGAGTGTCTTTTCCAAAGATGCCAACGGAGAAAAAGTGAAAACACAGGAGCGAAGCTTTAACACGTTGGAGATCGGACCATCTGCCAAGCTGGATATTCCCGGATTATTCCCTTTTGGAATTACGATTTTGGGGAAAAGACAACGACCGAGAACGGAACTTTCGAGTGCATATAACTACCAGAAAAGACCTGATTTTTCCCGGAGCGTACTTCAGTTCAACTACATCTACAAATTTTTGGTCGGAGACGGAAAAACACAATCGGTTTCCTTTGGTTTACCCGGAGCTTCCGTCATCAAGTTTGTTTCCATCAAGCCACTGCCGGAATTCACGGAGAAATTGAATAAACTGAACGATCTGTTCCTGAAGAATGCTTACCGGGATCAGTTTATCTGGGAAGATTTCCGTGTAACCTATGATTTTGACAACGATAAGAAAACAAAGCGTAAGTATGCTAAGTTGCGTTTTGTTTATTCGGGAAGTTTCTCCATTGCGGGAAATGTTTTAAATGGGATTACTTCGATCAAACCAAAGTATGATACGGCGGGACACAAGTTATTTTTAGGAGTTCCGTATGCACAGTTTTCCGTGATTGATAATAAAGTCGTGATTTATTATAAAACCGGGAAACACAGCACGCTTGCGTTCAGAACGATGGCCGGTGTCGGGTTCCCGATGAAGAACTCGCCGACTTCTCTTCCTTACGATTATTCCTTCTTTGCCGGAGGATCCAACGATAACCGCGGATGGGTGGCACGAACACTTGGTCCGGGTTCGTACCAGGGACTTTTGGATCCGAACTTTGCAATCACGCAGATCGGGGATATTCGTTTCAATGCATCGTTGGAATACCGTTTCGGGGCAGGTGGAATCCTGAATCATGCCGTTTTCTCGGACGCAGGGAATATCTGGACAAGAAAAGCGGACGTAAACCGTCCCGGAGGTCAGATTTCTGCCGGATTTTTAAAGGAATTGGGTGTTTCGGTCGGATATGGTCTCCGCTTTGATTTTACGTACTTCCTGTTCCGTTTGGATCTTGGACTTCCGATTCATATTCCTTCGCTTCCTCAGGGAGAACGCTGGATCTTTAGCCCGAAAACGGAATTTCATACCAGGGCACAAGCAGTTTATGGTCCGGACTACAAGAATTTTATTCCGAAAAACCTGTACCGCATGTACCTGCATTTTGGAATTGGTGTACCATTCTAAGAGCTTGAGCTGATTTTTCTGCTTTCTTCGTCATTATTTGGCGCTTTTCATTACTTTTACACCCCAAATAATGACTAAAATGGCTTATTCTATTAAACCCGGAGTTGCCTCAGGAGATGAGGTTCAGGAGATTTTCCGCTTTGCAAAAGAAAAAGGATTTGCGCTTCCAGCAGTGAATGTTACGAGTACTTCAACCGTAAACGCAGTGATGGAAACAGCAGCGAAATTGAACGCTCCGGTGATCATTCAGTTCTCAAACGGAGGAGCACATTTCTTCGCAGGTAAAGGCCTTTCGAATAAAGATGAAAAAGCTGCTATTTTAGGAGGGATTTCCGGTGCAAAACATGTTCACGCTTTAGCTGAAGCTTATGGCGTAACCGTTATTTTGCATACGGATCACTGTGCGAAAAATTTGCTGCCTTGGGTAGACGGATTGTTGGAAGCAGGTGAGCAGTTCTTTAAAGAAACAGGAAAACCATTGTATTCTTCCCACATGTTGGACTTGTCGGAAGAACCGATTGAAGAGAATATTGAAATTTGCAAGGAATACCTGGCTCGTATGAGCAAAATCGGGATGACTTTGGAAATCGAGTTGGGAATTACCGGTGGAGAAGAAGACGGTGTGGATAACAGCGACGTGGATTCTTCCAAATTGTATACACAACCGGAAGAAGTAGCGTATGCTTACGAAGAATTGATGAAAGTGAGCCCGCGATTCACGATTGCGGCTGCATTCGGAAACGTACATGGGGTATACAAACCGGGAAATGTGAAATTGACACCGAAGATCTTGTTGAACTCCCAGAATTTTGTTCAGGAAAAGTTCCATACAGGGCATAACCCGGTTGATTTCGTATTCCACGGAGGTTCCGGTTCTACCGTTGAAGAAATCCGTGAAGCAATTGGTTACGGAGTCATTAAAATGAACATTGATACGGATCTTCAGTTTGCATTCACGGAAGGAGTTCGTGATTATGTGGATTCCAAAATCGATTACCTGAGAACACAGATCGGGAACCCGGAAGGGGATGATGTTCCGAACAAGAAATATTACGATCCGAGAAAATGGCTGCGTGAAGGTGAGTTGACATTTGTGAAACGCCTGGAGCAATCATTTGAAGATTTGAATAACGTAAATACATTGACTAAATAAGCTGGTGATATGAGTTGGTTTAAACGTTCCAAAGAAGGTATTACTACCTCAACAAAAGATAAAAAAGAAACTCCGGAAGGGCTTTGGAGCAAGTGTTCCCGTTGTAAAACGGTATTTACTGCGCAGGATCTGGAAAAAAATGCCTGGGTTTGTGACCGTTGTTCAAACCATGAAAGAATCGGTTCGGAGCAGTATTTTCATTTGTTGTTTGACGGTGGGAAGTACACAGAGCTGGATGCAAAAGTAACTTCAGGAGATCCTTTGGACTTCGTGGATACAAAGAAATACACGGATCGAATCAAGGCGACGCAGAAAGCAACAGGTTTGAAAGATGCAATCAGAACAGCATACGGAGATTTGAATGGTTTCCCGTTTGTTGTGGCTGCAATGGATTTCAGCTTCGTCGGTGGATCAATGGGATCGGTAATGGGGGAGAAGATTGCCCGCGCAATTGACAAAGCAATCGAATTGAAAGCTCCGTTTATGATCATTTCCAAATCCGGAGGTGCACGTATGATGGAAGCAGGATTCTCCCTGATGCAGATGGCGAAAGTTTCCGGGAAATTAGGTCAGTTGTCAAGTCATAAATTGCCATATATTTCTTACCTGACAGATCCTACAACCGGAGGAGTTACTGCATCGTTCGCGATGTTGGGAGATATCAATATCGCTGAGCCGGAAGCGTTGATCGGGTTTGCCGGACCACGCGTTGTAAAAGAAACAATCGGTAGAGATTTACCGGATGGATTCCAGACTTCCGAATTTGTTTTGGAGCACGGATTCCTGGATTACATTGTGAATAGAACCGAGTTGAAAGAAACCCTGGGACATTCCTTGAAATTGTTCAGATCTTAATTCAATAAAGATAGTGTCCCCTTGGTTCTGCCAGGGGGATTTTTTTTGCCATGAAAATAGTGACTACATCCGATTTCCTCATTTCCACCTGGGCAGGAGGGAAGACTACTCAATTGTACATTTCACCGGAACACGCAAGTTTGGGTGAACGAAACTTCGATTGGAGAATCAGTTCTGCCGTTGTAGCAGTTGAAGAGTCTGAATTTTCCCTGTTTGAAGGATATGAGCGGATCCTGATTCCTTTGGAAGGAACCTTGCAGATGGAGCATGAAACAGAAAACGGTTTGATGAATCAATCGGTGAACGAATTCGAACTTGCCCGCTTCAGCGGAAGCTGGAAAACGAAGGGAAAAGGAAAACTGATCGATTTTAACCTCATTTTCAAACCGGAATATACACCAAAAGTTGCGGTATACAGCTTTGAAAAAGGGGAATCCCACTCATTCACCGAAACTGCACTTTATCTTCACCGGGGAACTTTGGAAAAAAATCAGCTGAAAATGGAAGCTCCCGCATTGATCTTAAATGAGGAGCATGAACTTCTTGATTTCCTGGTGACTGAATCAGCAAAAGTGATTTCAATTCAGCTGTAATTCCATCGGTGACGCCACTTCCCGTTTCTTTTTAACAAAACTAAATCGATATTTTAACGGAAAATTTATCTGTAAATAATTATTCACTGAAATAGTATGAATATTCATTTGTTAGGAAAATATTTTCATTGGATACGGTGCTATATAGGGTAAAAGATTATATTCGTTCAACTGAAAACTATTGCGGAACTAATACATACATTACCTTGAATAAACTAATAAGCATACTCACTTTTTTACTTTTGTTATCCCATTCAGGATGGTCTGCAAAAGTGCGTGAAGCGGATACCTTAAACCAATTTGATACACAGGGGAAAAGAACCGGATATTGGATTGTTGACGAAGGGAATGATGCTACAACGCTTGACAGCGAGTCGAAAAGAAAAGAAGGAAGATACATCAAAGGACGTAAATTCGGAGCATGGATTTGTTATTATCCTGACGGGAAAACGCCGCGTTTGATCGGAGAATACCTGGATAACAGACCGGGAGGAGCTTATTTCCGCTTTGATAAAAAAGGAGAATTGATTCAGGCAAGCACCGTTCCGAGAAAAATTAATCCGTCTCAGACATTGGAAGCACACAATGGTTTGTTTGACTGTCGCATGTTCTTTCACAATCGTGAAATGGTTGCCGGACAAGTATTTTTCGCAAAAAGAGCTTTCAGTGTTCCATACGCATACCAATTTTGGGTGGAGGAATCAATCCATCAAAACCAATCAGAGAATGCACATGTGAACTTCGCTTGGTTATCTCAAAATTATCCGCAATTGTATTCCACTTACCTGAGTGTCCGAACACCGCGTAATGTGAGTGTGGAAAACCCTGAAATTCAGAATGTGGTAAGCAAAATTGAGCGAATCCAGGATTCAAGTCCTGTTTCGCATTCCCGCAATCCGATGATGAATGCTCCGTTTGTGCACGCACCGCGAGTTGCCAAAGGAGTGGTGTTCCAACCAAACGGCTTCAATAAATTGTATACGGAATCCGACGAAATCTGGATCGATGGTTTGTTCAGAAACGGCCAGTTGAAAGATGGAAAAGTCTTTGTCTATGACCGTGACGGTGTCTTGCTGAAAGTACGCATCTTCAAAGATGGAATGTACGTTTCTGACGGAGGATTATAAGAATTACGAATTGTTTGTTTTTTAGGTGCCTGATGAATTAATTTGGAATTAGATATTCGGAATTCGTAATTAGTTTATATCTTTGCACCGTAATTCCAAAAGTTGGGATTGTACATAAAAATTATTCAAGTAATATTGGCATGTCATATTTAAGTTCAGAGAAAAAAGAAGAGATCTTCGCAAAACACGGAGGTGCAGCAACAAACACAGGTTCAACAGAAGGTCAGGTAGCATTGTTTACTTACCGTATTGCTCACTTAACAGGGCATTTGAAAAAGAACCGTAAAGATTACGGAACACAAAGATCTTTGCAGTTGTTGGTTGGTAAACGTCGTAGTATGTTAGATTACCTTAAGAAAAAGGATATCGAGAAATACCGTGCGTTGGTTAAAGAATTGGGATTACGTCGTTAATTCGAAACGTTGCAGTTCAAGTGGAAATTTTTCACTCCAACTGTAAGAATATATTAAAGGGGGGCTTGTCGGATTATTCCGCTGTCCCCTTTTTTGCTTTAGTTCTCGATATTTTCTGCCATGTCGATTCGAGTACGAAATGTATCGGGAATAATGGCAGAAAACTCGAACTGACAGCAAAAAGATGTTAGGACTAGAAGATTTTAAGATGTCAGGACTCAATTGTCCTAAAACTTTAAAATCAAAGTCCATAACAAAATGACTTCCGGATGGAGCATTTGGATAGCTAAGACGTAACAAGTCTTAATATCTTAAAATCCTGACATCTTGAAGTCTATAAAACATGTAAAGTATAAATATGAATATAGGAATCAAAAAGTCCATCGTTACTGGCGGGAAAGAAATTTCCATCGAGACCGGAAAATTGGCGAAACAAGCCGACGGGTCAGTAGTGTTACAAATGGGCAACACGGTGCTATTGGCGACAGTAGTTGCGGCACCAGAAGCAAAAGAAGGAGTAGATTTCCTTCCTCTAACGGTAGATTACCGTGAAAAATATGCAGCAGCAGGTCGTTTTCCTGGTGGATTCTTCCGCAGAGAAGCACGTCCGTCTGAAGCAGAAATCTTAATTATGCGTTTGGTGGATCGCGCATTGCGTCCATTATTCCCGGATGATTATCACGCAGAAGTTCAGTTGATGATTCAATTGTTGGCTTACGATGGTGTAAACAACCCGGATGCATTATGTGGTTTGGCAGCATCTGCAGCAATTGCAGTTTCTGATATTCCATTCAACGGACCAATGTCTGAAGTACGTGTTGGTCGTGTAAACGGTGAGTGGATTGTGAACCCTACGATGGAAGAATTGAAATCTGCAGATATCGATTTGATGATCGCAGGTACCATGAAGGATGTGAACATGATTGAAGGAGAATTCAAGGAAATCTCTGAATTGGAAATGGTAGAAGCTATCAAGATCGGACACGCTGCAATTAAAGAGCAGTGCCAGTTCCAGTTGGATCTTGCGGCATTGATCCCAACTGCTAACCCGAAACGCGTTTACTCTCACGAAACTCACAACGAGGAAGTGAAAGCGAAAGTGTACGAATTGGCAATGGATAAATGTAAGGAAGTTGCGCGTCAGGGTCTTGCTAACAAAGCGAAACGTACAGAGTTATTCGAAGAAATCAAGGCTGAAGTAAAAGCAGCGTTTTCTGAAGAAGAATTGGCTGAAGTAAGCGGCTTTATTTCTACTTACTTCTCTGAAGTGAAGAAGAAAGCAGTTCGTTGGGTGATGTTGAATGAGAAAAAACGCCTTGATGGTCGTCAATTCGATGAAATTCGTCCGATTTGGGCTGAAGTAGATTACTTACCGATGGTTCATGGATCATCCGTATTTACACGTGGGGAAACTCAATCATTGACTACATTGACCCTTGGTGGTAAAATGGATGAGCAATTGATCGACGGAGTTACTTTCCACGGAACAGAGAAATTCTTGTTACATTATAATTTCCCTCCGTTCTCAACAGGTGAAGCGAAGCCATTGCGTGGAACTTCCCGTCGTGAGATCGGACACGGTAACCTTGCATTACGTGCATTGAAACCGGTTCTTCCTGAAGATAACGCATACACGATCCGTTTGGTGTCTGATATCCTTGAATCAAACGGTTCGTCTTCTATGGCAACAGTTTGTGCGGGTACATTGGCATTGATGGACGGTGGTGTTCAAATCAAAGCGCCTGTTTCAGGTATTGCAATGGGATTGGTTGCTGACGAAGGTAAATTTGCTGTATTGTCTGATATCTTAGGAGATGAAGATCACCTGGGAGATATGGACTTTAAAGTAACAGGAACTTCTAAAGGAATCACGGCTTGCCAGATGGATATTAAAGTAGATGGTTTACCGTACGAAGTATTGATCCAGGCTTTAGATCAGGCACGTGCAGGACGTCTACACATCCTAAACAAGATCATCGAAACAATTGCAGCTCCGAATCCGGACTTCAAGCCGCAAACTCCACGTATCGAAGCATTCAACGTGCCGAACGATATGATCGGGGCAATTATCGGACCTGGAGGAAAAATCATCCAGGGAATTCAGAAAGACACGAACACAACCATTACCATTGAAGAATTGGAAACTGGTGAAGGACGTGTTCAGATCATGTCGAACAATGGTGATGATATGAATGCTGCTGTTTCCCGTATCCGCATGATCGCATTCCCTCCGACAGTTGACGAAGGCGGAGAATACGAAGGAAAAGTGAAAGCAATCAAAGATTTCGGAGTATTTGTGGAAATTCTTCCGGGAACTGACGGATTGATCCATATTTCTGAATTCTCCTGGGAGAAAGTAGCGAAAATGGAAGACGTAGTAAAAGAAGGAGACGTATTGAAGTTTAAAGTAGTAGGAAAAGATCCGAAAACGAAAAAATGGAAATTGTCCCGTAAAGTTTTATTGCCAAGACCGGAAAAACCGGTTGCTGAAGCACCAAAAGCTGAGTAATTTAAAAGACAGAATAAAAAATCCCCGATTCGAAAGAGTCGGGGATTTTTGTTTGTGGTTTGAACAATTTATTTTTCTCTATTTTTGGAAATGAATTTAAAAAGTATAGTAGTTTTTTGTGCTTCCAGCTATGGAAATTCTCCATTGTATGAGAAAGAAGCAAGACGTGTAGGCGAAGTTTTGGCTCAAAATAATATCCAGTTAGTTTATGGTGGAGGCAAAGCAGGTTTGATGGGCGCTGTTGCCAATGGAGTTCTAAATGCAGGAGGTGAAGTTATTGGTGTAATTCCCCGGTTCTTAAATTCGAAGGAACGCGAGCACACCGGACTGACCAAATTGATTCAGGTCGAAACCATGCATGAGAGAAAACGCATCATGAATGACTATTCTGAGGGAATTATCGCTATTCCCGGAGGCTTTGGAACACTGGAAGAACTTTTTGAGATGATCACTTGGGCAAATTTAGGATTGCACCAAAAACCAGTAGGGCTGTTAAATACGAATGGATATTACAATCACTTGATTCAATTCATGGACCACATGGAAAAAGAAGGATTATTGACGAGTGAAAATCGACAAATGCTATTATCTGCTGACACCATAGAGGAATTGTTGGAAAAGATGCGGAAATACCAAGCGCCATCGGTTCCAAAGTGGTTAGCGCAGGAAAACATATAGTCAACGGTTTAATCGACTTGTATGACTGATTTTTTTAATCCCCGATTCATTTGAGTCGGGGATTTTCAATGATGTTTTCTATGTTCTACTAGTTGTTAAACATTCATCTTCAACGTATAATCCACAGAATGTTTTCCCGATCCGATGACCAGGAAGAACGATGCTAAAACGAAGGCTGCAAGAGCTTGTACCAAAGCGAATACGTCCATATTTCCGGTGAAATTAATGATCACAGCCCCAATCAATATCGGGTATTGAAATGCAAGAGAAAGTCGGGTGAGTAAACCCACCGCAACCAGGATACCGCCGGCAAAATGAGACATGGCGATATAATGCGCTAAAATCAGTGTAATAGCATCCGGGTGATTCGGAGCAATCAGGTGAGTCAATTCTTTTGTTTGCCCGGAAAACTGGATTCCTTTCCAGAACAAGAAGACACCTAAACCAATGCGAAGCACATCCAAACCAATTGATGTGTGGGCATTTGCCCACTTGTTCATTCTAACAATTGTTTTCATGGCGCAATTATTTATTACAAATAGTAAGTTAATGAATGTCAGGGTAATAATCAACTTTATAACACTATTTGTATTAACCGGTTCTTGTCAGAGTTCGACTTTATTCAGATTCCCGTTCTCATCAATGGTATAAATCGCCTTCGTTTTTGATTTTTCTTTTGCTTTCAATTCTTCTTCTACTTTTTTCCGGATTTCTTCTTCGGTATTCGGTGCTGCATATTCTGTGATCAATTTATAATAGAATTGAATAACAGGCTGCGTATTATTCGGATTGAATACGAAATCCACTTGTTTGAGGTTGTAATCGAAGTAATTGTCTACATCGACGGCACGGTTTAGAGAAAGCGTCGAATTCTGTGAAAGATGGTGTTTGTAAAAATTGGGATTCTGAATGAGTGACTTCAAATAACGTTCCGAAGGATAATAGGTGTCGGAATGACGGGCAATTTTCACCTTTGCATTGTCAATGTTTGCTCCCAAATCTTTGCATAATTTCTTTTTCTGATTCACCAGTTCAACCAGTTTATCATTCATTTTCTCGTAAATAGGTTTGGAATCGTTCAAATAAGCCTGGGCATTGATCAGATCGTAAATGCCGTGTTTCAAACAGATTTCAGCCAGACGCGGAATGCGTGAAAAATCCGTTACGTTAAAAACAATGTTCTCCGTGACTTTATATCCGATCGGAGCAATGGAATCCGTTCGTTGAAAATCGAAAATGGGGTCTAGGGCAATGATATCAAAAATGACTTCTTTCCGGGAAAGACCGATTTCAGCGACAGCTTTCACAAGGGAATCAGACTTTCTACTCAGTAATTCTTCTGTTTTCTCAACGGAATTCGCAATAAATGACGTCGTATAAGTGATTTGATATCCGTCCGGAATGGCGTTGTAAATGACTTCCGTTGAAATCGTCATGTTATGCGCATCTCCGTTGATGTTAATCTCGAAACTACTGATCGAGGAGTTCCGGGCATCGTTGTAATTCCGGTTGTCGAGTTGCCCGAAAGAGTGGATCAAACACAGGGCAAAAATGGAAAGTAGGATTGTTTTCATGTTTTTGATTTTTGGTGAGTGTTTAAACTGTAAATTGGTAAACGATAAGTATCTTTTTATCGTTAATGCCTAAAAATCAAAAAAGTCACAGATGTCAAACCGAAAACCTTTTTCAATCACAGCCAGGATCAAAAGTTTCAGTTATGCTTTTGCAGGTTTGAAAACGCTTTTTACGGAAGAGCATAATGCGCGGATTCACCTGGTTTCGGCACTGATTGTAATTATCCTGGGTTTTGTTCTGAAAATCTCACTAAATGAATGGATTGCTTTGATTATCGTGATGAGTTTGGTGTTCATTTGTGAGCTGATCAATACATCACTGGAAGCTTTGGCGGATTTTGCTTCTCCCGGAAAACATCCGCAAATTAAAAAAGTGAAAGATTTAGCAGCAGCGGCTGTACTAATCAGTGCACTTTCAGCGTTAATAACTGGAATCATCATTTTTGCACCTAAATTCATATTTCTATGTACAAACAATTGATCAAAACCAATCAACTTCAAATCTCCCTTTTCATGGGGATTTTATCCATTTTTTGTTTCGCACTTTCCCTTTTGAGAGTAGAACTTTCCGGAACAAGGCATTTTTTATTTTTGAATTGGAATCTCTTCCTGGCATTCATTCCGTGGGTTTTTACGCTTATTCTGACAATGAGTCCCAATTTGCAGAAAAAACGCTTTGTTGTTTTCGGAATGCTTGGATTTTGGCTGCTGTTCTTTCCGAATGCGTCTTATATTCTAACGGATTTGTTCCATTTAAGTCATCATTCGTCCATGCCGATCTGGTTTGATCTCATATTGATTTTGTCTTTTGCGTGGACAGGATTGCTTTATGGTTTCTTGAGTTTGTGGAACCTGGAAGAACTGATGAAACAATTTATGTCATCGAAGGTTATTTCGATGATTTCGGTTTTGTTGATGTTCATTAGTAGTTTCGGAATTTATATCGGGAGATATTTGCGCTGGAACAGTTGGGATATTCTGCATCAGCCAGGAAGACTGATGGCAGATGTCGGAGATCGGCTTGTAAACCCGATGGATCATCCCAGAACCTGGGGAGTAACGATTTTTATGGGCTTGTTTCTCACTATGTTGTATGTCACTTTTTCACTTTTGAGAAATAGGAAAACTGCTCAGAGTGTTTAACTTTACTTGCATGAGAATACTTCCGGTTTTACTTTTCATCACCTTCGGGTTCAATGGGTTTGCCCAAAACGAAGTGCGCTACAACCAGGTATTCGATTCGGTCTCCAAATACGACAAACAAAAAGAGGGAATTGCTTATTTTGAAGGAGAACTCAAAAAATTCCCGAAGAACGAATTCATCTTGCGATCCCTGGGAGCTTTGAATCTTCAATTGGGGAATTTCAAAGAAACCCGGAATTTCTACAATAAAGCGTTGGAAGTGAACCCGGAATGTGCCAAGTGTTATTTCTATCTTGCACAAGCCCTGGCGAATGAAAATGATTTCAACGGAGCTTACCAGGCGATTGAAAAGGGAATCGGGATCAACGCAAAAGAAGGTTCCTTGTATTTGTTGCGCGGGAAGCTGAAAATGTACCAGGGAAATGAAATCAGTGGTTTGAATGACTTGTCGAAAGCGATTTCAGTGGAGCCGGATAATGCGGTTTACTACCTGGAACGGGCGGATTATTACTTGAAAAAGGAAAATTACTTCGCAACGAAAAATGATCTGCTGAAAGCACAGAAAACAGATCCGGAAAACCTGCTGATTTATAACAAATTGGCGGAAGTATATACTTACGAACGCAACTTCGAAGCGGCTTTATCTTCAATTAATCAGGCGCTGACAATCGATTCGCTGGATGTGAAATCCATCATGACACGTGGAGCAGTTTATTCTTCGAAAGGAGATGTCAGCGCGGCAATGAAGGAGTTTGAACGGGTTATCCGCATAGATCCGAAGAGTTATATGGCGTATTATTACCTGTCGGAAGGATACTACCAATTGGAAAAGATGGATGAGTTTTGTACTTCAATTACGGAATCGATTCGTTTGATTGAAGAACAGAAAATCAATGATCCGGATTTCTATCAGTATGCTGTAGCTCACAGGAATGATGTGTGTGATCCTTCCGCATCGAGTTATTACTATCAACGCGGAATTGCGGCTTTCAACAGCGGGGAATATCAAAAAGCCATTTCCTGGTACGATCAGGGAATTGAAAAATTTCCCGGAGAATACATGACGTATTCGTTCAAGGCAAATGCAGAATTGGTTTTAAATGAAAGCCGTAAAGCAATCGACAATTATCAACGGAGTCTCAAAAATGTGGAGTTGGTTTCCAGGGAAATGATGAAGAATCCGAAGTATTCAAACGGAGTTTCGAGAGATTCGATGGAATTGTTTCAGAGAGGTTTTGAATCATCGACGTATCTGTCGCTTGCTTTCTGTTATTTCAACCTGGGAAATCCGGATTCTGCTTTGAATTGTGTTGACCTTTCGATTTTAAAAACGCCTGATTTACCCGATTTTTCTGCCGGAGATTCCCAATTTATGAAAGGAGTTTTGTTACTGGATAAAAGTCGTTTTTCTGAAGCTGAAAAAGCATTTTCCGAAGCAGCGCGTCGTTCACCGGATTGGTCGGGATGTGAAGACTACCTTGCTTTATCACTGATTGCCCAGGTGAAAAACCTACCGCTTTCCAGGAACCCATTCCAGATGAAAGAATTGAAAGATTTGGGAGAATTGCATTGGAGTTTGCCACTTAAAACAGCAAAATCGTCGGAATATTTTGACCGGGCCTTGCAACATTTGGAAAAGGCACTTCAGATTAATCCTGTGGATGCATTTGCATTGTACTTACGTGGATATGTGAACCGTCAGATGGGAAAGAATGCCTGTGCTGATTTCCTGAAAGCAAACCAGGCGGGATATCCGGTCGAATTGAATCTGTTGAAGGAATGTAAATGATGTGGCTATTGACTGCTTTGGGAAGCGATTGAATCAATAAGAAATAGTCGCGTTTCCTTCCGTAATTTGAATGGTATCTAAATGAGAATTGTCTTCCAGCATTTCAAATTCAAAATTGAATTCTATTTTCTTTTGAATTGTGTCATTGGATAAAACAGTGATATTCCCATGATTGACCACATACGTCAATTGATCTGAAATGATAATGAACGTGAAGGGATCATCCATCCCTCCGGTGTATTGATACGTTCCCGGAAGCAAGTTCCTTTTGATGCCCATTTGGTAATAATTTCCGGTCGTATCAATAGTGCCTGCACTAATCCCGATTGCATTTTGATTGACAGAAACTCCGGGAGTATTTGTTGTGAACAAAACTCCGTTGTTCTTTAAACGAAACACCTTTGTTGACGCAGGGTTGTTATCCGTATTTTCTTTCTTTTTACAGGAAAAAAGGAACAAGGAAGAGAGAATAAATAGGAAGATGAGGCTGTTTTTCATCGTTCAGTCCGGTTGGTTTTTACAAGTAATTTTTTTGATGAAAGTACAAAAAAAGGAGCGCATTCTAATGTGTTGAAAATAAAATTATTGTTTGTAACACAACACTTTATATTTTTGTTAGTCTAGGTACAAAACAAAGCAACCATGAATAAACTGATCTTACTCCTTTCGCTTTCAATAATTGGAATTTCTTCCTGTAAAAAAGAACCCGAAGCACCAAAAATGGAATTTACAGAAGTTCTGAAGAATAGCCCGGAAACTATTATGATTGGAAATAATAATAGTGTATCGATTGACCCATTCCTTTGGAGAGACTTCATGCCGGGAAACGGATATTCTGAAAATGGAAGTCCGCTTTATTGTGTTGTTGAATTGAAAAATTCCCAGAATATTGATCTTCATGATAGTATTACGCTTCAACGAGTGTATGTCATTAACGGAACTGAATTATGGAATACTGCGCTTGTTGAGCAGAATATTAGTTTGGAACATATTGTATACGGATATGCAAATGGAGGGCCGTTATGGGGGCCGGACATCCAGGTGGATGTTGTTTGTGAATTTGCGTATAAGGGGAAAATCCGAAGAATCATCTCCAAATCAGAAAACATTGAAATGACAATGTAAGCCACGGCTTCAAAAATTAACTTTTCATTTTCATTTTTCTCATTTAACTCTTGTATCTTTACCCCAGCTTTAGGGGTGATGGTTAACCGGCTGTCTGAGAAATACCCTTTGAACCTGACGCTGATGTGTAAGCAATCAGCATTCCGGCATTCATCGCCGGGATTCGGTTAGTACCGACGTAGGGAAAAGTAAATGAATACAGTCTTTGTAGTCATTCCTAAAGTGCGTATATTACAAATTGGAATGACGATATCTTTTAACAATCAAACAATCGAAGTGGAAGACCAAATGGTACTTTCAAATTTTGTTTTTCAGCAAATCGGTGAGAAACAAAACGGAATTGCTGTTGCCATCAACGGCGAGGTAAAACCCAAAACCAGTTGGGAAAACGTTCAGTTGAACGAACAGGATGATGTGCTGATTATTAAAGCGACGCAGGGCGGGTAAATCCTCCCCCTTTATCCCCCTCCAAAGGGGGAACGGCAAACTCCCCCTTCGGAGGGGGCGGGGGGAGGAAAATTGAAAAATCAAGATAAAACTCAATAAAAAGAAATGAAAAAAGCAGACAAAACACCGGAAGCAGGAAGTATCACGACCGGACCGATTTCAGGTTCGAAGAAGATCTATGTTCAGGGGAAAATCCACGACATCCAGGTTGCGATGCGTGAGATTTCGTTGACACCAACGAAATTGACAAACGGAAGACTGGAGGAAAATGCTCCGGTAACAGTTTACGATACCGGTGGTGCTTATACGGACGAAAATGCAGTGATCGATGTGAAGAAAGGATTGGCGCGCTTGCGTGAACAATGGATTTTGGATCGTGGAGATGTGGAAGAATTGACGGATGTAAGTTCGGAGTACGGAAAAGAACGCAAAAACGACGAGAAGTTAGATCAACTGCGTTTCGAACATATTCGTAAACCGTTACGTGCTAAAGAAGGAATGAATGTTTCCCAGTTGCATTATGCAAAACAGGGAATTATCACTCCGGAAATGGAATACATTGCGATTCGTGAAAATCAGCGAGTGGACGAATTGAAATCCCAGTTGAACGGACAATACGAAGCAATGACAGCACAGCATCCGGGAGAAAGTTTCGGAGCAAATACGCCAAAAGGATTCATTACACCTGAGTTTGTGCGTGATGAAATAGCTGCAGGTCGTGCAATTATTCCGAATAACATCAATCACCCGGAATCAGAACCCATGATTATCGGTCGAAACTTTTTGGTGAAAATCAACGCAAACATCGGGAACTCAGCTGTGACATCTTCCATCGAAGAAGAAGTAGAGAAAGCAGTTTGGGCTTGCCGTTGGGGAGCTGATACCATTATGGACTTGTCGACAGGTAAAAACATTCACGAAACACGCGAATGGATTATTCGTAATTCCCCGGTTCCGATCGGTACCGTTCCGATTTACCAGGCTTTGGAAAAAGTGAACGGAGTTGCAGAAGACCTGACATGGGAAATTTTCCGTGATACCTTGATCGAGCAGGCAGAACAAGGAGTTTCTTACTTCACGATTCATGCCGGAGTTTTATTGCGATACATTCCGTTGACGGCAAAACGCGTAACCGGAATCGTTTCCCGCGGTGGTTCCATCATGGCGAAATGGTGTTTGTCGCACCACAAAGAAAACTTCCTGTACACACACTTCGAAGAGATTTGTGATATCATGAAAGCATACGACGTAGCCTTCTCTTTGGGAGATGGTTTGCGTCCGGGATCATTGGCAGATGCGAATGACGCTGCACAATTCGGAGAATTGGAAACATTGGGAGAATTGACTAAAATTGCTTGGAAACACGACGTTCAGGTCATGATTGAAGGTCCCGGACACGTTCCGATGCACATGATCAAAGAAAATATGGACAAACAGTTGAAAGAATGCCACGAAGCACCTTTCTACACGCTTGGACCATTGACAACCGATATCGCACCGGGTTATGACCACATTACTTCTGCAATCGGAGCCGCAATGATCGGTTGGTTCGGAACAGCGATGTTGTGTTACGTAACTCCGAAAGAACACTTGGGATTACCGAATCGCAAAGATGTGAAAGACGGGGTAATTACGTATAAACTGGCAGCTCACGCGGCGGATTTAGCGAAAGGGCATCCGGGAGCACAATACCGCGATAACGCATTGAGTAAAGCACGTTTCGAATTCCGTTGGGAAGACCAGTTCAACTTGTCTTTGGATCCGGATACGGCACGTGAATTCCACGACGAAACATTACCGGCGGAAGGAGCGAAAATTGCTCACTTCTGTTCGATGTGCGGACCGAAATTCTGTTCGATGAAAATCACACAGGATATTCGTGATGCGGCAGAATCCGGAATGTTTGAAAAATCGGAAGAATTTAAAACAAAAGGAAGTCAAATCTATTTATAATGCTCATCGTCATTTCCGATAGTGAATTTAAACCCGGCGAAGCAACACTTGTAAACGAGTTGTTTCGCGCGGGCTTGGATTTGTTTCACATCCGGAAATACGAAGCCGATAAAAGCGAACTGAAAGAATTTGTTCAGGCCATTGATCCGGAATACCATGAAAGATTGGTACTGAATCATCACCATGATCTGGGCGAAGGTTTAGGATTGAAACGCTTTCATTATTCGGAACGGGACAGGAAAAACTGGGAAGAAGCGAAATGGGCAGGAGTGAATCCGGAGCGGATTTATTCGACTTCGGTACACAGCATGGAAGAATACAATGGGTTGCCGGAGCATTTTTCCTACGCATTTCTAAGTCCTGTTTTTGACAGTATTTCGAAACCCGGCTATTTGGCTGAATCATTCGATTTTTCCATCCGGAAAGAAAGTCCTACAAAATTGATTGGCTTGGGAGGAATTCAGGCAGATAATGTAAATAACGCCATTCAATTGGGGTTTGACGGAGTGGCTTTGCTGGGTGCAATCTGGAAATCAGAAAACCCGCTTGTTTCGATGAAAGAAATAAAATCAGCATTATGAATTACGATCGCCCCATAGTACTTAGCATTGCCGGTTTTGACCCAACGGGCGGAGCAGGAGTGTTGGCCGACGTGAAAACGTTTGAGCAGCATCAATGCCTGGGAATGGCAGTTTTGACCGGAAATACGAATCAAACGGAGTCCGATTTTATTTCAGTGACCTGGTTTGAGAAGGATTATATTCTGAATCAATTATTACCGATCCTGGAAAACTACCGGATTTCGGCGGTTAAAATCGGAATTGTGGAGAACCTGGATACTTTGTCGGCAGTTTTAGCAGTTATAAAAGCGTCATTTCCTTCAATTCCGGTTATTTGGGATCCGGTTTTGTCAGCTTCTTCCGGTTTTGAACTGCATGCGAGCTGGAATCCGGAATCATTTCACGAAGTGTTGAAACTGGTGACGCTGATTACGCCGAACGAACTGGAAGTAAAGCGTGTGACGCATACGGAAGATGAAATTGAAGCGGCATTTCAATTGGCGCAATTCACACAGGTATTACTGAAAGGCGGACACAGTTCTGTTCGTTTGGGAGTTGATTTGTTGTTTGAAGGTGGAATTCCACGGGAAATACCTCCGAAAACAGATCCTGAAAAGTGTTTTCCGAAGCACGGTTCGGGATGCATTCTTTCCGCAGCAATTGCTTCGAACCTGGCATTGGGAGAAAACATGCTGGAAGCTTGTCAAAAGGCAAAACAGTACATAGAAAAAAGATTAGCAAGCAATACACATTTACTGGCATATCATGCTGAATAGAATTCATTACATATCACAAGGTTCAACGCTTGAAGAACAGGAAAAAGACATCCTCGAAGCTTTGGAAGCAGGCTGTAAATTACTCCAGGTGCGTTTTAAAAACGGAACAAAAGAAGAAATCACAGCATTGGCAAAAAAAGCGAAAGTATGGAGCCAGTTTCACGAAGCAAAACTGATCATCAATGATTGGGTGGAAATTGCCAAAGAAATCGATGCGGACGGAGTTCACCTCGGCTTAACCGATACTTCCGTGGCAGAAGCGCGAAAAATCCTGGGACCAACAAAAATCATCGGCGGAACGGCAAATACCCTGAATGATGTGTTGCAGCGAATTGAAGAGAAATGCGATTATGTTGGTTTAGGACCATTCCGTTTTACGACCACAAAAGAGAAACTGAGCCCGATCCTCGGATTGGATGGATACAAACAGGTTGTTTCTGAATTGAAAGATCGACAATTGTCCGTTCCGATTTATGCAATCGGTGGAATTGAATTGGCTGATCTGGATGAACTGAAACAAACCGGAATTTACGGAGTTGCCGTTTCGGGAATCATTTCGAAAGCCGGAGAGAAGGCGCACGTTGTAAGAGAAATTGAAAAGAAGTTAGGATAACCCTTCTTGTTTTTTGAACGGGATTCAATTTTCCCCCTTTGGAGGGGGATCAAGGGAGAGGAAAAAATTAGACAGAGTATGTTAAAAATCGCAGATAAAGAATTGAAATCACGTTTGTTTTTGGGAACCGGGAAATTCGGATCTTCCAAGCAGATGGAAGAAGCTGTTTTGGCTTCGGGCTCTGAATTGGTCACAGTGGCTTTGAAACGTGTGGATCTGGAAACGGAAACAGATGATTTATTGGCTCATTTAAATCATTCACACATCGGTTTGTTGCCGAATACATCCGGAGCACGGAATGCGAAAGAAGCAGTTTTTGCTGCACAATTGGCACGTGATGCAATGGAAACCAATTGGTTGAAGCTGGAAATTCATCCTGATCCGAAGTACTTGCTTCCGGATCCGATTGAAACGCTGAAAGCAACGGAAGAATTGGCAAAATTAGGATTTGTGATCTTGCCATACATTCACGCAGATCCGGTTTTGTGCAAGCGTTTGGAAGATGTCGGTACAGCAGCTGTCATGCCTTTGGGAGCACCGATCGGAACGAATAAGGGATTGAAAACACTGGATTTCCTGGAGATTATCATCGAACAAAGTAAAGTTCCGGTGATTGTGGATGCAGGAATCGGAGCACCTTCTCACGCGGCACACGCGATGGAATTGGGAGCAGACGCTGTTTTGGTCAATACGGCGATTGCAGTTGCTCAAAACCCGAAAGAAATGGCTTTGGCGTTTAAAATGGCCGTAGAAGCGGGAAGAATGGCTTATGAATCCGGATTGGGAGCCGTGTCGCGATCGGCAAATGCATCCAGCCCGCTGACAGGATTTTTGAATTTATGAGATTTGATTCCCCCTTTGGAGGGGGACAAAGGGGGAGGATAAAATGAACTTTACAACACTTTTTCAAAATACAAACTGGGACGATGTAAAATCTTCCATCTACGCTAAAACCGCGAAAGATGTAGAGCGCGCCTTGGCCAAAGAAAAACGGGATCTCGAAGATTTTAAAGCCTTGATTTCTCCGGCTGCAGAGCCTTATTTGGAACAAATGGCGCAGATCAGCCATCAATTGACACAAAAGCGTTTCGGGAAAACCATTCAGCTCTATACTCCGATGTATCTGAGTAATGAATGCAACAATATTTGCACCTATTGCGGTTTTAGTTTTGACAACAAAATCCGTCGTAAAACCTTGAGTGATGATGAAATCCGCCAGGAAGTAGACTTCTTGAAGGAACGCGGATTCAATCACATTTTGTTGGTGACGGGAGAAGCTAATCACACGGTGCACATGTCGTATTTCAAGCACGCATTGGAATTGATGCGTACTGATTTTGCGAATATTTCCATGGAAGTACAGCCTTTGGATTTGGATGAATACAAAGAATTGCATGAAGCTGGTGTTTATTCGGTGTTGGTTTACCAGGAAACGTATCACCAGGATGTGTACAAGGCATATCATCCGAAAGGAAAGAAATCGAATTTCCAATACCGTTTGGATACTCCGGATCGTTGCGGAGAAGCCGGAATTCACAAAATAGGATTGGGAGTTTTGCTTGGACTGGAAGATTGGCGAACGGATTCATTCTTTTGTGCGATGCATTTGGATTACCTGCAAAAAACGTATTGGCAGACGAAATATTCCATTTCCTTTCCGCGTATGCGGCCGGCAGAAGGAATTATTGAGCCGAATGTGATTGTTGGTGATCGCGAATTGGTTCAATTGATTTGTGCGTACCGCTTGATGAATGAAGACGTGGAATTATCGGTTTCAACGCGCGAATCGGAACACTTCAGAAATCATGTAATTCCGTTGGGAGTAACAACGATGAGTGCCGGGTCTAAAACCAATCCGGGTGGATACGTGGTAGAGCCGGAATCATTGGAACAATTTGAAATTTCAGATGACCGTTCGGTAGAAGAAATTGCGACATTGATCAAAAAAAGTGGATATGAAGCCGTTTGGAAAGATTGGGACCGCAGTTATCATTTGGCTTCCTCGCTTGGGGGAGAATTAGAGGAGGGGGATTTTTAATCCCGGTTTTCAACGAATAAAAAAGTACTCATGTTCAGTGAAAACGAAGCAAAACGCTATTCCAAACAAACCATTCTCGATGAGGTTGGTTTATTGGGACAAGTGAAACTCAAGAATGCCCGTGTTGCGGTAATCGGTGCCGGAGGTTTGGGCTGTCCGATCATACAGTATCTGTCAAGCAGCGGAGTAGGAACAATCGGAATCATAGACTTTGATGTGATTGAGCATTCCAATCTGCACAGACAAGTTCTTTACGGCCCGGGAGATGTTGGAAGAAAGAAAGCAGAAGTAGCCAAAGAACGCGCTTTGATGCAAAATCCGGATACTAAAATCGAATTGTTTGATTGTGCGTTGACGGATGAAAATGCCGAATCTATTCTCTCTCAGTTTGATTTAGTGGTAGATGGCTGCGATAATTTCCTGACACGTTATACGGTGAATGACGCTTGTGTGGCGCTTCAGAAGCCTTTGATTTACGGAAGTATTTTAGGTTTCCAGGGACAAATCGCGGTTTTCAATTACGAAGGAAGCAAGAACCTGCGCGATATTTTCCCTGAACCACCGAATGCAGAAGAAGTCCCGAATTGTTCGGATAATGGTGTTTTGGGAGTTGTTCCCGGCATCATCGGAACCTTGATGGTCAATGAGACGTTGAAATGTATTTTGGGGCTTCCGTTAAAAGTGAATGTATTTCATATTTTGGATTTGATGGATTTCCGGATTACGGAATTGAGGTATTAACCAAAATAAACCACATAGAAACATAGATCACATAGTTGATTAATCACAACTAAGGTTGTTTCAATATCTTTTGTCTGGAAGTGCTTGTTCTCTCCAGGCAATTAATCCAATCTATGTGTCCTATATACCTATGTGGTTCAGATAATTATCTTATTTTTTAGCATCCAACTGCAATCCACGGAGGAAATTACGTAAAAACTGATCGCCGCAAACACGGTAATGCGGGTGTTTCGGATCTCTGAAAAAAGCATTCAGTTCCGGTTTCCCGATACGGATATCTGCTTTTTTGAGTGTTTCAATGATGTCATCATCTTTGAAGTTCAAAGCGATGCGCAGCTTTCTGAAAATGATATTATTGGTCAGTTTCTCTTCGTTTTCCGGAATTTTTCCATCTTTCAAACCTCTTTTGTCAACAATGAACCCGTTTAGAAGCGCAGATAAATCCTGATCAGGCATTGCTTTAAACCCCTCGTATTGTTCTTGTTTCATCCAGGCAAAAACATCTAACGGTGAAACGATGTATTCAACGGACTTGAAAAGCTGCCCGATTTTTTCCTCGTCCCATTGGTAGATTTTTCGAAGCTTGTAAAAGATGTAATTGTTATCCATGCTGCAAATTTACCATAATTTAGCGTATCTTGTTTCCAGAGAACAACAAGCTAATTCACCCGAATGATCAAGGTAAAATTTCTGTTATGGCTATGTTTGATTGTTTTTCAGGGAAATGCGCAATCGAATAAAGATTCATTGTCCGCTTTACCTCAATGGAATCAACAGGTTTTGGATACCGTAATTAAATACGGGAGAGTCATTTCTCCAAGCTACGAAAGCGCTGTTTGTACGGAGTTCGTGATCGGAGTCCTGGGACATTTTATGGCTTTAACTCAACAAGACACCGTTAACATCCGGATTGATCAACCGCGGACAAGTATCAAGGAAGTTTATCAGCAGATTGAAAACGGTTCGCCTTATCCGAAAGGAGTTGTTTATGCCTTAACTTCCAACGGAAAAGGTGTTGAAATCACTGATAGAAATGAGGTTTTAGCGGGAGATTTTGTCCAATTCTGGTATCCGAATTCCTGGGGGCATTGCGGGATCGTGGAATGCATCGATGTGGAGAATAAAGTACTTTGGCTGCATTCCTCTTATCCAAGTACTTCCGGATATGGCATTCAACCGTTTCACATGCCGGAGTATTGCCATTTTGTCCGTTTGAAGCTGTAATTGCCTTCAGATTGTTCTCATCCTCAAAATTAAGTACTTACTTGTTGCCGGTATATGGACATTTGCACCTATTTTTGCAAAAAAAATAAATGTTCAGTGAAGAAACTATTTAAAAGTAAATGGTTTAAAATTCCATATTACACCTTGCTTTATGCTTTTGCAATTGCAGGTTTCTTTTTAATTGCCAGCTATACGGCAATCAAATTCGGTTTCACAAAGGAATCCGGAATGGTGGATGCGAACAACCGCTATTTCCAGGAAATGCAGGATAAGTACGACCAGGATTTCAAGGTCGATAGTGTGACGATGGTTCAGAAACGCTATGAAGCGATGGAACGAATCATCGTTTTAAACGAATATTATCCTCAAAATGCGCAATACATTCTTTCTGTTTTGCAGGAAGGTGCAGATAGTTATGAAGTGCTGCGCATGCTGGATGCGGTAGATTTGCAATTGAAAGACAACAAGGCGTACCAAAAAGCCGTGTCGAAAATCCAGTTCAATGCCAAAAAAGCAAAGGAGATAACGACATTGAGCGCTTTTGAATGGATGAATATTGCCGAATGGAAAACATTCAAGGAAGCTGTTGCAAAAGACAAAAAACTCATTGATTCGGTGGCAAATCAAACCGGGGTAGAAGCACGTTTGATCGTTTCCTGCCTGGTGGGCGAACAAATCCGTTTGTTCAACTCTTCCCGCGAAGCGTATAAGAAATGGATCGGACCGTTGAAAGTGCTTTCCGTAGAATCTCAATTCTCATTCGGTGTAACCGGAATTAAAGAACACACCGCGAAAAACATTGAAAGCCATTTGAAAAATCCGAACAGCGTTTTCTATTTGGGGCCGCAATACGAACAATTGTTGAACTTCAAAGGGCAGGATACTGCAACAATCAATAAGGAACGAATCGACCGTTTGACGGATTTTCACAATCATTATTATTCCTACATGTACGCTGCAGTTTTCCTGAAGCAAATGAAAGTGCAGTGGGAAAAGGCAGGTTATCCGATTGACAAGCGCCCTGAAATCTTGGCAACTTTGTTCAATGTCGGATATCCCCAGTCGAAACCAAAGGCGAACCCGAGAGTAGGTGGATCAACCATTAAAATCTATGAAAAACCGTATTCTTTCGGAGCAATTGCGTATCAATTCTATTATTCCGGCGAGCTTTTTGATCTGTTCCCGTTTGAAAAAAAGAAGTTTGACTGGAATGAAGATGCGTAAAGCAGCAATTTTTGCTTTATTTTTTACCGGAAGTTTCTCTTCATTCGCCCAGGGTGGAACGGATACGCTTTACAAAAGACCGAAGGATACGATGGATCTGGTGATTCGTTGGCGGCCAATCGGGAAAGGAGTTTCGTTTTGTGAAACGGATGCGCCGGTAAGATCGGCTATCGGGGATTCCCGCTTAACACTTTTGAAAATTGACCCGAAACAAGTCGAATTTGATTTGTTCACAGCTTCCGGAATGGATAGTGTCTCCAGATCTGTGAAAACCTGGGCTGATACGATGAATCTGAATATTGTGTTCAATGCCGGAATGTATGACCTTGGAAAACCATTGATGAGCAGAGGTTTGCTGAAAAACGGATCGCACAGCAATCAATTGGCTTACAAAGAAGGCTGGAATGTCATGTTTGCCTTAAATCCGGTTGATTCACTGAATGTGATGGATGCGGTGGTTTATGACATGGAATGTACTCCATATGCCCAAATTGAAAACCAATACACGAGTTTTGCCCAGGGATTACGAATGCTGGATTGTTCCGGAAATCCAATGAACTGGAAAAAGCGTATTCAATCCTGCAGTATGCTGGTTTGTGCTCATGACGATCAGAATAACCTGATCATTATTTTCTGTCGCTCACCATATACGCATAATCAAATGATCGGGTTTATGAAGCAATTTCCAACATCCTTGCATAATGCTATTTACATGGAAGGCGGACCTGAAACAAGTTTGTATGTGCATATCGGTGATTTCTGTATGCAGAAAGTGGGGAGTTATGTTTCCGGAACGTATGAAAAAGACACGAACGAATCCTTTTGGAGATTACCGAATGTGATTGGAATCCGGGTGAATAAATAAGCACGAATTCCTATTTGAATATCGGACGTAATATTGCGGAATTACCTACAGGTTAAATTACCTGAATTTGTTTGAATGTTAATTTGAGTCCCTTTGTATGATTGGATTTTCAGCCTTTTATCAGATTATCCCGAATAAAAAGTATGTAAAATAACTGGACGTAATATTGCGGAATTACGTCCGTTTTTTCGAATCAGGAATTATCTGACAACAGTAACAAATCCGTTATACTTCGTTTTAGTTCCCAAGGTACTGCTCACCACAAATACATAGGTATACACGCCATCCGGAACCATGAATCCTTCTTTGGTTTTTCCATCCCATGTCAAATCATCGATATGAAATTCTTTGATGATATTTCCCCAACGGTTCACAATGAAACCTTCTTCCAGGTACCCACCCATGATGCTAATCGCGAAGAAATCATTGGTATGGTCATTGTTCGGAGTGAAAATATTCGGAATGTAAACAGCGTAATCTTCAATGCTGCAATCTTCAAATACCAAATGCGCTGTGTGCGTTGTCGGACAGCCATTTCCATCTACGATGTTCCAAACCACATTATCCGATTGATAATACCACGTTCCCTGAAGTTCCAGTGAATCTCCCTGGCAACGTGTGATATTTTCCGTTTGCGGAGTGACATCATAAACCGAAAGAATCAATGTATGTGTACTGTCGCAACCGTTTTGTCCGGTAAACTGGAATGGGTAAGAACCGGCAGTCGTAAATGTTTGTCCGTTGAAAGTATAACCTGAACCCGGGCAAATGCTGTGAGTTTCACTCGTTGTTTGAGGAGTACATCCCGTTACGATAATCGTTTGGCAATCCTGGGATGCACAAGCTCCTGCTCCAACAGAATAGCAAACCTGGTAAGTTCCCGCACCTGCTGTTTGCGGATTGAAAAGCCCGGAAGCAGAAATACACGTTCCGCAGTTTGCAGTCCATGTTCCGCCTGTGCTTGCTGCAACAAATTGAACCGGTGCGTCAGATGTTGAGAATGGGCCGGTCGTTTGAATCGTAGGATCCTGGGAAGCTGATCCTGCAAGAATAGTTCCCGAAGCATTTCCGGTACATCCGTTTTGATCGGAAACAGTCACGGAATAAGTTCCCGGACATTGATTGATAATATTTGCCAACGTAGAATTGTCGTTCCATAAGTAAGCATATGGCGCAGATCCTCCTGAAGCAGCTGCAGTCAATGAACCGTCACAGTTTCCTGCACAAGTTTCATTTGCAACCGTAATCTGAACATTCAAATTGTTATTTCCCGGGGCAACGACTGCCTGCGCATTTCCGATACAACCATTGTGATCTGTTACCTGAACGGTATAATTGGCTGCACATACGTTTGAAATTCCGGAAGTAGTTGCGCCATTCGACCAGGAGTAAGTATATGGAGTTGCTCCACCTGTAACAGCCGTTGATACGGAACCATTACACGTGTTTTGACAAGTTTCATTTACCGGAGTTGCAGTAACGGAAACAATCGCTCCGTTTGCAACAATCGCCTGTGCACTTCCGGTACATCCTGCTTGATCTGTTACCTGAACCGTATACGTTGCAGGACACAAAGCTGTGATGTTCGCAGTTGTAGCACCATTCGACCAGGAATAAGTGAATGGAGCAGTTCCTCCGCTAACCGTAGAAGAAGCAGTTCCATTACATGCGTTTTGGCATGTTTCATTCGTTGCACTTGCCTGAACGGAAAGCGTACTTGCATTATTGGTAACAGTTGCCTGGGCAGTCATGGAACAACCTCCGGCATCCGTTACGGTTACCGTATATGTTCCTGCACATAAAGCTGTAAGGTTTGCTGTTGTAGCACCGTTCGACCATGAATAAGTGTAAGGAGCAGTTCCTCCGCTAACCGTCGTAGTTGCTGTTCCGCTGCAAGCCGGACCACAACCTGTTGGTGTTGCTGATGCGCTCACTTGAAGACCTCCGGTTGAAACTCCGCATTGCGGATTCATGGAAGCGATCCAGGCACTGTTTGCCGTATTGTTTGCAGCTCCGGGTGTTTCATTTACACCAACACTTCCGGATGTCCAGTTTGCCTGAGTTGCCGGGTTATTGTTTGTATTGTTCGTCATGGAGAAAACTTTTCCTCCTGCTGCTCCTGCAAAATAAATGATCGTGCTGTTATTGTTTCCTCCGTAGCTTACCGCATGTGAAGGTGTTGCTGCTGTAATATTTGCTCTTACCTGGAAAGAATCTCCTGAGTTTGCCATACCAACCTGTGACCAGCTACCTCCGCCTGCAATCCAGCTTCCGCTTGCAGGATAAGTGCTGATTGAATTCGAAGGACTCGTACTTTGACCTTCCAATAGATTCGAGTTGGCAGGAAGAATCAAACGGCAGTTTCCGTCAGTCATGCTGATATCATCCGGTGGAATAGCTGCGTTGCGTTCGGAATCATTGTAGATCACGATCATCGTTCCCTGGGGAATGCAACTCCAAAATGCGTTATTTGCAAAACGAAGAGCACCCTGGGCAATTCCCGTTCCGCTTCCCGAAGCAAAATACCCGTTGTTATCATCCAAAACAACGCCTCTCAAATCCATGCATGGAGTCGGAGTTTGGCAAGTCGGAGTTCCGATAACGAGCAATTCTACATATTCTGCAGAACCTGATCCCTGGGAAACTTCATTGATAATCAACGTTTGTGAATGAGATTGGAGAGAGAAAACGATGATAAAACTAACAAGTACGCCGAATAAACGCATTTTTGAAGGTAAATAAACTCTTAATTGAACCTGGTTTCAGCAATCTTTTGGGTGCTTCAAGGAGGACAGACTCAATTTTTCACGGCAAAGGTACGGCGAAATAAATTAATTTTTTGAGGAAATAATGTTACCAAATGATTATTAAGTTGTAATTAATAGTGGTAACTTGTTCAAGTTTAAACAGGTCGTTTAACAGTTAACAAGCGCTCATCTTGAGAATTTTTATTGTAATCAGCTGCCTTCTTTACTTTTCGCAACTTCATGCGCAGGAATTCTGTGAATTGAAAGGAGAAATTGATTTTCCTTTTTTCAATTATTACAGTGCTTACGGATTGAACGATACATTAGCCAAAAAGGCAATTGCTGCTTATGAACGGAATGACAGAAAAGTGAAATCAAGGAAAAACAGGAATTACGACCAGAAACTGTTTGCATTGGTAAAGAAACATCATTTGTTGTTTCATCCGTATGTTATTGTAACGGATAAAGAAGGAGAACAGCTCATCATCTACATGGATTCAGCTTCTTATCAGAAAACGGCTGTATGGAATTACAATTGGGAAGATCTGACGAAGAACCAAAATTATTTGTATTTCGAAGGAAAAGGAACCTGGCTGAGTGAAAATGCGTATTGGCTCACGGAATTCAATCAGATTGTTTTAGCAGAAGACAAAACTCGTTTGCTGGCAGGAGCAAAGTTTGCGAGAGATGTTTATCGCAGATGAATTCAATGCGCTAAGATCTAAAAATCAATGCATTCTAAATGCGGATTTAAACTTTTTGGTATTATTGCACCTCTCAAGATAACTTAGGAAGACTTTGCAATGACGCTTGAACTACTGTATGAAAAATATGCCAGGCAGGTTTATAACCTGGCGTTGCAGTATGTTCAACAGGTAAATGATGCGGAAGAAATCACGCAGGATGTTTTCCTGGCGGTTCACAAATCATTGGATAAATTCCGCAACGAAGCCAATCACAGCACCTGGATTTACCGCATAACAATCAATAAATCATTGGATTTTCTGAAAGCAAAAAAACGGAAGAAACGTTTCTTTTGGTTTGCGAATGAACTTTCCGAAAACGATTCGGTTGAATTTGACCATCCGGGAGTTTTGATGGAGTACAAAGAAGAAACGGAATTCATTTTTTCCTGTATCAATGAGCTTCCGGATAACCAGAAAACCGCTTTGATTCTGAACCGGATAGAACAACTTTCACTGAGTGAAATTGCCGGAATCATGGAGCTTTCTCCCAAAGCAATTGAATCCCTGGTTCAGCGCGCCAAAACAAATCTTTCAAAAAAAATAAAAGGCAGCGAGGGATAAAGCCCAAAGTGTCGTCTAAAAAGGAACAGCATGAAAAAAGATCCGTTACATATTTTGGAAAAGATAGAGAAAGCAGAAGTTTCTCCGTTCCTGTTAACGCGTATCCAGGCGAAATTACAGGAAGAAGTCCTTGATCGTTTGTCGACGCGGAAAACGGTGGTTTATCTGATCGGAATTGCATTGATTGTTGTGTTAAATGTGATTGTTTTGGGATCGAAGAGTAAGCCCGAAAGCAATGCCGGTTTGGTTTCTGAGATGAACCTGGCACCTTCTAATCAGTTGTACCAATGAAAAAGTCGGTGATCAGAAACGGTTTTATTGTCGTGTTGCTCTTAAGTAACGCCTTATTCATTTACAAATGGGTAATGGCTCCCGAACGGAGACACCCCGGACCAAGAAATGAAATCATTGAAAAATTGCATTTCGATGAAAAACAAATTGCAGCATATGATTTGCTGATTCATGAACACCGGAAAGCAATCAGAAATGCTGAAAGAGATTTACAAGTTCAAAAGCAACAATTGTATTCTGATTTGAATGCACCGTTTTCAGATAGTTTACTGCAGGAAATCCTGGAAGTAGAAGCGAGAATCGAGCACATTCATTTCAATCATTTCAAAGACATTGAAAAATTGTGCAGGCCTGATCAGAAGAGCTACTTCAAAGCTTTGAACCGGGAAATTGCAGCATTATTTTCACCACCAAAAGGACCAAGACCTTGATGAAAAAACTGTTCGTTGTGTTGATTTTATTTCCGTTCTTCGGATCGGGGCAACTTGAGATTGATGTTCATTTGACTGTCGGGAAACAAGCCGTGGAATTAAATCAGGCGCTGCAGTTAAACGATCATTCCTTTCAGTTGGAACAAGTGCGGTTTTACCTGTCGAAATTCGAATTTTATCAAAATAATCAACTGCTTGCGAGCGATTCTGCGGCTTACCTGGTCGATTTTGAAAACGATTCTACCCGGAAATTGATTTTTCCGCAGATCAACGCACTTCAGGTCAGTGAAATCCGGTTTTTGTTCGGAATAGACAGCATTACAAATACTTCTGGCGCCATGTCGGGAGCACTTGATCCGATGCATGGAATGTACTGGAGCTGGCAAAGCGGTTACATCAACTGCAAATTGGAAGGCGAATTTCTAACGCCGAAACAAGAGGCCTTTCAACTGCATTTAGGCGGATATATTTCACCTTTTTCAGGAGTTCAGCAGCTGGTACTTGAAAGTAGTCAAACGGCCAATCCACAATTAAACATCGATCTGAGTTCATTGATGGGCGAAGTTATTCGCTCTAAATCCGGCTTTCATGTCATGTCTCCATGTCTTAAAGCTGTTGAATACGCGCAATTATTGACCAAATCAATTGAGCTGAAACCATGAAAAGATCGGGAACATATTGTTTGATTTTGTTTCTCCTGCTGGTTTCTTTCCAGTATACCGAAGGACTTTGGAAAACACCTTCCAATTGGCCGGAACCGGTTTACAACTTTAAGAAGAATCCCTTGGATTCTGCAACGGTTCAATTGGGAAGAGCGCTCTTTTATGATCCGGTTTTATCTTCTGACAGTACGATTTCCTGTGCAAGTTGTCATTCTCCGTACAATGCATTCACGCATATTGACCATGCATTAAGCCATGGGATTAAAGACCGGATCGGGACACGGAATTCCCCGGTTTTGGTGAATCTGGCCTGGGGGAAGCATTTTATGTGGGACGGAGCGGTGAATCATTTGGATGTTCAGGCATTGGCGCCCTTGGAAAATCATGTGGAAATGGATGAAAACCTTTCGCATGTGCTTCAAAAAATCGGCCGGCAGGAAAAGTACCGAAAGTTGTTTCAAAGGTCCTTTCATTCGGAAACCATTACCGGAGAACGCTTCCTGAAAGCACTTTCCCAATTCATGCTGACGTTGGTGAGTTCCGATTCGAAATATGATCGCGTGATGCGTGGTGAAAACGGGATTCAGTTTACAGAATCCGAAAGCAAAGGCTATGATTTGTTCAAACAACATTGTGCTTTCTGTCACACGGAACCCTTATTTACCAATCAAAGCTTTCAAAACAACGGTCTCGCTCCGGACTCAATGCTTCAGGACATTGGACGAATGAAAATCACTCAAAAACCTTTGGATTCCCTGAAGTTTAAAGTTCCGACACTTCGGAATATCGAACGTTCGGCGCCTTATATGCACGACGGAAGATACCGGAATCTTCAAATGGTTTTGTTTCATTATTCTTCTAACATTCTTTCATCGCCGACTTTAGCTCCTGAACTTCGGAAGGGCATTGACTTAAGCGAAAACGATAAACGGAACATCATTGCTTTCCTGAAAACACTCACGGATAATACCTTTTTAAACAATAAACAGTTTCATTATCCGCGAACACCTTGATGACTTTTAACCTAGCAATGTAGCGTAAGAAGACCGGTCTCTCCAAATTTATTTTGGAGGATCGGTTTTTTTTTCTTTCTCATCCGAAGGTTTTATGCGGAAGCGTCGTCTAAGTTTCTAAATGCTCTAAACTATGAAACAAACAGCTGCAATTATTCTAAGCTTGATTTCCTCGGGAATTTCTTTTTCACAAGGACCCGCAATTACTTCCTGGTTGCAAAATACGACCTTAAACGGAAGTCATTATGTGAGTGGGAATTCCACACCGATCCAGGACAATGTTCCGGTGAATACACAATTGATTCAATATTCCGCTTCCTGGGTCTATGTTACTACGAATGGAATTCCGTCGTATCCGACAGGGCCGTTCCTGGATGGTAATCCAAGCCAGGCGACAGATCAGAATGCCATTTTCAAAATTCCATTGAATCCAACGCAAAATACGGGAACTCTCACGGCAACAACCGGTGGAAATATTGGTGTTTTCATTAACGGTGTCGCACTATTTGATTACCGCGACGGAGTTTCCTGGAAAAACTCTTCCAATGCGCTTGCAGGCGGCCCGATGGGTGGAATGGGAGACGGAGTCTGGAACAGGGATGCGGTTGTAGGCGAGCGGGGTGGTTTCGATTGTGCAAAAGGACATCCGGCAATGGGAAACTACCATCATCACCAAAGTCCGAGTGCGTTTGACCTCGATTTACAGGTGATTTCTACTGTTTGTAATTTGTATGATTCCGATGGATTGTATGCGATCGACAGCACACAGCATTCGCCCTTGATCGGATATGCATATGATGGTTTCCCGATTTATGGTGCTTATGCTTATAAAAATGCGAATGGAACAGGAGGAATTGTTCGTATGAAATCGTCTTTTTCACTGCGGAATATCACGGTTCGGAATACGTATTACGATGGAAGTTCGGTTACGGCAGGTCCGGCGGTAAATACAACGTATCCTTTGGGCTATTTCCGGGAAGATTATGAGTTTACAGCTCCGGCAAGTGCTGATTACCTGGATATTCACAACGGTCGATTTTGCATTACTCCGGAATATCCGGCAGGAATTTATTGCTATTTCGCCACGGTAGATGAAAACTGGAATTCGGCTTATCCGTATGTGGTTGGTCCGACGTTTTATGGAAATAAAGTAGTGACAAAAGTTACTTCGGTAGGAGAGACGACGACAACTTATGTTCCGGCAACAACCGGTCTGACTCAAACAGAACTCGAAAATCTGAACATTGATTTGTTCCCGAATCCTGCAACGGATCTGGTAGCAATCCAGGTGAATGGCTTGGTAAAGGAAAATCTGCAAGTGGAATTGATGGATCTGACAGGAAGAACCGTTTTGGAAAAAGTCATTCTGGCCGGTAGCACGATTGCTTTTTTTGATACACAAGCGCTTTATGCCGGTGAGTATATTGTCCGGATCAAAACTTCCGGTAGCGCAATTACAAGGAAGTTATTGCTTGTGAAGTAGGGACTTCCGGCTTAAAACTAAAAAACGCAGACTAGGTTGGTCTGCGTTTTTTATAGCTGTAATTCTTAGTTTATTTCAGGGACTATCCGAGATTTACCTGGATCTTCACCAAATCAGAATAAACACCGCTGGTTGCCATCAGATCCGAATGATTTCCGCTTTCAACGATATTTCCGTGTTGAAGCACCAAAATCTTATCTGCATTGCGAATGGTACTCAATCGGTGGGCGATTACGATACAGGTTCTTCCCTGCATCAATTTTTCCAAAGCATCCTGAACCACTCGTTCTGATTCGGAATCCAAAGCAGAAGTTGCTTCATCCAAAATCAAAATAGTCGGATTCTTCAAAATAGCCCGTGCAATAGCAATCCGTTGTTTCTGACCACCCGAAAGCTGAATTCCGCGATCTCCGACCTGCGTTTTAAACCCGTCCGGGAAACTCATGATAAAATCATAGGCATTGGCTTGTCTTGCCGCACTGATGATGGCATCTTCGCTCGCATCCGGATTTCCGAACGCAATATTTTCCAGAATCGTTCCTGCAAAAAGCAAGACATCCTGCGGAACAATGGCAATGTGCTTTCTCAAATACTTGATATCAATCGAATCTGCATTCGTATCTCCAAAGTAAATGGCTCCTTTGTTGACTTTATAATAGTTCAAAACCAATGAGGAAATGGTCGTTTTTCCACCTCCGGAAGTTCCTACCAACGCCAAAGTTTCATTCCTGTTCAGTTCAAAGGAAATACCTTTCAGAACTTCAATTTCGGAACGCTGCGGATAAGAGAAATGTACGTTTTCAAAACGAATAGAACCGTCAATTTCAGGAGTATCTGTTCCTTTGAATAATTCGCTTTCACTGCTTTCATTGATAATGTCCATCAATTTCTCCGTTCCACCGATTGTTTTCTGGATTCCGGAATAGAAATCAGGTAAAGAACCGATACTTGCAGCCATTAATAAGGTTACCATTAAGAAGGAATACAAATCACCACCACTTAATTCCGGATTTGGTCCCTGTGTCATCAACAATCCTTGCCAAACAATGAAAACGATTGATCCGAACATGCAGAATACCATGAAAGAGATGAACAAACCTCTCCAGATTCCGCTTTTGATGTTCAGGCGGCGGATTTCTTCGATGGAGGCTTTGAAACGTTTGATGAGGTAGTTCTCATTCGTAAAAGCTTTGATATTTCCGATTCCGGTTAAGGATTCTTCAGCAATGGCATTGGAAGTTGCTGTTTGGTCTTGTGCTTCTTTGGACAAGCGTTTGATGAAACGCCCGAAAAGAACCGCAACAATCATGATTACCGGAACGGTAGAAAGCATGATCAACGACAATTTCCAGGATACGAAAGTCAGGTAAGCAATTCCCCCGATAACCATGACGATTTGCCGGAAGAATTCTGCGACAGTTGTTCGAAGTGTTTCCTGGATTTGCGTAATGTCCGAAGACAAGCGGCTGGTCAATTCTCCAACGGTGTTCTTGTTGAAGAAATCCATCGGAAGGTGAAGCATTTTCTGGAAAACATCGGATCTCAGATCGCGTAACGCTTTTTCAGTTACATTGGTAAATAAAACTACCCGGAAATAACTGAAAATTGCTTGTCCTCCGAAAAGTGCAAATAAAGTAACAGCAACGGTTGTAATGTTGGATAAGTCAATTGCCTTGATGGCTTCAGCCATGCTTGTCTGCGAACCGGTGCTTAAACCCAATAATTGTCCGAGAAGAATAGGGAAGATAAGTCCCACAGAAGTGGACAAAACCAAAAAGATCCACCCGATTCCGTATTCGAAGCGATACGGCTTTAAATAGTGAAAAAGTTTGCGTGCTTTTTTATAGCTGTCGCGGGTTAGTTGAATCTTTTCCTTCTTCGCTTGTTTTGGTCGCAACATCTTTATTCCTATTTTTGTGCTACAAAAGTAATAGGAGAGAACCTTTAACAAACTTTTTTTTCGAATATTTTCGATTAAAACTTGAAAAATTGGAAAATCTACCTATCTTTGCACCCCATTCTGACAAATGTCTGACATTTCAAGGAATTTAAGAAAGCAATAAGAACATTCGAATAAAGTATAGATCATGAAAAGAACGTTTCAACCGTCTGTAAGAAAGAGAAGAAACAAGCACGGATTCCGTAGCCGAATGGCAACTAAGAACGGACGTAAAGTATTGGCTGCACGTCGTCGCAAAGGCCGTAAAAAATTGACAGTTTCTGACGAAGGTTTCCACAAGCGTTAATCGCCAGGATTCGTTCCTCATTAAGATATAAGCCATCTTTTCGCATCTGCGGAGAGATGGTTTTTTTGTGCGTATCATTTTTCCGACCGAAAATTATCAAAAGAATTGCTGATTTGCTTCAATAAAAAAAACATCCGTCAACAGGCGGATGTTTTTTTATTTGGGAATTCACTATTTAACGTTGCATGTGAAAGTACTTCCAGGATATTGTCTGTAAGTCTTCTCCATGTATTCGTCACATTTAGACTGCTTATTTTTTTTAGTCGCAATAATATCTTCTGAATAAAATGCATGGTAATCAGGATCGTAAGTTTCCTCGCAATGACACATGTATGATTTTTGACAGGATACCAAGCCTAAAGCGGTTGCAAAACCCAGGACAGCGATTGTTCTCATAATTTAGATGTTTAATTAATTCGGTCGCGAAAATAGTGAATAATTCGGGATTCCTGCTTGAAATATTGACTGGAAAATGCTCTTTGTTTCATCCGGATTTTATTCAGGGTAGATATGCAATCAAGTGAATGAACCCAAATCTTAAAAAATCAGAAGGGCTCAATAACGAAACTCTTCCAATGTCAATTTTCTTTAACTTAGCTGAAATTTATCCCTGATTATGACTTGTGATTTTCGCTCAGATACCGTTACAAAACCTTCCAAAGAAATGCTCGACGCCATGTTTCATGCTTCGGTCGGAGATGATGTTTACGGTGAAGATCCGACGGTCAATGAATTACAGGAATTCGCGGCAAATCTGTTTGGAAAGGAAGCGGCGCTGTTTTGTGCAAGCGGTACACAAACAAATCAAATTGCGATCAACATTCATGTGAAGCCGGGCGGAGAAGTGATTTGTCACGAAGACAGCCATGTGTATAAATACGAAGGTGGCGGAATCGCGAAAAACTCGGGAGCATCTGTTCGCTTACTACAAGGAAACAGGGGACGGTTAACGGCTTCCGAAATTGAAAAATGGATTATGCCGGACGACGTTCATTTTCCGGTAACTCAGCTGATTTCACTGGAAGATACGGCAAATCGCGGTGGCGGCGCAGTGTATGATTTTTCTGAAATTGAAAAGATCGCTCAATTAGCGAAAAGCAAACACATTCCTTTACATCTCGATGGTGCACGTGTTTTCAATGCACTTGCCGTGAATGGTGTTGATCTGAAAGCCTACGCAGCTCAATTCGATTCCATTTCGATTTGCCTGTCGAAAGGATTGGGAGCTCCTGTTGGTTCTTTGTTAATCGGAACAAAGCCATTTATTCACCAGGCCAGAAGAGTGCGTAAAGTGATGGGAGGCGGCATGCGCCAGGCCGGATTTTTAGCTGCGGCAGGATTGTTCGCTTTGAAAAATAACGTTGCCCGTTTAGACCAGGATCACCAACATGCGAAACAGCTGGAAACCGCTTTTTTAGCATGTGATTGGATAGAAAGCAGTTTACCGGTCGAAACAAACATATTAGTGCTAATTTTGAAAGAAGAATCCAAACGGGATCATTACATTCAAAAACTGGCTGATGCAGGAATCAAAGTTTCTTCCTTCGGCCCGGGAATGATTCGTTTGGTAACACATTTGGATCTTTCGGAAGAACATATTTTAAAGACCATCGAGCAATTAAAACAACTATGAAGCTATTCGCGCCATTTTTCTGTTTTGCATGTATTCTGATCTTGCTTTCGTGTACGGATACGAAAAAAGATACGGTTACCCTGGATGAAATTTCGCATACAACAGATAAGTTTAAAGATGTGAAGGATGAGAAAGAGGTTCAGTCGATCAAAGATCAAAAACCGAAAAGTGCCTATTTCCTCACAGCTTTTGATTCCATTTACAAAGAAGCTTCCTGGTTCAAGTTAGATAGTTTGCTTTTCCCGGATCGTTTCGGACCTTCCAAACTGGAGAAATGGTATCTATTGAATCAAAAGGATAGTTTGGTGGCTTTGCATTACGAATTCAAAGACAGTTTAAGAACGAAAAATGCTTTTTTCAATTGGATTGATTGTTACGGGCCGAAGTGTATTTCCTACCAGGTAGGGTCACAGTTTAAGAAGCAAAGCCGAAACTCCCTGTTTTTAGTTGGAGCGAATGACCTGGTTTATATGGAATCGAAGTTTGCAATCTCTTCTCAAAAAATGATTGAGTTGCTAAACGAGAAAAAAGAAGATCGGAACTGGATTTATATTGTCGAAATTCCGGGACGAAGCAAAACCCGCTGGTCGGTGATGAAAGAAGGGGAATTGAGCGAATTGAAGAAAAACTAAATAATCGGAGTCAAGACTTCAAGAGACAAGATGTAAGACAGTCCTGGCTCTTGACTCTCAAAATCTTGTCTCCATTAAATGAAAAATATGAAAGTAGTAAACAGAGGATACATTTACGTAGAACCGAAACAAGCCTTTTGTGATTGGGCGAAACAACACGACGCGGAATTTGATTTCGATGAATCGGATGACCTGGAAGGAAATCTGTACCTGATAGAGGAAGATTTTTTCGAGTACGAACCATTGATTGAATCGCATTTCAAGAAAATCATGAAAAATGAGTGCCTGGCGGTTGTTGATTCGGAAGACGAATTCCCGAAGCCGACACTGGAATTATTCCTGGAATGGTTCACGATCCGAATCGGTTCAAGCGTATTCGATACACAAAAAACAGATTTGGAAAGCGACAAGTTGTAAGATTCGCTTTACCGACTCCGGATGTCAATTCGCCGAATTTAAATAACGAAGTTTCATAAATTCAATTTAATTTCGCCCCGTAATTGATGATTATGAAGTATATACTATTACTTAGTAGTTTGTTTCCACTATTCCTGATCGCACAAACAACGGTCGAAGGAACGGTATTGAACCAGGGTGGCAAACCGGTTTTTATGGCAACGGTCTTTGTGAAAGGAACAACAGACGGTGCTCAAACGGATGAAAAAGGGTTTTACAAGCTGACAACCAAAGCAACGGGTAAACAAACCTTGTTGATCCGTGGAGAGGAAATCGAAGAGCAAATGGTGGAGGTGAACCTGAATGGAACTCCGTTGGTTCAGAATGTCAAAGTGCGCGAATCCAAAGTGATTGAAGAAGTGGTGATCTCAGCGGGAACGATGTCGGCATCCAATGACCGCACAGTTGCAATCCTGGATCCGATAGATATTGTGACAACAGCCGGTGGACAAGGAGACATTGCCGGAGCAATTCAAACCTTGCCGGGAGTTCAGCGAAACGGTGGAGATCAAACCGGTTTGATGGTTCGTGGAGGAGATGTCAGCGAAACATCTTTTATTGTAGATGGTTTGGTGGCTCAAAATGCATTCGGAAGTTCCGTTCCGGGAGTTGCTCAACGAACGCGCTTCAATCCGTTTCAGTTTAAAGGAACAGCTTTCAGTACGGGAGGTTATACTGCTCGTTACGGACAGGCGCTTTCTTCGGTTTTGGATTTGAGTACTTTGGATCTGCCGGATCAAACGAATATCAACATCGGAGCCAATTTTGCCGGAATTTTTCTCGGAGGTTCGAAACTGATGGAAAACAGTGCGGTTGAATTTACCGGTTTTTACCAGAATTTATCGCCGTTTTTAGCATTGGCCAAAGCGAATGTTAAGTTTTATGAAGCTCCGCAGGGCTTTGGTTTTTCAGGTCGTTATGTGGCAAAGACTTCTACGCGCGGAATCTTTAAAACAACCTTTAATCAAACCTATAACAGTTCCGGTTTGGAAATCCCGAATCCGGGAGTTGCCGGACAAAACATGCGTTTCGGATTGAAAAACCAGAATACGTATGTCAACACGACTTTCAATAACTACATTTCGGATAAATGGATGTATTACGTTGGTTTCTCCTTGAGTAATAATGATGACGATATTACCTGGGACACCTTGGTTTCAACCCGGAATGACAAACGCGTTCAGGGACGCGGAGAAATGGTTTACACCCAAAGCAATCGATTCAAGTTGTTGATCGGAACAGAATTGCAGCATTTTCAGTACCGCCAAACGTTTGATACTTTGACAGGACAATTTGCAGAAATGCTGAGCGCAGGATATGTGGAAGCAGATATCATCCCTTTCCGGAACTTTGCGATCAAACCCGGAGTTCGTGCTGAATATTCCAAATTATTGGCAAAAGGAAACATTTCACCGCGTTTGGCCATGGCGATCAAAACCGGTAAAACGAGCCAGATTTCATTGGCTTCCGGGTATTTCTACCAGTTGGTATCTCAAAATTACCTGATGCAGGGATATCGTCCGGATTTCCAGGAAGCGCTCCATTTGATGGCGAATTACCAGATCATTGCGAAAAACCGGATTTTCCGCCTGGAAGGGTATTACAAATCGTATGACCAGCTGGTGCGCGAACAAGGAGTTCCGTACACGCCGAATGCTTTCCGCTTCAACTACGGAATGGTGGACAACAGTGGTTCCGGTTATGCGCAGGGAATTGACGTTTTCTGGAGAGATAAGAAGAGTATCAAGAATTTCGATTACTGGATTTCCTACAGCTTCATTGATACGAAAAGATTGTATCAAAATTATGTTTCGAAAGTCACTCCGGATTACGTTTCAGACCACAACCTGAATGTGGTGATGAAGTATTTCTCGATGAAACTTCAAACGAGTTTTTCCATGACATACAGTTACGCAAGCGGCAGACCGTATTACAATCCTTCCAATGCGCGTTTTCTTGGAGACCGTTCACCGGATTACCACAACCTGGCGTTCACGGCAGCATATTTAACAACAATTAAAAAGATGTTTACGGTCTTTTATATTAGTTTAGATAATATAACGAATCGACACAATGTGTTGGGATATAGATATAGTTATGACGGAAGCGAGAGGTATGAGATGAAACCGCCGTTCTATTTCAATATTTTCTTCGGATTCAATATGTCGTTGAAAGAGTTTAACAAAGACGAACTTTAATTTTAGAATATGAAACAAGTAATTTTATCAGTGGTTTTGGCATTTACACTTCAAGCAAATGCGCAGGATGAAGCTGTTACGAAAGATTTGGCACCTGTTTGTGCAAACCTGGATTCCCTGCATACGCTGGAAGCATGGAAGGCGAAATCAGATGAATTGTCGGCATTGAAAGAAAAATATCCGGATAGCTGGATGACACTTTATTACTATGCTTATGCAAGTATTCAGTTGTCGTATTTTGAGCCTTCCATGGGATTGAAAGATGCGTTTGTCAATAACGCAGAGGATCAGTTGACAAAACTGGAAGAAAAATGCCCCTTGAAAGATGAGGTGTTCATCATGAAAGCATTGGTTGCCAATGCGCGAATTGGAGTGGATCCTGAAAACCGCTGGCAGAAATACGGAAAAATCTTTGATGACAATTTAAAAGCAGCAAAAGGAGTGAATGAAAACAATCCGCACATCTATTTGCTGAAAGGAATTGCAACATTCTACACACCGAAAATGTTTGGTGGTGGGGCGAAAAATGCGAAAACTTATTTTGAGAAAGCGCAGTCCAAATATGATCTGATTACTTATACGGGTGTTGATAAGCCTTATTGGTGGGGAAAAAGTACTTGTTTTTACTTCTTCGGAGAAATAGAAAAGGAATTAGGGAAATAAATTGAATTAAGTATTGTAAAGTCGGGGTGAAAAATTTTCCGCCCCGACTTTACTGTTTTATGCCTTCTCAATCAACCTGGAATTGTAATACTGCACATCATCACTCACTTCTTCCCGGATCCATCCCGGAAGCTCAAATACTTCATCTTCCGATTCCAGCTCCAGTTCGGCAATGATCAAACCTTTCAGTTTTCCGTGAAAAATATCGATTTCCCATTTTTTTTCACCAATAATCAGATCAAAACGCTCTTTTTCGAGCACTTTCGGACAAAAATTCTGCAGCAACTGATTGGCATCTTCAAAAGGAATTTCATACTCGAATTCATCTCTTGAAATACCGCTTGATTTTCCTTTAATCGTGAGATAACCTTTTTCTCCTTTGGTGCGGACACGGACTGTTTTTCCGTCGATGTCAGAAATATAACCTTGCCGGATTTTTTTGGACTGAAGGTATTTGACCACGTCCAGTAATTCATCATTGACCAGGAATTTCCGCTCTATTTCTTTCATGTGTTAGATATTAAGACAGCAAGATTTTAGGATTTTATGACTTGTTTCTGAGTCTTGAGATCCTAATGTCCTAATATCTTGAAGTCCAATTTCGACGAATGTACGACAGATTTTCGGGAAGTTCCCAGTTTAGAGCAAAAATACGGATAGCCATCCCGCAGTGGCGGTACAAGTTATATCTATTAGCCCAGTCACAGCAAGGGGTTTCGTCGGTGATGTCAGAATAATTATGAACTTACAGCCAATAAGGGGTTGCCACAGATTAAGAAATATAGTTTGTCTATTCTCAATTTGACATTATCTTCGCAGGATGCAGGTAATTCTGACTTTCGACTATGAATTGTTCTTCGGAACCGCAACAGGAAGCGTTCAAAAATGTATGATTGAACCAACTGATCGCTTGTTAGAGCTGTCCCGCAGATTTCAGATTCCGATGGTCTTTTTCGTCGATGTGGGATTTCTGATCCGCTTGTCGGAAGTCAAAGATAAATTCCCGGAATTACAAACCGATTTTGACCGCATTACCTCACAATTGCAGGAAATGGAAACGCTGAATTGTGAAGTGCAGCTGCACATTCATCCGCATTGGGAAAAATCGGTTTATGACGGTGAAAAATGGATCGTTGTTACTGATGGAGCGTATAAATTGTCGGATTTTCCGGATGACGAAGCTGAAACTATCGTTCGGAAATACCATGCTTTTTTGAGTAGTCTGATCAAAAACAAGATCACAACTTATAGAGCGGGGGGATGGTGTATTCAACCTTTTTCGCAAATAGAACCGGTTTTCCGGGAATTGGAAATCGTGTGTGATTCGACCGTGTTTCCGGGAGGGAAGTTCGAATCCGAACATTACCACTTTGATTTTACTCAAGTTTCACCGTTTTCCAACCCTTACCGTTTCCAGTCCGTTGTGACAGAAGTGGTAATAAACGGGTGTTTTCTGGAAGTTCCGATTGCATCATGGGAATTTTCCCCCTTGTTCTATTGGAGGCTGTATATCTTAGGCAGATTAAACCCGAAAGACCACAAAATGATCGGTGACGGATCGTTTTTGGCACAACCCGGAAGAAAAAAATCCGTTCTCCTGAATAAAACATGGAATCACGTGAGTTCCGATGGTTACTATGCATCCATGTTGAAAAAACAGGTGAGATTTTACAAAAAGAAAGAAGTAAAAACGTTTGTGGTGATCGGCCATCCGAAAGGAATGACACGATTTTCGCTTAAAAAACTGGAATCATTTATAGCAGATACGAAAACAGGTGTTGAATACGTTAATTATTCCGCATGCATTTCGTAAAAGCAGATTCGAAAGAAATAAAGGAGCAGTGGGACCGCTTGGTTCTTCAACACAACGCTTCGGTGTTTTCCGAATCCAGGTACCTGAATGCAACTTCTGAAAACTGGGCCATTTTGTATTCGGATGATTTGAGATCCGGAATGGCTTGTCCGTACGTGTTGAAAGGCGGCGTTTCGATTTTGGTAACTCCGTTTTTTAACCGGTTCATGGAATGGGTCGGAAATCCTGTTCCGGAAGAAGAATTGGTGAAAGCCCTGAAAAATGAATTCAAGGTTGCAGACTTGCAGGTCGGAAGAGGTTTTAGCCTGGATCAACGTATTTACCAGCGATTGGAACCGGGAGCTTTGAAATTGAATCAGCAGGCGAAGCGTTCCATCAATAAAGCGAAAGAATTTTCCGTTGAACAGAAAGTAATGATTCCGGAAATGATGCAGCTGCTGCAAACTGAACTGGCTCACAAAATCCATGGAATTAGTACTGTTACACTTCCGATCCTGGAAAAACTGGTACTCAGATACGAAGATTCACGCCTGGGACAATTTAACTTGTACCGGGAAAATGAATGGTTGGGCGGAATCTGGATCCTGGAAACGGATTCGACCGTCTTGTATTTAAAAGGAACAACAAGCGAAGAAGCGAAAAAGCTCGGAGGAATGTATAAATTAATGCTTACAGCGATCGAATATGCTGATTCTAAAGGGAAAATATTCGATTTCGGAGGATCCAATGTGGAATCAGTCAGAAGATTTAATCTGAATTTCGGAGCGCAGGATGTTGTATATTCACAATTGAGCTGGAACAATGCTCCGTTTTGGTGGAGGTTAGTAAAAATGATGAGAGATAAATGGACAAAAAAGTAATTTTAATTACCGGGGCGACCGGTGGTTTGGGTTCGGCAATGGTGAAGCATTTTGAAAAACAGGATGTGAAACTGGCGTTGCATACTTTTCAGCAGGAACCGTTTGATGTGGTATGTGAACATGCGTGGTTCAAAGCAGATTTGCGGGATGAAAACCAGGTTTCGAACCTCATTGCTACCGTTTTGGCAAACTTCGGAAAAGTCGATGTGTTGATCAACAATGCGGGAATTTCGCGGAACGGAATGAGCTGGAAGTTGAAACCTTACGAATTCAACGAAGTGATTGCGGTGAACCTGACAGCGCCCTTCTTGCTTTCTCATGGTTTGATTCCTTCCATGCGTTCAAACAATTACGGAAGAATCATCAATATTTCATCGGTAGTTGCGCAAACCGGAGTTCCGGGAACAGTTGCTTACGCGGCAAGTAAAGCAGGGATTTTGGGAATGACAAAAACCATCGCGAAAGAACTTGCAAGCCAGCCCATAACCTGTAATGCATTGGCTCTTGGATACTTCGACCAGGGAATGATTTCAGAAGTTTCGGAAGAGCTTCAACAACAGATTGTTGCGCAGATTCCGAAGAATAAACTGGGGAGTGTAGAAACTATTTTGTCTACGATTGACTGGCTTCTCACGGATGCGTGTGATTACGTTACGGGACAAACCATTTCTTTAAACGGCGGGTTGTTTACCTGAGATTTTAACTTAAATTTGTAATGATCAAAATGAATTCTAAATCGTGATATTTCCAAAGAAAAATATGCCCCGTTGGGTAATCGTGTGTATTGATTTGGTGATTTCAGCAGTTTCTTTGTTGATAGCTTACCTGATACGCTTTGACATCAAGGCGGATGCTGAAATGTGGTACAGTGAATTCGCAATCGTCCAATATTCTGTCATCCTGTTTTTCGTAATCCGTTTAATTGTCTTCTATTCCTTCGGAATTCAAAAAGGAATCGTCCGGCACACATCGACATCTGATTTTAAACGATTGTTTTTAGCAATCACCACCACGTCTGTGATCTTCGCAATTATCGGGGTGATCCGGTATTTTTGGATTGACGGCTATTACATGTTTCCGGTTTCAATCATCATCATCGAATACGTTTTCTGTTTCTTCCTGATGGCCGTTTCCAGATTCGTGGTAAAACTACTTTACCTGGAATCTGTGAAATCCGATTTGGAGCAGAAATATGTATTGATTTACGGAGCAGGAGTTTCCGGATTGATTGCAAAACGGATGATTGAAAAAGACACACGCATCCATTTCAAAGTATTTGGTTTCCTGGATGACAATCACCGGATTTCCGGAACGCGGATTTCGGGGTCGGAAGTCTTTCATACGGATGAATTGGAAGAGATCCTGGAAAAAAACACCATTTCACAAGTCATTATTGCCATTCAGAACCTGGCACCGGAAAAACGGAATGTGATCGTTGAAAAGTGTATCAGTGCAGGAGTTGAAGTGAAAAAAGTACCGAGTCCGAAAAGCTGGATCAACGGAACGTTTACTTCCAAGCAGATTGCACAAATCAATATTGAAGATTTATTGAGTCGTAATCCGATTGTTCTTAACCAGGAACAGCTGGCAACCGATTTGAAAGACCAGGTGATTCTGATTACCGGTGCAGCCGGGTCGATCGGCTCCGGAATTGTGCGCCAGGTATTGGAATACGAACCGAAACTGGTTGTTTTGCTGGATCAGGCGGAATCTGCTCTTTACGACCTCGAATTCGAATTAAAGCAATTAAAAGGCATTCCTCCGTTCGAAATTGTGATCGGAGACATCTGTAATGAAGAACGCATGCGCCGTTTGTTTGAAGCGTTTAATCCGTCATGGGTTTTTCACGCAGCGGCATACAAACATGTCCCGATGATGGAAATGAATCCGTCTGAAGCCGTTCGTAACAATATCCAGGGAACGAAAATCCTGGTAGACTTGTCGAATGAGAAAGGAATTTACAAGTTTGTCATGATTTCTACCGATAAAGCAGTAAACCCGACGAATGTGATGGGAGCGAGTAAACGAATCGCTGAAATCATTGCGCAAGCTTCAAATACGGGAAAAACGCAATTCATCACCACCCGCTTCGGAAATGTATTGGGTTCGAACGGATCCGTTATTCCGTTGTTTAAGCGGCAAATCGAGCAGGGTGGACCTGTAACGGTAACGGATGAGCGAATCACGCGTTATTTCATGACGATTCCCGAAGCGTGCCAGTTGGTACTCGAAGCCGGAATCATGGGGAATGGTGGTGAAATCTATGTGTTCGACATGGGAGCATCGGTGAAAATTGTTGACCTGGCGAAAAAAATGATTCAATTGTCGGGATTGGAGCTTGGAAAAGACATTGAAATCACTTTTTCAGGTTTGAGACCGGGAGAAAAACTGTACGAAGAATTGTTGAATGATGCGGAAAATGTTCAGGAAACCCATCATCCGAAAATTCTGATTGCAGCGGAACGGAATGTGAATGACCAGGTATTTCAGACCATTGAAAGCTTGTTGAATTCGGTCGGGAAGGTCGATAACCTGGCTTTAGTGAAACAAATGAAAGAGATCGTTCCGGAGTTTCTCTCGAATAATTCGGAATACAGCGTATTAGATAAAAAATAAGTGATGTTAGATTCCTATAAATTACAAGTTCGTTTTTCAGACTGCGATATGATGCAGCACGTAAACAATGCAGTTTATCTGAATTACTTTGAAGAAGCCAGAATTCACTATTTCCGGCAAATGCTCGGCACTGACTGGGATTGGAGGAAAACCGGGGTCATTCTCCGGAAGAATGAACTGGAATACCTGAAACCTATTTTCCTGCATGAACCAGTTGAAATTTTTATTTATCTCAAGCATGTTGGGGAAAAAAGTTTTACCTTGTCTTACGAAGTGAGAGTACTCAAGGAAGTCAGAACAACAGGAACTTCGGTGTTGGTTTGCTACGACAGTGTCAATCAATCCTCCATCCAGATTCCAGCCCGAATGCGGGACGCTTTGAATAAACTTTCCCTGAAGTTGGAACAATAATTGATTATACTACAGACTATTAGAGTCAAGATATAAAGAGACAAGACTTTGATTGAATGAAACTAGTCTTGACTCTGGTCTCTAAAAGTCTTAAAATCCTATAAATATGAAAATCCTCGTTGCTATTTTTTGTTTGTTTTCACTGGCAGTTTCTGCTCAACCCAAATTCGGTGTTGTAAGAAAAGATTCTGTTCCGTGTTATCAGAAAGCCGCAGATCGCGCAAAACAGCGTTATTCCGAATGGGAATGCGGAAAAATTGCCGGAGTAGTTGATTGTAACGAAAAACTGGAAATGTCTCCGGATGGAAAGCGTGTGGTGACGAGTTCTCAAAAAATGCCCTTTTCCGGAGTGTGCGAAACCTGCCACATGAATGGAATCCTGGAGCGTCGTGTGACTTTTGTAGACGGATATTCAAACGGAATTGATACTACCTATTATAAATCCGGATGCATCATGGTGATTCGTTCCCACATCCAGGGAGTTGAATCCGGGCGCTGGACGTATTTCAATGACTCGACGCAGATTCCTGCCTGGGAGAAAAATTATGTCATGGGGCAATTCGAAGGTCCGCAGATTACCTATAATGCAAAAGGAGATACGGTGAAGCTTGAAAACTACGTTCAAGGCGTTTTAAACGGACCAAAAATCACGTATGATTCGAAAGGTGTTCGCAGTAAGCAGGTAAATTACGTGAAAGGATTATTGGAAGGCCCGTTTTTGGTTTATAACCGCGCAGGTAAAATCATTGAAGAGTTGAATTTCAAACAAGGAAAGAAAAACGGAGTTTTCAGATATTACTATGATGACGGTGTTCTTTTGAGAACAGAAAACTGGCTGATGGATGTACGCAACGGAGAATTTAAAACCTTGTATTACAACCAGAAATTGCAAAGTGTGGAAGTTTACAAAAAAGGCTTGAAGGAAGGATGGTTCGAAGAGCGTTTCCCGGATGAAAAAGTGAAAAGCCGCGCCTTGTATAAAAAAGACATCCTGGTTGAAGAACATGTTTTCGACGAGCAGGGAAGAGAAATCCGCACATTCGGAGGAACAGCAAGTTCCGGAAAAGAAGACGATGCGATGCCGACAGCTAAAGGCAAAAAGGATAAAAAGAAGAAAACAAAAGAAGAACCGCCGAAACCGAAGGAAGGGGAATAATTAATTACGAATTACGTCCCGATAGCTATCGGGATACGAATTACGAATAATTGAACGTTTAAACTTTTTGAACTTTTGAACTATTAATATACTGAGCTTGTCGAAGTATGAACTTTTTTTAATTAGGAAGCAGATGTGAAAGCGACTCGGTTAAAATCAAAGAGGTATGTTACAAAAACTAGTTGAATTTATTAACCTGAGGGACGAAGTCGAATCGCATGATTATATCCGGACTGAAATAGAAAAAGGAGTTGTATTTAAAGGTACAAACTTCTGGGTGCTTTGTTTTGCGATCGTTGTTGCTTCCGTTGGCTTAAATACCAATTCCACAGCTGTCATTATCGGCGCCATGCTGATTTCTCCCTTGATGGGACCGATTAACGCAATCGGATTTAGTATCGCTACTTACAATTTTAAATTATTCCGCAGAGCAGCTGTCAATTTGAGTTTTGCCGTAGGATCGAGTTTACTGGCTTCTGCGATCTATTTTGCGCTCACACCGGTTTCCACTGCACATTCGGAACTTTTAGCGCGTATTCATCCAACTATTTATGATGTATTGATTGCCTTTTTCGGCGGACTTTCCGGAATCCTGGCTTTGTCGAGTAAAATTAAAGGAAATGTGCTTCCCGGTGTTGCCATTGCAACCGCGCTGATGCCTCCTTTATGTACGGCCGGTTACGGTTTGGGAACAGGACAGCTGCATTTCTTTTTCGGGGCAATGTACCTGTTTATTATTAACGCGGTATTTATCGCCTTGTCCAGCCTTTTGATTGTTCGTTATCTGAAAGTGCCGCTTGCCGCTGTTGTTCAGGACGCAGACCGAAAACGGACAAAATACCTGATTTACCTGATTATGCTGCTCACCGTTTTGCCGAGCATTTATTTTGGCTATGAATTGGCGAGAGAAGAAGAATTTAAAGAGCAGGCAGAGAAATATTGTATTTCGGTGAAACAAATGAACGGGAAGTTTTTGCTTGAACATTCTATTGATCCGGATAAACGTTTGGTTACTTTGGTTTATGGAGGCGATTCGCTGACGTATCCGGAACGTGCTGCGATTCTGAAAAGAGCCTCCTGGTTTGCAGTTGATTCCAATGAAGTAGTGATTACACAAGGAATTACTTTGAACAGGAATATGAGTAACAATACGATCATTGAAAATTTAAAAGCACAGAACTTACAGGCGGAGCAGCAGCTGCAGGAAATTTCTGCGCTGAAGGACAGTGTGATCGGTTTTACCGATTCAGGCAAGCAGTTGTATGCTGAAATTCATGTCTTGGAACCTTTGGTCTCCGGCGTGAGTGTTTCATCCGGAAAATTCTTCAGAGACTCAACCAATCAGGTAAATGCGGAAACAATCGTTTTGATCGGATCGATAAAAGATTTAAAACGGGAGAAGCAGGAACAGATTCGAAAATGGTTGTTCAAACGCTTAAAAAATTCTGCTGTGAAAGTGTTTTTTTATAAAGAGGAAATAAGATAATTGCGAATTATTGAGCTTTTAAACATTGAACTCTTGAACTCTTGAACTCTTGAACTCTTTTAATTAGGAATTAGGTTTCCACTCTAAAAGTTTCGTTTCGACGCCATCAAAAACAGCATATGTATCGTAATGAATCCATTCGCCCAGGTTGATGTAGGTGGCGCGTTCATTGATTTTGATTGTCATCGGAAGATGGCGGTGGCCAAAGATGTAATAATCCTGCGGATTGAGTTCTTCCTGCTCTTTGCAATATTGTACCAGCCATTCCTTGTCTTCGCCTAAAAATTGACTGTCGGAATCTCCGGTAGAAATACGGCTTTTACGTGAGAAATAGTTTGCCAGACCGATTCCGAAATTCGGGTGTAGACGTGCAAACATCCATTGAGACCATTTCGCAGCAAATACTTTCTTTATAAACTTGTATCCGCGATCGCCGGGACCCAAGCCATCTCCGTGTCCGATCAGGAATTTTTTGTCGTTAAACACTCTGAAAACGGGCTCACGGTAGATTTTTACCCCGAGTTCCTGCTCGAAATAATCAAACATCCACATATCGTGGTTTCCGGTGAAGAAATAAACGGGAATTCCGCTGTCGGTTAATGCTGTAATTTTTCCCTGCAGACGAACAAAACCTTTCGGAATGGCGTGTTTGTACTCGAACCAGAAATCAAAAATATCTCCGACCAAATAGATTTCGTGCGCATCTTTCTCCACATGGTTCAGCCAGTCGATAATGCGTCGTTCTCTTTCCAAACTTTGAGCACCAACAGGTACGCCTAAATGGAAATCGGAAGCAAAATAAATTTTCTTTCCGCTTGGTAGTTCCATTTTAGAAGCCAAAAATGGTTTTAAGTGCTTGTTCTAATTCAACTCCGCGCAATTTGGTGTCGATTACTTTTCCTTCTTTGTCAATCAAAACAGTAAATGGAATGGAAGAAACCTGGTATTGTTTCGCCACTTCGTTTGACCAGTATTTCAAATCCGAAACGTGATTCGGCCAAGCCAGTTTGTCTTTTTCGATCGCAGCAAGCCACGGTGCTTTTTCCTTGTCCAAAGAAACACTCATCACGGTGAATCCTGCGTCCTTATACTTGTTATACAACGCAACGACATTTGGATTTTCCTTGCGGCAAGGACCACACCAGGAAGCCCAGAAATCGATCAATACTACTTTTCCTTTCAGATCTGATAAGGAAATCGGTTTTCCGTTTACATCGTTTTGCGTAAAATCAGGAGCCTGTTTTCCGGAAGCCAGGAAATTTTGTTTGTCTTTTTGAGCTTTCAATTGCTCAAAAGTCGTTTTCGCATTCTGGACACTTGGGGAAGAAGGGAAGGCGCTCAACAATTGATTGACCACCGCTTCGTAAATGCTTAATTCTTTGTCGGTATCCAAGGTATTCAGAACCGGTAAAAGTGCCGGAGAATTGGCATTTTCAGAAATAAACTTCTGACGGTATGACGAAAATTTGAAGTATTCATTCTGATAATACTGGTTGATCGCATTTTGGTTTTCCGGTGTATTCTTCATCGCTGTGATCGCAGAATCTTTCTTTTGATTGAAATACTGCATCTGGCCAACGAATTCATTCAGGGCAACACTTTCGTCAGAACCGGTAATGGTATGAAATGCATTGATGTTATTCCCATCGGCATTGATCCGGATCGCAGATTTGTCTTTCAGAATAATATTGATGTGCTGCTGCCCGATTCGCAAAACGTAATAATCCGCAACAGGAACTTGTCCTTTCAGGCTGTAATTTCCTTTTTTATCCAGTTTCCCTTTGATGTAATCAATGTAATGAGAACCGTAATACTGGGAAATTTTGATGCTGTCTCCGTTGGTGTTGAAGATGTTTCCACTAACTTCAACAGTCGCCGGATTCTGACCAAATGCGATACCGGATAAAAGTGTTATACCTAGAATGAACTGTTTCATATCAATTTATTGTTAATCTGCTAAGTGATCTTACTTTTTAGCAAGTTGTTCTATCAATTTTTGTTCCAATTGCGAGCCGCGTAATCCCACGCCCACAATATTTCCTTCGCGATTCAACAAAACCGTGTGCGGAATACTTTGGAAACCATAAGTCTGTGTCAGCGGAGTTTGCCAGCCCATCAGGTCAGAAACGTGATTTGGCCAGAACAAACCGTCTTTATCAATAGCTGCTTTCCATGCTGCCTGATCCTGATCCAAAGACACGGAGAAAACTTCAAATCCTTCGCCTCTGTACTTTTTATACAAGCGAACCACATTCGGGTTTTCTTTTCGGCACGGCATACACCAGGAAGCCCAGAAATCAATTAAAACTACTTTTCCTTTCAGGCTGGATAAACGCAATTCCGTTCCTGCCGGATTTTTTAGTGCAATTTCCGGAGCAGCCATCGTTCCGGAATTGTATTGCTGGTAGTTTTGATATTGAGCGTCTATTTGAGCTACTTGCTGTGATAAAAGTCCTGTGATCGGAGAATTCTCATAATACCGTTGAAATGCTGTTTCAACTTTTCTCAAATCCTCCAGGTTTTGCGGATCCCACCCTGCGAAACCGGTTTCCTGGGAAGGCATGATCAGGTTGATCAACACAATGTTTACCGGGTTTCCCGGTTCTTTGCGGATTTGTTTCTCAGCAAAAGAGACAATCGGCTGTTTAAGTTTTGTGAATAACTCCAATTGTTTTTCAGGATCTTTTACCTGGGGTATTTGCTCCATTTGTTTTTTCGCGAAATCACTGAACAAAGCCATGTACTTTGTAAGCGGTTTTGCCCATTTGGTTCCTGAGAAAACAGGAGTTGAAGAAAACGTTTCTTTTGTTGCCTTTAACTCGATTTGGTCATTCAAATCCATCGGAATCACCACGGAATTTTTCCCGTTATCACCAAGAGTCAGCGAGTAGATTCCCATTCCCGGGATGTTCCCATCCAATGAGAAATTTCCATCTGCATCCGTTACGGTTTGCGCCACTTCAATCACTCCTTGCTGAGATTGAGCTTCAATCTTGAATTTTTGATTGGAAGCACCTTGAATGTTTCCTTCAATGTGAAAATTGTTCTCCAATCCTGTTTTTTCATCTACGGAGTTATCTCCGCAGGAAGAAAGGATGAATGATCCTAAAAGAAAGGCAATGAAATAATTGAAACGAGTCATTAAACAGTTTGTATTAATTCGCGCAATAACGCATTGGTTGTTTTTGGATCTGCTTTTCCACCGGAAGCTTTCATGATTTGACCCATGAAGAATCCGGTAAGCTGATTTTCTCCTGCTTTAAAACGGGAAACTTCGCCCGGGTGTTGCTCGAAAACGCTCAAAATAACTTCTTTTAACGAATCGGCATTGGATTCCTGGATGATATTCAGGGAAACAGCCAGCTCTTTTACATCAGAAGCCGGAGTTTCAATCATTGCCGGGAAGAGTTTTTGTGCCGCCGCTGAATTCGAAACACTTCCGGATTCAATCAGGTTAATGATGGAAGCAACCTGTGAGGCTGAAATCGGTAATTGCTCGATTTCCAAACCATTTTGGTTCAGATATGATTTTACTTCACCCATGGTCCAGTTGGCAGCTGCTTTGTAGTTTTTCGTATTGGCAATCACTTCTTCGAAGAACAAAGCAATCGATTTTGAATCTGTTAGAATTCCGGCATCGTAATCCGACAATTTCAGATCCTGTGTATATTTTGCATACAATTCTCTCGGAAGTGCCGGCATTTTTGCTTTCACCTGGTTCACATAGGTCGCATCCACAACGATTGGTTGTAAATCCGGCTCCGGGAAATAACGGTAATCGTTTGCTGCTTCTTTGCTTCGCATGGAAATGGTGATTCCTTTCAGCGCATCGAAACTGCGGGTTTCCTGTGAAATGTGTTCTCCGTTTTCTACGGCAATGATCTGGCGTTCGATCTCAAATTCAATCGCACGTTGTACATTCCGGATTGAGTTCATGTTTTTCACTTCGACCTTCGTTCCGAATTCGGAAGATCCTTTTAAACGAACAGAAATATTGGCATCACAACGCAATGAACCTTCTTCCATGTTTCCGTCACAAATATCCAGGTAGCGAACCAAACGGCGAACTTCCGTCACATAATTGTAAGCTTCCTGGCTGGAACGGATCTCCGGTTCGGATACGATTTCCAAAAGCGGTGTTCCTGCACGGTTCAAATCCACCAACGTGTCATACAAATCCACATCGTGAATCGATTTTCCGGCATCTTCCTCCATGTGAATACGCGTCAAACCAACCGTTTTTTCAGTTCCGTCTTCTTTTTTGATGATGATTGCGCCTCCGGTACAAATCGGTGTTGTATCCTGGGTGATCTGGTATCCTTTCGGAAGATCGGGATAGAAATAATTTTTACGTGCAAAATGCTGGTGTTCCGCAATCGTACAACCGCACGCCAAACCAAGTTTCACTGCGAATTCGATTGTTTTTTTGTTCATCACCGGCAACGTTCCGGGATGTCCCAAAGTAACCACACTGACGTTGGTATTCGGATGTGCACCATACTCGTTGATATCGGAAGAATAGGCTTTTGTTTTCGTCAGTAACTGAGCGTGAACCTCTAATCCGATTACTACTTCGTATTTATCTCTTATTTCTGTATTCATTTACTAGATTTTAGGACTTTAAGATTTTAGGATTTTAGGACCGGATTGATCTTGAGATCATAAATCGAAGTCTTAAAATCCTGATGTCTTAATATCTTGAAGTCCAATGTTATATTTTCGAAATCAATTCACGCATAATCAATGTCATTTTCGGCTCTTGTCTGCTAGCCACATCGATTACATCCTGTAAACTTACTTTCTGAATTTTTCCGGGAACTCCTAAATCCGTAATAATGGAAATCGCGAAACAAGGAATTTCCATGTGACGTGCAACGATTACTTCCGGAATAGTAGACATTCCTACTGCATCAGCTCCGATTGCACGAACGTATCCGTATTCTGCAGGAGTTTCCAATGTTGGTCCTGTCAAAGCAGCGTAAGTTCCAACTGAAACCTTGATGTTGTTTTCAGCAGCGATATTTTTCGCTAAATCAACCATTGCGTGGTCGTAAGGTTCGCTCATATCCGGGAAACGAGGTCCCAATTCATCGATATTTTTTCCGATCAGCGGATGAGCAGGGAACAAGTTGATGTGATCATTCAAAATCATGATTTCACCTACTTCGAAATCCGGGTTAACACCTCCGGAAGCGTTACTTACAAACAAACGTTCGATTCCCAATAGTTTCATCACACGAACCGGGAAAGTTACCTGCTGCATGTTGTATCCTTCATAATAATGAAAACGACCTTGCATAGCAACAACTTTTTTACCACCCAGGTTTCCGAAGATCAATTTTCCGGAATGGCTTTCTACCGTTGAAACAGGGAAATGAGGAATCTGCTCGTAAGGAATTTCATCGATTACTTCGATTTCCTTTACCAATCCGCCCAATCCGGTTCCTAAAATAATTCCGATGCTCGGTTTAACCTGCGTCTTGCTGCTGATATAATCAGCTGCTTCTTTCATTTGTTCTAACAACATAATTTTTAAGTAAGTCTTTAAAATCGTTTTCTCTATCTATTTTCAGCGAGATACTTTGTACAAAAAAAGGAATTTTCGATCGGATAATCTCATCTTTCCATTCTGCAAAACGCACTGCATCTTTTTCCGTTGTAACTACCACACAACGTTGGTTTGCAAAAGTAGCAACTTTTTGCTGAATTTGCTGAATATCTGCCGAGGTAAAAGCATGATGATCCGGAAACTGAATGGACTCAACGGAATGGTTTTCAGCTAAAAAACGATATAGCGGTTCGGGCTGTGCAATTCCGGTAACCAGAATTACTTTGTCAACAGCTTCCCAAACGGCTCCGAACAGGCCTTTTAATTCTCCGTAAATGATCTCGCTGAAAAAGATTTTCTCCCTGGAAACGGGAATTCTTTTGAAAAAACGTTCTTTTTGTTCCGGACCGATGTTTTTCGGGCATTTGGTGACAACTACCAGGTCCGCGCGTTTCATCCCGGCTCGTGATTCCCGGAGATTTCCGGCAGGGAAAACAAAATCTTTGAAAACAGGACGCTCATAGGTCATCAACAGCATATTCAACCCGGCTTTTACAGCACGGTGCTGGTATGCATCGTCCAAAAGAATGAGTGAACCCGGTTTGTTTGTGCGAATCCAATCGACACCGATTTGTCTTTTTTCGGAAACAACAACCGGAATTTTGTTTTGGAAAGTCGTCCAATACATCATGGGCTCGTCGCCGATTTCCGTTGCAGTGCTTTCAGAAACAGCAATGTGAAGTCCCTGGGTTTTGCGACCATATCCGCGGGATAGTATGACGGGATTGTCGTTTTGGAATAATTCAGCTAAATAAGCCGTCATTGGGGATTTTCCGGTTCCACCCACGGTGATATTTCCAATGCAGATAGCTGCTCCCGGGATTTTTTCGGATCTGAAAATGTGCCAATCAAACAATCTGTTGCGGATACCGACAATCAGCAGGTAAATCCAGGAGAACGGAAGCAAGAACAGACGCCATGAAAACATAAAGGTAAAGATAATAGAAATCCTTCACTCCGGGCATCGAAAAACCGGGAAAGGAACTGTCTGTGACAATGCTTTCCCGGATGTTTTTAAGCGTAATAGGTGAATTTTACATCCATTTAGCAGCAAATCGTTTGAACTCTTCTCGCAGCTCTTTAAATACTTTTTCAAAAACCTCGATTTCTTCCTTTTCTGCTTCGTGATTAGCTACTTTACGGTGATCCACGGCAACCGGGTTTCTGTTTATTTCATCCCGAAGCTGATCTTCCGAAATCGTGACTTTATGTTGTATTTCATCAATGGTGTTTCGTTGAATAATTAATCGGTTCTGAAATTGTTCGATAAAAGCAAGAACTTCTTTCTGGTTGTTTTTTTCTGCAACTTCTTCCAGGCGACTCTGAAGAATGTAGATTTCGTCTTTGTAGAAATCCAGTTTGTTTGACCACTCAAGATTTTCTTCGTGTTGTTTGTAAATATATTCGCTCTGACTCATGACTTTTAATTTTAAAAGATGTTATTCGTTGATAGTTCAAAGATAGAGAGGTGCAAATCCTAAAAACATGACGCAGGTCACCGGGATTTATGATTTTTGTCCGGAACAAAGTCTAATTTAGCCTCATGACGATTTCCATTCTTACGCCATACCGCAATGCGGAAAAATACATTCGGGAAACGGCCTTGTCGATCTTGGGGCAAACACATACGAACTGGGAATGGATTTTAGTGAACGATCACAGCAAGGAAAACGAACTGGAAGCAATTGCTGATTTATTACATGATCCGAGAATCCGGTTGTTGGAAAACGAAGGAAAAGGAATTGTGGATGCGCTTTGCACGGCATTTGAAGTTGCGAAAGGTGAATTCATCACGCGGATGGATGCTGATGATGTGATGCCGGATTTCAAATTGACCGAATTTCTCCGGGTTCTTGAAAATGGAGAAGCTCAAATCGCTACGGGAAAAGTGCGCTATTTCTCACAAACGGAATCTATTTCTTCGGGTTATTTGGGCTACGAAAAGTGGCTGAATGAACGGATTGATCAGCAGGATTTTTACAAGCAAATTTACCGGGAATGTTCGCTGGCTTCCGGGAATTGGATGATGCGCAGACCGGATTTGGAACAATGCGGAGGTTTTACCGGATTGAATTACCCGGAAGATTACGACTTGTTGTTTCGCTGGTATGAAGCCGGATACGTGATTGCAGGTTTGGATTTGGTAACGCATTGGTGGCGCGATCACGATACAAGAACTTCGAAAACAAGTGCGGATTATGCGCAAAAAGCATTTTTCGCCCTGAAGATCAATCGTTTTGCGGGGTTGGATTGGGATTCGAAACGGCAGTTGATTGTGAATGGAACGGGGCAGAAGGGACGTTTAACAGCAAAAGTCCTTTTGGAAAGAGGAATTCCGTTTACCTGGGTTTCTCATGAACCTGATAAATTTCCAAATGGAATTTTCGGACATCCGCTTGTTGGATTGAATGAGATTCCTGTTTGCGAAAAAGCACAGATTTTAAATACGACTTTGATTGATGAGGATAAGTTGAAAGAATATTATCACCCATTCATTTCTGAAATTCGGTTTTACCATTTGTAATTTTATAATTTATGGTGATTTTATTTCAATGATGTGGTTTTTACCTTTTCAATTCTCAATTTTTCATTTTCAATTGTTGTATCTTTGAATCAACTAATTCGTTCAAAATGCAGGTCAAAGAGCTCGTATCTTATTTAAATCAATTGGCGCCATTTACATACCAGGAATCGTATGATAATTCGGGCTTGCTGGTTGGGAATCCTTCCGCTGAAGTGAAGGGTGTAATCGTTGCTTTAGACTGTTTGGAATCCATTATTGATGAAGCCATTTTGCATGGCGCAAATGTGGTATTAACACATCACCCGATTGTTTTTAAAGGCTTGAAACGGATTACCGGTGCAAATTATGTGGAAAGAACCGTGTTGAAAGCCATTAAGAACGATATCAACCTGGTTGCCATTCATACGAACCTGGACAATGTTCATTTCGGAGTCAATCACATCATTTCTGAAAAATTGGGGTTGACGGATTTGAAAATTCTAAGTCCGAAAGCTGCTACTTCGTTTAAATTGTCTGTGTTTGTTCCGCAAACGCATGCGGATTTGTTAAGAGAATCGCTGGCAAAAGCCGGAGCAGGGCATTTGGGATCTTACAGTTGGTGTAGTTTCAGTTCAAAAGGAGAAGGACGTTTCAAACCGGATGAAGATGCAGATCCGTTTATCGGGAAAGCAGGCGAACTGGAAGTGGTGAAAGAAATAAAAGTGGAAGTGATTGTTGCCGAACATGCGGTTTCGTCTGTTTTGCATGCGATGAAAGCAACGCATCCGTATGAAGAAATTGCCTACGATCTGATAGCAATGACGAATTCAAATGAATACATCGGGAGCGGGATGATCGGAACCTTGGAAAATGGAATGGAAGCAATGGAATTTTTGAATTTCGTGAAGAGAACATTTCATTGCGGGGCAATCAGGTATACGCATCCGACGAAATCTACCGTAAAAAGAATTGCTGTTTGCGGAGGTGCGGGAAGTTTTTTATTAAAAGATGCAATTCGTGCAAAAGCGGATGTTTTCATTACGGGAGACTTTAAATACCACGAATTTTTTGATGCGGAAGATCACCTGATGATTGCGGATATCGGTCATTTTGAGTCAGAACAATATACTTCTGAGTGGTTGGTAGCACAATTGAAGAAAAAATTTACTAATTTTGCGGTTCGTTTAACGAACGTAAATACGAATCCGATAAATTATCTCTAAAGTATGGCTGCAAAAGCAAGTACAAAAGAAACAACAGTTGCTGAAAAGTTGGACGCATTGTATGCGTTGCAAAAGATTGATTCTCAAATCGATAAAATTAGAACCGTACGTGGTGAATTGCCTTTGGAGGTTCAGGATTTGGAAGACGAAATCGAAGGGTTAGAGACTAGAATCAAGAACCTGCAAGAGGAAGCGAAAGAATTGGATACTGAAGTTGCAGATCGTAAGATCGCAATGAAAGATGCTGAAGCTGCGATTGTAAAGTTCAAGGAACAACAAAATAATGTACGAAATAATCGTGAGTTCGAATCTTTGGCAAAAGAAATCGAATACCAGGAGTTAGAGATCAAGTTACACGATAAGCGTTCGAAAGAAGCGAAAATCAAGATTTCTTCTAAGAAAGAAGTATTGGATGAAGCGAAAGAGCGTTTGGAATTGCGTAAAGGCGATTTGAAAGTGAAGCAAGATGAGTTGAACGAGATTGTTGGTGAAACACAAAAAGAAGAGGAGGCATTGATTGCACAATCTGAAAAAGCAAAATCGTTGATCGACGTTCGTTTGATTGCTGCCTATGACCGTTTGCGTCAGAATGCTAAAAATGGTTTGGCAGTTGTTGGAGTTGACCGTGATTCTTGCGGAGGATGTTTCAACAAAATTCCACCTCAACGTCAATTGGATATCGATACACGTAGAAAAGTTATTGTTTGCGAACACTGCGGAAGAATTTTAGTTCCGGCTGAAGTAGTAGACGCTGAATAAGAAAATAGACAAGAAATTGTTAGAAGAGAAGGGGACGCGATGTATTGCGTCCCCTTCTTCTGTTTGGATTATTCGATAATTCGTTTCCTGATATGCATTTTTCCGGTCAATCAGATTAAATTTTAAAAAATGTTAAACAAATGAACTACTCATTTTACCATGGTCTTTGATATCAGGCGCATTGTATAACATCTGCTTAGCGTTTTTCTCCTGAAGCCACTTTTCTTGGTTTTTCCTCGGTGATTTCTGACCGAATACCCAAACGAATCCTTATTTTTGCACTTGAAAAATATCAATCCGTTTCTACATGGAAAAATTAGCAAAAGCGCTTTTCTCGATGCGCGCGATGGCAATGGGATTATTTGTATTCCTTTCCGCAATTGCAATAGCTACGTTTATCGAATCTTCAGAAGATACTCAGGCAGCAAAACTTTGGATTTATAATGCTAAATGGTTTGAACTGCTGCTGGCCTTCCTGGCGGTAAACTTAATCGCTAATATTTTCCGGTATCAAATGTGGAAGCGTGAGAAAATTGCTGTGCTTCTTTTCCACTTGTCTTTTATTGTAATCATTATTGGTTCGTGGATCACGCGTTATGTGAGTTATGAAGGAATCATGACCATTCGCGAAGGACAGGCTTCCAATACGGTTTACACATCAGATCCTTATTTGTGGGTAAACGTCAACGATGGGAAGATGCAGTATACCAACGATGTGAAGGCATTTATGGCGGAATCGTATCCTTTCAACAGTGCTTCCATGGATATCGAGTTTCCGAATCACAAAAATCCGGTTTCGATTGAATATGTGGATTTTAAATCCAAGCAGATCGATACCATTGAGATGAATGCGAAGTACAAAACAAGTGCCTTGGATATTGTAACGGACGGAATGAATTCCAACTACATTATCAACGATGAAATTTTCTCCCTGAACGGGTTGGATATTGCTTTTTCAGACCAATTGGTGAATGGAGTCAATATTTACAAGAAAAATGATACGCTGCGTTTACGACCGAATATGCCTTTGCAATATGTTCCGATGAAGGAAATGAAGAAATCACGGCAAACCGGTATTGCCCCCCCGGATTCCGTATTTGTGAAAGTGGCTCCGGGAGAGGAAATTGTTTTGAAAAAAACAACGCTTTACCAGATCAACGGACAACAATTTGTGTTTAAACAGGAAATTCCGAATGTTGGAAAGAAACTGGTTCCTTCAGGGATGAAAGACAAAGGATCGGATTACCTGACAGTGAAAATTACGGACGGTTCCAAAAGCAAAATTGTACGCTTGGAAGGAGGTTTGAAAGCTGTTGGAGTTCCGGCATTTTTTGAGTTTAACGGATTGAATTACCATTTGGAGTATGGAATGAAGCGCATCAAAATTCCATTCTACATGAAATGTAATGATTTTATGCTGGATCGCTACCCGGGATCTGATATGCCATCTTCTTATTCCAGCGATTTGCAGGTGTTGGATACGGCAAACAAAGAATTCGGAACGAAACGCGTATTTATGAATCATGTATTGGATTATGGTGGCTACCGTTTCTTCCAGTCTTCGTATGATGCGGATGAAAAGGGAACTGTCTTGAGTGTAAACCATGATTTCTGGGGAACCAATGTTTCTTATTTAGGGTATTTAATGTTATTTATCGGGATGATTTTTAGTTTGTTTGCTCCAACTTCACGATTCAGAGAATTGTTGAGAAGCCTGATTCAATCGAATTCTAAGAAGGCAATGAGTATTTTGTTTGTATTAGGTTCATTAACTGCGTTTGCTCAAAATTCCCCGGAGCATGATCACAATCACGATCACGACCACGAACACCATGATCACGATCATAGTCATGATCAGCAGAAGATGCCGGCTGCACCTGCAAATCCGGTGGTCTACTTCATGTCTGAAGATCAGAGTAATGAGCTGGCAACCTTGCTTGTTCAAAAAGAAGGACGTATTATCCCGATGCATACCATGTGTGATCAGATCCTCAGAAAATTGTACCGTGATAATAAGTATGAGGGACGAAATGCAGTTCAAACGGTGATCAGTATGCATATGTATCCGGATTATTGGTTAAATCAGAAGATAATTTGGACTCCTTTGGCTACACGTGAGGCATATAACCTGACGGAGTATGTATCTTTCCGCGAATTGACTGACGAAACGGGTAACTTTAAGTTTATTAATGATTACAATGCTGCATTGCGAAAAACAGAAGCTCAGCAATCCGAAACACAGAAAAAACTGATCAAGTTGGGTGAGAAATACCAGGTTTTACTGGAAGTGATCAACTGGAATTTCATGAAGATCATCCCACTAAAGGGAGATAAAGCACATACCTGGTATATGCCTTTCAACCAGGAGTTAATGATGAAGGACAGTGTTTCCAGCAGAGTGGCTCTGACGTATATCAGTTCTTTGAATGACGAAGCAAAATCGAATGGAAACTTTGCGAAATCTACCAAATTGCTAAATGATCTGAAAAAATTACAACGTACTTTGGGGGATGCATCGATTCTTCCCAGCGAAACACACATAAAAGTGGAAGTTTCTTATAATAAGATGGGGATTTTCAAGAATTCCATGAGAAGCTATTTGCTGGCGGGAATACTGTTGTTTGCTATTTTCCTGATCAGGTTGTTTTTTAATCCTTCTCCAAAATCAGAAAAAATATATTCAATCATCTCTAAAATTATTGTGGCTTTGGTTTCGATCATCTTCGTTTATCACGGCGCGGGATTAGGTATGAGAAGTTATGTTTCCGGACATGCTCCATGGAGTGACGGATACGAAGCAATGGTTTTTATTGCCTGGATATTGATTTTATTAGGATTGATATTTACACGTGTCAGTGTCGTTATTTTGGGAGCAACTTGCCTATTGGGCGGATTTTTCATCTTTGTTTCCGAAATGAACTTATTAGACCCGGAAATTACACCATTACAACCGGTACTGAAAAGTTATTGGCTAATGGTTCACGTGGCAATCATTACAAGTAGTTATGCTTTCCTGGGGCTTTCTTTTATTCTTGGATTGGTGAATGTTTTCCTGTATATATTCCGTAATTCTAAAAATGGAAAAGAGGTAACCAGGAATATTCATACTTTAACTGCTGTTTCTGAAATGATGATGATTGTTGGTTTGTTCATGCTGACGATCGGAACGTTCCTGGGTGGAATCTGGGCGAATGAATCCTGGGGAAGATACTGGGGTTGGGATCCGAAGGAAACATGGGCCTTGGTTTCCGTATTGGTTTATGCGATTATTATGCATTTCAGATACATTCCGGGATTGAAAGGTAAGTTTACCTTCAACGTAGCAAGTATGTGGGCGTATTCAGCTATATTTTTCACATTCTTTGGTGTGAACTTCATCCTGGTAGGTCTACATTCCTATGCAAATGGAGAAGGTTCTGTAAATCTGCCTGGTTATGTATGGGCCATTATTGGAGCTTGTCTTGTAATTACGATAATTGCAGGAATCCGAAATAAAAAGTACATTCAGGCTCAAAGAGAATTGTTATGACGCTGTATGATTTTTCATTGAACTACTTGAACGGGACTCCGCTTGAGTGGAAAGATTTCCAGGGAAAGAAGATCTTGTTGGTAAATGTGGCTTCCCAATGCGGTTTGACTCCACAGTATGCTCAACTGGAGGAATTGATGCAGGAATTCGGTGGAAGCGATTTTACGATTTTGGGAATTCCCTGTAACGACTTTGCAGGACAGGAACCCGGAACTGCAGAGGAGATTGCTGCTTTCTGTTCAACGACTTATGGGGTAAGTTTTCCTTTGTCGGAGAAAGTTCATACGATCGGTTCGGAAATTCACCCGATCTATCAATGGTTATTTGATCAAACCAATTCAGAAGTAAGCTGGAATTTTCAAAAATTTCTGATCAACGAAAAAGGTGAGGTTGTTGGTGTTCATTCCCCTCAAACCGAACCTTGTGATGAACAAATCTTAGATTGGATTAAGAAATCATGAGTCAAATTGATATACTGGCAATCGGAGCGCATCCGGATGATGTAGAACTTTCTGCTGCCGGAACGTTATTGAAGCATCGTGCAATGGGTTTTTCAACCGGTGTCATTGATTTGACGCAGGGAGAATTGGGATCCAGGGGAACGAAAGAAACACGCAAGGAAGAAGCGACGGCGGCTGCAGAGATTTTAGGTTTGTCTGCACGGGTTAATTTAAAAATGGCGGATGGCTTTTTTGAACATTCGGAAGAAAATCTGCGTCTGCTTGTTGAACAAATCAGAAGATTTAAACCGAGTATTGTTTTGGTGAATGCTGTTTCTGACAGGCATCCGGATCACGGAAAAGGAAGTAAACTGGCTTCCGAAGCATGTTTTTTGGCTGGTTTACGCAGAGTTGAAACCATGTGGGAGGGAAGTCCACAGGAAGCTCACAGACCCAAAGCAGTGTATCATTACATCCAGGATCGTTATCTGAAACCGGATTTTGCGGTAGATGTAACGGATTTCGTAGAGCAAAAATTCGCCTCCATTAAAGCATATAAAACACAATTCTGGGATCCGTCTTCTACAGAACCGAAAACACCTATTTCCGGTGAAGAATTCTTTGAATTTCTTCGTGGAAGAATGGCAGAATTCGGACGCAGCATCGGAACGCGTTATGCGGAAGGATTTACAGTTGAGCGTTTGCCCGGAGTAGATTCTTTATTTGATCTTCGTTAAGGTTTCCTTTACGTTTTCAACCAGGTCGGTGAACTCCTTTTTCAATTCATCATTGACAATTCCATCCTGGAAATTTGCTTCAAAGCTCGGTAAGCTGAAATGCCCGATAATATTTGCGCTATGACGCGGAAAACGACTTAAAGCAGTTTCCAATACAAACTTTGCGCCCAGTTTTCCGGGGGAAGTTGAAATCAATAACATCGGTTTGTCATGAAATACATTGTTGTTCAACCGGGAACACCAATCCAATGTATTTTTGAATGCTGCAGAATAGCTTCCGTTGTGTTCGGTCATAGAAATCACCAGCAAGTCAGAATTTTCAATGATCTCATGCAATTCATATGCTTCATCGGGGTAACCGTTTTCTTTTTCCTTGTCGACAGAAAATAACGGCATTTCGAAGTCGTTCAGATCAATCATGTTGATTTCACCTTCAAACTGGTGGGCTGCAAAATGTGCAAATTGCTGATTGATTGAAGATTTACTGGTACTTGCTCCGAATGCTAATATTTTCATGTGAATTGTTTTTGCGAATGTATAACTATTTTAAGGATTTTGGATGGTGAATGGGGATTTTAGTGAGAAGATTTGATTCTGCTTTATCGTAATATTGCAATATTTAGAAATTGCAATTTCTGAATATCTGAAAGTTGCAATTTTGATATGAAAAGATCGAAACGAAAAACTTTAACTCGTTTTTCTTTAGATATTAGTGTTAAATAATTAGTGATTTGTTGTATTTCGTTTTACATTGTTTGTTTAAATTACAGAATAAACAACACACTATTTATTAACCCTTTCACTGAGAAAACATGAAAAGAACCTTTTTATCAATAGGCTTATTGGCCTTTGGCGTATGTTGTACAAATTTCACGTACACGCAAGTAATCATAACGCCACCTAATGACCCGTATTATCCACTCCAATGGTCGCACAATAACACCGGTAACGTTCCTACTTTCCCTGGAACAGGGATTTGTGGTCTTCCGGGTTTTGACATGAACATTCCCGAATCCTGGGAATATTTGAATAATAGAAAAATCATTTACCAGGTGCGTGTCGGAGTTCTTGATTCCGGTTTGGCTCCCTGGCATCCCGATCTTAATTCCGCGCGTATTCTACCAGGTAAGAATTTTTCAGTAACTCCTTACAATTTCAATACGACAGATACATACGGACATGGAACACACGTATTGGGAGCTATTGCAGCAACAGTAAATAACGGAATAGGAATAGCCGGTGTCGACAGAAATTGCCTGGTGATGCCGATAAAAATAGATCCGTCAGTAACTATAAGTGATAGAGTACATATTGCCGATGCTATTCGTTATGCTGTAAATAATAATATCAAAGTGATAAACATGAGCTTTGGATGGAACGAACGAACGATTAATAACGATATCCGTGAAGCAATCTCGTACGGAATAGCCAATGGGTGTACGTTTGTTGGAGCAGCAGGAAATTTTAATGCCAACGAGGTTCATTTTCCTGCAAAGGTCGGAATTGCGGTTGGAGCAGCTAATCCGTGCGGAGCCATAAAAAATCCCACAACATCGCTCTCCTGTGAGCAAGACACGAGAACCATATGGGATGGGAATAACTACACTATCTGGGGTTCAAATTATGGAGCAGGACTGGATGTTATGGGGCCGGGAACTATGTTGCCAGCTATTGATATCCCCGGTGCATTGGGTTTATCCAGTTATACGAATTGTGGTGCAGGAACCTGCTATAATCCCGGAACAAATGGCGATTACGTTACCAATGCCTTTGGAACATCCATTGCAACACCTTATGTTACAGGGATTGTTTCCCAGATGCTCTCTGTAAAAAATCAATTAAAAATGCATGAAGTAGAGGACTTATTGTTAAAAGCTTCTATCACACCCATGACCGGAGGGTACTATTTGCCGGATGCTTATGAGGCAATTATTCTAGCTGCGAATTATACTCCGGGTACTCACCAGTTAGCTGATCTGGCTGTGGATCAAGTAATGTATGAAAGAATCAATACAACCACTGTTCGGGCAACCATTACTGTTTCTAACAAATCAACCACTGTTATATCTGCTCCGGCTCAGCTGCAAGCATACCTGTCATTTACCCGGGAATACAACGGTTACTTCAGTGATGATGCATTCCCTCCCACACAAATAAGTATTCCGGCGATTACACCAGGAGCTACGAATACGTATGTCATATTACTTCCATATGTTGATTATAATCCGGTGGATTACAAGTTATGGTTGAATGCCATTGTAGATCCTGGTATGATCCAGTATGAAATGGATGATGCAAATAATGGCCGCTCTATTTTCGTAAGTCCGAATAACAGTATGCTTCAAACAGATGAGACGAATAGCTTAGAGGATATGAAAACTCCGCTGGCACTTATCATTAAGCCCGATCTTATCCCTGCACAGGTTACTTATTCAGTAAACATTACCTGGATTGGAAAAGCGGTCAATACGACATATAGCGTTAAAAATGTAGGGACAGCAAACGGGAATTTATACCTGTACCGTGATGCAGTCAGATATTGGGACTCTTATGATGCAACGCTTAGCAGCGACGATTTACTTCTTGGGGCAGAAAACATGAATGGGATTATTACGCTGGCTCCGGGGCAGGAAATGACCTTTCCGAATAAAAACAAGCTTGCTTCCCGTTCCTATCTTTTAATTCAGGTTGATGCAGAATACCTGAACGATGAATCGGATGAATCAAATAACATATATGCTATTCCGCTGATTCAAACTTCAGGAATATCAGAGAGTGAAAAAAATCAAATGAGTCTATTAGTTGAACCTAAAATGGAACTATTTCCAAATCCTGCAAAAGAACAGGTGATCTTAGCCATTGAAACGAATGTTGCGGGTAACCTGGTACTAAAGGATCTTTTGGGCCATACACTGCAGGAACTGGAATTGACGGAAAGCGGAAGTCAAAGACGGGTTTTGAATACGAGTCGTTTGTCTCCGGGAACATATTTTGTAGAATTAAGACAGGTGTCAGGTAAAAGTATTCTAAAAAAACTGGTTATTGAATAGCTGACCAAAAATTGATATAGCTGACAAAATTCCCCTTTGAATGAGCTGTTTGGAGGGGAATTCAATGTGCAATCAATTTTGTGGTTGGTACTTGAAAAATCATCTTTCTTGTATGGAGATCACGTTAGCCAATGAAAAAGGGAAGCCAACTCTATCGTAATATTGCAATATTTAGAAATTGCTATTTCTAAATATCTGAAAGTTGCAATTTTGATATAAAAAAGCCGGGGCGAAAAATTTTCACCCGGCCTTTTTTTGCTATAAAACTAAACTAACAGAGAAAACATTTTTTCTTTTAGCTTTCGCGCTAACCCCAACTATTTTGGATTATTCCGCGCTAATGCTTGTTCCTTCGCTTTAAACAATTCATCATTGTTTAGCTGAGTTTTCGTCATCCTTCCGGCTGGCTCTTATCGAAAGCAAAGCTTTCTCTTATTTAACTACGCTCAACTTTACAGTTTTAACTGCATTCCCTGATCTAACAACAGCGTAATACAATCCTTGAGCGAAAGTAGCAGAGTTGATTGTGAACTGGTGAGTTCCAACTTCAGCATATTTCGTTGCTACTGTTTGAATCACTTGTCCGTTTGCGTTCATTACAACTACTTCGATTTCGTCGTTTTGAGCAACATCAACAAACAAGGTAGCATCTGCATTTGTAGGGTTAGGGTACAAAGACACACCTGCAATAGCTGAGTTTTCGATCAATCCAACCAATCCTGTGAAATCTGAACCTGTTAAAAGTGGAGAACTTGCAGCAGGACGGTAATCAGGAGAAGTATAGTTGTATGGAGTAGTCAAAATACCAGCAGTTGAAGCAATTGAATCATTCATTCCTGCAGCAAACCAAGCCTGGATGTTGAATGTACTTGAAGCTGTTCTTTCCGTTACTTTTCCGGCAGAGTTACCAGCAACAATGTTGTTTTTGTAAAGGATCAAACCGTTTGTAGCATTTGCTTCACAAGCCGTTCCGTCGATAAAGATTCCTCTTTGGAAATCCATAAAGATTGAGTTACGGATATCGATTGCAGAATTACGGCGAATACGAGCTCCACGACGGTATCCAGCAGCAATTGTATTGGATGTATTTCCTCTGTATGGTCCGATTGCAGTAACGTTAGAGAAAATTGCATTTGTTTGAGGAGTTCCTGTAGAACCAGCAGCATCGTTATCAGATTCGAAACCTTCGGAAGTAGAAACAGATGGGTTATCAGCGATATCCGGGTCACGAACGATCAATCCGAATTGAATTTTTCCTGAGAATCCGAAATCTGTATCGAAATCGTCATCTAAGTTTCTGTAAGAAACAATGTGTTTTGCATCTACAGTTCCACCGAACCACTCGAATCCATCGTCATTAGAGAAAGAAACCTGAACGTAATCTACTGTTGTGAAATCACCAACGGAACCGAAAGTAATACCGTTGATTTCTTTATCTTGCTGGTAAGCATATCCAGGGAATTCAACACGTACATATTTCAATTTTCCTGAGTTATCGTGGTTGTCAGGTGTAGTTCCACCACCGAATTCAGTATCTGTAGTTGGAGCTAATCCTTCGATGTTTGCAACACCGTTTGGTTGGTTGTTTGCTGCTTTTCCTAAGAAAATAAGTCCTCCCCAATCACCTGGTGCACGAGAACCTGCAGCTTGGTTAGATGTAAATACGATCGGAGCGTTTACTGTTCCCTCAGCGATTAATTTAGCACCTTTTGTAATGAACAAACCTGATCCAAGAACACTTTTGTCACCCATGATAACAGTTCCCGGTTCGATTGTTAAAGTAGCATTGTTCTTCACATAAATCTGACCTTGTAGCAAGTAGATGTTTCCAGCTGTCCAAGTTGTGTTTGACGTAATGTTTGTTGTGATTGTTTGGTTAGAAGAACCGTAGTTTGTGTTTTGAGGATCCCAGTTAGACCAACCGTTTGTCCACATTGCTGTTGGAGCCGGAGCAAAAGCACCACGATAAGTGGTTTGTTCAAACTGTCCGAATGCTGCTAAAGTTCCTAAACTTGCGAACATTGCACTTAAGTAAATTTTTCTCATTTTTCCTTTTTTTTCTTGGTACAAAATTGATTTACTAACCTTGTTCAATCCTTTCTTTTAGGTTACGATTCGAGTAAATAAATGTTAAGCTATTTTTAATAGCGGTATCATTAATTTAACATTGGGTGAATCGTTTTAGTGAAGGGGGAGTAGAAAGGTTCAAAGAGTTCAAAAGTTTTAAATGTTCTAGGAATAGTTAATGGAACTTTTGAACTTTTTCAACGCTTTGAACAATCTGATATAAACAAAAAAACCATCCGCTCAATGAAGAACGAATGGCTTTCTGTAAAATGTGCTTTTAGTTACAATCTGATGCTTACGGAAGCTGTAAACGTTCTTCCGAAGTTTGTTCTCCAAACCTGTTGGTCAATCTTCTTATCGAAGTTGTTATTGTTGTTTTTGTCACCAATAAAGATGGTGTTGAAGAATCCGTTAAGACCATTTGCAGTAGATCTCTCAGAAGAGTTGTTCTGGTAGAAGATCTGATCCTGAGCCAAAATATTCTGGATATTTAATTTAAATTGTGCGCGACCTTTCCAGAATCCTTTTGTGATCTGTAAATCCAGGAAGGTACGAGCCTTTTCCCAAAGATCCGGTTCGTTTACGTTTCCTACAATGTAAATACGGTGTCCTACACGGTTCACGTTCAATGCAACTCCCCATAAATTGCGGGCATTGTCATAACGCAATCCTGCGTTGAAAACGTAAGGAGATTGTCCCTGAAGTGGTCTTGAATCAGCAACGCTACCAACTACCGTTGAAACATCAACTTTCGAACGGATGATGGATAAATTTGAATAAATAGTCAATTTGTCAAAGAAAGAAGCAGTGTCCAATTTGAAAATGGATGAGATCAATGATCTTGCCTCTAACTCCAATCCGTAATTCGTTGCGGATGGTACATTCTGGAAAGAGATCTCATTAACAACGTCCGCACGTGATTTTTGCTCGATTGGGTTTTGGAAGTTTTTGTAGAAAATAGTTGCCGAAAGCAATTGACCTCTTCCTGCGAATGTTTCATATCTCAAATCCAGGTTGTGGATCAAAGCACGCTTCAAGGTATCGTTTCCTGAAACCACAAAGTTGGTGGTGAAATCGTAGAAAGCGAACGGAGCAAGTTCTCTGTACTCAGGTCTGTTCAAAGTCTGTGAGTAGCTCAAACGGATGTTTGTTCGTTTGTTTGCTTCAAAAATCGCGTTAATGGATGGTAAGAAATCTAATTTCTTCGTGTTGATTTTCAATTCCGTTTTGTTGTCACGCAATGAATTCAATTCCTGTTGGAAATATTCCATACGCACTCCGTAGATTACGCGGAAACGTTTTGCAAAACGGTTGTCAAGTTGAATATATGCTGCATTCAAAATAGATCGCGCATCGTAGCTGTCAGAAGCCTTTGTTCCGTCAGTTAACTTGAATCCACCTTTTCCCGGGTTTCCGTTTACACCTTCTTCAATCAATCCCATGTTTTCAGGAGCGAAGATCTGGTCTTCCGGAAGGTAAAGCAAACTGTTGTCAAACTTCACACTTCCACCAGTTACACCGTAACGGGTATATCCCAACTGGCGCGCTTCGAACTTTCTGGAACGAACCTGGTTGTAAACACCGATTTTGAATTCGCTCTTGATTTTTCCGAACAAATCAGTTGCATAAGACAAATCCAAACGTTCGTTGATAGAGCTTTCGTGGTTTTCAGAGAAGAACATTCCTCCTCCGTAGCTGGAACCAACATTCGTTAATGAAATGTTTGCGACATACATGGTATCGTATGGATTCGGATTGTCGGCGTTCATCGTTTTACTACGTGTGTAGATTGAACGGCTCAAGTTCGGAATAGAACGCTGTACATTACTGTAACCAGCCAACCAGTTGATTTTCAATCCCGTAACTTTCAATCCGTGTTGTCCTTCAAGCTGTCCGGAATAAACTCTGTCGGAAGTAAACCAGCGCGCATTGGAACGGATCAGGTTCGGGTTGTTTTCCAATGGGTTGATTTCCCCCGTACGGTTGATCAATTTATCAGAAGAGTTGATACTGTAAATATTCTTGAAGTTGATGGTATTTCGTTCGTTCAGTTTCAAAGCGAAATTAGCCAAAGCTCCTGCAAGTAAATTCGTTACATTGTTTTTATCCAGGTAATCGTAATCGATTTGAGTAGATTGAGCTGAATTTGGGTCAGTACTGTTCGTATAAGCGCGGCGAACCGTTTCGTTGTAGCTGAAACTTCTGCTGTATGTCAAAGCTGCAATCATTCCGAATTCGCGTTTTCCGAATTTCTTGTTGAAACCTCCGGATGCCTGAACGCTGAAGTTCGGTAAGAATTTACTTTCAGTTGTTCCCCAGTTTGTAGAGAATTTCTGTGCAAGTTTTGCTTGTTCGTGAATGTTCATCGGATAATCTCCCTGAGTAGGAATGGCTGCCGGCATTTTTCGTGTTCCGTCATCAATTCCCAACCAATCCATTTTACCTCCTTTGTAAGAAGTGCGATCCTTGAATGTTGTAATGGTATTGATTCCTGTTCCTAACTGGAAAGAGAAGAAGTTCTTCTCAGGAATACTTTTGGTATTAATCTGGATCAAACCTCCTGCAAATTCTGCCGGTTGATCCGGTGTAGCCGATTTGGTGATCGTTAAATTGTCAAGCATATTGGAAGGGAACATGTCGAATGAAAATGCTTTACGGTCACTTTCCGAACTTGGTAGGGGAGCACCGTTTAAGAATGCAGCGTTGTAACGGTCATTTAACCCGCGGATAATCGCAAATTTGTTATCCTGGATACTTGCTCCGCTGACCATTTTCAATACATCACTGGTGTTACTTGCAGTAGATTTTGCAATCGATTGACTCGACATCACGTCACCAACACTAACAGCATTTTTCTGTGCCAAAACAACTCCCTGATCCGTATCCGTAATTCTTTTGGCCGTAACCACTACTTCCGCAATCGAATCTTCACTCGGAGGATACATCACCACGTCAATGGTCGTAACTTCTCCGATTTTTACCTGGATGTCATTGACAACTTGAGTTGGGATTCCAGGATACACAATCCGAACGGAGTAAGTTCCTTTTTCCAATTTGCTGAAGTTGTAAATACCTTCGATATCGGATAAGATTCGTTTATTTTGTTCAATCAATTCGACCTGGGCGGAAGGAAGTCCTTCTCCTGTTTCCGAATCGATCACTTTTCCTTGAATTACTCCGGTGTTTTTGTCTTGCGATTTTCCTTGAACTACTGCAGCACTTTTGTCTTGAGAAAACGCAATACTGACTAGTAATAATGAAACAACGGATAAAAATATCTTCATAGCCTTTAATTTTGCCACAAAGGAACAGCTATAACGTTATTCTAAATTAAGTGTAAAATTATGGGATTGTAAGTCTTACGTAAACAAATTGTGAATTCAATTAACATTTTCTTAATATAAACTAAAAGGATGTAGTATTTCCCTTGAATCAGCTGATTTTTTCAATCACGAAGTTTTGATTATTGAAAGCTATCCGGTCATTTTCAGACTTATTCAAAAGTAACTGACCTAAAGGAGCACCAACTCCGATACCGATGATGGAACTGTCTCCGAAAGTGATCTTCCCGATCGGTATACCGACCAAAAAAGTGCCTGAATCGGTTTGAACCAGTGAGCCAACTTTAATGAAAGATGAAGTTTCCGCACCCTGACTTTCAAGTAATTTTTTCAGGCGCTGCTGTTCAGCTAATTGAGTACTGAGTTTTCCCAATTCCTGCTGCGCCATTTCACGTGAAGTTTCGAATTTATCTCCTGCGGAACTCTTGCTGTCTTCTGCAATGTCTTTTTGCAAATCCGCAATATCCTGCTGAAGCCGGGCAATTTTCTCAGTAATCGTTTCGGAAATGTGTTGGAAGAGATTTTGTTTGTTCATTGATCTTTAAATGTCTGTTTTTTCAGTTCAAATGTTCAAATGAATTTGTTATTAAGCAACTTTTCACTTTTCACTTTTCAATTCTCAATTGAACCCTTTTGAACTTTTTCAACTCTTTGAACTCTTTGAACCTTCTCATTCATATACAATAAAATGCTTGTTAAACAACTCGATCAATTGATTCTTCACGCTTTCTTTGGAGAATTGCATTCCGAAGGCACGGAGAAATTCTTTGTCGTATTCCACTTTTCCGTTGACCATATTCAGAATAGCACGTTTCAGATCGGAAATATTGTTCTGTTCGATTTTGATTCCCAGTGCGTCTGTCATATTTGCGGCAATTCCAACAGCCGTTGAAATAACCGGAGTTCCGGTTAGCCAGGCTTCTGCAATGACAATACTGAAAGTCTCGTATTCGGATGTCAGGATCAAGGCATCGTGTTCTTTTAATAACTGACTCACTTCATCCCATTCGCAAGGACCTGTAAACGTGATGGCGTCGGAACAACTGTTCAGTTTTGCCCATCGTTCCCATTCATCGGTATTTTGGTCGGAAACAACCGTCAGACTAATCGTTTTTCCGGATTCCAGGTAAGCATTCAGGAAACCGTCAAAGAGAAACACCGGATTTTTGGTGTTCTTATCGAGTGTGGAAATATGAATAAACTTTTTGCGCTCCAAAGGATTGGTTTCCCTCAGTGTGAAAATTTGCTCATCCACAAAATTGGGAATCACCTGGATCTTCGTTGTCGGGAAAAGCGGTTTCATGTCGCTTCTGAGCACGTTTGAAACAGCCACAATCTCACTGGTATGTCGACTTCCGCGTTTAATGACTTGTTGATGAAGGGAAAGAAAATTCTTGCGTAGTTTTTTCCGGTAATACGAACCGTGTTCCATCACGATCAGAGGAGCATGGAAATAACGTTGTACCCGGGCAAACTGCATAGCACGCGGTAAAAATACATGCGCAAAGATCAAATCGATATGATCGAGCATTAAAAGTCCTTTTCGCAAAGCTTTGCGTTGGAGCCACCAATGAATAAAACGATTACTGGCAATGCGGTGGTAAACCCGGATGATCCGTAAATTCTCCACCTGTTGATCATCCACCTCGATGGAAGAACAATTTTTGTCGCCCATAGTATGCAGCACCGTGACTTCGTAAGTGTCCGAAAGCAGATGTGCAAAGCGCTCTACAAAATTCCCTGCGTAAGGATCAATCCGCGTAGGAAACCATGAACTCATGATGAGAATATGTCTTTTTGTGTTGGGCATAGGCTAAATTTAGTGGATTTTTCCACTAATTGCGTATGACTTTCAAAGTTTTTGTCCTGTTTTCTTTGTGGATTGTGAGGAAATAAACTCCTTTTTGAGATTCGGAAAAAACAATTTCGTTTCCAATTTGCTGAAACGGAACTGCTTGACCGACTTGGCTTTTTAGTTCGAAGATTTCGTTTCCGGTTAAATTGGAAAGTTTTACCAAATCATTTGTTGGATTAGGAGCTATCCGGATCAGATCCAATGAGTTGCTTTCCAATCCTGCCGTACACGTTAAACGGTTCATATACTGCCAGATAGTGTCGTTGTATTGTGTGCCTACCAAACTGTTTCCCATCGTGCTTCCCATTCTTACCAGGACAATCCCGTCGGATGGCACTACGTTGATGATTTGTCCGTTCTTTCCTTCCGCTGCATACATGTCTGCCGGAGCATTCGGACACAATTCCCCGGGAAATACAAATTGAGATTGCGGAAGCATGAAGGAAGGTTTCCCGTTGAGCCAGGTCAGATAACCATACGATTTGTTCAGACTCTGGCTGCTGTTGCGCATTTCATTCAAATAAGTCAGATCGGGGAGAACGGCATTTCCGTTCCAATAACCATCCTGGGAAAGCAATAATCCGAAACGCGCCATACTTCTCGGCTTGGAAACAAAGATTTTGTTGTACCCGACAGAAACATACAAACCGGTCATCCCGATTTTACTCCCGATTTTTTGTGTGACCCAGGAACTCAAACTCATTCCGGTTGCCACTTCAATCACCGAATCCAAAAGCGTGTAAGGAGCATTGTGATACGCCCAGCGTGTTCCCGGAGCAGCTTTGTATGTCAAACAAACGGGATCAGTGCAATTCGGATCCTGAACAGCATCATCCAAACCGGTTGTCATGGTCAGTTGATTCTTAATCGTAATGGCATTTTCCTGCGGAGTTGTCAAACTCGTCCAACCACTTCCCAGGTAATCACTCGTCGGATCGTTAATGTCCAATAAACTTTCGTGTTGTGCAATTCCGACTGCATAGGCTGTCAATGTTTTTCCGGCCGAATTCCACACGTAAAAACTATCGGCAGTAAAAGTTCCGAAATACTTTTCCAGGACAATTTTCCCGTCTTTCAGAACAATAAATGCTTTCGAATCGCTTGTTTCGAGCCAGTCATAAAGCCTATTGATCGAATCCTGGCACCAGCCAAGTGTTGCCGGATCAGTTGTGCTCCAGGTTGTTCCGACAAGCGGTGGAAAATACGTTTGAGCCTTCAGATGTGAAAATCCGAGAATAAAAGTCAGTAGGAGCAGCGTCTGTTTCATATTGATTCAAAATTCAAAGGACAAAATGTAAAATTAAAAATGCACAATTCAAAAATATTCCGGCATTCAATTTTTTGCATTTTGACTTTTGAATTAAACCAACTCTTTCTCGTAAATAGCTTCAAGCTGCTCGATCGCAAAGTCAATTTCTTCTTTGGTTGTGTAACGTGAAAAAGAGAAACGTGCATTCGGTCTGGTATGATCTGCCTGGATTCCTTCCAAAACGTGAGAACCTTTCGTTGCCCCGGAAGAGCAAGCTGAACCACCGGAACAGGCAACACCTTTCAAATCAAGGGTAAACAACAACATGCCTGATTTTTCCGTAGCCGGTAAACAAACATTCAACACGGTATACAAGCTTTTATCCGGATCTGTTTCTCCGTGGAAAGTCACATCGGAAAGAACGGCTTTCAAACGCTCAATTATATACGATTTCAAGCCCTGAACATGCTTTTGGTGCTCTTCCAAATGACTGTATGCCAATTCGATTGCTTTTGCCAAGCCAACAATTCCGTAAACGTTTTCAGTTCCACCACGCAATCCGCGTTCCTGCGCACCACCGTGAATCAACACATCCGTTTTGATGCGTTTATTGGCATACAAAAACCCGATTCCTTTCGGTCCGTGAAATTTATGCGCGGCACAGGTAATGAAATCGATTCCTAATTTTTCCAAATCGAAGGCGTAATGCCCCATGGTTTGAACCGTATCCGTATGGAAATAAGCGTTGTATTTTTTGCAAAGTGCACTTACTTTTTCAATCGGAGTCAATGTTCCGATTTCATTGTTTGCGTGCATCAAAGAAACCAGGGTCGGTTTTTCATCTTTCAAATACCCTTCAAGCTCATTCAAATCAATATTTCCTTTGGAATCGACTGTTAACCAAACAGCTTCGATTCCGTCTCTTTCAGCCAAATGTTCAATCGTGTGACAAACAGCATGATGTTCAATGGTGGTAGAGATAATGCGTTTTACGCCCAATTGATAAACAGCGGTATTCAATGCGATATTGTCAGCTTCCGTTCCTCCGGAAGTGAAAATCAGTTCATTCGGAGAGCAGTTCAATTGTTTTGCAATTGCACGGCGGGAAGTTTCGATCAATGCTTTTGTCTGTCGGCCATAAAAATGTGTTGAAGACGGGTTTCCGAATTCATTCTGTAAAACAGGGATCATGGCTTCTGCAACTTCTTTCGCAAGTGGAGTAGTTGCCGCATTGTCTAAATATACTCGCATTGACTTTTTTTATTACAAATTTAATAGATTCGAATGAAGAAATACATTAATCTTTCCCCAGTAAAAACCGAAATGTTTCCTTTCCTTGAGGTGCTAACAACAAGTTTGACATCAGCAAGTGCGTTCGTTCGGCTCTTTTTTCTTTGGATTTTGCCGTATCGACATGGTTTAAGATGTAGCGTTTCATTCCGGGAGTCAGTGCGTCGAAGCGCATTTTGGATTCGGGAACCTGGTTCCAGTATTCGATGATTTCTTCCGCAACGGGAACACCAAATTCGGAATCATCTTTTTCCAATCGAACCAACACCGAATCTCCCAATGTTTTACCGAGTTTTTTCAAGCGGTTTTGCTGCACGGTGATTAATCCGCTTCCTTCGCCAAGCGCTAAAACTCCGGCCTGCCACTGAATGTTGGAATCGAGTGTGATGAGTAAGCGCTGATTGAAATCTCCTTTTTCTTTTCTTCCCGGAAGTTGAGCCAGGATATCCGGTGTGAGTTCCACAAACCAGTAATTCAGCCAGTCGAGGGATTGGATTCTTGTTTCAAATTCGATCATACTTCAATCTTGTAAGGATAAAGATAGAAAAAGTGCAAACATCAAATGCTGTGTATTTTTCTTTCTCCCGCAGAGGGACGCAGATGTTCCGCAGAGAATTGTCTGTTAATAGTGATGACATTCTTCATCCACTTAAGGTGCGAGTCCGGTAGGCGAGCATTCATTTGCGCAACTTGTCCCGATTTCTATTCGGGATTTGCGGGAAAAAAAACACCGGAATTCTTGTGCTATCATAATCAAAAAGCAAAAGTCCCGATAAACACCGGGACCCTTTTTTACTGAATTGTGAATCCATTCTTTTGTGCGGTAGTAACTAAGGATTCAATAATTGCAGAGCCAAAATCTTTCTGCGTTCCCGATTCGCTGAGTTTTTTGAGTTCAGCTTCGATGTAAGCCTCACGCTTTTTGGAAAGTTCGCTGATATTATTTTGATACCTGATCCGGTCAGCCTTTTTATCCTCAATGTATTTCAGTTGTTCTTCTTTCGATTTTCCTTTCAATTCCTTGGGTAAATCCTGCTCGCGAATGCTGTCAAGCTTCACATTTCCCTGCTCGAAACCGTCTACCAAATCCCAGCCGGCATTTTTGTAATTGGAATTTGATTTCGCAGCAGCCCGTTCTGACATCACAGCAACTCCCTGGGTTTTCGCATTGTTGTCTTCTTCTGCTTGTTTGCTGAAACGCAGCATTCCCGCAGAGCCGTAACCCACATAGGTTTTGTTCAAAGAATCGTTTTCGGTGATGATCTGCTGATCATACGGTGTATTAATTTGCGGCACTTTTTGCTCGGAATCAATGTTGAAATAAGTTCCCTGCGAAAAGAGCGAACCGTCGTACCAAAACTCGCGAACTCCCTGATCATATGGTCCGCAGTAAATCGTATTCACCACAATATTTTTCGTTGCGGCCATTTTCAGAATCTTCTTGTAATCGATCGGTCCCTGATTGAACGGTTCATTTCCCGCAATGTAGATCATGCGCAGATCGGAAGGTTTGGTAGACCATTTCAAATCATTCACAGACGATTCGATGACGGCAGCGCAATATTCTTCACCACCATTGGTTCTCAGGGAGAATAATTGCCCGGAAATGGAATCCAGGTCGGCAATCAGATCCGTTCTTTTCCGAATCCAGTTGGGCGTTTTGATTTCATCGTTTCCGTAGTCATACAAAGCAATTTCCAACTGGGGAGCTTTTCCTTTTTCGGTCATTTTGGAAGCCGTGTTCACGATTTTCCAAATGGTAGATTTCGCCTGGTCGATCAAACCGTCCATACTTCCGGAAGTGTCGAACAAAATAGCAATCTGGATTTTGCGCAGTTCATCACTCGGATGTGTTTGGGAAAAAGAAAAGAAGCTAATGCAAGTAGCTAACATTAAGAACGTTGTTTTCATGGTTGCTGTTTTTCGTTGTTACAACCGGGATGAAAAAACGTTCAGAGAAGCAATTCAGATTTTTGATTTGAGCCGGCTGAGTGTTTCCTGGGAAATATTCAGATAGGAAGCTACCAGTTTATTGGGCAAACGTTGTACGATGATTGGATGCTCTTCAAGCAGCTGTCGGTATTTTTTTGCAGCGTCCAAGGTCAGGAAAGCCATTAAGCGGTTGGTGTTGTTCACGTAGGCTTTTTCCAGGTAGATGCGGTAGAATTTTTCCCATTGCGGGATCATTTTAAGCAAATGATGGAAATCTTTGTCGGTAATATAGAGTAATTCGGTGTTTTCAACCGCTTGAATCAATTCATCGGAAGTTTTTCCGGTTATGAAACTGACCAATGCGGTTGCAAACTGATTTTCAAACGCGAAATAGCGGGTCGATTCCTGTCCGTCTTCATTGATAAAGTAGATTCTCAGACATCCTTTACCAACAAAAAAAGTTTGCTGACTGATTTGTCCCTGCAAAAGAATCCTTTCATTTTTCTTCAGGCTCAATGGTTTGAAACAAGAAAGAATGACCGCTAATTCCTCTTCGTTTACTTCTATTCTGTCGCGGATATAACGAATAAGTTCTTCCTGCATGATGTATCTGTTCCCGCTAAATTAAGATTTTACGGTAATTTTTTCAGCTAGTTTCCGGGCATTGGGAATAATGATAAAAGCAGCAGCATAAGCAACAGGAAGCATGATGCTCCAGGCTTTCAGAAATTTGAAAAACCAGTCTTCACCGAAACCGTAATTCCGCATCAGTCCCACAAAAGCCATAATTAAGGTCATTGGAACGACAACAAGCAGCGTGTTGATGTACTTAAAATGTTTTTTCTTCATTGTTTGTTATATGTTTAAAATAAAGTTGCTGCAAAATTGCGGAGCTTTCTGATCTTAAACTTTGATATAGGTCAATAAAACGACCGGTATGAAGAAAAGTCCGGAAGAGTTTACTTCTCTACTTTTTTGCGTTGCGTGCGCAATTCCGTAAGCAAAGGCTCTAAATCGGGAAAAGCTGTTCCGTATTCGATTGTGACGCGTTTTGTACCGCCCATTGTTTTGATTTCAATGTATTCGGAACCACCGTCTGCACAATCGGGGCAACCGTAGCTCTCTTTCATCGCATTGAATTTCTTTAAATCAAGTGAACCAACCAATTTGGACCAATCTTTCAAGGAGTTACTATTTCCTCCGATCTTTACCGGATTAGCTGTTGAATCAACCCCCGATTGAGAATAAATGACCTTGTCTTCTGTAAAAATCACTTCTTTTCTGCAATATCCTCTGCAATGCCCGAAATTGGTTCCGTGGGTAATGCTGATGATGGTATCATCGGAAATCACTTTTTTAGGTGTTTCACATGCCGTGAAAACAGACAGTAGAATAGCAAGGAAGATCATTAATTTCATATCACTCAGATTTTTCGTGAAAGTAGCAAGAATTTTGCCAGGTTAAGGAGAGGTATTTTCGTTTACGACAAATATTGTTTGTACCGTTCAATCCGGTCACGAAGTCTTTCCGAAAGGTATTCACTTCCGTCTTTCAAATGATCGTGGATCAGTTGAGCTTCACGAATGTATTTTTCCTTCTTTTTATCCGTCCAGTAAAACGGGGGAGCATACAGGTTGCAAATCCGGTCGGCCATTTTAACTGCCCAGATTTCCTTTGGCTGTGTTTTGATCCGGCTCAAGCTATCCAGCATTTGTGCTTCCTTGGTTTCAAGCGCTTCATTCTTAGTCAAAGCAAGAACGCCTTCTGCAACTTCCAACCCGAAAAGTTGTTCCAGGTTTTCAAAAGTGGCTTCCGTATCTTCCAATGTATCGTGAAGCGTAGCGCAGAGTATTCCCAATTCTTCATTGAAACCGTCTTCATGCCGGAAAGCATTCATGATTTCAAAAACAACACTGCCAATGTGATTGATGTAAGCAATCCTTTCGCCTTCCTGTTGCCCGCCGTAGGTTTGTCCGCTGTGCAAACTCGTTGCGAGCTGCCACGCATCCTGTTGTTTGTCGATTGATTTTTTTTGATTCATTGTTGGTAATAAAAGGTTTTATCTGAATTCATTCAGGATTAATGATTAACGGGACAAAGTTACCTATTTTAAGGATTCGTTTCTATCCGAGATTTCAATAATTGCACCGTTCCATTCCAATAAAACTCCCAATGCTTGAAAATGGTTTCGGTAGGGAAGTTTTCTGCTTCAGCAGTTAATTCTGTTTGTTCATCCGATTTGTTCAATCGAAAAGTAATGGTCGTGTAATTTTCTGCTTCGTCCGGTAGATTTGAAAGTGAACTCAAATGACTGTATTGAAAAACGCTTTCCGGCTCCAATTGCAGAATAGTTCCTTTGTTTTCAAACTGAAAATGATGAAATCCTTTTACAACAAACAAACTGCCGATTTTCCAATCCGTCAAAATCTCAATTTCCATTTCCCGATCACCCATCCATTGCTGCATCAATCCGGGAACAGTCAAATACTTCCAAACTCTTGAAAGCGGTGCATCAATCAAAATGCTTTTTTCGATCCGTTGCGGATAACCTGAAAATTCAACATTTAGCATTCGCAATTATTGTTTCTGGTGATCATAACTCAAACCCTTATTCAGTTTCCAAATCCCGTCTTCGAGGATCCAGACATGCGTAAACTTTGCCGTGCTCGCAAACCGCTCTTTCCCGTTCATGGTTTCATAAAAACGGTGTTCCCCGTATTGGATGGCGCCATACAATTTCCCGTTTTCATAAAGAGGAAAAACCTTCGTGCTTCCCGGAATCAATTCCCTCCTGGATTGATACGTTTCAGGCGATTTACACAAACCGGTTTTCAGGTCGCTCAAAAATTTCGTTTTATCTGAAATTCCTCCGATATCGTGAAAGAACTCGAATTTTTCACTGAGTAAAGCATCAAACTGAGCGACATTGCATGTATTGAATCCAACCTGGAACAACAAACTGTCTTTGGAAAGAATGGTTTTGTATACCTCGGAATTGGTATCGACTTGTGCGGAAACGAGAACGGAAAAGCATAAAAAACAACTGCTCAGGAAAAGTTTAAACATATTTCGATAGACTTAATGTTCTAAAATTAATCCGATATTTGATAAATCGGGTACTTCCGCCTTGTGTTTTCGATACATCCCGACGAAATGTCGGGACACTCAAACTGACAAGGCAAAAATAAGGAGCGCTGAGCGGAGTCGAAGCGCGCATTTTCAATTCGTAATTCGGCATTCGTAATTCGTAATTCGTTAATTTTGCATCATGTTCGTCGAATCCCTTTCTTTAGTCAATTTCCGGAATCACAGCGAGGCCGAATTTCAGTTTGAAAGCGGTGTAAATTGCATTGTGGGGAAAAACGGTTCGGGAAAAACGAATGTGCTGGATGCGGTACATTACCTGAGTATGTGTCGTTCCTACCTCAATCCGATGGATAAACAGAATATCCGCTTCAATGAGCAGTTTTTTGTGATCCAGGGTTGCTGGATGAAAGATGAGCAGCCGTTTAATCTTTATTGCGGTGTGAAATCCGGTTCGAAGAAAGTTTTCAAGAAGAATAAAAAAGAATACGAACGCCTGGCGGATCATATCGGGCATTTCCCGGTAGTCATGATTTCTCCATACGACACGGATTTGATTTCGGAAGGAAGTGAAGTGCGCAGAAAGTGGATGGATGGCATTATTTCGCAATTCGACCACGAGTATTTGGCCGATTTACAGCGCTACAACAAAGTGTTGGATCAGCGGAATGCCTTATTGAAACTGCAATTCGAAAACGGATTCTTTGAACGTGAATCTATTGAGATCTGGGATGAACAATTGATTCGTTACGGAACGGCAATTCACCACAAACGCGTTTCATTTATCGAAGCATTCATTCCTTTGTTCCAGCATTATTACAAATGGATTTCACAGGAACAGGAAGCGGTTTCATTGAATTATGAATCGAAATTGACGGATATGGATTTCAGAGTGTTGCTCGAACAGGCGTATCCGAAAGACATGCGGGTGCATTACACTTCCGTTGGAATTCACAAAGACGACATTACGTTCTTACTGGAAGGTTTACCGATCAAGCGCTTCGGTTCCCAGGGACAGCAGAAAAGCTTTTTGATCGCACTGCGTTTGGCACAATTCGATTGGTTGAAAGAGCGTTTGAAACAAATCCCGATCTTGTTACTGGATGATATTTTCGACAAACTGGATAACCTGCGGGTGGCTCAGTTAATGGCTTTGGTTTCCAAGAATACATTCGGGCAGGTGTTGGTAACCGATACGGACGAACAACGCGTTTCCGGTATTTTTGAAAGCATACAGGTAAAACCTAAAATGATATTATTTAATTCTGAATTGGTATGAGTGAATGGGATGAACGCAAGCGATCCGGGAATGCGCAGCCAATGAAAGAATTGGTCGATAAATTAATGAGCGCTTACCAGTTGAAAGGAAAAATGACCGAAATGGACATTTTGAACCGCTGGGAAGAAATGATGGGAAAGGCAGTGGCGGTTCGTACCACGAATCTTCAAATCCGCTCAGGAGTGTTGATCGTCGCTTTGAACTCTTCCGTCATGCGTGATGAACTCTTGCACGGAAAACAAATCATCATTGAACGCGTGAATCAAACTGCAGGGAAGAAGATCATTCACGATGTGTGGTTTGAGTAATTACTCTTTGAATGTCACGTCGAGTTTCCGCCATGTGTTTTCGATAAATCCCGACTAAAAAAGTCGGGACACTCAAACTGACAAGGCGGAAGTATCGAGACAGACATTCAATAATTCGGCATTCCTAATTCGTAATTGATTAAATTTGTTAGATAAAATAATCGCTCATGTCTGTGCATAAAAATGTAAAGCGTGTCACTACGAACGTTTTACAAGAAATGAAAAACTCGGGAGCAAAGATTTCGATGCTTACCGGTTACGATTTTTCAATGGCTAGAATCATTGATTCTGCCGGAATTGATATTATTTTGGTGGGTGATTCCGCATCCAATGTGATGGCCGGACACGAAACAACACTTCCCATTACTTTGGATCAAATGATTTATCACGCAGCATCCGTTGTAAGAGCTGTGGAAAGAGCATTGGTTGTGGTAGATATGCCTTTCGGGTCATACCAGGGAAATTCCAAAGAAGCTTTGTCAAATGCAATCCGGATCATGAAAGAATCGGGTGGACATGGCGTGAAACTGGAAGGTGGAATTGAAATTATTGAGTCAATCAAACGCATTTTAACAGCCGGAATTCCGGTGATGGGGCATTTGGGTTTGACACCGCAATCGATATACAAATTCGGAACTTATGTGGTTCGCGCAAAAGAAGAAGCAGAAGCACAACGCTTGATTGAAGATGCGAAAGCATTGGAAGAAGCAGGTTGTTTTGCAATCGTTCTGGAGAAAATCCCGGCTGCATTGGCTGAAAAAGTAGCAAAATCAGTTTCTATTCCGATTATCGGAATCGGAGCGGGGAACGGAGTTGACGGTCAGGTATTGGTGGTTCACGACATGCTGGGAATCAACAACGAATTCTCACCGCGTTTCCTGAGAAAATATGCCAATTTGTACGACATTATGCTGGATGCGGTGAAAAATTACATCCAGGATGTGCGCAGCGGCGATTTCCCGAATCAAAACGAACAATATTAGTAGATGGAGCAAATCCGACCGGAAGATGTTCTTTACGAGGACAACCATTTGGTAGTTGTTAATAAGCATGCCGGCGAAAATGTTCAGGGAGATATTTCCGGGGATTTTCCGCTAGTAGAAAAGGTTCGCGAGTATATTCGTTATAAATTCGATAAACCCGGAAATGTTTTTTGTGGCTTGATTCATCGTTTGGATCGACCCGTTTCCGGCGCCATTGCTTTTGCGCGTACGAGTAAGGCTTTGACGCGGATGAATAAATTGTTTGCCGAAAAACATCCGCGGAAAGTATATTGGGCGGTCGTTGAAAAAGCTCCGAAAGAAAAATCCGGCTTCTTGCTGCATCATCTGGAAAGAAACGAAAAGCAGAACAAAACGTACGTTTACAACGAAGCGCGGAAAAATTCCAAGGAAGCACGATTGAGATACCGTCAACTGATCAGTTCCGATAATTATACTTTGCTGGAAGTCGAACTGGAAACCGGGAGACATCACCAAATCCGTGCACAATTATCGGCAATCGGCTGCATCATCAAAGGCGATTTGAAATACGGCGCAAAACGCTCCAATCCGGATGGTTCCATCTATTTGCACTCCAGGGAACTGGAATTTGAACATCCTACATCTAAAGAAAACATCAAAATTACAGCACCGGTGCCAAATGACAAATTATGGCTTTGGTTTGAAAGTGAAATCCAAAAAAAATGAAATTAATCCCCATCTTTCTTCTATTCACATCCTTCGTTTTTGCCCAGACAAGATCGTATTATTATCCCGTGGAAGCATCTTTGGATGATCACCACATTACCGCGATAGAACAAGATGCATTCGGACGATTGATCATCGGAACCGATAAAGGAATGTTTTCATTCAACGGATTTCAATCCAAAGCGATTCCGTGTCCGAAATTGTATTCGAAGGATATTCTTCAGTTATTACGTATTAAAGACCGCTTTTTCGGTTTGAACAAAACAGGTCAGCTTTTCGAGATAAAGCAAAACCAGGTGGTGTTGATTCCGGTCAAATCAGTCAAAAGCCACATTCTCCGACTGGAAAAAGGCCCTCACGATTTGTTGCGGATCATTTGTTCTGACGCACTCTACGATTTCAAATTGAGTCCTTTTTCCCTGGAATCGAAAACATCCATTCCGTTTTATGAAAAGGGAAAAGCAGAATTGATCGATTATTGTGAGAATGAAAAAGGCCGTTTTGCCTTGTTGTCCAGCAACGAATTGGTTGATGTGGACGACCAGACTTCGAGAACTTTACCCGGAATGACGGGAAGATGGTTGATGGCACAAACGAACAGCATTACCATTTTTCCCCTGAGACCCAATTCGAATATTTCACTGCAATTTATAAACAAACGTTTTAAGAACCTCAATAAACTGATCGGAGCGTTTAATCATTCCGTTCAGAAAGCGGTTAAAATTGATGACAAGATTTACCTTTTGTCCGAAACAGGAATGATCGTTCTGAAATCCGGGGAAATGCGCGTGAACTCGGTAATTGTTGGGTTAAACGTAACAGCCGTTTTCCAGGATCAGGATAAAAATGTGTGGGTAGGAACGCATTCAAAAGGTTTGTATTGTATGCCGGCCGGAACGTACAAGATGCTCAATTCGACGGAATTCAACTCGCTGGATTTGCTCAACCAGGAAATTGTTGCCCAAAGCAGTTCGGGAGAACTCATGGTCTTGAACAAATTTGGGAAGAAGATCCGGAATGCATTGTCCGCAAATGATGCGAAACGGGCAAATCAAGCCGGAATTCAAATGCCGGTACTGCTGGAAAACGAATTGGTCAAAGAAGTGCTCTTACTGAAATCGGGGAGTTACCTGATCGTTTCATCCAAAGGCTTGTTTACCATCGAAGCGAAATCTCCGAAGGATCTGCGCGAAAAATTGAAAAAGAACGCTGCCAGAACAACCATTTTGGAAAGCCCGGTAAAAGAATTTACCCAATCAGATACGAATGAAGTCCTGTTTTCGAACCTGGAAGGATTATTTACACTGGATCTGGAAACATTGGAGTATAAATCCATCCGTTACTTCAATGAAACGATTGATCCGTCACAAATCCTGTTTCACGACAATAAATGGTACGTTTTAAGTTCCGCAAACCGGATTTTCACCATTAAGAACGGGAAAATCGCGCATGAAATCAACTTCCGCGAGAATGGAAGCAACATGTTGGTTTCGAAATTCAAAATCTACAACAACAAATTTTACCTTCTGACGGATAAAACGCTGTATAAAACAGCTGATTTGAACGGGAACCTGGAACGTTTGGAAGAGCTTTCCGGGATGAATGATTTGTTCCTGAGAGATTTTGTAGTGTTGGACGACAAAGTTTATGTGGCAACTCAATTTGGACTGTTTGAGTTTAAATGGGAAAAAATCGAAACGAAGTTCCCGAATTTTATTCTTGGAAAAGCTGCCGGAAATGATCAGAAAGATCACTCTGCGACTTTTGGAGCTGACAATACGGAAGTAACGATTCCTTACGAATTGGTTGAATTGATGGGAAATCACCCGTATCAGCTGCAATACCGCTTAATCCGGAACGGAGACAAAGACCAGATTCATTGGTCCAACACTTCATTGGGGCTCACAAAACTGACTTTCGAACACCTGAGCTCCGGAACGTACAACCTGGAATTACGCTTGTTTGATCCGGGAACAGGCCGTTTTTCAAAATTGAGCACGACAGATTTTAAAATCAAAGCGTCCTGGTATGAAGATACGATCGTTTGGTTCATTGCCGGAATCCTGGTTGGATTCTTTGGCTTGCTGTATCTCAAGCGCAGAAAACGATTGAAGAAACTGGAGCTGAAAGGGTAGAATGATGTGAAAAGCTACTCGCTTTGACCTGTGGAAGAAAATGGATCGAATTCGTGAAATTGTAAAAAAGGCAATTCGTAATATTACGAATCACCAATTCAGCAATTTGCCAATTTTTAAATAACGCTAAATTTCAATGAATGGAAATGACATTTTCCTGAAAACACGATATCAAAACCCGCTCAATTCCTTCGGACATTGATAACGCCGGCGCATATTCTTACTGTTCACATTTTTCGAAAACAAAACCTTATTCGGAATCTCAAACAAAAGCGAAAGTTCATGACTACCGTAACTGCTAGTTTTCAAGCGTGAAATCGTCATGTCGAAATTGTAAGTCACCCGCCAGGTAGTTTCGTACTTACTTTTCATGTTCAGACCGAGTGTGAAAATAAATGAATCGTATTGCTTGAAATTCATAGCCGCTGTCCGGTTTCTGAACCAAACTCCGATAATGAATGGCTGACTCACGAAATTACTTCCGATGCTGAAGGTTCTGAAGGCATTTTGCATTTCAAAAACAGCTCCCGGAGATACAATAAATTCATTGAAAAGCAGGTTTGCCTGAGCATGAAATACGAGTTTCAAAGGTAATTTTTCATTGTCTGCGAGAAAAGCATCTTTTGGCTGAGACAAATGGTGTACACCGGCACCAAGCGTTGCATTGAAACGTTTGAAAGAACTACGCTGCTTCCGGGTGCTTCCGTTGAAACGCATGACCAATCCGGCGCTAAAATCAGCATAGGAAACATTGTTGTAGCCAGGACGATTAAAACTGCTTTCCTTAAATTTTCCCATCGTTTCATCCAGCTGATCGGAAAAAGTGAGTTTTGACCAATCGATATTTTTGGTGACAAAACCACCGCTTACTCCGGCTTGAAGAATGAAGTTTTTCGTGTCGACAGGTCGGTAGGAATAATTGACATAACCTCCGGCAGTGCGCAAAAGAGCTTCACCGCCTACATCCGAATAAGCCATGATTCCGAGTCCCATTTTATACATGGTTTGCGCTTCGGCAGAAAAAGAGTAGGTATTGAATCTTCCGGGAATCGGTCCCCAAAGTGAGCGCGCATTTAAACGAATGGCAATACCGTTGTTAATAGCCGTCATGGAAGGATTGTAATAAACCGGGTTATTGTAGAATTGCGAAAAGTTCGGATCCTGGGCGAATCCGGTTCTCACAAGAGCAAGTAATAAGAGTAAAAGTCCTGTTCTCATAAGTTATCGGATTACGGTTACGGTTCCGGATCGTTTGATTCTTCCTTTCGGATATTCCTTTCCTTCCCAAATTTGTTCATTTTGGAATGTGGCAGTTGCTTTCCAGACATATGCATCTTGCTGCACCGGGACACCGCGATACGTTCCGTCCCAGTGTTCGGTCGGTCTTCCGTTTTCATCCAGCGCATTCGTCGACCAGATCAGATTTCCCCAATCGTCATAGATCAATAACTCAAAAGTTTTCAATCCGACGCCTTTCGGGATAAAATTGGCGACTTCAAAATCACTGTGTCCCGGACTCATGGCATTCGGAATGTGCAACCCGAAGAAGAAATCGACCGTGATTGCTTTTACAAGCGTATCCGAACAGCCGAAGTCGGTATTTGCAATGAGTGTGATCACATAATCGCCATCGCCTTCATACACTTCTGTCGGGTTTTCTTCCGTTGATTGGTTTCCGTTTCCGAAATCCCAATGATACCAATCCGCCAGGCTGCTTAGGTTCGTAAAGACAACTGTTCCGTCCAGAGGTTCTGGGTTTTCGTAATCGAAGTTCGCGATTGCCTGTGGCAAAATGGTAATGGAAGAACCGGCCGTTACCGTATCGTTACAACCACCGTCTCCGTAAGCAATTAAAACAATGTTGTACGTTCCGCTTGAAGGATAAGTGTAATGAATGACATTTCCCGTCAGAACCGTTCCATTGCCCAAAAACCAGGAAACAGAATCAGCGGAAAGGGAAGTAGCTTGTAATTCCAGTTCATTTCCCATACAAATGGAATCAGTCGGTAAACCGAACGAAGCGCTTGCCATTTGGTAAGAAGAAACCGTTTTCTGGATGCTGGTAGTACAACCATGCATAGACGTTCCGACTAAAGTAACGGTGTAATTTCCGACCTGTTGATACGTTGAACTTGGATTGGTCAACGTTGATGTGAGTCCGTTTCCGAAATTCCAGGCATAACCAACCGCGTTGCTGCTGTTATTGGTAAAATTGATGACAGTAGGTTGAACACAGGGATCAACTGGTGTAAAGCTGAAATCAACAGTTGGTAACGGGTGAACCGTGACGACTTGCGTGGCCGTATCCGTACATCCGATATTGTCGACAACAACTAATTGCACAGCATAAGAACCCGAATTGGTATAGGTATGACTCGGATTGTTCAGGATCGAGGAATTTCCGTCGCCGAAATTCCATGCATGATTCACAATTCCTGTACTGGTATTATTCATCTGAACGGTCAATTCCACACAACCTGCATTCGGTCCGAGTGTGAACTGTGAAGTTGGTCCCGGGTTCACTTTGATGGTTTTACTCATTTGTGTGCTGCAGCCATAGGTTTGGCTGATTCCCGATAAAGTGACCGTGTAAATTCCCGGACTGGAATAACTGTGTGAAGGATTGGTCAGGGTAGAAGTGGTTCCGTCCCCGAAATCCCAACTCACAGAAGCAATTCCGGTACTCAGGTTCGTAAATGCAAATACTTGGTTTAAACAAACCGAGTCGAACGCACTGAAATCAATCTGGGGCAAAGGATGAACCGTTACAATCGTTGTGGTTGTGTCAAACCCGCAGCCTGCTGCGAAAAGTGATACCACGTAAGTTCCCGGAGCTGTAAAAGTATGCGAAGGATTGTAAACACTTGAGAGATTCCCGTCTCCGAAATCCCAGGAAGAGAAGCTTGCCCCTTGTGAAAACTGTGTCAAGTTGATCGTATGAGGCACACAGCCATTTGGATTATCGATATTGAAAAAGGCATTTACCTGTGGCGGAAGAACCGTTATTTGGTGCTGTATCGTATCAGAACCGCATTCGTTGTTCACAATGAGTTGAATGGTGTAAGTCGTATCTTCTGTTCCGGTAAAGAAGGTATGCTGAAGTGTCGGATTCGAGGTATTTGAAGTCGATCCGTCGCCAAAATTCCACTCATAATTGTCGGGCAATCCGTAGCTGTTGTTCACCAAATCCAAAATCAATGGAGTACAACCGATGTTGGTCAATGTTCCGAAAATAGCTGTTGGTGAAGGCATCACGGTGATTTGTTCCGAATGACTATCGCTTCCGCAGAAATTTGTTAAACTAAGTGTAATCGTATAACTGGTATCGGCAATAGTTCCTGCCTGGTAAGTTTGCGAAACAGGAATTGCATTCGTGCTGCTTTGTCCGTTTCCGTAATTCCAGTTGTAACTTAAATTTTGTCCGGTCGATAAATCGGAAAACGATACGAGCATTGGTCCACAGGCAGAATCCGGAGCTAAGCTGAACACTGCATTCGGAGCTTCACGAACTTCGATTTGTTGTACTGAGGTGTCCAAACAACCGAAAGCGGAAGTGACGATTAATTCCACATTGTAAAAACCAACTGCTCCATATGCATGAGAAGGAGTTGCGATAGTTGAATTGGTTCCGTCAGCAAAATCCCAGTCGAATTGAACTGCCAGTTGACTGTTGTTCGTGAATGTTTCGGGTGTTCCGATACAGGTAATCGGGTTGAATGAAAAAGCTGCAATCGGCATCGGGTGAACAATCGCCAGTAAGGTGTCGCGATTCACACAAGTTGTTACCGGATCAGTAAACGTGTAAACGATAGTACTTGTTCCCATAGGAGCAAGACCGGGATCAAAAGTTCCTGCATTCGGATCAGTGATTCCATTTCCACTCCAGGTTCCGTTGGCCGGTGTTCCGGTGAAATTTACCGGGTTATCACTCGGACAAAATTCCACGTCAGTTCCAACCGTTACAACGGGAAGCGGATGAACTGTAAATAACATCGTATCACGGGTGAGGCAGTTTCCTGCTCCGTTTGAAATAACCAAAGGAAATGTTCCCGGAACGGATGGAGTGAATAATCCGCCGGAAGTGACATGAGAACCCGTCCAGGTTCCGCTTATCGGCGTTCCGTTTAACTGAACATTCGGTACGTCAATGCAAATTTCGATATCCGGACCTGCATTTGCCAATGCCGGATTCACCACTGTTACGATGCGGGTATCGGAATTCGTACATCCGTTGGCATTGGTAAACGTATAGGTCAACGTAAATGCACCGACTGTATTCGGTGTAAACTGTCCTGTAGGAGTTATTCCGGTTCCGAACCATGTTCCGCCATTTGGAGTTCCGGAAAACTGAACCGGGAATGGCTGATTACACAAAGTGGTATCTGCTCCGGCGTTTACAACAGGTAATGGATTGACAGTAATGGACAAAACATCCGAACTCGTACAGCTGTTTGCATCGGTGAAAGTATACGTGAGATTGTGTGCACCGGCTCCGGCAGTGGAAGGAGTAAATGCTCCAGTCGGATTGGTGATTCCTATTCCTGTCCATGTTCCGCTGGTTGGAGTTCCGGCTAAAGTTTGCACTCCGGCATCGATACAGATGCTGAAATCCGCTCCTGCATTCACAACCGGTAATGGATTGACCAATGCGACAACTGTATCTCGCAATAAACAAGCTCCGGAACCTAAGGTATAAACCAAAGGGAAACTTCCGGCAATCGTCGGATTGAAGATTCCGCCTGTCGTAACATAAGAACCGGTCCACGTTCCACCGGTTGGTGTAGGACTTAAAGTGACATTCGGAGCGTCAATACAAACTGCGAAATTCGGTCCTGCATCGGGTTGAGTAGGACTGATAACCGTTACAATCCGCGTATCGCTGTTGGTACATCCGTTGGCGTTGGTAAATGTATAGGTCAAGGTGAAAGTTCCGGTTCCGTTCGGAGTGAAAACTCCTGTTGGACTCACATTCGATCCTGTCCACGTTCCTCCTGCAGGAGTGTGGCTCAAAGTAAAAGGATTCGGTTGATCACATGCTGTAGTATCCGGTCCGGCGTTTACAAGCGGTAAGGGATTTACCGTAACAACCAGGTTGTCAGAAGCTGAACAGCCGTTGAGATCAGTAAACGAATACGTTAATGTTCTGTTTCCTGCACCTGCGACAGCCGGATCAAAAGTTCCTGCCGGATTAGTAATCCCTGTTCCTGTCCATATTCCGCCAGCAGGTGTTCCGGAAAGATTCTGGATTCCGGCATCAATGCAAAGTGAAAAATTCGGTCCGGCATCCACAACAGGTAAAGGATTTACTGTCATGCGCATGGTGTCACGGGATAAACAAGTCCCTGTTCCGAAGGTGTAAACCAATGAATGAGTTCCGACAGTATTCGGAGTGAAAACTCCGGCTGAAGTGATACCGGTTCCGCTCCATGTTCCGCCGGAAGGTGAGCCGACTAATGTAAGTGCCGGAGAACCGAAACAGCGGGAAGAATCCGGACCTGCAGAAGCGGGAGTCGGATTCACTACCGTAACAACAAGCGTATCCCTGTTTGTACATCCGTTTCCATTGGTAAATGAATAAACTAGGTTGAATGAACCGGTTCCGTTCGGGGTAAAAACACCTGCAGAAGTCACATTTGTTCCTGTCCATGTTCCGCCGGCCGGAGTTGGAGTCAGTGTAAAAGGAATCGGCTGGTTACAAAGCGTCACATTCGGCCCTGCATTGACAACCGGAAGAGGGTTGACCGTGATAGTAACTGTTCTTGTTCCGTTACAGGTTCCGTTTGATCCTGTAACGGTATACGTTTGTGTTGTTGCAGGACTTGCATTAACAGTTGCAGTGTTTGTTGCCGATAATCCGGTTGCAGGAGTCCAGGTGTAGGTACTTGCTCCGGAAGCCGTTAGAGAAACCGAATCTCCGCGGCAAATTGTTGCGCTTGGAGGTGTTACGGTAATTACCGGAATCGGATTGACGACCAGGGTAACAGACGCGCTTGGGCCGGGACATCCGTTCATCGTTCCGAAAACGGTATATGTCCCGGCTTGGGCCGCTGTAACATTCGTTAAATTAAAGTTTTGCTGATTGCTTGTAAATGAGTTTGGTCCTGTCCACGAGTAAGTTGTCGATGCAGAAGCGCTGGAAGTGAAATTGGCAGTACTTCCGGCACAAATAGGGCTGTTTACTTGCGGATTGAGCGCAGGAGGAATGGGTTTGATAACAACCGATGCATTGGCAGTTGTTGTTCCGCATGCGTTTGTAACCGCTAATGATATTGGAAAAGTTCCTGCTGTTGGAAAAGATACCGAACCGGGAATCAGGGTATTTGCACTGGAAGGAGTTCCTCCGGTGAAAGTCCAGGAATAAAGGTCTGAAGGCTCCAAACAATCATTGACAACAGCTGTCGGATTTACATTCGCTCCGGCACAGACACTTGGAATCGTATTGATCGTAACACGCGGCGGAGATTGAGCCACAACCGCCTGGTTTGCAATGAAAGAACCACAGGAATTCGTCAAGGTCAGTCGGACAGTATAATTTCCAGGCTGTGTGAACTGAATTTGAGGATTAACGGATGAAGCGTTGGTTCCTCCGACAAAGGTAAAAGTACCGGAAGATGGTAAACAAGGGCTTCCGTTGAAAAGCACAGACCAGGTCCTGGTTACGTTACAGGTGTTTGCCAGGTTGGAGGCATCCGTAATCTGAGTTGTGAACGGAATACAAGAAGCTCCGGGATTCAATGTAAAAGCAGGAACCGGCGGACTTTCAATACAAACAGTTCGTGTAATTGTATTGACGCTACAGCTGTTGGTTGTTGTGAGTGTGACCGTATAAGTTCCCGGACTCGTGTAAACGTGTCCCGGATTGGTTGGAGTAGTGGTGGTAAGCGTTTGCCCGTCTCCGAAATTCCATTGAAATAAAGTACTGGAGCTGCATGAACTGTTAAATCCGACTTGCGTAGAGTTCTGAAAGATGACATTCGACCCGACACAATTGTTAACTGTTGTAACATTGAAGTTTGATTGCGGGCCTGTATAAACGCGAATCGGTGAAATAGAAGCCTCACTGCTGTCGCACAAATTGATAGCTTTGATCCGGAACACAAATTGATTTCCGCTTTGCCCGCAGGATGAGGTAGAATAAGTGTGGCAAATAGTTGCAGGCGGCGGATGAGATAAAGTATCTTTTGGTGAGCCATCACCGTAATCGACTACGTAAAAAGTGGTGCTGTGATTGGATGAATAGTTGCTGAGCGGAAAACAAAGTGTAATTGGCCCGCAACCGGTTGTTGCTCCGGGATTTGCTGCCCCGATAGCCGGGTTTGTAATATTGGCGATATTGTATGTCGTTGTATCGGCACAACCATTATTCCCGATGAGAATGTAGTTTAATTCAAATATTTCTGCGGTATTGTAAGTGTGGGAAACTCCACCTCCCGGAAAAGCAGCAGCATTGAAATCCGGAGAACCATCTCCCCATTGAATGATATACGATGAAACCTGGTTGGTTGCGGATGCGTCGAAAACGGTCATTCCAAAATTCGATCCGTCGCAATTTCGCATTTCAGCCACTGGATCTACCAAAGTCGGAACCGGTAGTGCGCTGATAGTTACGGTTTGATTGAAACTTGCTGTACAACCGTTTGAATTCGTGACAACAAGCGTTACGACATAGTTTTGAGTTCCGGCTCCGGTTGCATGATACAGATGAGAAGGATTTACCTGGTTACTCGTGTTTTGTGAACCCGAAGAAGGATCTCCGAAGTTCCAGGAATAACTCAGGCCCGATCCCGAAGAAGTATTGGTAAATTGAACCGGAAGATTCGAACAATTGTTGTTTCCTGTAAAAGAAAATGAAGCAGTAGGAGGAGGTGCAATGCTTACATCTACGGAACTTACATCTGTGCATCCTAATGAAGAACTAACTGTGAGTGTATACGTTTGATTGACGGAAGCAGTAAGAATCGGATTCGGGCAGTTTGTGCAGGAAAGTCCCGTTGCCGGCGACCAGGAATAAGATAAAGTTCCGGCTCCTGTACCTGCGGTAGTTCCGCCAAGCTGCACAGTAGCGCCCGAACAGATCAATGTATCCGGACCTGCATTGGCACTGCATTGAGCAAATAAATGAACGTTAGATAAAAGGTAAGCAGTAATAAAAAGGAAAAAAGACCTCATTGTTAGTTTTCATGTAGCAGGTAGATCGATTCGGATCAGATCCGGATTGAAAAATACCTCATTCGTAGTAATTTGTTGTTGCGAAGATTGCAAGGCAATTTAGTGAAAAAAAACTGGAAATAAGTAGTAATAGGTGATAAAAAAATAGCCCCGGAAATTTCCGGGGCTATTTAAAAGCTTATGTCGAATGACTCTTAGTTGATAGTCAACTTTTTAGTAGTCTTGCTTCCGTTAGAAACAACAACAACGTTGTAGATTCCAGCGTTAATATCAGATACGTTAATTGTTTGAGTAGCTCCTGAATTTTCAGTAGAGAATACTGTTTTTCCAGCTAAATCAACGATAGAGATTGTTTCGTTTCCAGACAAACCTGAAAGAGTCACAGACTCATTAGCAGGGTTAGGATACAAACCGAATTGCGCAGTTCCCAATTCATTCAAGCCTACAGTTTCAGCTGGTAAAACCTTGCTCATTACCAGGTTTTGTGTTGTTGGTGTTCCCATGTTAATCGTCAATTGAGCATGAACGAATACAGGAAGACTTGAGTTCGCCAAATCGTAGTACTCAAATTGAGTTCTTTGGATTTGTACTGTAAGAAAACCTGCATTTGCAGTAGCATTTTCAACAATTTTATAACGAAGAACGTTATTTAGCGACACTGAGCTGCTCAATTTCAATGTTCCTGAACCGTCAACACTTGCAGTAATGTTTCCTGTTGTTGGGATTGCAGTTGGAAAAGCAGATGTATGAGCATTTCCTGAGAAAGCATCTGTTAAAGAGTTTGTTACCGCAAAAGGATAGTTCATCAACAATTCCGTATTTCCATCAAGGATCACATCAATTGTTCCTGCAGACGGGTCTTCAAAGCTAAATCCCTGAGAAGTACGATCCGTAGCTGTAGATGAGAAATAAGTTGTAATAAAGTTCGGGATTTGAATTGCTTTTTGAGCACCTGTAAAATCCGCATTGGGAGGAGTAACTACCGAAATTGTTTTCGTGTTTGCAGCTCCGTATCCTGCAATTCCGGAATAATCCCAGGTAACACCTGATCCTGTAACGGAAGCCAAGTTAGATGCATTTGAATCCACAACGTACAAGTTTGCACTTGTCCCGATTGCCGGCTCATTGGTTTGGGTGAACTGACCAAATGCAGCTCCTGTAATTAAGCTTGTAGCTAAGAGTAAATTTAATTTCATAGTTTATTTTTTTTCAAATTTATCGATTTGTACTATAACTGGTACAATTTTTATTTAAACGGTAAGCATTGCTTAGCAATTAAATGTGATTTGTCACGAAAGGTTGGAAAATGATTTAGATTTATAACACATGTATTGATGTTTTGTTGAAAATTAAAGTCTTATTACAACATAATCAGCAAGCCGGTTCTTGCACTGAATAGATTTTGAAAACGGTATTTTGCTACTTGTCGTTCCTGTTCCGTTTCATCCATATTGTACTCGGATTCATCAATGTAAGTTGGGAAAAGAGCAGGAAAGTTGACATGTGCATACGCGCCGAAATTCCAGGCTAAACTTTTGCAGATTGGCAGCCGATATTCAAGGCCGTACATGGCTGTTACATTAAAAACAAGTTTTTTTGACAGCCCGACATAACTGTCCGTAATCTGGACGGTCTCCTGAGCTCCTACTGTTCCGAATGCTGAAATTGTCTTGTAGTTTCCGGATTTTAATTTCGATAATTCGATTCCGATTCCCAATATGTGAACCAAACCTGTCGGTGCGTTTGATCCTTTTGTTGCAAATTCCAAACGCGGCATAATCCGGATGGTATTGTATGTTGCACGGACGTCGTACTTACTGGTGAAATAATAGTAACTGGTGGAATCATTTCCATGATATTTCGTGCCGATGCCGCGGAGGAAAATATTTCCGTAATAGTAATTGAAATCCAGGGAAATAGAAAGTTGTTCTTTTAAGACAAAACCGATGTTTCCGTAAAGACTGTAATTAAATTGATCCTTCGTTATCCGGGATTTGTATTCGTCGTAGTAGGGCTTTCGCAGTAAATGTTCTTTTTGACTGGCCAGTTTCAGGAGGCTGTTATGATGAGCACCTGCACCAAGCTGAAGAACGAACCGTTTTCCATAGAATCCGACCGTTTTATGTCCTTTAGAAACAGAAGGAGTTTGACCAAATACAGGCAGGTAAAGGCAAAGAACAAGCAAAAAGAAGAATGATTTTAACATGTCATTGTAGGATTTAGTTGGTTTCGAATAGCTTCATTTTTTCAATAGATGAAGATTCGGCGTAAAAGTTGGAAACAAAAAACGGCTCGTAAGAGCCGTTGGTATTTTGCGAAAACATCGAATTACAACATAATCACCAAACCGGTTCTTAGACTGAAAAGGTTTTGAAAACGGTATTTCGACAACTGATTTTTTTGTTCTGCTTCGTAATCAGTACCCCAGTAAGAAGTACCGTTGTAACTATCAACCAACCCCAAAGGGTCTTCATCAATGACTAACTGAATAGGGAAGTTGATATGTACATAACCACCAAAGTTCCATGCGAAATTTTTGGAGATCGGCAAACGGTATTCCAAACCGTACATCACTGTCAGATTAAAGGTTGTTTCATCTGTCATTGTTAAATTCCGGGTACTCATCGGTATGGAGTCGTAGATTCCGTAATTGCTGTCTTTGGAGGAAATAGACATGTAATTACCGGATTTTAATTTCGATAATTCAACACCCATTCCCAATACATGAACCAATCCTACCGGGGCATTTGAGCCTCTGGAAGAAAGTTCGATCCGTGGCATAATGCGAAATGTTGTGTATTTTACACGGGCATCATATCCCGGAGTAACGATGGGATTCCAATAGTCATCATGTGTATTTTTTGCCCCGATATTCTTCAGGAAAATATTTCCGAAATAGTAGTTGAAGTCTACGGAAAAGGTTGTTCTTTCCTTCAAAACAACTCCCAGGTTTCCGTAAAAACTGTAATTGAACTGATCACTTTTGACTTGTGATTTATAACCAGCGTAGTAGTAATCCGTTCTTAACTGGCGTTCCGGGTAACTTGTCAGTTTTAGAAGGCTGTTATGATGAACACCTGCACCGAGCTGCATGACGAAACGTTTTCCGTAAAATCCGATTTCGGCATTTTTTTTCTTAGCCGGGGTTGACGTCTTTGTTTGTCCGAATACACCGGAGAAACTGATCAAAGACAGTGCGAATAAAAAAGATATCGATTTTAACATGGGTCTTAATTAGTTGATTTGAAAATTTCATAATACTTGGAACCTAACAGTATTTTTGAAGGTCGGCCGTTGATTTGGTAAAGTTTAGAGAAATCAGCATGACCGTTCTTCAGATCCACTCCGATAAAGTTGATCAGTGTTTTCTGCGAATCAAGCAATTTACCTGTCAATTGAATCAAAGCCATAGGTGGAACGTACCAGGTTGCCAAAACCGGTCTGGCAATTTCCATCGGATCGCTCTTTCTGTTATCCATGTAGAAGATATTCGGAATCATGATAACATCGGAATTGTATTTTTTAGAGAACCCTTGAAGTGCGGTATAATCTACCGGGAAAAAGTTCACTTTGGAATAAGCATCATTCTGTCTCAATGCCGATTTCAGGTACATAAACGTGTTGATTCCTTCAATGCTCAATTCAGAAGGAGCGTTATCCGTACTCAGATTGTATCCGTTGCTGGCTGCTTCATTCTGAATGAGTTCGGTAGAATACGACTTGATCAATTCAGACATTTTGATCGTCTTTTTAGACGACTCCAGGATTTCTACATCCGGTTCTACCAAAGCAATGCTTTTGGATTTCAGATCCGGAATTGCCGGAATCAATTTCAGATTCTTTTCCTTGTCACTTGTTTCTGTTTTTGTGGCTGTTGAGCTGTTTTGCGCCGCTTTGAACGATTTTACGAAAGCACTGTCAGAAACAATGTCCGACATTCCGTAAAGGTAATAAGCTGTAGAATCGAAAACCTGTGCGCTGATGTTTCCGTCAGCAGAACGTTTTTTCTTGATTTTATCGTATTTCGACCCGACATTTTTATCCGGTTCCGGTTTGTTCAGACTATCTGCCGGAATTTTAGCAATCGAATCGTTGTAGGCTTTGTTCAGAACCAATGCCTGGCCATAATTGTGCTTGGAGAAGGATTCCAAAGAAAACTGCTTGGTGTTTGCTGCTGTCTCAACCATGCGGTTATAGATCGCCTGGATTTCCGGATCATTCGGGTTTGCAGAACGAATGTCGTAGATGTGTCGGAGTGCAATGGATGCAAGCTCCAGTTTCTCCATCTTTTTCAAAATAGCATGCAATGTTGCGATCTCACCTTCTTTATGAAGTTTGGATTCGAAAGGCTTCGACATGGATGCTGATTTGGTTTGAGCAAGTGCAAGCAAAGTTTTTGCTTTCATTACTTTCAGGTAATAGGAATCCGGGAATTCTTTCTCCAAAACGAAAATAGAATACAATGCATTCGTCAGGTCAAGGCTCAGAATGGAATTACGGATTGTTTCGAATCGTGCAATGTTTCTGACCTCATAAAAACGGTCTCCACCAAGCAAATCAGCTTTTCCGTTCCATCCGCTTCCTTTTTCCAATACATCCAAAACCTGTTTTTTACGCTTTGAAATGTTAGGGTGTGAGCTTTTGCTGTCGTTGTAATTTTCTTCCGCTGTAATCGGGAAACCTTCTTTCGGGAATTTGAAGGAAGGTACGTAGAATTCTTTCGAGTTGAAGAACGTCTCAGGGATTCTCACTTCGTCAAAAGGAAGGTAAGAATACATCAATACATCAAAAGTAGGTTCGATCAATGCTTCGTCGTAACCGGCGTTCTTGTAAATTTCAATCGCATCCGAATCCGCTTCCAATTCGCGTTCCTTGCTGTAAGTACTCAATTCGTAATAATTGGAATTTTTAAGTACTACTTTCTGCTTGAAACGCTCCAATACGTGTTTTCTCTTGTAATGCGCGATTTCGTGAGCCAGTACATAGGCAATCTGAGCTTCGGAACTTACCTGGGAAACCAAGCCTGTTGTGATGAAAATAATTCCCTGATCCGTTGAGAACGCGTTTGTTTCGTTTGACTTCAAGGTGTAAAAACGCAATTGATTAAACGTTTCCTTGTCGTCTTTCAATAGATTTTTTGCAATGTCTCTCACATATTCCGAGATCGGATCGCCGAATACACATACTTCGGAATGGATGATTTCATCAATCGAAGTGTGAATTCCCGTATAGAATTTGCGTCTCAGACTCATTGCCAGATCAGGTCTGTCAACTTGAATATCGCGCTCAATTTTTTGATAGGTAGATAAACTGAAATCTTCAGGAATACTACCTTTTGAGCTTAAGGTTGTGTAATTGTTGAAGTCCGTTTTAGTTTGAGCAAAGAGGCCGTTAAAACCGGAGAGAATTAGGATGTAGGCTAGAATGAATGTTTTCTTTAACATAACCAGTATTTTAGGTAAGTGGATGTAAAAGTAGTTAATCTGACAATATTTGAAATGATCCGGACGATATTTATGCATTTACCGGCTTCTTAATTCGGTGGAAAAAGCCATTGTTTGGTTGAATTCAGCAACTACTTGTGACCAATCGTGAATGCATTCATGCTTGTCGGTACAAAAACTGACGCTTTTTCTTAATTTTGTTTCCCTTGCAAAATACTATGAAACAAAACTCCCTATTTAGAAAAAAAACAGTTCAGGATATTCTTGCTTCCACACAACAAGGTGAAGCGGATGGACACACTGCATTGGGAAAACATTTAAAGGTAAGAGATTTGGCGGCTTTTGGAATTGCTGCAATTATCGGTGCCGGAATCTTTTCCACAATCGGTGAAGCCAGTTCAAATGGTGGTCCGGCTGTGATTTTTCTGTTTATTTTCACTGCAATTGCCTGTGGATTTGCTGCTTTTGCGTATGCTGAATTTGCATCGATGGTTCCGGTTGCCGGTTCTGCTTATACGTATTCGTACGTTGCTTTCGGAGAAATCATTGCCTGGGTAATCGGGTGGGCGCTCATTATGGAGTATGCCATCGGAAATATCACGGTTGCAATCAGTTGGAGCGATTATTTTACCGGAATGCTCGACGGAATAGGGGTTCATCTTCCGCAATGGATTCAAACGGATTACCTGACTGCACATAACGGTTACAACGAAGCCTTGGCTTTGATGCAGGGAGGAAAAACCTTTGAAAACCTGGATCAGGGCTTGCAAGCAGCTTATACGGCATGGAATACTTCTCCGAATGTTTTCGGATTACACCTGATTTTTGACCTTCCGGCTTTGTTCATTATTGTTCTGATTACCTGGCTGGTTTACCGCGGAATGAAAGAAAGCCGGAATGCGAGCAACGTGATGGTTGTTGTGAAACTGGCAGTCATTTTATTGGTCATTGCAGTTGGAATTTTTTACGTTGATACGGAAAATTGGAGTCCTTTTGCTCCGAATGGCGTTACCGGAATTTTGAAAGGAGTTTCAGCTGTATTCTTTGCATACATTGGCTTTGATGCTATTTCAACTACGGCGGAAGAATGTGAAAACCCGCAGCGGGACTTACCGCGTGGAATGATGTGGGCCATTATCATCTGTACCATTTTGTACGTTGTCATTTCATTGATTCTAACCGGATTGGTGAATTACAAAGTCCTTGCGGTCGGAGATCCTTTGGCCTTTGTATTCCGTGAAATCGATCTGAAATGGATGTCGGGAATTATTGCTGTTTCTGCGGTGATTGCCATGGCTTCCGTATTGCTGGTTTTCCAGATGGGACAACCGCGAATCTGGATGTCAATGAGTCGTGACGGCTTGTTGCCGAAAAAATTCTCCAAAGTTCACCCGAAATACAAAACACCTTCCTTTGCAACGGTGGTGGTTGGTTTTGTGGTAGCAGTTCCGGCTTTGTTCATGAACCTCACAATGGTAACCGATTTATGTAGTATCGGAACCTTGTTTGCATTCGTATTGGTTTGTGGCGGCGTGCTCATTCTGCAAAATAAAACAGACATTCCGAGAGGGAAATTCAGAACGCCGTATGTGAACGGGAAATATGTGCTGCCGTTCCTGGTTGTGGGGGGAATTGTACTTGGATTTACGGAATACAAAAATGAAATGGTCGGATTTTTATCCAATCGTTCCGAATTAAAAGAAACAAAGGATTTGATCGTTGACCTGACTGAAGCGGAATCGGCTCAGTTAAAAGCAGATGTTGTCAAAATCGATGCGGCAGGACTTTCGTTGGTTGGTTCGGATTTACTGGCTTATTTTGAACAGGCTCCGAAAATCGATTTGCCGACCTCTTTGAAAGGAATCAAGAGTCATTCAAAAGATTCCCTGGTTTCACAACTGGATGAAGCAACTAAAAAGCGCCTGGTTCACTTTTTAGAAGGTTACGATGAAAAAGGATTCAAACTGATGAATTCGGATCTGGAAGCGTATTACAACCAGGGGCCGAAAATTTCCATTGAAGATGCATTAAAGCCGATCGGAATTTCAGGGAAACGATTATACAATGCGGGATTCTCTCATTTTGCACATAAAATTCCAACCTGGATTTTCATCCTGTTTACCTTGTTTATTACGATTGTTACAATCCGGAAAAACCTGTCATTGATTCCGTTACTCGGCTTGCTTTCCTGTTTGTACATGATGAGTCAGATTGAATTGCGAAACTGGATTGCGTTTATGATTTGGTTGGTAATCGGCTTGGTGATTTATTTTGTCTATAGCCGGAAGAATTCGAAACTGGGACGGAAAGTTTGAATATGAATTGCGAATTACGAATTGCGAATCGATGCGTTTAAGCTGCTGATAATTAGTTGGTTGTACTTTTTATTCTAAGACTTGACTTGAATCGGTTCGTAATATTGCGATATGGCAAATTTGCGATTGAGTATTAAATTTACTTACCGGGTTATTATCTTTTGATGAATTCAAATTACTGATTCCGAATGGTTTTAATTTGTAATTTGCAATTTGTAATTTGCAATTCGCAATTAATATCATTGTATGAAAACTACTGCATCCTTAACAGCTTTGTTATTCCTGGCTCTTACATTCCATGCGTGTAAGAAAAAGAAGGTAGATCCGGAGAATAACGGAAGTTCTTATGCTTCGATGGAAGTTTACAACGAAAGTGCAATGGGCGTGATTTACAATCAGGCGACAAGCAGCGTTGCTTACAACAAACCGGATGCGAACGGAACATATAAAATCTATATTTCCAATTATGATGGAACGGGAGAAGTTGCTTTGACTTATCCGGGTTGGGCATCCGACCGGCATCAATGGGCGGAAGAATGGGATCCGACCGGACAGTATTTGTACTGTTATGTCGAGAAAACGGATTATGTTTCGGAAAGTGGCCACACACGGATTCCGGAAGATGCAATTCCGGGTTACGGAGCTTACACAGATTTGTGGATCATTAAACGCGATGGAAGCCAGGCCTGGCAAATGACCAATTTCCCGAACGATTACGATCACGGAATTATTCATGGAGCCATTTCGAATGACGGAACGGTGTTTGCCTGGACAGAACGTATCCAGGCTCCGGTATTCCTGGATTTGAATTTGTCGGCAGGAGCTTATGTTTTTAAAGTAGCCGATGTTTCCTGGAATCCGCAACCCGTTTTTGCCAATATTCGTACGTATCAGCCGAACGGTGAACTTGCCGGGGGAGAAGTGGAAAGCATTAGTCCGGATAAAACAGATATTCTGATATATAGTACGTTTGAATCACACAGCCTGGTGTCAACACCGATTTACAGAATCGATCTGGCGAGCGGAAATACGACCAAACTCACGGAAGAAAGTTTTTCGCAGGCACCGACTTATACTCCGAATGGGCAGAAGATCGTTTACATGACCGGAAAGGATTGTGATATTTTTCCGGGCCAACTGCAAGGCGCGGACTGGTGGATCATGGATGCAAACGGAAGTAACAAAAAGCGTTTGACCTATATGAATAAGAAGAACCATCCGCAAAGTGTAAATAGTTATCGTTTGGCTGGAAGCTTGTCTTTTGTGAATGATTCGACCTTTATCGGTGGTGTGATGACCCAATCGCTGGGCTTGGTCGGATACAGTGCCTTGGTAAAGTTTTAAAGTAAAAAGGTAAAAGTCAAAAGTTAAAAGGGGAAACGGGAATTTACAAGCGATCATTAATAATTGATAATTCCTTTTCAATTTTACCTTTTACATTTTCAATTACTCTTATCTTTGTAATCCAAAAAAATCGCTCAATAGCATGTTTGATAATCTTACCGATAAGTTTGAACGCGCCTTTAAAGTCTTAAAAGGACAAGGACAAATTACTGAAATTAACGTAGCTGAAACATTGAAAGAGGTTCGCAGAGCCTTGTTGGATGCCGATGTGAACTTTAAAACTGCCAAGGATTTCACCGTTCGTGTGAAAGACAAAGCAATGGGTCAGAATGTATTGACAGCTATTTCCCCAAGCCAGTTAATGATCAAAATCTGCCACGAAGAGTTGGTGGAATTGATGGGAGGAAACGAGAGCGAAATCCAGATTCAGGGAAATCCGGGAATCGTATTGATGTCAGGTCTTCAAGGTTCGGGTAAAACAACGTTCTCCGGAAAATTGGCGAATTACCTGAAAACAAAGAAAAACAAAAAGCCTTTATTGGTTGCTTGTGACGTTTATCGTCCGGCGGCGATCGACCAGTTGCATGTTCTTGGAGAACAATTGGGAATTGAGGTTTTCTCGAATAAAGAAGAAAAAGATCCTGTTAAAATCGCTACTGCGGCGGTAATCCATGCGAAAAGCAACGGATTCAATGTCGTGATTGTCGATACTGCCGGTCGTTTGGCGGTAGATGAGGCGATGATGGACGAGATTGAGCGCGTGAAAAAAGCGTTGAATCCGACTGAAACTTTGTTCGTCGTGGATTCCATGACCGGACAGGATGCGGTAAACACAGCAAAAGCCTTTAACGACAGAATCAATTTCGACGGAGTTGTATTGACGAAGTTGGATGGTGATACACGTGGTGGAGCTGCGCTATCGATCAAAACGGTTGTAGACAAACCGATCAAATTTGTCGGGACAGGAGAGAAGATGGATGCATTGGATGTATTCTATCCGAAACGAATGGCCGATCGTATTTTGGGAATGGGTGACGTGGTTTCCTTAGTGGAACGTGCCCAGGAACAATTTAACGAAGAAGAAGCACGAAAACTTCAGCGCAAAATCCAGAAAGATCAGTTCGACTTCAACGATTTCCTTGGACAGATTCAGCAAATCAAAAAGATGGGTAACGTCAAAGATTTGATGGGAATGATCCCGGGAATGGGGAAAGCCGTGAAAGATGTAGATATCCAGGATGATGCGTTCAAACACATTGAAGCAATTATCTATTCCATGACTCCGAAAGAGCGTGCAAATCCGACTTTAATCAACGGACAGCGTAAAAACAGAATTGCCAAAGGATCCGGAACAAACATTCAGGAAGTGAACAAATTGCTGAAACAGTTCGAGGATACGAAGAAAATGATGAAAATGATGAGTAATCCGAAGAACATGATGAGCATGATGAAGCAAATGAAAGGCATGAAAGGCGGAATGCCGGGAATGTAAATTGCGAATTGCGAATGCCGAATTACAAATTCATTCGGAACTCGTAATTAGGAATTCGTAATTATAATGATTGACTTCGAACTCACATCCGGCGAATCTTATTCTGCAGCTTTTCGGGAGCAGGGAATAGAATCGTTTCTTGATGCCTGCAATTTTGTTGCGAAACTTCCTTATGGCAGAAATGCAAACCGGGAAGATTTTGGCCTGGTTCTTTCAGAACAAAAAGGAACCTGTTCTTCCAAACATGCGTTGTTGGCGGAATTAGCTTTGGAAAACGGACATCCGGAAGTGGAACTCATAGCCGGAATCTTTTTAATGAGTGGTGAAACGCATGCGAAACTGACTCCCTTTTTTGAGAATAAACCCTATACTTCGTTACCGGAATGCCATTGCTATTTGCGCTTTAAAGGAGAACGCTTCGATTTTACCGATACTTCAGATGCATTGGAACGAATTGCACCTAAATTGGTTCGCGAGCAGCGTATCGATCCGAACCAGGTAAGCGATTGGAAAATCGTCATTCATCAAGATTATTTACAGCGTTGGCTGAACCGGAATCCGGAAATTGGAATGACTCTGGAAGAGGTTTGGAAAGAGCGGGAAGAAGCGATTTCTATTTTGAGTAAATAAAGCGCCGGCAATTTATTGAAATTGCACAGATTCGAAATTCCGATAGCTATCGGTGTGAGATATGGCAAAATGACTTCTCCGGATTGCAATTTGTCGAACTGCAAAAATGGCAATTTGTAATATTACGAATTCTTAGTGTTTGCAAGGTGTTCAGTCATTTTGAAACTCATTCTATTACTTGATCAAAACACTAATCCAACAACTTCTTCAAATCCTCTTTCGAACAAACACCCGTAAACCGCTTGCTTTCAATTCCGTTTTTGTAAACAATAAAAGTTGGAAAAGCTGTCGCTTTCAATTCCTTGGCCAATTCGGTTTGCGCGCCACCATCAATGTTGATTACAGTGTATCCTTCCCGGTTCAATGCATCCACAATCGGAGCCATTTTTTTACAAGGCGGACACCATTCAGCACCGATATCGACCAAAACAGTTTTGTCCTTCGGAATAGAATTAAGAAAATCGGTAAAACTTATTTGCGCAACCTTTTCAGTTCCTTCCACAGGCAAATCCTCCAGGTTCCACGCATTGATTCCACCTTCCAGGTTAATGACCGTTTTGAAACCTTCCTTAATCAGCCATTTTTGTGCTGCGGCACTTCGTGATCCGGCCAGGCAATAAATGTAAACAGGCTTTTCCTTGTCAAGAGAAGCAACCCGTTCACCGAACTGACTGATATTGTTCCAGTCAGCCTGGAAAGCCCCGGAAATGTGTCCCTGACTGTATTCTCCGGCAGTGCGGACATCCAAAAGTTGGATTCCTTCCCGCTGAATAGAATCAAAAAAAGGCTTCGGGCTGAGTGCCGGCTTTTGAGCGAATGTAAGGTTGAAAAATGTTGAAAAAAAAATTATTGTAAATTGCTTTGTGAAATTTTTCATACATCTAATTGATTTTGAAACCTGTTTTGAAAATGAGAACAACCATTTAGTCTGTTATATCAGCTTTTACAAATCCAAAATGTTGCATTAACCGTAAATGTAGAAAATGTTCATTTGGAATAATTGTAAAAAACTGTTAATTTCGATTTAGTTAATGCCGGGAATCTCAAATTCGATAGCTTATCAACACTTATGCTCTATGTTTAGCCGATACTTGTTTTTGTTGATCATCTTTACCACACTTAATTCTATAACAAGGGCGCAGGATGTTTGGTTACAAAACCATTTCTCTCCCAATTCTGGTTGCAGCTTGTCAAATGCTGAAACAGTTACTGTTTTGATCAACAATAACTCGGGAGTGGTAATGCCTTCCAATACAATCCAGGTAAGCTATATGGTAGATGGTGGTAGTCTCACCAATCAGCTTTTGTCCTCCAACCTGACAGCAGGTTCATCCTGGAATTTCAGTTTTACCGTCAAAGCCAATTTATCCGCTTGCGGAGCGCACATTCTCAAAGTGTGGGTAACACGTGCCGGAGATTTGAATCATTTGAATGATACGGTTCAATGGACGGTTCAAAACGATTGTCCGATTGTTCCGGGTACGGTAACATCTGATATTACAGTTTGTCAGGGAGCAAATGCAGGAACGCTTTCTCTTTCGGGTTGGTCTTATGGAACGATCACTGCCTGGCAATCTTCTACCAACGGAGGAACAACCTGGACGAATGTTGCCAATACAACACCTTCGCTTGCTTACAATAACGTTTCACAAAATACGCGTTATCATGTGTTGATTGATGGCGGCTTTTGCCCGGACGACACTTCCGGGTATGCAACCGTCACTTCCCAGGCACCGGCTATTGCCGGAACGATTTCAGGAGCAGACTCCCTGTGTGAAAATGCAGCTTCGGGAGTACTCAACCTGACAGGAAACTCCATGGGAGTTTTACAATGGGAATCTTCCACTAACGGAGGAACGACCTGGGTTCCGATTGCGAATACGACCACAACGAATAATTATACCTCATTGACGACTTCGACTATTTACAGGGTATTGGTAGATGGGGGAGTTTGTGCGGATGTCTATTCCGACACCGGTTTGATCTATGTAGATCCGGTTTATCCTCAAACACTTCTTACGGGCAGTGATTCTTTGTGTATCACAAATGCATCCGGTGTTGTGAGTGGAACAGGAACGTTCGGATCAGTTTTGGGCTGGGAGTCTTCAACAGATAACGGTTCGACGTGGAGTGCGATTTCCAATACTACCGGAACGCAGAATTATACAGGATTGACTCAAACAACCTTTTACCGGATGGTGACGGAAGGAGGGCAATGCCCGGATGTGATTTCGGACACTGCGATTATTTATGTGCAGGCTCTTCCGGTTTCTCCGTCTTTAGGTGATTCCGATACCTTGTGCGAAAATGCAGTTGCAGGAATCTTAAACCTTACGGGAGCAAGTACGGCTATTTTGGGTTGGGAATCTTCAACAGATGAAGGAAATACCTGGAATCCGATAACGAATACAACAACAGCTTACAATTACGGTAGTCAAACTGAGACAACAATCTACCGCGTTCAGTTGGACGGAATTTTCTGTCCGGATTACTATTCGGATACGGCAATGATTCAATTGGATTCGATTCCGGTCGCGGGTGTTTTGAACCAAAGCGGAACAGCATGCGAAGGAACTTCCGAAGAACTTCACTTATTGGGTTCTGTTGCAGATTCGCTTTCCTGGCAGTTTTCATCCGATAACGGAGCTACCTGGCAAACCATTCCGGATTCGGATACCATCGATTATAACACCTTTGCAATAAATGGTGATGTGATGTTCCAGGCGGTTGCGTTTTCAGGAGTTTGTCCGCCGGATATTTCAAACCAGGTAACGATTATCATGCTTCCGGCTCCGGTTGCGAATGCAGGAAATGATACATCCATCTACCTGGGAGAATCCATTACATTAAATGGTTCGGGAGGAATTACAGGAATTTGGATGCCGGGATCAACACTTTCTGATTCTACGATTACAAATCCGGTTGCAACTCCGCCGGTTTCGATGCAATATGCCTACTATGTTATCGACGCACAAGGTTGTGTTGGCGGGGATACGGTGTGGGTCAAAGTAAAGGATCCTATTCAGTTCAACATCCGGAATGTTGTGACAATGAATAAAGATAATGTCAATGATACCTGGAACATAACCGGAATAGAATTCTTCCCTATGACGGCAGTAAAAGTCTTCAATCAATATGGCAAATTGCTGTATGAAAACGGAGATTACCAAAACGAATGGAAGGGAGATTACAAAGGAGCACAATTGCCAAACGGAACGTACTACTATGTTGTTCTGAAAGGCGGAACTGAAGAAGAGTATAAAGGAACTATTACACTATTGGGGAATGAATAAAACACTACTACTTTTTGTTTGTTTGTGCTGGGGAAATTTATTTGGACAACAAGTTCCATTTTACAACCATTATCTGATAAATCCGTTTGTTTACAATCCGGCATTTACAGGGGCAAGCGACTATGTGAACGCAAGTTTCGTGAGAAACCAGCGCTATTCTTCATTCGGGTCAACTGCGGTAAATAATTACCTGACGGTTGAAGGACCTATTGCAAAAGGAAATATGGGGCTAGGACTGGTTGTTGCACACCAAAACCAGGGAATTCAGCAGCAGTTAATGTCCAGTTTGAATTACAGTTATAAATTAAAAATCAACGAGGATCACACTATCCGTTTCGGAGTTTCGGCCGGAGTATTGGATAACCGGATAGATTATAATCAGCTCAATGCCCAGGATATCAATGATCCGTACCTGACAGGTTTAAGACCAACGGCACCGGTTTTTGATATGAATGTCGGGTTGATGTATAACTGGAAGGATTTGAGAATCGGGATTTCAGTTCCCCAGATCATTGGCGGAAAAGTAAAATATGCCCGGGAAAAGAGCAGGGGATACTATCAATTGGAAAGACATTACATGATGTCGTTGGAATATGATTTTCATGCAGGTGAAAAATTCATTATCCGTCCGAATGCCATTTTGAGATACATGCCGAATGTTCCTTTCCAATACGATGTCAGCTTAATGGGGCTTTACAACAACATGCTTTGGGCTTCTGCAACCTATAAATCGGATTATGCAGTTCAGTTTAATGCCGGAGTACGCGTATTTGATTTTCTACGTGTCGGTTACAGCTACGAATTGCTGATCGGTTCAATGAAAACATACAACACGGGGATGAATCATGAGATTTTCTTAGGATTCTCATTCAAAGGGAAAAGAGAAAAAGAAATCCAGATTGTAGAAAAAGAAGTAAAGGTTATAGACGATTTGGCACTGAAACAAAGAGATTCTGTTCAAAAGCTAAAAGACGAATTGGAAGACAAACTGAAAAAAATGCTGGAGGATCAGGCTCGCAAAGACAGATTGCAAAGAGAGAAAGATTCACTGTCAAATATCGCTAAAGTAACTCCAGTTGATACTGTTAAGCCTAAGAATGATGCTCCTGAAGTCATTCCGGTTGCAAAAGGATACCATTTTGTAAACCTGGACAAAAGTGAATCTCCGGATGGGTTTTACGTGATTACGGGAGTATTCTCCAACAGGCAGAATGCGGATCAGGTACTTGCCAAAAGCCTGGGCGAATACCCGAATACTTATTTAGTCATTAATGAAGCAAATAACTATTTCTATGTTGTTATTCTTTATTCATTGGATCAGGAACTTGCCACAACAACATTTAAAGAGTATAAAACAAAGAAAAAGCAAAAGGTTTGGATTTTGAATTATAAAAAAAGTTAAATTTTCAGGCAACCCTTTGTTAAAAAACAAGTCAATATTATTGAACTAGAACTCTATGACTATGAAAAAAACTACTGCTTTCAGATCAATCTGCAACATTGTTCTGCCGTTTATGTTCGTTCTGGGTTTCTCAACGTCGTCGTTGGCTCAATTTCCCGGCTGTCCGAATATTGACGCCGGACCGGATCAGGTTCTACCATGTTCGACTCCATGTACGAATCTAACTGCAACACCGTTTCACACCGGGGCTACGACAACCTATACGGTTAGTTCCATTCCGCATGCACCACCGATTGCTTATGATGATGCTACCGGTACAGCGATTTCCGTAGGTACGGATGACGTATGGAGTGCTCAGATTGCCTTGCCATTTAATTTCTGTTTTTACGGGACTACTTACAATTCCTGTAGAGTTGGTTCGAATGGGGCAATTAAATTCGGAGCATTTGGGGGAGGGACTCATCCCTGGGAATTTGATCAGAATTGCCCTTCTGCGAGTTTAACCACTGCAGGAAATATTTTTGGTGTTTATCATGATATGGATCCTACAATCGGAAATCCTACAGGAACTGTAAGATGGTATTTACTGGGGACTGCTCCTTGTAGAATCTTTGTTGTTTCGTATGACAATATGCGCCACTACAACAATGCGAACTGTCCAACGGTCAGATCAACCTGTATGATGGTTTTGTATGAAACTACGAATGCGATCGATGTGTACGTTAAAGAAAAACCTTTGTGTACGAACTGGAATAATGGAGGAAGTGCTGTCATCGGGATTCAAAATAATGCAGGGACTGCCGGAATTGCGGCTCCGAATAGAAATACAAACCCTAAATGGGCTGTTGCAGCTCCGGAAGCATGGCGTTTTACACCGAATGGTCCGGCAAACTATTCTGTAGCATGGTTCCAGGGGCCAACCCAAATCGGACTTGGAAATACAATCAATGTTTGTCCTACAGGACCAACAACTTATACTTCTGTCATTACATACAACAGATGTGACGGTACAACGGTAACCGAATCGGATCAGGTAGCAGTCAGTTTCTCAAATCTGGTGCCACCTACTGTTACACCGACGGCCGAATCCTGTGCTAATTATAATAACGGTTCGGTTGTGATTAATAATCCACCGGGAGCCGGGCCATATACTGTAAATATTGCCGGACCGACTACCGGATCCGTCGTTGAGGCCAATACGGCCGCCGCCACGGCAAGTTTCACGAACTTACCGGATGGAAACTATACCTTTACCGTCACAGGAGCAAATGGCTGTACAACAAATGGTACATTTACCATTGGCGCCGGCCCTGTTTGTTGTACTGTAACAGCTTCCGGAACCAATATTCTGTGTAATGGGGCACCAACCGGTTCTGCAACTGCAACACCGACTGGTTTGGCACCTTATACGTATTCCTGGACGGGTGGACAAACAGCTCAGACGGCTTCCGGATTAGCAGCTGGAAACTATACTGTTACAATGACTGATAATTCAGGTTGTGTTGCTACTGCAAACGTAGCGATTACACAACCAACGGCATTGAGTGGAACGCTTACTCCTGTAAACGTAAGTTGTAACGGAGCTTGTAACGGATCCATTTCAGTAACAGCTTCCGGAGGAACACCGCCGTATCAGTACAGTATCAATGGAGGGGCTTTTCAGGCATCCAATTCCTTTACGGCATTGTGTAACGGAACTTATGCAATAACAATCAGGGATGCAAACAACTGTACACTTGTTCTAAATCAGAACATCACACAACCTGCTATTTTGAATTTAACACAAGGATCTATAACTCCTGCAACCTGTGGTGCTAATAACGGTTCGGTTACGGTAGTTCCTGCAGGTGGAACACCTCCTTACACTTATAAAATTGATGGTGGAGCCAGCCAGGCAAGTGCTACTTTTAATGGTTTGGCAGCAGGTGTTCACAGCGTTGTCGTTACAGACAGCCGTGGATGTACCAGAACATTGTCAATAACCATTACAGCTACAAATGCACCGATTGCATCGATTTTGAGTAAAACCAACGTCAGTTGTTTTGGTGGTGTTAACGGATCTGTCATTGTCGGAGTTGCCGGGGGATCTTCACCGTTTACCTATTCAATCGGCGGACCTTCACAGTCATCCAATACATTTACCAATTTAACTGCCGGATCTTATACCGCAACTGTAACGGATGCAAACAATTGTACTTCAACAGTTCCGTTCACAATTACAACTCCGCCTCAATTGACATTTACATCAACACTGACAGCGGCTTCCTGTAATGCAGTTTGTGACGGACAAATCCAGGTAAATGCTTCGGGTGGAACGGCTCCTTATCAGTATTCATCGAACAATGGTGTTACTTATGTATTGGCGAACCCGTTAACAGGTTTATGTGCAGGATTGACGCATGTTGTTGTAAAAGATGCTAACGGGTGTTTGACAAATGCCGATGTTACAATAACTCAGCCGGCTCCGGTTTCAGCAACGTTTGTGAAAACGAACCCGATTTGTAACGGATCGTGTGATGGTACAATTACTGTGACTGCTTCAGGAGGAACACCGGCATATCAATACGCTATAAACGGAGGAACTTTGCAATCCGGTACAACGGTTACCGGCGGATGCGGAGGAAATAACACCATTTTAGTACAAGACGCCCACGGATGTCAATTTACTTCTGTTCAGACTTTGGTTGATCCTCCGGGATTCACTATTGATACGAGTTCCGTTGTGGTTTCGAACTGTGGAGATAACAACGGAGAATTGAATGTTTTTGCGACAGGATTACATGGACCTTATCAGTATAGTATTGACAACGGAGTAACTTTCCAGACGTCAGGAACTTTTCCGGACTTGTTTGCAGGAGCATATGAAGTCATAGCTGTGGATCAATTAGGCTGTACTGAATCCGTGTTTTTTGGGATTAGCGATATTGAGATGGAAGGAATTACTCTTCATCAGTACGATGCTACTTGTTTTGGGGTGGCCAATGGAGAAATTGAAGTTGAAAACGTTAGCGGACAGGATCCAATTACTTATGAGTTGGATAACAGCGGAGTTACACAATCAAGTGGTGTTTTTCCAAACTTACCGTTCGGATCGCACATTGTAACTATTTACGATGGTGGATACTGTATATTTACGATTCCGTTTACGGTGGATGAGCCTACGGAAGTTCAGTTTGACACGGATTTGACAAATATCAGCTGTAGTTCCGGAAATACCGGGGAAATTGAGTTTATCAATGTATCCGGAGGAGCAGGTTCTTACCAGTATAGTATTAATAACGGAGGGACTTTCCAGACCGGGGCTATATTTACAGGACTGGCAGCCGGAACATATGATTTGGCAGTGATGGATGGGAATGGCTGCCAGGTATTTGCTTCTGTCACATTAACCGAAGCTCCGCCGTTGGTTATGGCAACAACCATTTTTGACCTGGGATGTTTCAACGATAACTCGGGAGGAATTCAAATCGGAACAACCGGAGGTACGGGAGCTTACCAATACAGTATCGATAATGGTACAACATATTCTCCGATTGAATCATTCTTCAATTTGGCTGCCGGAACATATAACTTAATAACACAGGATGCTATGAATTGCCAGGTTACGGGTACAGCAACGATTAATCAACCGGCTCAGTTAACGGCAACTTATACTCCTACAAATGCTTTGTGTTATGATGCCTGCGACGGACAAATTGTGGTAAATGCAAGTGGGGGAACAACTCCTTATTTGTATAGCCCGGATAATGGTCTGAATTATTTTGTGTCTCCTACACTTACAGGACTTTGTGCCGGTAATATTGACATTCGTATAAAAGATAGTAACAACTGTTTTATTTCAGCAGTACAGATTATCGGAGAACCAACCGCAGTTGCATTGACAGTTGTTCCAACTGATGAAACGTGTGCGGCGTCCAATGGTCAGATTGCAATTACCGGTTCAGGAGGAACAGGAGCCTATACTTACAGTATTGATAACTCTGTGACGTACTCCGCTGCTTCGACCTACAATGGTTTAGGTTCCGGTGTATACAATGTATTTATTCATGATGCCAATAACTGTGAAGCAACTACAGTAGTTTCCATTTCAAACGAGGCATCACCGATTATTATCGGAGCTGCTGTTCAGAATGTGAGCTGTAATGCTGCGTGTGACGGACAATTGCAGGTAACGGTTTCAGGTGGAACGGGTGCAATCACTTATTCTATCGGGACACCGCAACCTGCATCGCTGATCACGAATATTTGTGCCGGAAACTACACGCTTACAATTACAGATCAAAACGGATGTACGGATACTGAGCCGATCGTGGTTACAGAACCAACTCCGTTGGCAGCAACAGTTACTCCGACTGCATTGACATGTTTCAATAACAGTACAGGACAAATTACGTTCACAGCTTCCGGAGGAACAGCACCTTATACGTATAGTACGAATAATGGAGCTTCCTTCTCGAATCAGACAACCGTTCAGTTCCTGAGTGCAGGAACTTACAACACAGTTGTGAAAGATTCAAAAGGTTGTTTGGTGAATACAACGGTGAACGTTACGGAACCTGCTCAATTGACGGTTCAAAACGTAGCTGTTACCAATGCAAGTTGTTTTGGTTTCTGTGATGGTGATGCTACGGCAACAGTAACCGGTGGAACGACTCCTTACAGTTATTCTTGGTCGAATGGAGCTACAGGATCCAATACTACAAACGCTTTATGTGCGGCATCATACAATGTAACTGTTGAGGATGCGAACGGATGTTCAGCAGTTCAGCCATTCAGTATTACGCAACCGCCAATGCTGGTTATTACGAGTACAACCGCTACGGATGCGTTGTGTAACGGAGATTGCAACGGTACGATTACGATCAACTCTTTATTGGCAACCGGCTATAGCATTAATAACGGTGCGACGTTCCAGCCAACCAATACATTCACAGGACTGTGTGCGAATACCTATGCGATCCAGGTTCAGGATGCTGCAGGATGTGTGCAATCCGGAACAATCACTGTCGGACAACCGCAACCATTGGTTCAGGCAGTTATTCCGGAAGACGGACTTTTGATCTGTTATGATGGTTACGGAACATTATCCGGTAGTGCGACAGGAGGAACAGCGCCATACTATTTTGTATGGAATACAGGAGATACAACGCAGTATCTGAATGTGAACCTGACAACTCCTGCAACATTTACCTGCACGGTTTACGATCAGAACGGTTGTGTTTCGAATGCTCAGAATGCGAGCGTTACCGTGAGAACTCCTTTTGTGGCTTCAGTGACAACGCCGGTTATGGCTTGTCCGGGAAATCCCGTTACAATGACTGGTTCGGGTGTTGACGGATTACCAGGTTATACTTACCAGTGGATAACTCCTGTAGCTCATGATACATTGGCCGGTGGTGCAAGTTATACTTACGTACCGAGTGGTTCGGAAACCGTCCTGATGGTTGCACATGACGAATGTTACAGATACGATACGATTCCTGTAACTGTTCAGATATATAACCTTCCAAGTCCTCAATTCCAGGTTTCACCGGCTTCCGGTTGTTCACCGTTATCAGCTGACTTTAGTTTCCCTGCCGTTGTTGCTGGATCAATTGCAAGTGCAACATGGAACTTCGGGGATGGTGCAACAGATAACGGAGTATCCCTTTCGCATGTATTCACACAGGTAGGATGTTATGATGTTTCAGTTGAAATTACAACAAATGATGGTTGTATTACAGACACAACATTGTTGAACATTGTTTGTGTTGTTCCGGATCCGATTGCAAACTTTACCTGGAGCCCGGTACCACCGTCAACAGTAAATTCAACCGTAACATTTACGGATCATTCGACAAATGCTGTTTCTTACGATTGGGATTTCGGAGCTTTCGGATCATCGACTCTTGAGAATCCGATGGTAAATTACGGAGATATTGATGCTGGAAGCTATGAAGTTTGTTTGACAGTGACTTCTCCGGAAGGGTGTCAGAATGAAATTTGTAAATCGATTGTATTTATCGAAGAATTCCTGGTATTTGTGCCGAACACATTTACTCCGGACGGAGATGAATTCAACAATGTGTTCAAACCGGTTTTCCCTGATGGAATGGCGATGGATGATTACACGTTTGCAATCTACAACCGATGGGGTGAAGTCTTGTTCGAATCTCACGACGTTGCAGTTGGATGGGACGGAACATATCACGGAGCAACCGTGAAAGAAGGTGTTTATACCTGGACGATTGTTGCTAAAGGTGGTGGAGATAAAAAAGCCCGTAAATATGAAGGGCACGTGAATATGCTGAAGTAATTTAGTCAAAAATAAATGCAAAAAAAGCCCCGACGATAAATGTCGGGGCTTTTATTTTTATGGTTGAAATTCGGGAAAGTCTGCTGTCGGACCATAGCTTTGCGGAACGGGAATTCCAAGTAAGCGGTAATTCACACCCAATTGCGCTCTGTGGTGTATCGTTTGGTTATGAGCCATTCGGATCACATCTTCTTTACTTCGTTCAGAATAAATGGTTGCTCCGGAACGCAATACCCACGTTTTGTCCAAAGCTGCGTCTTCAACATGATTTAACGCTGTCATTCCTTTTGCAACACACTCATCAAAATAAGTCATTGCCTCTTCAACGGAATTCAATTTTTTCGGATCGTAAGGAGTGTTTTCAAAGTCCAGTTCATCGGTTATTACTGCCATTTCAGCCCAAAGAGGAAGATCAATCACATGAAGGAAAATATCCCCCAACTTCATACTTTTCTCATGAGCCTGGTAATCCTTTTTATCGAAAGGGAAAGCCTTGATAAATTTCCTGGTTGTTTCTGCTTCGGCAGCTAATTGCGCCTGTAATTGCTCTTTTCTTGTCATGATTTCTAAATTTTAATACAAAGAAAAAGCAAGGCACTGACAACCCTATGGCAGTCTGTTTTCAGAGGTAAAAATTTTTACCTTATTAGTAGTTTACAGGAAGTTTGTATTCACTCAGTGAAATATGATTGCTGACTTCAAACGGATTCATTGTTTGACGAAATTCCCGGATGCGGTTGATTTTGAAATCACGGTAATCTTTCCGGAGTTGGCAATAACCGATCATGTGCCATGAAAAAGCGTAAAATACCAAACCAATCGGTTCTACGGTTCTTTCCAGCAATTCTTGTTTTAAACTTTCATAACTGATCCGCACTTGTTTTTGTTCGGTAATGGCTTGCTGGATTTCAGCCAAATAACCAAATTCATTGTTCAACCGGTGCGGAAGCTGCAATTTAATACTCTGATCCAGCAGGGCAATTTTTTCTTTGTCTACTTGCTTTAAAACAGCTTTGATTTTGGTCAGTGCATTGTCGAAAGTAGCCTGAATGGATCGGTCTCCGAAACCTTCGATCAACGATTGTGATAACAATAAGGCATTTGCTTCGTCCAATGTGAATGAGACCGGAGGTGTGAAATATCCCGGTACGATGAAATACCCTTTGTTCGGTTCGAAACTTACCGGAATTCCTGCTTCTCCGATTGCCTTAATATCCCGGTAAACGGTGCGAACACTGATTTCAAATTTCTCCGAAATGCGTTCGGCACTCACATACTTTCGGGATTGAAGGAGTGTGACAATTCCAAATAAACGATCTACGCGATTCATAACTGCTTTTTCGGTAATACTTTTCCGGGATTCAATAAGTTCTTCGGGTCGAATACCTGTTTGATGGAGCGCATCAGGTCGAGCCCGGTTTCACTGAAAGCCAAATCCATGTACGGAGTTTGTACCAGCCCGATTCCGTGTTCTCCTGAAATGGTTCCTCCCAAACGAACAACCTCCGCAAACAATTCCCGGATTGCTACGGGAAGTTCATTGTTCCAGGCATCTTCACTCAATTGATCGCGGATAATATTCACGTGCAGGTTTCCGTCTCCGGCATGTCCGTAACAAACGGATTTGAACCCGTATTTTTTCTCCAGTTCCTTTACTTTTTTGAGCAATTGCGGCAGTTCATAACGCGGAACCACCGTGTCTTCTTCTTTATAAGTCGAATGTGTTTTGACGCATTCCCCGATTTTTCGTCTCAGGCGCCACAAACTGTCTTTCTGAGCCTCCGTTTCGGCAAAGAGAATTTCATCAATGTCAAATTGTTCCGCCAGTTCCATGATTTTTTCACTTTCCTGCATCAAAACATCCTGGTTGAAACCATCCAATTCAATCAAAAGGTGCGCATCATGATCATCTTTTAAGAGATCCGGAGCATCATCTACATAAGGAGCTGTGAACAGAATTGCATCGCGATCCATGTATTCCAGGCCGCTTGGAATGATTCCGGCCATGAAGATTTTACCAACAGCTTCACAAGCTTCAACACCATTCCGGAAAGGAATCAGTAGCAGCACATTGTGAGTAGGGTGGGGAATCAAACGCAAAACGATTTTGGTCACAACGGCCAAGGTTCCTTCACTTCCGATGACCAATTGGGTCAAATTATACCCGGTGGCATTTTTAATCACATTTGCACCTGTCCATAAAATATCGCCGTTGGGTAAAACAACTTCCAGGTTCAATACCCAATCTTTGGTAACACCGTACTTTACAGCTTTTGGTCCGCCGGAATTCTCTGCAATGTTTCCGCCGATAAAGCAGGAACCTTTGGATGCCGGATCGGGAGGATAGAACAAACCGACTGCTTTTACCGCATTTTGAAGTTCTTCCGTAACGACTCCCGGTTCCGTAATCACCTGGTGATTCTGTTCGTCAATCCGGATGATTTTATTCATGCGTTCCAGGCTCAGAAGTACGCCACCGTGATTTGCCAATGCGCCACCGCTTAGCCCGGTTCTGGCTCCGGAAGGAGTTACGATCAAATCGTTTTCATAACAATACCGCATGATGGAAGAAACTTCTTCAACGGTTTCCGGTTTTACAACCACAGAAGGATAGAACACAAAATCTTCCGTGTGATCAGAAGCATAATGTGCATCAATTGCTGCCCCGATCTGTATGCGATCGTTCAGTAATTGCTTAAAAAAATGAATGTGCCTTTCTTCGATAATGGCTGTCATTGTGCGGATTTTCAGTAAAAATAGCGAATTTGTGTTGAGTGGAAGCGAAGGTTTATTTTTTGCAGGTATTAAAACCTGAGTCCTGACAGAATCGTTATTAGATGAAGCGAGTGCAGGAAATGATTTTCTGTATTTTTTGATTGAATGAATTTTACAAGTGTGTGTAGTGTTTTGATTTCGTGATTTTAGGATGTCGAGGTTTCAGGACTTCAGAAAATGGGAGGGAAGAGGTTGAAAAAGCGCTGAAATTGCCTGAAATCGCATGTTGAATATATAACATTTTCATACAGTATCTATGCTTCATCTATACAGTATCCATACTTCATCCATACTTGACCTATTTTTGACGGTTGGTGTGTGATTTTTGATGGTTATTTTTTCTTTAGTGGGTTTTACATTTGTGTGTAATTGAGTCAGGGGTTTTAGAGGCAGAAGTCAGGACTTTCAGAGACAAGACTTTCAGAGTCAAGACTGGGAAACAAACTTTTTGGAATGCCCTGTCCCAGAGTTTAGGTGATTTTGAAATTCCCGCTGAGGAACGCAGAGGACCGCTGAGTTAAGTTGTGAAAGGCTTCTCATTTTCTGTGAGCAACGTTCGACGGAGCTCACCCCGAAGTCTACTGGAAATAAAAAACCACATAGGAACCTAGGTCACATAGTTTTTGTGGGTGTTTAGAAGGTTGCTGTGTTGTAATGAATAACCACTAGGGCATAAAGATACGAAGGATATTTGCGGGTGGTTGAGTGAACCACATGGAACACATAAAGCACATAGAGTTCAAATCATAACAAAAAACAAAACTGAGGTACTTAATAAACTTCTGCGGGAGAAAGAAAATATACTGTATTTGATATTAGTGTCTTTCCATTTCATCACCTATTATTTTAGGACACTACCTTTTGGAAGGTGTTTACTGTTGCGGATTTGCAGTAAAAACAACGAATTTGCGTGGATCGGAAGCGAATACCAATCTTTTGCTGGCAGATTTATAAAAAAATCTAGTTGGCACATTAATTTTTTTATTTTTGAAATAAAAACAACTTATGCTGGTACAGGACAAAGATTATGTGTTTTATGCGGATTCAGGAGTGATGAATTCAAAACAACCAATGAAAATAGTGAACGCAACGGTGGTTGGAACGAAGAATTACGTGTTTTTTATTCCTACTAAAACTGTCGGGCTATTTTTGATTCTGGACACGATCAAAAATCACTCATATTTCCAGGGAATCAGTATTCCGGAAGGGGTGAAAAAATTGATTGATAACTCCAATTCTGTGGAAGAACTGGAAGAATCATTGAAAGCTTTGCTCCAGGAAGATGAAAAATATGTGCATTTCATTCCGGAATGGCCTTCGTTTAAATTTAAAGGATTCTTAGGAAAACATACGCTTCGTTTGGGGAAAGGCGGAACTGGCGCATGGAGTTCTGTAACGGTTAACGGAAAAGGAAACAGCAAGCAGTTCAGAACTTATTACGGACAATAATGTGGTCTGTGAAGTACAAAACCGTTTCTGTTATTACAGAATCCGGTACAACGAAATGCAAGGTTTGTAAAGCCGAAAACCGGAAGGATATCGCTACTGAAAAGAAGCGTTTAACGATTTTGTACATCATTCCGATTCCTTTGGCAACGGAGCGTGTGGAAATTTGTCCTGCATGCAATGCCCGCATGAAAGTGAAGGAATCGGGTGATTTGATCGACTCGAAAATCTGAATATAATTCAATGTGGCTGAAACGGGACTTTGACTTCGCTCAGTCTCCTTAACAGCCACATTTTTCATTTTATTCCAAAATAATGGATTCGAGCATTTTCGGAATAAATACCTCCAGTTTCAATTCGTGTTCGATTTTGACACGGAAAGCATCCGTTTGATGTGTTTCACCGTGGTTCAGAATCACTTTTTTTGGCTTATTGCGAAAACCTTTCAACCATTCGATCATTTCAGAATAATCTGCATGAGCGGAAAGCGAATCAATGTGCTGAACTTCGCAATTGACTTTGCGGTATTCCCCGAAAAACTTGATTTCCGGTGAACCGTTCAGAATTGCTCTTCCGCGTGTTCCTTCTCCCTGGTATCCGACCATCAGCAAGGTGTCATCCGGATTATCAATGTGCGAATTCAGGTAATGTAAAATACGTCCGCCTTCAATCATTCCGCTTCCGGCAAGAACAATTTTCGGCTGTTTGTCGGCAACCAGTAATTTGGATTGCTCCATGTCATTGATAAAATAGACCTCGTTAAACATTTGATCCAACTCGTAATTAGAGATTTTTTGCCAATCCGGGTAGCGTTTGTAGGTATTGGTGGCATTGATTCCCATGGGAGAATCCAGGAAAACCTTGCATTTGGGTAGTTGTTCTTCTTCCCGGAGCTGATAAATCAGGTACAGAATCTCCTGGGTTCGTTCGACTGCAAAACTCGGAATCATTAAAATTCCGCCGCGCTTGATCGTTCGGTGAATGATTTCTTTCAATTCCTTCTTGACATTCTCCGATTCGTGCAGGCGGTCGCCATAGGTTGATTCAAGAATCAAGTAATCCGCTTCTTTGATGTGTTTGGGAGGATACAGCAGCATCGGGTTCAAGCGACCGATATCTCCTGAAAAGACGATCGTTTTACCGGCTGCTTTGGCATTCACAAATGCGCCGCCCAGGATATGCCCGCTGTTCAGGAATTCAAACTTGAAATACTCATTGATGATTACCCACTCATTCAGGTTGTGACCGACAAAGTGCGGCAGACAATTCAAAACATCCTTTACCGTATACAAAGGCTCGGCATGTTCGTGCCTGGAATAGTTATTTTTATTGGCGCGCTCGGCATCTTCTTCCTGGATTTTGGCGCTGTCTTTCAAAATGATTTCCGTTAGATCCAGTGTGGGATGTGTACAATGAATGGGGCCTTTGAACCCTTTTTTAACCAGTAAAGGAATGTATCCGCAATGATCGAGATGAGCGTGTGTCAGTACAATGGCGTCAATACTCGCGGGATTGATCGGGAAGTCAGCCCAGTTTAAAAGCCGCAGCTCTTTGATTCCCTGGAACAAACCGCAGTCAACCAAAATGCGTTTTCCGTTGATTTCAACTACTATTTTCGAACCGGTTACAGTTCCGGCACCTCCAAGGAAAGTGAGTTTTACCGATATGTCAGAAACAGCCATACAAAAGGAATTGTGATTTAACTTAAAGTTAACCGAAACGGGGCGTAAAAAAAATGATTTGGATGGGTGAAAATGAAGTTTTAAGCTTATTTTGTATTTTCGGCTTAAATAAAGTTCCCATGAATCAAATTCATTGCCCGAATTGCGGCACTCCGATCGATGTCAACGATATTTTGGCGCATCAGTTGGAAGAACAAATCAAACTTCAGTATCAAGGTCAATTGAATGAAGCGAGGGATGAATTTGCCAAAAAACAGGAAGTTTTACTGCGTGAAAAAGAAGCCTTTGAAGAAAAGAAACGAAGGGAAAACGAGCTTTTCCAGGAACGTTTTGAACAGAAACTGAAAGAAGAACGCAGGGCTTTGGAAGAAAAGCTGAAAGCAAAATTGATCCAGGAACAGGACGAACAATTTGCCTTGCTTCAGAAGGAATTGAATGAAAAATCGGAGCAGATCAAAGAATTGAACCGGAGTAAGGCCGAAATTGAAAAGTTGAAGCGCGAAAAGGAGGAACTGAAAGAAGTTGTTGAAGCAGAATCCCAGAAAAAACTGAGTTTGCAGCTGGAAGAGGAAAAAGCAAAAATCCGTAAAACGGAAGAGGAGAAAAACGAACTCCGGATGAAGGAATTGCTCAAACAGCTGGAAGATCAGAAAAAGCTCACGGAGGAAATGAAGCGCAAACAGGAGCAGGGTTCCATGCAATTGCAGGGAGAAGTGCAGGAGTTGGCCATTGAAGAATGGCTGGCATCTCATTTTCCATTGGATACGATTGAAGAGATCAAAAAAGGTGCCCGCGGTGGAGATTGCATTCAAACGGTTCATACCCGCAGTCAGCAAAATTGCGGAACGATTTATTACGAATCGAAGCGAACAAAAGATTTTCAACCGACCTGGATTGAAAAATTCAAGGCGGATATCCGCGATAAAGGTGCTGATATCGGAGTCCTGGTAACGGAAGTGATGCCGTCGGATATGGAACGCATGGGCTTGAAAGACGGAATCTGGATTTGTACGTATGAAGAATTCAAAGGATTGTGTTCCGTTTTGAGGGAAACGATTATACAAATCAGCAGCACCTTGGTTTCACAGGAAAATAAAGGCGACAAAATGCATATGCTATATGATTTCCTCACAAGTTCTACTTTCCGTATGCAGGTAGAAGCGATTGTGGAAGGATTTACACAGATGAAGGCCGACCTGGAAAGTGAAAAACGCTCCATGCAGCGCATCTGGAAACAACGTGAAAAACAAATTGAAAAAGTCATTGTGAATACCATCGATATGTATGGCTCCGTAAAAGGAATTGCAGGAAATGCCGTGCAGGAAGTGAAAGCTTTGGAACTTCCCGATGATGGTTCCGATCCGGACGATGATGAAGATTAAAAATAAAATACTACAAACGAAAACTATTTATTGAACACGAATGAACCATCACTGTAAAAACTGCGCTGCCGAACTGAATGGCAATTTTTGTAGTAATTGCGGACAATCTGCCGACACACATAAGTTGAATTTCCACTACATGTGGCACGATATCCAGCATGGATTACTGCATTTCGACAAGGGAATTTTCTATTCCGTCAAAGAACTGTACACAAGACCAGGACACAGCATTCGCGAATTCCTGGAAGGAAAACGGGTAAAACATTTTAAACCGCTTTCCATGGTGATCGTCCTGGCGACTGTTTATGCGTTTTTGTCTCATTTGCTTCACCTGGATCACAGCACACAAATCTCGCTTCAGAATAATGTGGAAAGCGGAGGTGTGAAAGGAGTTGATCCGATGAATATCAGTCAGTGGATTTCGGATCACTACGCCATTTCACGCTTGCTTTCGATTCCGCTTTTGGCATTTTCAACCTGGCTGTGTTTTAAACGACAGAAATTCAATTTCGTAGAACTATTGGTTCTGACGGCTTTTGTGACGGCCCAGGCTTTGGTTTTGCCCATTTTGATGTCGCCGGTCCTGTATCTTTTGAATGACTCGCTTGCATTTGATTTTTTAAGTCTTGGATTACAGTTGGTGGAGTTTGCCTTGTTTGCCTGGACTTACATCCAGTTTTTCGATAAATTATCTAAGTGGCGGGCATTTTTCCAGTCGGTATTGGCATTGTTGCTCTACCTGGTTTTATTGTTCCTGGTAAGCGGTGTTATCGTTCTTGTTATCGGAATGTTTTACTTTTATAACTAAAATGAGTGCCATGATTCAATTTGCTTACACGATTTTATACGTTCCGGATGTCAAAAAATCCGTTGATTTTTATACGAAGGTCTTTGGATTTGAATTGAAATTCATTGCACCGGAAAATGAGTATGCCGAGTTGATCACAGGAACAACAACTATTTCGTTTGCGTCGATATCCCTGGCAAATTCCAACCTGAAAGACGGTTTCCTGGAAAGCAGCCTGAAATCCAAATCGTTTGGAATAGAACTTGGTTTTACGACCGAAAACGTTCCGGAACTGGTGAGTAAAGCTCTTTCCGAAGGCGCTGTACTTGTGGAAGAAGCAAAAGAAAAGCCCTGGGGACAAACAGTTGCGTATGTGCGTGATTTGGATGGCTTTTTACTTGAATTATGTACTCCAATGAATTAACGAATGAATCAAATCCGAACATATAACTACCTGGACAAAGAAGCCATTATGGAGCTTTTTGATGTGAATTGCCCGATGTATTTTGCTCCTGAAGAAAGAGAAGACCTCAACAACTACCTCGATTCCGAGTTGGAAGACTATTTTGTGGTAGAATCAGATGGAAAAGTCGTGGCTTGCGGCGGAATCAATATTCAACCTGATAAGAACAAAGGAGTTCTGAGCTGGGATATGATTCATCCCGGTTCACAGAAAAAAGGAATAGGAAGGGCTTTGGTAGAGCACCGGTTAAAACACCTGAAAGAAAATAGAAAAGTAGCTCGTATTGGAGTACGAACATCTCAGTTCGTCCATGAGTTTTATGCCAAGTGCGGTTTCGTACTGAAAGAAGTTGTCACAGATTATTGGGCACCGGGTTACGATTTGTACGATATGGATTATCCGGAAGAAAGATGAACAGCATCAAAAACTTCTATTCGGGATTGAAACAAGTTCCCGAAAAGTACCTGATCGTTCTGGCATTTGCCGTGATTTATTCCTTGATTTCTTTGGTCAATCACTACTTGTTCCGGACGTATGCGTTGGATTTGGGACTTTATTCGAATGCTTTGTACGATTACTCTCATTTTCAATGGAATGACAGTACGACATTCAAAGCAAATCCTGAGAATTTGCTGGGCGACCATTTTGATTTCTACCTGATCCTGTTTTCACCACTGGTCTGGATTTTTGGTTCGTATACCTTGTTAGTCGTTCAGATTGTTGCGGTTCTTTTCGGCGGATTGGGAGTTTACCGTTATTTCAAGGCAAACCGCTACATGGCGGCAGCTGCGATGATTTTTTTCTATTCGTTTTTCGGAGTTTTATCGGCCTTGTCATATGATTTTCACGATAGTGTGGTTGTTTCGTCACTGGTTCCGTGGTTGTTCGTTTTCACCAAAGAGCGGAAACTGAAATGGTGTATCTTTTTCATCCTCATTTTATGGGTTGGAAAGGAAAACAGCCCGCTTTGGATTGCATTTATCTGTTTCGGATTGTCGCTTCAATTGTGGAAAGAGAAAAAGTGGCGTAATTTCTACATCCTGGCGGGTTTTTCTTCCATGGTTTATTTTCTGATCGTTTTGAAACTGATCATGCCAGGTTTGTCCGGAGATGGTGTTTATCCTCATTTCGACTACAGCATTTTGGGTGGAAGTATGGCCGGCGCTGTGAAGAATCTACTCTTTCATCCGATTGATTCATTTAAGCTGATGATCTCTAATTTTAACGGAGATCCGATGGCAGATAACACCAAGGCATTCTTATTGAGATACCTGGTCTATTCCGGAATTATTTTGCTCTTGTTCAGGCCGTATTACCTGGTGATGCTGATTCCGATCTTTTTCCAGAAGTTATTTCACGATTCTCCGGTTATCTGGGGAGTTGGTTTCCATTATTGCATCGAATTTGCGCCGATCCTGGCCATTGGTATATTTGAAGTCCTTGGGAAACTCAAAAAAGAATCCTTCCGGAAGATCGGGGCAACGGTAGTTGTTTTGTCTGCGATGATGATTACGCATGAACGCATGACAGAGCCTTATTTCTATACGCCGGATACGAATATCAATTTCCTGTCAAAGAATCACTACAAGAAGGAATACGATGTGAAACCGGTGTATGCTGCGTTTAAACTGATTCCGGGAAATGCGGTTGTTTCCGCACAATCCAACCTGGTTCCTCATTTGGCGAACAGAAATTACTGTTACATGTATCCGATCGTTAATCATGCGGAATATGTGATCCTGGCTAAAAAAGACACTTCTTATCCCTTGAGTGATTCTGTTTTCCAGGTCGAGATTGAGAAGTACCGGGAATCCCCGGATTGGATCAAATTGGTGGATCGGGAAGAGGTTCTTTTGGTGAAAAAACGCAAATAGAAAAGTCGTAAATCAAAACAGTCGGGGCGAATCCCGCACCTGCGGGACGCCCCGACTGTTTTATTGATTAATTTGCTTTAATCTCAAATTCCGTACGGCGGTTTTGTTGTTTTCCGTCTTCGGAGTTGTTGGATGCAATCGGTTTGGAAGAACCATATCCTTTCGCAGTCATTCGACTTGCAGCGATTCCTTTTTGAGCCAGGTAAGAAACCACAGCTTCTGCGCGTTGCTGAGACAATACTTCGTTTAATGAAGCAGAACCGGTATTATCTGTGTGCCCGGAGATCTCAATTTTCAAACTTGGTACATCTTTCATCAATTGAACCAAACGCTCCATTTCTGCGTTGGATTCCGGTCGAAGGGTTGCTTTGTTGACATCAAAGAAGATATTGCGCAGTGCAATTTTAGATCCGATGGCAATATTCTTCAATTCAATCACCTTATTTACCAGGTTGTCGTCCGCTCCGTTAGGAATGTCAAAATTCTCAGAGTGGAAGAGGTATCCGGAAGCTTTTACGGCGATACCGTAGTTTTTCCCGGAACTTAAGGTAATGATGAACTTTCCGGTTGCAGAGTTTGTTGTGAATGTTTCAATCACTTTCCCGGTAGCATTATCCGTAATCTCGATTTGAGCTTCAACCGGTTTCCTGGAAATCGCATCGATCGTAACTCCTTTGAATACGGTTAAACTCTTTTTCTTCACCTCAACGGATTTTTCGATGTTGTGATCTTTCACCGGCATCACGATGCTCGCAAGCAGGTAATCTTCCGTTTCAGCAATCGGTTTTTTCTCTTCTCCCCAAAAAGTCACTTTGTAGATATCGAAACCACCTTTTCCTCCGGCTCTGTTGGAAGAAATGTAAGCGAACTTTCCGTTTGCCGTAGAAGCGAAAAAGAAATCGTCATAAGGCGTGTTGATCGGGTATCCCATATTCACAGGAGTTGTCCATTGTCCCTGAACTTTTTTCGAAAGGAAAATGTCGTATCCGCCCATGGATTCGTGTCCCTGGGAAGCGATAAACATGCTTTCCCCGTCGATGTGAATATAGATCGGGCCATCGTTGAATTTTGAATTCACACCTGTCAGCATCGTAGCAATCATGTAATCCTGTTTCATTTTGTTCTGCATTCCGGAGAACATGATTTCAGAACCCGTTTCGCGGAATCCGTTGTCGCGGCTGAAGTAGATTTTCCAACCGTCTTCGTTGTAGCTGGCATAACGTTCGTTGTTCTTATCCGTACTGATAAAAATGCTCAGTCTAACGGGATCAGACCATTCGTTTCCTTTCAATTTGGATTCGAAAATATCCGTTTGTCCGCCGGTTTCACGGTGCAAAAGCATTTTTGTTCCGTCGTAGGAAAGACAGTTCGAAATATCATCGTTGTTGGAGTTGATCGGTCCGGAAAGTTTTGTCGGAGTCGACCAGCCATTGTCTAAAAGCGAAGAGGAATAGATTTCATAATCGTAGATTCCCAGTGCATTCGGTTCGTGACTGTTCGCTCTGTTCGAGCTTAAAATCATTTCGGAACCGTCGGTAGAAATGGAAGGAGCAATGTCGTCTTCTTTGGAATTCAGAGAAGGAACATTGTCGACCCAGCAACGCACTGCAGCCGCTTCGAATTTTTTGGAAGTAGCACATTGCTTTTTGCGCAGGTTCACGAACTTCATGAAATCATCCGCTTTCTTATATTCTGTTTCGAAAGCAGTATAATACTTGGAAGCTTCGTCGTATTTCCCTTCGATCTGTGCCACATAACCCAAATAGTAATTCAGGAACGGATCACAGGCAGGATCGAGTTTTTGTGCTTTTTTGATGTACTCAACACACAAAATAGGATCTGTGGAATTGGCATAACACACACCGATTTTGTAATTAAGCAAGGCGTTGTTCGGATTGAATTTTTGTGCTTTTTCGAAGTGTTTTAAAGCACTTTTGAAATTGGTTCCGAAATCCTGTACGGCGAAAACAGCAGTCATTCCGACTTTGTAAAATTCATCTCCCTGTTCGATGGCCGTTGTAGCACTTTTCAGTCCTTCTTTATCGTCTTTAAAATTTGCCGATTTAAAGTCAATATTCTGACCAAATAGGTTTGTCGTTAAACCAATAACGACTAGTGTTAGTAATTTTTTCATCGTTTTGATTTTAGTTGCTGCAGTTTCCCGAGTGACATTTTTTTCCTTCAGTTGATCCCAAATCACTTGCCTTTTTCCAGTCACTGCAGGCATCGTCCATGTTTCGGAGCATTTCTCTTGCCATTCCGCGGTTTACGTAGGCAGAAGCATAATTCGGGTCGGCATTAATCGCTTTGGTAGCCAATTCTTCTGCTTTCTTGAAATTTTTGCGTTTGAAATAAATTCCGGAAAGGTTGGAAGCCGCAGGAGCATATTTCGGATTGATGGACAAGGCTTTTTCAAAATCCTTGATCGCGTCATCCAAACTTCCTTTTTCAAGAAGCGTTACGCCCCGGTTGTTGTAAGCCAGGTAAAAGTTCACATCAACGGAAATAGCGCGGTTGAAAGCGGCCATGGCTCCGGCGTAATCTTTCATTTTCTTCTTGGTTGTCCCCACATTGTTCAGGACAAAAGCCAGGTTGGGGTTTTTGCGCAATGCAGCTTCGTAATCCTCGATTGCTTTCGGATAATTTTCCAGCATGCGGTAACAGCTTCCGCGGTCGTTATAAGCCATTGGTCCGGAAGGATCTAACTCGATACATTTCGTAAAGTATTTAATAGCAGCGTTGTAATCCTGTTGCAAGAATTTTAAAGTTCCGTAGTTGTAGTACGCTTTTGGATTGTTTGCATCGAGTTTGATGGATTCTTCGTAGTCCTTTTCGGATTTCAGGTAATCGGATAAGCCCTGGTAAGCTCTTCCGCGCTGAAAATACGCTTTGGAATACCCTTTTTGTTTGTTGATTAAGGTATTGAAAGTTGTCAGAGCATCCTGGTACAATTCCGCTTCATTTTCAGCAACGCCTTTGTTGTAATAGGCAGCGGTGAAATTCGGGTCGGAAGCAATGGATTTACTGAAAGAAGCAATGGCTTCTTTGAAGTTTTTTTGGTTGAAAAGTTCGATTCCTTTGTTGTAGGCCTCCTGGCTGGCTGCAATTGCTGCGTTACTTTGATTCAACTTGGTGATTGAATCGCGGTACCTGGTTTCTGCTGCGGTCATGCCCTCGGCCTGGGAGAACGATAACACACTACAAAATAGCATTCCAGCCATCAATGGGACGGATTTTTTCATAGCTCGTAATTTGGTTTAGGGTGTTGAATTTAGTAAAATATATGCCCTCGGAGGGTCAATACTTATCAACACTTACTATAACCTTTTAACAGAAATTGGATCAGAAAGAATATTCCTTATTTTCGTAGGAGATTAAACGAAACAAAGTTAAACTAAGGATTTAATGGCGATAAAGGACGCATTTATAGTAGCTGGTGTAAGAACCGCAATTGGAAATTTTGGTGGAACACTGGCTCCGGTACGGGCAGATGATTTGGCTGCACATGTTTTAGACGCATTGTTGAAAAAAGTTCCTGGCTTTGATCCCGGAGCAATCGAAGATGTGATTTTGGGGTGTGCGAACCAGGCCGGAGAAGATAACCGGAATGTGGCCCGAATGGCATTACTGCTTGCGGGATACCCGATCCATGTCGGCGGAGAAACCGTTAACCGTTTATGCGCTTCCGGAATGTCGTCTGCAGTGAACGCTGCAAGAGCAATCCAGGTTGGAGCCGGAGATATTTACGTAGCGGGAGGAATCGAACACATGACCCGCGGACCGTGGGTGCTTTCAAAAGCATCTGCACCTTTCGGGAGAGATCAGCAATTGTTTGACTCTTCTTTCGGATGGCGGTTCATTAATCCGAAAATGGAAGAACTTTACGGAGCGGAAGCTATGGGGATGACGGCTGAAAACCTGGCGGAATTGCATCAAATCTCACGGGAAGACCAGGATCGTTTTGCGGTTTGGTCGCAGGAAAAAGCTGCAAAGGCTCAAAAAGCAGGAATTCTTGCTGAAGAAATTGCACCGTTTGCTATTCCACGAAAAAAACAAGACCCTTTGATCTTTGACCAGGATGAATTTATCCGGTCCGGAACCACTTTGGAAACCTTGGCGGCATTGAGACCTGCTTTCAAAAAAGACGGTTCGGTAACAGCCGGAAACGCATCCGGGTTGAATGACGGAGCGGCAGCTTTGTTGCTGGCTTCCGAGAACGGTTTGAAAGATCACAACCTGAAACCGGTTGCACGAATTGTTTCTGCTGCCATTTCCGGTGTTGAACCACGAATTATGGGAATCGGGCCGGTTGAAGCTTCCCGGAAAGCGCTTGAAAGAGCTGGTCTGACTTTGGATCAGATGGACGTGCTTGAATTGAACGAAGCATTTGCAGCTCAGGTATTGGCATGTACCAGAACCATGGGCTTGGACGATAACGATTCCCGCATTAATCCGAACGGAGGAGCCATTGCGCTCGGACACCCGCTTGGAATGTCGGGATCGCGCATTTTGATTGCAGCAGCCAACCAGTTACAACGTACCGGCGGAAAATACGCTTTGGTGACGATGTGTATCGGAGTCGGGCAGGGATATGCCACGGTCATTGAACGTGTTTAATTCCAACCTCTTTAAAAACAATGTATCTCTAACATACCATGAAAAAACTAATCTTTTTGCTCTGTATCGGCTTGGCTTTCGCCTCCTGTAAAAAACGGGGGAAAGCCATTTGGGATACAGATTGGCAGGTTCCGCTTGTTCATGACAGCCTCACGTTGTCTGATTTGGTGGCGGATTCCCTGCTGACGGTAGTTTCAGGGAATTATGAGCTCGATATCGATGCTTCCCTGTTTGAGTTCAAATTGAGTGATTTTGTGGCTTTACCGGATACAAGTGTTGAGAATACCTTTCATGTTGCTTTGAACATCCAGGCTGCTCCCGGAACATCTTTTGTAAACAATGCAGAAGATCACGTCATTGAAATGGGAGATGTGCAGCTTAAAAAAGTCAGGGTAAAACAAGGTGGTATACAGTTGAAAGTATTTAACCCGATCAGTACAAAGACTTTTTTCACGATTGAACTGCTTGGAGTAAGTAAAAACGGGGTGACTTTGACACAGGAATTCATAGCGCCGGCAGGAACCCAGGCAAATCCCGGAGTTGCAACAGGTGTGGTTGATTTGAGCGGCTATGAGTTGGATTTGACCGGATTATCGGGAACTTCCTACAATAGAATCCGTTCACGGATGTTGGTGAAATCCGATCCGGCCGGACCCGCGGTAACTGTAACTCCTTCTGATATTATCAAGTTCCAGTTTGCCATGAAAGATGTACAGCTGGATTATGCCAGGGGTTATTTCGGAAATGAATTGGTCTCGGATACGGTGTATGCACAGATCGATGCGATGAATAATATTACAACGGGATTGCTGGACGTGGATGCCATGACTTTTGATCTGAAAATCGAAAACGGCTTGAAAGTCAACGGAAAGTTTAAGATCAATTCCCTCAAAAATATCAATGCGGCAGGAAGTACGGTTTCATTAACGCATCCGAATATCGGAACCTGGAATACGATCAATGCCGCTACAGGTTCGAATGGAAATATCACTCCGAGCAATACCACCTTGAGTTTCACTCCCGGGAACAGCAATTTTGAACAGTATGTTGAAAACCACGGAGCAAAGAATGAATTGAGTTTTCAACTTCAGATGAATCCCTGGGGAAATGTTTCCGGAGGATGGGATGAAATCTATGATGCGCATCCTTTGCGGGTGAAATTGAACGGAATGTTCCCGCTGAATGTCGGGATGAGTGACCTGATCTTCCAGGATACTTTTGCATTGAGTTTGGTGAACGATCCGAATAAAACCAATGTGAAATCGGGACAACTTTGGGTCAATGCGATGAATGCTTTTCCCTTTGAAGGAAGCCTGGAACTGTATTTACTGGATGCGAATTTCCAGACGGTAGGAATCGTTTCCGGAAGCAGTCCGATCCAATCGAGTGTATTCGGTGCAGCGGTTGACGGGATTATGCAAAAGAAAAGTGTTGTGTATTTCCCGGTTTCGGAAACACTGTGTGACGATATCGGTTTAGTGAAACATTGTATGATCAAGTTAAAACTGAACACCTATAATGCAAACGGACAAAATGTGAAGGTTTCCATCCCTGCAGGCGCATTTTTCAAATTCAAACTGGGGGCGAATCTAACTCTTGAAAATCACTTGTAATGAATCGATTAATTCTCACGATAAGTTCGTTTTTCCTGCTCGTTTCTTCTGTTTCCGGACAATCTACTTTTCCTCTTTTCAGAGATAGTTTGTTGCAGACAAACCGGCTCAATTTTTCCGGAAACTTTGATGTTACGGGAACTTCCATGCGAAAAGAATTTCTGAATACATTGGCATTCGGAGGGTATATCGATTCTGAAATGAAAGACCGTACGCTGAAAGCCCACCGGGCAAATAACCGGGTAGGAGCATTTCTCAGCGGCGACATCAGTTATATTTCAGGCGCAACGAGTTTGTTCAAATCCGGAAAGTATTCCTGGCTCGTAAAAGCGGGGTATTACGTTACGGGAAATGTCAACTATACAAAAGACGCCTTCAAAATGACCTTCTACGGGAATAGTTATTTGGGAGCAGATACGGCAAATTTAACCGGAACACGGATTTCAGGAATGCAGTTTCAAAAAGCAGGTTTTGGTTTCTATCACCGGAAAACCGGAAGCTCTTTGACCTTGAACCTGGTGAATGTTCAGAACCAGTACGGAGGTTATATCCGCAACGGAAAATGGTACCAGGGAGCAGATGCGGATTCCATTAACCTGAGATTGAACGGAGATATGACCTATTCTCATGGGAAGGATTTCAGCAAAGGAATCGGTTTCGCAATAGATTTTGATTTTTACCTGAAAGTTCCGTGGTTAAAGGATTCTGCAACGTTCCAGTTTACAGTTCAAAACCTGGGGGCTGCTTATATGTTCAAACCTCAGACACGTTATTTTGCCGATTCTACTTATCGTTTCAGCGGTTTTACCTTTGATCAGATCAAGCACAGCGGAAACATGTTCGGAGATGACTTTTCACTGCTGGATTCATTGAACATTCAGAAAAAAGAAGTGAAACGCTGGGTGATGGTTCCAGCTTTTATCCAGGTTTCCAAGTTGGTTGACCTGGAATCTGCCAAGAAATTGCAGAGCTTCTTCGGAATCCGTTTTTACCCGACAATCGGCATTGTACCTACCGGATTTGCAGGATTATTTTATCGTTTTGTACCGAAGGTTTCTGTTTCCGCCAACGTGGCGTTCGGAGGATCTTCCATTGTTCGCGGAGGCTTGATGCTTGCGTATCACGGAAATAAATTGGGAATTCAGCTTGGAACGGACGATCTTTACGGTTTGGTATCTAAAAGAGGATTCGGTCAGTCAGCATTAATTCGTTTGTCATGGTTATTTTAAGAAATCTTTTAGCGATTCTGCTTTTGTTTTGCGCATTTGAAGGCAAGACCCAGATTTCGTTTAATCACATATTTGGAGGAACCGGCTATGACCGCGGGGAAGGAATTGCCGAATTGCCGGATAGTTCCTACATTATTACGGGAGCTTCTTCCAGTTTTGAGAGCGCACCTTCGCAGGCTTTTTTATTGAAACTGAACAAATATGGTTTCCACGTTTGGTCGAAAGAATACGGCGGAGCGGAATTTGAAGAGGGTAGAAGAGTGCTTTTTGTGCCGAATTACGGGTATTACATCATCGGAGCTTCATCCAGTAACGGAACAGGAGGCTTTGACGGATATGTTGTTTTCACAGATTTGTCGGGAAACCAGCAATGGGAAAAGTGGTACGACAAAGGCGGTTGGGAACGCTTTCATGATGCGATCCTGATGCCGGATACCAGTATCGTGATGTTTGGTGAAACCAATGCCAATCCTGAACAGACAGAAGACCGTTACGCTGTGCGAATTGATAAAAACGGAACGATTCTTTGGGAACAACAATCGGGCGGAGTTGGTGTGGACTATTTCAACAAAGGGTTGAAAATGACGGATACGACTTTCGCGGTGGTCGGAACAGCTTACCTGGCAGATTCCCTGAAATCAAAAGCATCCATTGCTTATTATCATATCAACGGTTCCTTGATTTGGGACACACTTACGGGAAGAAACGGCGAGTACATCTTAAACGACGTGCAATGGGTTTCCAACAGATTGATGTGTGTGGGAGAGCGATTGGAAACCGGGAAACCGGACAAAGACAATTACCAGATTTTTCTAACCAAAGACGGAGATTTTATTTCGGATGATGATACGTATTCACAATATGATAATCGCTATGTTGGTTTTGTAAACTATACAGCCCCTCCGGGTGATAAGTATTTTGTTGTTACCCAGGGAAATAATCCTTTGTACGATTACACGGGTGGTGAAGATTGTTATATTCATCGTTTCGCCGCTGCATTTTTCTGGGATGGATACGGATTACCCTACAGTGCGGTGGGACAGGATCAAATCAACCAGATTATTCAAACCAATGACGGATATGCCGCGGCGGTTGGTTTTCATTCCGATCCGGGATTCAGTACCGGCGGATCTTCCTTGTTTGTAGTGAAACTGGGAAATGATTATGCCTTTCCATCCAATGCAGCACCGACCATTTACAGCATTTTAAGTGTAGAAAACCTGGAAAGCCATGCGGATGTTTCCTTTTACCCGAACCCGGTGAATGATTTGCTTTACATTGATGCCGAAAGCGCCATTGATCGCATCGAAGTAACTGATTTATCCGGAAAGCAGGTTTTTTCGGCAGCTCATTCCATTAATTCCATTGAAACAGCCTCCTGGAATGCGGGGACTTATTTATTGCGCTTTTCAGTGGATGGAAATTGGTATGTACGGAAGGTGGTGAAGGGGTAACTGATAGGTTGAGAGTGTTTGAACTAAAATATTAGAGTAAAATTCACCTGAACACCATAATGAGTTGAATTTTAGAATGATTGTAAAATTAGTTCATCAATTATTTAACATTTCCGGAATTGCTTTTTTTATTTTCCGGAATGATTTTTTTGCTAGCTTTACCCCAGAAATTTAAATCAAAATATCCTAAAATTACATGTCCTAATTCGCCTAAATCAATAAACTTCTTTTTTTTTGTTGAACCGCTCCCAGGTACAATTGCGCTCCTAATTTTTTGCTGATTTTTTGGTTTGTGATACTATTTATCTCTAGCTGAAATAATATGACTTCTATTCGTGTATTATTACTCGTTATTTTGTTTGGATCCACCGCTGGCTATTCCCAACAAAATGCTTTTCCGGTGACTTTATCAAATCCGATGGATTATGATACCATCATTGAGGTTGAGCCTAATTTTGTGTGGCAGACGAATATCACTGCCATTCAAACTGATCCGCGCTATACGCAACGCTATGTGCTTTGTGAATTGGAGGAAAATCAACTGAAAGGAGATGCGATTGCAATCAACACTCCGATTTTGGTGTTGGATGATTATCAAAATACGATGTATTCCTATTCTTCCGGTTCTACACCTTTGGAAGAAGGGCATACCTATGTTTGGCAGGTTTCAATCTTGTTTAATCAGATGATTGTAGACCAATCCGAACCTTTTCAGTTTACAATTTTAGAACCCAAAGATCCGTTGCCAACTTTCTACCCGGTAGCTTTCAAGAATGACGGACAAACATATGCGATTGTAAATGATCAAATCGGTTTGGTGACTGATGAAACCGGAGATTTGAAACTAACGGCCCGGATTTACAAGAACGGAATTCCTGTTAAAAAAACACTTTTAAAAGAATTCGTACTAGGTAAGGAAGCAGATGCTGAATCCGTAGAAGTTAGCAAAAGCGGGAGTAACAAACGCTTCCTGATTCTTCATTTGAAAGAACTGGATTTAGAGTCCGGGTATTATACCGTAATCTGGGAGCCTAAAAATAAAAAAAGCTTCACATTTAATTTTAAACTGAATTAGTTCAGGTAAACCATCGATAAATCAATCTAGAAATAGATTCTTGAATATTCCATTGATATGAATAAGAACAATACTTTATCAGGTCAGCGATCATTAGTGTGGTCTCTATTAATTATTTTTTGCTGGAGTATTTTCCAGCCTTGTTTTGTTTTTGCAGGTGGGCCAACTCAGCCTGAAACAAATGCTTTTACGCCAATTGGTGTTTCAGATATGGTTGATCCTTTCACAGGAGATTTTACATACAACATTCCGTTAATGGATGTAGAAGGTTATCCCATTAATATTGCTTATAACTCCGGAGTTTCAATGGACCAGGAAGCTACCTGGGTGGGCTTGGGCTGGAATCTGAATACCGGCGCAATTACAAGAGGATTGAGAGGATTACCGGATGATTTTCGCTCAGACCAGGTAGTGAAAGAAAAAAGTCATAAACCGGCAATCAATGTGGGAATTGATTTCGGAATGAAACCGGAGATTTTGGGATTTTCTATAAAGGATGGTAAAGGTAAGGATGCAGATACAACAGGTGCAGGAAGCTTGAGTCTTAAGTTGAGTACTTCACTTACTTATAACAATTATACCGGTTATGGAACTTCCATTTCGGTTGGGCCAAGTTTTAATTTCGCAAAGTTTGGTTTGGGTTCACTTTCAGCTGGATTTTCCCTCTCCGGGAGTAGTGAAAACGGAGCTTCTTTTGCGCCGAGTCTCAGTTTTGAAAAGAGAACGACAACTGCTGATCAGCATGATATCTCCAAAACTGCAACAATCGGAGCTGCAATGAATTCGAGATCCGGTCTACAGAGTATCAGCTATTCTGCGAATTATTCCAAGTCTCACAATATGGTTAACAGAAAGAACAAGACATATTCTAAAACGGATGAACAAAGTGGTCTTTCGGGAAGTTTCGACTTTGGATTAAATAACTATACACCAAGTCAATTATCTTCCACCTGGGGAACAAGTATTTCACTGGGAGTCAATGTTTCCGGAACTTTGTTCGGTTTTGACGGCCAGGCAAATGTGGGAGTAAACTTTTCCAAGAACTGGATTCCGGACGAATTGAAGACTCAGACAAATGATGCTTACGGTTATTTATACTCCGAATACGGGCAGCACAATGCAAAAGCTTTGTTGGATTTTAACAGGGATAATGATATCCCGTTCAGCAAATACAGTAAGCATTTGCCATCCGCATTTCAAACGTATGATTTATTTACGATAAGTGCCCAGGGAACAGGAGGAAGTTTTCGTGCCTTTCGAAATGATGTCGGTTTTGTATACGATGCTGCCAGTGCCAATTTTGATGTCGGGGCAAATGTAGGGTTTGAACTTGGAGCCGGAAACCTGGTAGATGTTGGAGTGGATGTTCAGATCCCATATACGGCTACCAGAAACGGAGTTTGGACTAACCGGAATTATGCCTTGAATGCGCTGACCTATATGTTTGGTGCTCCCGGTAAAGCAGTTCCGGGATTCTCCTTCATTGAAGCGAGTGAAGCAGCAGTTACCCAGGATAACCTGATGACTGATCAGTTTTATGGCGATAAAATTGAGGAATTGGAGTTGGCTGGAACGGCCCTGCTTCCTAAGTTGAATGGATCATTGATTCACAGTGGTGAAGGGGTGAAGAATCTGTATAACAATAAAAAATCGAATAGAGAATTGACGAATAACCAATTGTACTTTTTGAACAGGGGAGAAGTGCAGAAAGGAATGGGAATTTTTGCTTACAACACTTCTTTGTTTGATCCGGATAAGTCGCACCACATTTCTGAAATCACCCAGTTGGGAACGGATGGAAGACGATATGTTTTCGCTGTTCCGGCATATAATCACTTCCAGGAAGATGTAACCTTTGCAGTTGGAAATGATCTCGGAAATTCCGGTGGAATTTTCCCCAGCAATGATTACAAAGGATTGCTGGGTTATACTGATGGCAACAGCCTTGCCAGTTTGGATAATGAAAAGGGGATAGATCATTACTATAGCTCTACAACTTTACCTGCTTATGCTCATTCTTACATGTTGTCTGCAGTTCTGAGTGATGATTATGTGGATGCAGACGGGATGCAGGGACCTTCACCAGGAGATTTGGGATCATACGTGAAATTGGATTATACGGAAGTTGAAAATCATCAATGGAGAACGCCGATTGAGGAAAATACCGGGTATGCCAATCCGGGAATGAGAACCGATAAAACGGATGATAAAGCCAGTTTCTTGTATGGAGAAAAGGATTTATTCTATGTAGAAAAGATCGAAACAAAAAACTACGTGGCGATTTTTAAAACATCGGCGCGGGAAGATGCACATAGTGCAAAGGGAAGACATGGCGGATTGGCAAGCGATACGATCAATGCGATGAGAAAGCTGAATTCAATTACGCTTTATTCGAAAAGAGATTATGAAACGAACAATACCAATGCAGTTCCGATTCAGAAAGTAGAATTTGTTTACGATTATTCACTTTGTGATGATTATCCCGGAAATATCAATGGAAATGGGAAGCTGACGCTGAAAGAGATCAAATTTACGTATCAGAACTCCAAAAAAATGAAATACCGCAGCTATAAGTTTAATTATAGCAGTGTGAATCCGAAATATGATTTGAAGGCATGTGACCGCTGGGGATCTTATAAGCCGAATGGGGATGGTTCAACCCAGGATGAAGGAAGCAGTAACGATTCTCCACTGACAAATAGTGATTTTCCTTATACGGTTCAGGATAAAACATTGGCGGATCAGTATGCGCAAGCCTGGAGTTTAACTAAAATCAAATTGCCATCAGGAGGTGAAATCAATGTAGACTACGAGTCAGATGACTATGCCTATGTTCAGCATAAAAAGGCTTCACAGATGTTTAAAATCGTTGGGGTATATCGGGATGAAAACGAGTATGTTTCTGACGGTTTTGGAGGAAGTGTTTTAAGTACAAGTATTTCCAGCCCTGATCGTCCGAATATGGGAATTTTGTTCAAACTGCAAAATCAGTCCGATAAAATAGAACAATATGCGGATAAAGGAATGCAGATGTATTTCAGAGCATTAATGATCCTGAATCCGAGCGGTTCAAATCTGAAAGAACAGGCTGAATTCATTTCGGGATACGGAACCATTACAGAGCTTGCAAAAGTTCAATTGGGAGGTGTTTATTACGGAATGATCAAACTTCGGGGAGAGAAATTAAAAGATTCCGGAAACGATGCATACAGCCCCATTGCCAAGCAGGCTATTTTATTCGGAAGAACACAATTGTCCCGTACAATTACGGATATTATCGGTAATGACGGAGATGTCAGTGAATCCGAGCAAGGCTTGACTGATTTTGCCAATGCAACGATTGGTGCTTTTGCGAGCTTTAAAGAGATCTTCAGCGGTCCCAATAAATACATTTATGATTTGAACAGAGGACGCGAAATCGTGATTAATAAATCATGGATTCGCTTGTATAATCCTTCCGGAAAAAAACTGGGAGGCGGAACCCGTGTGAAAAGAATCCGGATTAAAGATAACTGGGATGAAATGAATGGGAGTGCTTCAAGCGAATACGGCCAGGAATACAGCTATACGTTGGAAGACGGAACTTCTTCGGGCGTAGCATCCTATGAACCTCAACTCGGAGGAGATGAAAATACCTGGCATTCTGCATATGAAGTGAATAATAAGAAACTTCTGGCTACCGATGACCGGATGTATATTGAAGATCCGATTATGGAATCACAGTTTCCGTCACCTTCCGTGGGATATTCCAGAGTTGAAATCCGGGATTTGAAACATGCAAATGTCATTAAAACGGCTACCGGAAAAGTTGTTAAGGAATTCTATACGGCCCGTGATTTTCCAACAATTGTAAAATCGACAGGAGCAGATGTTCTGACGAAAAACAGTTTCCTTCCGCTTTTACCGAAGTTTCAGTACCTGACTGCAAATGAAGGGTTCATGATAGAACTCAATGACATGCATGGTAAACCGAAGAAAGAAAGCGTTTATGCTGAAAACAAACAGGTTCCGCTTTCAACGGTTGAATATGTGTATCAATCCGAGAATTTGTTTTTGGATGGAGTTGCAAACAGCCGTTTGAAGAACCAGGTGAAGGTTATCAATCCGAATGGAAGTATTGATGAAAAAACAATTGGTGTGCGGTATGATGCTGTTGCCGATTTCCGGGAAAGTGAAACGGTTTCTCAGACAGGAAAATTGAAAATCAATACAAATACCATGTTGTTTGGTTTTGTAACGGCATTTATTCCGGTCTTGTATCCGGGATATGACCGCACAACGAATCGTTTCCGCAGTGCAACGTTTAATAAAACGGTCCAGAAATTCGGTGTTCTTGAAAAAACGATTGCCAACCAGGACGGAAGCATTGTAGAAACCAATAACCTGGCATACGATGCTAAAACAGGAGAAGTATTGGTGACTCAGACAACCACAAATTTCAATGACAAGGTGTATTCCCTGAATTATCCTGCCTATTGGAAATATGATGCTTTTTCCCAGGCTTCGACCAATATTTTATATAGCTATAAAGTATCTGATCTGGCTGCTAACGGTTTTGCTTCCGTTCCGTCGCAATACAATCTTTTTGTAGAAGGAGATGAGGTAATAGTTCGCAATGATTCTTTTACTAAAAAGGGGTGGGTAGTTGAGAAAAATGCTTCGGGAATCAGGGTGTTGGATAAACAGGGACTTCCTATTTCCGGAACCAACATGGTGATCAAAGTAATTCGTTCAGGCCACCGGAATAAACAAAACACTTCCATGGCAAGTATGACTTCCATCAGCAATCCGCTTATGGGAATCGGTACGAACCAATTTACAAATGTACTGAACGCCGGAGCTGTGGAATTTGCCGATACCTGGAAAACATACTGTGAATGTTTCGCAAGTTCATCCCGGAATCCATATGTTTTGGGAATTAAAGGAAACTGGAGACCGGTTCGATCATACACGCATTTGAGCGGCAGAACGCAAACAAATTACGATGCAAATACCAATATCCGTAAGGATGGAGTATTCACGAGTTATTCACCGTTTTATAAGCTGGGACAAGGGAAATGGGAAAAGGACGGACAGAATTGGACTTTTGTTTCTGAAGTGACTGAATTTTCCCCGAATGGGATGACCCTGGAAACAAGAGATGCTTTAGGAAGGTATTCATCCAGTTTGTTTGAGTTTAACAATACTCTGACAACTGCTGTAGCGGCGAATGCGAAATCTCAGCAGATTACGTTCGGAGGCTTTGAGGATGCCGGAAATACAAATTGCCTGGAACAAGGATATTTCAGCAGAGCAAAAATAGGTACCGGAGCAGTTGCCGTAATTCCGAATGCTGCAATTGAAACAACACATGTACATACAGGAAGAAAAAGTATCAAAGTGGAAGCAGGTTCGCCGGTGATTTTTGAGAATGTGATCTCTGATTGTCAGAATGAAACTGCTTGTGATATTGTCTTGACTGTTACTGCCGGAAAACAAAATACGGTTAGCATTACAGGCGGACAGGCTCCTTATGAGTTTACTTATGAACTCGTTGGGAATGGTGCTGCGGATGCGATCATGGAACCCGGAAATATCATTTCATTTTTTGCAGATAATGCAGGAGATTATTTGAATATCTACATAACAGATTCAAAAGGATGTAAAAAAGGCATCAAGATCACTTCAAACGGAGGTAATTCCTATCAACATGAAATCATTAATTATTAAAAGTAGCGGCATGAAATTCGTTGGATTGATTATTTATTGCTTATTATCCGGTGTTTTATTCGGCCAGGATGTGTTAACCAACTACTCTCCGAGTAACGTTTACAAAGTCTGCAGTAGAAGTAATACCGGAACCGGAACTTTTGATTCGGATCAGGGCTTTTTGTGTGTGAATGGAAAATCAAGATTGTATTATGAATTTTACCCGGATGAGACGGTTCTTCTGGTAGGAGGAACAGTGCAAATCAACTTCCAGGTATTTACCAATTCTTCTGCCACCACCCCGGTTTCATCCGCTTTTCGTTTGTTTGGCCCTTTTGATTCCAATCAGAATTATACCTCTGCTATTGAGGGGAATAGCATTGCTCCAATTGAAAACGGGACCTTTTCCACAAATGTTCGGAGCCTGACGAGTACTCTTCAAGGAGGGAAAAGATACGTCCTGGAGGTGACAACAAATGCATGTGAAGGATATTTACTGTTTACAAACATCAATACCCTGAGTGTTTTCGAAAGCTGCCTCAATGAAATTGATTGTGAAAATTGTTTGCCGAAATTCCAACCGGTGAATGACAAGTATGTTGTTTCTGCCTGGGTGAAGGAATTGGCCGGAAGTACTTCCGGAGCTATTAATTATACGCATTCGCAGTTAAAGATCACTTCGGGATCAAATGTCTATACGTTTGAACCTTCCGGACAGATTATCGATGGCTGGCAGCGCATTGAGGGCGTTGTTCAGACGAATTCGGTAGGTAATATGAAAATGGAGCTTATCGTTTCGTCAGGAGTTTCCTATTTCGATGATATCCGGGTTTTTCCGTATGACGGATCAATGATCACGTATGTTTATGATCCCGTTACGCTGCGTTTGATGGCTGAGCTGGATGAACGAAATTACGCGAAAATTTACGAATACGATGAGGAAGGAAAACTGGTTCGTGTGAAAAAAGAAACCGAAAAGGGGATTATGACCATTCAGGAAAACCGGGAAAATTCGTCTACCAATGAATAAGATTATGAAAAAACACCTTTTCTTATTGATTGCAGCAATTTCTGCTTTTTCAAACTGTTTCGGACAAGTGAAAAAGAAATTGTCTTCAACGGAATTTAAGCAGGAGATTCAACAGGCTGTTAACCAGATGAACCAGGAAAATATTGTCCTGAAATTTAAAAAAGAAACTTTCCAGGATTTGAAGTCGGGAGTTCCGGTAGAGTCTGTTCATGGTGTCATATACAAGGAATCCGGAGTTGTGTATAAAATGAATGCAGGCGGTATTACCATTTTGCAGACAAAAGAATACGCAATTTATATTGATTCCGTTGAACGCTTTGTGCAGGTGTCGGATATTGATCCTTCTATGAAGGCGATGAGTATGGCCAACGAACTGACGCAGGAAATGCTGGACCGGTATGAGTTGGAAAAGACGTCTTTCGGTGGGTATATCATTCTGAAGGCAGTTCCTAAAGTTTCCGATGAAGGAACGATGGAATTTTATATTGATGCCAAAAAGAAAGCGCTATATAAACTGGTAATCACTTTGCCTCCGGCGAATTATTTCATGGAAAGCGAAGATGACGAAACGATTGAATCACCTTACATAACGGTCGTTTATGAACCGATTACCCCATTAAAAAACAATGAAGTGTCTTTTTCTGATGAAAAAATTTTAGTGAAAGACAAACAAAATAATTTATCACTGGCACCGGGTATGGTATCTTACCAGTTGCACGATGCACGCCTAAAATCAAAAAAATAGTATCATGACCGTACTAAGATTAAGATCAGCACTATTACTTTTCCTTTTTATATTTATTACTTCGGTAGTAACTGCAGGTATTGTTCCCTACAACAGGGGAGTCTTGAAAACACCTCATGATTATTCAAGTACTCCACTTGTGAATGATCCTTCAGGAAAGTTTACCACTGCAATTGCACCGGTTTGGACCGGAACAAGTATTGATCGTTCAAAGAAAGGAGTTGTTTCTTTGGGGGTAGATCATCACTTCCCCGCAAATATGGGACAATACCGGGCAGAAGTTAAAATTTTGCTTACAAAATATGCGACGCTTTCCAGTTCAGGAGTAAGTGATACAATTACCCTTGAAATTTCGAATTACCCGGAGGATAGTTTGTCTTTTGTGGATAAGCAGACCTATACGTTTGACAATGTAGAGAAGTTTGATGTGAAGCTCGTAGGAGTTAAAATGAACGGAACTTCCCAGGATTACCTCATTGAAAATTTATATGTGCAGGGAGACATTTATGTTGACCGGATTTATGACTTTACCGCCCAGGCATCCACATATGTTACCATAAACAGCTCGGAAGGAGATACTCCGCTGGATCTGGATTGTGACGGTAGCCCGGATGAGTTTGTTATTTCCTGGGATCCTGTGAATGGTGCAGAAGAATACCAGGTGGAATGGGTTCATATCAACGATTATGATAAATCGATCGGTGATTTATCTGTTGATTTCCGGTTAAATTCCACACGAATCAGTACTTCAGATAGAAATTATCACCTCTCCCTGGTTTTTGATAAGGGATACATCTGTTACCGGGTAAGGGCTGTAGGAAGATCTACTGCTGATGTGAGCAGGTTTATTTTTACTCCATGGACTACTGCAGATGGAGTTGTTTCGGTTTCGGCCTGTGATTATTATCGTCAGACAGTTCCTTTCGATGTGTTAAAAAACTGGCAGTACAGTTCAACTTATGCGGAAGAAGGGAAGAAAAAAGAAGTGATTTCCTTTTTTGACGGTTCATTGAGAAATCGTCAGATGGTTACAAAAATCAATTCGGATAAAACGACCATTGTTGGTGAAACAATCTATGATCACCAGGGACGCCCGGCAATTCAAGTGCTGCCGGTTCCGGTTTCTCCGACAACCTGTACGACATTTGATGCTCAAAACAGCCTGAAGTACTATCCGAAATTTAACAGGAAGAATGCAACGGATGCATATTCCAAATTGGATTTTGATACTTCCTCTACGGTTGATTCCTGTTCGACCATTTTAAAGCCGATGCATACGAGTTCGGGAGCTTCTAAGTATTATTCGTCTGCAAATCCGGACAAAGCCGATGCCCAGGGATATTTGCCGGATGCCCAGAATTTTCCTTTTAGCCAGGTTGAATACACGCCGGACAATACCGGAAGAATCAGCCGGCAAGGTGGAGTGGGAGCTGATTTCCAGTTGGGAAGCGGTCATGAAACAAAATACTTCTATGGCCATCCGTTCCAAATTCAACTGGATCGTTTGTTTGGTTCGGAAGTAGGTGATGTGGCTCACTATCAGAAAAATATGGTGATAGATCCGAACGGACAGGTTAGCGTCTCGTATTTGGACCAGGAAGGAAGAGTGATTGCAACATCTTTGGCCGGAAAGGCTCCGGATAATTTATTGCCATTGGAATCAGCGGGAGAAGCAGGACCTTTGACAGTTGATTTGTTCGGTTCGGATCTGGCAGGTAACAGCAGCTCCAATATTTTAGGAATAGATTCCAGGTCAAAGGTTTTCAATCAAACGGTACTGCTTACTTCCAAAACAAACCTCCAGATTGATTACGATATTTTTGTAAAACCTTTCAGAGATACCTGTCTTGATTCCACCTTCTGCTTTAATTGTATTTATGATTTGAAAATTGAAGTTCGGGACAATTGCGGAAAACTCGTTAGTCCAAACAGGCTGGCAAGTAAACTGACAGGGCATTTTGAAAAAGATAGTTTGAACCGGATCCGATTTAAGACAGATTGTTCAAACCTGGCATTTGACACCTTGTTTGTGATCGATTCGCTTCCGGTAGGATCTTACCAGATTTCCAAAATTCTGACAGTTAATGAAGAAGCTATCGAAGCATATGTTGCCATGTATGTGAATGATAGCATTAATAAATGCAAACCTGGTTACGATGAATTATTGGAAGAACAGCAACTTTTGACCGATAATGAATGTGATGACGACTTTAGCTGCCAGGAATGCCTTGAAAATTTAGGTCCATTGGTTGATTATTTGTCTGCCGGAGGAACAGAATCCGATTACCACGCGGCAGTTGCGGCTTGTAATGGTCCGTGTACTCCGATTTCTTATTACGAAACGATGCGTGAACTCTTAAAAGGAGATCTTTTACCGGGAGGTCAGTATGGGGAATATACGATGAGTGCAGGCGGAATTCAGACATCGATGCATCCGCTTTCGGTTTTGAATACTTCTAACTTATTGCCTAAATCACCAAATTCCAATTGGAAGCATCCCAAGTATGATATCGAACCGGTTATCCTGGAACATTACTACGAATCCGACGGAGCTACGATCTCGAGAATTTATCTGCAAAATGTCGTTTTGGACGGAAGTAATGTAGTTACAGCTTCAGATCCCCAGTTAGATGGAGGAGCTGCATTAAATGCAAAAATATTTTTGGATCCGGCTACAAATGAATATTATACATACCCTCAGTATTTGTTGAAAATCAGCGATTTTATTACGTATTACGGAGCAAATCCTTATTGGGCAAATTCATTGGTGTATTATCATCCCGAATACCCGATTCTGAAGTATTACAGGACAAAAACGGTCAAAGTGAATCCGGGGGATCGCTTTACATCAGAGTCATTCGACAATGCAATGATGGAAGTAAATACCTGGGATGATGCAGTTGCAGCAGGGTTTATCAAATCTACTTATCTGTCTGAAACGGTAAACAATCGCATCAGGGCATTTATGACCGACTCGACGCAGCTTGTTTGGGACCCGGCAGCGTATTATGACGGAACAAACTACCTGGAAAACAAAGTTGCAAATTATATAACGATTAATGGAGTAAACTATTCCATGATGGAATTTGCGGGAATAACAACCCGTTGTTCCAACCTCCAGCTGGGCGCATATCCGTCAGCGGCATGTGCATTATGGGGAAATGATGTGGGAGTGAATGCTACAGAAAACGAAGTTAAACGGGATGAAGCCTGGATGGCCTTCAGAAGTTTGTATTTCTCTACAAAACAAAAAATGTTCCAGGACATTGTTACGGATTTGTCGATTAATGATCCTGATTATCTGGGATACAACGCATGTATTGGTAACCCCGATTTCAATTCATTTGATAATGGCTTTTTGAACGCAACTTTTGCTCCGGGACCTATCTTTACTGTTTACGGACAGTATTTTAATCTTGAACAGCCATGCAGCGGATTGAGACGACCGTATTATCAGAATAAGTCAATCCGCTTTGGGTTCCCGGCTGATTTAATGAATCAGACTCCCCAGAATGTCGCTTATCAGTTATACCTGACCACCGGACAATGTCCGAATGCCGCTTCTTTGCAGTCGGTATTGAATGAGGCAGCTCAGACAGCACAATTGGATGATGTCTCGTTTTCGTTGAATAGTTTGGGTTCATTCTCCGGTTTGTTGCTGTCATTGAATAACTTTGATGAATCGACACCGAATCAGCAAGTTGTATGGGCACAAACGACAATCAATTCAAACATTCTGGAAGTGCTTTGGAACGAAATAGGAGTCGGGGCATTCGCAACACTTAAAATCCGGAAGGATCCTTTGGATACTTTGGGATATTCCTGGTCACAGGTGAAAGGTTTCTCCAATTTGTACTTTACTGAAACAAGTAGTGGATTGTATGAATTCACTGCAATCGCTAAAGTACAGCTTGGAGCTGAAATTTACTTTGTTCCTGTTACAGGTACCACAACACTTCCGATTGGAAATTGCCAGTTCGAAGATGCGTGTGAAAAGAATGACCTTGGAAGAGACATGCAGCAATTGTTCCAGGCAGTTACAGCTGTTGATCAACTATCAAATACTACAGGCCTTCATTTAACTTCAATCAGTGCTTTCAATACTTTCCTGACGGGTAATATCAAACATGCTGTAAGTACAAATTCTCCGGGATCTTTGTCCTGGACTTTTGATCCGCTTATTCCTGCTTTCAAGATTACGAATGCGGCTAATTCGGATTATTTGAGATTGGGAATCAACTCCTTCTCACCATCTACTTTCACCGTTTCCAATATGAACCTGATTGAAAGCGTTGAAGAATTGGTTGTCGGGCCGAATAACACCTTTGATTTGGTGTGTCATGATGCATTTGGAAATTACCTGGTGACGATTAGCTGTAATGCTGTGCGTGTTACATCCGGAGGATTGCAGGCTGTTGAATTGGGAGACTGTGGTTTGCCGACTGCACTATTATGTACCGGAGAAGCTTATCAGAATCTCGAAGATTTGCAGGGAGTACTGAGCGATGTGTTGGTGAATCAGAATGCGCCGTTTGATTTATACGAATCAACTTCATTGACATCCAGCCTGGAGACGCAAATCGATGCATTGATGGAAACAGCTCCCGGAACAGTTAGTTTTCCCGGAGGTGGAAAAAAAGTGCTGACATTTAATTTCCCGACAGACTGTGATCTGACACTGAAATATGACAGTATTCCGGGGTTGAATTTCTCATTCGACAGTATTGTCGCTGTTGGAGAAATTCATGTAAAAGGAGAAACCAATAACTTCGGATCGTATTATGGTTTTGATCTGACGACATCCGTTTCAATCAATGGTTCGTTACATACTGTTGTTCTACATGGGGAATCTTGCATCCGATTGAAAGAATGTATTTCATGTACAGGAGAAACCAATATTGCGTACACAGCTGCTCAATTGGATTCAATTGATTCTGTTTTTATTGGAAACGGAACGATGACAAACAACAGTACGCTTAGTGAATATCAGTTTTATTGCGATTTGGTGGATACCTTCAATGTCCATCATGGATTGACTGTTTCTGATCCCAATTATATTCCAAAATTGACTCTTTACAATTACTTTACGCAAGTAGGTCCTTATTCGGTATCTGATTTGCAAAGTTATATGAATGCGTTCGTTGATGGAATCGATTCGTATGCACTTCTTCAGAACCTATCTGATTTTTACGGTAATTATGTGCAATTCAAATCCGTTCAATTGTCTTATTCCCGCTATTTGAGCGCTGTTAATTTTTACAATTCACATCGTGACGGAGTAACACTGGATCACGTTACCCCAGTTACATTGGCGAGTTTTACAACGACCGTTTATGCAGATAACTGTTCGAATTACATTACTTATTTATTGGGTCGTTTAACAAACCCGTCAGCCACACAGGGTATTTTAGTTTATCCTAACTCGTGGTCTTCCGTTTATTACCCTTCTGATTGTTTTCTGAGTTACCAGGATTATGTAACAGCATACCTGAATCGTCTTTCAAGCACTCCATCCTGTGTGCCACATTCAAAAGGGAAGGGGCAGATTTTGAGTTTTGGACAGTTCCAGCTGCTGAACCTGTGTTACAATGATTGTGCTGTCGATACATTGGCCTATTTCATCAATCAATTGCAAACATCGACTTCCTGCAATTTTATTCTGCCGTCTATGCCGCCGACTTGCCCGAATTTTGAGTCGGACTCCACATTCTGCTATGATAAGCTCCATAATGAATACATGCCTAAGATTGATGCATTTAATGCAAGTCCATGGGCAATAGCGCACAATGTAACTTTGCCTTATGAGTTTACCGATTGGAATATCTTGTATTCAAGAGGACTTTGTGATTGCGTCAAACCGTATACGGGCGAGATATTGGTTCCATATTTTTATGCTTCGGATACAGCTAATTTACCGATTCCGATCACGCTTTCAGAGTATTGTGAAGGTGATATTCCGGAAATAGAAGTGGAATGTAAAGATGCTTATCAGCAATATATGAGCTGTGTGGCTTTGTTTAACGATCAGGCAATGGCAAATGAGAGTGAAGATTTGATCGAATATGTCATTTCCGAACAGGCATTTTATGCCAATGATCTGTGCAATTGTGTAGATGCTTACTGCTCAGAGGTAAACCTGGTAAGTTCCGGGTTGAAGGATTTTGATTTGCTTCCGAACCTGTTAACATATTGTTTGGGAGGTCAGACAATTCCTTGTCCGAATGATTCTTTGAGCACACAGTTGGAAGAACCGTTTATTACAGAATTCAATGATCCGTGTACGGAATTCTACGAATCAGCTACGGAAGGGAATGCATATATCACTTACCAGGAACAAAACCAGGCTTTGATGACTGATATCAGCCAGCGCTATATCCAACATTGTCTTTCCGGAGTAGAGCATATGTCCATGACATACAATGAAATTGAACATCATTTTACGTTGTATTATTACGATCAGGCCGGAAACCTGGTAAAAACAGTACCGCCTGAAGGAGTTGAGTTTGTGAATGTATCGGATCCGGCGGTTTACACTGCTATTTTGCAGGATCGCGCAAACAATACACACCAGGTGATGACCAGTCACCGTCTGCATACAACGTATTTATATAACTCACTGAATCAGCTGGTAGCTCAAAACATGCCGGATCAGGATGAAATGCAGGTATTTGAATCGACCATGCCGAATGGCTTACCGATCCAGTTATCAACCACGGCTATTCAGATGGTTAATTCAAACCAGGGATACCTGACCGGTTACATGAAGAATACAACTGCACCAATGGGAACGCGCGGTTATTTGTTCAAAACAACAAATGGAGGTCAAAACTGGACACGTGTGGAAAACACCATTGCCAGTGATTTGAAACGCGTTCGTTTTACTTCCGGAGGTACCGGTTTTGCAGTTGGAACATCAGGAGTTCTATTGTTGAGTAAGGATGGTGGTGCCAGTTGGGATTTGGTTGATACCTATTCCTCCAATATCCAGGAAGATTTTGTGTCATTGGAAGTGAGTTCTTCCAAAGCGTTTGCAATGACCAAAAAAGGAACCATTTACAGTTGTGATGCTCTTGGGGTGGTAACTCCGCATGTAGCTGCACCTGGTAATACTTCCTACACCGTTAAGGAGTTTAAAGACTTCAGTCTGCAAAATAATTTCACAACGTCAACAGGAATTTTGTATATCGCAACTTTGAATGACGGAACAACCAATTTTGATGCACTATTATTGAATGACGGTTCAGCCCATTACACCCTTGAAAAAATCCTTGTTGCAGATCTGAATGCCGTTTCATTCTATAACGGATCCAAAGGAATCATTGCCGGAACGGATGGAAATATTTCCCTGATTTCCGGAACCGGAAGTTCTGATTTCCTTCAAACGATGAAAGTTTCCGGAACTGTCGGAGTCATTGATCAGATCCTGATGATAAACGATCAGACGGGGATTGCACGCATCGAAGACAACGGGCAAAAAGTAATCCGTAAAACCCTTGACGGTGGAATCAACTGGCTGCCTTTGAGCAAGGACTTTAAGAATGCCAGCCTGGCATTGATTAAACGTACCGGAACAACCAATGCAGAAGTTTTTGTTCAGGGGATTGAAAACGGAACGGCTTACTCCAAAACGATTTTTATGAGTTCTAACGGAGTCATTACGGAATTGGATCAAACTCCGGTAGCAACACAAACCGTGGATTTGAAAATGGTATCTGCTTACCACGATGGTTTCAAGACGACGATTTTTGGTATTGATAATGCAAATAAACTATATCGTTCAAATACATACAGTACTTCGGGGACGACTGTCACCTTTACGGAGATTATCGGTGCAGGTTCGCTTTCGTCTGCTCCGAAACAGATCCTGGTCTTGAAAAACGGAACCGGTGTTTCTGTTGATGTTTTGTTGACTAACGGAACCGTAATGGAAACCGGAGACGCCGTAATTACCGGAGCGTATTCCACATTTACTCCTTTATCAGGAGCTACCTCTTTGGTTTGGCTGGATAAAATAACTCTTTCAGCCGGAGAGTGTCTTTTGGGATATAATAGCAGTAACAACAAGATCTATGGAAAAACAGCTGCTCCGGGATCATTGAACAGCTTCGCCACAACTTTAACTGTGGGTACTTCGGCCATTACCAAATTGGCGGTTCATGGAAACCAGCTAACCTTGGTAGGAACGAATGGTGGAATCTTTACTTCAGGTGCCATTTCTGCAGTTCCGAACACACCGGACGGGCAATTGATCAGTTTTACGGCACGCCAGGATCACCGTTTGCCTTCTCTGAATAATATTCGTTTATTATCTGGTAATTTGATGATTACAGGAGAAAACGGTTTGTTGATTGCAAGAAGTATTTCTGCCGGAACATCTGCAGCGCGGGTGAAACCGCTTCATACCTTAAGCGATATGTATGCTGCGAATGAATTTACGAATGCTTCGGTGAACTATTTCCTGGTTGGAGGAAGCAACGGGTATTTTTCCCAGTTCCATGCATCAACCTGGGCTGAAACAACTTTGTACACAACAAGCGGATTAACCGTTTCAGATCATTCGAACCGGGTCACTTTCCGCGATATTGCTGTGAATAACCAAAATGTATTTATAGCGGGAGACGGAGGAAAAGCTTATTTCACGAAAGGAATTACGACAGATTTGTTCATTCCTGCTTCGCTTACAACAACTAAAAACCTGGTAAGCGCATGCCTGATTCCGGGGGCCTCAGACCGCTGGATGGTTGTGGGGGAGCAATCTGTGATGGCTCGCTATAATCAACATGTCGGAAGTCCTCAAACACGTGTTTTCTCGCCTAGATACCGGGATGTACATTTCGAAGACGGGCAATTCGGGACACTTGTCGGTGATCACTTCCTGGTTCGTTCCACCGCAGATGGCGGCTTGACCTGGAAAATACAGCTTCCGAAGGATTCATTGGTTTTAACCAGCGGAAACATTCATAATCTGAGAAAAGTCTGGACGAAAATCGGAGCTGCGAATACACATTTTGCTTTGGTCGGAGGGCTTGATTACATGGCAACTGTGAGCGGAGGAATTTTTACCGGAACTTCATTTACCGGGAACCTGAGTGATATCCAGTTCAGACAAGGATTTTTAACCGGGTATGTCAGTTACAATAAATCCGTAAAAGGATTAACGCTTACGCCGGCCGGAAATTCATACGCGTTGAGTATGACTTCTTCCGCTTTGGGGATTTCCACAGATTCAATCCGTGCAATCCACATTTTTGAGAGCCAAAGTGTGGCTTACGCCAATAAGTGGGGGAAAATAGATTACTACAATAAGAGTACGAATACTTCGTATAACTTGATTTCTATATCGATGGACTTAAGGGATATTTATTTCCACGATAATATGGTTGGTTACGCTGTCGGTGATGGTTCTGCGTGGTTTCATTTAACTTCGATCAGTAACGACAATGTAACACACGATATTCTAAGCGGAGGTTTGACATCTGTCCAACAACTTATTCTGGACCCGGAGATTGCTTCGGATGATTCTTACGACATTATTGCAATTGCCTTCAATTCGCGTACAACAGGTGTTTATGGAGGTCGTTATAACTTGCCGGGTTTCGTAACGACTAAAAAAGCGATGGTACGGAATGTGAGACACGAAGGAGGCATGTTCACCGCACGTTTTTATTATGACCGTTTGGGTCGTATTGTGGCAAGTCAGAATTCGCGCCAATTATTAGCAAAGAAATTCTCCTACACCTTGTATGATGAATTGGGTCGTGTATACGAAGCGGGAGAAAAACCAGAAAATGCGTATCCGGATCCTCAGTTTGCATCCGTATTCGGAACAAATGTGGGTGGATTAACCGTTCCGTCAGTAATAGACGATACGAGATTTGCTCAATGGCTGGATAAAGGTGGCCGTACAGAAGTAACCCGTAGTTATTACGATGAAACGGACAGCTTGATCGGTTCGATGCTGCCAATCACTTTGACAAAATCCACGCAGCGCAAGCGAATCGTACACGTAACGTATTCGGCCTCATATAGTGCCTCTAGTAATAGTAGCGATTATCTTCACGCAACACATTACGAATACGATGTGCACGGAAATGTGAAAACGATTCTGCAGGACAACAGGAATGTAGGGAATACTCCGGGAATGGAAGCGCATCGTTTCAAACGGATGGATTATACCTACGATCTGATCTCCGGAAATGTACATCGGGTAGATTATCAAAACGGAAAAGCAGATCAATGGCATCATGCCTATAATTACGATGCAGATAACCGCATTACGGATGTGTATACGACGAAAGAAACACCGTTAGTGGATGCGAATTCTTCCATTGCAAGCATGCAGAACGAACCGGAGATCAATCCGTTGTGGGACCAGGAAGCAAGTTATTCGTATTATCAGCACGGGCCTTTGGCACGAACTGTTCTGGGGGACCAGGAAGTACAGGGAATTGACTACGTCTATACACTTCAGGGTTGGATCAAAGGTGTAAACAGTAATGGGCTGAACCAGGACAAAGACCCTGGGCGCGATGGAAACGGGGTAAGCGATAACAAAATGGTAGCCCGAGATGTCTTCGGTTACAGTTTGCATTACTTTGAAGGTGACTATACCCCGATTGTTGGTGGAAACAGTAGTTTCGTAGCAACTCAAACCGGTAGTGATTTGACAGCGAAAAGTTCCGATTTGTACAACGGAAATATCGGGCGTATGGTGACTACGATTACCGATCCGAATAGCCGCGAAGCATTGCCGCTTGGAAATGCTTACAGATACGATCAGTTGAACCGCTTGCGGGTAGCAAACAGCTACAATAACCTGGATGTGGGAACCAATACCTGGGGAAGTGATGGGACAAGTATGTATTACAATGCCTTTACCTATGATGCAAACGGGAACATTGAAACACAGATCAGGAATAATCATACCGACTCCAAGATTGATGTTCTGACATACAAGTACCACGATGTTGCCGGTAAGCGAACCCGGAACCGTTTGTACTGTGTCAATGAAACGGTTGGTAGCGGAGCATTCCCGGATGATATTGATGATATGGGGATTTTTGACGGTGCAGATCTTACGATCAACCAGAACAACAATTACGTGTACGATGCCGAAGGTCGATTAGTGAAAGACAGGCAGGAAGAAATTGAGTCCATTACCTGGCGGGTAGATGGAAAAGTGAGTGCTATTTTCCGCCCGAGCGGATCTACGAAAAAAATGCTAACTTTCGAGTACGATGCCATGGGGCATCGGGTTGCTAAACACGAGTATTCATTCAATTTGGGACTTAAAAAATCAACATATTATATTCTTGATGCGCAGGGAAATACCATGAGCGTGTATGAACATTTGATTAACCTCGACGAAGAAAATATTTATTTTGAACAGGTCGAGAAGCACATCTATGGAAGTTCCCGTTTGGGAATGCACAATCAGCGTGTTCCTTTGCTGGGCTCACAAAACGATGTGTACTCCATGGAACGCGTCAATCACCGCATCGGGGAAAGAACCTACGAGTTGAGTAATCATTTGGGGAACGTATTGAGCGTGGTGAGTGATAAGCTGATGCCGGTTGATTATGAAGCATCACATACTGTTACTGTCTTTGATGACAAATTTGATACACCGGGAGATGTGTCCGGCTGGGGATTTGCTTATGGTCTTACTCCTAGTTTACCATCGTCGAGCTATTTATTAGAAGCTGATAATGGAGAGTTAAAGTTAAAGATGGAAGCGTGTACGAATGATAATTTATTCAAAGCTGTTGATTTCCTGGAAGATCTGGATATTTATTATACCTTAACGTTTGATGTAACTTCCATTTCGGGGGTCATGAACTTTCATGCAGATGGAATGTCTGGAGGTAATACGGAAATTTATAACCCGGGAAGCTACACATACAATCTGAATTACGGAAATGTTCCTATGACGGGAGAAGTAGGAGGAATTTGGTTTACTAATTATTGTTCGGATTCAATACACCTGGATAACATCAAGTTGACTTACGAATCGGAATCATATGCTTTCTTCAGGGCAGATATCCGCCAATCTACGGATTACTCTCCGTTTGGAGTGACACTAGAGAATCGAAATCTGGTATTGACAGGTGCTGAGAAATCGAGATATGGCTTCCAGGGGCAGGAGATGGATGATGAGATTAAAGGACCCGGAAATTCGGTGAATTATACCTACCGTATGCATGATCCGAGATTGGGGAGATTCTTTATGATTGATCCGTTGGCACCTAAATACTCTTATAATTCACCTTATGCATTTAGCGAAAATAGAGTGATTGAAGGAGTAGAATTGGAAGGTTTAGAAGTGTTTTTTAGTGCTGCTGGGGCGTACCTTGGAATGCTTGGTGATTCAAGAGAAATCCGAGTTGTCGACTCAAAAAATGTCGAAAAAGCAAAGGAATATATTGCTAAAGCTAAAGATCCCAGTGAAAATGGACTTAAAAATCAAGCGTATAATATTAAGCAAGCAACATCTTTAGGAAAATTGTTTCACGATGCTTCAGAGGAGGCTCAAGCTGCTGTAGCAACTAAAATATTTGAAATATGGGTAGGGGGTAAAGTAAATAAAATGAATGTAAATCCTTCAAAATCAGGGACTGTTGGGCAGTCTAATGGAGATATGGAATTTACGGTATACCCCCAAGCGACTCACAATAAAGAATATTTAAATGATTATTTATACAATCAAGTTAGTTTGTGGATACATGAGAAAGCCCATGATGGGGGACTCAGTGGTGATGTTTGGGATCATGTAGAGGTCGATCTAGTTCAACTGGCGCATTGGTCATTTAACTATATTACAAATGCATATAAAGACTTCAGGAGAGATCATATAGAATCATATACTAATTATCAGTTCACGGCTTTGACTGAATATTTGTATAAAGACAAAAATCCTGAAGCAACATTTAAATCGGAAACGTTTCAGTATTATTTGGATACTTATAATACAAATATGAAAGAACTAAATAGAATTTTTGGAACAAATTATGGAAAAGCAACAAAGAAAAACTTCAAAACTGTTTTTGATAAATTTAAAAAAGACAATTAAAATATCACTGATGCTTTCATTATCAATATTACTATCCTGTAAAGAGAATAATAGTAATAGTATAATTGAGTTGAATAATGTTGTGATTGATTTTAAAATCTCTAAGTACAGAGATTGTGAATTTTCAAAACTGATCTTTAATTTTACTTTAACAAATAATTCTGATCAAGATATATTGTTGTTACAGAATAAGGATTTTAATTTTTGTAATTTAACTGATAACGAAGAGTTTATTAAATTAATTCTAAATGATTCAATCATTCTTAATAATTCGTACAAGTATCGAGGTGATTTTACAAAATTATCATTGTTTCATAAGAGACTAGTTGTTAAACCTAATGAATCAAAAAAAGTTGAATGCGTTTTAGGTGTAAAAATATTTGCCTTTTCATTGGATGAAGTTAATAGAGATTTAAAGAAATACTTTGAAAGTGTAAAATGCTTAAAGCAAATAAGAACAAAACAAAAAAATATTTTTTATAAATCTTCAGAACATATCCAAGTCCTTTATAGATTGGATGATGCCTTTGTTGATCCTAAGGATAGTGTAGAAATGTTTAAATCTATACCACATGAATTGAAATCTATTAATCATTGAAAATTAACCGGTAGTGTACTCAATCATCACTTTCAGCCGGGTTTAGAAAAAAGATAGCTGATTATCAGCTTTGGTTTAGTTCAATAATTTAATAAACTAGTGAGGAAGTTCCCTTTTGGGAATGCACAACCAGCGTGTTCCTTTGCTGGGCTCACAAAACGATGTGTATTCTATGGAGCGCGTGAATCACCGCATCGGGGAAAGAACCTACGAGTTGAGTAATCATTTGGGGAATGTGTTGAGCGTGGTGAGTGATAAACTGATGCCGATTGAATATGAGGCGTCACATACTGTTACTGTCTTTGATGACAAATTTGATACACCGGGAGATGTGTCCG